>Ga0268289_100019_pt1 | contig 192230 bp, 179 predicted proteins | sample MetspNORM_FD_191340 | JGI IMG/M metagenome (GOLD analysis project Ga0268289, IMG submission 191340) | Soil microbial communities from San-Diego area, Southern California, United States - Methylocaldum sp. NOR-M | ecosystem: Environmental > Terrestrial > Soil > Desert | place: USA: California... | reverse complement strand
GGTGCCGGGGCCGGATCGGGAACGTCGATGTCGGGCGGCGGCGGGTTGATCTCGGGCGGCGGCGCGGGCGGGATGGCCGGCGGGGTCGGTTGCGGAGGCTGGGTAGCCATGTCGTCTCTCCTCCTCGGTTCAACGAAACAGGCGGACCACGGTTGCCTCTGGACCACGCGCGTATGGCTGCTATAGACGCCGCCGACCTCGCGCTGAGCGATGCGGGCGTGGCGGAACTGGTAGACGCGCTGGATTTAGGTTCCAGTATCGAAAGATGTGGGGGTTCGAGTCCCTTCGCCCGCACCAGACCCGCTCCCCGGATACGGCGCGCATCCGAGTTTTCTGAAAGCAAAAGGCTTCGAACGAATGCAGACTGTCGAGACGTTGAACGAGGGCCTGAAGCGCGCCTACACGCTGACCATCACCGCCAAGGACATCGACAAGAAGGTCGACGCCGAGGTCAAGCGGGTGGCGCCGCAGGTGCGCATGCCCGGCTTCCGCCCCGGCAAGGTGCCCGGGAACCTCATCCGCAAGATGCACGGCGAGGCCTTGCAGCAGGATGCGCTCAACAGCTCGATCCAGGAAGGCGTGCAGAAGGTGATCGCCGATCACAAGCTGCGCCCGGCGATGCAGCCGTCGGTCGAGCTCGGCGAGGGCTACGCGGCGGGCAAGGACGCCGAGATCAAGATCGAACTCGAAGTGCTGCCCGACGTGCCGACGCCCGCGATCGACGATCTCAAGCTCGAGCGGCTGACGGTGCCGGTCGATGATGCCGCGGTGGACGAGCAGCTCGAAAAGTTCGCCAGCCAGCAGAAGCGCTGGGACGATGCGGCCAAGAGCCACAAGGCCAAGCAGGGCGACATGGTCGTCATGGATTTCGTCGGCAAGGTGGACGGCACGCCCTTCGACGGCGGCACCGGCGAGGACATGTCGGTCGAGATCGGCTCGGGGCGCCTGATCCCCGGCTTCGAGGACCAGCTCGTCGGCGTCAAGGCGGGCGACGAAAAGACGATCGAGGTCACTTTCCCCGAAGATTACAATGCCGAGCATCTCAAGGGGAAGCCGGCGACCTTCGATCTGACGATCAAGACGATCCGCACCGCGAAGGACGCCAAGATCGACGAGGAACTGGCGACGTCGCTCGGGCTCGAGAGCCTCGATCAGCTCAAGGGCCTGCTCAAGGGGCAGATCGAGCAGGAACACAACAACCTCACGCGCACGCACATGAAGCGCAAGCTGCTCGATCAGCTCGCAGCGGGTCACGACTTTCCGGTGCCGCCGTCGATGGTCGAGGCCGAGTTCCAGCAGATCTGGGCGCAGCTCCAACATGAGGCGAGCCACGAGGAGGATCCCAAGGCCGCGCTCGCCGAGATGGAGGAAGAGCGCGACGAATATCATGCGATCGCCGAGCGCCGCGTGCGCCTCGGGCTGCTGCTCTCCGAGATCGGCCAGGCCAACGGCGTCGAGGTGAGCCAGCAGGAAATGAGCCGTCTGATCATGCAGGCCGCGCAGCAATACGGCCCCGAGGATCGCGAGCGCTTCATCCAATACGTCCAGCAGGAGCCGATGGCCGCCGCCCAGCTGCGCGCGCCGCTCTACGAGGACAAGGTCGTCGACTTCCTGTTCGAGAAGGCCGAGGTCACCGATCGCGACGTGACCCGCGAGGAGATCGAGGCCGCGATCGAGTCGGAAGAGGGCTTCTCGACCGGCACGCACAGCCACGATCACGACAACCACAAGGCCGGCCAGAAGTCCGCGGCGAAGAAATCGGCCGCCAAGAAGGCCACGGAGCCGGTCAAAAAGGCCGCGACCAAGGCCGCGCCGTCCAAGGACGACAAGCCCGCCAGGAAACCGGCCGCCAAGGCGAAGGCCGAGGAACCGGTGAAGGACGCGGCGCCGAAGAAGGCGACCGCGAAAAAGGCTGCCGCCAAGGCCGGCGACAAGGCCGAACCCGCGAAGAAGCCCGCCGCGAAGAAGGCACCGGCCAAGAAGCCCGCGGCGAAGAAGTAACGGAACGTCATGCCGGACTTGTTCCGGCATCCGCGGTGGGCCAAGAGTCGCGGCGGCGGCTCTTGGCGGCCGATGAACCCTGGAACAAGTCCGGGGTGACGAAGGGGGCGACGTGACGGACCCGACCATCGCAGTCCTGCTGCCCTGCCACAACGAGGAAGCCGCGATCGCGCAGACGATCGCGGGCTTCCGCGCCGCGCTGCCCGACGCCGCGATCTACGTCTACGACAACAACAGCCGCGACGGCACCGCCGAAGTGGCGCGCGCGGCCGGCGCGATCGTCCGCACCGAGCGGATGCAGGGCAAGGGCCATGTCGTCCGCCGGATGTTCGCCGATGTCGACGCCGACATCTACGTCATGGCGGATGGCGATGCGACGTACGATGCGGCCTCCGCTCCCGCGCTGATCGCGCGCCTGCTTGACGAACAGCTCGATATGGTCGTGGGAAGTCGGGTGGGCGAGGCGGCTGAGGCATATCGGCGTGGGCATCGGCTCGGCAACCGGATGCTCACCGGCATGTTGGCACGCCTGTTCGGACGGAGTTTTCGTGATATTCTCTCGGGATATCGCGTATTTTCACGACGGTTCGTGAAGAGTTTTCCGGTGCTCTCGACCGGGTTCGAGATCGAGACCGAGATCAGCGTCCACGCGCTCGAGCTCAAGATGCCGGTGGCCGAAGTGGACACACCCTATTTCGCGCGGCCCGAAGGCTCCGAATCCAAACTTTCCACCTATGGCGACGGCCTGCGTATCCTGCGCACGATCGTGACGCTCTATCGGATAGAGCGCCCGCTTCTGTTCTTCTGCTGGATCGGCGCGCTGTTCGCCGCGCTCGCGGTGATCCTCGCGATTCCCCTGATCGTCACCTACGCGCACACTCATCTGGTGCCGCGCTTCCCGACCGCGATCCTCGCTACCGGCCTGATGATCCTCGCGTTCCTGAATGTCTTTGCGGGGCTGATCCTCGATACCGTTGTGCGCGGCCGCCGCGAGGTGCGCCGGCTCGCCTATCTCACGCACAAGGCGCCCGGCACCTGACGGGACTGGGAATGCAAACGCGCCAAGGCCTTCCAATGTTGGATTATTTCTGATCTATTCTGTGCGATGAAACCGCAGCCGCACCCGGTCGTCTGCCGTCAGGCGGCGCATCATCGGCGTAAGCGGGCCGCGATCCCGGCGCGTGCGCGACGCGAACCGCCCCGATCGCGTCGCTCGGGTGGCGCCGCGGTGTCGCGTCATGGTCGCCGGGGCGTCGCCTCGCCGGCGCAAGACTCGACAAACGCCTCCGACGCACTCCATTTTGTCCACTTCGCCCCCGATTCCTGTCGCAAACCGCGCTCGCGCCATTAACGATCAACCGGGCTTGAACTCGTTCTCGCCAGCGCCGATGTAAGGCTCCACACACAAGGCCGAGGATCTGAAACCTGCATGCAAAATCCGTTCGAGACCGGTGATTTCCTCTCGCCGCTGAACAACGCGCTCGTGCCGATCGTGATCGAGCAATCGAATCGCGGCGAGCGCAGCTTCGACATCTTTTCGCGGCTGCTACGTGAGCGGATCGTGTTCCTGACCGGCCCGGTCGAGGACAATATGGCCGCGCTCGTCACCGCACAATTGCTCTTCCTGGAGTCCGAGAACCCCAAGAAGGACATCTACATGTACATCAACTCGCCGGGCGGCGTCGTCACGGCGGGCATGGCGATCCATGATACGATGCAGTACATCCGCCCGCGCGTCGGCACGGTGTGCATCGGGCAGGCAGCGTCGATGGGCAGCTTCCTGCTCGCGGCGGGCGAGCCGGGGATGCGCGTGGCGCTCACCAATGCGCGGATCATGATCCACCAGCCCTCGGGCGGGGCGCAGGGCATGGCCAGCGACATCGAGATCCAGGCGAAGGAAATCCTGCGCATCCGCGAGCGGATGAACGAGCTCTACGCCAAATATACCGGCCAGCCGCTCGAGGTGATCGAGAAGGCGATGGATCGCGACAAGTTCATGTCGTCGGACGAGGCGCGCGAGTTCGGCCTGATCGACGAGGTGTTCGACAAGCGTCCGCAGCCGACGGATGATGCCTCCGATGCGGCGAAGCTGCCCGGCGACAAGGCGTAACGACATTTTGGTGATTACAGGATTGAATGCGGTCGCTAGGATAGCGACGGCTTGGATGCGCCCGATGTGCGCGGCGCAAGGATGGTTTGAATGACGAAACTCAGCGGCGGCGACTCGAAGAGCACGCTCTATTGCTCGTTCTGCGGGAAGTCCCAGCATGAGGTGCGCAAGCTGATCGCGGGCCCGACCGTGTTCATCTGCGACGAGTGCGTCGAGCTCTGCAACGACATCATCCGCGAGGAGACGAAGTCGGCGCTGGTCTCGAAGAAGGACGGCGGCGTGCCCACGCCGCAGGAAATCTGCGACGTGCTCGACGATTACGTGATCGGGCAGAAGCAGGCCAAGCGCGTGCTCTCGGTCGCGGTGCACAACCACTACAAGCGCTTGAACCACGGCGCGAAGGGCGCCGAGGTCGAGCTCGCCAAGTCGAACATCCTGCTCGTCGGGCCCACCGGCTGCGGCAAGACGCTGCTCGCGCAGACGCTGGCGCGCATCCTCGACGTGCCGTTCACCATGGCCGACGCGACGACGCTCACCGAAGCCGGTTACGTCGGCGAGGATGTCGAAAACATCATCCTCAAGCTGCTCCAGGCGTCGGATTACAACGTCGAGCGGGCGCAGCGCGGCATCGTCTATATCGACGAGATCGACAAGATCAGCCGCAAGGCCGAGAATCCCTCGATCACGCGCGATGTCTCGGGCGAGGGCGTGCAGCAGGCGCTGCTCAAGATGATGGAGGGCACGGTTGCTTCGGTCCCGCCGCAGGGCGGACGCAAGCATCCCCAGCAGGAATTCCTCCAGGTCGACACGACCAACATCCTGTTCATCTGCGGCGGCGCATTCTCGGGTCTCGAGAAGATCATCGGCGATCGGTTGCAGGGCAAGTCGATCGGCTTCGGCGCCTATGTCGCGGCTCCCGAAGAGAAGCGTACCGGCGAGGTGCTGCGCCAGGTCGAGCCCGAGGATCTGCTGAAATTCGGGTTGATCCCCGAGTTCGTCGGTCGCCTGCCGGTGATCGCGACACTCGAAGATCTCGACATCGACGCGCTGGTCAAGATTCTGACCGCGCCCAAGAACGCGCTCGTCAAACAGTATCAAAAGCTGTTCGACATGGAGGAGGTGGGCCTCGGCTTCACCGACGACGCGCTGGTGACGGTTGCCAAGAAGGCGATCGATCGCAAGACCGGCGCACGCGGGCTGCGCTCGATCCTCGAAGGCATCCTGCTGGACACGATGTTCGACCTGCCGGGCATGGACGGCGTCGACGAGGTGATGATCGACAAGGACGTGATCGAAGGCCGCAAGGAACCGATCCGCGTCTATGCCAAGAAGGAAAAGGCCGGCGACGCGGCATAGGCGCCTGTAATCCTGGACTCCTGCTTTCGCAGGAGCACTTGCTCAACCCATCGCCTTCGCCAAGCCCTTCGATAATTGCAGCGCGCCGTTGAGACGGCTCTTGGGGTCGTTCCACGCCTTGGTGATGACGAGCTTGCTGTCGGGGCGCAGCTTGGCGACGCCCTCCAGCCGCGCCACGTAGCGCAGCAGCCCTTCGATATTGGGCGGGCGATCGTCATGGAACGAGACGAGCGCACCACGTGGGCCGAGTTCGATCCGGGCGACGCATGCCTTCCTGGCATTCATCTTGATCTCGATGAGGCGGATCAGGTTTTCGGTCGGATCGGGCAGCTTGCCGAAGCGGTCGATCAACTCGGCGGCGAAGGCTTCGAGCCCGGCCTTGTCCTCGACCTCGTTCAGGCGGCGATACAGGCCCATGCGCAGGTCGAGATCGGGAACGTAATCGTCGGGGATGAGGATCGGCGCATCGACGGTGATCTGCGGCGAGAAATCACGCGGCCGCTCCAGCCTGCCGCCGGCTTTGGCTTCGAGGATCGCCTCCTCCAGCATCGACTGGTAGAGCTCGTAGCCGACTTCCTTGATATGCCCCGATTGCTCGTCGCCGAGCAAATTGCCCGCGCCGCGAATGTCGAGATCGTGGCTGGCGAGCTGGAAGCCTGCGCCGAGGCTGTCGAGATCGCTCAACACCTTGAGGCGCTTTTCCGCGCCTTCGGTCATCAGTCGGTCGGATGCCGTCGTCAGATAGGCGTAAGCGCGCGTCTTGGCGCGCCCGACGCGGCCGCGGAGCTGATAGAGCTGCGCCATGCCGAAGCGGTCGGCGCGATTGATGATCATCGTGTTGGCCGACGGGATGTCGAGCCCGCTTTCCACGATCGTGGTCGAGACGAGCACTTCATAATGCTTGTCGTAGAAGGCGGACATGCGTTCTTCGACCTGGCTCGGCGCCATCTGGCCGTGGGCGACGACGTAGCGAACCTCGGGTACGGCTTCGCGCAGGAACTCCTCGATGTCGGGCAGATCGGCGATGCGCGGGGTGACGATGAAGCTCTGCCCGCCGCGATAATGCTCGCGCAGCAAGGCTTCGCGGATCACGACCGGATCCCAGGGCATGACATAGGTGCGCACCGCGAGGCGATCGACGGGGGGTGTCTGAATCACCGACAGCTCGCGCAGGCCCGACATCGCCATCTGGAGCGTGCGTGGGATGGGGGTGGCGGTGAGCGTGAGGACGTGGACGTCGTTCTTGAGCGCTTTGAGCCGTTCTTTGTGGGTGACACCGAAGCGTTGCTCTTCGTCCACGACGACGAGGCCGAGCCGTTTGAACTCGACCGACTTGGCTAGCACCGCGTGCGTACCGACCACCACGTCGATCGTGCCGTCGGCAAGGCCCTCGCGCGTCGCCTTCGCCTCGTTGGCGGAGACGAGCCGCGAAAGGCGGCCGATCTTTAGCGGGAAACCTTCGAACCGCGCCGTAAAGTTCTGATAATGCTGGCGTGCGAGCAATGTCGTCGGGCAGACGATCGCGACCTGCATGCCCGCCATCGCGGCAACGAACGCGGCGCGCAGCGCGACCTCGGTCTTGCCGAATCCCACGTCGCCGACGATCAGCCGATCCATCGGCTTGCCTGCGCCCAGATCGCCGAGCACGTCGGCGATCGCGCGATCCTGGTCGTCGGTCTCGGCGAAAGGGAAGCGATCGACGAAGGTCGCATAGCCTTGCGCGTCCGGCTCCGCCACGTCGCCGGAGCGCAACGCGCGCTCGGCGGCGATCGCGATCAACTCGCCCGCAATCTCGCGGATGCGTTCCTTCATGCGGCTCTTGCGCCGCTGCCAGGCCTCGCCGCCCAGCCGGTCGAGGCTCGCGCCTTCCTCGCTCGATCCGTAGCGCGAGAGCACGTCGATATTCTCGACCGGGACGTAGAGCTTGTCGCCGCCTGCATATTCGAGCGCGACGCAATCGTGCGGGCTCTGGCCGACGGGGATCGAGGTCAACCCTTCATAGCGACCGATGCCGTGATCGACATGGACGACGAGATCGCCGGGCGAGAGCGTCGCGAGCTCGGCCAGGAAGGCATCGGCGGACTTGCGGCGCTTGGCGCGGCGAACGAGGCGGTCGCCGAGCATGTCCTGCTCGGTGAGCAGCGCCACGTCGGGCGCGGTGAAGCCGTGATCGAGCGGGAGGACGATCAGCGTGACGTGCGTGTCGGCCTTGCCGAGCGCTTCCTGCCAGGTATCGGCCTGGCGAAGGTTCTTGAGGCCGTGATCGGCGAGCAGCCCCGAGAGCCGCTCGCGGGCGCCGATCGAATAGCTGGCGAGAACGACCTTCCGGCCGTCTTTCCGCAGGTTTCCGACATGCTTGACCACGGCTTCGTAGATATTCACACCACTCGCGCGCTCGGGGCCGAAATCCCGGGCGCCGTCCACCGTGAAATCAAGTACGGTGGCGCTTTCGGGCTCGTGGAACGGCGTGGCGAGGTGGATCGGGGCGCGTTCGATGTGTTCCGCTACCTCGTCGGCGGTGAGGTAGAGCGTATCGGCGGGAAGGGGGCGATAGCTGCCCGGATCGTTCGACTGCGCGCGCAGGCGGTTGGCGTGATAATCGGCGATCGCCTCGAAGCGGGCATCGTTGGCGGCCGCGACGCCGTTGTCGCGAACGACGATTGTGTCGTCGTCGAGATGGTCGAACAAGGTCGCCAGCCTGTCCTCGAACAGCGGCAGCCAATGCTCCATCCCCGCGAGCCGGCGGCCATCGGAAATCGCCTGATACAGTGGATCGCCGGTCGCGGTGGCGCCGAAGCGCTCGCGATAGCGGCTGCGGAAGCGCTTGATGCTCTCCTCGTCGAGCAGCGCTTCGGAGGCTGGAAGCAGGGTGAAGCCGTCGACGCGGCCCGTGGTGCGCTGGTCGCCGGGATCGAAGGTGCGCACGCTCTCGATCTCGTCGCCGAAGAAATCGAGCCGAAGCGCCTGCTCCTCGCCCGATGGGAAGAGATCGACCAGCCCGCCGCGCACCGCGAATTCGCCCGAATCGGCGACGGTCTCGACGCGGACATAGCCGTTGGCCTGCAACAATTCCGCGAGACGGTCGCGCCCGATCCGCTCGCCGGACGCGAGCGTCGCCACCAACTGGCGGATGCGAAACGGCGTCAGCGTGCGTTGGCTGACCGCATTCGCCGTGGTGACCATCAACTGAGGAGTCTTGGCTGGCTGCTGGAGCCGATGGAGCGCAGCAAGCCGCTCCGCCATCACGCGCAGCGTCGGCGAAGCGCGGTCGTAAGGCAGGCAATCCCAGGCGGGGAAGGAGAAGACCTCGAGTTCCGGCGCGAAATAGCTGGCAGTCGCGGCGACGGCGCGCATCTCCGCTTCATCGGCGGCGATGAACACCGCGCGCTTGTTGGCGGCGCGCGAGAGATCGGCGAGCAGCCAGGGCAAAAAACCCGCGGGCACGCCCGACAGGGTCAACGGTTGTTTGGCGGAAAGGATACGGGAAAGGCCGGGCATGATTACTCTTTTCCCCTCCTTGAAAGGGAGGGGTTGGGGATAGGCACATACGGCAGCGCGCCGTACGCATTGTTGCGAATCAGAGCGTCACGTCGGGCATCGAGCCCGCCATGACGCTGCACCCACCCCTTGCCCCTCCCTTGAAAGGGAGGGGTGATAATGGGGCTCATTCTGCCACCGGCACGTAGGAAACGGTCTGAAGCGCCGCCATGATCGGGCCTTCAAAGCGGGTTGGAACGGGTGCGGTGCCGATCGCCCAGGCCATGATGTCGACGTCCTGTTCTTCGAGCAGCGTCTCAAACCATGCGATCTGGTCGTCGGACCAATCCGCCGCGTGCGCGTCGAAGAAGCCGCCGATCAGCAGATCGGCCTCCTTGGTGCCGCGGTGCCAGGCGCGGAAGCGCAGGCGTTTGAGCCGGTGTTCTCGGTTCATGTCCGTTCCATAGGCGATTGGCCGGCGGGCGCTGGCGGCGACCGTCGGCTCAGGGTAGAGCGTGGAGATAGTCATGCGGCCCGAAATCCTCAATCCGCTGTTTACCGAGATCACCGCGCTGAAGGGCGTGGGGCCCGGACTTGCCAAGCCGCTCGACCGGCTGGGCATCGCGCGCGTGGTCGATGCGGCGTTTCACCTGCCGACCGGGTTCATCGACAGGTTGCCGCGCGACGGGCTCGATCAGGCCGATGTCGGGCGCACGATCGCGATCACGCTGACCCCGGTCGATTACCGCCAGAGCGCCGGCCGCGGACCGACGCGGGTCCATGCGACCGACGCCAGGGGCAATTATGTCAGTCTCGTCTATTTCGGCGGCAGCGCGGGCTGGGTGAAGAAGCTGCTGCCGCTCGGGGAGGCGCGGCGCGTGTCGGGACGGCTCGAGCAATATGGGCAGGAGCTCCAGATCGTTCATCCGGACTATGTGTTGGCGCCTGAAGAAGCCGCCGACCAGCCCGAGCGCGAGGCGATCTATCCGCTGTCCGAAGGGCTGACGGCGAAGCGGATGGGACAGCTCGCGCGCGCCGCGGTCGAGCGCGCGCCTGATCTGCCCGAATGGATCGAGCCGGGGTTGAAGGCGCGACACGGTTGGCCCGATTGGCGCGCGGCGCTGGCGCGTATCCATGCCGATCCGTCAGACGCCAAGGCACGTGAGCGGCTCGCCTATGACGAGATTTTCGCCAACCAGCTCGCGCTGATGCTGGTGCGCGCCGCGTCGCGCGGGCGAAAGGGCAGGGCGCTCGCCGGTGACGGCAGACTACGCGCGATGCTCGACCTGCCTTATGCACCGACGGGCGCGCAGGCGCGGTCGATCGCCGAAATCGAGGGCGATCTGGCGCAGACCCAGCCGATGCTGCGGCTGCTTCAGGGCGACGTGGGATCGGGCAAGACGCTGGTTGCCGCGATGGCGATGCTGATCGCGGTCGAGGCGGGGGCGCAGGCGGCGTTCCTCGCACCGACCGAAATCCTCGCGCGCCAGCATTTCGAGACGCTGCGCAAGCTGCTCGCGGGATTGCCGATCAATCTCGCGATCCTCACCGGGCGCGACAAGGGACGCAGCCGGGAGGCCACGCTGATGGGGCTCGCCGACGGGTCGATCGACATCCTCGTCGGCACGCACGCGATCTTCCAGCAGGCGGTCAGCTATCGCGATCTCGGGCTGGTGGTGGTGGACGAGCAGCACCGTTTCGGCGTCGCGCAGCGGATGCTGCTCACTCAGAAGGCGGAACGCCCGCCGCATCTGCTCGCGATGACCGCGACGCCGATCCCGCGCACGCTCACCCTCGCGCAATATGGAGAGATGGACCAGAGCCGGCTGGACGAAATGCCGCCGGGGCGGCAGCCGGTCGAGACGCGGGTGATCTCCGAGGATCGACTCGGCGACGTGGTCGAGGCGCTGGGCCGGCATCTCGATGCGGGCGGGCAGGCCTATTGGGTGTGCCCGCTGGTCGAGGAGAGCGAGAAATCGGACCTTGCCGCTGCCGAGGATCGTGCGGCGACCCTGCGCGCGCGTTTCGGCGACAAGGTCGGGTTGGTCCACGGGCGGATGAAGGGGCCCGAGAAGGACGCCGTGATGGAGGCGTTCGCGAGTAGCCGCACCGGCGTGCTCGTCGCGACTACCGTGATCGAGGTCGGGGTCGACGTACCGAACGCCACGCTGATCGTGATCGAGCATGCCGACCGCTTCGGGCTTGCGCAGCTCCATCAGTTGCGCGGGCGTGTGGGGCGGGGGAGCGGGGCCTCGAACTGCTTGCTGATCCGCGGGAACAATCTAAGCGAGACCGCGCGCGCGCGGCTCGCGCTGATGCGCGAGACCAATGACGGCTTCCGCATCGCCGAAGAGGATTTGCGGCTCCGCGGTGCAGGCGAACTGCTCGGCACGCGCCAGTCGGGGGAGGCGGCGTTCCGGCTCGCGAGCGCGGAGCTGCTGGGTGCGTTTCTCCCGATTGCGACCGATGACGCGCGGCTGCTGATCGATCGCGATGGCGGGCTTGCCGGGGAGCGCGGGCAGGCAGCCCGCATCGCGCTCTATCTGTTCGAGCGCGATGCGGGGGTCGGGTTGCTACGGTCCGGATAAGCCGCCGACCAACGACAACAATCAAGCCGTCCCCCCGGACTTGTTCCGGGGTCCACCGTACCGCAAACTGGCCAGTCGCGGCGCCTGCCTCACGGTGGATGCCGGAACAAGTCCGGCATGACGGCTATGGAAATGGCCGGACCTCACCAGATCCGCACGCGCTGCTCGGGCGTCAGGTACATCTTCTCGCCGGGCTTGACGTCGAACGCCTTGTACCAGGGATCGAGGTTGCGCACCGTCGCCGCGCGCTGCTCGCCGGGCGAGTGCGGGTTGGCAAGGAGCTGCGAGCGCAGCGCCGGCTCGCGATACTTGGTCCGCCACACCTGCGCCCAGCCCTCGTAGAAGCGCTGGTCGCCCGTGGTGCCGTCGATTACCGGCGCCGGCTTGCCGCCGAGTGAGCGGTGATAGGCGTCGAGCGAGACGGTGAGGCCCGCGAGATCGGCGATGTTCTCGCCCAGCGTCAGGCCGCCCTTGATATGCAGCCCCGGCAGCGGCTCGTATGCGTCATATTGCGCGACGAGCTTGTCGGTGAACGCCTTGAAGCGCGTCACGTCCTGCGGCGTCCACCAGTCGGTGAGTGCGCCGTTCTTGTCGTATTTGCGGCCCTGGTCGTCGAAATGATGGCTGAGCTCATGCCCGATCACCGCGCCGATGCCGCCGTAATTCACCGCCGGATCGGCCTGGGGGTCGAAGAAGGGCGGCTGAAGGATCGCGGCCGGGAAGACGATCTCGTTCATCGTCGGATTGGCGTAGGCGTTGATCGTCATCGGCGTCATGAACCATTCGCCGCGATCGATCGGCCCGCCGAGCTGGTTGAGCTTGCGCTGATATTCGAAGGCGTTCGACCGCGCGATGTTGCCGACGAGGTCGTCACGCTTGATCTGAAGCGCCGAATAATCGCGCCATTTGTCGGGATAGCCGATCTTGGGCGTGAAGGCGGCGAGCTTTTCGTGAGCCTTAGCCTTGGTTTCGGGCGCCATCCAGTCGAGCTTGTCGATCCGCGCGCCCATCGCGGCGATGATGTTCTTGACGAGCTGATCGGCCGCCGCCTTGGCCTCGGGCGGGAAATATTTGGCGACGTAGACCTTGCCGATTTCCTCGCCCATATTCTCGCTGACGGCGGAGACGCCGCGCTTCCAGCGCGCCTGCTGCTCGGGCGTGCCCCGCAGCGCTGTGCCGTAAAAGGCGAAATCGGTCTCGTCGAAGGGCTTGGACAGATAGGAGGCGTAGGCGCTCAGCACCTTGAGCGTCGCGTAATCCTTGAGCACGGCGAGCGGCGCGTCGGCGAATGCCTTGGCCTCGCCCGCGAAGGCGCTGGGCTGGCCCACCAGATACTCGGCCTGGCCCGCGACGCCCGCGGCACCGAGATAGGCGGCCCAGGGGAAGTCGCCCGCTTGGCCGGTAAAATCGGCGAGCTTCCAGATGTTGTAATTGAGGTCCGCGTCGCGGGTCTTCACATTGTCCCAGTGTGCGGTCGCGATCGCCTTCTCGAAATCATAGACGGCATTGGAGCGCGCTTCGGCATTGCTCTGGCCGACGAGTGTCAGCATCTTGGCGAGATACGCCTTGTAGGCGGTGCGCGTCTGATCGAGCTTGGGATCGGCCTTCAGATAATAATCGCGGTCGGGCATGCCGAGACCCGATTGGTACATCGTGACGATGTAACGATCGGGGTGCTTGTCGTCCTGGCCGACGCGCACGCTGAACAGATCACCGACGCCGATCCGCGACAGCTTGCCCATCTCGGCGGCAAGCGCATTCTTGTCGTTCGCGGCCGCGATCGCGGCGAGCCACGGCTCGACCGGTTCGGCGCCCTTCGCGTTCACGGTCGCTTCGTCCATGAAGCTCGCATAGAAATCGCCGATCTTGGCACCGGGCTGCTGCTCGGCCGCCTCGAGGATGCCGCGGGTACGCTCCAGCGAGAGATCCTGGAGCGCGTGAAACATGCCGTAGCTCGATCGATCGGCGGGGATCGTCGTCTTGTCCTGCCAGGTGCCGTTGACGTAGCGGTAGAAATCGTCGCCGGGCGTCACCTTCGTGTCCATGCCGCCCCGGTCGATCCCGAAATCGCCGAGTTGGGCGTGACCGGACGAGGCCGGATGGACCGGGCCGACTGCCGCCTTGGCGAGCGGATTGACGGTCTGGGCATCGTCCTGCGCGAGAGCGGCGCCGGCGAGCGCGGCGGAGGCGAGCAGGGCGGAAAAGATCAGCGGCTTGCGCATATTGGTCCCCGTTGAAGCAAAAGATGACGTGTCTTAGCCGGACGACACGCGCAGTCAAACCGGTAACAGATGAAATCACCTCACGCCCGTCGGCGCGTCTGCCATTTGCGCACGATCCACCAGCGCCAGCCGAGCGCGGCGCCGGCATAGCCGATCAATGCGAGCACGGTCGCGATGATCGTCAGCCCGACCATCGTCGCCGGCCCGCCTTGCGCGATCAGCCAGTGCAGCCATCCCGCCTGCGCCACCTGATGCGCGATAGGCTGGCCCGGAACGGTCGCATCCCAGCGCAGCACGAAGCGGCCGATATGATAAGCCTCGTACCAGAGCGGCGGCACCGTGAACGGGTTGTTGAGCAGCGTTACCATCACCGCGGTCGGCACATTGGCGCGCGTCGGAAAGGCGAACACCGCCGCCAGCGGCATGTGGGCGATCGGGAACAGCGTGCCGGTCAGGATGCCGAGCGCGACGCCGCGCGGCACCGAACGGCGGGTGAAGCGCCACAGCGAGGGCGCGAGGATGCGGTGCGCGACCGGCTTCAGGAAGCGGTTGCGCTCGATATGCTCGCGTGTGGGAACGTGCCGGCGCGCCCAAGCGCCGATCGCCGCGACCGCGCCCATTCAGCCGCGATCGCGCAAGAGCCGGCCCTGCTCGCGCTTCCAGTCGCGTTCCTTGATCGTCTCGCGCTTGTCGTGCGCCTTCTTGCCCTTGGCGAGCGCGAGCTCGACCTTGGCGCGGCCGCGCGCGTTGAAATAGATCGATAGCGGCACCAGCGTCATGCCCTCGCGCGCGACCGCGCCGTGCAGCTTGTTGATCTCGCGCTCGTGGAGCAGCAGCTTGCGCGGCCGCTTGGGCTCGTGGTTGAAGCGGTTGCCGTGGCTGAATTCGGGGATGTTCGAGTTGACGAGCCACACCTCCTCGCCCTTCACCTCGGCATAGCTCTCGGCGATCGAGCCCTCGCCGAAGCGCAAGCTCTTCACCTCGGTGCCGGTGAGCGCAATCCCCGCCTCGTAGACGGTCTCGATCGCATAATCGAACCGCGCGCGCCGGTTCTCGGCGACGGTCTTCACTTTCTCGAAGGTGGCGGGTTTCGGGCGGGACATGGGAGGCGGGATGTAGAGGCCGGGAGGACGATAGGGAAGGGCGGAGATGAAGCACGTCACTCCAGCGAAAGCTGGAGTCTCTGCGCCATAACGAAATGCCAGCTTCCGCTGGCATGACGGCAACGATCAGGCGAGCCCCGCGTGCACCAGTGCCGCGTCCACCGCTTTTCGGCTTGCCTCGTTCGGCCATGTCATCGGCAGACGCAATGTTTCCGGGAAGCCCGGGCGAACCTTGGTCATTGCGTACTTCACCGGGCCCGGCGAGGCGTCGGTGAACATCGCGTTGTGAAGCGGAAAGAGCTTGTCCTGCAACACGAGCGCCTTGGCGAAATCGCCCGCGAGACAGGCGGCCTGAAAATCGGCGCACAAGCGTGGGGCTACGTTCGCCGTCACTGAGATACATCCCCGGCCGCCCGTCGCCATGAAGCCGAGTGCGGTGTCATCATTGCCCGAGAGCTGGCAGAAATCGGGTCCTGCCGCCGTTCGCTGGGCCGAGACGCGCTGGATAAGGCCGGTCGCATCCTTGATTCCGACAATGCTCGGAAACGCCTGCACCAGCTTGCCGATCGTCTCGACCGCGATGTCGGTCACGGTGCGGCCGGGGACGTTGTAGAGCACGATCGGCAAGTCGCACGCCTCCACGATCGCCTCGAAATGGCGAAAGATGCCGTCCTGGTTCGGCCGGTTGTAATAAGGCGGCACCATCAGCGCGGCGTCGGCGCCCGCGTCCTTCGCGGCCTTGATGTTGTCGATCGCGACGCGGGTGTCGTTCGATCCCGCACCCGCGATCACGGGCACGCGGCCCTTCGCCTGCTCGACGCAGGTGCGCACGACGCGGAAATGCTCGTCCTTGGGCATCGTCGCCGCCTCGCCCGTGGTACCGCACGGCACCAGCGCCGACGATCCCTCGGCGATCTGCCACTCGATCAGGTTGCGAAAGGCTTTCTCCGCGAAATCGCCCGATGCGTCAAAGGGGGTGACGAGGGCGGGGATCGATCCGGAGAACATGGCAACTCCTGGCTGCGGAATCGCTCGCGATTCGGCGCTTTTCGGTGAAGATGGGGGGAGACAAATAGGAGCGGATGGCATAGCCTGTCCACATGGTAGCCGCGTTGAAGATCAGCCTGCTCGCCGCCGCACTGTCCGGCGCCGCGCTTTCCTCCCAACTCACGCCCGAGCAGATGCGCTGGTACGCGACCCAGCTCAACAGTATCATGCCGCAATCGGCGCCCGCCAATATCCCGGCCGATCCGCTCGCCGAGGCGGTGCTCCAATGGAAGCGATTCCAGCAATCGGACAATTATCCGTTCGAAAGCTACGCCGCGTTCCTGACGCAGCATCCCGGTTGGCCGGGCGAGACAGGGCTGCGCAAGGCGGCGGAAAAGGCGCTTGATCCGGCCGGCGGCTGGTCGCCGACGACAGCGGCCGCCTTCTTCAAGAAATTCCCGCCGCTCACCAGCGCGGGCAAGGTGCGCTATGCCGAGGCGCTGATGGCGACGGGCGATCGCGCGGGGGCACTGGCGGCGGCGCGGGACGCCTGGACCTCGGGCTCGCTCTCGACGATCGACGAGGCGAAGGTGATCGGCGGCTTTGCCAACGCGCTGACGCCGGCCGACCATGACGCGCGGATGGACATGCTGTTGTGGCAGGGCGCCACCAGCGCCGCGCAGCGCCAACTCGCCTTCGTGTCGCCCGCCAACCGCGCCTTGTTCTCGGCACGGCTCGCCTTCCAGACCAACGCGAGCAACGCAGCCGTGCTGGCGAGCTCGGTCTCGGACGCCCAGCGCAACGATCCGGGCTTCATCGCCGACCGCGCCTCGTGGCTGCGCGACAATGCGCAGAGCCCGGCGGCACGCGCGCTGCTTGCGCAGCCGCACCGGCTGAGCAAACGCCCGGCGTCGGTGGCGTCATGGTACAAGGTGCTGCTCACCAACGCGCGCGCGGCGGCGGCGGATGGGCAATATGCGCTCGCCTATCAGATCGCGAGCCAGGTGGACGACGCTTATCCCGATGGCGTCGATCTCGAGGCGCAATCCTATGCCGAGAAGGACCGGTACACCGATCTCGTCTGGCTGGCGGGCCGGGTCGCCTTCGACAGGCTTCGCCGCTATGTCGATGCGCAGGCGATGTTCGATCGCTACGCCAAGCCGTTCCCGACCGCGCATACGCGGTCGAAAGGGCTCTATTGGGCGGGCCGCTCGGCCGAGGCGGCGGGCGATACCCAGGCAGCGAACGCCTTTTACACGCGCGCGAGCGGCTTCGGCGACGCATTCTATGGCCAGCTTGCGACCGAGCGGCTCGGCAAGCCATTGGCGGCGCCCGTGCAATTGTCGGCAGTGACGGTGCCCATGACCGAGCGGGCCAGCTTCTACAATCGCGAGATCGTCCGTGCGGCGCAGTTCCTGGGCCAGGCCAGTGATCACGAAGACCAGACCGCTTTCGTCCGCCAGATCGCCGCCGATGCGGCGACGCGCGACGATCACCGCCTTGCGGACGAGCTGTCGCGCACGTTGGGCCGCCCCGATCTGGCGGTGATGGTCGGTCGCAACACGCTCGCGGACGGATCGAACGACTTCACCGTGGTCGGCTACCCCAGCGTCAAGCTGCCCGCCGCGCATCAGGACGACTTCACGATCGTCCACGCGATCGCGCGGCAGGAAAGCCAGTTCGATCGCGCCGCCGTGAGCCATGCCGGCGCGCGTGGGCTGATGCAGCTGATGCCGGGCACCGCGCGCGAAGTGGCGAACCGGATCGGGCTCGATTACCAGCCGTCGTCGCTGACGGTCGATACCGATTACAACATCCAGCTGGGATCGAGCTATTTCAAGCGGATGTTCGATCGCTACGGCAGCTACCCGCTGGCGATAGCCGCCTATAATGCCGGGCCCGGCAACGTGAACAAATGGCTCGCGGCGAACGGCGATCCACGCACCGGCGCGGTCGACATGGTCGACTGGATCGAGGCGATTCCCTTTACCGAAACGCGTAACTACGTCCAGCGCGTGCTCGAGAATGCGGTGGTCTACGACCTGCTCCAGCCGGACAAGGCGCGCTCGCGCGGGCCGGCGCGGCTGAGCTGGTATCTCGGCAAGGCGAGGCCGGGCTGAGGCCAGCTGCATCGCGAAACGACCTACCCCGTGTTTTGGCACGTCCGTCGAGACCTGGTTGAACACATCGGGCGTTCAATCATTCTGGACGGGCAGCAATAGAGCGCTGCCAGCAAGCAACGCAAAGAATTGTCGCCTCCATGCACCCCCTGTTTTGGGGCACGGTACTTTGCGTGCGTCAACCTCGAAGAGAACCGGCACTGGATAGAGCAATATCGCTACTCCAATAGCGGGAATTTTTCATGAAAACTCAACATCTATACAGCAAATTTGCAGCACTTGCCGCTGCGACGATCATCCTCGGCGCGACACCTGCATTCGCACGCGACGGGCCGCCGACGCGGTCGGGCGACGCCCGCGCGCAGAGCAGCGCCCTGAGTCGCGCAGGCTTCTTCCGTTACGCCCATTTCGGCGACTCCGGCGAAGGCCATGGCGGACGCGGCGGTGGCTGGAATAACGGCGGCGGCAACGGTCATGGCGGACACGGTAACGGCCATGGCTGGGGACACGGCCACAATCACGGTGGTGGCCACGGCGGCAACCATGGTGGAGGCCACGGTCATGGTCACGGCGGCGGCTGGTGGCACGGCGGCGGCCATCCCTGCAGCTCCGGTTGACGCAACGGATACCGTGACAGGACGGCGTTCGCCGGTTAGCCGTCCTGCATGGTTCCACCCAATTACATCACCCCCGCCGGCCTCATCGCATTGCGCGCCGAATATGACGCGTTGTTCGCGACTGAACGGCCGCAGCTCGTCGAGACGATCGCCTGGGCCGCCGGCAATGGCGACCGGTCCGAAAACGGCGATTACATCTATGGCCGCAAGCGGCTGCGCGAGATCGATCGGCGGCTGGGCTGGCTGTCGAAACGGATGAAGGCCGCGAAGGTGGTCGATCCGGCGCGGCAGCCCGACAAGAGCCGGGTCTTCTTCGGCGCGACCGTCACCATCGCCGACGAGGATGACAATCATCGAACGCTGACCCTGGTGGGCGACGACGACGCGGATGCCGGTGCGGGCCGCGTCGGCTGGAACGCTCCGATCGCGCGGGCGCTGCGCGGCGCCGTGGTGGGCGACGTGCGCCGGGTGACGCTGCCCGCAGGCGAGCGCGATTACGAGGTGATGGCGATCTCCTATCCCAACGACTGAGGAACCCATGGCGAACGACACAAAGGCCGGCAACATCGCGCTGCTGATCGACGCGGACAATGCCTCGCCGCATGCGCTTGATCCGGTGCTGACCGTGCTCGCCGAGCTGGGCACGGTGAACATCCGTCGCGTCTACGGCAACTGGCGCAAGCAGGCGCTCAAGACCTGGGCAGACCTGACGCTCAAGCACGGTATCGAGCCGCAACAGCAGTTCGATCTCACCAAGGGCAAGAACGCCACCGACATGAAGATGACGATCGACGCGATGGACCTGCTCTACACGCGGCGCGTCGACGGCTTCGGGATCATGTCGTCGGACAGCGATTTCATGCCGCTCGCGATGCGCATTCGGCAGGACGGCATTCCCGTCTACGGCTTCGGGACGAGCAAGACGCCCGAGGCGTTCAAGGAGGCATGCACGCGCTTCATCGACGTCGCGGCCCTGGGCAAGGTGGGCGGGGGTGACGATGCGCCCGAAACTGCGCCCGCCGCGATCAAGGAAAGCGAACCGCGCGGGAAGCACGAGCCGATCGATGCCGACCTCGTCCGCTTGCTGATCGACGCCTACAACGCCGCCAAACGCGACGAGCGCGGATTCGTCAGCCTTTCCGAACTAGGCCGGCGCGCGGGCAACCGATCGAGCTTCGACGCGCGCAACTATGGGTTCTCGCGGCTGTCGGAGCTGATCGAGGCGGTGCCCAATTTCCAGGCCGAGCGGCGCGATGGCCAGACGTTCGTGAAGCGCGTGCGCTGAAGTCGTAACGGCTCGTCGTCGTCAGGGCTCGGCTGACGCCGAACGCCCCCGGAATCGCGACGAACGGTGCATTTACCATCTGCCGCGCTTCGGCCGAAACGCTAGGGTTTCCGCGGGCGAGCGGGTCACCGGCCGTATTTTCGTGGAACAGAGAGTAGATGACGGTAACGCAGCGTATCGTGGTATCGGGGCGCGTTCAGGGCGTGGGATTCCGCAACTGGATGTTGTGCGCGGCGCGCGATCTCGGATTGCGCGGGTGGGTGCGCAACGTGAACGGCAGCGCGGTGGAGATTCACGCTACAGGCCATGAAGAGGCGATGGCGGTCCTCATCGAGGCCTGTCACCAGGGGCCGCGGCTGGCGCAGGTCGATCACGTCGACGTCCAGCCCGCCGAGGATGGGGGCTGGAAGGGCTTCACCAAGCGCTTCGGAGGATGACTGGCGGCGGCGCGATCCACACGCCGCCGTGCAGTCCTGATCCTTACCGCGTCAGCTTCTTGTATTGCAGCCGTGTCGGGCGATCCGCCGCATCGCCCAGGCGGCGACGCTTGTCTTCCTCATAGGCTTCGAAATTGCCCTCGAACCACTCGACATGGCTGTCGCCCTCGAACGCGAGAATGTGCGTGCATAGGCGGTCGAGGAAAAAGCGATCGTGGCTGATCACCACCGCGCAGCCGGCGAAGCTCTCCAGCGCCTCTTCGAGCGCGCGCAGCGTCTCGACGTCGAGGTCGTTGGTCGGCTCGTCGAGCAGCAGGACGTTGCCGCCTTCTTTCAGCATCTTGGCGATGTGGACGCGGTTGCGCTCGCCACCCGAGAGCTGGCCGACGTTCTTCTGCTGGTCCTGGCCCTTGAAGTTGAATGCACCGACATAGGCGCGCGTCGCCAGTTCCTGCTTGCCGAAGCGGAAGATGTCGAGCCCGTCGGAAATCTCCTGCCAGACGTTGTTCTTAGGGTTGAGGTCGTCGCGCGACTGGTCGACGTAGGAAAGTTTGACCGTCTGGCCGATCTCGATCGAGCCCGAATCGGGTTGCTCCTGGCCGGTGATCAGCTTGAACAGAGTCGACTTGCCGGCGCCGTTAGGGCCGATCACGCCGACGATCCCGCCCGGCGGCAGGTTGAAGTCGAGATCCTCGAACAGCAATTTGTCGCCATAGGCCTTGGACAATCCCTTGGCCTCTATCACCTTGCCGCCGAGGCGCTCGGGGATCTGGATGAGGATTTGCGCCTTGCCGACCGCGCGGTTCTCCTGACGCTCGACCAGTTCGTCGAACGCGCGGATGCGGGCCTTGGACTTGGTCTGGCGTGCCTTGGGCGTCTGGCGCATCCATTCGAGTTCGTCCTTGATGGCCTTCTGGCGCCCGGCCTCCTCGCGCTCCTCCTGTTCGAGCCGCTTGGCCTTCTTTTCGAGATAACCCGAATAGTTCGATTCGTACGTGTAATAACGGCCGCGATCGAGCTCGAGCACCCAGTTCACAACATTGTCGAGGAAGTAGCGATCGTGGGTAACGAGGATGACGTTGCCCGTATATTCCTTGAGGAAATTCTCCAGCCACTGGACGCTTTCGGCGTCGAGATGGTTGGTCGGCTCGTCGAGCAACAGGATGTCGGGCTTTTCGAGCAGCAGCTTGCAGAGCGCCACGCGGCGTTTCTCGCCGCCCGAGAGGCGGGACACGTCCGCGTCGCCCGGCGGGCAGCGCAGCGCCTCCATCGCGATTTCCAGCTGGTTGTCGAGCGTCCAGCCGTCAACGGCGTCGATCTTCTCCTGCAGCTCGCCCATCTCCGCCATCAGCGCGTCGAAATCGGCGTCCTCGGGCGGATCGGCCATCAGGTTCGAAATCTCGTTGAAGCGATCGACCAGGTCCGCGACGGGGCGCACGCCGTCCATGACGTTGCCCTTCACGTCCTTCGACGGATCGAGCTGCGGCTCCTGGGGCAGATAACCCACCTTGATGCCCTCGGCAGGCCAGGCTTCGCCCGAAAATTCGGTGTCGATCCCCGCCATCACCTTCATCAGCGTCGACTTGCCCGCGCCGTTCGGGCCGATGATCGCGATCTTGGCCGACGGCAGGAACTGGAGATGGATGTTGTTGAGAACGGGCTTGTTCGCGCCCGGAAAGGTCTTCGTCAGACCCTTCATCACATAGGTGTATTGGACGGCCATGGCCGGGGAACCTCGTTGCGTTTTCGTGGGGTCGTAATGTCGCCGCGCACATAACGGTTGGCGTGGGCGTTGGCAAACCCGCAAGGCCTCGTTACGCCTTCGAATCATGACCAGAACCGTTCTCATCGCGATCGCCGCCGCGATCGCTTCGCCTGCCGCCGCGCAAAGCCTGCCCGCCGGCCTGACCACCCCCGTCGCCGATCAGGTCGCCGCCCTGCGCGACGCCGCGCTGAAGGATGACGTCGCCTACGACATCGTCGAGGGTCTCACCACCGAGGTCGGCCCGCGGCTCGCCGGGACCGAGGCCGAGGCGCGAGCGCGTGCCTGGGCAGTGAAGAAGCTTACCGCGCTGGGCTTCAAGAACGTCCGCATCGAAACCTATCAGATGCCGGTCTGGGTGCGCGGCGAGGAGCGGGCGGAGGTCGTATCGCCGTTTCCGCAGCCGCTGAGGCTCACCGCACTCGGCAATTCGGGGGCGACCCCGGCCACGGGGCTCACCGCCGATATCGCCTACTTCCCGACGTTCGGCGACCTGGTGCGTGCGCCTGACGGCAGCCTCGAAGGGAAGATCGCGTTCGTCTCCAATGCGATGGAACCGACGCAGGACGGCAGCGGCTACGGCGCCTATGGCGTCGCGCGCTTCGTGGGGCCCGCGCTTGCGGCGAAGAAGGGCGCGGCAGCGATCGTGATCCGCTCGATCGGCACCGACCACGGGCGTGGTCCGCACGCCGGCGTCACCAATTTTCCCGAAGGCGTCGATCCGATTCCGGCTGCGGCGCTGTCGGTCGCCGATGCCGAGAATCTCGAACGCATGGTGAAGCGCGGCAAGCCGGTCAGGCTCAAGCTCGTCCTCACCCCGCGCCAGACCGGCACGCACGAATCGGGCAATGTCGTCGCCGAGGTGCCCGGAAGCGATCCCGACGCGGGAATCGTGCTGGTCGGCGGGCATCTCGACAGCTGGGATCTCGGCACCGGCGCGATCGACGACGCCGCCGGCGTCGCGATCACCGCGGCGGCGGCCAAACGGATCATGGATGCTGGCCAGCCCCGGCGCACGATCCGCGTCGTCTGGTTCGGCGCGGAGGAAGTCGGCGGTTTCGGCGGCGAAGCTTATGCGAAGGCGCATGGCAGCGAGAAGCACGCCGCAGCGGCCGAATCGGATTTCGGCGCCGATCGCATCTGGCGCTTCGAGACCAACCTTCCGGATGGCGTCAAGGCAGTGGGCGACCGGCTCCAGGCCGCGCTCGCGCCGCTGGGAATCGTGCGGGGCACAGGTGTCGCGGGCGACGGGAGCGACGTCGCCCCGATGATGGCCAAGGGCGTCGCCGCGATCGACCTCAACCAGTCCGGCCTGCGCTATTTCGACTGGCATCATACGCCCGAAGACACGCTCGATCGCGTCGATCCCGAGCAGCTTCGCCAGAACGTCGCAGCATGGACCGCGATGCTCGCCGTCGTCGCCGAAGCACCCGAGGAAATCGGGGAGGTGACGCCGCGGAATTGAGGCGAAGCGGTGGCGGAAACATTGCGGCCAGATGAATTTGCGATTGACGCGAAGGGGAAGCGCGCTATGTGCGGAACCTTCGCGACGGCGCAGGCCGGATGCGAAACGTTATTTATGCTTGGGAGCATTCGGATGAAGAAGATTGCCTTTGTCGTCGCTGCCGCCGGCCTGATGACCCTGGCCGCGTGCAACAGCAACCCGGCCGCCGACGCGGTCGAGAACAATGCGGAAGCTGTCGCCGACAACCTCGAAGCGACGGCCGACAACATGGACGCGATGGCTGACGACACGGCGAATGCGGCTGCTGCCGGCGCCCTCGAGAACGCCGCCGACAACCTGAACGCGGCTGCGGACAATGTCGTCGACAATGCCGAAGCGGTTGCCGACAACATGCAGTAAGCCGATCGGGCTTCGGCCCGATTGTGTTACGAAAAGGGCGCCCATCGGGCGCCCTTTTTTGTTTGTAAGCGAGAGCGCTGGAGGCGACGCGCCTCCTCGGCGCGCCGCTTCCCTTGGCGCTATTTGCCGGCCTGATATTTCGGCAATTTCGCCATCCAGGCCTTGAGCTTGCCGAGCAAGCGCTCGCGCACCGGTGTATTCTGGGTGGCAACGTCCTTGGTCTCCCGTGGATCGCTTGCGAGGTTGTAGAGCTGGACGTCGGTCGCGCCCGCATTCGCCAGCAATTTCCAGTCGCCGTCGCGGACCGCGTAGCGCGGGGAGACGTCGTGCGGCTGTGACGGCACCCCCGGCTGCTTGGGCGCGCCCTGCTTGCCGTACGCCCAGAAGAGCGGCGGGCGTGCGGTGACCGGCTGGCCGTCGAGCACGCGCGACAGATCGACCCCGTCGCCGCCCGCCGGCACCTTGGCGCCGGCGATATGGGCGAGGGTGGGCAACAGATCGACACCCTGGCCGACCGTCTGCTCGTCGCGATAGCCGCTGGCATGACCCTTCCAGTACAGGATCAGCGGTTGGCGGATGCCGCCTTCGTAGAGGCTGAACTTGCGGCCGCGCAGATGCTCGGTGCTGCCGGGCGCGGTATGGCCCTTCTCATAGTAACGCTGGAGCGACGACGGGCCGTTGTCGCTGGTGACGATGACGAGCGTATTGTCCATCTCGCCCATCTGCTTGAGCCGGTCGAAGAGCTTGCCGAGCGTGTGGTCCATCTTGACGATCGTCGCGAGATACCGGTCGTCGTCGCTGTCGGCGCCTTTGCCCATCACTTCGGACAAGGAATCGTCATCGGGCGCCCAGGGATCGTGGACGTCGTTGAGCCACATGTTCACGAACCACGGCTTGTCGGCGTGCTGCGCGACGAAATCGACCGTCATGTTGCAATAGAGCTGGGTCAGGTTGGTCTTGATCTCCCAGAAGCGTGGGCCTTGCCCGAGCTTGTCCGACGCCTTGGCGAGATCGCGCTCCCAATCCGACACCAGCACGCGCGGGCCGAGGCCTTCGAAGGTCGTGAAGCTCTGGTCGAAGCCGTAGGCGGTCGGCCAGGGGGCGTCGCCGATATCGCGCCCGCCGCCCAGATGCCACTTGCCGATGTGCGCCGTCGAGTAGCCGGCATTTTGAAGCAGCCGCGCGACGGTCGGCAACTTGGGGTCGAGCCAATCGGCCTGGCCGGTGTCAGCGTTGAACTTGCGATCGCTCACGTAGTTGATGAACCCGACCTCGGCCGGGAAGCGCCCGGTCATGAAGCCCGCGCGCGAGGACGAGCAGATCGGCGCCGCATCGTAGAATTTGGTCATCAGCACGCCTTCGCGCGCCAGCCGATCGAGATTGGGCGTCTGGATCTTGGTGTCGCCCATGATCGAAAGATCGCCGTACCCCATGTCGTCGATCAGCACGAACAGGATGTTGGGCCGCTGCGCGTCGGGCGCCGGCGCGGCAGAAGCGGGGGCAGGAGCCGATCGTGCGAGCGCCGCCGGCGCCGCCAATCCCATGATCGCCGCGAGCATGGTCGTCGATGCCCAGCGGGCGGCCCTCCCGTGTCGTGCCATTGTCTCTCTCCCCTTTGCTCTACGGAATGAACGCCGACCCCACGGGCGCGCGCCGATAGGGCGCGTACCAATTGTGGGGCCGTGCCCATTTGGTCTGGTATTTCTTGTTCTGCGGGCCGGTCGACAGGCTGTCTTGCGATCGGATCGTCCACATCGCCAGTTCCGCCATCAACTCAGCCTGAATCTTGGAGTGCTCGGGCCGGCCGAACAGGTTGGCAAGTTCGTGCGGGTCTGTCGGCAGATGATAGAGCTGGCCATAACCCATCATGTCGTAGATGAGCTTCCACTCGCCCATCCGCACCATCTTGGCGTTGCCGCTCTGCGTCACCTTGTTGAGCGTGTCGCCGCTCAGGCGGTTGCGGTCGTCCTCGCCGCCATTCGCGGCGGGAGCTCCCTTGGGGGGTAGGGCGATATCATCGCGCTCGTCATAATAGAGCCCGCCGAGCCCGACCCCGGCGTAGATACTGCGGAACTCGTCGGCCGGATAGGATTCGCCCCTGAGCAGCGGCCACAGGCTGCGCCCCTGCACGCCGAGCGGGATCTCGGCGCCCATCGCCTCGCACAAGGTCGGCATGAGGTCCGCGTTCGAGGTGAAGACGCCGTCGAAGGCGTTCGCTTTGACGCCCGCGCCCGCGAAGACCATCGGAATTCGCGTCAGCGCCTCGGACAGCCCCACGCCTTTGCGGCCGAGCCCGTAGTCCATCACGTAATCGCCGTGATCGGCGACATAGACGATCACGGTGTTGTCCATCAGCCCGCGCGCCTCGAGATGCTCCACGAGCCGCACGAGCTGGTCGTCGATCATGCGCAGCGCGCCGAGATAGTTGGAGACGTAGCGCTGCCAATACGCTTCATCGGGCGCGTCGGCGCGTTGCTCGAGCGCGAACAGCCAGCGCGCACGGACGCCCAGCTTCTCCAGCGCTTCGGGACCCGCGGCGCGCGGCGGCACCTTGTCCGGCGGGAACATGTCCCAATAGGGCTTAGGCACCTGCTGCGGCGTGTGCGGCTCGGGGAAGCCGACCTGAAGCAGGAAGGGCCGGTCGCCCGATGCGTCGATGAAGTCGATCGCGTCGGAGACGATGCGATAGGGATATTGCACTTCGGTGGGGAAGGGCGTCGGCTCGAGCGACAGGCTGCCCGCGCCGAGCTTCTTCATCCACTGGTCGAACGCCGCGTAGCGCGGATCGGCGTTCGGCTCCTTATGGCCCGAGACGTGCGAATATTCGCGCCAGAAATCGAGCGACTTGGCCCGGCGATAGGTGTGGTTCTTGCCCGCGAGCCCGGTGCGATAGCCGCTTGCCTTGGCGACGTCGTAGAGGTCCTGCGTATAGAAGGCATCGCGCGCCGCGAGGTTCATCCGTACGCGATGCGCCTCGGGCCAGCGCCCGGTGAGCATCGAGATGCGGCTGGGGACGCACAGCGGCGCGGTGCAATAGGCGTTGGGAAAGCGCACGCCGCGCCGCGCCAGCGCGTCGAGGCCGGGGCTGGTGTCGAGCGGATAGCCGGTATCCTTCGTCATCCCCGCGCGATGCTGATCCGAGACGACGAGGATGACGTTGGGTGTGCCGCTGTCCGCCTTGCCGGTCGGGCGGGGGGCGGCCTGCGCGAGCGCATCAGCCGCCCCCAACGGCACGGTGGAGGCGAGGAGCGACAGCAGCAATTCGCGGCGCTTCATGCCTCCTGCGTCCATTATTTGCCGTCCTCGAACAGCGGCTCGGCCATCTTGGCGAAGTCCTCCGCCGGCAATTTCGAGACCGCGCGATCGTAGGTCAGCAGGCCGTTGACCTCGCCCTCGACGTCGCTCGTCTGGGTATAGACCGCAGCCGCGAGCCCGATGGTTTTGGCCTGGCGCACGATCTCGTCGAACTTCACCTTATAGCGCTTGCGATAATCCGCCTTGTCGCTCGCGAACTGATAGATGCGCGCATCGCGATCGGTGAACCACAGATGCCCCTCGATCGGCAGGCCCACGCCGCCATATTCCCCGATCACGATCGCGCGGTCGGGATGCGGCGCGGGCTCGACCGGCACCTCGTCATAGGTGTGGATGTCGTAGACGTCCGACCCGCTGTCGGGCACGTCCATCCAGCCGGTCGCGGTGTTGACCAGCCGGCTCGGGTCCATGTCCTTGGCGATGCCGCCCACCGTCTTGGCGTCGTACTGGCCCCAGCCTTCGTTGTTGGTGACCCACATCACGATCGACGGGAAGTTGCGGAGCGCGCCGATCATCCGCGACAGCTCGCTCTGATATTCGGCCATCGCCTCGGACGACATCGTCGCTTCCTGCGTGCTGGGCCGGCGCACCGCCTGATCGCCGAACGCGCCCGAGGGCATGTCCTGCCAGATCAGGATGCCGAGCCGATCGGCGTCGGCATAATATTGCGCCGGCTCGACCTTGATATGCTTGCGCAGCATGTTGAAGCCGGCCTTCTTCAGGAACTCGATGTCGCTGCGCGCTGCTTCCTCGGACGGCGGCGTCAACAGCCCATCGGGCCACCAGCCCTGATCGAGCACGCCGTTGTGGAAGAGCGGCTTGTTGTTGAGCAGCAGCGCCATCTTGCCGGTCTTGGGATCGATCCCGGTCGAGATCTTGCGCATCCCGAAATAGCTCTGGACGGTATCGCTCGGGCTGCCGACCACCTGCGCGGCGGCATAGGCCTGCACCTCCCGATCGGTCATCGGCGGCAGGCCCTTGCGATCGTTGCCCGCGCCCTTGGGCGGCGTCACCTTCACCAGTTCCGCCGTCAGATCGTAGAGATAGGGATCGTCGGGCGACCACAGGTGTGCATTGGGGATTTTCAGGCTGGTCTTGCGGTTGCCGCGCACGATCGTGCTTGCCACCACCTTGCCCTTGTCGCGCGCGGTGAGGCGCACGGCGTCGTCGGGTGAGGCGGTGTTGCTGAGCGTGACCGCGACGTTCAGCACGCCCTTGTCGATGTCGGGCGTCGTCCGCAGGTCTTCGATATAGAGGTCGGAGACCGGCTCGAGCCACACCGTCTGCCAGATGCCGCTTACCGCGGTGTACCAGATGCCGCGTGGTTCGAGCGTCTGCTTGCCGCGCGGCTGGTCGCCGGTCGAGGTCGGATCGGTGACTTGCACGACCAGCTCGTTGGCGCCGGGGCGCAGATAGTCGGTGACGTCGAAGCTGAACGGATCGGAGCCGCCCTTGTGGCTGCCCACCACCGCGCCGTTCACCAGCACCGTCGATTCGAAATCGACCGCGCCGAAATGGAGCAGCGTGCGCTGGCCGGGCCAGTTGGCGGGCAGGGTGAAGCTGCGCTTATACCACAACCGGTCGTCTGGCATCAGCTTGCGCGCGACGCCCGACAGCTTCGATTCGACCGCGAAGGGGACGAGAATCTTGCCGTCCATCGCCGTTGGCTGCGCGGCGGCAGCGGGCGTGATCGCATAATCCCATTCGCCGTTGAGGTTCAGCCAGGTATCGCGTTTCATCTGCGGGCGGGGATAGCTGCGCCACGCATTCTGCGGCGTCACCGCCTTGCCCCATTTGGTCATGATCGGGCCGACATAAGCGGCGCCGCCCTCGGTCGACCCGGGCCTGGTGAAGCCGGCGGTGTCGGTGGTGGAATTGGCGGGCTTCTTGGGCGGCGGCGCCGCGGTTTGCGCGTGCACGGCGATGGCGCTGTTGCCCAGGACCAATGCGGCGCCGAGCAGCAGTGTCGAAACGCGAAACATCAAAAACCTCCCCGATTTGTATGATCAATGTGCTTTCTAGTATCGAGCGCACGGGCTGGCAACCGAAATGACGGCTCTTTTCGATTCGAAAAAACGTAGACCGCGATGACCGCCGCGATCGTTCAGCTGCGCGGCTGGCCTGTCAGGCGCGCCGACCAATCCTCAACCGTCGCCGTGGCGAGACGCTTCGCCGCGTACCGGCGCCACCCTTCCGCCAGAGGAGCGAGCTCGGCCATCGCGGCAAGCTCGGCGCGATTGAGCGTATCGACGTAGAGCGTGCGCCACAGCCGCTCGATCGTCCAGTCGGGCGAGAGGCGATCGACGAGATCGAGCACGTCGCCCGCTTCGACATGGCCTTGCTCGATCACGCGATAATACCACCCGGTCCGGCCGGTCTGCTGGACCTTGAGCGCCATGTCCGCGCTGCCGAAGCGCGCGCTGAGCTTCCAGCAGGGCTGGCGGCCCTGGCTCACCTGGATGATGGCGCTGCCCAGCCGGAACGTGTCGCCGACTGCAACGTCCGCCTCGGTCAGTCCCGTCGTCGATAAATTCTCGCCGAAGGCGCCGGGCTGGTCGAGCAGATTGTGATTCCCGAGCTCGCCGCGCCAGCGATCGTAATGCTCGAACGCATAATGATGCACTGCCTTTTCGGGCCCGCCATGGTTCCGGCGATCGCCCTGCGCGTCGCCGACGATGCCCTCACCGCCCAGCCAGGCACGACCGACGATCGGATGCTTGTCGATCCCGCTGGGCGCCGCACGCGGGCCGAGCGGCGCGATCGTGCCTGCGAGGATGGTGTCGATGCGGACCACGAGGCCTTTTAGCGCACGAAACGACCCGACAAAATATGGAGCAAACCTTCGACCGACAAAATTCGGCCGCGTCCATGGTCGGGGAGAGAGGATTCGAACCTCCGGCCCCTGCCTCCCGAAGGCAGTGCTCTACCAGGCTGAGCTACTCCCCGACGGAGTATGCGCTCGTGCCCCAGGACGGGGCCGGCGATTAGCTTGGAGGCGCGCCTATACCGAGGAGCAGGCAGGCACGCAAGCGGGTAGGTAGCGCTGTCGTTCACTCCGCGCCGCGGGCACTCAGCATGGCGTCGATGCTGGTGAACTTCTCGCGCGGGGCGCCTTCGCGCGCGCGCTCGATCTCGGCCTGTTCGATGCGCTGCCAGTCGCGGAAGGTGACGACGTCGACGCCGCGGTCCGCCAGCAGGGCGTCGAGCCCGGGGCGGCCCTGTTTGCCGCCGTCCTCGGGCAGATCCTCGGCGAGGTGCTCGGCGAGCGCGAAGCCGTCCGGGCGGTTGGTGCCGATGGTGCCGGTCGGCCCGCGCCGCGCCCAGCCCACCGCATAGAGGCCGGGCGCGATCCGGCCGTCGTCATTGGCGAAGCGGCCGAGCCTGGCGTCATAGGGCACGCCCTCGATCGGCGGGGTGCGATAGCCGATACAGCTCACCACCAGTGCGGCGGGCACTGCATAGGTGTCGCCCGTTCCCACGGCACGTCCCTCGTCGTCGAGCCGGGTGCGTTCGACGATGACGCGCTCGACCGAACCCTCGCCTTCGATTCGGACGGGCCGCGCCAGAAAATCGAACACGATCCCGATCGGCTTGTCTTGCGGGTGCGCGGCGAACTCGCGCAGCAGCGTCACCGACTTTCGTTGGCCGGGATCGAGCGCGTCGTCGGCCTCCACGGGAGGAAAATCCGCCGCATCGACACGCGGGCTCGCGCGCTGCAGATGGCCGAGCTCGCCCAGCTCCTTGGGGGTCATCGCGATCTGATGCGGGCCGCGGCGGCCGAGGATCGTCACCGTGTCGATGGTGTGCAGGCCCAGCCCGTCGAGCGCGTGGGTGACGATGTCCGATCCTGCGAACTCCGCTTCGGTCTTGGCCAGGATGCGCGCGACGTCGAGCGCGACGTTGCCGTTGCCGACCACCACCGCGCCGGGCCCGTGGAGGGCAGGGGCGAGGTCGACGAAATCGGGATGACCGTTGTACCAGCCGACGAACGCCGCCGATCCGACCACGCCCGGCAGGTCCGCGCCCGGAATGTCGAGCGGGCGATCCGCGGGCGCGCCGGTCGCGAGCACGACCGCGTCGTAGAGCCCGCGCAATTCCTCGATGCTCACGTCCTTGCCGACGGTGACGTTGCCGACGAAGCGCACATTGTCGGTCAGCGCCACCCCCTCGTACCGCCGCGAGACCGCCTTGATCGACTGGTGGTCGGGCGCGACGCCCGAGCGGATCAGGCCGAAGGGCACCGGCAAGCGGTCGATGATGTCCACCCGCACATTGTCGCCGAACGTCTTCTGGCAAGCCTCGGCGGTATAATAGCCCGCCGGCCCCGATCCGATCACCGCGACATGACGCATTCCGCTCTCCCTTGCCGTTGGAGCGGCACCGTAATCGCTTGGCGCAGCAGGGCAAGCGCGGCTATCGCGGCGCGTGTGACCTCGCTCGAAGCTATCGCCTGCGTGCTCGGCATCCTGTGCGTCACGCTCGCGGCGCTGCGGCGGGTGTGGACGTTTCCGTTCGGGATTGCCTCGGTCGCACTCTACAGCGTCGTGTTCTTCGAGACGAAGCTCTATTCGGACGCGCTGCTCCAGCTCTTCTACATCGTCGTCAACGCCTATGGCTGGTGGAACTGGCAGCTATCACGCGAGGACCGGGGCGTCGTGATCGTCGAGACAATGAGCCCGGCGTCTCGAGGGCGCTGGGCGGCGGGGTGCTTCGTCGCGGCGTTGGTTTGGGGCGGCCTGATGCACCGCTTCACCGATGCGTCCTATCCCTGGGCGGACGCCGCCATCGCCATCGTCAGCGTCGCCGCACAGATACTGATGGCGCAGCGCAAGCTCGAAAACTGGTGGTTGTGGATCGCGGTCGATGTGGCGTCGATCCCGCTCTACGCTGCGAAGGCGCTCAGCCTGACGATGGGGCTGTACGTGATCTATCTGGCACTCGCGATCTGGGGGCTGATCGATTGGCACCGCGCGCGGCGCACGCAAGGCCCGGCGGTCGCATGACTTTTCGCACGATCTGCCTGCACGGGCCCGAAAGCACGGGAAAGTCGACGATCGGCCCCAGGCTCGCGCGCCATTTCGGCGGGCGATATGTCGCCGAGTTCGGACGCACCTATACCGAAGCGAACGGAATCGGCTGGACGATGGCCGACCTCGTGGCGATCGCACAAGGCCATGACGCCGAAGCGCGCGCAGCTCTCACCGAGGGGCCGCTGCCGGTGATCCTCGATACCGATCCGCTGATGACCGAAGCATGGGCGGAGATGCTCTATGGCCACCACGATCGCTGGTTCGACGACTGGCGCCACACCGCCGACCTGTATCTGATGTTCGACATCGACCTGCCCTGGGTGGCGGACGGTACGCGGATGTTCGGGACCGCCGAGGAACGCCGGCGCTTTCGCGACCTCGCGGTCGCTATCCTCGAGCGGCGCGGCGTTCGCTGGGCGTGGGTGCGTGGAGAAGGCGAGGCCCGCTGGCGCAACGCGCTGGCGGCGATTGCGCAGGCATCGCCGTCGCCTTGATGCTTTGGCAAAGTATCGCGCGCCTGCTATCGGCGCGGGATTCCTCCTCCAGACAAGAATCGATCCGTGGCAACCCCGCTCGAAAACATCCGTAACTTCAGCATCATCGCGCATATCGACCATGGCAAGTCGACACTGGCCGATCGCCTGATCCAGGTGACGGGCGGGCTCAGCGAGCGCGAGATGTCCGCGCAGGTGCTCGATACGATGGAGATCGAGAAAGAGCGCGGGATCACCATCAAGGCGCAGACCGTGCGGCTCGCCTATACCGCGTCCGACGGGCAGGCTTACGAACTCAATCTGATGGACACGCCGGGCCATGTCGATTTCGCCTATGAGGTGAGCCGCAGCCTCGCCGCGTGCGAGGGCGCGCTGCTGGTGGTCGATGCCGCGCAGGGGGTCGAGGCGCAGACGCTCGCAAACGTCTACCAGTCGATCGAGCACGACCACGAGATCGTGCCCGTCATCAACAAGATCGATCTGCCCGCGGCCGAACCCGACAAGGTCAAGACCGAGATCGAGGACATCATTGGGCTCGACGCGTCGGATGCGGTGCTGACCAGCGCCAAGTCCGGGATCGGCATCACTGAGGTTCTGGAAGCGATCGTCAAGCGTATCCCGCCGCCCAAGGGCGATCGCGACGCGCCGCTGAAGGCGATGCTCGTCGATAGCTGGTACGATCCGTATCTCGGCGTCGTCATCCTGGTGCGCGTGATGGAAGGCACGCTCAGGAAGGGCCAGCAGATCAAGTTCATGCAGACGGGCACGACGCACCTCGTCGATCGCGTCGGCTGCATGCGCCCCAAGATCGAGCAGCTGAGCGAACTGCAAGCGGGCGAGATCGGCTTCATCACCGCGCAGATCAAGGAAGTCGCGCAGACCGCGGTGGGCGATACGATCACCGACGCCAGAAAGCCCGCCGACGCGCCGCTGCCGGGGTTCAAGGAAGTCCAGCCGGTGGTGTTCTGCGGGCTGTTCCCGGTCGATGCCGCCGATTTCGAGAAATTGCGCGAATCGATCGGCAAGCTGCGCCTCAATGACGCGAGCTTCAGCTTCGAGATGGAGACCTCGGCGGCGCTCGGCTTCGGTTTCCGCTGCGGCTTTTTGGGGCTGCTCCACCTCGAGATCATCCAGGAGCGGCTGACGCGCGAATACGATCTCGACCTGATCACCACCGCGCCTTCGGTGGTCTATCAGATCGAGCTGACGCATGGCGGGGGGCATATCGAGCTCCACAACCCCGCCGACATGCCCGATCCCAACAAGATCGAGACGATCGCCGAACCGTGGATCGAGGCGGTGATCTATTGCCCCGACGAGTATCTCGGCGCGATCCTCAAGCTTTGTCAGGATCGCCGCGGCATCCAGAAGAACCTCACCTATGTCGGCGGCCGCGCGCAGGTGACGTATGAATTGCCGCTCAATGAAGTCGTGTTCGATTTCTACGATCGGCTCAAATCGATCAGCCGCGGCTATGCGAGCTTCGACTACCACCAGATCGGCTATCGCGACGGCGATCTCGTCAAGATGTCGATCCTCGTCAACGCCGAGCCGGTCGATGCGCTCAGCATGATCGTCCACCGCTCGACCGCCGAAAGCCGGGGCAGGGGCATGTGCGAGCGGCTGAAGGATCTGATCCCGCGGCACCTGTTCAAGATCCCGATCCAGGCCGCGATAGGCGGCAAGGTGATCGCGCGCGAGACGATCGCGGCCCTGCGCAAGGACGTCACGGCCAAATGCTATGGCGGCGACATCACGCGCAAACGCAAGCTTCTGGAGAAGCAGAAAGAGGGCAAGAAGCGGATGCGCGAATATGGCTCGGTGAGCATTCCGCAGGAAGCATTCATCGCCGCGCTGCGCATGGGCGACGAAAACTAATGCGGAACCCTGCCGTGCGCCGATGGGTTCACCCCCGGAACGACAACAACCACGGGAGACGAGTGATGCGATTCATGGCGATGACGGGCGCGACCGCGCTGGCACTGGCGCTGGCGGCGTGCTCGGGCGGCACCGGAACCACCAACGACGCGGCGATGAACGACGCCGCCATTGCGAACGACCTGTCGATGGGCATGGACAACATGGCCGACACGAACATGATGGCCGCCGGCGGCACCGCGGTCGCGATGCTCAAGACGGCGGACGGCAAGGACGCCGGTAGCGCCACCGTCACCGAGGCGAACGGCGGATTGCAGGTGTCGGTAACTGCGGCGAACTGGCCCGAAGGCACCCACGGCGTCCACATCCACACCACCGGCAAGTGCGACGCGCCCAAGTTCGAGAGCGCCGGCGGCCACTGGAACCCGACCGATGCGCACCATGGCATCAACAACCCCGAATCGCCCAAGCCGCACGAAGGCGACCTGCCGAACATGGAGATCGGCGCGGACGGCGCCGGCACGCTGACCGCGACGATCCCGGGCGCGACGATGGCGAGCCTGCTCGACAGCGACGGCGCGGCGTTCGTCGTTCACGCCAAGGCCGACGATCTCAAGAGCGATCCGTCGGGCAACAGCGGCGATCGCATCGCCTGCGGGGTCTTCGCGGCGCAATAATCGCGCGCGTTGACATCGGCCGTGCCGCATGATCGAGTGCGGCATGGTATCGCTAACGAGACGCGCCATGCTGGGTGGCATGGCGGCATCGGGCGTCGCGGCTGCCGCGGCGCCCGTTTCGCCGAACTGGTCGAGCCTGCGCGCGGCGTTTTCGGTGCCCGACTGGTTCCGCGACGCCAAGTTCGGCATCTGGGCGCATTGGAGCGCGCAATGCGTGCCCGAGGCGGGCGATTGGTACGGCCGCCTGATGTATGTTCAGGGCCACCCGATGTACGCGCATCACCTCGCGCATTACGGCCATCCGGCGGACACCGGTTTCATCGAGATCGAGAACAAGTGGAAGGCGGGGAACTGGCAGCCCGAGGCGCTGGTCGACCTCTACAAGCGTGCAGGCGCCAAATATTTCATGGCGCTGGGCTGCCATCACGACAATCTCGACACGTTCGACAGCGCGCATCATGCGTGGAACGCCACGCGCATCGGGCCCAAGCGCGACATCGTCGGCACGTGGGAGAAGGCGGTGCGGCGCGCCGGGCTGCGCTTCGGGATCAGCAACCACAGCTCGCACGCATGGCATTGGTGGCAGACCGCCTATGGCTATGACGCCGAAGGGCCGCGCGCGGGCGAGCGCTACGACGCGTTCAAGCTGACCAGGGCCGACGGCAAGGGCAGGTGGTGGGACGGCCTCGACCCGCAGGAGCTCTATTGCGGCCCCAGCTTCGTGCCGCCCGACGGCATCCGCTCGATCGACGCGATGAACGCGTGGCACGATGTCCATGATGGCCGCTGGATGGAATTCGTCCCGCCGCAGAACCCGGCCTTCGCCGCCAATTGGCTCGCGCGGCAGAAGGACATGGTCGAGAAATACCGGCCCGACATGGTCTATCTCGACGATACCGGATTGCCGTTCGGCAGCTACGGTATCGAGGCGCTCGCGCATTATTACGCGCAGGGCCGTGGCGATGGCGGCGCGCTCGACGTGGTGCTGACGGCGAAGAAGCTGACCGATTACCAGCGCGGTGCGCTGGTCGAGGACGTCGAGCGCGGCTTTTCGGATCGGCTGCGGCCCGAGCCGTGGCAGACCTGCACCTGCATCGGCGACTGGCATTACAATCGCGCGCGCTTCGAACAGAAGAGCTACGTTCCCGCCGAGCAGGTGATCCAGCGGCTGTGCGACGTCGTCTCGAAGAACGGCAATCTGCTGCTCTCGATCCCCGTGCGCGGCGACGGCACGATCGACAGCGAGGAAGAGAAGATCGTCGCGGGCATCACGCGCTGGATGGCGCGCAACGGCGAGGCGATCTACGGCTCGCGGCCGTGGCGCGTCTTCGGCGAAGGCCCGACCACGGTGCCGACCGGCGTCATGAACGAAGGCGAGGCCAAACCCTTCACCGCGCAGGACGTACGCTTCACGACGAAGAACGGCACGCTCTACGCGATCCTGCTCGCCTGGCCGACCGAGCCGGTGACGATCGCCGCGCTCGGCACTCACGCGCTGCCCGGCGCCCGGATCGAGCGGGTGAGTCTCGTCGGCGGCGGCGCGGTGGAGGTCGAGCGCAACGAACAAGGACTCCGCATCGTGCTTCCCCCACCCGAACAGGAGGCGTTCGTGCCCGCGATCAGGATCGATGGCGCGGGGCTCGTCTGAACCTCAAAACAATTCCCCCTGCGCCCCCGCCGGCGGGCGGAACAGGTCGGTGCGCAGCACTATCCGTTCGTTGGCGAGGCCGTAGCGTCTGCACGCGATCGCGAAGCGCGTGCGGATCAACTCGGCCCACGGCCCTTGCCCGCGCATCCGGGTGTGAAAATCGGGATCGTTGTCACGCCCGCCGCGGATCGAGCGGATGATCGCCATCACCTTGCCTACGCGATCGGGGAAATGGGTTTCGAGCCAGGCGCGGAACAAGGGCGCCACTTCGTGCGGCAGCCGCACCGGCAGGAAGAAGGCGCCGCGCGCGCCCGATTCGACCGCGCGCTCGATGATATGCTCGATCTCGTGGTCGGTGATCGCGGGCACCACCGGTGCGATCGAGACATAGGCGGGGACGCCCGCATCAGCGAGCCGTCGCACCGCCGTCAGCCGCCGCTCGGGCGCGGGCGCGCGCGGCTCCAGCGTCATCGCGATCCGCGGATCGAGCGACGTCACCGACACCGCAACCGCGGCGAGCCCCCGGCGCGCCATCGGTTCGAGCAGGTCGAGATCGCGTACCACGCGATCGGACTTGGTGGTGATCGTCAACGGATGGCGCGTTTCGGCGAGAATCTCGATGCAGCCGCGCGTGATCTTCCAATTGCCTTCGATCGGCTGATAGGGATCGGTGTTGGTGCCGAAGGCGATCGGGCGGACGACATAGCCGCGCTTCGCCAGCGCCTCGCGCAGCAGGGCAGGGGCGTCGGGCTTGGCGAACAGGCGGCTTTCGAAATCGAGACCCGGCGACAGATCGTGATAGGCGTGCGTCGGCCGCGCGAAGCAATAGATGCAGCCGTGCTCGCAGCCGCGATACGGGTTCACCGAACGATCGAAGCCGATGTCGGGCGAGCCGTTGAACGTCAGGATCGTCTTCGGCTTTTCGACCGTCACCGTGGTGCGCAGCGGCGGCGGGGCGCCATCGAGCGTCTCGCGCGCGTCGAGCCAATCGCCGTCGGCCTGCGTCTGCGGCAGGTTGAAGCGCGTGCTCTCGCGGTTGAGGGTGGCGCCGCGCACGGCGCGTTGCTTGATCGCCATTGACAGACCATAGCGCGGCGTTAAGAACATACCAAGAACATTATGCAGGAGACCGGCATGACCGCCCGCCTCAATTATCTCGAGCTTCCCGTCACCGACATCGCGCGCGCCAAGACCTTCTACGCCGCCGCGTTCGGCTGGACCTTCGCCGATTTCGGGCCGACCTATGCAGCGACGACGAGCGGCGACACCGATATCGGCTGCCAGGCCGATCCGGCGGAAAAGACCGCGGCGGCGCTGCCGGTGATCGAGGTCGACGATCTCGACGCGGCCGAAGCGGCGGTGTGGACCGCGGGCGGCACGATCACGGCCCCGACCTTCGCCTTTCCCGGCGGCCGGCGCTTCCATTTCCGCGATCCCGACGGCCATGAACTCGCGGTGATGCAGCCCGCCGCCGAATAAGCGCTGTCACCGCGAACGCGCTTTGCTCTATGCGGGGCGAATCAGAGGTTTGGGGGACGGGAAAATGGGGCTCTTTGCAGGGATGGTGCTGGCGGCGGCGCTGATGGCGGACAAGCCGGCGGAAGATCCGATGCTCGATCTGCGCAAGGCCGATGCGGTCGCGCACGCGCTCCAGCAAGCGGGATACAAGGCGGAGCTGCGCACCGACAGCAAGGGCAAGACCTATATCGCGAGCGCCGCGAACGGGCAGAATTTCTCGATCCAGTTCTACGATTGCGACGACGACGGCTGCAATTCGTTCCAGTTCTACACCTGGTACAAGAAGCAGGATTATTTCTCGCCCGCGCTCACCAACGACTGGAACGCGCACAAGCGCTTCCTCAAGATCGCGATCGACGACGACGGCGACCTTTCCGAATATCTCGACGTCAGCGCGGTCGGCGGGGTGACACAGAAGCATTTCGCCGATCTGGTCGACTGGTTCGCGGTGATGGACGCCGATCTCGCCAAATATCTCGACGAGCATGGCGGCAAGGCGTCGCCCAAGACGGCGACGATCGGCACGACGGCACCGAGCGATACCCCGGCGGCGGAATAGTCGATAGGACGGCGTACCGCCGATCAGCGCTCGCGCAGACGCGGCATCAGCTCGACGAAATTGCAGGGCCTGTGGCGGCTGTCGAGCTGGTCCTTCAGAATACCGTCCCAGCCGTCCTTCACCGCGCCGGTCGATCCCGGCAGCGCGAAGACGTAGGTGCCGCGCGCGACGCAGGCGCACGCGCGCGATTGCACGGTCGAGGTGCCGATCGTCTGGTAGCTCAGCCAGCGGAACAGCTCGCCGAAGCCGGGGATCATCTTGTCGGCGACGCGCTCGATCGCCTCGGGCGTCACGTCGCGACCGGTGATGCCGGTACCCCCGGTGGTGACGACGCAATCGACCGCCGCGTCATCGATCCAGGCATGGAGGCGCGCGACGATCGCATCAACATCGTCTTTCTCGATCGCCCGATCGGCGAGGATGTGGCCGGCGGATTGCAGGCGCTCGACCAGCGCGTCGCCCGATCGGTCGTCCGCCGGTCCGCGCGTGTCCGAAACCGTGAGCACCGCGATCCGGACCGGCAGGAACGCGGCCGCTTCGTCAATCGGCACTGGCGGTCATCGTCGGGCGCGGCGTATCGCCCATGCGGATCGCGGGCGCGCCGGGCATCCCCGGGAAGCGCGGCCACATGCCTTGCGCCAGCGCGGCGCGGCTGGGCGAGCCCTTTTTGCCGGTCTCGCCTTCGTAGATCCAGTAATTGCGCAGCACCGTCGTCACATAGCCGCGCGTTTCCCAATAAGGGATCGATTCGATGTAGAGCAGCGGATCGCCATTGTCCCTGGTGCCGGCGTTCCACGCCGCGACCGGCACCGGCCCGGCGTTGTAGGCCGCGATCACCTTGGGCAGCAGCCCGCCGGTGCAGGCCTGATCGCGCAGCTGCTCGAGATAGGATTGGCCGACCTCGATATTGGTCGAGGGGCGCGTGAGATCGGCGCGATCGATCACGCGGCCGTGCGCGCGCCCGATGTCGATCGCCGCCGCGGGCATGATCTGCATCAGGCCATAGGCGCCCGCCGGGCTGACGACATCGGTGCGGAAGCGGGATTCCTGGAGCGTGTGGGCGTAGACGAGCGCTTTGTCGACGCGCCAGCCGCCGTCGGGCACCCAATCGGGCGCGGGGAAGCGCGCCGAAGCGACCGCCGTCGCGCCCGCGGGCGCGTTGTGCGCGAGCCAGAGCTGCGTGCCCGGCAGATTCATCGCGGCGGTGACGTGGACGAGCGCGGCATAATCCGCCGCGTCGCCGATCTCGGCCTGATGGCGGATCACCTGATCGGCGAGGCGGGTCTCGCCGATCTCGACCAGGGCGGCGGCGACCTGCGCGTTGGGGCGATGCTCGATCCGCTGCCAATCCGCCGAGACATTCGCGGCTCGGAACATCGGCGCGTCGATCCCGAGCGCCTGGCGCGCGAGCTGGCCGTAGAAGGTCTCGTCATATTGCGCGGCGGTCTGGAGGTGGCCCTGCACCTTGTCCGGCCGGCCACACGCCATGTCGGCGCGCGAGGCCCAATAGGCGCCCGCGGCGCGCATGTCCGAATCGCCCGCGCGCGTCGCCACCGCCTCGAACGACGCGCCGGCCGCCGTGCAATCGCGTTGGCGCCAGGCGGCGAGCGCTGCGACCCAATGCGCCTGCACGCCCCATTCGCCGGGATCGCCGGCGGCGGTCGCGGCGACGCGGCGCGCATCGGTATCGCGCCCAGCGAGATAATACATCCACGCCACGCGCTGACGCCATTCGGTGGCGGCCTCGGGCGTCAGGCCGTCGGTCTGCCCGAGCAGCGCCTCGGCGCCCGCGCCGTCATCGGCCTTGATGAACGGCCGCATCTGCTGCGCGAGCGCGTCGGAGACCGCGTCGCTGATCCCCTTGGCGCGGCGGCGTGACGGCGCGCCAGCGATCCAGCGCAGGTCGTGAACCTCGGGGAGCGGCGGCAGATCGGCGTCGGTCGCGCCGCGCAATCGGGCGAGCCGCGACACTTGCGCGGCCTCGGGCAACTCGGGCGCCTCGCGCAGCAGCGTCAGCAGCGGCTGGAGTTCGATCCTGGGGCTGCCCGCGGCAGTGTAGAGCTCGGCACGCGCGATCGCATGGAGCGGCCCGGGCTTCATCGCGTCGAGCCCCAGTTGCGCGTCCGACCAGCGCTTGTCGCGGATCGCGGCAAAGACCGCGCGATAGCCGGCGCGCTGCGCATCGTCGAGCTGGGCAGGAATGACCGCGGCGCGATCGGCGCCGGCGCGCGGAACCCGGGTATCGCGCGCCGCGGCATCGGCCGGCGCGGCGAGCGCAGGTGCGGGAAGCGCGGCCAGCGCACCGATCAGCAACCATCCCCGCATCATGCCAATCCCCCGATCACCAATTGCAGATCCTTCCACGCTTCCGCCTTGCGCGCGGGCTGTTCGAGCAGGAACCGCGGCGGGAAGCTGGCGACCGTCTCCGTTTGTCCGCCGTCATGGTTGAGCAGGTGTAAACGCCCGCGCCCCGCGGCGGCGTTGACCCCGAGCAGCGCACGGCTCGCCGCATTGCCCATCAGCAGCAGCCGTTTGGGGCGGAGCAAGGCGAGCCGGTGGCGCGCGATTTCGGCGAGGCGCGGCGTGAGCTCGACCGGTAATTGGCCCGACACCGGACGAACGGCGCAGAGCGTGGCGAGATAGATCGTCGACCGGTCGCGGCCGATCGCGGCGAGCATCCGATCGAACAGCACGCCGGCAGCACCGCTCAGCAACGTGTCGGCGTCCTCGCGCTCGGGCATGTCGACCAGGATCGCGAGATCGGCAGCGGGGTCGCCGCCCGCCGCGATCGAGCGGCCCGGCCAGCCGGCTTCGGGCGCCTCGGCGCCGATGCGCCACGCCTCGAACGCCTCCAGCGTATCGGGCAGGCGGGCGGGCGGCGCCGCCGCAACAGGTGCCGCAGCCTCCGCCGGGCGGGTTTCGGGCGCGCGCGGCTCGCGCAGCCATGCGCGCGGCGCATCCTCGACCAGCGTGTCGACGCCGGCCTCGTGCCACCAATCGAGCGCGCTTGCCGCCGCTCCCCGCCAGTCGATATGTTGATCTGCCCCCATCTCGTGATCAGTAGAGTCACCGGTTGACGAGCCGGTCAATTGGCAGGCACTGACCCTCGGATGGAACGTTGCCACAGCGCGACGAGCGCACGCAGGCGGCGCGGATTGGAGAGAGTTGGTGAGCGAACGTGAATCGATGCCCTATGACGTCGTGATCGTCGGCGCGGGCCCCGCGGGGCTGGCGGCGGCGATCCGGCTCAAGCAACTCGCCAACGAGAAGGGGCGCGAGCTTTCGGTCTGTATCCTCGAAAAGGGCTCCGAAGTCGGCGCGCACATCCTGTCGGGCGCGGTGGTCGATCCGAAGGCGCTCGACGAGCTGCTGCCCGACTGGCGTGAGATGAACTGCCCGCTCGCGCGGACGCCGGTGACCGAGAACCATCACTGGGTGCTCACCGAAACCGGCAAGCGCCAGCTACCCCATTTCCTGATGCCGCCGCTGATGGGCAACAAGGGCACCTATACCGGCAGCCTCGGCAATCTGTGCCGCTGGCTCGCCGAGCAGGCCGAGGGGTTGGGGGTCGAGATCTTCCCTGGCTTCGCGGCGGCCGAGATCCTGTTCGACGACGACGGCTCGGTCACGGGTGTCGCGACCGGCGACATGGGCGTCGCGCGCGACGGCACGCACAAGCCCGATTACCAACCGGGGCTCGAACTCCACGCCAAATATACCTTCTTCGCCGAGGGCGTGCGCGGGCACCTGTCGAAGGAGCTGATCCGCCAGTTCGATCTCGCGAAGGACAGCCAGCCGCAGGTTTACGGGCTCGGCATCAAGGAATTGTGGGACGTGGCGCCCGACAAGCACGTGCCCGGTCGCGTCATCCATACGCAAGGCTGGCCGCTGGGCGAGGATGCGAACGGCGGCGGGTTCCTCTATCACCAGGCGGACGGGCAGGTGGCGCTCGGCTTCGTCACCTGGCTCAACTATCGCAACCCCTATCTCTCGCCGTTCCAGGAGATGCAGCGCTGGAAAACGCATCCGGCGATCCGCGCGGTGCTGGAAGGGGGCAAGCGCGTCTCCTACGGCGCACGCGCGATCAACGACGGCGGGTGGCAGTCGGTGCCGAAGCTCGTCTTCCCCGGCGGCGCGCTGATCGGCTGCTCGGCGGGCTTCGTCAACGTGCCGCGGATCAAGGGATCGCACACTGCGATGAAGACCTCGATGATGGCCGCCGAGGCCGCGTTCGACGCGATCGAGGCGGGGCGCGCGCATGACGAGCTTTCCGCCTATCCTGCCGCTTATGAGAAGAGCTGGGTCCACAAGGAGCTCAAGAAGGTCCGCAACGTGGTGCCGCTCGTCAAGAAATATGGCGATTTCCTGGGCTCCGCGCTTTCCGGCGTGACGATGTGGGCCGAGCAGCTGGGCATCACCATGCCCTTCACGATGGGGCACCATCCCGATCACGAGAGCCTGTGGCGCAAGGATCTGGTGAAGCCGATCGCCTATCCCAAGCCCGACGGCGTGGTCAGCTTCGACCGGCTGTCGTCGGTGTTCCTCTCGAACACCAACCATGAGGAGGACCAGCCCGTCCACCTCACGCTGCGCGATCCGAATATTCCGGTCGATTACGATCTGCCGATGTACGACGAACCCGCGCAGCGTTATTGCCCGGCGGGCGTTTACGAGATCGTGGGCGAGGAAGAGGGCGATCCGAAGTTCGTGATCAACGCCCAGAACTGCGTCCATTGCAAGACGTGCGACATCAAGGATCCCACCCAGAACATCAATTGGGTGGTCCCCGAAGGCGGTGGAGGCCCCAATTATCCGAACATGTAAGTCCGCGGCGATCGCCCTGCTGCTCGCGGGCACGCTCGCCGTGCCTGCCGCGGCGAGCACGCCGACGATCGACCTCACCGACTATGTCAAGGCGCGCGCGGCCGATGCCGGCGGCGACGCGCGGCGCGCGGCGGCGGGCTATGCCGCGGCGCTGGACGCGACGCCCGGCAACGGGCTGGTCGCGATCCGCGCCTATCGCGCGGCGATGGAGGCGGACGACACTGCGCTTGCCGATCGCGCGCTCGCCGTGCTCGATGCGTCCAATGTCGCCCCCATGGACGGCGCCTTGTGGCGGCTCGCAGCCGCCGTGGCGGCAAAGAACGACAAGGCCGCGACGCAGGCGATCGAGGCGCTCAAGGCCGGCCCGCTCGCCTTCACGATCCCCATCCTGAAGGCATGGCAAGCGCAGGGCCGCAAGCGCGATCCGTTCGCGGCGCTCGGCTCGGGCGTCGAGAACCCGCTGTTCAAGCGCTACGGTGCCGAAAACCGCGCGCTGCTTCAGATCGCACGCGGCAACGTGAAGGACGGAATCGCCGGCATCCGTGCGGTGTCCGGGCCCGACCAGGCCGGGCTCGATGCCCGCATCAACGCCGCGCGGCTGCTCGCGGGCACCGGGCATGGCGACGAAGCGCGCGCGCTGCTCGCCGGGCGCGATCCCGAAGTGGCGGAAGTCGCGGCGGGGCTGGGCAAGGGCGCCAGGCCGTCCTTCGGGTTCGGCGTGTCGCAGCTCCTCGCGCGGCTTGCCGGCGATCTCGCGGTCGGCGATCCGACGCCGCTCTCGATCGTGCTCAGCCGCGCGGCGTTGCGGGCCGATCCCGCCAACGATCGCGTACGGCTGCTGCTCGCGGCATCGCTGAGCGATCTCGGTGAGACCGCGCTCGCGCTCGAAACGCTCGATGCGGTCGAAGCCGACGGTCCCTTCGGCCCCGCGGCGGCCGACGCACGCGTGACCGTGCTCGCCGATGCGGGCGACGAGGCGCGCGCGCTCGCCACCGCGTCGGCGCTCGCTGCCGCGCCGGGCGCCGATGCGGCGGCCGCGCAGCGTTACGGCGATCAGCTCGTCACCGCCGAGCGCTATGCCGAAGCCGCCAAGGCCTATGACACCGCGATCGCGCGGGCAGGGGACCGCGCGACCTGGCTGTTCTGGCTCCAGAAGGGCGGCGCGCTCGAACAGGCGGGCAATTGGGCCGAGGCGCGGCCGGCGCTTGAAAAGGCGCTCGCCATGGCGCCCAACGAACCGCTCGTCCTCAACTATCTCGGCTATTCGTCGCTCGAACATGGCGGCGATCCGACCAAGGCGCTCGCGCTCATCGAACGTGCGAGCAAGCTCGAGCCCGACGACCCGGCGATCACCGATTCGCTCGCCTGGGCCTATTTCCGACTGGGCGACACCGCCAAGGCGCTGCCGTTGCTGCAGGAGGCGGCGCAGAACGCGCCCGCCGATGTCGAGATCAACGAGCATCTGGGCGACGCCTATTGGAAGGCGGGTCGCGAATATGAAGCGCGCTACGCCTGGCGCGCGGCGGCGGTCTATGCCGAGGGCGAGGATGCGGCGCGGATCGCGGGCAAGATCGAGCACGGCCTGCACGCGCAGGAGAGCGCGGCACGGTGATCGTCGAGCCGGCGCCGGCCAAGATCAACCTCGCGCTCCACGTCCGGCATCGGCGCGCGGACGGCTATCACGCGATCGAGACGCTGTTCGCCTTCGTGCGCGACGGCGATGTCGTGCACCTGGAAGCGGCCGAGACGCCGCGTTTCACGATCGGCGGGCCCTTTGCGGCCGGGCTGTCGATCACCGACAATCTCGTCCTGACCGCGATCGAGGCGTTCGCGGCGGCATTCGGCGATCCGGGGCCGCTGGCGGTGCATCTCGACAAGCGGCTTCCGGTCGCCTCGGGGATCGGTGGGGGGTCGGCCGACGCCGCGGCGGCCCTGCGCGCGCTCGCACGATTGACGCACGTGCCCGCCGACGATCCGCGCCTGTTCGCGTGCGCTGCCGGGTTTGGGGCGGACGTGCCCGCCTGCCTCGTCGGGCGCACCGCGCTCGGCACCGGGCGCGGGGAAGACCTCGCGCCGACCCCCGGCATGGCGGGTACGCCTGTGCTCCTCGTCAATCCCGGCGTCGCGGTATCGACCGCAGCGGTCTTCGCACGTTGGGACGGCAGCGACGGCGGCCCGATCGCCGAGGGGGGATTGCTCGAGCGCGCGCGCGCCAGCCGCAACGATCTCGAAGCTCCCGCGCGCGCGATTGCGCCGTTGATCGGCGACGTCCTCTCGGCGCTCGACGCCATCGGCGACCCGCTGCTCGTGCGCATGTCCGGGTCGGGCGCGACCTGCTTCGCACTCTATGCGGACGCGGCGGATCGATCGCACGCTGCCGCCGTGATCCGTGCGAACCATCCCGATTGGTGGTGTCTCGAAACGGCACTGGCGTGACACGCCGCCGTGCCGAAACGGGACGGCGGACGGGAAACAGTCGCGATGATCGGGGGAATCAGGACTGGCATCGCGCTTGCGTAGACGCATCGGTCGGTATCCGCCGTTGCGGCGCATCCGGCGATGGTCTTCCCCCAAGGGCGCCATCGGGGGAAGCGGCGGGCGCGCGCCGCCGCTTCCTCACCTCCCACGCGTGACTTTCGGGCGTGTCTCCGGCACGAGGCGGGCATGAGCCTCCCGACCATCCTCGACGGCGATGCCGATATCCTCCTCCTGTGCGACCATGCCTCGAACGTCGTGCCCGAAGGAATCGCGCTCGGCGTCGCCCCCGAGCTGCTCGATCTGCATATCGCGGTCGATATCGGCGCCGAGCCGCTGACGCGTGCGCTTTCCGAGCGACTCGACGCGCCCGCGATCCTTGCCACCGTCTCGCGGCTCGTGATCGATCTCCACCGCGAGCCCGAGCATCCGGACCTGATCCCGCGGACCAGCGACGGGCATGTCATCCCCGGCAATGCGGAGGCGGACCGCGAGGAGCGGATCGGGCGGTTCCACCGGCCTTATCACGAAGCGCTCGCGCGGTTGATCGACGCCAAGGCGCCGAAGCTGCTCGCGTCGATCCACAGCTTCACGCCGCGGCTGGAACATGGCGGCGCCGCGCGGCCTTGGCAGGCGGGCATCCTCTACAACGAGGACGATCGTGCCGCGCGCGTCGCGATCGACCTGCTGCGCGCCCGTGGGATCGAGACCGGGGACAACGAGCCCTATTCGGGCAAGCTGCTCAACGCCACGCTCAACCGCCACGGCGAGGCGCGCGCGCTGCCCTATCTCGCGATCGAGGTGCGCAACGATCTGATCTCCGACGTCGCCGGCGTGGTGCGTTGGACAGCGATCCTGTCCGAAATTATCACCGAAACGCGTAATAGGGTTGCGTAGAATCGTCTATTTGTGAAATAGGCTGTCGTCATGACGACAAGCTTCGACAAATCCCGCCTGCCGAGCCGCCATGTGTCGGTCGGTCCAGAACGCGCGCCGCAGCGCAGCTATTATTACGCGATGGGCATCCCCGAGGAGGACATCGCCAAGCCGTTCGTCGGGCTGGCGAGTGCGGGGAACGACAGCGCGCCGTGCAACACGACGCTCGACATGCAGGCCGACGCCGCGCGTGCGGGCGTGATCCGCGGCGGCGGCATGCCGCGCCGGTTCAACACGATCACCGTCACCGACGGCATCGCGATGGGGCATCAGGGGATGAAGGCCTCGCTGGTGAGCCGCGAGGTGATCGCCGATTCGGTCGAGCTGTCGGTGCGCGGCCATTGCTACGATGCGCTCGTCACCTTCGCCGGCTGCGACAAGTCGCTGCCGGGCATGATGATGGCGATGCTGCGGCTCAACGTGCCGTCGATCTTCGTCTATGGCGGGTCGATCCTGCCGGGGCATTTCAAGGGTGAGGACGTCACCGTCGTCGATGTGTTCGAGGCGGTGGGGCAATATGCGGCGGGGGGATGCCCGCTCCAGGAGCTGATCGCGCTCGAGAAGGTCGCGTGCCCGGGCCACGGCGCGTGCGGCGGGCAGTTCACCGCGAACACGATGGCGTGCGTCGGCGAGGCGATCGGGCTCAGCCTGCCCAATTCGAACATGATGCCCGCGCCTTACCCCGATCGCGCCGGGCTGGCCGAGGCGGCGGGCGAGCAGGTGATGGCGCTGGTCGCGCGCAATTTGCGCCCGCGCGACATCTGCACGCGCGCCGCGTTCGAGAACTCCGCGCGCGTGGTGGCGGCGACCGGCGGCTCGACCAATGCCGGGCTCCACCTGCCGGCGATGGCCAATGAGGTGGGAATCGATTTCGACCTGTTCGACGTGGCGGAGATTTTCAAATCAACACCTTACATCGCTGATCTCAAACCCGGCGGGAAGTACGTGGCCAAGGACATGTACGAAGCCGGCGGCGTCTACATGCTGATGAAGACGATGCTCGCGGAAGGCTTCCTCGACGGCCAATGCCTGACGGTGACGGGAAAGACGCTGGGCGAGAATATCGATGAGGTGACGTGGAACCCCGACCAAAAGGTGATCTACGACGCCCGGACCCCGATCACGCCGACCGGCGGCGTCGTCGGCCTGCGCGGCAGCCTGGCGCCCGACGGCGCGATCGTGAAGGTCGCGGGCATGAAGCGGCTGAAGTTCGAGGGCCCCGCGCGCGTGTTCGATTGCGAGGAAGAGGCGTTCGACGCGGTCGAGAAACGCGAGATCGCCGAAGGATCGGTGATCGTCATCCGCTACGAAGGCCCCAAGGGCGGGCCGGGTATGCGCGAGATGCTGGCGACCACCGCGGCGCTCTACGGCCAGGGCATGGGCGAGAAGGTCGCGCTGATCACCGACGGGCGCTTTTCGGGCGGCACGCGCGGCTTCTGCATCGGCCATGTCGGCCCCGAGGCGGCGGACGGCGGCCCGATCGCGCTGATCGAGGACGGCGACGCGATCCGCATCGACGCCGAGGCGGGCACGATCGACCTCGACGTGGCGGACGATGTGCTCGCCGCGCGCAAGGCGGCATGGCAGACGCGCGTCAACGATTATGGCGCCGGTGCGTTGTGGCGCTATGCGCAGAATGTAGGCCCGGCCTATAAAGGCGCGATCACCCATCCGGGAGCCCGTGCCGAACGCCATGTCTACGCGGATATCTGAACACCGTAGCCCTTCCGTAAAAGCCATTGTGATCGCCTGCCTCATGCTTGCGGCGTGCGGCCAGGCGAAGACCGGGCAGGAGCAGGCGAACCAGGCGCTATCCGCGCAGCCAGCCACAGCCTCCGCTATCGGCAACGCCATCGCCTGCGCGCCCCAAGGGGCCACGGATTTCACTCGCGCCTGCACGCTGGAGCGGACCGGCGACACCGTGATCGTCCGCAATCCGGACGGCGGGTTCCATCGGCTTCTCGTCGCCGGCGACGGCAACGTGACCGCGGCCGACGGCGCCGAAGCCGCACAGGTGACGGCGCGCACGTCGGGCGAGATCGAGGTCGCGATCGGCGGAGACCGCTACCGCCTGCCTCCATCGTCATGACGCCACTTGCCGGCCTGCCCGTGCTCACCGCTGCCGAAACCCGCGCGGCCGAGCAGCGGGCGATCGACGCGGGCAGCTCGGTAGAGGCGCTGATGGCGCGCGCGGGGCGGGAAGTGGCGGCGGCGGTGGCGCGGCTGGCGTCGCACGCGCCGGTGCTGATCTTGTGCGGGCCGGGCAATAATGGCGGCGACGGCTATGTCGCCGCGCGCCATCTCGCCGAGATGGGACGCACCGTTCGCGTCGCGGCGAGCGCCGAGCCGGCGACCGATGCTGCGCGGGCCGCGAGGGCAGGGTGGGCCGGCCCGGTGGAACCGATCGCCGAGGCCGCGCCCGCGCCGGTGCTCGTCGATGCGCTGTTCGGCACGGGCCTCAAGCGGCCGCTCGATGCGGCGCTGGCCGACCGGCTGTGCGCGCTCGCGTCGGCGGCGCGGCTGACGATCGCGGTCGATCTGCCAAGCGGCGTCACGACCGACGACGCGCGCGTGCCGGGTTCGTTACCCCTGTTCGACGTGACGCTCGCGCTCGCCGCGCTCAAGCCCGCGCATCTTCTCCAGTCCGCCGCGCGCCATTGCGGCACGGTGCGCGCGCTCGACATCGGAATCGATGTGAGCAGCAATGCTCATGCGCTTGAAAAACCATCGCTGCCGACGCCTTCCCCCGACTCGCACAAATACAATCGCGGCATGGTCGCGATCGTCGGCGGCGAGATGGCGGGGGCGTCGTTGTTGTCCGCCGAGGCCGCGATGCGCGCCGGAGCAGGCTATGTAGCGTTGCTCGGCGGTGCGGGCGGCGAGCCGCATGCGCTCGTCCACAAGCCGTTCGACGACTCCGCGCTCGACGATGAGCGCATCGGCGCGCTGCTGATCGGGCCCGGGCTGGGCCGGGGTAAGGAGGCGGCGCGCCGGCTAGATCGCGCGCTCGCCACGCCGCATCGCCTCGTGCTCGACGGGGACGCGCTGCACCTGTTGAAGGGCCGCATGGCAGACCTGAAGCAGCGCGAGGCGCCCGCCATTCTCACCCCCCATGCCGGCGAGTTCGCGGCGTTGTTCGGCCATGGCGAGGGCAGCAAGCTCGATCGCGCCCGCGCCGCCGCGCTTGAAGCCGATGCGGTGGTGGTATTCAAGGGCGCGGACACCGTGATCGCCGCGCCCGACGGCCGCGCCCGGCTCGCACCCGATGCCAATGACTGGCTGTCGACCGCCGGCACCGGCGACGTGCTCGCGGGCGCGATCGCGGCCGTGTTGGCAGGCGGTGCGGCGCCATTCGACGCGGCGGCGGCCGGCGTCTGGCTGCACGCCGATGCCGCGCGCCGCCTTGGTGCTGCCTTCATTGCCGACGATCTCGCGGCCATGCTGACCGAATCGAGAGCCTCGCTGTGACCGGCGACGAGATCGTGCGCGTCGCCGCGCGCGGTGAGGGAGTAACCGAAAGCGGGCGCGCCGCACCGCTGGCCGCGCCCGGTGACGTGCTGACCGCCACGGGCGACGTCATTCCCGGCCCGCATCATCTGGCGCCGCCGTGCCGCCATTATCCGCGTTGCGGCGGCTGCCAACTCCAGCATCTCGATGACGCCGCTTATGCCCGCTACCTCGTCGAGCGGATCGCAGGCGCGCTCGCCGCGCAGGGGCTGGAGACGGACATCCGCACCCCGCTGCTGTCACCCGATCGCAGCCGTCGCCGCGCCGCGCTCCATGCCGAGCGCCGGGGGCGGCAGGTGTGGATCGGCTTCACCGAGGCGCGCAGCCATGCGCTGGTGGACATGGAGGAATGCTGGATCCTCGCGCCCGATCTGTTCGATCTGATCCAGCCGTTGCGGGGGCTGCTCGCCGTGATCCTGCCGCCGTCGCGGCGTGTCGATCTGATGCTCACGCGCACCGATCAGGGGCTCGACGTGCTGATCGAGGGGATCGAGGCGGACGGGCTCGCCGCCGCCGAAGGACTGACGGCGTTTGCGGAGCGTCATGGCCTCGCGCGGCTCGCGGTGGATTCGGGCTATGGCCCCGAAACGCGCTGGGAGCCCGAGCCGGTGACGATCACGCTGGGCGGCGTGCCGGTGCCGTTTCCCACCGCCGCCTTCCTCCAGGCGACGCCCGAGGGCGAGGCTGCGCTGGTCGCCGCGGTGCGCGAGGCGATCGGCAAGGCCACCGCGACCGCCGATCTGTTTGCGGGGCTGGGCACCTTCGCGCTGTCGATCCCCGGCAAGGTCTATGCCGCCGAGGCCGCGCGCGACGCGATCCTCGGCCTCAAGGCGGCGGCCGCAGGCGCGCAGCGGCAGGTGTTCACCGAGCATCGCGATCTCTATCGGCGCCCACTCGCCACCGCCGGGCTCGACCGGTTCGAGGCGGTGGTGCTCGATCCGCCGCGTGCTGGCGCGCGCGACCAAGCGGATGCGCTGGCACAATCGGCCGTGCCTCGGATCGCCTATGTCTCCTGCAATCCCAGCACCTTCGCGCGCGATGCCAGGCAATTGGTCGAAGGCGGCTATGCGCTCGATTGGGTTCAACCAGTGGGCCAGTTCCGCTGGTCGACGCATGTCGAGCTGGCGGCGCGCTTCAGTCGCTAGGATAGTCGGCGCGCACGAAATAGAGGCCCTCCGCGGGCGCATTCAGCCCCAGCGCCGCGCGGTCGCGTGCGGCGAGCGCGTCAGCGATATCATCGGGAGTCCATTTGCCCTGGCCGACCAGCGCCAGGCAGCCGACCATCGAGCGCACCTGATGATGCAGGAACGACCGCGCCGACGCCTCGATCACGATCGCGCCGTCGCGCTCGATCACCTCGAGCCGATCGAGCGTGCGTAACGGGCTGTCGGCCTGGCAATGCGCCGAGCGGAAGGTCGTGAAATCGTGTCTTCCCAACAGCTTTGATGCACCTTCTTGCATCACATCGCAATCGAGCGGTGTCGGGATGCGCCATGCCAGCCCCTTGGCGAGCGTCAATGGCGCGCGGCGGGTAACGATGCGATATTCGTAATGCCGCGCGAGGCACGAGAAGCGCGCGTGCCAGTCCTCCGGCACCTCCTCGCAGGCGAGGATCGCCACCGGCGCCGGCCGCACCACCGAGTTGAGCGCCTCCATCAGCCGGAACGGCGTGATCGCGCGCCCGATATCGAGATGCGCGCGCATCCCGAGCGCGTGGACGCCGGCATCGGTCCGTCCCGCGGCGTGGACCACGATCTGTTCGCCGGTGATCGTCTGCGCCGCATCCTCGATCGCCTGCTGCACGCTCGGCCCATGCGCCTGGCGCTGCCAGCCCATGAACGGCCCGCCGTGATATTCGATCGTCAGCGCGAAGCGCGTCACAGCCGGGTGCCTGCCGAAATCGCGAAACCGCGCAGCAACTCGTCCGCCGTCATGACGCCGCGGCCCGCGCGCTGGACGAGGATCGGTTGGATGGCGCCCGTCCCGCAGGCGATCGTCAGTTCGCCGTCGATCACCGTTCCCGGCATGCCCGATCCTTCCGCCATGGCGGCCGAGAGCACGCGGATGCGTTCACCGCCATGCTCGAACCACGCGCCGGGCGGATTGAACGCGCGCACCTGCCGCTCGACCTGCGCCGCGGGCTGGGTGAAATCGAGCCGCGTCTCCGCCTTGTCGATCTTGGGCGCATAGGTGATGCCGTCCTGCGCCTGCGGCCGCGTGGGATAGGCGTCGAGATCGGCGAGCACCTCGACCATCAGCCGCGCGCCCATCGCGCTCAGCTCACCGATCAGCACCCCCGCCGTCTTGCCGTGAACCGGCGTCCGGCCTTCGAGGCGCACCGGCCCGGTATCGAGCCCGACCTCCATCTGCATGATCCCGACGCCGGTCTCCGCGTCGCCGGCGAGGATCGCGCGCTGGATCGGCGCTGCGCCACGCCAGCGCGGCAACAGCGACGCGTGGACGTTGAGGCAGCCGCGGCGCGGCGTGTCGAGCACCGCTTGCGGCAGGATCAGCCCATAGGCCGCGACCACCGCGACATCGGCGTCGAGCGCCGCCAGCGCCGCTTGCTCGTCTGCGCCCTTGAGCGACGCGGGCGCGCGCACCGCGATTCCCAACGCCTCGGCGCGCGCCTGCACGGGCGAGGGCATGAGTTGCTTGCCGCGCCCGGCGCGCCGCGGCGGTTGCGTGTAGGCCGCGACGACCTCGTGCTCGGCTCCAACCAGTGCGTCGAGCACCGGCACCGCGAAATCGGGCGTCCCCATGAAGATGATCCGCATGGCCCCCTGTCGCCGCTTGGCAGGGCAGGGCGCAAGCCCCTAGTTAGTGTGGACCGCACCGGCCCGCTCTCCCACCCGACCTCCCAGACATTCTATGCTGGGAGGTCGGGTGGGAGAGCGGGCTGGCACCGCATCCAATGAGGCCCCTTATGGCATCTCCCGAAATCGAGGCGCTGACGCAGGCGCTCGCGCGGCTCCCCGGGCTCGGCCCCCGGTCGGCGCGGCGCGCCGTGCTCCACCTGCTGAAGAAGCGCGCCGCCGCGCTGGCGCCGCTGCGCGCCGCGCTGGAGGCGGTCGACGAGCGGCTGGCGACCTGTGCGATCTGCGGCAACGTCGATACGACCGATCCATGCGGCATCTGCGCCGATCCGCGCCGCGACCAGCGCAGCCTTTGCGTCGTCGAGGAGGTCGCCGATCTGTGGGCGCTCGATCGCTCTCGGCTGTTTCCCGGCAGGTTCCACGTGCTCGGCGGCCGGCTGTCGGCGCTCGAAGGCGTGCGGCCCGAGGATCTCGCCATCGACTCGCTGCTGCGCCGGATCGAGGCGGGCGGGATCGACGAAGTGGTGCTGGCGATGAACGCCACGCTGGAGGGGCAGACCACCGCGCATTACATCGCCGAACGGATCGAGCGCTTTCCGGTGCGCGTCACCCAATTGGCGCACGGCCTGCCGGTGGGGGGCGAGCTCGACTATCTCGACGAAGGCACGCTCGCCCAGGCGCTCCGCGCACGACGCCCGGTCGCTTGACGTCGGCGCGCCCGCAACCTAGCTCACACGCATCATGGCCGTGCTCGATATCCTCGAAATCCCCGATCCGCGGCTGCGTGCCGTGGCCAAGCCCGTCGCCCAGGTGGACGATGCCGTCCGCACGCTGATCGACGACATGATCGAGACGATGTACGACGCGCGCGGCATCGGCCTCGCCGCGACCCAGCTCGGCATCGAGCAGCGCGTGCTCGTGATCGACCTGCAGGAGCAGGAAGACGAGGAGGGCAAGCCCGTCCGCGATCCGCACGCCTTCGTGAACCCGGAGATCCTGTGGGTCAGCGACGACACCTCGGTCTACAACGAGGGCTGCCTGTCGATCCCCGAGCAATATGCCGAGGTCGAACGCCCCGCGCGCTGCCGCGTCACATGGCTCGACCGCGACGGGAAGAAGCACGAACAGGAATACGACGGGCTGATGGCGACATGCATGCAGCACGAGATCGACCATCTGAACGGTGTGCTCTTCATCGACCACATCTCACGCCTCAAGCGCGACATGGTGATCAAGAAGCTGGCGAAGCTCCGCAAGAAAGCGGCGTAACGCTCTAATTAGCCCCGCAATAGGTCAGGCCGACGCCGTCCCACATTTTGGATTGCACCAGCATCGCGCGCGCCGATTCGGCGAAGCGCAGCTGGATCGTGTCCTTGCTCTGCTGGCCCTCGGCCAGACAGCTTGCAGCGATGTCATAGCCGCCCGGTACCTTCTTCACGTCGTCGAACGCGCAGGAGACTTCGCCGGCGGTGTCGAGCCGCTTCGGCTGGAACCGCCACGCGCCGGTAGCGCAAAGCTGCTGCGTCGCCGCCCAGCGGCCCACGTAGCGATCCTCGGCATCGGCGGGCGGCAACGTGCCGGGCGCGATCGCCGCCGCCTCGTTGGAGACCGCATTGTCGGGCAGCGGCGGCACCGTTTCGGAAGGCGGCACGTCGATCACGTTGGTCGGCACTGCGTCACCGCCCTGATCCGCCGCCGTCTCGTTCTGCGCCGTACCCGAGCAGCCCGCCACGAGCATCAGCAATGCAATTCCCGTCATCCGCATCAGAACGTCTCCACCGCTGCCTGACAGTCGCGCGCGCACTCGCGGCACATCTCGGCGCACAGCCGGCAATGATCATGGTCATGCCGCGCGCATTCGGCCGCGCAACGCTCGCACGCGTCGATGCACAGCCGCAACGTCTGCGCGATCAATTGCTCGTCGCTGGCGGTGCGCCGTGCCGCGACCTTGAAGGTCGCCGTGCAGATGTCGGCGCAATCCATGCACAGCCGGATGCATCGGCGCATGTCCATGTCTTCGGCGCTGCATGCGTCGGCGCAGCTCGTGCAGATCGCCGAGCAGAACATCGCGTGCCGCACCGCCAGCGCGAGCGGTTCGTTGAGATTGCCCGCGACGTCCGGGTGCGCGGCGATCATCTTCGCGATCGACATGAGGGCTCTCCTGCTGGTGTCGATGGCCAACGGGCGCGGGCACCGACAGGTTCCACTTGAGCCGCCGCCGCAGGGGCACTAGGTTCGTGCTTCGTTCCAAATTTGGGGAGATCGGATGGAGCCGCTCGCGATCCTGCTCGTCGTCGTCGCCGTTCTGGCGGGGCTCGCGCTCGGCTGGTTTCTGGGCAATCGCGGCGTCGCCGCGGCGCGTGCCGAGCGTGACGCCCGTGCCGAGGACTTCCGCAAGGCGATCACCGATCTCGCCGGCGCGGAGGAGCGCGCGAAGACGGCCGACGCGCTGCGCGCCGAACTGACCGCGATCCGCGACGATCGCGACGGCGCGCGTACCGAACTGGCGACGCTCAAGGCCGATGCGCGGGCGTTCGAAGCACGGCTCGCCGAGCTCAAGGAAGCGAAGGACGTCATGGCGGCGCAATTTGCCGAGGTCGCCAACAAGCTGCTCGGCGACGCGCAGAAGAGCTTCCTCGAACGCGCCAGCGAGCGGTTCAATCAGGCAGGCGAATCGAACGAGGCGCGATTGAAGGCGCTGCTCCAGCCGGTCGAAACGACGCTCAAACGCTACGAGGAGAACATCTCGAAGGTCGAGAAGGATCGCCAGCAGGCCTATGGCGACCTCAAGGGCGTCATCAGCGAGATGCGGATCGGCCAGGAATCGGTGCGCAGCGAAGCATCCAAGCTCGTCAACGCGCTGCGCTCCGCGCCCAAGGCCCGCGGGCGCTGGGGCGAGCAGCAATTGCGCAACGTGCTCGAAACCTGTGGGCTCGCCGAGCACACCGATTTCGAGATGGAAGTGTCGGTCGAAAGCGACGGCGGGCGGCTGCGCCCCGACGCGATCGTGCGCATCCCCGGCGGCAAGAGCCTGGTGATCGACGCCAAGGTGTCCTTGAACGCCTATCAGGACGCGCACGGCGCGGTCGACGATGCCGAGCGGGCAGGGCACATGGCGGCGCACGTCGCCTCGATGAAGACGCACATCAACGCACTCGGCGCCAAAGCGTACCAGACGCAGTTCGACGACACACCCGATTACGTCATCATGTTCGTGCCGGGCGAGCATTTCCTCTCGGCCGCGCTGGAGCATGCGCCGGAGCTTTGGGATTATGCCTTCGACCGCCGCGTGCTGATCGCGACGCCGACCAACCTGATCGCGATCGCACGCACGGTGGCCGCGGTGTGGCGGCAGGAAAAGCTGGCGGGCGAGGCGCGCGAGATCGCCGCGCTGGGCAAGGAGCTTCACGCGCGGCTGGCGACGATGGGAAACCATGTGTCGCGGCTCGGCAAGAATCTCGAGACCGCGATGGGCGCCTACAACGCCTTTGTCGGCAGCCTCGAATCACAGGTCATGACGAGCGCCAAGCGCTTCGAAACGCTCAATATCGATACGGGCGGCAAAGCGCTCGACGCGCTCCCGGTGGTCGAGCAGTCGCCGCGTCCGCTGACCAAGCTCGCGGCGGTGCCGAGCGACGAGGCCGAAGCGGCGGAGTAGGCCAACCTCTCCGCCACCCGATCTGCGCGCTCAGGGCCGCAGCGTCTGCCGCAGCGTCACCGATCCTTTGCGGCTGCTCACCGTGAGCCGCCGATCGCGGCGCTGCAGCGTCGCGGGCGCGCCAATGATCTCGAAGAAGCGATTCTCGATCTGCATCGCGTTACCGGGGCACGCCATCTTGGTCGAGACGACCTGGCTCGTGATCAGCGTCCCGCGCCGCTCCTCATAACCTCCGCCGAAGCTGTTGCAGCCCGCACGGCCCTGGATGCGATCCCTGGTGAACTCGATGTTGGTCGGCCGATCGAGCCGCACCGGCCGGCCGTCGATCGCCTCGATCGTCCAACTCGTGCCCGCGAGGCCAGCCCCCGGACGTCCCGGCCGATCGTCGGAAAGCCCGCCGCAGCCGCGCACCGTGCCGCGCCGCGTGGTCACGCGCACCGTGTCGGGATAGCGCCGGTCGCTCATGCCGTCGCTGCACGGCGTTCGCGTGATGTCGACCGTCAGCTGCCGCGTCTCGTAACGGCGACCGTTGAAGGTCGGGCGTGCTTCAGGGGTGGGGGCCTCGACCACGTTCTGCCCATAATTTCCTTCATAGCGCATCGTGCGCGGGCCGATCGTCAGCGCCCAACCGGGCTCGGTGCCGATGGCGCGATAGGTGTCGCCCGCCGGCGGGCGCGGGCGGGGCGGGGGGCCAGGGCGCTCCGGCCCCGGAAACTGTTCCATGGCGCAGCCGGCAAGCCCGACGGCGCCGGCGAGAAGCACGATTGCACGACGCATCAGCTTTCCCCTGTATCGTTGCCACCGTGCAACGATCGAGAGCGGAAGAGGTTGCGCGTCAATTGCGATGCCGGGCGAGCACTTCATAGGCCATGACCGCGGTGGCGACCGCGGCGTTGAGGCTGTCGGCTTTGCCGAGCATCGGTAGTTTGACGAGGAGATCGCACTCGGCCTCATAGGCTTCGGGAAGGCCTTGCGCCTCGTTTCCGGTGAGCAGGAAGGTCGGCGCCGCATAATGCGCGGTGCGGTAATCCTGGTCGGTATCGAGGCTGAGCCCGACGAGTTGCCCCGGCCCGCTGCGCAGCCAGGGCACGAACTCCTCCCACCGCGCTCTGGCGATTGGAATCGTGAACAGCGCGCCCATGCTCGCGCGCACCGCCTCGACCGAGAAGGGATCGACGCACTCGTCGATCAGGATCAGCCCGCCGGCGCCCACCGCGTCGCCCGTGCGCAGGATCGTGCCGAGATTGCCGGGATCACGCAGTTTTTCGGCGATCAGCCAGATGTTCGCTCGGTTGCGGTCGATGGCGTCGAGCGCCAGCGTGAATTCCGCGAACACGCCGACCACGGCCTGCGGATTGTCCTTGCCCGAAAGCTTGGAGAGAATGTCGGGCGTGGTCTCGATCGCGTCGCCGCCTGCGGTTTCGACGGCCTCGACCAGCGCCTGCACCAGCGGATGCCCGCGGCTCTGGCGTGCGAAGAACAGCATCTCGGGGAGGCGCCCGGTCTCGCGCGCCTCGGTGAGGATACGCAAGCCCTCGGCGAGGAACAGCCCTTCCTCGCGCCGGTGCCTCTTGTCGCGCAGGTTGCGCACCCGCTTGATCAGCGGGTTGGAAAAGGCCGTGATCTCGCGCGGCACCTATTCCTCGCCGAACTTGTCCTCGACCAGCCGGGCGAGCGCGCAGACGGTCTCCTCGGCGCCCGCACCCTCGGCGCTGATCGTGATCGAATCGCCCATCGCCGCACCCAGCATCATCAGCCCCATGATCGACGTGCCCGTCACCGGCGTGCCGTCCTTGGCGACCGAGACCTCGCACGGCAGCGTCGACGCCAGGGTCACGAACTTGGCGCTCGCACGAGCGTGCAGGCCGCGCTTGTTGGTAACGAGGACCGCGCGTTCGGCCCGCATCAGGCGGCGGCCTCGCCCAGCACTTCGGAGGCGACCGAAATATATTTGCGCCCGGCCTCGCGCGCCGCGGCGACGGCATCGACCACCTTCATCGCCTTGCGCGCGCCTTCGAGCCGGATCAGCATCGGCAGGTTGACGCCCGCGATCACCTCGATCCGGCCGGCTTCCATCAGCGAGATGGCGAGGTTCGACGGCGTGCCGCCGAACAGGTCGGTGAGCACGATGACGCCCTTGCCGCTGTCGACATCGGCGATCGCCCTGGCGATGTCGGCACGGCGCGCCTCCATGTCGTCATCTGGGCCGATGCAGATCGTCCCGATCCGCTCCTGCTTGCCGACGACATGCTCCATCGCGGTGACGAACTCCTCCGCGAGCCGCCCGTGCGTGACGATGACGAGGCCAATCATGATTGTGATACTTCCTGAATGTCGTTCAAGCGCCGCCCGCGGCGTCCTCCAGCGAATCCTGCGGCGCTGTGCCTAGATCACGATGCGAGACCGTGGGCGAAAATCCCTCGCTACGCAACCATCGCGCGATCCGTTCGGCGACGTGTACCGAACGGTGTCTCCCGCCGGTACACCCGAATGCCAGCGTGACATAGGCCTTGCCCTCGGCCCGATAGCGGGGAAGCAGCAGCGCGAGCAACGACTCGATCCGCGCCATCGCCTCGGCATAGGCCGGATCGCCTGCGACATAGGCGCTGACGTCCTCGTCGAGCCCGGTGCCGGGGCGCAGCGCCTCCACCCAATGCGGGTTGCGCAGGAAGCGCATGTCGAAGACGAGATCGGCGTTGCGCGGCAAGCCGCGGGCATAGCCGAACGACATCACCGACAGCGTCGGCTGATCCAGATCGTCGCGCGCGAAGGTGGTCCGCACCTGTTGCTGAAGTGCGTTGGCCGCAAGGTCGCTGGTATCGATCAGCCGATTCGCCCAGCGACGGAGCGGCGTCAGCAACTCGCGCTCGCGCCAGATGCCGTCGCTCGCCGGCCGATCGAGCGCGAGCGGATGGCGCCGGCGCGTCTCGGCATAGCGCCGCTCGAGTTCCTGGCCCGAGCAATCGAGAAACAGCGTCCCGATGTCATAACCGTGCCGCTCGCGCAGCGCCTTGATCCGTTCGACGATGCGCTGCGGGTCGAAATCGCGCGTGCGGGCGCCGATTCCCAGCGCCAGCGGCCGCGAATCGCCCGGCGCATCCTTGGCCGGCGGCGCCGACAACAGGCGATCGAGCAGGACCAGCGGCAGATTGTCGACGACCTCCCAGCCGAGATCCTCGAGCGTCTTGAGCACGGTCGACTTGCCCGCGCCCGACATGCCGGTGACCAGCAGGATTTCCTTGGGTGCGCGGCTCATGTCGTGCCGCCGAGCCGCGCCAGCGCGAGCTCGACCTTGATCGGCGCCGATGTCTCATGGGCGTTGAGCGCGATTTCGGGCACGATCACGCCCGCGATGCGGCGCTCGTTGTCGTCCGCGGGCATTCGCTCGGGCCGCTCGACCAGCCGCACCAGCAGCGCGACCGGGACCTGCCCGACATGCGGCATCTCGACGATGCCGATCGCGCGCACCTCGATCTGCCCGGCGATATTGGCTGGGGGCGATGCCCTGAGCACGCCGCCGTCGCGCGCGAGGATGGTGTAATCGTCGGCGACCAGCGTCGCGCCGCGATCGATCAGCCGCAGCGCGAGATCCGATTTGCCGCTGCCCGACGGGCCCTCGATCAGCACCGCACGCCCCTCGATCGCGACGCAGGACGCGTGCAACGTTTCCGACGAAACGGTCGTCATCACCAATCCCCCACCAACGGAACGGTTCGATCAGCGGCCGCCGGCGAGCGGAAGCTGCACCACGAAGCGCGCGCCGCTCAGCCGGTCTTCGCGCGATTCGACCGCGATTCTGCCTTGATGCCCTTCGACGATCGTGCGCGCAATGGCGAGCCCCAGCCCCGAATGCCTTCCGAACGCCTCGCCCTCGGGCCGGATCGACTGGAACCGGCGGAAGATCGCCTCGCGCGCTTCTTCGGGCACGCCGGGGCCTTCATCCTCGATCCGCACCACCAGCACACCGTTCTCGCGTGCGGCGGCGATCGTGATCAGGCCGTCGTCGGGCGAGAACGAGATCGCGTTGTCGACGAGGTTCTCGAACACACGCTCGAGCCGGGCGCCGTCGCCCATTGCGATCAGCGGCGCCTTGTCCGGCCGGTCATAGGCAATGCGGATGCCGCGCTCGACGCCGCGATCGGTGCGGGCAGCGAGCAGGGCGTCGATCAGCGCGCCGATATCGATCGGATCGAACTTGGCGCGGCTCAACTGCGCGTCGAGCCGGGAGGCGTCCGAAATATCGGTGATCAGCCGATCGAGCCGGTGGATGTCGTCGCGCACGATGCCGAGCAATCGGCCGCGCAGCTCGGGATCCTCGACCGTCGAGAGCCCTTCGGCCGCCGATCGCAGCGAGGCGAGCGGGTTCTTGAGCTCGTGCGTGACATCGGCGGCGAAGGCTTCGGTCGCGTCGATCCGCGCACGCAGCGCCTGGCTCATGTCCGAAAGGGCGCGCGCCAGCATCCCGATCTCGTCGCGGCGCGAGGGCAGGCGAGGGACCACCACTTCGCGCGCGCGCCCCAGCCGCACGCGCACCGCCGCGCGCGCCAACCGCCCGAGCGGCCGCACGATCGTGCGCGCCAGGAACAGCGAGAGCAGCACCGACACCAGCGTGACGATGCCGAGCACCACGCTCAGCCGGTAGCGCTCGACGCGCACCGTCTGCGTGATGTCGCGGGCGTTGACGGTGGTCATCACCGTGCCGCCATTGGGAAGTGCTGCGGCGGCGGTGATCACCGGCGTGCGATCGGGCGCGCGCCACACCGTGGTCGGCGTGGTGCGGGTCGCGTGCGCGGTGCGGACGTCGGGCCAGTCGTAGCCGGCCTGGTGCTCGCGATAGAGCGGCGCGCGCGCGGCGCCGACCACGGTGTCGATCACCGCGTCGAGAAAGCGTGCCGCGCTTTGCTGCCACGGCTCCTTGTCGGGATCGATCAGGCGGAAATTCTTGAGGCCCAGTGCCCGGCTGTCGGCAACCTCGACCCCGTCGTCGTCGTAGAGGCGGATGCGCGAGCCGGTGTCGCGCGCCAGCCGCAGCAACAGGCGGTCGCGGCGCTCGGGCGCGGCGCCCGCGAGCGCCTCGGCCACGAGCCGCACCTCGCGCGCGGCCTGCGCCACGCGATTGTCCTCGATCCGGCTGCGATACGAATCGAGATAGAAGAACCCGCCCGCGAGCAACGCCAGTGCGAAGATGTTGACCGCGAGGATGCGCGGCGTGAGCGAGACCCGGCCCGACCAGCGCAGCGCGAGGTCGCCGTCGTCACTCCTCGGAAAATCTGTAACCGGCGCCATAGAGCGTTTCGATCGCGTCGAACTCGGAATCGACCTGGCGGAACTTGCGGCGGATGCGCTTGATGTGGCTGTCGATCGTGCGATCATCGACGTAGATGTCGTCCTGATACGCCGCGTCCATCAACTGGTTGCGCGTCTTGACGATGCCGGGGCGTTGCGCGAGCGTCTCCAGGATCAAAAACTCGGTGACGGTGAGCGTCACCGGGCTGCCGTTCCACGTCACTCGGTGGCGGGGCGGATCCATCGACAGCCGCCCGCGCACCAGGATTTCGGCGGTTTCCTCTTCGCCCTCGGCCACGCCCTGGGCGAGCTCCGCGCGGCGCAGGATCGCCCTGATCCGCGCGATCAGCAGGCGCTGCGAGAAGGGCTTGGCGATATAATCGTCGGCGCCCATCGCCAGCCCGAGCGCCTCGTCGAGCTCGTCGTCCTTGGAGGTGAGGAAGATGACGGGCGTCGTCAGCTTCTCGCGCAGCCGGCGCAGCAACTCGAGCCCGTCCATCCTGGGCATCTTGATGTCGAGCACGGCGAGATCGGGCGGATTCTCGGTCAGCGCCTTCAGCGCCGCCTCGCCGTCCGAATAGACGCGCGTCAGGAACCCCTCGGCCTGGAGTGCGATCGAGACCGAGGTCAGGATGTTGCGATCATCGTCGACGAGCGCGATCGTAGCGGTCATGCCCGGGGCGTCTCCGTGCGGTGGACCATTCGCCTAGTGCAATCGGGCGCATCGCTCAACTCGTGCGTTTGACGATCATGGCGCCGACCGATATGCGCAATCTCGGGTTTGGTATCGGATGTGACTAAGAGCACACCGGTGATGTGGGAGAACGATGCTGTGAAGCGTACGCCGCTCATGGGCCTTGATGCCCAGGATATCCGCACGCCTGCAAGGCTTTACTGGAATTTGACGACCGCGCCGCTGGTCGAAGCCGCGGTGGGCCGGGGCGAGGGACACCTTGCCGCCGATGGCCCACTGGTGGTCGCGACCGGCCGTCACACCGGGCGATCGGCGAAGGACAAGTTCACCGTGCGCGACGCCGAAACCACGGACACGATCTGGTGGGGCGAGGCCAACCAGCCGATGGCGCCTGAGCATTTCGCTGCGCTCAAGGCCGATTTCATGGCCGCGCTCGCGCAGAAGGACGAACTGTTCGTCCAGGATCTCTACGGCGGATCGCAGCCCGAGCATCGCGTGCGGGTGCGCGTGATCAACGAGCTTGCCTGGCACAATCTGTTCATCCGCACGATGCTCGTCCGTCCCGCCGCGGACGAACTGCCGGGGTTCGCGCCCGACTATACCGTGATCGACCTGCCGAGCTTCCGCGCCGATCCCGCGCGCCACGGCTGTCGCAGCGAAACGGTGATCGCCGCCAACCTCGCCGAAAAGCTGATCCTGATCGGCGGCACCGAATATGCCGGCGAGATGAAGAAATCGGTGTTCGGCCTGCTGAACTATCTGCTGCCGCCCAAGGGCATCATGCCGATGCATTGCTCGGCGAATATCGGCTCGGCCGGGGACACCGCGGTGTTCTTCGGGCTTTCGGGCACGGGCAAGACGACGCTGTCTGCCGATGCCAGCCGCACGCTGATCGGCGACGACGAGCATGGCTGGTCGGACACCGCGGTCTTCAATTTCGAAGGCGGTTGCTATGCCAAGATGATCCGGCTTTCCGAAGAGGCCGAGCCCGAAATCTACGCGACGACGAAGCGTTTCGGCACCGTTCTCGAGAATGTGGTGATGGATCCGGTCACGCGCGCGCTCGATCTCGACGACGCGAGCCTCGCCGAGAATTCGCGCGGGGCCTATCCGATCGATTTCATCCCGAACGCCTCGATCGACAACATGGGGCCGGTGCCGCGCAACGTCATCATGCTGACCGCTGACGCGTTCGGCGTGCTGCCGCCGATCGCCAAGCTGACGCCCGAACAGGCGATGTACCATTTCCTCTCGGGCTATACCGCCAAGGTGGCGGGCACCGAGATCGGCGTCACCGAACCGCAGGCGACCTTCTCGACCTGCTTCGGCGCGCCGTTCATGCCGCGCCATCCTTCGGTCTACGGCAATCTGCTGAAGGAGCGGATCGCGCGAGGGGGTGTCGATTGCTGGCTGGTCAACACCGGCTGGACGGGCGGCCGCCATGGCGAGGGCGCGCGCATGCCGATCAAGGCGACGCGCGCGCTGCTCAACGCCGCGCTCGACGGCAGCCTCAACCAGGCGGAGTTCCGCGCCGATCCCAATTTCGGCTTCAAGGTGCCGGTGGCGGTGCCCGGCGTCGACCCCGCGATCCTCGATCCGCGGCGAACCTGGGCCGACAAGGCCGCCTATGACGCCGCGGCGTCGCGCCTCGTCGACCTGTTCGTCGAGAATTTCGCGCAATTCGCCGAGCATGTCGACGAAGGCGTGCGGCAAGCCGCGCCCAGCGCCCAGGCCGCTTGACGGGGCAGGGGCGCCGCCCGCTCGCGCGCCCGGCTGATCCATGTTAGGCCAAGCCATCATCACAGGAGAAGACGCATGGGTATGCTTGACGGATTGCTGAGCCAGGTCGCGGGCAACGTCGATATCGCCAACCTCGCCGCGAAGGTCGGGCTCGATCCTGCGCAGGTGGAGCAGGCGGTCACGGCGCTGGCGCAGGCGCATCCCCAGCCGGGCGACACCGCGAGCCAGGCCGCCGAGACGACGGGGCTCCCGGTCGATACGCTCCAGCAGATCGTCGGCCATATCGGCGGCGAAGGATCGCTCGGTCAGTTCGCGAGCCTGCTCGGCGAGCAGGGCGGCGGCATCGGCGGTGCGCTGGGCGGGCTCGCCTCGGGGCTGTTCAAGAGCTGAGATCGGCGGACGGCGCCTCGACCGGCCTGGTGACGAGCGCGCCGTCCTCCATCCCCGTGATCCGCACCTGCGCGCCGACGGGTGCGTCGGGGCCGCGCGCGGGCCACACACCGTCGGCGACGCGCACGCGGCCATGGCCGTCGCTGATCGCCTCGGTCACCTCCACGATCTGCCCGATCAGCCGCGCGGCGCGATCGTTGAGCAGCGGATCGGCCGATTCGACCGGATAATCGTGATACCAGCGCTTGCCGATCAGCACGGCGACGCCCGTCCACAGGCCGAACGACACGAGCTGCCCCGCGAGCGACAGATCGGTGAGCACCAGCGACGCCACCCCCGTGATCGCCGCCGCGATCGCGAGGAAGATCAGGAACACGCCCGGCAGGAACAGCTCGGCGACGGCGAGCACCACCGCCAGGATCAGCCACAGCCAGCCCGCCTGACCGGCAAGGTCGTCGAGGCTCATTGCGCTCCCTGATCGAACGGCCCGCGCTTGTGCGGCTGCGGGGCAGGGGGCTGCGGCGCGGCCGAACGATCGCCCAGCGCCTCGCGCGCCAGCTCGCCGATGCCGCCGAGCGAGCCGATGAGCTGCGTCGCCTCGACCGGAAACAGGATCGTCTTGGCGTTGGGCGAGGTCGCGAACTTGCCCACCGCCTCGACATATTTCTGCGCGACGAAATAGTTGATCGCCTGCGTGCCCCCGGTCTGGATCGCTTCGGAGACGGAGAGCGTGGCCTTGGCTTCGGCCTCCGCCGAGCGCTCGCGCGCCTCGGCCTCGCGGAAGGCGGCCTCGCGGCGGCCCTCGGCCTCCAGGATCTTCGATTGTTTCGCGCCCTCGGCACGCAGGATCGCGCTTGCGCGCTCGCCTTCGGCGTCGAGGATGTTGGCGCGCTTCTCGCGCTCGGCCTTCATCTGCCGTGCCATCGCGTTGACGATGTCGACCGGCGGGCGGATGTCCTTGATCTCGACGCGGGTGATCTTGACGCCCCACGGATTGGTGGCGTGATCGACGACGTTGAGCAGCCGCACGTTGATCTCGTCGCGCTTCGACAGCGTTTCGTCGAGGTCCATCGAGCCCATCACCGTGCGCAGGTTGGTGGTCGAAAGCTGCATGATGCCGACGAACAGGTCGGATACTTCATATGCTGCCTTGGCCGCGTCGAGCACCTGGAAGAACACCACCCCATCGACCGCGACCATCGCGTTGTCCTTGGTGATTATTTCCTGCCCCGGTATGTCGAGCACCTGCTCCATCATGTTCACCTTGCGGCCGACGCGATAGAAAAAGGCGGGGTAGAAATTGAACCCCGGCTGCGCGACCTTGGTGAAACGACCGAAATGTTCGATCGTATATTGATAGCCCTGGCGAACGATCTTCACGCTCGACATGAGGTATAGCAGCGCCAGAACCAGCACCAGCGCGACGGCGATCAGACCCATCATCCATTCCCCAAACAAGGTTGTCGGCGAACGCTAGCACAGCCCGGCGCGCCGCTCAGCAAAAACCGATCGCGCGTCCCCCTAGCGCATTTCCCATGTCGCGGTTACATGGGCCGCCAACCTCCGACTCAAGAGATTTGGCGCGCATGGACATCAGACTCGGCCTCACCTTCGACGACGTTCTGCTTCAACCCGCGGAATCGAGCGTGCTGCCGAGCCAGGCCGATACCCGCACCCGCCTCAGCCGCGAGATATCGCTCAACATCCCGATCCTGTCGTCGGCGATGGACACCGTCACCGAGGCCGACATGGCGATCGTGATGGCGCAATTGGGCGGGATCGGCGTGCTCCACCGCAACCTCACCGTCGAGGAACAGTGCGACGCGGTGCGGCAGGTCAAGCGCTACGAGAGCGGGATGGTGGTCAACCCCATCACGATCGCGCCCGATGCGACGCTCGCCGACGCGCAGGCGCTGATGGACCGCCACCGGATCAGCGGTATTCCCGTGACCGAGAAGGGCGGCAAGCTCGTCGGCATCCTGACGCATCGCGACGTGCGCTTCGCCGAAAATCCCGGCCAGAAAGTCGCGGAATTGATGACGCACGAGAATCTGGCGACGGTGGAGACCGGCGTCGGGCAGGACGAGGCGCGCCGTCTGCTCCATCAGCGGCGGATCGAGAAATTGCTGGTGGTCGACGATTCCTATCGCTGCGTCGGGCTGATCACCGTCAAGGATATCGAGAAGGCGGTGACCTATCCCGACGCCACCAAGGACGGGGCAGGGCGCCTGCGCGTCGCCGCCGCGACGACGGTGGGGGACAAGGGCTTCGATCGCACCGCCGCGCTGGTCGATGCCGAGGTCGACCTGATCGTGATCGACACCGCGCACGGCCATAATCGCGATGTCGCCGGCGCGGTCGAGCGGGTCAAGAAGCTCTCCAATTCGGTGCAGGTGATCGCGGGCAACGTCGCCACCGCCGAGGCGACGCGCGCGCTGATCGACGCCGGCGCGGACGGGATCAAGGTCGGGATCGGGCCCGGCTCGATCTGCACCACGCGCGTCGTCGCCGGCGTCGGCGTGCCGCAGCTCACCGCGGTCATGGATTGCGCGGAGGAAGCCGCCAGATCGAACGTGCCCGTCATCGCCGACGGCGGCCTGCGTACCTCGGGCGATCTCGCCAAGGCGCTCGCGGCGGGCGCCTCGACCTGCATGGTGGGCTCGCTGCTCGCGGGCACCGAGGAGGCGCCGGGCGAGACGTTCCTGTATCAGGGCCGCGCCTACAAGAGCTATCGCGGCATGGGCTCGGTCGGCGCGATGGGCCGCGGCTCGGCGGACCGCTATTTCCAGGGCGACATCAAGGATCAGCTCAAGCTGGTGCCCGAGGGGATCGAGGGGCAGGTGCCGTTCAAGGGCCCGGCGCGTGACGTCATCCACCAGCTCGTCGGCGGCGTGAAGGCGGCGATGGGTTATACCGGGGCGGCGACCATCCCCGATCTGCAGAAGCGCGCCCGCTTCGTACGGATCACCGGCGCGGGCCTGCGCGAGAGCCACGTCCACGACGTGACGATCACCCGCGAGGCGCCCAATTATCCTACACGATAAATCCCCCTCCCGCGTGCGGGAGGGGTTAGGGGAGGGCCTGTCCCATACTCCGATGTCCTTGACGACAAACCCTCCCCCGACCCCTCCCGCAAGCGGGAGGGGAGAATGACCCCCGGTGGGCGCGTTCAGGCCGCGATCGAGCTGCTCGACGCGATCATCGCCGCGGCGCGCGATCAGGGCGCCGCCGCGGATACGCTGATCGCGCGCTATTTCGCGGAGCGCCGTTATGCGGGCAGCAAGGATCGTCGCGCGGTGCGCGAGCTCGTCTATGCCGCGATCCGGCTGCTCGGCGACCGCCCCGAGAGCGGGCGGCAGGCGATCGTCGCGCTCGCCCGGCATGACCCGGCGGTGGCGGCGATGATGGACGGCTCGCCGCACGCACCGCCGCCGATCGACCCCAACGAACCCGCGGCAGACGAAGGCATCGCGCCTGCCTGGCTCGTCGATCGGCTCGTGCGATCCGGGCTCGACCTCGATTCCCTGCCGGCGCTGCTCGATCGCGCGCCGCTGGATGTGCGCGTCAATCGCCGGAATGCCGACCTTGCCGACATCGCTTCCGAAATTGTCGGCGCCGCCCCGCTGCCCCATGCCGAAAACGGGCTCCGCCTCCAGGCAGGGACACAGGTCGAGCAGCTCGACGCCTGGCGGCGCGGGGCGATCGAGGTGCAGGACGAGGGCAGCCAGCTCGTCACCACCGCCGCGGGCGCGGCGCCGGGGATGCGCGTGGTCGATCTCTGCGCGGGCGCGGGCGGCAAGACGCTCGCGCTCGCCGACGCCATGGCGAACGACGGGCACGTTCTCGCGTGCGACAGCGATCGCGCGCGGCTCTCCCGCCTTGCGCCCCGGGCGCAGCGCGCAGGCGTCGGCATCGTCGAGACGCGCCTCCTCGACACCGGTCGCGAAGCCGACGCGCTGACCGACTGGGAGGCGCAGGCCGATATCGTCCTGATCGACGCACCCTGTTCGGGCACCGGCACGTGGCGGCGCAATCCCGAGGCGCGCTGGCGGCTCACACCCCAGCGGCTCGACCGGCTGGTGGCGCTCCAGGCGCGATTGCTCGATATCGGCGCGGGGCTGCTGAAACCCGGCGGCGCGCTGGTCTATATCGTGTGCTCGCTGCTCGACGAGGAAGGGAACGAGCAGATTGCGCGTTTCCTGGGCGGGCACGGCGGCTGGTCCTCCGAACCGGCGGGCCTTTCCGCGGGCGTCGGCCATGGTTCGGGCTGGCGGCTGACGCCCGCGCGCGACGGCACGGACGGCTTTTTTGTCGCCAGGCTGGTGCGCACATGCTAGCCCTGAAACCCACGGCGATGCTGGAGAATATCATGCGTTTCACTTCGGTCACGATCGCAGCCGCGTTGACGCTGGTCACGATCTCGACCGCGCTGCACGGGCAGAAGCGCGACGATCAGATCGACCCGCGCTCGACGACGCTGCTCGCCAAGGGCGAGGCCGCGGCGAAGGCCGGTGATCTCGACGCCGCGGCGGACACGCTCGAGACCGCGCTGGCGGTCGACCCGCGCAACCGCGCCGCCTTCGTCGCGCTGGGCGACGTGACGCGCGAACGCGGCATGCCCGGCAAGGCGATCAAGCTCTATCGTGAGGCGCTCAACCTCGATCCCAACGATCTCGCCGCGCTGCAGGGCGAGGGCGAAGCGCTGGTTGCGCGCGGCGCGGTCGAGCAGGCCAGGGCCGATCTCGCCAAGCTCCGCCGCCTCTGCGCCAAGGCATGCCCCCAGGCCACCAGCCTCGCTGCGGCGATCGCCAAGGGGCCGCCCGCCACTGCGCTGGCAGCGAAGACCGAGAAGGAAGCCCAGGCCGCCACCGCGACGGCCGATTAGAGCAACGTGCGGTAAATCGGCATCATCCATCCCCGTTCGCCCTGAGCTTGTCGAAGGGCTGTTCTTTCTTTCCGTGCAGAGATCAAAGAACGGTGCTTCGACAAGCTCAGCACGAACGGAAGAAGGGGATGATGCCGATTTACGGCTCGCTGCTCTAATCTCGCCCCGACAGCGCGCGCGCGAGCTCGACGAACTCCTCGACCGTGACGGTTTCGGCGCGACGGGTCGGGTCGATGCCGAGGGCGTCGAGCGCGGCGAGCGCGCCGAAAACGCCCTTCAGGCTCTGCCGCAGCATCTTGCGCCGCTGCCCGAACGCGGCGGCGGTGATCCGCTCCAGCACCGCGAACCGCACGTCCGCCGGGGCCTCGGCGGGCGTCACATGGACCACCGCCGACATCACCTTGGGCGGCGGGGTGAACGCCGAGCGATGCACCGGCATCGCGATCCGCGCCCGCGCCCGCCATTGTGCGAGTACCGCCAGCCGACCATAAGCCGCGCTTCCCGGCGTCGCCACGATCCGCTCCGCGACCTCGCGCTGGAACATCAGCGTCAGGCTCCGCCACCACGGCAGCCAATCGGCCGACAGCCACCGTACGAGCAGCGCGGTGCCGACATTGTAGGGCAGGTTGGCGACGATGTGCGGCTTGCCCTCGAACAACGCCGGCGCATCGATCTCCAGCGCGTCGCCCTCGATCACGCGCAGCCGGCCCGGAAAATGCGCCGCCAGTTCATCGAGCGCCGGGATGCAGCGCCGGTCGCGCTCGATCGCGGTCACGCGCGCGTCTGCCGCCAGCAGCGCGCGCGTCAGCCCGCCGGGCCCGGGGCCGACCTCGAACACCTCGGCATCGGCAAGATCGCCCGGAATCGCCGCGATCCGGGCGAGCAGCTGCGAATCGAACAGGAAATTCTGGCCGAGCGCCTTGCTCGCGCTCAGGCCGTGCCGCGCGATGACATCGCGAAGCGGCGGCAGGGCGCTCACGCCTGCGGGCAGGGGATGATGATACGGCGGTGCGCGACCGCGCTTGCGGCAAGCTGGATCGCCGCGATCATCGCGCCGGGCTCGGCGCGATTCTGCCCCGCGATCGCGAAGGCGGTGCCGTGATCGGGCGAGGTGCGCACGATCGGCAGTCCCAGCGTCATGTTGACGCCCTCGTCGAAATGGAGCGTCTTGATCGGGATCAGCGCCTGATCGTGATAGCAGCACATCGCGACGTCGTAGGTCGCACGGGCGCGGGCGTGGAACATGGTGTCGGCGGCGAACGGACCGGTCGCGTCGATGCCCTCCGCACGCAATATCTCGATCGCGGGCGCGATGATCTCGATCTCCTCGCGGCCGAGCGCACCCTGCTCGCCGGCGTGCGGATTGACGCCCGCAAAGGCGAGGCGCGGCGCCTCGATGCCGAAATTGCGGCACAGGCCGCGCGCCGTCGCGCGCGCCTTGGCGACGAGCAGGTCGATTGACAGCACGTCGGGGACCAAGGCGAGCGGGATATGCGTGGTGATCGGCACGACGCGCAACGTCGGCCCGGCAAGCATCATGACCGCGTTTTCGCCGGCAATGCCGAATCGTTCGGCGACGAACTCGGTCTGGCCCGGATGCGTGAAGCCGATCCCGTAGAGCTGCGCCTTGGAGACGGGCCCGGTGACGAGCCCGCCGGCGGCGCCCGTCTGCGCGAGGCCCGTCGCGAGTTCGAGCGAGCGCAGCGCGGTCTGCGCACCGCTGCGATCGGGCTGGCCGGGCTCGACCGGCCGCGATTGCTCGACGGGGAGCACCGGCAGCCCCTGGGCGAACGCGGCCGTGGCCTGCGCGGGATCGACGATCGGCGCCACGGGGCCGTCCCACACCGCCCGCACCGAATGCGGATCGCCCACCGCGAAGAACGGCGCAAGCTGGCGGTGCTCGCGCTGCGCCCAGGCCTTGGCGACGATCTCGGGGCCGATCCCTGCCGGATCGCCCAGGGCAATGGCGAGGGGCTTCATCGACTCCGGCGTGCTGGGTTGGACGGTGTCATCGGTATTCGACGATCGCGTCGCGCCTCAGGTCGCGGAGCATCTGCTGCGCGCGCAGGTTGACGCGCTGCTGCTCGAGCTGACCCTGCACCTGGGACGGATCGGGCAATTGGCCCGACTGGGGATCGTCGCGCCCGCACAGCACGAGCGTGCGCACGCCTTCGCTGGGCGAGCCGAAGGGCGGCGTCGCCTCGCCGATGCTCATCTTGAGCAGGATCTGCTGGAGCTGCGGGGGCAGATCGCGCACGCGGACCTGATCGTTGTCGACCACCTGCGCGCCGATCCGGCCTGCGACCGTGGTGGCGTCGCCGCAGCCCTTGATCTCTTTCGCAGCCTCCGCGAACTGGGCGGCGCGGGCGCTCGCCTGCGCCTGCGTGGTCCCGCTCGGGAACTGGATGGTCAGCTGGCGCAGGCTGAGTCGGGCGTCGCGCGGATCGGCCGTCAACACCTTCCGCTCGTCCGCCAGATACACGATTGAGAAGCCGCCCGAGTTCTGGATCGGGCCGGCAACCTGGCCGATTTCCATCTCCTGCGCAGCCCGCGCAAGCTCGGCCGGAAGGACATCGGCCTGTACCCAGCCGAGGTCGCCGCCGGTCGCTTTGGTCGAGGCGTCGGAGAATTGAGCGAAGTAGCTGAACGGCCGCTCGCCTTTCTTGATCTCGTCCATCAGCGCCTGCGCCTTTGCCGCGGCGGCCTCCATGCCTCCGGCGCCGCTGACGTAGATCTCCTGGAGATGGTATTCGGGCTGACCCTCCTGCGATTTCAACCGATCGAGGATCGCCTGCACCTCTTCCTCGCCCACATTGACGAAGGGCTCGACCTGCTGGCCGAGATACCGCTGCCAGGCGAGTTCGGCCTCGATCTGGAGCTTGAGCGAGCGCTCGGACGAGCCGATCGCGTTCAGATACTCGCGCATCTGGTCGGGCGTCTTCTGGAAGTTGCGGGAAACGCGCGCGAACCCCTGGTTGACCTCGGCCGGGGTGACGTTGATCTCGTTCGCCTTGGCCTCCTGGATTTCCAGCGTCTCGTCGATCAGCTGGCGCAGGATCTGCAGCCGCAACCGCTCGAGATCCTCGGGCGACAGGTCGGGCATCTCGTTCGCCGCCTTGATCAGCGCCACGCGCTGGTCGACGTCGGTGCCGGTGATCACCGCGTCGTTGACGATCGCGGTCGGCTTGCGGACGTTGGGATCGGCATTGCCGAGAATCTGGGCGTCGGCGGGAATGTTCAGGTTGGCGGCCGAATTGGGGGCGTCGTCCGGCTGCTGTCCTGCGGTCTGCGCCACCAGCGCGGTCGCGATCCCCAGGCTCGCGGCGACCCCCATCCAGCGGCCCAACCCCGCCGCCTTCGTCAACGATTTCATCACGATGTTCAAAACCTCATTGGTCGCGGCCGCGCGGGCGCCGGGTGCCTTATCGAAAAGTTGCTGAACCTTGGCTTAGCGGCCCAGGTTCTTCAAGCCCAACGTCAGCAGAAAGGTGTTTCCCCGCCGCGCGTCGCCGGTATCCTCATAGTCGCGGCGCCAGGTGACGCCAAGCTTCAGGCAATCGTCTTCATAGGCGACGCCGAGCCGGTGGCGCACCGGATCGAACCCGTCCGACGCCGACAACGGGTCTTCCTTGCGATCGGTGAGATCGACGATCGCGGAGCCGAACACCGACCAGAATTGCGCCACCTGCACCCGCGCGCCGACGCGCGCTTCCTCGCGGTCGCGCAGATCCTCGAGCTCCTCGGTGATGTTGCGGTTGAGCCGCAGATAGCCGAGCAGCGCGTACGTTTTGCGCGTGCCGATCGTCGCGTCCACCTCGTTGCGGCGCACCGCGAGATTGTCCTTGTCGAGCCGGAAGCGATGCACCAGCGACACGAAATCATGATAGCGGACCTCGGTGCGGCCGACATAATCGGAGAAGCGATCGGTCAACCCGGTGCCGTCGGGGAACAGGCTGGGCCGCGACGTCAGGCGATAGCTCTGCCCCACCGTGCTGTTGATCGAAATCCCCGGCAGGTCGAGCGCGTAATCGAACCCGTAGGTGAAGCGCGTCGAATCCTCGAACCGGTCGTATCCGGGGAAACGGTTGAGCGCGAACAGATTCGAATCCTCGAGATCGACCGCACGCGCATCCTCGTTGGGCAGGTCGAGATTGGCGATGTGCGGCGAGGCGACGACCTGGACGCGCGGCGTCAATCGCTGCGTGCCGCCTAAAAAGCTGCCGACCAGCGGCCATTTGACGTCGATCGCGAGCGCGCCGATCGCGCGCGTGTTGAATCCCGGCTCGCCGCGATAGCTGGCGACCGTCGTCTCCAGCGTGTCGTGCGTGTTGTAAAGATCGCCGCGCGCATAAGCGGTGAAGGTCACTTCCTGCCCCCAGCGCGTCAGCTTGCGCAGATCCCAGCGCGCGCTGGCGAAGGCGCGCTGCGTGTCCTGGCCCTCGGTGCGGGTGAGCGCGAGCGAGTTCGCCTGGAACATCACCGTGCCGCCCAGCAGCCCCTCGTGGATGCGCCGGCGATAATCGATCTCGGGCAGCGCGATCGGCTGCATCCCCTGCTCGTCGTCGACCCGCAGCGTCTGCACCGCCCAGCCGGCGATCGAGAAATAGCTGTCGCGGTCGATCCGTTCGAGCTGGATCGTGTTGCGCAGCCGATCGTCGCGCGAAATGTCGTAGCGGCGCAGGAAGGTGTCGTCGGTGGTCAGCCGAAGCGACCCGCTGACGCTCCAGTTGGGATCGAGCTGATAGCGACCGCTGGCGTCGAGATAGCCGCGGAAGTCGCGTTCGCTGTTCGGCACGTCGCTGCCGACATAATCGTCGCTGCGCCGCCCGAACGTGCCGTAGCCGGTGACGCGGAACGCCCCGAGCGTGTTGAGCTCGCGATATTCCGCCTGAAGCATCGGCAGCGCGTCCGAAAACACATGCGGCGTGACCGTCACCGCGCGATTGGGCGCGAGCTGGAAATTGTAGGGCACCGCGATCTCGACGCCGTTGGTCCGGTCGTAACGGATGTCGGGCGCCAGGAAGCCGCTGTCCGCATCCTCGCCGATCGGGTGCGAGAAGGAGGGAAGGGGGATGCCGATCCCGAAAAAGTCGAGCCGTGCGCCTTTGTAATAAACGCGGTGCCGGTCCGGCCGATAGGTGACGCGCACCGCGCTGATCTTCCACGTCGGCTCCTTGGGGCAGCCCGACGAGGTGGTCACCGAGCACGGCGTATAGGCCGCATCCTCGAGCGTCGCGACGCCGTTCGCGTCGCGCGAGCCGCGGCGGGCGGCGAGGCGCCCACCCTCGCTGAGCACGATCAGCATGTTCTCGACCACACCGTCGCGCAGCGAATCGGTGAGCTCGATGCGATCACCATAAGCGACGTCGCCCTCGGGGTTGGTCACCGCGATGTTGCCGCTCGCGACGACCTGGCCCGTCTTGCGGTTCCACACGACCTTGTCGGCGCGCAGCCGATCGTCGCGACGAACCATGCGCACGTCACCGCTCGCAGTGACGATATCGGCGTCCATATCGTATTCGAGCGACCCGGCGGAGAACTGGATCTGGTTCGAATCCTCGGGCAGCGGCTGCTCGGCAGGCGGCGGGGGCGCCTGGGGTTCGCGCTGCAGATCCTGTGCGTACGCTACACCGCCGATCAGCGATCCCGCCGCCAATGCGCAAGTGGCCAACAAGGCGTGCCGGGTCAAAATAAACTCTTCCCCCAACGGGCCACATGCGGTCGCGAAAGCGTCGCCCTATCGCATTGCTTCGGGCGGATCGCAATCGCGCCGCGGCGCTTTGCCACGCCACCGCCGGTCGATTAGGACGGACGCACGACTCGCCCATGTGAACACTTTCCCCGAGGATTCGATGCAGATTCAGTTTTCCGCGACCCGTGCCGACGCCGATCTTCTGGCGCTTCCCGTCGAAAAGGACGGCCTGGCGCGGATCGCGTTCGGCGATCTGGACGCGGCGGCGCAGCGCGTGTTGCTCGCCGCCGCCAGGGCAGGGCGTTTCGAGGGCGAGGCCGGCGCGATCGTCGAGGCGGTGGTCGCTACGGGCGACACCGTCCGCCGCGTGGCCTTGCTCGGTATCGGCAGCGGAGAGGGCGATTACGAGCGCGCGGGCGGCGCATTGACGGCGCGCTATCTGACGTCGGGCACGACCTCGATCGCGGTCGATTTCGGCGCGCTGCCCGGCGCTCCGGCAGCCCGCGGGGTCGCCCGTTTCGCGGCCGGCGCCGCGCAACGCGGCTGGCGCTACGACGTCTATCGCACCAGGCTTGCCGACAAGGCCAAGCCGACGCTCGCGACCGTCACGATCGCCGGCGCGCCCGCGGGCACCGACACCGAATGGGCGCCGCGCGACGCGCTGACCCAGGGTTTGTCGCTCACCCGCGAGCTCGTCACCGAGCCCGCCAACGTCATCTATCCCGAAAGCTTCGTCGAGCGCGTCACCAAATCGGTCGAAGGGCTGGGGCTCGACATCACCGTGCTCGGCGAGGACGAGATGCGCGAGCTCGGCATGGGCGCGCTGCTCGGCGTCAACCAGGGCTCGCGCCGCGCGCCGCGGCTGCTCGCGCTCAAATGGAGCGGGGCGGGTGAGGGCGATCCCGATCTCGCGCTGGTCGGCAAGGGCGTGACCTTCGACACCGGCGGCATCTCGATAAAGCCCGCCGGCGGCATGGAAGACATGAAGTGGGACATGGGCGGCGCGGGCGCGGTCGTCGGCGCGATGAAGGCGCTCGCGCTGCGCAAGGCGAAGGCCAACGTCATCGGCGTGTGCGGTCTGGTCGAGAACATGCCCGATGGCAACGCGCAGCGCCCCGGCGACGTCGTGACCTCGATGTCGGGTCAGACGATCGAGGTGATCAACACCGATGCCGAAGGCCGGCTGGTGCTCTGCGACGCGCTCTGCTGGGTACAGCGCACGCATCGGCCCAGGACGATCGTCGATCTCGCGACGCTGACCGGCGCAATGATCATCGCGCTCGGCAACGAGCATGGCGGGCTGTTCGCGAACGACGACGGCCTTGCGGACCAACTGCTCGCGGCCGGGCTCGCTTCGGGCGACAAATTGTGGCGCTTCCCGCTGGCGGATGCCTATGACAAGCTGCTCGACAGCCAGATCGCCGACATGAAGAATGTCGGCCCGCGCGGTGCCGGCTCGATCACCGCGGCGCAATTCCTCAAGCGCTTCATCGACGACGGCGTGCGCTGGGCGCACCTCGACATCGCCGGCATGGTCTGGGCCGACAAGCCCGGCGCCACCTACGACAAGGGCGCGACCGGCTTCGGCGTCCGCGTGCTCGACCGCTTCGTGGCGGACAATTTTGAACGGTGAGAAGAATGAAACCGTCACCCCGGACTAGTTCCGGGGTCCACCGCGCCGCGCACCAATCGGCCTCGACTCTTGTTGAACGGTGGATGCCGGAACAAGTCCGGCATGACGGGTTTGGCTGATGCAGGTCGATTTCTACCATCTCACCACCTCGCCCCTGGAACGCGTGCTCCCGATCCTCGCCGAGCGCGTGATCGGCGGGGGCGGGCGGCTGCTGATCGTCTCCGCCGAAGATCGGCTCGCGCCGCTCGATCGCCTGCTGTGGACCTACAAGGCGGAAAGCTTCCTGCCGCACGCCTGCGCGGGCGGCGACGCCGATGCGGACCAGCCGATCCTGCTCGCGACCGCCGTCGAATCCGCGAACGGCGCCCGCAACGTGCTGTTCGCCGACGGGGTGTGGCGCGACGAAGCGCTCGGGTTCGATCGCGCCTTCCACTTGTTCGACGAGGATCGCATCCGCGAGGCGCGGCTCACCTGGAAATCGCTCGCCGACCGCGAGGGCGCCGACCGCCGTTACTGGAAGCAGGACGAAAGCGGGCGGTGGGAACAGGCGGCGTGAGCCGGGTTGCATCGCAGCGCGACCGCGACTAGGGCGGCGCCACTTTTCGAACAATCAGCAGGAGCACGCGACCGCCATGGCCGCCAATCGTACCTTTTCGATCATCAAGCCCGATGCCACGCGCCGCAACCTGACGGGCGCCGTCACCAAGGCGCTCGAAGATGCCGGCCTGCGTGTCGTCGCCTCGAAGCGCATCAAGATGACGCGCGATCAGGCCGAGGGCTTCTACGCCGTCCACAAGGAACGGCCTTTCTTCAACGATCTGGTCACCTTCATGATCTCGGGCCCGGTCGTGGTGCAGGTGCTCGAGGGCGACGACGCCGTGCGCCGCAACCGCGAGGTGATGGGCGCGACCAACCCCGCCGACGCGGCGCCGGGCACGATCCGCAAGGACTTCGCCGAATCGATCGAGGCCAATTCGGTCCACGGTTCCGATTCGGACGAGAATGCCGCGATCGAGATCGCCTATTTCTTCCAGCCCGACGAGATCGTCGGCTGACATGGCCTGGCGAGTGCGAGCGGCGGTGCGCGACGACGCGGCCGCGCTCGCGCTCGTCGCCTCGGCGACCTTTCTCGACACCTTTGCCGGCGTGTTCGACGGCGCCGACATCGTCGCGCATTGCGCGGCGAACAGCACGCCTGCCAAATTCGCCGACTGGATCGACGACCCCGAAAGCGCGGTGGCGCTGGTCGAGGCGATCCCCGGCGCCGCGCCGCTCGGCTATATGCTGCTGACCACGCCCGACCTGCCGATCGAGACCGGGCCCGACGATATCGAGCTCAAGCGCATCTACACGCTGTCGCGCTGGCACGGCGCGGGGATGGGCGCGGCACTGATGAACCAGGCGCGCGACGATGCCGGCAAGATGGGCAAGCGCCGCATCTTGCTCGGCGTCTATGGCGAAAATGCGCAGGCGCGCGCCTTCTACGAGCGTCAGGGGTTCGTGCTGGCGGGCGAGCGGCGCTTCCTCGTCGGCAATACCTGGCACGACGACGTCATCTACGCCCGCCCGGTATGATCAACTCGCAGGCTTTTCCCTGGCCCACAGCGCATTGAGCCGCGCCGGCGAATCGGTGCGCTCGCGCAGCACCAGCCCTTTGAGGCGCAGCGTGCGGCCGCGCAGCACGCGGCCTTCGGTGCGCCAGACGATATCGTAGATCGCGGCGTCGGTGCGGTGCTGGTCGCCCGCCCAATAATCACTGGTGATCAGCACGGGCAGGCGGCCTTCGACCTCATCGCCGCCGCCGTCGGTGAGCGCGAGCAATTTGTCCGCGAACCAGCTCGATTCGATCCGTGTGTCCACCACGGTATTGCGGACCGGCAGGTCGAGCGCGGCGGGGAAGGTGAAGTCCATGCTCTGGATGCGATGCCCCGGATCCTCGAGCGCGAGCGCGGTGCCGTCGTTCGTCCGCGTCGCGATCAGCGAGACGATCGTCGCGGCGTGCGCCTGCTCGGCCTGCTCGGCCTGACGCGCGGCCTCGTCGTCGCGGCGCTCGGACCAGTTGTTCCACAGCGTCAGCCCGGCGATGATGACACCGGCGATGGCAAGAATTTCGGCAAGCGTGATCCAGCGGCGGCGCGTCGCGGCGGCCTCGGCCCTGGCGACCGCGCGCTCGGCCGCGGCGTCGATCTTCGTCGGCTGGGGCGGAGAAGGGGGCGGTTCGCTCATCGCCCGCCCGCCTCGAGCAGCCGTGCGGGCGCCGCGAGTTCCCAGCTCCGCGCGATGCGGTCCTCGACATGGGCCCAGTCGGTGTCCGCCCGCGCGAGGTTGATGCCGAGCCAGCTCGGCAGATAGGCGGGCTTGCTGTATGTCTCGGGCGCGACCTCGAGCAGCATCGCCTGTTCGTCGGGGCTGCCGATGCGCACGCAGACGACGGTACGGCCGTCGCCGTGATGATTGTCGCGGAACTGCGCGAACTGCTTGTTCGCGACGAAGAAGGTGGGCTGGCCGTGCGAGGCGCGCTCGCTGGTCTCGGGAAGCGCCAGGCAGGCGGCGCGGACGCGGGAGAGGGGGGTGTCGTCGGTCATCGCATCACGAAGTCTGCCAGAACGCGCGGATAAAGGCGATGCTCCTCGGCAAGCACGCGCGCGGCGAGCGTTTCGGCGGTATCGCCGGGCAGCACGGGCACCTCGGCCTGGCCCAGCACCTCGCCGGCGTCGAGTTCTTCGGTGACGACGTGGATCGAGCATCCCGCCACCGCGTCGCCCGCCTCGATCGCGCGGGCATGCGTGTCGAGCCCCTTGTATTTGGGCAGCAGCGACGGATGGATGTTGACGATTCGCCCGCGCCAGCGCGCGACGAAATCGTCCGACAGCAACCGCATGTAGCCCGCCAGCGCGATCACCTCGACGCCCGCGGCGCGCAGCGCGGCATCGACCGCCGCCTCATACGCCGCCTTGCCGATCCCCTTGGGCGACAGGGCGAAGGTCTCGATACCGCGCTCGCGCGCCCAGCCGAGCCCCGCCGCATCGGGCTTGTCGCTGGCGACGAGGACGATCTCGTAGGGGCAGTCGGGCGCCCCGGCCGCCTCACTCAACGCCACCATGTTCGACCCCCGCCCAGAAATGAGCACGGCGACCTTCTTCTTCACTTCGGGTCGCCCCAGCGAAGGCTGGGGCCTATCTCTGCTGGAGATGCCACCCGATGGAGACATGGATCCCAGCCTTCGCTGGGATGACGATGGTCAGCGCGGCGGCCGGAACCCTCAGGCATCGTGCGTCGCTGTCCAGCCGTCCTTGGCGCCCCACGCGCCTGCGGCTCCTTCGACCGTGCAGCCGCGCTTTCCCTTCTCGATCACACCGATGCGGTGGACTGTCTCGTTCGCCTTGGCGAGCATGCCGGCGACGGCATCGGCTTCCCCTTCCGCGACGATCACCGCCATGCCGATCCCGCAATTGAAGGTGCGCGCCATCTCCTCGGGCTCGATGCTGCCCTGCTGCTGGAGGAACGCCATCAGCGGCGGTTGCGGCCAGGCGTCGGCGTCGATCCGGGCGTGCGCGCCGTCGGGCAGCACGCGCGGAATGTTCTCGAGCAGCCCGCCGCCGGTGATGTGCGCCAGCCCCTTGATCCGCCCTTCGGCGATCGCGGGCAGCAGCGGCTTCACGTAGATTCGCGTCGGCGTCATCAGCGCCTCGATCAGCGACACATCGCGATCGAAGGGGGCAGGGGCGGCCATGTCCCAGCCCTTGTCGGCGGCGAGGCGGCGCACCAGCGAGAAGCCGTTCGAATGCACTCCTGACGAGGCGAGGCCGAGCACCACGTCGCCGGGCGCGATTGCCGCGCCGGTGAGCACGCGATCACGCTCGACCGCACCGACGCAGAAGCCGGCGAGATCGTAATCGCCCACGGCATACATGCCCGGCATCTCGGCAGTCTCGCCCCCGATCAGCGCGCAGCCCGCCTGGCGGCAGCCGTCAGCGATCGAGGCGACGACACGTTCCGCAACCGCTGCATCGAGTTTTCCGCTCGCATAGTAATCGAGGAAGAACAGCGGCTCCGCGCCCTGGACGATCAGGTCGTTGGCGCACATCGCGACGAGATCGATCCCGACCCCATCGTGCCGGTCATGCTCGATCGCGAGCTTGAGCTTGGTACCCACCCCGTCGTTCGCGGCGACCAGCAGCGGATCGGTGAATCCCGCCGCCTTGAGATCGAAAAACCCGCCGAACCCGCCCAGATCGGCGTCGGCGCCGGGCCGGCGCGTGGCGCGTGCAAGCGGCGCGATCGCCTTCACCAGCGCGTTCCCCGCCGCGATCGAGACGCCGGCATCGGCGTAGCTATAGGGGCTCTGGCCCTGTGGCTTGTCAGTCATGAGCTCGCGCCTAGGATGTTTTCCGTTAGACTGCACCGGCCCGCTGCCCCACCCGGCCACCCATGAGATACTACCGCTGGGTGGCCGGGTGGGGCAGCGGGCCGGTGCCGTTTCGCATATGCGAAAAAGCGCTCTAGCCACATCGCGCTTGGATTTCCACGCCTGCTTCGCCAAAAGGGCGCGTCATGCGTCGGTTTACCCTTTTCCGTCCGCTCGTCCTGTTGCCCGCCGTCGTGGCGCTGGGCATTGCGGGCGCCGTCACAGCGCAGATCGCGGGCGATCGCGGCGTCGCGCCCATCGACAGCTCGGGCGATTTCGAGGTCACGGACGTCCATGTCGACGTCAGCGCGAAGAATGCCGAGGACGCGCGCAAGGGCGGCTGGCGGCTCGCGCAGCGCAAGGCGTGGCAGATGCTGTCGCAGCGGATGACGGGCCATGCCGGATCGCTCTCCGATTCGACGCTCAACGGGCTCGTCTCCGGAATCGTCGTCGAGAACGAACAGATCGGCCCCGGCCGCTACATCGCGACATTGGGCGTGCTGTTCGACCGCGGGCGTGCCGGCTCGCTGCTCGGAGTGGGCGGGCACACCTTCCGCTCGCCGCCGATGCTGGTGATCCCCGTCCAGTGGAGCGGCGGCGCCGCGCAGAGCCTCGAACAGCGCACCGACTGGCAGGAGGCATGGGCGCGCTTCCGCACCGGCAACAGCAACATCGACTACGTTCGGCCGACCGGCACCGGATCGGACCCGCTGCTGCTCAACCTCGGCCAGACCGGTCGACGCGACCGCGGCTGGTGCCGCATGGTGCTCGATCAGTTCGGCGCGTCGGACGTGCTGATTCCGGTCGCGCATCTCTATCATCAATACCCGGGCGGTCCGGTGATCGGCGTGTTCGAGGCGCGATTCGGGCCCGACAACCGGCGAATCGCCCGCTTCACGCTGCGCGTCGAGAATGCCGACGGCGTGCCCGCCCTGATGGACGCGGGCGTGCAGCGGATCGACCAAGCCTATCAAAACGCGCTGCGCGGCGGCATCCTGCGCGTCGATCCCAGCCTCGCCTACATTCCGCCGCCCGAAGAGGAGCAGGCGCCCGACGAAGGGTTGGGCGAGGACATCATCGAGATGGCGCCGGCGCCGGTGGCGGGCGCGTCGTTCAACGTCCAGTTCGATTCGCCGAGCGCCGCTGCGATCAGCGCGACCGAAGCGGCGATGCGCGCGGTCCCCGGCGTGGGTTCGGCGGCCACGACGAGCCTCGCGCTCGGCGGCGTCTCGGTGATGCAGGTGACCTTTGCGGGGGATGTCAACAGCCTGCGCGCCGCACTCGAAGCGCGCGGCTGGCAAGTCGCCGTGGGCGGGACGACGTTGCGCATCCGGCGACCCGCAGCACCGGCCGCACCACCGCCTCAACCGGCCGCCGGGGGCGCCACGGAGGGATGAGCCAGATCGCGCTGCCCTTCGAATGGCCGGCGGACCCGCGCGACGACGAATTCCTGGTCAGCAGCTCGAACGCGGCCGCGGTCCATACGCTCGAACATTGGGGCGCCTGGCCGGTAATGGCGGCGATCCTCGTCGGCCCGCGCAAATCCGGGCGCAGCCTGCTCGCGCGCATCTTCGCCGCCAAGAGCCACGGCACCATCATCGACGACGCCGATCGCGTGCCCGAAACCGAGCTGTTCCACGCCTGGAACCGCGCGCAGGCGGAGCGCCACCCGCTGCTGATGGTCGCGGAGCAGGCGCCGCCCGAATGGAAGGTGAAGCTTCCCGATCTCCGCTCACGGCTGGCGGCGAGCGCGGTTGCGCGGCTCGACCCGCCCGACGACGTGCTGATGCGGGCGCTGTTCGAGCGCCAGTTCATCAAGCGTGGGCTCGATGCGCGGCCCGATTTGATCGACTGGCTGCTTGCCCGGATCGAGCGTAGTCACATTGCTGTCATGCGCACCGTCGATGTGCTCGACCAGCATGTGCTCGAACGCCGCAAGCGCTTGTCGATCCCGCTGGCGCGGTCCACCTTGCGCGAGGCCGGGCTGGTGAACGATCACGGCGCCGACACGACGGAGACCCGATGACCCGCCCCGCGCACCTCGCCCGGTTCCACGATGACGATGACGATCCGTTCACCGGAGAGGCGGGGGGCGATCGCTTTTTCAACCGGGAATTGTCTTGGCTGGCGTTCAATCGGCGCGTGCTCGAGGAGGCGCGCAATCGGGCGCATCCGCTGCTCGAACGGTTGCGCTTCCTGTCGATCTCGGGATCGAACCTCGACGAATTCTTCATGGTCCGCGTCGCCGGTCTCAAGGGGCAGCAGCTCCAGGATGTGGAGCGCCGCTCAGCCGACGGGCGCACGCCGGGGCAGCAGCTTTCGGAGATCACCGACGCGACCGCCACGCTGATGGCCGATATCCAGACAGTGTGGCAGGAAATCCGCGCCGAACTGGCGAACGAGGGGATCGAAGTCCTCGATTTCGACGATATCCCCGCCGAATATGCCGATTGGCTCGAAGGGCATTTCCGCGATCAGGTCTTCCCGATCGTCACGCCGCAGGCGCTCGATCCGGCGCATCCGTTCCCCTTCATTCCCAATCGCGGCTCGGGGGTGATGTTCGATCTCGTGCGCCTCTCGGACGGGGAGCCGGTGCGCGAGCTGGTGATGCTGCCGGGCACCGCGCCGCGTTTCCTGCGGCTTCCCGGCGAGGCGGCGCGCTATGTCGCGATGGAGACGCTGCTCGCGCGCTTTTCGGGCCTGATCTTCCCCGGCTATCGCGTCAAGGCGGCGGCCGCCTTCCGCGTGCTGCGCGACAGCGATATCGAGATCGAGGAAGAGGCCGAAGACCTCGTCCGCTATTTCGCCAACGCCATCAAGCGCCGCCGGCGGGGCAGGGTGATCCGGCTCGATCTCGAAGCCGGCATGTCGGAGGAATTGAAGGCGCTGCTGCGCGACGAACTCGGCGGGGCCGAGGCGGTCATCACTGAAACGGGCGACTTTCTCGGCATCAGCGATCTCGACATCCTCGTCGAGGAAGATCGCCCCGATCTCAAGTTCCCGCCCTTCGCGCCGCGTTTCCCCGAGCGAATTCGTGAATATGGCGGCGATTGCTTCGCCGCGATTCGCGCCAAGGACATCGTCGTCCACCACCCCTATGAGACGTTCGACGTCGTGCTTGCCTTCCTGAAACAGGCGGCGGCCGATCCCGACGTGGTGGCGATCAAGCAGACGCTTTATCGCGCGGGCAAGCAGCCGGCGGTGATCAACGCGCTGATCGCCGCAGCCGAGGCGGGAAAGTCGGTGACGGCGGTGGTCGAGCTCAAGGCCCGCTTCGACGAGGAGCAGAACCTGCTCTGGGCCTCGGCGCTCGAACGCGCAGGCGTGCAGGTCGTCTACGGCTTCATCGACTGGAAGACGCACGCCAAGATCTCGATGGTCGTCCGCCGCGAGGGCCAGGGCTATCGCACCTACTGCCATTTCGGCACGGGCAATTATCATCCTGTCACCGCACGCATCTACACCGATCTGAGCTTCTTCACGGCAGACCCGCGGATCGGCAGCGATGCGGCGCACGTGTTCAACTACGTCACCGGCTATGTCGAGCCCGAGCATCTCCAGCTCATCAGCATGTCGCCCCGCGATCTCAGGGCACGGCTGATGGCGCTGATCGACACCGAGATTGCGAACGCGCGCGCGGGCATGCCGGCGGCGCTCTGGGCCAAGATGAATGCGCTGGTCGATCCCGCGATCATCGAGAAGCTCTACGAGGCATCGGATGCGGGGGTGGAGATCGACCTCGTCGTGCGCGGCATCTGCTGCCTGCGCCCCGGTGCTCCGGGCATGTCGGAGCATATCCGCGTGAAATCGGTCGTCGGCCGCTTTCTGGAGCACAGCCGCATCTGGGCGTTCGGCAACGGCAAGGCACTGCCGAACGACGGCGCGAAGCTGTTCATTTCCTCGGCCGACTGGATGCCGCGCAATTTCGACCGCCGTGTTGAATATATGCTGCCGATCGAGAATCCGACCGTCCACGACCAGATCCTCGACCAGGTGATGGTCGCCAACCTGCTCGACACCGAACAGAGCTGGGAATTGCAGCCGGACGGAAGCTATATCCGCGACGAGCCCGGCGACCGGCCGTTCAACCTGCACCGCTATTTCATGACCAACCCGTCGCTCTCGGGCCGCGGTGCGGCGCTGGAGACGAGCGAATCGGTGCCCAAGCTCTCGCTGAGGCGGCGACGGTGATGAAGAGCATTCCTATGATTTCCGTCCGTCATGCTGACGAAAGTCAGCATCCATTCGCGCCTCGTTTGATCATCGACGGGAGCGCCAATGGATGCTGAAACGAGTTCAGCATGACGAGAAAAAGAGTAGCGTGGCCGTGAGTTCACCGCGCGTCGCGATCATCGACGTCGGATCGAACTCGATCCGTCTCGTCGTCTATCAGGGACCGCCGCGACTGCCCGCAGTGCTGTTCAACGAGAAGGTGATGGCGGGGCTGGGCCGCGATCTCGCCAGCACGGGCATGATCGACGCCGATGCCATGGCGCGCGCCCGCACCGCGCTCGCGCGGTTCGTCGCGGTCGCACGTGCAATGGACGTGTCGCGGCTCACCACCGTGGCGACCGCGGCGGTGCGCGATGCAGCGAACGGCCATGAGCTGATCACCTATGCCGAAAGCCTCGGGCTCGAGGTGGCATTGCTCTCGGGCGAGGAGGAAGCGCTGATATCGGGCAAGGGCGTGCTCTCGGGCATCCCCGATGCCGACGGCATCGTCGGCGATCTCGGCGGCGGCAGCCTCGAACTCGTGCGCGCTTCGGGCGGGGCGCTGCGCGACCGCGCCTCGTTTCCGCTCGGGGTCTTGCGCATCCCGGCGATCCGCGAGCGGGGTCGCGATGCGCTCGACCGTCATGTCGGCAAGATGCTGAAAAAGGCCGGCTGGGCCGAGGCCGGGCACGGGAAACCGCTCTATCTGGTCGGCGGATCGTGGCGTGCGCTGGCGCGGCTCGACATGCACCTGGCGCGATATCCGCTGCCCATCCTCCACCAATATCCCATGCCGGCGGCGACGGTGGTGCGGTTAGAGCGCGACATCGTGGAACTCGACAAGGCCGAACTGCGCAAGGTGCCCGAATTGTCGAACGCGCGCATCGCGACGCTGGGCGATGGCGCGGCGATGCTGTCCGCGCTGTTGCGGTGTCTCGGCAGCGACACGACGATCGTTTCCTCCTTCGGGCTGCGCGAAGGCCTGCTCTACGATCAGCTCGAATCGGACGCACGCGCCGAAGACCCGTTGATCGTCGCGGCGCGCGAGGAGGGGCGGCGGCTCGGCCGCTTCGCCGAGCATGGCGACCTGCTCGACCGGTGGATCGCGCCGCTATTCGCCGATGAAACGCCCGAGCTCGCGCGACTGCGGCACGCCGCTTGCCTGCTCGCCGACGTGGGCTGGCACGCCAATCCCGAGTTTCGCGCCGAACGCGGGCTCGATGCCGCGCTTCACGGCAATTGGGTGGCGATCGATGCCCGAGGGCGCGCGCTGATGGCGCAGGCCCTGTTCACCAGCTTAGGCGGGGGCACGTCGTCGCCTTCGCCGCTGCCCGAGCTCGCTGCCACGGCCGATCTCGACATGGCGATCCGCTGGGGGTTGGCGATCCGTCTCGGCCAGCGGCTGAGCGGTGGTGTCGCCGCACCGTTGAAACAATCGCGCCTCGCGCTGACCGAGAGCGCCGTCACGCTCGACCTGCCTAGAGCGGCCGAAGCCTTTTACGGCGAAACCGTCGAGCGCCGCCACAAGGCGCTGGCGAGCCGGTTCGGCAAACAGGCGGTGTTCGCCGCCGGCTGAGCGCGATCAGCCGCAGGTGAATTTCGACGTGGCGTTCTTATCGTCGAGATAGATATTCAGCCGGTCCAGCCGGTAATCCATCGTCACCGCGGTTCCGGGCTGAATCCAGCGCAGCGTCCGCGAGTGCGAACGTTCGAGCGCGGTTGCACCCAGTTCGGCGCTGGCGGGCTGGCCGACCAGATCGATCAGGCTGTCCGCGTCGCACTTGAGGCCGACATCACCGCCGGGTGCGGGCGGCTCCTCGGCGGGCGGCGAGGTTTGCGCGCAGGCAGCGAGCGCCACCGCGCCGAGCAGGATCGTCTTGGTCATGCGGCATCCTCCGTTCGGCTCATCCTGAGCTTGCCGTTCTGGACGGCAAAGGCAAGCTGCCCTTCGACGAGCGCCAGCGCGTCGCGGCCGAATTGCTCATACCGCCAGCCGTCGAGGATCGGCAGGCCGTCGCGCTTGCCCGCCGCCAGCGCCTCGAGATCGTCCGAACGCGCGAGCAGTTTGGGCGCGACGTCGATCTCGCGTGAGCGGATCTTGAGCAGCAGCTTCAACAGGTCCGCGACCAATGCGCCCTCCTTGCCCAGCCCGGGCTTGCGATCGTCGCGCGCCGGCATCTCGTCGGCGGGCAGCGGCTTGGCGTCGGCCAGGGCATCCATCAGCCGTCCGCCGATGTCGTTCGACGCCCAGGCGGCCGAAAGCCCGCGCACCCGCGCCAGATCGGCCTGCTTCTTCGGCGGCGACAGCGCAAGATCAGCGAGCGTCTCGTCCTTCATGATGCGCCCGCGCGGCAGATCCTTGCGCTGCGCCTCGAGTTCGCGCCAGCGCGCCAGCGCCTTGAGCCGGCCCAACGCCTCCGGCTTGCGCCCCGAAATGCGCACGCGCTTCCACGATTCGTCGGGATCGTTGATATAGTTGGCAGTATCCGCCAACCGCTCCATCTCCTGGTCGAGCCAGGCACCTCGCCCCGTTTTCTTGAGCTTCGCCAGCATCTTGGGGAATATCTTGGAGAGATGCGTCACGTCGGCGATCGCATAGTCGATCTGGCGCTTGTCGAGCGGCCGGCGGCTCCAGTCGGTGAAGCGCGCGCCCTTGTCGATCTGGATGCCGAGCCAGCTGTCGACGAGGTTCGAATAGCCGATCTGCTCGCCTTGCCCCAGCGCCATCGCCGCGATCTGCGTGTCGAACAGCGGGTGCGGCGTGGTGCCGGTGAGGTTGGCGACGATCTCGATATCCTGCCCGCCCGCATGGAAGACCTTCAGCACCTCGTCGTTCTTGGTCAGCAAGTCGAGCAGCGGCGTCAGGTCCATGCCCGGCGCCAGCGGATCGATCGCCGCGGCCTCGTTCTCGTCGGCGATCTGGATCAGGCAGAGTTCAGGCCAGTAGCTGTTCTCGCGCATGAATTCGGTATCGACCGCGATGAACGGCGCATTCGAAAGGCGGGTGCAGAGATTGGCGAGGGCGGCCGAGTCCTCGATCAGGTCATGGATGTGCATCGCAGCCCCATAGCGAGGGCGGGGCGGGTTGACAAAGAGCCTGTTGCAAGGGAAGCGCGGCGTCACATTCCAACCGTCATTCCAGCGAAAGCTGGGATCTCCCGCCTCCAGCGCTCCGTCTGCGGCCTGAGATCCCCGCGTTCGCTGGGATGACGTAATCAGAGATTCCGTCATGCACGCCTATCGCACCCACACTTGCGGCCAGCTTCGCGCCGAGAATGCCGGCGAGACCGTCCGCGTCTCGGGCTGGGTCCATCGCAAGCGCGATCATGGCGATCTCGTCTTCATCGACCTGCGCGACCATTACGGCATGGTGCAGATCGTCACCGAGGTCGACGGGCCGGTTTTCTCGGTCATCGAGGGCCTGCGCGCCGAGAGCGTGGTGACGATCACCGGCAAGGTCGAGCCGCGTGCGAAGGAAGCGATCAACCCCAACCTGCCGACCGGCGAGATCGAAATCCGCGCGGAAGAAGCTACCGTGCTGTCCGCCGCTGCCGAGCTGCCGCTGCCGGTGGCGGGCGAGCAAGAATACCCCGAGGATGTGCGGCTGCGCTATCGCTTCCTCGACCTGCGCCGCGAGACGCTGCACGCCAATATCGTCAAGCGCACGAAGATCATCTCGGACATGCGCCGCCGCATGGAAGGCGCGGGCTTCACCGAATATTCGACCCCGATCCTCACCGCGTCGAGCCCCGAGGGCGCGCGCGACTTTCTGGTGCCGAGCCGCATCCACGCCGGCAAATTCTACGCGCTGCCGCAGGCGCCGCAGCAGTACAAGCAGTTGCTGATGGTCGCGGGGTTCGACCGCTATTTCCAGATCGCGCCGTGCTTCCGCGACGAAGACCCGCGCGCCGACCGCCTGCCGGGCGAGTTCTACCAACTCGATCTCGAGATGAGCTTCGTCACGCAGGAAGACGTGTGGAACACGATGGAGCCGGTGATCGCAGGGGTGTTCGAGGCGTTCGCGGAAGGCCGGCATGTGACCCCCGCGGGCAGCTTTCCGCGCATCCCCTATAGCGAGGCGATGCTGAAATACGGGTCGGACAAGCCCGATCTGCGCAACCCGATCATGATCACCGACGTCACCGATCATTTCCACGGCTCGGGCTTCGGCATCTTCGCCAACATCGTCGCGGGCGGCGGCGTGATCCGCGCGATTCCGGCGCCGGGCGCGGGTGCGGGAAGCCGCAAGTTCTTCGATGACATGAACAACTGGGCGCGCTCGGAAGGCTATTCGGGGCTCGGCTATATCAACATCAAGGACGGGGAGCCCGGCGGGCCGATCGCCAAGAACCACGGTCCGGAAGCGACCGCAAAGCTGATCGCGGCGCTTGGGCTGGGGCCGAACGACGGCGTGTTCTTCGCCGCGGGCAAGGAAGCGCAGGCGGCGAAGCTCGCGGGGCTGGCGCGTGTGCGCACCGGCGAGCAGCTCGACCTGATCGACAAGTATCGCTTCGAGCTATGCTGGATCGTCGATTTCCCGTTCTACGAATATGACGAGGACGAGAAGAAGATCGATTTCGCGCACAACCCCTTCTCGATGCCGCAGGGTGGGCTGGACGCACTCAACGGCGACGACCCACTGTCGATCAAGGCGTTCCAGTACGACATGGTCTGCAACGGCTACGAGATCGCTTCGGGCTCGATCCGCAACGAATCGCCCGAGACGATGGTCAAGGCGTTCGAGCTGGTGGGCCTCAGCAAGACTGACGTCGAGGAGCGCTTCGGCGGCCTCTACCGCGCGTTCCAGTACGGCGCGCCGCCGCATGGAGGCATGGCCGCCGGCGTCGATCGCATCGTGATGTTGCTGTGCGACGCGGTGAATCTGCGCGAGATCACCCTGTTCCCGATGAACCAGCGCGCCGAGGATCTGCTGATGGGCGCACCGTCGCCGGCGAGCATGAAGCAACTCCGCGAGCTCTCGATCCGGGTGATCGAGCCGCAGGCCAAGCCGGCGAAGCAGGACGTCGACGAGGTGGTCTCGCCCAACGCGGGCTGATCCTTCGCGCGAAGCAGCTCAGGCCGGGGCGAACTCGCCCTTCTCGCCCATCACCCACAGCACGCCGTCGCGAATCGCGAAATAGGCTCCGCGCAGCCTGAGCTTGCCCGCCGCCTCGCGCTCGGCGACGCGGGGGAATGTCCTGAGGTTGGTGATCGATACGCGGACCGTCTCCAACTCCAGTTCGCGGGTGGCTTCATCGCCGTGGCCGTGCTCGGCGACGATGCGGTCGCGCGCGGCATCGAGCAGATCGACCCAATGGCCGATGAAGCCCCCTTCACCATTGGGAAGGCCCGCGAAATTCTGCGTTAGCGCGGCGTTGACGCCACCGCAGGAGCCGTGCCCCATGATGACGATCTCGGGCACTTCGAGCTGGTTGACCGCGAACTCGATCGCCGCCGACACACCGTGGCGGCCGCCGCCCTGCTCGAATGGCGGGACGAGCGCGGCGATGTTGCGGACGACGAAGATCTCGCCGGGCGCGGCATCGAACACCAGCGCCGGATCGGTGCGGCTGTCGGCGCAGGCGATCACCATGACGCGCGGGCTCTGGCTCTCGGCCAGTTCCATCCAGCGCGCATGCTGGCGCGTATAATCGCGATCGCGGAACCGATGATAGCCGCGGACGAGGTCGGAAAAGTCAGTCATGATTGCGTCTTTTGCAGGCGCGGGCGGGGGTGGCAAGCTTGCACTTCAAGCGCTATCTGGCGCGCATGAACGAAATGACCCCGCTCGCCCGCCCGCCACGGCAACGCAAGCCCGACTGGATTCGCGTCAAGGCACCGACCAGCGCCGGTTTCGCCGAAACCAAACGGCTGATGCGCGAGAAGAACCTCGCCACCGTGTGCGAGGAGGCGGCCTGCCCCAATATCGGCGAGTGCTGGACCAAGAAGCACGCCACGGTGATGATCCTGGGCGACACCTGCACGCGCGCCTGCGCCTTCTGCAACGTCAAGACGGGCATGCCGCGCGCGGTCGATCCGCTGGAGCCGCAACACGTCGCCGAAGTGGCGGTGCAGATGGGGTTGAGCCACATCGTCATCACCTCGGTCGATCGCGACGACCTGCCCGACGGCGGCGTGCGGCAGTTCGTGCGGGTGATCGAGGCGATCCGCAAGGCCGCGCCCGAAACCACGATCGAGATCCTGACCCCCGACTTCCGCAACAAGGCCGATGCCGCGGTCGAGATGATCGTCGCCGCGCGGCCCGACGTCTACAACCACAATCTCGAGACGGTGCCGCGGCTCTACCCCACGATCCGCCCCGGCGCGCGCTATTATGCGTCACTGCGCCTGTTGGAGAGCGTCAAGAAGCTCGATCCGTCGATCTTCACCAAGTCGGGCGTGATGCTGGGGCTGGGCGAGGAACGGCTCGAAGTCCATCAGGTCATGGACGACATGCGCTCGGCCGACGTGGATTTCCTGACGATGGGCCAATATCTCCAGCCGACGCCGAAACACGCCAAGGTCGCCGATTTCGTGACCCCGCAGGCGTTCGACGCTTATGCCGCGATCGCGCGCGCCAAAGGGTTCCTGCTCGTCGCCTCGTCGCCGCTGACGCGGTCGAGCTATCACGCCGGCGACGATTTCGAGCGGATGCGCGCCAATCGCGAAGCGAAGCTGGCCAAGGCGGCTGCACCGGCGGCCTGATGCCCCAGCATCACGAAATCCGGCATCTTCCCTATAGCTGCGAGCAGATGTTCGATCTGGTCGCGGACGTGAAGAGCTACGAGGCGTTCCTGCCCTGGGTGAGCGCGATCCGCGTGCGCTCCGACAGCGCGACCGAGATGGTCGCGGACATGATCGTCGGCTTCAAGGGCCTGCGCGAGACTTTCACCTCGCGCGTCCAGAAGACGCGGCCGAGCGAGATCCATGTCGATTATCTCGAAGGGCCGCTCAAATATCTCACCAATCATTGGAAGTTCGCGCCAGAAACCAATGGTTGCGCAGTTGATTTCTGCGTCGACTTCGCCTTCCGCAACCGCGTGTTCGAAATGCTCGCAGGCCAGGTGTTCGACCGGGCGCTCAGGAAGATGATCGGCGCGTTCGAGGCGCGCGCCGCCGAGCTCTATGGCGCCGACGCGAAGGGCTCGGCGTCGGGCATCAACAATTCGAGCGCGCACAGCGCGGCCTGAAGCCGCACACCGCCGCGCCCCTGATCGCCGAAATCCTTGGCGTCGGCGACCACGTCGGCCGGATCAGCGCCACGCTCGGCACGCGCGAAGACGACGCGGCCCACCGGCTTCTTGTCGCTGCCGCCGCCGGGGCCCGCGATGCCCGTGATCGCCACAGCGACATCGGCCGTGGATTGCTCGAGCGCGCCCTGCGCCATGCTCCACGCGGTCGCGATCGAGACCGAGCCGAACGTCTCGATGACGTCGCTGCTGACATGGAGCGCCGACAGCTTCGCCTCGTTCGAATAGGTGATGAAGCCCGCGTCGAGCACGTCCGACGATCCCGGCACTTCGGTGAGCGCGGCGCAGACGAGGCCACCGGTGCAGCTTTCGGCGAGCGCAAGGCGGCGGCCGGCGGCCTTGTTGGCCTCGACCACGCGATGCGCGGCCTCGACGAGCTCGGGGGGGAGGAGGGTATCCATGACTCAGCGCCTCTGCGCCGGGCAGAGCGGGAGATCAAGCGTCGGCAGCCGCGCGTCGAGCTTGCCTGCCTGCTGCTTCTCGCGAATCAATTGGAGCGCCGACACCACCAGTCCCGCGGCGTTGCGCGGGGGGAGGGGTTCGAGGAGTGTCACCATATGGTCGATTTCGGGACAATCCTGCACGTCGATCTGGCCAACCAGCGCAGGCGCGAGCAGCGAGACGAGCAGCGGCCGCGTGAATTCGGATTGCAGCAAGGGCGCCATATCGGGGCCCGCGACCTTTTCGAGCGCCGCGCGCGCGGTGGGCCAGGCGGTGTTGGCCGCGGTGTCGTATTTGGCGAGGAACGCGCCGCCCGTCTGACGGGTGAGCGCCGAGGGCGGCAGCACCGCAGCGCAGGCCTGTCCGGTCTGGCGGATGATCTCGGGCATCGCGACCAGCGCGATCGATTGGGCCTCGGCGGTGGTCACGCACGGCGTCGCGGCGGCCGCCGCGCTGCTGGTGACGATCAGCGCGAGTGCGCTCAGGCTGGTAAGGAACTTCATACGCTATCCTTGTGGTATTCTTACAGTTGCGATCGCCTGCGCAGCGATGCCTTCTTCGCGGCCGGTGAACCCCAGCCGCTCGGTGGTGGTCGCCTTGACGCTCACCAGATCGTCCGCAATGCCGAGCAACCCGGCGATCCGCGCGCGCATCGCCTCACGGTGCGGGCCGATCTTGGGCGCTTCGCACATCAAGGTCAGATCGACGAAATCCACGATGCCGCCGCGCGCGGCGATCAACTTCGCCGCATGTTGCAGGAATTGATCCGACGCCGCGTCTTTCCATTGCGCGTCGCTCGGCGGGAAATGGGAGCCGATATCACCCGCGGCGATCGTCCCGAGCAGCGCGTCGGTGATCGCATGGAGCGCGACATCGGCGTCGCTGTGCCCCGCAAGCCCCTTGTCGTGCGGGATCTGCACACCGCCCAACCACAATTGTTCGCCCGCGACGAGGCGATGCACGTCGAACCCGGTCGCACTGCGCGTGCGCATCACCGCGCCGGCGCGCGCTTCCGCCGCGGCGACGTCCGCGGGGTAGGTGACCTTTTCGAGCATCGCATCTCCCTCGACCAGCGCAATCGTGCCGCCGAAACGGCGCACCATCTGCGCATCGTCGGTGGCGTCCTCGCCCTCAGGCCAGTGTGCGTGGGCATCCAATAGCGCCTCCAACCTGAACGCTTGCGGAGTCTGGACGCGATGAAGCCCGCCGCGCGGCACCGTCTCGCCGAGCGTACCGTCGCCGCGCGCGAGCGTATCGGCGACGGGCAGTACCGGCACGGCACCATCGTGCGCATCGAGCGCGAGAAGCAGTCGGTCGATCACGGCCGCGGGCAAGAAGGGACGCGCGGCATCATGCACCAGCACGCGCGCGACGCCTTCATCCGCCAGCGCCGCCAGCCCTGCGCGCACCGATTCCCGACGCGTGGCGCCACCGGTTACGTGGCGCACCTCGCCCAGCGCCGCCGCTAACGCCTCCGCCTGGCCCTCACCGATCACCACCATGACGTCATCGACGCCGCGATGCCCGGCCAGCGCGGCATAGCTGTGCGCGATCATCGGCTTGCCCGCCAGCGTCGCGAACTGCTTGGGCGGGCCGCCGAGCCGCGTTCCCCGGCCGGCGGCGACGATGAGCGCGATCGTGCGATGTTCGATCATGTGAGGCGCGTAGTAGGTTTTTGCCGGGCGTTGAACCACAATCCTCCCCGGCACGGGGAGGATTGACGCCCTTGCACCCGATTACCCTCTCAGGTAAAGCGCTGCCCAATTTTCAGGCACATCATGCAGACACTCGCCCCCATCCAGGTCGGCCCCGTGCGGATCGACAGCCCCGTCGTGCTGGCGCCGATGACTGGCGTTTCGGACATGCCGTTCCGTATGCAGGTGCGCCGCTACGGCTCGGGGCTCAACGTCACCGAGATGATCGCGAGCCAGGCCGCGATCCGCGAGACGCGCCAGTCGATCCAGAAGGCCGCGTGGCACCCGCTCGAAGAGCCGGTATCGATGCAGCTCGTCGGCTGCACCGCGCGCGAGATGGGGGAGGCGGCGAAGCTCGCGGCCGACAAGGGCGCCGCGATCATCGACATCAACATGGGCTGCCCCGTCCGCAAGATCGTCAACGGCTGGGCCGGCTCGGCGCTGATGCGCGACGTGAAGCTGGCGTCCGAGATCATCGAGGCGGTGGTGAAGGCGGTCGACGTGCCGGTGACGCTCAAGACGCGGATGGGCTGGGATCACGCCAGCCTCAACGCGCCCGAACTGGCGCGGATCGCCGAGGATATCGGCGTGCAGATGATCACGATCCACGGCCGCACCCGCTGCCAGCTCTACAAGGGCGAGGCCGATTGGGGCTTCGTTCGCCGGGTGAAGGACGCGGTGCGCGTGCCGGTGCTCGTCAACGGCGACATCAATTCGATCGAGGACGCCGAGACCGCGCTCGCGCAATCGGGCGCCGACGGCATCATGGTCGGGCGCGGCGCCTATGGCCGGCCCTGGCTGCTCGGCCAGATGATGCACTGGTTCGCCACCGGCACGCGCCGCCCCAACCCCTCGCTCGACGAACAATATCACATCATTATCGAGCATTACGACGCGATGCTCTCACATTACGGCACCGAGACCGGGGTCAACATGGCGCGCAAGCACATCGGCTGGTACACGCGCGGGCTGCACGGTTCGGCCGAGTTCCGCAACAAGGTGAACCAGGAGCCCGACGCGACCGTCGTCAAGGCCATGCTCGCCGATTTCTACGCGCCATGGCGCAACCGTGCCGCAGCCTGAAACGGTGGCGGCAGGCGGGCCGGGGCCGGCCGAACTGCTCGCGGCGCTGCCCGTCGGCATCCTCGTCCTCGATCCCGATCGCCGGATCGCTCGCGTCAACGCCGCATGCGAGCAATTGCTCAACCTGTCGGAGCGCGTCCTGCTGGGGCAGCGGCTCGACGATATCCTCGCGCTTCCCGGCGCGGCTCGCAGCCGGCATGATGGCCACGCGCTCGCCGCGTTCGACGTCGAGATTGAAACCAGTCGCGGCGCCCGCGTCCGCGTCGATTATCTCGAAACCCTGCTGTCCGATCGGGCGGGGTGGCGCGTGATCACGCTGCACCATGCCGCCACGCCGCGCGTGATGGGCGTGTCGCCGGGGCGTGACGCGGGCGCACGCGCGGCGGTGGGCGCGGCGGCAATGCTCGCGCACGAGATCAAGAACCCGCTGTCGGGCATCCGCGGCGCGGCCCAGCTTCTCGCCGATCGCGACGGTGCGGCCGACCTGACGTCGCTGATCGTCACCGAGGTCGATCGCATCGCCGCGCTGATCGACGGCATGCAGGATTTCAGCGACACCACTCCGCTCGAACTGACGCCGGAGAATATCTATCCGCTGCTCGATCACGCCCGCCGCCTCGCGGCAGCCGGCTTTGCGCGCGAGGTGGCGATCGAGGAGCGCTTCGACCCGTCGTTGCCCGCCGTCCTCGTCAATCGCGACGCGCTGCTCCAGGTGATCCTCAACCTGCTCAAGAATGCGAGCGAGGCGGTGGCGGGGCAACGCGAGCCGCGCATCGTGCTCACCACCGCCTATCGGCAGGGCGTCGCGATCGACGCGGGGCCGGGCAAGCCGCGTCGTCCGCTCCCGATCGAGCTCGCGGTGATCGACAACGGCCCCGGCGCCCCGCCCGACATCGCCGAACATCTGTTCGATCCCTTCGTCTCGGGGCGGCCGGAAGGGAAGGGGCTCGGGCTGGCGCTCGTCGACAAGCTGGTGCGCGGGATGGGCGGGATCGTCCAATATGCGCGCGAGGGCGCGCCCGAGGCAACCGTGCTGCGCCTTCGTCTCGCGCGGGGAGACGCGGCATGAGCGCCACCATTCTCGTCGTCGACGACGACGCGGCGATCCGCACCGTCGTCCGCCAGGCGCTCGAACGCGCCGGCCATGACGTCACGACCGCGGGCTCGCTGGGCGAGATGCGCCGCGCGATCGAGCGCGGGTTGCCCGACGTGCTGGTGACCGATGTCGTCCTGCCCGACGGCAACGGTCTCGATGCCGTCACCACTTTCGTGCGCGATCATCCGCGATTGCCGGTGATCGTGCTGTCGGCGCAGAACACGCTGACCACCGCGGTTCGCGCGACCGAGGTGGGCGCCTACGATTATCTGCCCAAACCGTTTGACCTCGACGTGCTGGTCCATGCCGTGGAGGGCGCGCTCGGGCGCGAAGGTGGCGTGCCCGTGGCGCCGCTGGGCGAGGAAGACGCCGCGCTGCCGCTGATCGGCCGCTCGCCGGCGATGCAGGAAGTCTATCGCGTCATCGCCCGCGTCGTCGCGAACGACCTCACCGTGCTGATCTCGGGCGAATCGGGCACGGGCAAGGAACTGGTCGCGCGCGCGATCCACGATCTCGGGCCGCGCCGGCACGCGCCCTTCGTCGCGATAAACATGGCCGCGATCCCGCGCGAGTTGATCGAGGCAGAGCTGTTCGGCCACGAACGCGGCGCCTTCACCGGGGCGCAGGCCCGCAACGCTGGGCGCTTCGAGCAGGCCGCGGGCGGCACGCTGTTCCTCGACGAGATCGGCGACATGCCGATGGAGGCGCAGACGCGGCTGCTGCGCGTCCTCCAGTCGGGCGAGTTCACTACCGTGGGCGGCGCGCGTACGATCCGCACCGACGTCCGCATCGTCGCCGCCACCAACCGCGATCTGGCACGCGCGGTCGCCGACGGGCGCTTCCGCGAGGATCTGTTCTACCGGCTCAACGTCGTGCCGATCGCGCTGCCGGCGCTGCGCGAGCGGCGGCAGGATGTGGCCTTGCTCGCGCGCCATTTTCTCGATCGCGCGGCCGAGGCGGGGCTGCCGCGCAAGCAGCTCGATGCCGCGGCAATCGCGCTCCTCGAAGCGCATGACTGGCCCGGCAACGTGCGCGAGCTCGAGAACGTCACCCGACGCATGGCGGTGCTGAGCCGCGATGCCGTGATCGGCGCGCCCGACGTGCGCGAGATGCTCGGCGCGCAACCGCGCGAGGCGACGGCGGCGGCGGCTGGCGACGGCAGCATCGAGGCGGCGGTCGACGCGCTGCTCGCCCGCCTTGCGCGGGACAATTCCGGCGCGCTCGCCGACGGCACGCTCTACGATCGCGTCATCGCCGAGGTCGAGCGTCCGCTCATTCGCCGAATGCTGGCGCGCAACGGCAACAACCAACTGCGCACCGCGCGCGCGCTCGGCATCAACCGCAACACGCTCAGAAAACGGCTCGACACGCTGGGAATCGACCTCGATCCCGACGCCGGCGAGCGCCCGTCCGGTGCCGGAGATCGGTGAAGCGCGGCAATATGTGTTTTGCTTGCACCGGTGTTGTTGTAATCATGCAACGATGACGTCAGCCGACGAAGCGATTGCCGATCAGAAGGCGGAGCGCCCCTGGGGTTTCCGGTCGCGGGCGGCAATCGTCGAAATCGCAGTGGTGCTGGCAGCCGTCGCGATGGGCGTCATCACCTATTTCGTGCTCAACGGGGGCGACGAGCCCAAGCGGCTGCTGAGCCCCGCCGTCGCCGCGCTGCTGCTGCTCGGCAACCTCATTCCCGTCGCCGCACTGCTGGTGCTGATCGGGCGGCGGATTGCCAAGCGGCGCGCGGCGCGCGCAGGCGGCGCGGTCAACGGCCGGCTCCATGTCCGGCTCGTCGCGATCTTTTCGCTGATTGCCAGCGTGCCGATCGTGCTCACCGTGATCGCGGCATCGGTGATGTTCCAGTCGGTCAACCAGTTCTGGGCGTCGAGCAGGGCGGAGAACGCCTTCGATTCGACGATCGGGCTCGTCCAGGACGCGCAACGCCAATCGATCGAGCGCTGGATTCGCGAGGGCCAGACGATGGCCCAGGATATCGCCAACAATCGGACCGACCTGGCGCCCGGCGGATCGGAGTTCAACCGCTTCCTCGCCTGGCAATCGGCGCTTCGTCACCTCAATCAGGCGGTGCTCTTCGATTATAGCGGCAAGGACGGGATCAACGTGCTCGCCGTCTGCAATCTCGTCGATGTCTGCGCCCCGCCGGAGGAGAAGGCATTCGACGAACGGGTGACGCCGCAGCTTCTGGAAGCGCTGCGTAGCAACCCCAACCCCTGGATCGATCGCACGCCCGACACCGTCTGGGTCGTCCTCAAAGTGCCCGATATGGCCGATGCCTATCTCTATGTCGGCACCGGCGAGGATGCCGAATTCCTCAACCGCCAGCATCTCGCCGCGAGCGACGTGATCAAGGATTATCGCGCGCTCCAGCAGAATTCGCGCGCGTTGCAGCTCAAGTTCAACGCGGCACTCTTCGGCGTCGCCGTGCTCATCATCGCGCTGACGGTCTGGATCGCGCTCGCCGTCGCGGATCGTGTCGTCCGGCCCGTCAACGAACTTGCCGGCGCGGCGCGGCGCGTGGCCGAAGGCGATCTGGCGGTGCGCGTTCCCGAACCCAGGACCAACGACGAGGTCGGCACGCTCGGCACGGCGTTCAACGCCATGACCGAACGGCTGGAAGCGCAGACGACGGCGCTCGAAAGTCGCCGCGCGCTGATCGAAGCGGTGATGTCGGGCGTTACCGCCGGGGTGATCTCGATCGATTCGGATCGCGTCGTCCAGCTCGTCAACAGCTCGGCGACCGCGCTCCTCAATGCGGGCGGCGGCGATCCGGTCGGCCGGCCGCTTGCCGCACTTTCGCCCGAGCTCGACACGCTGCTCGACAGCGACACGCGCGATGCCGTGATCCAGGTCGCCGCCGAGCGCGAGCCGCGCACGCTCGCGGTCAAGATCACGCGCGATGCCGCGGGGCAGGTGCTCACCTTCGACGACATCACCCAGCAATTGCTCGATCAGCGCCGCGCCGCCTGGTCCGATGTCGCGCGCCGGATCGCGCACGAGATCAAGAACCCGCTCACCCCGATCCAGCTCGCCGCCGAGCGGCTCCAGCGGCGCTACGGCAAGCAGATCGAGGCGGGGGACGGCACCTTCCAGCGCCTCACCGAGACGATCGTGCGGCAGGTCGGCGATCTGCGGCGGATGGTCGACGAATTCTCGTCCTTCGCGCGGATGCCCAAGCCCGTCTTCCGCGAGGAATCGCTCGTCGATATCGGCCGGCAGGCGCTGTTCCTGCACGAGGTCGCGCATTCGAACATCCATTTCTCGTTCGAACATGCCGGCAACATGGTCACGCTCGTCTGCGATCGGCGCCAGATCGGTCAGGCGCTCACCAACATCGTCAAGAACGCCGTCGAGGCGATCGAGGCGCGCGACGACGACGGCAAGGGCGCGATCGTGATGCGGCTTTCCGAAGACGAGGAGCATGGCGCCGTGACGATCGAGGTGATGGACGACGGCGTCGGCCTGCCGATCGAGCGCGACCGCCTCGTCGAGCCCTATATGACCACGCGGTCGCGCGGCACCGGGCTCGGGCTCGCGATCGTCAAGAAGATCGTCGAGGAGCATTTCGGCACGATCGCCTTCGCCGACCGCGACGGCGGCGGCACCAAAGTGACGATGACCTTCGACCGCACGATGCTCGCGGCGGTCGATACCGGCGGCGCGGACACCGACGACGCGCGCGACCGGCCGCTTCCTGCCCTCACCAGAAACCGGACTTCCTGACCTATGACCCTCGACATTCTCGTCGTCGACGACGAACTCGACATCCGCGAACTCGTGGCCGGCGTGCTCGAGGACGAAGGCTATGAGACGCGCAGCGCCGCGGACAGCGATGCGGCGCTCGAGGCGATCGCGGCGCGGCGGCCGTCGCTGGTGTTGCTCGACGTCTGGCTCCAGGGCTCGCGGCTCGACGGGCTCGATCTGCTCGACGAGATCAAGCGGCGCGATCCCTCGATCCCGGTGCTGGTGATCTCGGGGCACGGCAATCTCGACACCGCAGTCGCTGCGATCCGGCGCGGTGCGGCCGATTTCATCGAAAAGCCCTTCGAGGCCGAACGGTTGCTGCTGCTGGTCGAGCGCGCAACCGAGACCGAGCGGTTGAAGCGCGAGGTTGCCTCGCTGCGCGCCGCCGCGGGGCACGACACCGATCTCACCGGCGCCTCCGCCGCGATCAACGCGGTGCGCGCGACGCTGAAGCGTGTCGCTTCGACCGGCAGCCGCGTAATGGTCACCGGCCCGGCCGGCGTCGGCAAGGAAATCGCGGCACGATTGCTCCACGGCTGGAGCCCGCGTGCAGACGCGCCGTTCGTGGTGGTCAGCGCCGCGCGGATGACGCCCGAGCGCGTCGAGGAGGAACTGTTCGGGGTGGAGGAGGGGGGCGATCTCGTCCGGCCCGGGCTGCTCGAACAGGCGCATGGCGGCACCTTGTTCCTCGACGAGATCGCGGACATGCCGGTCGCCACGCAAGGCCGCATCCTCCGGGTGCTGACCGATCAGAGCTTCACCCGCGTCGGCGGCCAGCGCATCGTCAAGGTTGATGTGCGCGTCGTCTCGGCGACCGCACGCGACCTGACCGAGGAAATCTCGGAAGGCCGTTTCCGCGAAGACCTCTATTACCGGCTCAACGTCGTCCCCGTCGCGCTGCCGCCGCTTTCCGACCGTCGCGAGGACATTCCGCCGCTGGTCGAGCATTTCGTCGCGCATTACGCCGCCGAACGCCGCGTGCCGACGCCCGAGGTCGCGGCCGACGCGATGGTCGCGCTGCAATCATGCGACTGGCCGGGCAACGTCCGCCAGCTCCGCAACGTCGTCGAGCGCACGGTGATCCTCGCGCCCGGCGACCGCATCGGCCGCATCGAGATCGACATGCTACCCGCCGAGGTGATGGGCGAGCAGGGCGAGCTCGGCGGCAACGGCAGCGCGGCGATCATGGGCGCACCGCTGCGCGAGGCGCGCGAGACGTTCGAGCGCGAATATCTGCGCGTCCAGATCCGACGCTTCTCGGGCAACATCTCGCGCACGGCGAGCTTCATCGGCATGGAGCGCTCGGCGCTGCACCGCAAGCTCAAGTTGCTCGGCATCACCGAATCCCGCGACAGCTGAGCAGGGCGGTGGACGCGGCGGCACCGCTCGCCTAAATTGGCGATGCGCGCCGCACGGGGGCGCGCATCCCGACGCCGGGAACCGGCGCGCCGCAGGGCCATGACCCTGCCAATAAGGACAGCACACGATGGCCGACAAGCACAGCTCGCTCCAGGATCTCTTCCTCAACGCGCTTCGCAAATCGAAGACGCCGGTGACGATGTTCCTCGTCAAGGGCGTCAAGCTCCAGGGAATCGTCACCTGGTTCGACAATTTCTCGGTGCTGCTGCGCCGGGACGGCCAGTCGCAACTGATCTACAAGCACGCCATCTCGACGATCATGCCCTCGGGCCAGATCGACGTCGCCGAGGTCGTCGACGCGATGGGAGAACCGTCGAAGAAACCTGCCTTACTGCAGGAGATTTTCCTCAACGCCGTACGCAAGTCGGACGAGAGCGTGACGATGTTCCTGGTCAACGGCGTTATGCTGCAGGGCCAGATCGCGGCGTTCGACCTGTTCTGCATGCTGCTCCAGCGCGACGGCCTGTCGCAGCTCGTCTACAAGCATGCCGTCTCGACGATCCAGCCGGCGCATCCGCTCAACCTGGCGGAAGAGCAGACGGAATCGAGCGAAGGTTGAGCACCGGCTTCGATCGCGACCGCGGGGAGTTCACCCGCGGCGCGCGCGCGATCGTCGTCTATCCCGATTCGGGCGATTCGAGCCGCGATGCCGATGCGCGGCTGGAAGAAACCGCGGGCCTCGCGCTCGCGATCGGGATCGTCGTCACCGATCGCGTCGCGCTCAAGCTGCGTGCGCCCAAGCCCGCGACGCTGATCGGCAGCGGCCAGGCTGAGGCGCTCGCCGCGAATGTGCGGATGGAGGAGGCGGACCTCGTCATCTTCGATGCGGCGTTGACGCCGGTGCAGCAGCGCAATCTCGAAACCGTGCTCGAGGCCAAGGTGATCGACCGCACCGGGCTGATCCTCGAAATCTTCGGTGAGCGCGCCGCGACGGCCGAAGGCCGGTTGCAGGTCGAACTCGCGCATCTCGACTATCAGGCGGGCCGGCTGGTGCGCAGTTGGACCCACCTCGAGCGCCAGCGCGGTGGTTTCGGCTTTCTCGGCGGGCCCGGCGAGACGCAGATCGAGGCCGACCGTCGGCTGATCCGCGACCGCATGGCGCGGCTCAGGCGTGAGCTCGATCAGGTCAAGCGCACGCGCGGGCTGCATCGCGGCCGCCGCCAGCGCGCGCCATGGCCGGTAATCGCGCTGGTCGGCTATACCAACGCCGGAAAATCGACGCTTTTCAACCGCCTGACCGGCGCCGACGTCATGGCGGAGAATCTCCTCTTCGCGACGCTCGATCCAACGCTGCGGCAGATCCGCCTGCCGGGAATCGACAAGGCGATCCTCTCCGACACGGTGGGCTTCGTCTCCGAACTGCCGACCCAGCTCGTCGCGGCGTTCAAAGCGACGCTCGAAGAGGTGGTGTCGGCCGACCTGCTGATCCACGTTCGCGACGTCGCGCATCCCGACAGCGAGGCGCAACGCGCCGATGTCGAAACGGTGCTCACCGAGATCGGGGTCGACGAAGCGACGCCACGGATCGAAGCGTGGAACAAGCTCGATCTGCTCGACGCGCCAGCGCGCGAAGACCGTCTCGCCGAGGCTGCCAAGCGCGATGACGTCGTCGCGCTCTCGGCGCTGACGGGGGAGGGGGTGGACACGCTGATCGAGACCGTCGGCGCGCTGCTCACCAGCGGCCATCGGCGCTATCGCATCACGCTCGATCCCGCCGACGGCGCGGGCGCCGCTTGGCTGCATCAGCATGGCGACGTGCTCGACCAGGCGGTGGAAGACGACACGCTGGTATTCGAGGTGCGGATGGCGCCCGACGATTACGAGCGGTTCGAGACGCGCTTCGGCTGACGGAACATCGATAGAACGAAGATGGCGGGGAGAGGGGCCTATTCGGCCGCTTTCGCCGCGTTCCAGAGTGCTTCCTTGGCGTCGAGATCGAGCGCCGTGAAGGCATCGCCGGCGCGGTGCTCCATTGCCTTGAAGCGGCGTTCGAACTTGGCGTTGGCAGCGCGGAGCGCGGCTTCGGGCTCGATGCCGAGCTTACGCGCCCAATTGACCATCGCGAAGAGCAGGTCACCGATCTCCTCGGCGCGATCGGCTTCGGTCGCGGCCGCCTCGACCTCGGCCAGTTCCTCGTCGACCTTGGCGCGGGCGCCGGCGGCATCGGGCCAGTCGAAGCCGGTGCGCGCGGCGCGCTTCTGGAGCTTTTCGGCGCGCAGCAAGGCGGGCAGGCCGAGCGCGACGCCGTCGAGCGCGCTGGCATGGCCCTTGGCGGTGCGTTCCTCGGCCTTGATCACTTCCCAGAGGTGATGGCCGCCCTCGGCGCGATCGCCGAAGATGTGCGGATGGCGGCGCTCCATCTTGTCGCTGATCGCCGCGGCGACGTCGGACAGGTCGAACAATCCGGCTTCTTCGGCCATGCGGCTGTGGAACACGACCTGGAGCAACAAGTCGCCGAGCTCGTCCTTCAGCTCGGCCATGTCGCGGCGCTCGATCGCGTCGGCGACCTCATAGGCTTCCTCGATCGTGTACGGCGCGATCGTCTCGAACGTCTGGACGGCGTCCCATTCGCAACCCGTCTTCGGGTCGCGCAACCGCGCCATGATGCGGACGAGGCGCTCGATCATGGCCGCGCTGGCCGCGGCAGGGATGATGCCGAGAGGGGCCCCTTCATCGCACCATCTTCAAGTTCGATAATATACATTATGTAAAATCAATCTCCGTGCGGGACGAGGATGAGCGTATCCCCCTCGACGCGCCACGCCTCGAGTTGCGACAGAAAGTTCATGCCGATCACGTCGGTATCGCCAAAGGCCGGCGAGACGATCACCGGCAGATCGCGCGCGGTGATGCCGCCGATCGTGACGCGCGCCGCGGCGCCGGGCAACGCGGCGATGCTGCCGTTGGCGGTGCTGATCACTTCCGGAAAGCCGCTTTGATCGACGACGATGCCCGCCGCATTCGCGGTGGCGCTCGAAATCGCGGTCGTCGTCGCGCCGCTGTCGATCAACATGCGCCGTTTGACGCCGTTGAGGACGACGTCTGCATAGAAATGGCCGTCCTCGGCCATGGGAATACGCACCATCTGCCCAGAGACGCGCCGATCGCTGCCGAACACCGCATCGTGCAGGCTCGTCCAGGCCGCCGCGACGCGGTGCCGCTGCGTGGCGATCAGCAGCGCGAACGCGAAGATGGCGATCCACGCCACCGCCATCTTCGCCACATCCTTGATCGGCAGCCGCCGCGCGAGCAGCGCCGACAGCGGCAGGATCAGGCACAGCGCATAGAAGAGCGCGTTCTGGTTCGTGGCGTCGTTCACCACGCGATCTCCAGCCCGTCATAGCCCGGCTCGACCCCGGTGGGCAGCGTTTCGCACAGCGTCCGATAGTCCATCGACTGGTCCATATGGATGAAGATGGCACGTTTGGGCGCGAGTTGCGCGATCCATTCGAGCGCGGTCGGCGCATCGGGATGCGTCGGATGCGGCCGATGGCGCAGGCAATCGAGAATCCAGACGTCCAGATTCCGATACAGCGCGCGCATGTCGTCCGTCAGGATATTGAAATCCGTCGCATATCCGATTGACATGCCGCCCGCCTCGAAGCGCAGACCCGCCGAACTGATCGACCCGTGCGGCTGATCCGTCACGCCGATTGTCAGGCCGCCGACCGTCAGCCGATCGGGCAGAATCTCGCCCGCGATCGTCGACGGATAGCCGTCGCGCCCCTTGAAGGCATAGGCAAAGCGCTGTTCGAGCGCTGCGAGCGTTTCCGCGCGCGCCAACCCCCGCACGGGTCCGTCCATCGCGTGATAGACCTGCCGCAGATCGTCGATACCGTGGCAATGATCGGCATGGTCGTGCGTCCAGATTACCGCATCGAGCGCGGCGACGTCGGCCACTAGCAACTGCTCGCGCAAATCCGGGCTGGTATCGACGAGCACGCGCACGCCTTCATGCTCGACCAGCAGCGACGCACGCGTGCGCCGGTTGCGCGGCTCGGCCGGATCGCACGCGCCCCAGTCGTTGCCGATCCGCGGCACCCCCGACGACGTGCCCGAGCCGAGGATGCGGACCTTCACGCGCCGGTTTTCGCGAACAATGTCTTGAAGTTCCGCGTTGTTGCCGCCGCAAGTTCTTCGATGCTTTCACCGCGCAGGTCGGTGAGGAAATGCGCGGTATCGACGACGAAGCCCGGCTCGCCCGTCTTGCCCCGATGCGGCACCGGCGCGAGGAAGGGCGCGTCGGTCTCGATCAACAGCCGATCGAGCGGCAGTCGCGCCGCGGTCTCTTGCAAATCCTTTGCGTTCTTGAAGGTCACGATGCCCGAGATCGAGATATAGAGCCCGAGATCGAGTGCCTTGTCGGCGAAATCTCCACTCGCGGTGAAGCAGTGGATGACGCCGGGAAAGGCCCCCTTCCCCATCTCTTCGGCCAGGATCGCGGCGGTATCTTCCTCGGCATCGCGGGTGTGGACGACGATCGGCAGTTGCGTCTCGCGCGCCGCCGCCAGATGCGCGCGGAAGCTCGCCTGTTGGCGCGCGCGATCCGAATGGTCGTAATAATAATCGAGCCCGCTCTCGCCGATACCGGCGACGCGCGGATGCTGTGCGCGCTCGACCAGTTTGGCGGTGTCGACATGGAGATGTTGATCCGCCTCGTGCGGGTGGATACCGACCGTCGCCCACACGTCAGGCTCGCGCTCGGCGGTGGCGAGCACGTCGTCCCACTCGCTCTCGCGCGTCGAGATATTGAGCATCCGCTCGACCCCGCGTGCCCGCGCGCGTTCGAGCACGGCCTGCTGTTCTTCGACCAACCCTTTGTAATTCAGGTGACAATGGCTATCGACGAACATCAGTCGGCGGCCTCCTCCTTGAGCTCGAGCCGGGGAAAGAGCGGCGTTGGCGGCGCGAGCTTGAACGCGCTTTCGGCGAGCGGCGAATACCAATGGCTCACGATGCCGTCGAACGTGCGCAGATCGGGCGCGATCCCCATCGAATCGAGCAGCCGGTCCGCGCTCGCCGGGATCACCGGGCGGATCGCGACGGCGAGTATCGCGATCGCGATGTAGAGCGTCGCGAGCACGGTTTCCATGCGTTCGGGATCGGTCTTCCTGAGCGCCCAAGGCGCCTGCTCGTCGATATAGGCGTTGCACGCGAACACCGCCTGTACCCATGCCTCGGTCGCCTGGCTGAGTGCGAGATCTCCATAGGCGCGGGGGATCGTCTCGCCCACTGCTTTGCAAACGACGTCGAACAGTGCGTTGTCGGCATCGTCGTGCCCGTGGATCTCGGGCAGCCCGCCGCCTAGATTGCGAACGATCTGCGTCAACGTGCGCTGCGCGAGGTTGCCGAAGCTGTTGGCGAGATCGGCATTCGCCCGGGTAACAATGGCTTCTGCTGAAAAGCTGCCGTCCTGCCCGAAGCTGATGTCGCGCAGCAGGAAATAGCGCAGCGCATCGACGCCATAAGCGTCGGCGAGCGCGATCGGATCGACGATGTTGCCGGTCGATTTGGACATCTTCTCGCCGCGGTTGAGCACGAAGCCGTGTCCGAACACCTGTTTGGGCAATTCGATCCCCGCCGACATCAGGAACGCGGGCCAATAGACGGTGTGGAAGCGGACGATGTCCTTGCCGATCAGGTGCAGGTCCGCCGGCCACCAGCGCGCGAAATCGCCGCCCATGTCGGGATAGCCAAGCCCGGTGAGGTAATTGGTGAGCGCATCGACCCACACATACATCACATGCCCGTCACTGCCCGGCACCTTGACGCCCCAATCGAAGCTGGTGCGCGAGACCGACAGGTCTGACAGCCCGCCCTCGACGAAGCGCAAGATCTCGTTGCGGCGGCTTTCCGGGCGGATGAAATCCGGGTTGGCGGCATAATGGTCGAGCAGCTTCTGCTGGTACTTGGAAAGACGGAAGAACCACGTCTCCTCCGCTGTCCATTCGACCGGAGTGCCGTTGGGCGACAGCTTGCCCCCTTCCCCCTCGACCAGTTCCTTCTCGTCGTAGAACGCCTCGTCGCGGATCGAATACCATCCCTCGTAGCGATCGAGATACAGGTCGCCCGCATCGGCCATGCGTTGCCACAACGCCTGGCTGGCAGCGTGGTGATCGGACTCGACCGTGCGGATGAAACGATCGCAGGAGATGTTCAGTTTCGCCGCCATATCCTGGAAATATCCGGACATTTCATCGGCGAGCGCGCGCACTTCGACGCCGCGGCCGCGCGCGGTCTGCACCATCTTCAGCCCGTGCTCGTCGGTGCCGGTCTGGAAACGCACGTCGCGCCCCGTCTGGCGGTGGAAGCGGGCAATGGCATCGGCGGCGATCGCTTCATAGGCATGGCCGATATGCGGGCGGCCGTTGGGATAGTTGATCGCGGTGGTGATATAATAAGGCACGGACATAGCCGCGCTGTTAGGCCCTGCGCCGGGGATCGGCAATGGCCGTCACATCCGATCGCTCAGCGCGCCAGCCGCGCGACCAACCCCGCCATCTCGAACGCGGTCGCTTGCGCGTCGAGCGACAGCGCGCGCGCGCTGGCGGCAAGGCTGCGCGCAGCCTCGTGCGCGTCGAGCGCGATCCGCAGGCGCTCGCCCTCGCGCCGGCTCGCTTCGGCCGCGATGAACGACGGCGCGCGATCGAGGAACGCCTCGTAGCGCGGCTGCGCGGCCTTGAGCGCGAGCGACTGCGCCAGCTTCGCGCGCTCGGCATTGGTCGGATCGCCCGCGCCGGCAATCGTCGCCAGCGCCCGATCGAGCGCGGCCATGTCGAGCCCGGCGAACCCCAGCGCGCGGCCGGGCGAGCCCTGCCCTGCCGCGATCAGCGCCGCGATTTCCTCGTCGCGCGCTTGCGGCAGTGCATCGCGCAACAGCATCGTCATCGCCTCGCGCGGCAGCGGCTCGAAGCGCAGCAGGCGGCAGCGCGAGCGGATCGTCGGCAGCAACCGCCCCGGCGCGTGGCTGACGAGCAGGAAGATCGTCCCCGCCGGCGGCTCCTCGAGGCTCTTGAGCAGCGCATTGGCGCCGCCGCGTTCGAGATCGTCGACCGCATCGATCAGCACCACGCGGCGCGGCGACATCGACGGTGTAGTCGCGAACATCGCCTGCAGCGTGCGCACCTGCGCGATCGTGATCGAGCGCGCGAGATTTTCCTCAGGCTTGGCCGGATCCTTGGGCAGCCGTTCGAGAACCCGGAAATCGGGATGCGAGCCCGCCTCGATCAGCTTGCGCGTGGGATTGTCGGCGGGCAGGTCGAGCCCGGTATCGAGCGCGCCCGGCGCCGCCGCCTCGGCAAGCAAACGAGCAGCGGCAAGGCGCGCGAAACTCCCCTTCCCCACCCCTTCGGGTCCGGCGAACAGCCAGGCATGGTGCATCGAAGGGCTGCGCATCGCCGCCAGGAACGCCGCGCGCGCGGCCTCGTTGCCGACGAGTGGCGTCATGGCAGCAGATCGGCGAGGCCGGCGAGCAAGGCTCCGGTGACGGCCTCGGGATCGCCCGACGCGTCGATCATCCGCACGCGATCCGCCTCGTTCTGCGCAAAGCCGCGAAAAGCGGCGGCGACCGCATCGTGGAACCCGGCCTCACGCGCGGCGAAGCGATCGGCGGCGGCGCCGTCGCGGCCCGTGGCGCGCGCCGCGCCTTCGGCGGGCGTGAGTTCGAGCACGAAGGTCCGATCGGGCATCAGCCCGCGCGACCCGAAACCGTGGAGCGCCATGATCGCGGCGTCGTCGATCCCGCCGGCCGTGCCCTGATAGGCGCGCGACGAATCGATGAAGCGGTCGGCGATCACCCAGATCCCCGCGCCAAGCGCCGGGTTGATCGTCTTCTCGACATGGTCCGCGCGCGCGGCAGCGAACAGCAGCGCCTCGGTATGCGGGCTCCAGCGATTGACCTCGCCCTGCATCAGCAAGCCGCGAATCGCCTCGGCGCCCTCGCTGCCGCCGGGCTCGCGCGTCACCAGCGTGTGCAGCCCCCGCGCTTCGAGCGCGACGGCGAGCCGCCGGGCCTGGGTCGACTTGCCGGCGCCCTCCCCGCCCTCGAGCGAGATGAAGCGCCCGCGCGTCATCCGAAGAAGGACATCAGGCCGTTCCAGGCGCGGCGGAAGAAACCCGCCTCGCCCACGTCGGCGGCGGCGACGAGCGGCACGGTCTGCGGGCCGGTGTCGGGCAACTGGATGACGAGATCGGCGATGTGCTGCCCGGCCTTGATCGGCGCCTTGATCGGGCCCGAATAGACCACCTTGGCCTGCATCGCGGGCAACGCGCCCGAGGGCACGGTGACGGTCAGATCACGCGGCGCAACGAGGCCCACCTCGCCCGCGTCGCCCATCTGCACCTCGGCGGTCGCGACCTGCTTACCCTTGGCGACGATCGGATGCGCCTGCCACGCGCGGAAACCCCAGTTCATGAAGCGCACCGATTCGTTGATACGCTGGTTGAAGCTCGTCATCCCCGACATCACCATCACCAGCCGGCGGCCGTTCTGCTCAGCCGATCCGGTAACGCTATAGCCCGATTCCTCGGTATGCCCGGTCTTGAGCCCGTCGGCGCCCTGGACGCGGCCCAGCAGCGGATCGCGGTTGGGCTGGGTGATCGGCTCGCCGCTCGCGGTCTTCCCCCAGGTGAAGTCAGGTTTCGAGTAGAAGTGCTTGTAAAGCTCCGGGAATTCTTCGATCGTCGCCTGCGCCAGCTTGCTCAGGTCGCGCGCGGTGACGTAAGTGACGCCTTCGTCCGGCCACCCGTTCGAGGTGCCGAAATGGCTGTTGGTCATGCCGAGCTTCTTCGCCTCGGCGTTCATCTGCGAAACCCAGGCTTGCTCGGTCCCCTGCAGCCCTTCGGCGAGCACCACGCAGGCGTCGTTCCCCGACACGGTGATGATGCCGTAGAGCAGGTCGCGCACGCTGACCTGCTGATTGGGCGACAGGAACATGGTCGAGCCCGCCTTGGGGCCGTGCCAGCGCTCCCACGTGTCGGGGCGCACGGTGATCATCTGGTCGAGCTTGACGCGGCCCTGCTTCACCATGTCGAAGGCAACGTAGACCGTCATCATCTTGGCGAGCGACGCCGGCGGAATGCGCTGGTCGGGATTCTTCGAATAGAGGATCGCACCCGACGACAGATCCTTCATGAAGGCGACCGGCGCGGGCGTGTCGAACGGCGGCGCGGCGGCCATCGTCGGATAGGAAAGCGCGATGGCGGCGATCGAGGCGGCGAACAGCTTCTTCATGGATGATCCGTAACGCTTGGAGGAAACACTAGTCGCGCGTGACGACACGGGCATCGCCATAGCCGCGCTTGGCCGCGCCGTCACGCGCGCTTGTCGCGGCCGCGCGCGTGGCGAACGGGCCGAGGCGGACGCGGAAATAGCGGCCCGCGGCCTGCACGGTGCCGCCCATCGCCTTGGCGACGCCCGCGGCGCGATCGCGCGTCGAGAAGGTCGCGACCTGAACCTGATAGCGGCCGGTGGCGGCAGGCTTGGGCGCCGGCGTTTTGGCCGCTGGCGGGGGTGCGGGTTTGGTTGCCGCGGGCTTTGACGCCGGTGCTTTTGCCACGGACGACGCCGCGGCGGGCGTTGTCGCAACGGTCGGCGCAGATGCCGCGGCCTTCGCGGCGAGCATTGTACGCAACCCCGTTAGCAGCACCGGCGGCGCGTCCATCCGCGCAGAGGCGGAACGGCCGGCATGGAGTGCGGCCGCATCGACCGCAGGCGCATCGACCTGACGCACGCGCACCGCGATCCGGTCTCCCGTCACGCCGAGCTGGCCCGCGGCGGCAGGCGAGAGGATGATATCGGGGCCCGACCCCCCCGCGCTTTCCACAAGGATCGTCTTGCCGCTGTCGATCGCCGTCACCTCGGCGAACGCGCCGGCGGCGAGGCCGGGCGCCTCGACCGAAACCAGCGTGCCGATCCCGACGCGCGCATAACCGACATCATCATAGCTGCCGGTCGCCCCGGACGTGCCGGCCGGCCCCGTCGCTTGCACGCCCTCGGGCAGCGGCGGCGTGCTTTGCGCCATCGCCGCGGTCGAACCTGTGATCAGAAGAAGCGCGAGCGCCTTATTGTTCCACCGCATCCGCCAACAGCCCCACCGACAGCGCATAGAAATTCGAGCAATTATAGTCGAGGATGACACGGTAATTGCCGGTGAGCAAATAGGCCGTGGTGCCGGGGCCGTCGGGTTCGAGTAGGGTTGCCATCATGTCGGGATCGGCGGGCCACGAGCGGCCCTGCGGCACCAGGCCCAGCGCACGCCATTCGGCGATCGTCTTCCACTGGCTGTGCCGCTCGAACACGCGCGGGCAGCGCGGCGAGACGGTGCGGTTGACGAGCGCGGCGCGGTTGAGGCTCGCCGGCGTCGTCACCGCGAAACCCCAGGGTTGCCCCTTCCGCCACCCGGCATTGACGAAATAATTGGCGATCGAGGCGAGCGTGTCGGCATCACTGTGCCAGATGTCGATCTTGCCGTCGCCGTCGCCGTCGCGCGCGAGGCGGAGGTAGATCGACGGCAGGAATTGCGGCCCGCCGGTCGCGCCCGCCCAGCTCCCCTCGAGCGACGAGCGCGGCACGCCGCTGTCGATCATCTTGAGCGCGGCGACGAACTCGCCCGAGAACAGCGACCGCCGCCGCCCTTCGTAAGCGAGCGTGGCGAGCGACCGGGGCAGGTCGAAATTGCCCATATAGCCGCCGTAATTGGTCTCATGCCCCCAGATCGCGACCATGATCGATTCGGGCACGCCGGTCTCTGCCTCGATCCGCGAGAGCTTCGCGCGGTTGGCGAGCCAGGCCGAGCGACCACGGCGGATGCGCGCCGCATCGACGTGCCGGGCCTTGTAGGGCGCGAACATCGGGATCGGCGCGTTGGGGTTGCCGCCGGGCTGCCCGCGATCGAGCTCGATCACGCGCGGGTTCATCGTCAGCGTCGGGAAAACCGAGGCGATCGTCGCCTGGCTGACGCCCGCCGCCACCGCCTGCTGTCGCAAGGTGCCCAGATAATCCTGGAATCCGGCCTCGCTCTGCGCGCCCGCCGATCCGCCCATGACGAGGCAGGCAGCAGCAGCCCCGCCCCATCTCATCCACCGCGATACGCTACGATACCCCCGCATGGGAGGATTTGTGCCACATCCCGTCGCCAACATGAACCCCCGATATCCCGCCGCTTGCACAAATCGCCGCACCCGCCCTATTCGGCACCCAAGGACAGGTGGCCGAGTGGTTTAAGGCAGCGGTCTTGAAAACCGCCGTGGGTTCACGCCCACCGTGGGTTCGAATCCCACCCTGTCCGCCACAAGCATGGTGTCCGCGCCGCTGGTGGAGCGTCAGCCCCACCAGAAGATGGCCGCGATGATGACGTAGAGACCGACGAGCGCCGCGCCGTCGACCATGTCCGCGCGGCCGTCCACGGTCACCACCGTGACCACGAGCACCGACAGGAAGAGCGCGACGGCGAGCACCGGCGGGATCGCGAGCGTGAACGGCGCGCCGCCCAACGCGAAGCTGACGAGAATCAGGACGGGAATCAGCGCTACCGCAACCTGAAGCGCGCTGTTGAGCACGACGCTGAGCGCCAGATCGGCCTTGCCCTGCGCCGCGAGCCGGATGCCGACGACGTTCTCGACGGCGTTGCCGGCGATGGCGACGATGACGAGACCGGCGAACGCCTGACTGATGCCGAGCACCTCGATTGCCGGCTCGAGCGCCTCGACGAACCAGTCCGATACCAGCGCCGCCGCTATGCCACACAGCGCCAACACGCCGAACGCCATGGGAAGCGGCCACGCATGGGCGCGCTTGTGCGCCTCGGCCGGCACCGTCCGCTGGCCATGGGCGAGCATCGCCCGGGTCTGGATTCCGAGGACGAGCAGGAGCACGATCGCACAGATCACCGCCAGTTCCTGCTCGTGCGCGCTCGCGGGAAGATGCAGTTCGTACGCCAGCGTCGGCAGCACCAGGGCACAGACCGCCAGCAGCAGCAGGATCGCGATCATCCGCGGGGCCTGGCTCTCGAATTCCAGCACGCCGTGCCGCGCGCTGCCGGCAATGAAGGCGAGGCCGAGCACGAGCAGCGCGTTGCTGAGGATCGATCCGACCAACGAGGCTTGGACCACCACCACGAGCCCCGACTGAAGCGCGAAGATCGCGACGAACAGCTCGGGCAGATTGCCCACCGCCGACTGGATGATACCCGTTGCAGCGGGGCTGAAATAATTTCCCAGCTCGTCCGTCGCTTCGCCGATCAGATGTGCGATCCCCGCCAGCGCCAGCGCACAGACGACGAAGCTCGGGATCGGCCCCACGCCCAGAAAATGCAACGCCGCGGCACCGCCGACCAGCGCTGCCGAGATCACCATGACCATCAGGGCATTGCGTTCGATCGTCGCCGACATCCGTTTTCCTCCCGCGATCGCCATATCGCTGGCTATCGTCGATCGATAGTATCGCGCAATCATCCTTGCCTGGGAATCGCGATCGGGAAATCGGTTCCAGGCAAATGCTTCACCCAGAATAGGACGGCGTCGCCCGGGCTTCCCCGGGTGATGGTCGGTGCGTCGCAGCGATCAGCCGTGCTCGGCCCCGGGATGGAAGCGCTTGACGCGATGCAGCGTGTTCCTGTCGGTATGGTGCATCTCCTCGCCCGTCGCGGCGAGCTTCAGCAGCAAGTCCGACGTATAGCCGAGCGTGCCGTCGTCGTTGACCGTGAAGTCGCTCTTGAAATCGCGGATTTCCGCGCGTTCGAGCAGATATTTGTTCTGCAGGATGCCATAATGCGCTTCGCCCGGCTTGGCGTCGAACCGCAGCACCTTGTCGTGCGGCGCGGCGCTGCTGCCGGCGAGGATCGCAATGCCGCGCCCGAACACCACCGATCGCATCACCTCGCCGTGCCCCTTGTCCCACAGCAGGAAGCCGACCTCGTCGTGGAACGGGTCCATCGCCTCCTCGCCATGGCGCCACGCGGTCATGGTATAGTGAAGCCCCCACAACACCTGTTGCCCGTTTTCCTGGACCGGGATCGGCTTGAAGCAGGCCTTTTCGAAATAGGTCGTCTCGGTCGTCCAGTCGTCTTTATTGTGGTACGAGCGATCGACCCCCGCATCGCCTTCCCATTCGCCGACGAACGGCGTCAGCGGGCCCAGTTTTCGTGAATAGGCAATTTCGTTCGGCATTGCGGGGCTCTCCCTTCCTGTGTTGAGGAACGCAGGCTAGCACCACGAGGAAAGCGCTGACTAATGAAGCATTTTCTCGCCAACGATCGACGCAGGCTATCGATCGACAGGCATGATGACGAGGGCTCAGGTTGATTTCGCCCCGCGGCCAGCCTAGGTCGCGCCTCGCGAGGCCACGTCCTCCCCCTCACGGGTTGAAGTCCGGGACGGCCCGGCAGCTTTCGAAGAGGAGGCTGTCATGGCCTGGATCGTTCTCGTCATCGCCGGCTTGTTCGAAATCGTGTGGGCATTCTCGATGAAGCAGTCGCACGGCTTCACGCGGCTGTGGCCGTCGCTCGTGACTGCGGGCGCGATGACGCTCAGCGTCGGGCTGCTCGCCTGGTCGATGCGCACGCTGCCGCTGGGCACCGCCTACAGCATGTGGACCGGAATCGGCGCGGTGGGCGCGTTCCTCGTCGGTATCGTCGTGCTCGGCGAATCGGCGAGCGCATTGCGGCTGATCGCCGCACTGCTCATCATCGGTGGGCTGGTGCTGATGAAGGTGGCGACGCCGGGCTAGAGTCGTTTTCAGCCAAGCTGAACCGGCGCCGGCCCACTCCCCCTCGTCAGTGGTGCTGGAGCGATCCGTCCAGTTCGATCAGCGCGTCGAAACTTTCCTGCGTCAGCGCGGTCCGGAATTCGCAGCCGGCGGCGAAGTCGGTCGCCCAGGCCACGTCGGCGATTACCTGGCCGACATGCGGCAGCGTGAGCCAGATCATCGCCCCGCGTCGGAGCGCCGAATAGGTTTCCAGCCGCACGCCATGGACCGACAGATCGACCACGCGGCACAGCGCACGCGTCAGCCCGTCGTGGTGCACCCGCGCGTCGATCGACACCGCCGCGCGCGCAGCACGGCGGCGGCCGGGGGCGTCTGCGGGTTCGAATTCGGCAGCGAGCATGGCCTTCCCTCTCGCGGAGAAGGAAAGCCTATGCCGCTTTTGGATAACGAAAGGTTAAGGCGCTGCGCGAGCGCCCGCGCTTACTTGCGGCCGAGCGAAAGCCCGCCGAAGCGCTTGTTGAAGCGCGCGACCTGGCCGCCCGCATCGACGAGGCGCTGGTTGCCGCCCGTCCAGGCCGGATGCGACGTCGGATCAATGTCGAGCGTCATCGTGTCGCCTTCGCTGCCCCAGGTGGAGCGCGTCTCGAACACGGTGCCGTCGGTCATCTGCACCTTGATCATGTGATAGTCGGGATGCGTGTCTTTTTTCACGTTGCAGTCTCCATTGGCGGGCTGGTTTCCGACCAGCCCTTGCGGAAAGCGCGGCCTCTATACGGCTCGCGTCGTTAGGGCAAGGGTCGGGCGGAAATCGGTGTCCTCCCCGTCATGCTGATGACAATCAACATCCAGAAGCACTCGGCCGGAAAGAAGCGCGAACGTAGCGATTCTGGATTCTGACATTCGTCAGAATGACGAGTTCAGGCCGCAGGCGGATCGGCGATCATCGCGGTGAAATTCGCCTGCGCCGCGACCTTGCCGTCGATCAGCGCCTTGCCGGCGAACTTGCACACCGTCGCGCGCTTCTGCACGAACTCGACCTCGAGCCGCAGCAGTACGCCGGGTTCGACCGGGTTCCTGAACTTCGCCTCGTCGATCGCCATGAAATAGACGAGCTTGCCCGAGCCCGCGAGCCCGAGCGATTCGACCGCCAGGATTCCCGCCGCCTGCGCCAGCGCCTCGACGATCAGCACGCCGGGCATGATCGGGCGGCTGGGGAAATGGCCCTGGAAGAACCCTTCGTTGATCGTCACCGCCTTGATCGCGGCAATGCGCTCGTCGGGGACGAGTTCCTCGACCCGATCGACGAGCAGCATCGGATAGCGATGCGGCAGCGCCGCCATCACCCGCTTGATGTCGAGCGGGCCGATGGCGTCGCGGCTGGCGGTATCGTTTTCGGCGCTCACCGGCCCTGCGACTGCGTTTGCGCGGGTGCTGTGGCGGGCGCGGCGCCCTGCTGCTGCTGGCCCGGCTGCCAGTTGGCGGGCGGCGAGATGCTCACGCTCGGCACCACACGGTCGAGCTCGGTGGTGATCGCCGAGGTGATGTCGACGCTGGGCTGTGCGAAGAACGCCGATTCGGGGCGGAGCAGCAGGCTCACCTTCTTCTGGCCGACCACGGTCTGGACGGCCTGGTCGAGATGGGTGCTGATCTGCTCGAGCGCATAGGCCTGCGCGCGCGCCGCCGGCTGCTGGAGCCGCGCCAGCTCCTGCTTGCCGGCATCTTCCTTCTGCCGGATCGTCTGGAGCTGGTTGGTCAGCGCCGACTGGTTGGCGTTGGGTGCGCTGCGCGCCTTGTTGAACGCGTCGTAGAGCGGCTTGAGCTCGGTGGCGATCGCCTGACGACGGCTTTCGGCCTGGTCGAGCTGCGTCTTGTAGGTCGTCTCGATCTGCTGCTTGGCGGCCGCCCAGGCCTTGGTGTTCGCCACCGCCGATTCGGGATCGGCGACCGCGATGCCGGAAACCTGCGCGTGCGCGGCGGCGCCGATCGTGAGCGCGGGCGCGGCGAGCGCGACGGCGGCAAGCAGGGTCTTCACATTGGTCATCAGAATTGTCCACCTACGTTGAAAGTAATGAGTTTGGTGTCTTCGCCCTTGCGGTGCAGCAGCGCCTTGGCGATGTCGATCCGCAACGGGCCGAACGGCGAGTTCCAGTTGACGCCGATGCCGACCGACAGACGCGGCTTCCAGCTGTCGCCATAGAAGACTTCCTGGAACGGTGCGATCGACGTGGTGTACGCGGTATTGGCCGACGTGCCCGAGCATGTGCCGCCATAGGTGTCGGCGTAGCCGGTCTGGCAGGTCGTCACCAGGCCCGCATTTTCGGCGGCGTCGGTCGGCACGATGTAGAGCGGACGGCCCTCGCCGTCGAGCACCGGGTTGATGATCGGATCGACGATCGTGTTGCCGTTCTCGTCGACATGGGTGGGGAACACCGCCGTGGGCTCCGGCCGCGTGACGTCGAACAGGGCGCCGACATCCATGAAGATCGACGGCCTCAGCCCAAGCTCCTGCGCACCCGAACCCAGCGGAATTTCGAGCTCGGCATGGCCCAGATAATAGGCCTTGCCGCCCAGCGCGTCGTCGTAGATCCGATCCTTGTCGGTGACGAGCGTCTGGTTGCCGTCCGCGTCCGTCGTGTACGGGATGCGCTGGATGCGCGGGCCGACGCCGCGAATGTCGAATCCGCGGAACTGCGGCTCGCCCAGGTAGAAGCGGTCGATGATGCGCACCTTGTCGATGCCCGGCCCACGACTCTTCTCCAACGAGAAGATGTAGCCGCCCTCGCCGCGCAGCGAGAAGATGAAACCGCCGCCAACCGACCAGTATTTGGCCGCCTCGGCGCGGGTGCGGACGTATTTGACGTCGCCGCCCAGCCCGGCGAAATCCTGGCTGAACGTCAGCCGGGTGCCCGCCGAAGGATGAAGCCCGCTGTTGAGGCTGTTGTAGATCAGCGAATAGCCGATCGACGAGGTGAGACGGTTGCCCAGCGAATCGCACAGATAGCGGCCGGCCTTGAGCGGATCGCACCCTCCGGTGGGGCTCAGGAAGCTGTCGTCGAGGCTGACCTCGTCATAAGAAAGCTGATAGCGCCCCGCCAGCGACCAATATTCGGTTAGCGGAATACCCGCGCGCAGCTGGAACCCGGTGGAAACCTGGTCGTAAAGTGTCTGCCGGTCGTTGCCGAGATAGTTGAACGCATTGTAATCGCGCCGGAACACGTCCGCACCCACCGCGATCGACTTGTCGAACAGATAAGGCTCGGTGAAGCCGAGCTGCACCGACTTCGAATAGGACGAATAATTGACGCTCGCGCGCAGTTCCTGGCCCATGCCGCGGAAGTTGCGCTGGGTGATACCCGCCTGGATGATGAACCGCTCGAGGCTCGAATAGCCGGCCGAGAGCTGGATCTCGCCGGTCGAACGTTCCTCGACGTTCGCTTCGAGCACCAGCCGGTCGGGGGTAGAGCCGGGGCTCTGCTTGATCTCGAACTTGTCCTGGAAGAAGCCGAGCGAATTGATGCGGTCCTGCGAGCGCTTGACCATGAAGCTGTTGAACGCGTCGCCCTCGGCCAGCCGCATCTCGCGGCGGATCACCTTGTCTTTGGTATTGGTGTTGCCGTTGATGTCGATCCGCTCGACATAGGTGCGCTGCGACTGCGCGATGTGGAAATTGATCCCCATCGTCAGCGCATCGCGGTCACGATCGAACTCGGGTTCCACCTCGGCGAAGGCGTAACCGACCAGCCCCGCGGTCTCCTTGAGCGAGTCGATCGAATCCTCGACCGCCTTGGCGTCGTACCAATCGCCCTTGTGGAACGGCAATGCGGCGGCGAGCCGCTTGTCGTTGAAATCACGAATATCGCTGTCGACCGTCACGTCGCCGAATTTGTAGCGCGGCCCTTCCTCGACGACGTAGGTGATGATGAAGTCGCGCTTGTCGGGGGTCAGTTCGGCGACCGCGGAGGTCACGCGGAAATCGGCATAGCCTTCGGTCAGGTAGAACTGGCGCAGCTTCTGCTGGTCGTACGCCATCCGATCCTGGTCGTAGGTCGTGTTCGAGCTCAGGATCGTCAGCAGGCGCGCTTCCTTGGTCGCCATCTGCTTGCGCAGCTTGCCGTCGGAGAACACCTCGTTGCCGATGATGTTGATCTGGCGGACCTTGGATTTCGGCCCCTCGCTGATCTCGAACACCACGTCGACGCGGTTCTGGTCGAGCGCGACCATCTGCGGCTGGACGTTGGCGGCGAAGCGGCCTTCGCGGCGATAGAGCTCGATGATCCGCGCGACGTCCTGCCGCACCGCGGTGCGGGTGAAGATCTGGCGCGGCGCGAGCTTGATCTCCTTGGTGATCTTGTCGGCCTTGAGGTGCTTGTTGCCCTCCAGGATCACCCGGTTGATCAGCGGGTTCTCCTTGATGCGGATGACGAGATCGCCCGTCTGCGCGCCGTCGATCGCCACATCGGCGAACAGCCCGCTGTTCAGCAGATCACGCAGCGCCTGATCGAGATAGGCGTTGCTCAGCGGCTGCCCGACCTGGAGCTTGGTGTAGGACAGCACCGTCGCCGGCTCGATGCGCTGCGAGCCATCGACCCGGATCGACTTGATCGTGCGCTGCTGCGCCGGCGCAACTGCCGCGGCGGCCTGCGCCGCATCGACGGCGGGAGTCGTCTGCTGGGCAGCGGCGGGCTGCGCCGTCTGCTGCTGCGCGGGCGCCGGCTGAGCGGGCTGCTCTTGCGCAGGCTGCTGCTGAGCGGGCGCGGGCGCTGATTGCGCCGCCGTCTGCGCGTGCGCCGCAAGCGGAACGGCCGACAACATCGTGCCCGCAAGGAGGATGGCGGTGGCGCGCACGCCGAAATCGGAAACCTTGGTCGCTGTCACTGTCCCACCCCAAAGGTATGTTTGATGCCGCGAGGCACGGGCCGCGCTGCCCTGCCCCAACCGGCTCAGCCGATCAACCCGGCCAGATTCTTCCACAGTCCGAACGCGCCCAGATCGTTGAAGGTGACGAGCAGCATCAACGCCAGGATCGCCGCCAGGCCGCCGCGGAACGCCCATTCCTGCACCTCGGGCTCCACCGGGCGGCGCCGGACCGCTTCGATCGCATAGAACATCAGATGGCCGCCATCCAGCACCGGGACTGGCAACAGGTTGATGAATCCCAGATTAATCGAGACCAACGCGATCAACGAAACGAAGGCGTCGAGCCCCAGCGTCATCTGCTCGCCCGAGACGCGCGCGATCGACAGCGGCCCGCCCAGTTCCTTCACCGAGCGCCGGCCGGTGATCACCTGCCCCAGCGTCTCGACCATCATCCGCACGATCTGGCCGGTCCGCTCGACCGCGACGACCGGCGCGCGCGCGAGGCCGACCGTGGCATAGACGGGTTGGGACGGGCCGATGCCGAGCAGCCCGACCTTGTATTCGTTGCCGAAGCGATCGCGCTCCGTCATCGTGCCGATCGTCGCGACGCGCGTCATCTCGGCCCCGTCGCGGCGGAAATCCACCTCGATCCGCTCGCCCGCGCGAATTTTCACGTAGCGGACCATGTCGTCGAAGGTATCCATCGATCGCCCGCCCAGCGCCACGATCGTGTCGCCGGTCTCGAGCCCGATTCGGGCGGCGGCACTGCCCTCGACGACCGCGCCGACGGTCGCGGGCGTGCGGCTTTCGCCATAGGCCATCGCGAAGCCCGCGAGGATCAGGATCGCGATCAGGAAATTGGTTACCGGGCCCGCCGCGACCACGATCGCGCGCTGCCACACCGGCTTGGCCTGAAAGGTGCGCGCGCGCTCCTCGGCCGGCAGCGCCAGCCAGTCGGCCGAGGGCTGGCCGGCCGGATTCATGTCGCCCGCGAATCTGACGTAACCGCCGAGCGGGATCCAGCCGAGCTTCCAGCGCGTGCCGCGTTTGTCGGTATGGCCCCAGATTTCACGCCCGAACCCGATCGAGAAGGCATCCGCCTTGATCCCGAACCAGCGCCCGGCGAGGTAATGCCCCATCTCGTGGACGAAGACGAGCGGCCCGATCACGAGCACGAAGGCAATGATGGTGAGCAGCACGCCCGGAGAGTCGATCAAGCCACGCAATCCTTTACCCGCTCGCCCGCGATCGCGCGCGCTTCGGCATCCACGCCGAGCACCGCGTCGATACCGTCCGGCGCCGCCGGGGTATAGCGTTCCAGCGTATCCGCGACGATTGCGGCAATTTCAAGAAATCCGATGCGTCGCGCGAGGAAGGCCGCGACCGCCACTTCGTTGGCGGCGTTAAGGATCGCGGGCCGCGCGCCGTCCGCCTCCAACGCCTCGCGCGCCAGCCGAAGCGCGGGAAAGCGTTCGGGATCGGGCGCTTCGAAGTCGAGCCTGCCGAGCGTCGCGAAGTCAAGCGGCGCCATCGCCGTCGTCATCCGATCGGGCCAGGCCAGCGTATGCGCGATGGGGACGCGCATATCCGAAGGCCCGAGCTGCGCGAGGATCGAGCCGTCGACATATTCGACCATCGAATGGATCACCGACTGGCGATGGACGATGATCTCGAGTTGGTCGGGTGTCACCGGAAACAGCCGCGCGGCCTCGATCAGTTCGAGCCCCTTGTTCATCAGCGTTGCCGAATCGACCGAGATCTTGGCCCCCATCGCCCAATTGGGGTGCGCGACCGCCTGCTCGGGGGTCACGCGGCGCATCGCATCGAGGCTCGCGTCGTGGAACGGCCCGCCGCTCGCGGTCAGGATCACCCGCCGCACCCTATCGGGCCGCGCGGCATCGAAACACTGGAAGATCGCGTTGTGCTCCGAATCGGCGGGGAGCAACGTCGCGCCGTGGCGGGCCGCGGCCTCCATCACCAGCGCGCCGGCGGAGACCAATGGCTCCTTGTTCGCGAGCACCACCGTGCCGCCGCGTTCGAGCGCCGCCATCACCGGCCGTAGGCCGGCGCAACCGACGATCGCGGCCATCGTCCAGTCGGCGGTAAGCATCGCGGTCTCGCATACCGCCTGCGCGCCGGCCGCCGTCTCGATTCCCGTGCCGGCGAGCGCGTCGCGCAGGTCGGGCAGCGCCGCCTCGTCGGCCACCACGGCAAGCTTCGCATTGGTACGGATCGCCGCGGCGGCAAGCCCCTTCGCGTCGCGATTGGCGGTGAGCGCGAGCACCTCGAACGCCTCGGGCGCGCGCTCGATCAGGTCGAGCGTCGAGCCGCCCACCGATCCGGTCGCGCCCAGGATGGTGACGGTCTTCATCCGATCAGCTCGCGGACATGGACGAGCACCAGGATCGCCGCGAGCGGCGCCACCGGCACCAGCCCGTCGAGCCGGTCGAGCACGCCGCCATGGCCAGGCAGGATGTTGCCGCTGTCCTTCACCCCCGCACGCCGCTTGAGCCAGCTTTCATAGAGGTCGCCCGCCTGCGCGATTACCGCCAGGAACGGCGATGCCAGCGTCAACCGCAGCGGCAGGCCGTAGGCATAGTGCATCGCGACGCCGAACAGCCCGGCCGCCGCCACGCCGCCGATCAACCCCGCCCAGGTCTTGTTGGGGCTGATCGCCGGCGCCAGCTTTGGCCCGCCGATCACGCGGCCCGCAGCATAGGCGCCGATATCGGTCGCCCAGACGAGCGCGAGCGTCCAGAAGGCGAAGACCATGCCGTTGCCCGGAGTCTCGCGGATCAGCAGCAGCGCGAATACCGGCAGCCCGCAATAGATCGTGCCCCAGGCGAGCATCGGCAGCCGCGTCACGATGACGATGAAGAACGCCGCGCCCGCGAGCAGCCCGAGCGCAAAGAAATCGGGGCCGGCGGCGAGCGGGCTGAAGATCGCGAGCGGCACGAACAGCGTATATTGCGCGAGACGCTTGGTCTTGGGGGGCACCTTCGCGAGGTCCGACCACTCGGCCATCATGAACACCGCCATCACCGTGGCGAGCAGCCAGAAGGCGATGCCGCCGAAGACCAGCGCCGCCGCCGCGATCGCGATCAGCGCGACGCCCGCGACCACCCGCAGCGTCAGCTCGGACGGCTGCTGCTTCTTCTGTTCGGGCGCGGTCACAATCCTCCGAAGCGCCGCTCGCGCCGTGCGAACGAGGCAAGCGCCGTGCGCAACGCCTGTCCATCGAAATCGGGCCACAGCGTGTCGACGAACAGCAGTTCGGCATAGGCCGCCTGCCACAACAGGAAATTGGACAGCCGATGCTCGCCCGAGGTGCGGATCAACAGGTCGAGCGGCGGCAGTCCGGCGGTGTCGAGCTCGGCGTCGATCGCGCCCTCGTCGATCTGTTCCGGCGCCAGCTCGCCTGCGGCGACACGCGCCGCCAGCGTGCGCGCGGCCGCCGCGATCTCGGCCTGCGCGCCGTAATTGAGCGCGATCACCAGCGTTGCGCCGTTATTGGCGGCGGTGCGGGCGATCGCCCCGTCGATCATCTGGGCAAGGTCGGGGCCAAAGCGGCGGTAGTCGCCGATCACGCGCAGCCGCACGTTCTCGGCGGCCAGGTCGTCGAGCTCGGATCGCAGGAAGGTGCGCAACAGCGCCATCAGGTCGGTGACCTCGCCTTCCGGCCGCCGCCAGTTCTCCGAGGAGAAGGCGTAGAGCGTCAGCACCTCGATGCCCAGCGCGCGCGCCTCACGCGTCACCTTGCGCACCGCCTCCACACCCGCACGGTGCCCGGCGACGCGCGGCAGCAGCCGCTTCTTCGCCCAGCGCCCGTTGCCGTCCATGATGATCGCGACGTGCCGCGGCACGCCCGGTTCGCCGCCCGTGGCGGGAGCAAAGGCGGGATTGGTGCTCATCGGCTCATCCGCCGCGACAGGGCCGGCGCGCGCATCACTGACCGAGGATTTCCTTTTCCTTGCCCTGCGCCGCCGCATCGATATCGGCGATCGTGCTGTCGGTCAGCTTCTGCACCTCGTTCTCGTGGCGCTTGCGCTCGTCTTCCGAATAAACACCCTTCTTTTCGTCGGTCTTGAGGCTGTCCATGCCGTCGCGACGCACGTTGCGCGCGGCGATGCGCGCTTTCTCGGCATATTGCCCCGCGAGCTTGGCGAGTTCCTTGCGGCGCTCCTCGGTAAGATCGGGGATCGGCAGGCGTAGCGTCTGCCCGTCGGCGATCGGGTTGAGCCCCAGCCCCGCCGAACGGATCGCCTTGTCCACCACGCCGAGGTTGGATTTGTCCCACACCTGCACGCTCAGCATCCGGGGCTCGGGCGCCGACACGGTCGCGACCTGGTTGAGCGGCATCGCGGCGCCATAGACCTCGACCGTGATCGGATCGAGCAGCGCGGTCGACGCGCGGCCGGTGCGCAGGCCGCCGAGATCGTGCTTGAGCGCCTCGACCGCGCCCGCCATGCGCCGCTCGAGATCGGCCTTGTCATAGGCGGCCATGATCGTGCTCCTTCTTGTCTTTGCGCTTATTCTACCACGGAAAGGGCCGGTTCGGCGACGTTCGAGACGATCGTCGCGACCCCCTTTCCTTCGAGCACCGAGGCGAGGTTGTGCTCGCCGCGGATGTTGAACACCACGATCGGGATGTCGCTGTCGCGGCACAACGCCACCGCGCTCGCGTCCATCACCTTGAGATTGTCCGCCAGCACCTGGTTGAACGTCAGCGAATCGTATCGCTTCGCGGTCGGCACCTTCTTGGGATCGGCATCATAGACGCCGTCGACGCTGGTGCCCTTGAACAGCGCGTCGCAACCCATTTCTGCCGCGCGCAACGCCGCCGCGGTGTCGGTGGTGAAGAACGGATTACCCGTGCCCGCCGCGAAAATGACGATCCGGCCCTTCTCCATGTGCCTGACGGCGCGGCGGCGGATATAGGGCTCGCACACGCTCGCCATCGGGATCGCCGATTGCACGCGCGTCTCGACGCCGATCTTCTCGAGCGCCGCCTGCACGGCGAGCGCGTTCATCACGGTCGCGAGCATCCCCATGTAATCGCCCGTGGTGCGGTCAATTCCCTGCGCGACGCCCGCCAGTCCGCGGAAGATGTTGCCGCCACCGACGACGAGGCAGAGCTCGTGCCCCGCCTCCTTCGCCGCGGCGATCTCGCCCGCCACCCGGGCCACCGTCTCGGGATCGATCCCGAAGGACGATTTGCCCATCAGGACTTCGCCCGAAAGCTTGAGAAGGATGCGTTTGAAGCGGGGCAGCGGCATAGAACCTGGCAAAAGGATACGCGGGGAATGGTCGAAAGCGCGCGGACCTTAGTAGCGCGCCTGTTGGATGCCAAGCGCACACTTATTCTCTCCCCTCAGGGGAGAGGATAGCGAAGCTTGCCGCGAAGCGGTAGCGCAGCTTGGTGAGGGTGAGGGTGTGTGCGAAATCTCGTCCGCAGACCCTCACCCAGCTTCGACTAGGATGCTGCGCACCCAAGTCTTCGCATCCCTCTCCCCCGGAGGGGAGAGGGAGAATCGCTCAATCCTTCTTCAGCCCCGCGGTCGCGGCGACTTCGGCGGCGAAATCGCTCTCTTCCTTCTCGATGCCCTCGCCGAGCTGGAAACGGACATAGTCCTTGAGCGTGATCGTCGTGCCCGCGTCCTTGCCGGCTTTGGCGACGACGTCCGCGATCGGGGTCTTGTTGTCGATCACGAAGAGCTGGCTGAGAAGCGCGTTCTCCTTGGCGAACTTCTTGACCGAGCCCTCCACCATCTTGGCGATGATGTCGGCGGGCTTGCCCGATTCGGCGGCCTTTTCGGTCGCGATCTGGCGCTCGCGCTCGATCACGTCCTGGTCGAGCCCGCTTTCGTCGAGCGCCAGCGGAAACGCCGCGGCGATGTGCATCGCGAGCTGCTTGCCCAGCGGCTCGAGCACGTCGACGCCCGCATCGCTCTCCAGCGCGACGAGCACGCCGATCTTGCCCAGCCCCGGCGCCTGCGCATTGTGGACGTACGGGATCACCGCGCCCTGCGAGACTTCGAGCCGCTTGGCACGCCGGATCGACTGGTTCTCGCCGATCGTCGCGATGTTGTTGGTCAGCGCGTCGCCGACGGTCGTACCCGACGGCATCTTCTCGGTCTTGAGCCCCTCCAGATCGTCGCCCTTGGCGAGCGCGATCCCGGTAACCTCACGGACGAACTGCTGGAACTGGTCGTTCTTGGCGACGAAGTCGGTCTCGGAATTGACCTCGACCGCCGCGCCCGCGGTGCCGGCGACGGCAACGCCCACCAGCCCCTCGGCGGCGGTGCGGCTCGACTTCTTCTGCGCGGCGGCGAGGCCCTTGGTGCGCAGCCAGTCGATCGCGGCTTCCATGTCGCCGCCCGATTCGGCCAGCGCCTTCTTGCAATCCATCATGCCCGCGCCGCTGCGGTCGCGGAGCTCCTTCACGGTGGCGGCGGTGATCTCGGCCATTGTTCAAACTCTCTTTTCAATTCTCGAAAGCGTCACCCCAGCGAGCGCTGGGGTCTCTCAATTACAAAGAGATGCCAGCCTTCGCTGGCATGACGGTGATATGTGACGCTCAGGCGTCGAGCTGGCGCTCGCCCTCGGCGGCCGTTTCCGGCTCGGTCGAGGCGGCGGGTGCCTCGGGCTCGTCCTTGGCTTCCTCGGCGGGGGTCGGCGCAGGCTCGGCGGCAGGCGCCTCTTCCTTCTTCTCGGCCTTGGCGGCCTTGGCGGGCTTTTCCTCGGCAGCGGGGGTCGCTTCCGCGGCGAGCGCGGGCTCGACCGGCGGCTCGGCCATCGCGCCGAAATCCTTGCCGCTCATCACCGCCGCGTCCTGGCCGCCGCGGGTCGCGGCGATCGAGACGGCCTCGCAATAGAGGCGGATCGCGCGGCTCGCGTCGTCGTTCGCGGGCACCGGGAAGGCGATGCCGTCGGGCGAGACGTTGGTGTCGAGGATCGCGACGACGGGAATGCCCAGCGTGTTGGCTTCCTTGATCGCCAGCTCTTCCTTGTTGGCGTCGATCACGAACATCACGTCGGGCACGCCGCCCATGTCGCGGATGCCGCCCAGCGACAGCTCGAGCTTGTCGCGCTCACGGGTGAGCTGGAGCACTTCCTTCTTGGTCAGGCCGTGCGTGTCGCCCGAAAGCTGCTCCTCGAGCGTCTTCAAACGCTTGATCGACTGCGAGATCGTCTTCCAGTTGGTGAGCATGCCGCCCAGCCAGCGGTGGTTGACGAAATGCTGGCCCGCCTTGCGTGCGCCATCGGCAACCGCGTCCTGCGCCTGGCGCTTGGTGCCGACGAACAGCACCTTGCCGCCCGCCGAGACGGTCGAGGCGACGAAATCGAGCGCGCGCGCGAACAGCGGCACGGTCTGCGACAGGTCGATGATGTGGACGCCGTTGCGATCGCCGAAGATATACGGCTTCATCTTCGGGTTCCAGCGGTGGGTCTGGTGGCCGAAATGCGCGCCGGTTTCGAGCAGTTGCTGCATGGAGACGACAGGAGCCGCCATGGGGTATTTCCTTTCCGGTTATGCCTCTGGGAAGCTGGAAATCCATTGGGCCCAAGGCCCGGGACACCGGTATGTGCGCTTCCCATGCGGGGTTGAGGCGGCGCCCCTAGCCGAGAGCGCGCGCGAAATCAAGCGTTGACATATGGAACATTAACGGAACATATGGCGTTCACAACGGGCACATGGTGAGGTTTCGCCCGCTTTGGTTCCGGGTCAGGAGTTTCGACGATGATGGCAATGGTTCAGCTCTTCGTGTTCGTCGGCGCGCTCGCGCTGATCGTGCGGGTGGTGGCGGAAACGATTCTTCCGGCGCTGCCGCGCATGGCGGCGCTGCTGCGCGGCGAGGTCGATCCGGTCGCGATGCCGCGCGATCGGTCGCTCACGCCGCGGGCGGCGGTGCGGGCTCATCCGCCGGTCGTGCCGGCGCGGCATGCGATGCGCGAAGCCGCCTGACGCGGGCATAGCTCGCGATGCTGAACGGCAGCGCGAGCAGATAGGCGAGGCAGAGCGCGCTCGCGGTGTGCCACGGCGCCGAGATCAACCCCGCGCCGACCAGCACGACGATGACGATGGCCTCGAAGCGGATATTCTGTCGGAGCTTGAGCGAGCTCCACGACCAGGTGGCGAGGCTCGACACCATCAGCGCCGCGACGAAGGCGACCCAGGGTGCCACGACATAGGCCGACCGGAAGATCGGCGCGCCGGTCCAGAACCACAGGTACATCGGCAGCATCGCCAGCGCGGCGCCCGCGGGCGCGGGCACGCCGGTCAGGAAGCCTGCCGATTTGTGCGGCTGCTCGCTGGTGTCGATCTGGGCGTTGAACCGCGCGAGGCGCAGCGCGCACAGCACCGCGAGCACGAGCGCGCACATCCAGCCCACGCGCGGCAGCTCGATCAGCGACCACAGGAATAGGATCAGCGCCGGCGACACGCCGAACGAGATCGCGTCGGAGAGCGAATCGAGCTCGGCGCCGAACTTGCTCTGGCCGTGGAGCATCCGCGCGATGCGCCCGTCGAGCCCATCGAGTACGCCTGCCACGAGCACCATCAGCACCGCGCGCTCCCACTCGCCGCCGATCGCAAAGCGGATGCCGCTCAGCCCGAAGCACAAGGCCAACGCGGTGACCGCGTTGGGCGCCACCGCGCGCAACGGCAAGCCTCGGCGCAGCCTGGGCCGCTCTTCCTTCATGCGCCGCCTCTCGCGCCAAACATGACCGTCACCCCGGACTTGTTCCGGGGTCCACCGTGCCGCGCTTCTCGACGTATCGGCTTCAGCGCACCGTGGATGCCGGAACAAGTCCGGCATGACGAAAAAGAGCGAATCTTCATCGCGGCATCGTAATCCTCGACCACTCTGACGCGCGCGCGATCACTGCGCGATGCCGGAGGCCGGCTGTCCGCCGATCCGCCCCAGCACCGTCTCGCCGGCGACACTGCGCTGGCCGAGCGCGACCTGGCACGCCGCCTCGTCGGGCAGATAGACGTCGACCCGGCTGCCGAAGCGGATGAGGCCGATCCGCTGCCCCGCCGCCACGATGTCTCCAGTCTTGGCGAAGGTGACGATGCGACGCGCCACCAGCCCCGCGATCTGCGTGAAGCCGACGCGGCGGCCGTCATGGCCCTCGACCACGAAATGCTGGCGCTCGTTCTCCTCGCTCGCCTTGTCGAGATCGGCATTGAGGAACTTGCCCGAGATATAGACGATCTGCCGGATCGTGCCGGCGATCGGGGTGCGGTTCACATGGACGTCGAACACGCTCATGAAGATGGAGACGCGCACCCGGCTCTCCTCGCGCAGACCGTTCTCGCCCGCCATCTCGACCGGCACCGGCACCCGCTCGATCATCGTCACCAGCCCGTCGGCGGGCGCGACGATCAGGTCGTCGCCCTGCGGCGTGACGCGCACGGGATCGCGGAAGAACGCCGCCACCCAGATCGCGAGCCCGATCAGCGGCCAGGTTGCGAAATCCCAGACGAACAGCGACACCAGCGCGAACGCGCCGGCGATGAGGATATATTTGCGCCCCTCGGGATGGACCTCGGGAAAGCGCCATTTCACCGTGGTCGTCGTGACCGGTGGCTTGTCGAGCGATGACATGGCGCCGGTCTAGCCGTGCCGCTCGCCCAACACAACGCGCGCCGGCAGGGGAAATCGCTTTCCTACATGGCTGCCTTGCCCTATGTTCTCTCCATGTTCTCATGGGCCGATTTTGACCGGAACATCGCGCGTTCATCATGCCCTCGCAGCGAAGTGGAGAAAAGCGCGCGACGCTCTCCACTTTCTCCACTTCACATGGCGCCGCCTCCGGCTTGATCGCACGGCGGCATGCCCTTAGGTGCCCGGCGACCCTTCCTTTCAAGAAAGAGAGACCATGGCGAAGATCAAGGTGAAGAACCCCGTCGTCGAGATCGACGGCGACGAGATGACGCGGATCATCTGGGAATGGATTCGCGAACGCCTGATCAAGCCCTATCTCGACATCGGCCTCGAATATTACGATCTTTCTGTCGAGAAGCGCGACGCGACCGACGACCAGATCACGATCGACGCCGCCAAGGCCATCCAGAAGCACGGCGTCGGCGTCAAGTGCGCCACCATCACCCCGGACGAGGCGCGCGTCGAGGAATTCCACCTCAAGAAGATGTGGAAATCGCCCAACGGCACCATCCGCAACATCCTGGGCGGCACGATCTTCCGAGAGCCGATCGTCATCAACAACGTGCCCCGGCTGATCCCGGGCTGGACCAAGCCGATCGTCGTCGGCCGTCATGCCTTCGGCGACCAGTACAAGGCGACCGACTTCAAGGTGCCCGGCCCCGGCAAGCTGACGATGAAGTGGGAAGGCGAAAACGGCGAAAGCCTCGATTTCGACGTGTTCGATTTCCCCGCGGCGGGCGTCGCGATGGGCATGTACAATCTCGACGATTCGATCCGCGATTTCGCGCGCGCCTCGATGAACTACGGCCTCAACCGCAAATGGCCGGTCTATCTCTCCACCAAGAACACCATCCTCAAAGCCTATGACGGCCGCTTCAAGGATCTGTTCCAGGATATTTACGACAAGGAATTCAAGAAGCAATTTGAGGAAGCGGGCATCGAGTATCAGCATCGCCTGATCGATGACATGGTCGCCAGCGCGCTCAAGTGGCACGGCGAGTTCGTCTGGGCCTGCAAGAACTACGACGGCGACGTGCAGTCGGATCAGGTGGCGCAGGGCTTCGGCTCGCTCGGCCTGATGACCTCGGTGCTGATGACCCCCGACGGCAAGACGATCGAGGCCGAGGCGGCGCACGGCACCGTCACCCGCCATTATCGCATGCACCAGCAGGGCAAGGCGACCTCTACCAACCCGATCGCCTCGATCTTCGCCTGGACCGGCGGCCTCAAATATCGCGGCAAGTTCGACGGCACGCCCGACGTCACGAAGTTCGCCGAGACGCTGGAACAGGTCTGCGTCCAGACGGTTGAAAAGGGGCAGATGACCAAGGATCTCGCCATCCTGATCGGCCCCGATCAGCCGTGGATGACCACCGAGCAGTTCTTCGAAGCGATCCGCTCGAATCTCGAAAGCGCAATGGCGGCGCAGGGGTTGGGGTGATTAGCCTATGACGAACAGCCCCTCACCCTTCCCACCCGGCTGCGCCGGGCGGGCCCCTTCCCTCTCCCATATGGAGAGGGAGGGAGGCGCGAAGCGCCGGAAGGGTGAGGGCCTGCCATAATGCCCCGCTCCACCACCAAGCGCCTCGAAGTCCGCCTCGCCGGGGTCGCCGACGTCCCCGGCATCATCGATCTGGTCGAGCGCGCCTATGATCGCATCTCCGGCTACAGCCGGAACCAGGTGCGCGGCCAGATCAACCATTTCCCCGAAGGCCAGTTCGTCGCGCTCTATGACGGCCGCATCGTCGGCTATTGCGCCTCGATGCGCGTGGATGAGGATATCGCGCTCGCCCCTCACGATTGGGAGGAGATCACCGCCAACGGCTTCGGCTCGCGCCACGATCCCACCGGTGCGTGGCTCTACGGCTACGAAATGTGCGTCGATCCCAAGGTGCGCGGCGTGCGCATCGGCCAGCGGCTCTACGACGCGCGCAAGACGCTCGCCGAACGCCTTGAACTGAAAGGCATCATCATCGGCGGCCGGATGCCCGGCTATCAGCGCAATCGCCGCAAGGTCGATGGCCCCGAGGGCTATCTGGAGGCGGTCGCGACCGGCAAGCTGCGCGATCCCGTCATCAACTTCCAACTCCGCAACGGTTTCGAGATCAAGGGCGTGCTCGCGGGCTATCTGCCCGAAGACAAGCGCTCCGCCGGCAACGCCGCGCTGCTGGTGTGGCGCAACCCTTACGTCCCCGATGACAGCGACAAGGTCTATGCGCTCCCGCGCGACGTCGAGAGCGTGCGCCTCGCCACCGTCCAGCTTCAGGCGCGCGCGGTGAAGGATTTCGAGGATTTCCTCGGCAATATAGAATATTTCGTCGATGTCGCCGCCGATTACCGCTGCGATTTCGTCGTCTTCCCAGAGCTCTACACGCTTCCGCTGCTATCCTATGAAAAGCGCGAGATGTCGCCGATGCAGGCGATCGACGCGCTGACGGCGCATACGCCGCGGCTCGTCAAGGAGCTCAACCGGATGGCGCTCGCATACAATATCAACATCGTCGGCGGCTCGCACCCCACCCGCACCGACGACGGCGACATCCAGAACGTCGCCTATGTCTGCCTGCGCGACGGCTCGGTCCACGCGCGCGAGAAGATCCACCCCACCCCCAACGAGCGCTATTGGTGGAACATCAAGGGCGGCGAAGACGTCGACGTCATCCAGACCGATTGCGGGCCGATCGGTATCCTCATCTGCTACGACAGCGAGTTTCCCGAACTCGCGCGCCGGCTGGTGGACGAAGGCGCGCGCATCCTCTTCACGCCGTTCTGCACCGACAGCCGCCAGGGCTATCTGCGCGTGCGCTATTGCTGCCAGGCGCGCGCGATCGAGAACCAGTGCTTCGTCGTCATGTCGGGCAATGTCGGCAACCTACCGAACGTCGACAACATGGACATCCAGTACGCGCAGAGCTGCATCCTGACGCCCTGCGACTTCCCCTTCGCGCGCGACGGGATCGCCGCCGAGGCCACCGAGAATGTCGAGACGCTGACGATCAGCGACGTCAATTTGGCCGACCTCACTTGGGCGCGCACCGAAGGCACCGTGCGCAACCTCACCGATCGCCGATTCGATCTCTACCGCCTCGATTTCGAACAGCATACGAGCGGCGCCGGTGCCGCCGTCCAGGGCGCGCCGCCACGCGGCCCGCACAGCCCGGGGGGCGGCTAGGCCTTTGGTGAGCGCACATGCTCGGGCCGGAACCCCAGCCCGATCGCACGCGCGGGCAGACGCCGCAGCTGGGGGCAGCCGCCGAGCAACCGCAACGCGAGCGGTGGTCGGTCGAAGCGACTGTCATCGCTCAACAATGGTGCGATTACACGATCTTGAACGAGCTTCTGCATCCCCTGCGTCAACCGTGTCGGCAGCATCCGCCGGTCCTGCACCTTGTCGAGCAGCGGCTCGACGTCCTCACCCTTCGCCATCGGCCCGGCGAGGATGTTCGCCGCGGCGACCGCATCCTGGATCGCGAGGTTGATCCCCACCCCGCCGATCGGCGACATCGCATGCGCCGCGTCGCCGATGAACAGCATTCCGGGCTGGTGCCACGTCTCGAGCCGATCGACGCTCACGGTGAGCAGCTTGACGTCGTCCCAACTTCCAATGGCGTCGATCCCCGCCGCGGTCTCCGGCCCGATCGCGGCGACGCGTTGCTTGAAGGCATCGAGCCCCTGCGCGCGGATGTTCTCGGCGCGGCCCTTGGGAAAGACGAACGCGCATTGCCAATAGGTCCGCCGGTCGATCAGCACGAAGATCCGCCCCGCCTCGAACACCCCTAGCGATTCGTTGTCGGGCGCAACCGTCTTGGGCAGGCGGAACCAGAACACGTCCATCGGCGCGCCGATCGTCTGCCGCGGCAGCCCCGATTGCGCGCGCAGCACCGAATGGCGGCCATCCGCGGCGATCACCAGCGACGCGCGCACATCGCCCTGCCCTTCCACGCACACACCGACGACACGGCCATCCTCCACGATTGCTCCGGTGACCTCATGGCGGCGGCGCAGCGTGAAGCCGGGATACCGCCCCGCCGCCTCGGCGACGAAATCGAGGAAATCCCATTGCGGCATCAGCGCGATGTACGGAGCGACCACCGGCAGATACCGGAAATCGGCGACCGGGATCGTCTCGCCGGCCACGCGGCCGTGGATGACGGGCACCTTCACATGATCGCGCGCCAGCAACTCGTCGAGCAGGCCGAGTTCGTGGAACAACTGGAGCGTGGAGGGATGGATCGTATCCCCTCTGAAATCGCGCAGGAAATCGGCGTGCTTCTCCAGCACCACCGTCTCCACTCCGGCGCGCGCGAACAGCAGCCCCGCGATCATCCCCGCCGGCCCACCGCCGACGATGCAGAATGGGTCGGAATTTTTATTCATGGCCCGCTGACAAACGCGTACGGCTCTGTCTAAATGCTACCATGGCGATAGGATTAGAGAATAACGGCTTCAGCGACGCGCTGGTGATTCTGGGCGCGGCGGGGCTCGTTATCCCCGCATTTGCGCGCTTCAAGATCAGCCCCGTCATCGGTTTCATCCTCGTCGGCATCCTCGTCGGTCCCGCCGGGCTCGGTTCCTTCGCGGACCGCATTCCCTGGCTCTACTACATCACCATCACCGATGCACATGCGATCGAGCCGTTCGCCGAATTCGGCATCATCCTGCTGCTGTTCTCGATCGGGCTGGAGCTGTCGCTCAAGCGGCTATGGGCGATGCGTAACCTGGTGTTCGGTCTGGGCGCGGCGGAATTGCTCGGATCGGGCCTGCTGATCGCGCTCGCGCTGGCATTGCTTGGGCAAAACACGCCCGGCGCCATCGGCCTGGGGCTCGCGCTTGCCTTGTCCTCGACCGCGCTGATCCTGCCGATGGCGGGCACCGCGAGCCCGGTCGGCCGCGCCGCCTTCTCGATGCTGCTGTTCGAGGATCTGGCGCTGGTGCCGATCATCTTCGCGCTCGGCGCGCTGGCGCCCACCGCCACCGATACAGGGTGGGACGGCATTGCCGGCGTGGCGATCCGCGGCGCGATCACCGTGGTCGTGATGTTCGTCGGCGGGCGCTTCGTGCTGCCGCGCCTGTTCGCGCAGGCCGCGCGCACGAAAAGCCCCGAGTTGTTCCTGGCCGCTTCGCTGCTCGTCGTCATCGTCTCCAGTCTCGCGACCGCGGCGGTCGGCTTGTCGCCGATCGTCGGCGCGTTGCTCGCCGGTTTGATCATCGCCGAAACCGAATATGGCGCCGAAGTCGAGGTGATGACCGAGCCGTTCAAGGGTCTCGCGCTCGGCGTGTTCCTGATCACCGTGGGCATGAGCCTCGATCTGCGGCTCGTTGCCGCGAACTGGGTCGGGCTCGGCGGTGCGGTGATCGGCGTGGTCGCGATCAAGACCGCGGTCACCTTCGCGCTGCTACGCTTCACCGGAACGCGGCCCGGCACCGCCGCCGAAGCCGGCGTGTTGATGTCGAGCCCGTCGGAAACCACGCTGATCGTGCTCGGCGTCGCGACGCAGGCCCAGCTCATCCTCCCCTCCACCGCCGCCTTCTGGCAGACGGTGACCGCGATCGGCCTCACGCTGACGCCCCTGCTGGCGCGCGTCGGGCAAAATGCCGCGCGCCGCCTCGAACGGCGACTGGGCAGCCAGGATCCCGAGGAAACGAGCGATCCCGAGGGGCCCGGCACTGTGGTGATCGGTTTCGGCCGCGTCGGCCGGATCGTCACCGACCTGCTCAAGCGCCATGACCGCAAATATGTGGCGGTAGAGGCCGATATCGACGCCGCCAGCGCCGCGCGGCGCGCGGGCTATCCGGTCGTATTCGGCGATGCCTCGCGCGCCGAGTTGATCGACCGGCTCAATCTCGGCCGCGCCGACGCGCTCATCCTGACGATGGACGATCCGGTCCTGTCGGTGCGCCTCACGCGGCGCGTGCGCGGCTGGGTGCCGCATCTGCCGATCATCGCGCGCGCGCGCGATACGGCGCACGCCGCGGAGCTCTACCGCGCGGGCGCCACCGATGCCGTGCCCGAAACGGTCGAAAGCTCGCTGCAATTATCCGAAGCGGTGCTGGTCGAGCTTGGCGTCGCGATGGGCCCGGTGATCGCCTCGATCCATGACAAGCGCGACGAATTGCGCCACATCATCAAGGAAGCGGCCAATCTCGACCGCGAACCGAGGATGCGGCTGGCACGCCTCAGGGAAACGATGGGGGAAGAGCTTTCTGACGTCTGACGGGCGCCATCGGCGGTTTTGGTTCGGCGGCTCCGTCATCGGAACGGAACGCGGATACGGCTCGTTCTGCCGCATGGGCGGCAGGGATCGCGGTATCCGCCCGAGTATGTGGAGAGTGACATGAAATTCAACGGCATCTTGCGCGGGCGCGGCCGCCTTCTCGCCGCGATCGGCACCGGCACGCTGCTGCTCGCCGGGTGCGCCACGCCGACACCCTATCAGCCGGCGACGGGCAGCGGCTTCAACCGCAACGGTTTCAGCGAACAGCGGATCGAAGACAACCGCTGGATGGTGAGCTTCTCAGGCAACACGCTCACGTCGCGTGAGACGGTCGAGCGTTACCTGCTGTTCCGCTCCGCCGAACTGACGGTGCAGCAAGGGTTTGACCACTTCATCCTGGTCGACCGCAACACCGATCGAAAGACGCGGACCTATGTCGATCGTCCCTTCGGCCCCGGCCCCTACGGCTATTGGGGCCCGTCATGGCGCTTCTACGGCCGCCCCTGGGGCTGGCGCCGCTGGGATCCGTTCTGGGGCGATCCGTTCTTCAACGATTTCGACGTGCGCACCGTCGATCGCTACGAGGCCGTCGCCGAGATCGTGATGGGCAAGGGCCCGGCGCCGCGCGACAACGTCCACGCGTTCGACGCCCACGAGGTGATGAACAACCTCGGCCCGACGATCAGGGTTCCGAAGCAAGGTTAAGGAAAAGAAACGAAAAGGCCGCCCGACCTCTTGTCGTCACCCCAGCGGAAGCCGGGGTTTCCTCGATCGAAGAGATGCCAGCCTTCGCTGGCATGACGGTAGAAGTTCGGGCGGCCTTTTTGCGTTCGGGACGCGCCTCTACAGCGCGCCGTGGCAATGCTTGTACTTGCGCCCCGATCCGCACGGGCACGGCGCATTGCGACTCACCCGTCCTTCCCATTCCGACGGATCGGTGCCGAGCGGCGCGTTGGGCTGCTCCATCTGCATCGGCGGCAGCTGCGTCGTCACCACACCCAGCGTGCCACCGTCGATATCGGCGGTATCGTCGGTCGCGGTGAACGGGTCGAAATGACTGGTGATGAAATCGGGCAGATCGGGCAACGGCGGCGGCGCCTGCATCTGGAACTGGGCGTGGGCGATCGTGCGCGTCACGTCTTCGCGGATATTCGCCAGCATCCGCTCGAACAGCGCGAATGCCTCCTGCTTGTATTCGTTGAGCGGCGTCTTCTGCGCATAGGCACGCAGGTGGACGACCTGACGCAGCGCATCGAGCGTTGCCAGATGCTCCTTCCAGTGATGATCGAGATTCTGGAGCAGGATCGACTTCTGCACCTGCTGCCACGTCGCCGGTTCCAGGTTGGCGGCCTTTTCGGCGACCACCGCGTTCGTCTGCTCGCCGACGCGGGTTTCGATCATCTCGATGTCGACCGCATCTTCCTTGAGCCAGTCGTCGATCGCCGGCTCGAGGTTGAGCATCTCGGCGAAGCGCGCCTTCATGCCCTCGACGTCCCATTGCTCGGGATAGCTGCCGTGCGGGCAGGCATCGGCGACGATGGTGTTGACCGTCTCCGCGCGCATGTCGTCGACGATCTCGGTGACGTCCTCGGCATCCATGATGTCGGCGCGCTGCTCGTAGATCACCTTGCGCTGATCGTTCATCACGTCGTCATATTCGACGACCTGCTTGCGGATGTCGTAGTTACGCGCCTCGACCTTCTTCTGCGCGGTCTCGATCGCCTTGGAGAGCCATTTCGAGCCGATCGCCTCGCCGTCCTCGAGGTTCGATCGCATCATTCGCGCGAACAGCGTGTCCGGCCCGAAGATACGCAGCAGATCGTCGTCGAGACTGAGATAGAAGCGGCTGAGGCCGGGATCGCCCTGGCGCCCCGAGCGGCCGCGAAGCTGGTTGTCGATGCGGCGGCTCTCGTGCCGCTCGGTGCCGAGCACGAACAGGCCGCCGGCCGCGAGCACCTCCCGCTTCTCGGCTTCGATCTCCTCGCGGATCCGCTCGATCGCCTTGTCTCGCTCGGGCCCGTCGGGCATCTCGGCAAGCTCCGCCTCGGCGCGAAATTCGAGGTTGCCCCCCAGCTGAATGTCGGTGCCGCGGCCGGCCATGTTGGTGGCGATGGTCACCGCCGACTTGCGGCCGGCCTGCGCGACGATATGCGCCTCCATCTCGTGATGGCGCGCGTTGAGGACGTTGTGCGGCACCTTTTCTTTCTGAAGGAAGTCCGACAGCATCTCGGATTTCTCGATAGAGACCGTGCCGACCAGCACCGGCTGCCCCTTCTCCGCGTGCAGCTTGATCTTCTTGGCGATCGCCGCGAACTTGTCCGCAGTGTTCTTGTAGAACTCATCCTCCTCGTCGACGCGCTGGATCGGCAGATTGGTCGGGATGGTGACGACGTTCATCTTGTAGATGTCGAAGAACTCGGCGGCCTCGGTCGATGCCGTGCCCGTCATGCCGCTGAGCTTCGGATACATGCGGAAATAATTCTGGAAGGTGATCGAGGCCATCGTCTGGTTCTCGGGCTCGATATTGACGCCCTCCTTGGCCTCGACCGCCTGGTGCAGACCGTCCGACCAGCGCCGGCCATCCATCATACGGCCGGTGAACTCGTCGATGATGACGACCTTCTCGTCCTTGACGATGTAATCGATGTCGCGCTTGAACATCACGTTCGCGCGCAGGCTCTGGTTGAGGTGATGGACCACCTGCGTGTTCTCGAAATCGTAGAGATTGGCGCCTTCGAGCAGCCCCGCTGCCTCGAGCATCCGCTCGGCTCTCTCGGTGCCATCCTCGGTCAGCACGATCGTCTTCTGCTTCTCGTCGAGCTCGTAATCCTCGGCCACGAGCTGCTTCACGACCGCATCGACCTTGATGTACATCTCGGACTTGTCGTCGGTCGGGCCGGAGATGATCAGCGGCGTGCGCGCTTCGTCGATCAGGATCGAATCGACCTCGTCGACGATCGCGAAATTGAACGGCCGCTGCACCATCGCGCCGCGATCGTATTTCATGTTGTCGCGCAGGTAATCGAAGCCCAACTCGTTGTTGGTCGCGTAGGTGATGTCGGCCTGATAGGCGTCGCGGCGCTGCTGGTCGGTCAGGTTGGGGATGATCGTCCCCACCGTCAGTCCCAGATAGCGATAGACTTGCCCCATCCACTCCGCGTCGCGGCTCGCCAGATAGTCGTTGACGGTGACGACATGCACGCCCTTGCCCGGCAGCGCGTTGAGATAGGTGGCGAGCGTCGCCACCAGCGTCTTGCCTTCGCCGGTGCGCATCTCGGCAATCTCGCCGCGGTGAAGCACGATGCCGCCGATCATCTGCACGTCGTAATGACGCTGGCCGAGCACGCGTCTGGCCGCCTCGCGCACCGTGGCGAAGGCTTCGGGAAGCAGGCTGTCGAGGCTCTCGCCGGCGTCGAGCCGTTCGCGGAACCGCGCGGTCTGGCCCTTGAGCTCGTCTTCGCTCATCGCCGAAATGGTGGGTTCGAACCCGTTGATCTTGTTGACGATCGATCCGAGCGACTTGACGTAGCGGTCGTTCGACGATCCGAAGATGGATTTGGCAAGGCTGCCGAGCATGGGGAATCCTGTTCGTTGAAATGCGGGGCCGATACGCACCGGCCTCGGTCGGCGGGAGCAGCGATCGGCGGAAATGTCGTAGGGGTGGATATGGGCACCGCGACGCGGCGCGCAACGATCCTATTCGCGCCGCCGCTCGGGCGCCGCGCGGGTCGACGCCGCGAGAACGAGCACGCGCACCGCGCTGGCCACGCGCCGGGCATCGGGAAGAACGCGCAACGCGGCCGGCGCGCGATCGCCGCGGATGACCGCGCGCGAAACCACGCGCGCCTCTGCGGGCCGCGCCGCCGCGATCGCCGTCGTGCTGCCCAAGGTCACCTGCGCGCGCGCCGGCCCCTGGCCGGAAAGCCCGGTCAGGCCCGCGAGCATCGCGTAGAGGATCAGCAGCAGTTCCACGGCTCTCCGATAGATCAATGGACACATGGCCCGGCCGCATGGCCATAAGGTCAGCCGCCGCGCCCGTCGACTCCTAATCGCGACGGCGCATTCGCCTGTTACAGCGGCAACGGATCCTCGTCGCTGGGCGGTGCGACCTTGAGCTGCCAGCGCATCGCCGACTTCCAGACTCCCGCGATCGGCTTGCCCGCCGCATCGTGCGCGGGGGTGAAGCGGCCGTTGGTGACGACGAGCGCGCAGGTCGTGCTGTCGAGCAGCGGCGTGCCGCTCGATTCGACGATCGCGCACGAGGTGACGCGCCCCTTGGCGTCGACATCGACTGCGAATGACGTGCGCCCTTCAGCCCCCGCCGCCTTCGCGGCCGGCGGATAGGCGTCTGCGGGGAACCAGTCGGCGGGATTGCCGATCGGGCTGGGCTCGGATGCCGTGCTTTGCGCGCAAACGGCACTACCCGGAATAACAATAGCGAGCGTCAGGAGCGCCCGAACAAGAGCCGAGTGATTCATGCGAATCTGGTTACCGCTCCGATGCCCGGATGTCACGCCTGACCCGGCTAGTCGGCCAGCCGCCGCACCACGCTATTGGTATAGTGCTCGGGCGGCCTGCCCGTTTGCGGCAAAGGTGCGAGTTCCGCCCGCTCGACCGCGAGCCGGCATGTCCCTTCGTCCAGCGCGGCGGAGCCGGAGCTTTCGAGGATCGTGCATGATGTTGCGTGGCCAGCGGCATCGATCGTGAGATCGAAACGAACCTTTCCCTCGATATCATGATGGCGCGCCTCGATCGGATAATCGTCGGGCCCGAACCAATCGACCGGATTGCTCGATCGAAATGGCCCTTTATGACTGTATCCATCCATCGCGTCTGATCGGGCATCATCGTCCGGTGCGCCACCGGTCGCAGCCTTGATCGTGGCGGTGACGCCCGACAGCGCTGTCATATCCGGCATGCCGATCTGCCGTGCGATCATCACTCCCAGGACAAGGATCGAGACGGCCAGCGTGATGCATGTCGCGATCACGGTCACCATCAACCATTTGCCCTGGCCGGTCAGCACGCTAACACCCCCCTTGTTTGCGTCATTCCTATGCCGGAGCCTCTCGCGTGTCATCCACCCGTTCCCCGCTCGCGCCTGAGCATTTCCCCGATCTTCCGCCGATCGCCGGCGTCGCGCTGCGCGTGGCGCGGGCGCGCTACAAGACGTGGGACCGGTGCGACCTCAGCTTCGTCACGCTCGAGCCGGGCACCGCGATCGCGGGCGTGACGACGCAGAGCAAATGCCCCTCGCCCGAGGTGGAATGGTGCCGCGCGGCGCTGACGCTCGGCGAGGCGCGCGCGCTCGTCGTCAATGCGGGTAATTCGAACGCCTTCACGGGCAATCGCGGCCGCGCGGCGGTGGAGGCGATTGCCGCGCGCGCGGCGGCGCATCTGGGCTGCAAACCGTCCGACGTGTTCGTCGCCTCGACGGGGGTGATCGGCGTGCCGCTGCCGATCGACAAGGCCGAAGCCGGCCTCGACGCGGCCTTCACCGCCGAACCATGCGGCTGGGAGGACGCCGCGTCGGCGATCGCCACCACCGACACCTTCGCCAAGGGGGCGATGACGACCGCGATCGTCGATGGCCGCACCGTGACGCTGGTCGGCATCATCAAGGGATCGGGCATGATCGCGCCCGACATGGCGACGATGCTCGGCTTCGTCTTCACCGATGCCGCGGTCGAGCCCGCATTCCTCCAGGCCGCGCTCAATGCCGCCAACCGCACCAGCTTCTCGTGCATCACGGTCGACAGCGACACCTCGACCAGTGACACCGTGCTCGCCTTCGCGACGGGAAAGGCCGGCAACACGCCGCTTGCCCGTGCCGACGATCCCGGCGCCGATGCCTTCGCCGCCGCGCTGGGCGACCTGTGCCGCCAGCTCGCGCATCTGGTGGTGCGCGACGGCGAGGGCGCGACCAAGTTCGTCACCGTCGAGGTGACCGGCGCCGTATCGGACGAGAGCGCACACCGCATTGCACGCAGCATCGCCGATTCGCCGCTGGTGAAGACCGCGATTGCCGGCGAGGACGCCAATTGGGGCCGCGTCGTCATGGCGGTCGGCAAGGCCGGCGAGCCCGCCGAGCGTGACAAGCTCGCGATCCGGTTCGGCGACACGCTGGTCGCCGAAAGCGGCCTCGCGGTGGAGGGGTATGACGAAGCGCCCGTCGCCGCCCATCTCAAAGGCAACGAGATCGAGATCGGCGTCGATCTCGGCCTGGGCGAGGGCCGCGCGACGATGTGGACGTGCGACCTGACGCACGGCTACATCTCGATCAACGCCGATTATCGAAGCTAGATCCGCAGTCGATCTGTTCGAATCGTCGCCCCGCTTTGACGCGTGCTCTTGTTGTGGACGGTGCGAAGTGGAGAAAGTGGAGAGCGTCGCGGGATTTTGCCCGGGATGCGACCGCAACGCCCCCGGGTGGCGGCTGACGCGCGACACCGACGCGACACAGACGCACCATCCATGCGCCGGACGCGCGCCGCCGGCGCGCCTCGGTCGCGACGCTATCGGTATCGAGGACGCGGCGGGCGCGATACGGGAGCAGTCCTGTTCCATCCCACAAGGTAGAACATAAAACGAACATGTAGGACAGGGATTTCAGACCCAGGCCAGGGTCCGTACTCGATTAGAGCATCGAACGTTCAATCGGGCCCATGTTCTCCTGCGCCGGCGGGAATCCAGAGTTTCAAGCGGTCGCGCCCGTGACTCTGGACCCCCCGCCTGCGCGAGGCCAGGCAAGTCCGGCATGACGGGTAGGTGATAGACAAAGCCGATCGAATTTGAGCCAAGGAACAAGCACGTCACCCCAGCGAAGGCTGGGGTCTCTCTGCTACCGAGAGATGCCAGCCTTCGCTGGCATGACGATCATCTTGCTCACGCCAACTCATTCTCCAGCCACGCCTTGATCCGGCTCTTGGGCTCGGCGCCGACCTTGGTCGCGGCGGGCGCGCCGCCCTTGAAGAGGATCATCGTCGGGATACCGCGCACGCCGTAGCGGCCGGGGGCGTCGGGATTGTCGTCGATGTTGAGCTTGGCGATCGTCACCTTCTCGCCGAGCTCGTCCGAAATCTCCTCGAGGCTCGGCCCGATCATCTTGCACGGCCCGCACCATTCGGCCCAGAAATCGACCAGTACGGGGCCGTCGGCCTTGAGGACGTCGCTTTCGAAGCTCGAATCGGTGATCTGCTTGGTCGCCATGACAATCTCCTTTGACGCCAAGTTAGGCAGCGCGGGCCGCTTGCTCAAGCGCCGGGCATCAAGCTTTGCTGCTTTGGCGTCAAGCCCGGCTTGTGGCGGGCGAGCAGATCGTCGGGCAGCGCGAACGCCGCCGGCCCCGCGGTGTAGAGCAAGGTCGCGCCGATCCGCCGGTCGGGGAAGATCACGCGCAGCGCCTCGGCATAAGCAGCCATCTGGCGGAGATGATAGACGGGGATGTCGTCGATGCCGTCAGGCAGGCGACGCCCGGTCTTGAAATCGATCAACTCGACCGCCTCGTCGGTGACGAGCAGCCGGTCGATCGTGCCCGCGACCACCAGCCCCTCGCCGATCACCGCCGTCACCGGCGCCTCGGCGAGCGCATCGGGCCCGAACAAGGCGGCGAAGCGCGGGTCGTCGAGCACCGTGAGCACCGTCGCCGTCAGCGCGGCGCGGTCCGCTGCTTCCTCGACCTGCCCGACGTCTTGCAACCAGCGATCGGCAGCGGCCGCGCGGTCAGACGCGGGCACCGGCGGCAGCCGCTCGAACAACGCATGGATCAGCCGCCCGCGCTCGGCGGCGGCGCGCATCGCGGGGCCGGGCGGCGGATCGGCGACATCGTCCTCGCCCAGCGCCGACGGTGCGAGCGGCCGCGGCGGCCGCGCCTCCTGCGGTGCCGGAAGACGCGCCCATTCGGGTAAATCGGCCGCAGGCGCCGGAGGCTGCGCTTCTGCTGCCTTCGCGACCACCGGCGGTTGCGGTTCGCGCCCCTCGAAGCAGCGCGCTTCGCCCTCCATCGATGGCACGCCGAGCGCCGTCAACGCGCGGTCGGCAGCGGCATACCAGCTCGCCTCGGGCGGCACGCCCTTCGCGCGCGGCCCCAGCGCGCCCGCGATCACGAGCTGTTCCTCCGCCCGCGTCGCCGCGACGTAGAACAGCCGCCAATGCTCCTGCAGCTCACGCGCTTCCGTCTGTTGGGCGAGATCGGCAATCTCTCCTCCCCGCTCGGCGGTGCGCGGCCGGAAGATCGGGATCGCATCGCGCGCGCCATCGGGCTTCCAGCCGAGGATGTCGCGTCGCGCGGAAGCGGGATCGACGGTCGCATCGGCCAGGACCACCACCGGCGCCTGTAACCCCTTGGCCCCGTGCGCGGTCATCACCCGCACCGCGTCGAGCGGCGCCGACGGGTCGCGGACGATCTCGACATCGCCGCGATCGAACCAGTCGAGGAACAGCTGGAGCGACGGCGCCGACAGGGTTTCGAAATCGAGCGCCGCGTTGAGCAGTTCCTCGATCGGGTCGCGCGCTTCCTGCCCCAGCCGCCAGATCAGCTTGCGCCGCCCGTCGAGCGGCCCCGTCAGCAGCTCTTCGAGAAACTGGTAGGGCGTCGCGATATCCGCGCGCGCCAGCATCGCATCGAGCGGCGCGAGCCGCGCACCGGGCTGCGTTGCGCGCAGGTGACGCCAGAGCGTCATTCCCTTGGGGCGCGGCGCGGCGGCGTGCATCAACTCGTCCTGGCTCCAGCCGAGCAGCGGCGACACCAGCAGGCTCGCGAGCGACAGATCGTCCTCCGGCTGGAGCGCGAAGCGCACCGCCGCGAGCAGATCCTGCACGGCCAGCGGCGCATTCAACCGCAGCCGATCGACGCCCGCCACCGGCACGCCCTCGGCATAGAGCCGCGCGACCAGCAGCGACGCGAGTTCGCCGCGCCGTTTGACGAGGATCATAACATCCTCGGGCCGTATCGGTCGCCCTTTGCTGTCGAGCCTGCCGCCATCGATCAGCGCGCGCACGCTCTTGGCGATCTTGCCGGCAAGCGCGCGCGTGGCGTCGCCGACCCAGCCTTCCTCATCCTCCTCGCTGTCGCCGGCATCGTCGGTGACGACCGGCCATAGCGTCACCTGTCCCGGTCCCGGCACCTCGCTCGCATGCGCTTCGACACCGCCGATTTCGCCCAGCGCATCCGCCCCGATCGCATCGATCGCCACATCGACGAATTCGAGCACCGGCCGCGTCGATCGGAACGATTGCGTCAGCGACAGCCGCTCGAACGGCACGCCCTGACGCGTCAGCGGATCGAATGCCTCCTCCGCCATCCGCTCGAAATGCCGCCCCGCCCAGGCGAAGTTGAGTGGATCGGTGCCCTGGAATCCGAAGATCGCCTGCTTGAAGTCGCCCACGGTGAACAAGGTGCGCACCCGTGTGCCGTGAGCGCCTTCGCCCGCGAAGAATTCCTCGGCCAGCTTGTCGATGATCGTCCATTGCGCGAGGTTGGTGTCCTGCGCCTCGTCGATCAGGATGTGCTCGGTCGCCTGGTCGAGTTTGTAGCGCACCCACTCTCCCATGCCCGGCTGTTCGAGCAGCGCCACCGCGCGCGCGATCAGATCGTCGAAATCGACCGCCCCCTGCCGCCGCTTGGCGCGCGCATAGCGCTCGGCATAATCGAGCCCCACCTCGAGCCCGGCCGCGAGCAGATCGGCATAAGCGGCGCGTGTCCGCATCGAGACGAGCGCGGCGCAGGCCTCGTGCAGTCGGCTCGCAGCTTCGGCGTATCCATCGTCCTGCGGCGCCTGACCCTTGCCGAACGAGCGTATTTCTCCATCGGTCTTGGCCCAGACGAGATGAAGCTCCTCGAGCGTCGCCGCGCGATCCGCCGGCGAGCGCGCGCGCCACGCCGCGATCGCATCGGCCCGCGCCAGCCCGTTCCTGGTTCCCCAGGCCGCGTTCATCGCGGCAATCGCGGCAAGCGACGCCATGTCGAACGCCTCGTCGGCGCACGCCGCCTCCAGTGCCGCCTCGATATCGCCGTCGGGCAGATCGAGCGCGCGGCGCACGAAGGGCGCGATGCCGCCTTTGGGCAATGCGGAAAGACCGGCCCGGGCACGCGCGCAGGCGGCGAGGAACGCCTCCGCCCCGCCCTCGCCCAGCCGCAGGCTCAGCGCGCCGATCGTGTCGATCACCCCGCTGCGCCCCTCGCGTTCGGCGTCGACCAGCATCTCGGCCAACGCTTCGCGCGCGAGCACCGCTTCCTCGCGCGCCTCCAGCGGACGGAAACCGGGCACCAGCCCTGCCTCGATCGGAAAGGCCGAGAGCAGGCTCTGTGCGAACCCATGGATCGTCTGGATGCGGATGCCGCCGCCCGGCGCGTCGAGCACCTTCGCGAACAAGGTGCGGGCCCGCGCGACCAGATCGCTATCGAGCGGGTTCTCGCCCAGCGCCGCGAGATCGTCCTTGAGCTGCTTGTCGGGCATCCGCACCCAGGCGGCGAGCCGCGCGCTGATCCGCCCCGCCATCTCCGCCGCGCCCGCCTTGGTGAAGGTGAGGCACAGGATCGCGCCCGGATCGACCCCGCGCAGCAACAGCCGATAGACGCGCGCGGCGAGCACCTGCGTCTTGCCCGTTCCCGCCGAGGCGGACAGCCAGACATGCGCGTCGGGCGCGCTCGCCCGCGCCTGGCTCCCGAGCAGCCGGGGCAGCGTGCGGATGCCATCAGCGCTCACGGCCATACCATTCGTCGCGGCGCATGAGCTGGTCGTATTCGGCATAAGGCGCGTATTCGGGCACCAGCTTGGCGGTGAAGCCGCGCGTGCCCGTCAGCCAGTCGCGCGCCGCCTCGGAGAAATGATGCGCGGCGATGCTCGTGAAATCGGCCGTGGGGATGCGGTCGCGCTTGCCTGCTGGATCGACCGGGGTCGCGATGTAACCGAAGCCGTCGCGCGACCGCCCCAGCGACCAATATTCGAACGCCTCCGCCGTCCCCGAAAACCCCTCGAACCCGCCGCGTTCGGCAATCAGGCCAAGCAGCCCGAGCTGCATCGAGAAGCCCGCACGCACCGCCGCGGCCGAGGGCGGCTTGCCGGTTTTGTAGTCGACGATCGCGAGTCCATCGCCGGGCAGCCGGTCGATCCGGTCCGCCTTGCCGCTCAGCGTCACGCCGGCGATCTCTGCTTCTCCCCAGCATTCGATCCCGAGCACGCGCCGCCCCTCGGCCGCCTGCTCCGCCATCGTCCGCGCGATCCACGCGATCGCCTCGTCGAGCCGCGGCCACCACAAGGCGCGCATCATCGGGTGCGTCCGTGCATCCTGCATCATCGCGAGCGCACGCGGGCGCAGCGCGTCGATCCGGCAGGCATCCTCCTTGGCCCAGGTTTCGAGGATGCCGTGAACGGCGGTGCCGCGCCACGCCGCACTCGGATCGGCATCGACCGCGTCGAGCAGCGCCAGCCGCAGCACGCGCTGCGCGTAGAAGGCATAGGGATCGGCCTTGAGGCGATCGACCTGCGTCACCGAAATCTGCCTGGGCCTGAGATCGGCCGGCGGCACCGGCTCGGGGCGCGTGGCGGGTTCGTGGACGCCCGGATCGTCGAGCGCGCGCGCCCAGCCTTCGAGGTCGTGCGCCCGCGCCAGCTCGCCCGCCATCGCCTCGAGCCGCAGCCAGAAGCGCGAGGGGATTGCCGGCGATCGCGCATCGCGCCGCGCGCGCGTCAGCACGACTTCGGGTGCGCCCAGCGCTTCCGCCAGATCGTGCGCGGCAAGGCCCACGCGCCGATCGAGCCCCGGCAGCCCCAATTCGGCGCGAATGCGCGGCGCAAGCCACGGATCGGGCGCGGGTTGGCCCGGCCAGACACCCTCGTTGAGCCCGCCGAGGATCATCAGATCGGCGGTCTGCAGCCGCGCCTCGATCAGCCCGTAGATCGCGAGCCGCGGATGCCCGCCCTGCGGCGGCCGCACGGCGATCTCGTCGAGCAGGGTGCGCACCAGCGGCGCAAGGCTTTCGGGGTCGATCGCCGCCGGGCCCAGCGCGGCGCGCGCTTCCAGTTCGGCAAACCATTCGGCGAGGGCGCGCCCCGCCGGCCCTGCCCACAATGCTTCACCGCAGAGTGCCACCGACGTCTCACGCAGCGCCGCGAGGAGTACGCCGAGCGGCTGCGCGCCGTCGTCGAACACCGTTCCGATCGATTCGAGCAGCGGCCGCGCCTCACGCCACCATGCGCTGGCACGCGCTCGAACCACGCGCGTCCGGTCGTCGCCTTCCGCGAGGTGTGCGTCGATTCCGTCGAGGCCCGGCGCAGGGCGCGGGCCGCGCAGCGCGAGATCGAGCGCGCGCGCGCCGTCGAGCCAGGCGATCCGCTCGTCCCCGAAGCGCACCAGCGGGTGCTTGAGCAGCGTCAGCAGCGCCACCGGCGCGAAATGCTGCGCCGCCGCTTCGGCGAGCGCGATCAGCAAGGTGCCTGGCGGCAGGATCGACAGCGGCCGCCCCGCCGAATCGTCGATCGCGATATTCCAGCGCGCGCAATGCGCCGCCACCCGCCGCGCCAGCGCGCGATCGGGCGTCACCAGCGCCGCCGTCTTCTCCGGGGTCTCCAACGCCTCGCGCAACGCCAGCGCGATCGCCTGCGCTTCCTCGGCCGGCGTCGCCAACTCGGCGGCGGTCACGTCTGTCAACCGCCGGTCGGCGCTCGGCAGCGCGGTCCATTTGCCGGTGAACTCGGCAGGCGCAAGCGCATTGGCGACGGCGCGCCCGCGCACCGCGCCCGCGTCGTGCCCCCCGCCCTCGCGCCACATCTCGACCTCAGTGCGATTGATCCCCATCCGGTCGAGCAGCAGCTTGAGCTGGAATTGCGGGTGCGTTTCGATCGACCGCGCGCGGCGGCCGGTCTCGGGGTTGGGCTCGTGCGGCCCCAGCGCCCGCCATTCCTCCTCGGGCATGTCGATCGCGAGCCCCGGCAGCACGACCAGCCCCTGCGGCAACTCGGCGACGCACCGCATCAGCCGCGCGATCGACGGCGAGGCGGTGGTGACGCCCGCCGCGCATACGAAGCCGGCGGGCGGATTCGCGCGCCAGCGCTTCGCCAGCCGCGCCATCAGCCGCGTGCGGCGCTCGGCGAGATCGATCCGCCCCAGCCGCCGCAATTCCTCGGGCCAGCGGTCGAGCACGATGCGGAACAGGTCTAGGGAGCGGCGCCAGTGCGACGACAGTTCCTCTGCCATCTCCAGATCGCGCAGCCGTGACGGCGCCACATCCTCCACCAGCAATTGATCGAGTGTCCGCGCCAGCTCGCCCGCGAGCCGCACCGCTTCCGCCGCATCGACCGGCTGGCCGGCCTTCGCGCGCTCTTCCTCGACCAGCCGCGCCAGGATCATCCGCCGCTCGACCGGCGCTACCGATGGCGGAATCGGATCGGGGTCGTCGGCGGGATCGAGCGCGGCGCCGACTGCCTCGTCTACCTCGGGATCGCCGATCGCGACCAACCGCGGCAGCAGCAGCGCGCCGCCGCTCGCGCGCACGAAGGCGTCGCGCACGCTGCGCTGCGCCCGGTTGTTGGGCAGCAGCACCAGCCCACGCGCCAGCGCCATCCGGTCCTTGCCGAAGCGGCGGATCAGCCCGGCGGCGAGCGCATCGGCGAACGCCCGGTGCGCGGGAATCGTGAAGAGCGCGGGCCGGGCCCGATCAGCCATGCCCGATCACGGCCTCGGTCTGCCCAACCGCCTGCGGCGTGCCGATGTCGAACCACAGCCCCTGATGAACCAGGCCATAGGCGCGGCCTGCGTCGATCGCGCGATCCCAGAACAGGTTGGTCGAAAACGGCCCGTCGGGCGCATCGATCAGCAATCGCGGCGACAGGATCTGCACGCCGGTGAAGACGAAGGGCGCCACCCGGTTGCGGCCACGCCGTCCGACGATTCGCCCGTCGGCGCCGAGCCGGAAATCCCCCTGCCCGCGATGGTTGTTGGCGCGCGCCAGCGGCACCAGCAGCAACAGCGCGTCCATCCGCGCGTCATCCCACCCCGCCGCCAGCTCGCGGATCGCATCGACGGGCCCGTCGATCCACAGATTGTCGCTGTTGACCACGAGCACCGGCGCATCGCCCAACAGCGGCTTCGCATGGATCAGGCCGCCGCCCGTCTCCAGCAGGCGGCTGCGCTCATCGGAGACAGTGATCTCAATACCTTTTATACGGTTCTTCAGATGCGCTTCGAGGGCGTCGGCCAGATAATGCACATTGACGACCGCCCGCTTCACCCCCGCTGCGCGCAGCCGATCGAAGACATGGTCGATCAGCGGCTTGCCCGCCACCTCGACCAGCGGCTTGGGGCGCGTCGCCGTCAGCGGCCGCATCCTCTTGCCCAGCCCCGCGGCCATCACCATCGCCGTCTCCGGCACCTTGCCGCCGGGATCGGGCCGCAGCGCAAGCGTACGCTTGGCGGTCATGCGACCTCCATCGGGTCGCCGCGCTTGTCGGCGGGCACGTTGGCCGCGAACCATGCCGCCACCGGCGCGAGCGCCGGATCGGCGAGGTCGCGCTCCAGATAGCGCCACACGCGCGGACACATCGCGGCGTAACGCGGCTTGCCGTCGCGCTTCCACAATCGCGTGAAAATACCGAGAATCTTGGCATTTCGCTGCGCACCGAGCACCGCATAGGCGGCCGCGAAAGCAGCCCCTGCCCCGGTTGCGCGCGTATAGCGATCGAGCATCGCCGCTTCGATCTCGGGCGACACGTCGCGCCGCGCGTCCTGCAGCAACGAGACGAGGTCGTAGGCGGGATGCCCCGCGAGCGCGTCCTGGAAATCGAGCAGTCCCAAACCGGTGCCTCCGCCGATCAACATCAGATTCTCGGCGTGGTAATCGCGCAGCACGGTGACGGTTTCGCGATGGTCGAGCGCGGCGCCCAACACCGCGTCCCACGCCGCGCGATAGCCCTCGACATCGACGTCGAGCCCGACCGCTGGGCAATACCATTCGACGAACAGCCCCGCCTCGCGCTGCAACTCGGCGCGATCGTAGGGGCGCAGCGGCCCGGCGGGATGCTTGTGGAGCGCCACCAACAGGTCGATCGCCACACCGTAGAGCCGCTCGGCCGCCTCGGGCCGTGCGTCCACCGTCTCGCGCATTCGGATGTCGCCGAAATCCTCGAGCAGCACCAACCCGGCGTCCAGATTCTGCGCCAGGATTCGCGGTGCCGCGAAGCCGCGCTCCTGCAGCCACGTCGCGATCGCGATGAACGGCCGCGGATCCTCGTGCGGCGGCGGCGCATCCATCAACACCGCTTGCCCCTGCTCACCCAGGACGCGGAAATAGCGGCGGAACGACGCATCGCCGGCGAGCGGCGCGATCTCCGCGTCCCCCCATCCGTGCGCTGCGAGAAAATCGGCCGCGGCGGCCGGCGGGGTCATGTCGGGAACCATCGATCCTTCCATGCCGCCGGCACGTCGGCTGTCAAGGATCGTGCGCCGTCGGGATCGACCGCCAGCGTCAACGCGAGTGCGTCCGGCCAGCGCCCGGGCGCGCGTTCGGGCCATTCGATCACCAGCACGGCATCGCCTCGCGCCTCGTCGAGCCCGAGTTCATCGAGTTCATCCGCCGATTCGAGCCGATAAAGATCGACATGGAGCACCGGCATGGAAACTTCCGGCGGATCGTAGGGCTGGACGATCGCAAAACTCGGGGACGGTGCGTCGCCGTCGAGCCCCAGTTCCGCAAGCAGCCCGCGTGCGACGCTGGTCTTGCCCGCACCGAGCGGGCCCGACAGCGTGACGACATCGCCCGGCCGCACCAAACCCGCAAGCCGCGCGCCCAGCGCTTCGCTCGACCGAGCATCGGGAAGGCGGAGCGTCACCGCGGCAGCTCGACGACGATCAGCGTGCCCTCACCCGGTTCGGAGACGAGATCGATCGTTCCGCCATGCGCCTCCACCACCTGTTTGGCGAGCGGAAGCCCCAGCACCACCGCCGCGCCTTCTTCGGCCCGATCGAACGCACGGGCCACCACCTCGGCGTTCATCCCCGGCCCGTCGTCGGAGACCACGATCCGCGCGGCCTGTGCGCCGCCGTCGGTGTGAAGCAGCACGCGCCCGCGTTCGGGCGTTCCCGCGATCGCGTGGCGCAGCATGTGCTCGATCACCTGTTGCAACCGACGCGCATCGCCGTCGATCGTACCGGTCGAGGGATCGACCTCGACGACGAAATCGATCGCGCGCTCACGAGCGAAGGGCCCGAGCGCCTCGGCCGCCGAGCGCGCAACAAGGGTGAGATCGACGCTCGTCCGGTCCAGCTCGGGCGCGGTCGCGGCCTGTTGGGTCAGATCGAGCACGTCGTCGATGAGGAGTCCCAGCTTCGCGGTCGAATCGAGGATCGCGGCGACATAGCCGTCGGCTTCCTTGCCCAGCGTTCCGGCATACCCGCCGTGCAGCATCTCGGCGAAGCCCTGGATCGACGTCAGCGGCGTCCGCAATTCGTAGCTCATGTTCGCGACGAATGCCGTTTTGACGCGATCGGCCGCTTCCAGCGCCTCCGCGCGCTCGCGCAGTGCCCGTTCGATCCTGCGGCTGTCCGAAATGTCGAGCATCGTGAACAGCGCGTTTCCGTCGGGCAGCGGCACCGCCGCCAGCTCGAAATGCCGGCCGTCGGCAAAGGCGGCGCGCCCGCCGCGCTGTTGCCGCTCGACCGTCGCCGACCGGACCAGCTCGCCGATCAGCGACGCGCGCGCGGGGCTGGCGAGACTCGGCGCCGCTTTCTCGGCAAGCGCATCGACCCGCGGATGCCCCGCCAGAAAGGCGTGGTCGAACCCCCAGACTTCGCGGAACCGGTTGTTCCAGAGCTGCAGCCGCCCATCGGCCGCGAACACGCCCAGCGCCTCGAACAGATTGTCGAACGTCGCCGTGCGCACGCGCAGCAACGTGTCGCGCGCGCTCGCGAGCTGCACCTCCTCGGTGCGGTCCTCGAACACCAGCAGCAACCCGCCATCGGGCAGCGGCTGAGCGAGCACGCGCAAATGCGTGCCCCCCGGCAAATGCCAGTTCTCCTCGATCGCATCGGTATCGGCGTTGAACCAGGCGCGCCGCTCGTCCTTCCAGTTCGGGAAGTCGCGCACTTCGGGCACGCGATTGGCCTCACGCATCCGTTCGAGCACGCGATCGAATTCAGGCCGGTCCGCGAGCCATTCGTTGCGCATCGCGAACAGGCGGCGGAACGGCAGGTTGCAGAAGGCGAGCGTGCGCTCGGCCGTGAATTGCGCGACGCCGGCGGATAGCCGGTCGAGCATCGCACGCTGCGCCTCGCCCAGCCGCCGCATCCGGGCGCGCGCCTGTTCGAGCTCGTCGATATCGACCGCGAATCCGGCGACACCGCCGGTTGGGAGCGGAATGTCATGGACGTGCAGCATCCGCCGCGCGCCGCCGATCGTCGCGGGCATCGTCTGCTCGTGCGGGACGCCGGTATCGCGCGCTTTCGCGGCGCCCGCGAGCGGCCCGCCCAGCCCCGCGCCCTCGACCAGTTCGATTCCGCGCGCGACCACGTCCTCGGCATCGCGCCCCTCGACCGCGTGGACATAAGCCGAATTGACCATCGCCAGGCGAAGGTCGGGCCCGCGATACCACATCGGCAGCGGCGCGACCTCGATCAGCCCCGTCAGCGCCTCGAACGCGGTGCCGAGCCGCGCGGCCTCCGCCTCGGCGGCGTCGACCTCGACGCGCGCGTCGGTGGCATCGAAGAACCAGAGCAATGCCGATCCCGGCCCGCCCACGCCGGCGGGTGCGCGCGTGCCGTGGATCATCAGGGTGCGGTTCGATTCGCGGGCGCGCACCGGCTGGTCGAAGGTGCGTCCGGATTTCTGCGCAGCCGCGGTTTCATGAACGAGCCGCGCCAGATCGTCCGCGTTCAGCCCCGCCTCGGCCTCGCCCAGTTCGGAAAGATAGCGCGGCTGCCTGGCCAGCCCGAGCCATCCCGCCAGCCGGTCGGGCGGCGCGATCCGGCCGTCGGCACCCACCAGCACGGCAAGCGCCGGCGCCGCGGCCAGCATCGCCTCGAACCGCGCATGATCGTCGCTGAGCTGCCGCGCCGCCTGACGCGCGCGCAGCCCGACGAACAGGATCGCGATCGCCGCCGCGAGCACGCCGAAGAGCACCACGCCGGCGAGCACGGCTTGCCAACCGATTTCCATCATCCGCCCGCGCCGGGCCGGCTGTCAGCTTTCATTGTTCCGCCTTAAGCCAAGGCGCATCATTCGCAAACAACCGGCACCGCGGGCAACCTTCAGAACCTGACGTTGGCGCCGATCTTGAAGCTGCGGCCGAAGAACGCGTCGAAATAAGTCACCGTGCCGCCCGCCGCAGGCACCGGGAACGGCGGCCCCTTGTCGAACACGTTGTTGACGATGAGACGCCACGTGAAATGGTCGTTCACATCGAAACCGATCGTGGTGTTGAAGAAACTGACCGCCGGTACCCGCGGGAATTCATAGGTCGAATCGGGCGAATCGGGATCGATCTTGGTCTTGCCGTAATAGAGCCACTGCCACGACCAGTTGAACGGGCCGTTGTCATACGCAAGATTGACCGTCGCCTTGTGCGGCGAATAACCGATCGAATTGCGCAGCGTCGTCCTGTCCCCCTCGCCCACGCGCACCACCAGCTTGTCGGTATATTGGTAATTGGCCGACAGGTTGATCGAACTGCCGCCGCCCAGGAACGGCGTATCATGCTGATAGCCGACCTGCGCGACGAGGCCACGGAACTTGCGTGAGGCCGCGTTGGCGAAACCCGTTTCGATGAAAGTGATCTGGCTGTTGGCGTCGCGCGTGAAATTGGAGCACAACGGCGACGGGAAGGTCGGGCTGTCGTAGCACCCCTGCAATACCTGATCGGCATCGAGCGATTCGATCGCCCCGGTCAGGCGGATGTCGATCCAATCCACCGTGGCATTGAACCCCGGCAGGAAGCGCGGGGCCACGATCACGCCGAACGTCAGCGCTTTTGCCTTCTCGTTGTGGAGATCGGGATTGCCCGACAACGTTCCGCGCGCGGTGAAATCGACGATATTGGACTGGAAGTTGGCCGGCACCCCGGCCGCGGCACAATTGGCCTGGCGCGTCGCGGGGTTCGGCCCACTGTTGATGAACCGGGCGTCGCACGGATCATCCGCGGTGGTGAAAATCTGGCTCGACGGATTGAACAATTCGGTGACGGCAGGCGCGCGTACCGAGCGGGTGTAATTGACCCGCGCGGCAAACCCGGGGACAAATTCCCACCGTGCGTCACCGGTATAGGTCCAGTCCGAGCCCGCCAGCGAATTGTCGATATAACGCGCCGCGCCGTGCAGCTCGAACGCGTTGACGAACGGAATATCCTGCGACGGCCCGATGATCGGCAGCCGGAGTTCGCCGAAGAACTCGTCGGTGTTGAATCCGCCCGACACCGGATCGATCGGCACCGATCGCCCGAACTGGGCTCGATCGCCGGTCGGATCGTTCGGGTCGGGTATCCCGTAATAGAAGGTTCCGGGATCGAACCGCGCCTTCTCGTCACGATGCTCGTAACCGAGCGCATAGCCGACGCCGCCGCCCCAGATATCGAACAACTCGCCCGATACCGATGCGGTGACCACCCATTGCTCGTTGACCGCGCGAGGGTTGGCAATCGTCGTCACATAATCGCGCGCCGCCTGCGAAATCTGTTGGCCGAACGGGTTGATCGGCGCGCAGGTGCTGCTGAGCGTTTCAATGGGCGCATTCTGGTAACCCGGCGCGCAGACGATATTGCCGCTCGGATCGAGCACGGCGTTGAGCGCATTCTCGAAATTCTGCTGGACGAGCACGCGCTCGCGGCCTTGCGTGGTCGAGCGGCCGTAATTGCCGACCACCTCGAAATTCATCTCCTTGCCCAGCGCCTGGAACGTCCCGTCGAGCCCGCCGACGAAACGGTAGAGTTCAACCGTCGAGGCGCCCGCGCCCGAGGTGAGATCGGTGTTGGCGCGCCCCAGCAGGAACGTATCCTGCGAATCCGAATCGGGATTGCTCGCCAGCGCCGCGATGATCGTGTCGCGCGCCGCGGGTTTCAGGAACGGATTGTCGATGCTGATGATCAGGTTGCCGTCGGGGTCGCCGGCATTGCCGAACAAGGCGGTGTTGTAGACCGGCTGGTCGCGGAGCTGCTCGCCGCGGCTGTTGGCGTACCATCCTTCGGCGAACAGCCGCAAATTGGAGGTAAGCTGGAAATCGGCAAGCGCGGTGGCGAGATAGCGCCGCACCGGCGACAGCAGATTGCCCGGCAGCACGAAGCCATTGCCGCCGTTGAAATTGAGGAGGTTGCCCGTTTGTTGGCCGAAATCGATCGGGACGAGGTTGCCGCTCACATCGAACGCGAGTGGCCTGCCTTGCGCGTCGGTAACGCTCGGCTGGAACCCGAAATCACCCGCCTGAGCCGGTGACAGCGGAATGAAATCGGTCACCAGCGGCACGCCGAATGCGCTCAGCGACGGCAGACGGCGGTCGCCGATATAGACATTGTCGAACGGCGAATCGTCGAGCGGCGTCGTGAAGAAGCTGTTGAGTCGCTTGCCGGGTCGCGCGAAATTGGTCAGACCCGCTTCCTGGTTATACTCACCCGCCACGGTGATGTTGCCGCGCCCGCCGGCGAAATTGTATCCCGCAAGCCCGCGAACACGGAAATCGCGCCCGTCGCCATCTTCGCTGATGCCGTATTGGGCATCGAGGGTGATGCCATGATAATCGCGCTTGGTGATGACGTTGATCGTGCCTGCGATGGCATCCGAGCCGTAGATCGGCGCGCCGCCGACCGCGATCGTCTCGACGCGATCGACGATGATCGTCGGTATCACGTTGAAGTCGACTTGCGATCCGGCGCCGGTGGGGCCGAAGATCGAACTGGTGTTCGAACTCACGAAGCGTCGCCCGTTGACCACGGTCAACGTCCGCTGATCGCCGAGCCCGAAGAAATTGAGGAAATTCTGGCCTGAACCGAACGCCCCGGCCTGCCCGCCGACGCGGCTGCTGCCGGGCACGCCGAACGAGGGCAGATCGTTGAGCGCGTCGCCGACGTTGCTGTAGCCGCGCTGCTCGATCGTGTTCGAATCGAGCACCAGCGTGGGCTGGCCCGTGTCGATGTTTCGACGCGGAATGCGCGATCCGGTGACGACGATCTCGCCGCCCTGATCAGCATCGGCGTCCTGTTGGGCGGTGCTCGTTTCCTGATCATCGTTGCTCACAACCTGATCCGCCGGCGCTGGCTGACCAGCCTGATCCGCGGTGGCGTCGGCCGACGTCTCCTGCGCCGCTGCGGGCATGGCAGTCGCCATCGCCAATGCGAATGCCGAACATGCACACAGCTGAAAACGGGGAAAGAACGATGCGCTCATCGGGGCCTCCTCGCGACACGAGTTGCCCCCCGGCGACCTGGATTAGGCGCCCAGGTGCGCTCATTTGCAAGACGCTGGGCCACGCTTTCGGCGCTGTGTGATATTTGCACAACACAGCAAAAAGCGGAGGCGACACACGCCGCCTCCGCCTTGAATGGATCATTCTGCCTGTGAGGGCTCAGTACCGATAATGATCGGGCTTGAACGGCCCTTCGACCGGCACGCCGATGTAATCGGCCTGCTTCTGGCTGAGCTGCGTCAGCTTCACGCCGAGCTTTTCGAGGTGCAGCGCCGCGACCTTCTCGTCGAGGTGCTTGGGCAGCACGTAGACCTTGTTCTCGTATTCGCCCGCCTTGGTGAACAGTTCGATCTGCGCCAGCGTCTGGTTGGTGAAGCTCGACGACATCACGAAGCTCGGATGGCCCGTCGCGCAGCCCAGGTTCACCAGACGGCCCTTGGCGAGGATGATGATCTGCTTGCCGTCGGGAAACTCGACCAGGTCGACCTGCGGCTTGATCTCGGTCCACTTGTAGTTCGACAGGCCCGAAATCTGGATCTCGCTGTCGAAGTGCCCGATATTGCAGACGATCGCCATCGGCTTCATCGCCTTCATGTGATCGGCGGTGATGACGTCGGCATTGCCGGTCGCGGTGACGAAGATGTCCGAGCGCGTCACCGCCTCACTCATCGTCACGACCTCGAAACCCTCCATCGCCGCCTGCAGCGCGCAGATCGGGTCGATCTCGGTGACGAGCACGCGCGCGCCGCCGTTGCGCAGGCTCTGCGCCGAGCCCTTGCCAACGTCGCCGAAGCCCGCGACGGTCGCTACCTTGCCGGCGAGCATCACGTCGGTCGCGCGGCGGATCGCGTCGACCAGCGATTCCTTGCAGCCGTAGAGATTGTCGAACTTCGACTTGGTGACGCTGTCGTTGACGTTGATCGCCGGGAACGGCAGCTTGCCCGCCTTCGACAGATGATAGAGCCGGTGAACGCCGGTGGTGGTCTCTTCCGACACGCCCTTGATGTTCTTCACGGTCTCGGTGAGGTAGCCCGGACGTGCCTTGACGAACGCCTTGAGCGCGCGCTGCATCTCGACCTCTTCGTCATTCTCCGGCTCGGGCAGCGTCTCGCCGGCTTCGAGTCGCGCGCCGAGCAGCGCGAACATCGTCGCGTCGCCGCCGTCGTCGAGGATCATGTTGCAGGTCTCGTCGCCCCAGTCGAAGATGCGGCCGACATAGTCCCAGTAATCGGCGATGCTCTCGCCCTTGATCGCGAACACGGGAACGCCCGACGCCGCGATCGCGGCCGCCGCATGGTCCTGGGTCGAGAAGATGTTGCACGTCGCCCAGCGCACCTCGGCGCCGAGCGCGGTCAGCGTCTCGATCAGCACCGCGGTCTGGATCGTCATGTGCAGGCTGCCGGTGATGCGCGCGCCCTTCAGCGGCTGCGAGGCGCCATATTCGGCGCGCAGCGCCATCAGGCCGGGCATTTCGGTTTCGGCGATGTCGATCTCGCGACGGCCGAAATCGGCCAGCGAGATATCGCTGATCACATAGTCTTCGCGCTCGATGACGGGGGCGGTGGCCACGCAGTTTCTCCAGAATCGTCTATGGATCGGCGGGGCTGATGCGCCCGCCGGATGCGTCGCACATAACGATTGGGCGCTTCGGGATCAAACATAAAGATATCTTTATATCTCGCCGGACGATCGGTTCGTGGAAATTTTTGCGGGTCCATGTCACATTCGCCCCCGCCGGCTCGTCATGCTTGCGACATCCATTGTAGGAGACGCACGATGACTACCCGCCCCGCCCCCTTCGCAGCCGCGCCCGAGCTGATGAAAGCCTGGTTCGCCTTTTCCAACCTGGTCGAGAAATCGGGGCTCGAACCCGACCTGCTCGAACTCGTCAAGATCCGCTCGTCGCAGATCAACGGGTGCGCCAACTGTCTCAACATGCACAATGCCCATGCACGAAAGCTGGGCGAAGCGCAGAAGCGGCTCGACGTGCTCGCGGCCTGGCGCGAGGCGCCGTGGTTTTCGGAACGCGAGCGAGCTGCGCTCGCCTGGACCGAGTATTTGACCGAGGTCGCCGACAAGCGCGCGCCCGACGAGGTCTATGCCAGCGTCGCGGCGCAGTTCAGCGAGACCGAGCAGGTACAACTGACGATGATGATCAACGTCATCAACGGCTGGAACCGGCTTGCGATCGGTTTCGAGATGTTCGACGAAAGCCTCGCTGCATGACCGCCTCGGCGACCGACCCGGCAGCGAGCTTCGCGGCCGCCCGCCCCGCGCTGATGCGCGTCGCGTACCGGATGTTGGGATCGGTCGCCGACGCTGAGGATGTGCTGCAGGACGCGTATCTGCGCTGGGCGGAGGCCGACCGCGCCTCGGTCCAGGTGCCCGAGGCATTCCTGCGCCGCATCGTCACCCGCCTCTGCCTCGATCATCTCAAATCGGCGCGCGTCCAGCGCGAGACCTATGCCGGCCCATGGCTCCCCGAACCCATGGTGGAACCCATGGAAGAGCAAGACGACGTCACCCTCCCCCTGATGCTCGCCCTCGAACGTCTGTCGCCGCTCGAACGCGCGGCGTTCCTGCTCCACGACGTGTTCGGCCAGTCATTCGACGAGATCGCCGCCGCGGTCGGGCGCGACAGCGCCGCATGCCGGCAGCTCGCGGCGCGGGCCCGCGCGCACGTCCGCGCCGAGCGCCCGCGCTATCCGGTCGATCGCGCGCGCGGGCAGGAAATCGCGGCCGCCTTCCTAACGGCGTCGCGCGCAGGGGACACGGTTGCGCTCAGCAACCTGCTCGCCGCCGACGTCACCTTCTATTCCGACGGCGGCGGCAAGCGCCCCGCCGTGGCGCGCGTGATGCGCGGCCTTTCCGAAGTGGTGCGCTCGCTCGCAGCGATCTCGCGCCTGCTCACCGGCAAGTCGACGCAAGTCGTCCGCTACGGTCTGGTCAACGGCCTCCCCGGCTTCGTCACGCGCGAGCATGACGGCCTGCTCCAGACAACCGCATTGCTGATCGAGGATGACCGCATCGCCGCCATCTACGTCATGCGCAATCCCGACAAGCTCGCGCATCTCGAACGTGAGATGCAGTGACGCGCAAGGGTCCATGGGTTCCCGCGCAGGCGGGAGAACGGAATTCTACGCCCGCCCCGCTTGTGCGGTGAGCAGCCGCGGGTCGATCCCGGCCGCCTCGAACCCCCGCGCCCAGCGCTCGCGCGTGTCGGTCGCGTAGATCAGATCGGTGTCGCCTGCGGTCGAGAACCAGCCGTGGCGGGTCATTTCCTCCTCGAGCTGCCCTTCGCCCCAGCCGGCATAGCCGAGCGCCACCAGCCAATGGCTCGGCCCTTTCCCCCCGGCGATCGCGCGCAGCACATCGATGGTGCCCGACAATGCCCAGCGTCCGGCGACGTCGATCGTGTCCTGCCCGCCCCAATCCTTCGAATGGACGACGAAGCCCCGCCGGGTCTCTACCGGGCCGCCGAAATGGATGGGTACGTTGGGCGCATCGCCGGGATCGATATCGAGCTGTGTCAACAAGTCGTGAAAGCCCAGACCCTCGATCCGAGCCCCAAGCCCGATCCCGATCGCGCCCTCGGCATCGTGCGCGCATACCGCGATCACGGCGCGCTCGAAGCGCGGATCGCCGATGCCCGGCATCGCGAGCAGGAACTGGCCGGTGAGATACGCGCTCGACTCCATGGATCGACCATAACGGGCGACCGCGCGCGCGACCACGCTTGAAAATCGGCCGATCCTTCCCAAGCTACCGTGCATCGCACGGCCCGCGCGGCCACCAACAGGAGGAAGCACCGAAATGACCATCAGCGTTGGCAATCGCCTGCCCGAGACCAATTTCGTCAAGGCCACCGAAAACGGCCCCGAACAGGTCAATTCCGGAGACTTCTTCAAAGGCCGCAAGGTCGCGCTCTTCTCGGTGCCCGGCGCCTTCACCCCCACCTGCTCGGCCAAGCACCTGCCGAGTTATCTGGACAAGGCCGATGCGCTCAAAGCCAAGGGCATCGACGAAATTGCCTGCACCGCGGTCAACGACGCCTTTGTGATGGGCGCCTGGAGCAAGGCCAACCAAGCCGAGGGCAAGGTGACGATGCTCGCCGACGGCAACGGCCAGTTCGCCAAGGCGGTGGGCCTCGAAATGGACGGTTCCGGGTTCGGCATGGGCACGCGCGGTCAGCGCTGGTCGATGATCGTCGACGACGGCGTGGTCGAACAGCTCAACGTCGAGGCGCCCGGCGAATTCAAGGTCAGCTCGGCCGAGCACATGCTCGACACCATCTGAATCGCGGAAATTCGCCACTCACCGTATAGAGACAACGATCCGACGCCCGCAGCCTCACGCAAGGTTGCGGGCGTTGCGGCGATTGGTCATCTCGATGCCGAGGTCGCGATCGATCGGAAACGGGCTCCCCCCGAATGGTCGCCGATCGCTGGCCTTAAAGAAGGCGACCAATAGTATTTCCGATCTCGTGGCTGCCGTGAATCCCCCAGACGCGGCAGCCACACTTGTCTTCGCCGGCCGAACGCTTTAGCCGCGGAAGATGACACCTGCATCGCACATCGTCACGGAGCTCGATCGGCTCTACCGCGCATCGGTCGAGCGGCTTCAGGCCGCGCTCAACGCCTATCTGATCGACGGCACGGTCCCCGATGCCAAAGCGCGGCACGACGGCAGCTTCGCCTATCCCGAAATCCGCCTGCGCTATCGCGGTGGCGACGACAGGCCTACTCCGCCGCGGTCGTTCGGCCGGCTCGTCGCCCCCGGCGACTACCGCACCAGCGTCACCAAGCCTGCGATGTTCGCCGATTACCTCACCGAGCAACTGACGTTGCTGATGGAGGATTACGACGTCGAGGTCGAAGCGGTCGAAGGGCGACAGGAAATTCCCTTCCCCTATGTGATCGATCCCGGCCACGAGATGAGCCTCGACGAAGTGTCGGCACTCGATCTGGCCCGGCACTTTCCGGCGACCGAGCTCGCCCATATCGGCGACGAGGTCGCCGACGGGCTATGGACCGGCACCGGCGAGACCCAGCCGCTGGCGCTGTTCGACGGGCTGCGCACCGATTTCTCGCTTGCACGCCTGCGCCATTACACCGGCACGCCGCCCGAGCACGTGCAGCGTTTCGTACTGTTCACCAATTATCACCGCTATGTCGACGAGTTCGTTCGCTGGGCGTGCGCGCAGCTCGGCAAGGACGACCGTTACACCGCACTCTCGGGCGCGGGCGGATTGATGATCAAGGCGGGCGACGATCCCGAACGCGTCGTCGCCGACAGCGCGTGGCGACGCCACCAGATGCCCGCGTATCACCTCGTCGCGCCCGATCGCTCGGGGATCAGCCTCGTCAACATCGGCGTCGGCCCTTCGAACGCGAAGACGATCACCGATCACCTCGCCGTGGTGCGCCCCGACGCCTGGCTGATGATCGGCCATTGCGGCGGCCTGCGCCCCAGCCAGCGGATCGGCGATTACGTCCTCGCGCACGCATATCTGCGCGACGATCACGTCCTCGACGATGTGCTCCCGCCCGAAATCCCGGTGCCGGCGATCGCAGAGGTTCAGCAGGCGCTCGCCCGCGCGGCGGAAACCGTCTCGGGCCAGCCGGCCGAACAGCTCAAGCGCCGGTTGCGCACCGGCACCATCGTCACCACCGACGATCGCAATTGGGAATTGCGCTATTCGCGCTCGGCGCTGCGCTTTTCGCTCAGCCGCGCCGTCGGGATCGATATGGAATCCGCCACGATCGCCGCGCAGGGCTATCGCTTCCGTGTGCCGTACGGCACGCTGCTCTGCGTTTCGGACAAGCCGCTCCACGGCGAGCTGAAACTGCCGGGCCAAGCCAACCGTTTCTACGAACGCGCAATCAACGAGCACATGCGAATCGGCATCGAGACCTGCGAGGAACTGCGCCGCGAAGGCGCAAAGCTGCACAGCCGCAAGCTGCGCGCGTTCAACGAGCCGCCCTTCCGCTGAGGCTTTTCACGGGTTCTGGCAACGCCTGGGCCGCTGGTGCGTTGCGCCGAAGAACAGGAGAACATGATGGCCGACACGCCTGCCCCGCCGCCGCCTCCACCCCCGCCCACGGAGACGCCGAAGCCGCGCGCGCGCCGCGCGCCGCCGCGCCATGCCGACGCGGCAAAACCGACTCGCTCGCGCACCGGCGCCGCGACGAAGCGTGCCCCCTCCACGCCAGCCAAGCGCGCCCCGACCAAGCGCAAGCCGCCTGCTGCGTCAAAGGGTTCCGCCGCTCCCGTGCCGGCGGTAAGCGCCACAGCCGGCCCGCGCCCCGCTGCTCCAGCCGCCGAGGTCAATGCCAAGGGCTCGCTTCGCTGGGCTTCGATCGCCGGGGCCGCGATCGCGGCGCTCGGTGCGATCGGCGGCCTGCTCGCGTTGCGCGGCAGCACTCCACGATCGGAAAAGGGCAAGAAGGCCGACGCGAAAAAACGAGACTGAGGCATCGCTTCCGTCTCGCCGCAATAGGTGCGTCAGAGGGCCTGTAAGCCGGGTTCTGTCCTCCCCTCGCGGGGATGGGCGACCATTCCTCTAGCCCTGAACTCGCATTCAGGGTCAAGCAACCAACCCGGGCGCCGGGCCGGAACGAAGCCCATGTGGCGCCCCTATTCGGTCTTGCTCCCGGTGGGGTTTGCCGTGCCGCTGCCGTTGCCGGCTGCGCGGTGCGCTCTTGCCGCACCCTTTCACCCTTGCCTGCCCGCGGACGGGCGTCGGCGGTCTGCTCTCTGTGGCACTTTCCCTGATTCCGACCGAAGCCGGAACCGCCGGGCGTTACCCGGCACCGTCGTTTCCGTGGAGCCCGGACTTTCCTCGGTGCGCTTGCGCGCAACGCGGCCGCCCGGCCCTCTGACGGGCGCTATCTAATCATCTCCCCGCGGCTTGGGAAGCAGCAAGGCGAGCAGGATCATGCGGCATTCGGCATCGACCTCGCCATCGACCAGTTCGGGACGGAAACGGCGCTGGAACGCCATGATTGCGGCCATCGGCTCGCTGGTATCGTAGCCGAAGCGTTCGAGCGCCATCAGAAAGCCGCCCTCGGTCCAGTTCGGATCCATCAGGTTCTTCGTCGGGCGCGGCAGCGCCAGGCGGCGGCGGGCGAGTTCGTGCCAGGGAAAGAGCTCACCGGGATCGCGCTTGCGTGCGGGCGCGACGTCCGAATGGCCGACGACATTGCCGCGCGTGATCTGGTGGCGATCCTTGATCTCGGCGACGAGGCGCACGACCGAGGCGATCTGCGCATCGGGAAAGGGGCGATAGCCGAATTCGTGGCCGGGATTGACGATCTCGATCCCAACAGACGCCGAATTGACGTCGGTGATACCGCGCCAGGAGGACTTGCCCGCGTGCCAGGCACGATCCGCCTCATCGACGAGACGCAGGATCGTACCATCTTCGGCGATCACGTAATGCGACGAGACCTTCGCCTCGGGATCGCGCAACCGGGCGATCGCGGCCTCACCCGTTTCCATGCCCGTATAATGGAGCACGATCATCGTCACCGGCCGCGCGCGGGTGTCGAAATTCGGGGACGGCGCCTCGATCATGGCAGCGAGGCTTGGCGCGACGGGGGCGGCTTGTAAAGCGGGCTCAACCAGCCTTTGCGAGCGGTGCCGGAACCACGGTGCGGCCGGTCGCCTCATAGAGCCCGCGGAAGGCAGTGCTGGGCTGGAAGGCGTCGGTCTGGCCGATCACCGTCTCGCCGGCGCCGAGGACAAGCAGCCCACCAGGGCGGATCACTTGTGCGAACGTGTCGAAAATCTGCCGCCTGAGCCCCGCGGCCAGATAGAACAACACGTTGCGGCACAAGACGATGTCGAAGCGGCCGATCGGCGGTGGATCGCCGACCAGGTTCTGGCGGCGGAACTGGATCTGACGAACGAGTTCGGGCCGCGCGATCCAATCGCCGCCGTCGCTGTCGAACCACAGCATCATCCGCCGGACGGGCAGTCCGCGCTGTATCTCGAACTGCGAGTAGCGGCCTTCGCGTGCGCGCGCGAGCGCGGCCTCCGACACATCGGTGGCGATGATGTCCGGCATGGGCAGTGCATCGCGCTCGGCATGCTCGTTGAACAGCATCGCGAGCGACAGGGGTTCCTGCCCCATCGAGCAACCCGCCGACCAGATGCGCACGCGCCGCCCCGGATTGTCGCGTCCGATGCGCGTGGCTGCCTCCGCGACCATTTCGATCACTTGCGTATCGCGGAAGAACGAGCTTTCCTGATTGAGCAACGCGTCCACCACTTCCTCCGCAAGCTCGGGCGCGCGCCCGTCCAATATCCGCTTCACCAATTCATCGAGCGATCCCAGCCCCCGGGCCCTGAGCACCGGCTTGAGCGCGGTTTCGATCCGCCACGCGCGATTGGCGTCGATCTGTTGCCCGGTGCGCGATTCGAGCAGCGCGGCGATGACGTTCATCGCGCCGCTCGACCGGACGGGGCCCGGCGGCCCTGCGCTCATCATGGCAGCCTCCGCCGCGCGACGACCACCTGGCCGATCGCGTCGGGCGGCAGGACGGCGGCGGCGATCCCGGCATTGGCGACCGCGCCGGGCATCCCCCACACCACCGAACTCGCCTGATCCTGCGCCACGACGCACCCCTTGGCGTCCGAAACCGTCCGCGCGCCCTCGGCGCCGTCACGGCCCATGCCGCTCAGCACCACCGCCAGCGTTCGCGCGCCGTAGACCTGCGCCACCGAGGCGAACATCGGATCGACAGAGGGCATGCACCCGCTCGATGCGGGCCGCCGATCGAGCCGGATCGCCGCGCCATCCCCCGAGCGCGCAACCCGCATGTGCGCATCGCCCGGTGCGAGAATGACGCGCCCCGGCGCGATCCGCATGTGATCGGTGGCGACTACGCACGGGCGCCCCGCAAGCAGAGCGATTTGTGCGGCGAAATAGGGCATGAATGACGCTGGCAGATGTTGCGTGATCAGGATCGGCAGCGTGAAATCGGCCGGAATCGCACGGAGCAGGCGACTGAGTGCGTGGATGCCTCCGGTCGAGGCGCCGATCGCGACAATGTCGAAATCGTCGCCGCGCGGCAACGGTATGGCAGGCGCCGTGGGCGCGGCTCGGTTGCCGGGCGTTGCTTGGACGAGCCGATCGAGCTTGGTCGCGAGGAGATCGCCGAACGCGCCGAGCTGGGCCCCGCCGCTCGGCTTTTCGAGCGTGTCGACCGCGCCCAGGGCGAGCGCCTGGATCGCCGCCGCGCCGCCATCGTGCGCGCTCGACGACACGACGAGCACGCGGGCGCCGTTACCCGCCGCGATGATGTCCGGAAGCGCCGAAAGCCCGTCCATCCCCGGCAGTTCGATATCGAGCAGGACGACCTCGACGCGATTCTCGGCAAGAAACGCCAGCGCTGCACGGACATCCGACACCGCACCCGCCACCGCGAAGCGCTCACCATTGCCGACCAGACGACCGATCACGGCCCGCGCAACGACCGAATCGTCGACGATCAGGATGCGCGCGGGCCTCGAGCCGGACGGAAGATGTCGGAATGCCTCGCGAGGCGACGTGGACATGGACGCGCGCCGCCGGTCAGGCCATGCCGACGATCTGGAGCTTGCTCTCGAGCGTCTCGCGATCGAAGGGCTTCATCACATATTCGTCGGCCCCCGCCTCGATCGCGGCGCGGATATAGGCCATGCCGTTCTCGGTGGTGCAGAAGACGACCTTGGGCCGCTGCGCAAACGCGCGATCGCGCAGCGCGCGGAGGAAATCCATCCCGCTCATCACCGGCATGTTCCAATCGAGCAGGATCACGTCGGGCAGGCTTTCGAGACAGCTCTCGAGCGCCTCGCGTCCATCGCCGGCTTCGGTGACCTCGAAATCGAGCGTCTCGAGAATATGGCGCGCGACTTTTCGAATGACCTTCGAATCATCGACCACGAGACAAGTCTTCATGTGAGAATACCCTGTTGTGACCCCTGTGGTCTCTGTGCCCCAATTCCGTAAGCGTCCCGTTAATCGCGGGAGCGGGCGTCAGGCCGCAGCGGCGAGCCCTGGCACCAGCGCGCGCAGATCGACGACGAGCGCGGGTTCGCCGCGATGCTCGATCACGCTGGTGGCGACGCTCTTCCACCCCGCACTGAGCGCGACTCCGCTCGTGAGCGGCTGAACTTCGTAGGCCGCGACATCTTCAACTCCTTCGACCAGCATGGCGTAAGGATGGCCGTCGATGGGGGTGATCACCGCGCGACGCGCGGCATCACCCGGACATGGCAGGCCGAGCGCAACGCACGAATTGATGACGGTGACGACCCGGCTGCGCAGCGCAGCGAGCCCCTTCACGCGCGGATCGGCGCGCGGCACGGGCGTGACGACGCCGATGTCGACCACCGATTCGACCTGATCGGCGGCGATCGCGACCGCCCGGCCGCCGATCTCGGCGATGAGAAACAACTCGGTCATGCGCACGCCTCCGTTCGACAAGCCGCGAGCGCGCCGAGCAAACGCTCGCGATCGTAGCGATAGATTGCGTCCGGCTCGCCGTCGCGCCTCCGGCTGAGGCGCACAAGCGGCGCGGGCAGATGCTCAGACGGCGGATCGTCGTCCATCGCGAGCACCGCGGCGGCAACCTCGCCCGGCCCAAGCGACGTCACGACGCGATAGCCCGCGCGTTCGACCACGGGACGCAGGAAAGTCGTCATCCATGCGGCTTCGCGACCGGTGACGAGACACAGCGCGTCGCGCTGCGATACAGCGGCATCGATTTGGTCCGCGAACAGCCAGTGGACATCGAGCATTTCGATCTGGTCGTCGCCGATCGCGATCACGCCGGCGACCGGTCCTGCCTCGCGCGCGGCCACCATCGCGAGCGGCAGATCGACGATATCGAGCGCTTCGGCGATCGCGTAGCCAATCTCGTGCGTCCCATCCCTTAGACGGATAATGTGGATCTCATGGCGGCGATCGAGCCCACCTTGCGCGGCGAGCGGGATCATCCCGCCATCGATCGACAACCGCAGACGCCCACCGGTATGGTGGATCGCGTCGATCGCGACCGGCTCGACGCGGTCGATCGCGGCGAGCGGCACCACACGCCGTGCGCCATCGAGATCGAGGAAGAGCAAGGCGGGCTGGTTCGGCACGCCTTCGGCCTTGCCGCCCGCTTCGTCGTCGTTCGCGGCAAGGTCACGCGAGAAGACGAAGCCCGCGGCGTCCGCGAGTCCCGCGCAGTCGATCAGGAGCATCGGCGTGCCGCTGTCGGGAAGGGTGAGCCCGGCATAGACGCCGGTCGCCATCACCGCGGGCGGCGCGGGCTTGATCACGAGTTCCTCGTTGTCGAGAACCGAATCGACCGCGATCGCATAGGCCCCGCCCGATACGCCGACGATCACCAGCGTTTCGACCTGGTCGTCATGATCGTCGGCAAGCCCCAGCACCTCGCCGAGCGCGAGCAACGGCAGTCGCCGGTCGCGCACGGTCGCGATCGGCGCGTCGCCGAGCCGGTCGATCCGCACCGCGCCCGCGGCACGCACGGTGACGATCTCCTCGATCGCCTGGCGCGGCACGGCGAAGCGCTGGTCGCCGACCCCGACGACGATCGTCGAGATGATCGACAAGGTGAGCGGCACGTGGATCGCGATCCTCAGTCCCCGGCCCGGACTGTTGGCAAGCTCGATCCGGCCGCCGATCTGTTCGATATTGGCGCGCACCACGTCCATGCCGACCCCACGGCCGGAGACCGAGGTCACCTCATCCTTGGTGGTGAGGCCGGGCTCGAAAACTAGGTCGAGCCGCTGGCGCTCGGTGAGCTCGCGCAGTTCGCGCTCGCTGCGCGCGCCATTCTCCACGAGGCGGCGGACGAGCTTGGCGGTATCGATGCCGCGGCCGTCGTCCTGGAATTCGATGATGATCTGATTGCCCGATTGGCGCGCCGAAACGGTGAGGCGGCCGTTCTCACGCTTGCCGGCGGCGCGCCGCTCGGCGGGCGTCTCGATGCCATGATCGAGCGCGTTGCGGACGATATGGCTCAGCGGATCGCGCATCATCTCGATCATCTCGCGATCGAGTTCGACATCGGCGCCCTCGATCGAGAGCGATACCGACTTGCCGAGGCTCGCCGCGGTATCGCGCACCATGCGCGGCAATGCCGAGAACAACGCATCGATCTTCTGCATCCGCGTACGCGTCACGGTGTCGCGCATCTCGGCGACGGTGAGTGACAAACGCTCGAGCGACGCCTCGACCAGGGGATCGGGATCGCTGTCATCCCGTAAGCGGCGGGCGAGCTCGTTGCGGGCGAGCACCATGTCCGACATGCCGCTCATCATCCGATCGAGCAGGTCGACCGACAGGCGGACACTGCGCGTGGTCGCGCGCGAGATCGTAGTGGGGTGTGGAGCGACGAAGGTGTCCGACGCGATCTCGACCGACCCGTCGAGCGCGGCGATCAACAGATCCTCGCCCGAATCGCCGAGTGCCTGCCCGCTGTCGATCGCCTCCACGATCTCACCGATGCGGTCGACGATCGCGAGGACGGCGTTGACGAGCGGGCGATCGGGGATGCGCTCACCCGTGCGCACCGCCGACAGCACATCCTCCGCGGCGTGGCTGAGTCGTTCGAGGCGCGGCAATTCGAGGAAGCCGCAGCTGCCTTTCACGGTGTGGACGAAGCGGAAGATGGCATCGAGCCGGTCGCGGTTGGCGGGATCGGCTTCCCACGCGACGATCTCGCCCGAGAGCGCTTCGAGCGTCTCACGCGTTTCGGCGATGAATTCCTGCAGCAGATCGTCCATGGGCCCCCACGCCTTGCGGGAAAACCTATGGGCAAAGAACGGTTAACGAGCGGTTAGCTCAAGTGCGGGACCGGCGGGACAAATTCCCGCACGGCCCCGCTTCGATACTGTCGTCAGCCTGCGCTGTCCGGGCCGTTGTCGTCATCGTCGGCGATGAGGTAAATCGCGGTGCCGATCGCGGCGCCTGCCGCGATACCACCGACGATCGCGGCGTTCCGGGTGAGATTGCTCTTCTTCTTGAGCGGCGTCGCCGTGCGAACCCCTTGGGTTGGTGCAACTTGCGCTGTCGGAAGCGCGTCGGCAGATCGTGTTGCGTCCGCGGCGAAGGCGGCGGTCGAACCGAGCAAGGTTCCAATTGCGCCGATGGCGGCGATATATCTTGTGCGACCCATTCTTACGTCTCCCATCGGTTTACACATTTACTAGGCCCATCGAACGCCGGTGGGTTCTTCTGGTTCCATAGCACTTTACGACGGAGCGACGCGCCCTATCCCGTCATCGAGGCGCCGAAGAGCAGCATTTCCGCTTCGGGTTCGGACACCTGTATGGTGCCGCCGGCCTCGGCGACGAGCGCGCGCGCGAGATAGGCAGCCGCCGCGCGCGGGGCAACAACCGGATCGGCGAGATCGCCGGTGAGCGTGGCGCGCAGCTCGGAATCGAGCACGATGCGCGGCCCCCGCCCGCGCACGACGATCTCGACATTGCCGTCGTCGCGTAGCTCAGCGCCGATATCGAGCTGCCCGCCTCGCACCAGCGCGTCGCCGGCGATCAGCGCGAGGTTGAGCAGCACCTTGATCGCCGGCTTGGGTAGCGCGGCTTCGTCCACCATCCAGCCGATTTCGAGCCGTTTGGTATCGCCGAACAATCCTTCGATCGCGGTGCGCGCCTCGCGCGTATCGATCGTCTCGCCAAAACCGCCTGCGGCGCCGAACGCCAGCCGAAAGAATTTGAGCTTGCTCGCCGAGGCGCGCGCGCTTTCGCCCAGCAGCTCGAGGCAGCGCGCGCGCATGTCGGGATCGTGCTCGTCGGCGAGCAGTTCGAGCCCGTTGTTGAGTGCGCCTACCGGGCTCAGCAGATCGTGGCACAGGCGCGAACAGAGCAGGCTGGCAAATTCGACCGGACTGATCGACGACATCGTGAAATCGCTCCCGCAACAAGGGGTTTTGCGGCGACCTTGTGGCGAAGCCTAGCCCTGCGCGCAACCCGGCGCCGCCTCCAGCTCGACCGGATCGAACCCCTGCCCGTCGATCCGCGCGCGCCACAGCCGCGCCTCGCCACCGCCGACGATCAGCCAATAGGCGCCGTCGGGCGCGGCCGCCAGGACATCTCGGGGCGACGGACGCGGCAAGCCGTTCGGATGCGAGTGATAATGGCCGACCACGCGCGGGCCGCCAGCGCGGGCCGCCTTATGGGCTGCGAGCAACGCGGCGGGATCGATCTCGAACGAGTCCGACCGATCCGCCGCGACGTTGGCACAGGGCTTTGCCGCATCGATGCACTGCGGCGCGCCGAAGAGCAGACCGCAGATTTCTTCGCCCGGAAATGCCGCTGCATCGGCGATAATGCGCTGCAACACGGGCCTTGAAATTCGTGCCTTCATCCCCATTTTCTTAGGGCATGAACCGGGGGGTTTCCATCATCGACGCAACGGTTTCGGCGGAGGCGAACGGCTGGCGTCTCGACCGCGCACTGACCGACGCCATCCCCAATCTGTCGCGCGAGCGGATCAAGACGCTGATTTCGAGCGGCCAGGTGGTCGACACCAGCGGCGCGGCGGTGCGCGATCCTTCGCGCAAGGCGGTTGCGGGGCAGACGTTCTCGGTCGCGGTGCCCGATCCCGTGCCCGCGCACAACGAACCGCAGGCAATCGATCTCGACGTGGTGTTCGAGGATGATCATCTGATCGTGATCGACAAGCCGGCTGGGCTGGTCGTCCATCCGGCGGCGGGCAATCCGGACGGCACGCTGGTCAATGCGCTGCTGCATCATTGCGCCGGTCAACTTTCCGGGATCGGCGGGGTCGCGCGGCCGGGGATCGTCCACCGCATCGACAAGGACACGTCGGGGCTGATGGTCGCCGCCAAGAGCGACCGCGCGCACGAAGGGCTGGCGAAGCAGTTCGCGAAGCATTCGATCGACCGGCGCTACAAGGCGATCGTCGCCGGCATCCCCAACCCGACGTCGGGAACGATCGACGCGCCGCTCGCGCGGTCGCCGGCGAACCGCAAGAAGATCGCGATCGTCGCCTCGGGCAAGCGCGCGGTGACGCATTACCGCACGCTGCGACCGCTCCGCGAGGCGGCGCTGGTCGAGTGCCGACTGGAAACCGGGCGGACGCACCAAGTGCGCGTCCACATGACCTCGATCGGGAACCCATTGCTGGGCGATCCCGTTTATGGCAGAACAAAAGCGGTTCACCGGCCGCTTCTGGAAACCCTGGGTTTCCGCAGGCAGGCCTTGCACGCGGCGCATCTGGGGTTCATCCACCCCGTCAAAAGCAACGCTTTGTCCTTCGATAGCGAATTGCCTGCTGACATGCAGGAACTGTTCACGTCACTTGTCGTATAAGTTTCATGCCGAAACGCATCTGGTGATTTCGGCTGGTTTTAGGGAGACACGATCATGGCCAGCGGCAGCAACGTCCCCGCGACGATCCCCGCACTCGGCGGCGAGGCGAGCCTCAACCGCTATCTCGCCGAGATCAAGAAATTCCCCATCCTGCAACCCGAGCAGGAATATATGCTCGCCAAACGCTTTCAGGAGCATGGCGACACCGAGGCGGCGGCGCAGCTCGTCACCTCGCACCTGCGCTTGGTCGCCAAGATCGCGATGGGCTATCGCGGCTACGGCCTGCCCGTCTCCGAACTGATCTCGGAGGGCAATATCGGCCTGATGCAGGGCGTGAAGAAGTTCGAGCCCGATCGCGGCTTCCGCCTCGCGACCTATGCGATGTGGTGGATCCGCGCCTCGATCCAGGAATTCATCCTGCGCTCGTGGAGCCTTGTGAAGATGGGCACCACCGCGGCGCAGAAGAAGCTGTTCTTCAACCTTCGCCGGATGAAGGCAAAGCTCGATGCGTTCGAGGACGGCGACCTGAAGCCCGAGGATGTCGCCAAGATCGCCAAAGATCTCGGCGTCACCGAGGACGAGGTCACGAGCATGAACCGCCGCATGGCGATGGGCGGTGACACCTCGCTCAACGTGCCGATGCGCGAGGACGGCGAAGGCCAGTGGCAGGATTGGCTCGCCGATGACGAACCGCTGCAGGACCAAGTGGTCGCCGACGCGCAGGAAGCCGACGTGCGGCACGACATGCTCGTCTCGGCGATGGATTCGTTGAACGATCGCGAGAAGCACATCCTGACCGAACGCCGGCTGACCGACGATCCCAAGACGCTCGAGGAACTGAGCCAGGTCTATGGCGTCAGCCGCGAGCGCGTCCGCCAGATCGAGGTTCGCGCGTTCGAGAAGCTGCAAAAGGCGATGATGCGGCTAGCGGGCGAGAAACGGCTGCTGGCCGTCTGAATCGTTTCGTCGACGAATCGAATAGGCTAGGGTCCGTACTCAATTAGAACAAGATCGTGACGGAGGCGATTTTGGCGCGAGGCAAGGAGCAAGGAGGGAGCGATGCTGAAGCATCGTGACCGACGCGCAACGCCGCCTGGCGTCAAAAGCGGCCCGCCGCTTCGCGGTCGCCCGTGCAAGCCCGCCGAGCATTGTCGCTTGCTTGCGCGTAGCTTGAGCTACGCGTCTGCGCTGCGCTCCTCGTCGGCGGGCTTGTACGGGCGATCACGATCCTTGTTCTAATTGAGTACGGACCCTAGAGCGCGGGGATGGCGACATCCTCGCGCTTTTCTTTCGGTCGTATCGTCCGCCTGGTGCTCAAGGTCGCGATCTGGTTCGTCGTGATCTCGATCGCGTGGGTGGCGCTCTATCGCTTCGTGCCGCCGCCGGTGACCTTCACGATGATCGGCAACGCGCTCGACGGACGGGGCATCCACAAGGACTGGATGCCGCTATCGACGATGGACCCGGATATGGCGCGCGCGGCGATCGCGGGCGAGGACGCCAAATTCTGTTCGCACCACGGCTTCGACCTCGAGGCGATCGAGACCGCGTATCAACGTAACCAGAATGGCGGGCGCATCCGTGGCGGATCGACGATCAGCCAGCAGACCGCGAAGAACGCCTTCCTGATCCAGGGCGGCGGCTATGTCCGCAAGGGTTTCGAGGCGTGGTTCACGCTGCTGATCGAGACGATCTGGGGCAAGAAGCGGATCATGGAAGTCTATCTCAACATCGCCGAGACGGGGATCGGCACCTATGGCGCCAATGCGGGCGCGCAGCGCTATTTCGGGCATGATGCCTCGCACCTGACCACGACCGAGGCCGCGCGGATCGCGGCGGTGCTGCCGCTGCCCAAGAAGCGGCTGGCGATCGCGCCCAGGGGCTTCACCCGGCGCCACGGCAACGCGATCGCCCGTCGTGCCGGCGTGGTGCGGCGCGACGGGCTCGATGCGTGCCTGAAATAGCCCTTACCGGTTGGTGAGGCTGTCCGCCGCCTGCTCGGCCGAATCGCCGACCTGCTTGGCGGCATCGCCCACCTGATCGGCGGCGGTCGTCACCGCTTCGGTCTTCAGATTGTCGTTCTGCCCCTGGTTGAACAGGAACCAGGCGCCGACGATGACGACGATCAGCACGGCGAGCCCGATCAGCAGCCCGCCCCCACCGCCGCGGCGCTCGATCACCGTGGTGTGGGTGGGCGGCGCGGGCGGCGTATCCGCCGGCTCGGTCGTGCGGATCTCGGTAACGCGGTCGCGGTCGTCCGACATGATACGTCCCTCCTCGTTGTTGGGCGCACCAACGAAACGGCCGGTCGGGTTGTTCCCGATTCGGAACGATCGTCAGAACGGCAGCTTGAAGCCCGGCGGCAGCGGGATGCCCTGCGTCATCTTGGACATTTCCGCGCTGGAGGCGGCATCAGCCTTGGCGCGCGTATCGTTGATCGCGGCCGCGATCAGATCCTCGAGCATCTGTTTTTCCGACGGTTGCAGCAGCGATTCGTCGATCTCGACGCCGATGATCCGGCCCTTGGCGCTGGCCTTGACCTTGACCATCCCGCCGCCCGCCGCGCCCTCGACCTCGATATTGTCGAGATTGTCCTGCGCCTTCTGCAACTCGGCCTGGACGTTCTGGGCCATCGCCATCATTTCTTCGATACTCTTCATCACGCGTCACTCCCGTGTTCCGGTTTTCTCGATCGTCACCTCGGCGTCCGGGAACGCCTCCAGTGCGGCCTTCACCACCGGCGTGGATTTCGCCCACGCCTCATAATCGGCCTTTTCCTTCGCCTCCGTCTCGCGCACCGAGAGCGCGCCGGCGGCGTCTTCGGTCGTCACCTTCCAGCGCTGCCCGGTCGCGCGTTGCAGGCCGGCGGTGAGATCGGCGACGAGATCGGCCGGCAGCGGCCGGGCCGCGCTCAGCACGATCTCGGGCGGGGCATAGCGGATCACGCGCGCCGAATGCCGCAGCCGTTCGGCGAGGCCGAGCTGCCCGCCGGCATCGAACAGCGCGATCACGCCAGCGAAATCGGCGGGCGGTGCGGCAGGCCCGTTCGCAGGCGGCGGTGACGGCGCGGCAGGCGCCGGGGCGGCAGAAGCGGGCGCCCCCCCCCCGCTTGCGACGCGGCGCGCGAGCTCGCCCGGATCGGGGAGGCTGGAGGCGTGGATGACGCGCAGCAGCGCCATTTCCGCCGCTTCGATCGGCAGCGCGGCGCGCGCGACTTCGTCATGACCCTTGAGCAGCAATTGCCAGAGGCGATGGAGCGCCGGGAAGGAAAGCTTGCCCGCCCATTCCTCGTAACTCGCGCGTTCCTCGGCGGGCTGCGCGGGATCGGGCGGCGTGCCGAGCTTGACCAACGTCACGCCGTGGACGGTTTCGAGCAGCGTGCGCAGCACCGATTGTGGATCGACGCCGTAATCATATTGCCGCCGAAGCGCCGCGAGCGCGCCCGGCGCATCGGCGGCGAGCACCAGGCCCATCAGCTCGCGTATCGCGCCGCGATCGGAAAGGCCGAGCATCGTGCGCACCGCCTCCGCGGTCACGCCGCCGCCTTCCATCCCGGCGTGCGCGATCGCCTGATCGAGGATCGAGAGCCCGTCGCGCGCCGAGCCTTCGGCCGCGCGCGCGATCAGCGCCAGCGCCTCGGGCTCGGCCTCGACACCCTCCTGCTCCGCCACCCAGGCGAAATGCGCGCCGAGCTTGTCGGTGGGGATGCGGCGCAGATCGAACCGCTGGCAGCGCGACAGCACCGTCACCGGCACCTTGTTGACCTCGGTGGTGGCGAACAGGAACTTCACATGCTCGGGGGGCTCCTCAAGAGTCTTGAGTAACGCATTGAATGCGTTCTTGGAAAGCATGTGGACTTCGTCCACGATGTAGATCTTGTAGCGCGCCGAGACCGCAGCATAGCGCGAGGCATCGATGATCTCGCGCACGTCGTCGACGCCGGTATGGCTCGCGGCATCCATCTCGATCACGTCGATATGGCGCCCCTCGGCGATCGCGCGGCACGGCTCGCATACGCCGCACGGATCAATCGTCGGGCCGCCCTCGCCGTCCGGACCGATGCAGTTGAGCGCCTTGGCGATCAGCCGCGCGGTCGAGGTCTTGCCCACCCCGCGCACCCCGGTGAGCAGGAAAGCGTGCGCCAGCCGATCGCGCTTGATGGCGTTGGCGAGCGTCGTCACCATCGCATCCTGGCCGATCAGCTCGGAGAAGGTCTGCGGCCGGTATTTGCGCGCGAGCACGCGATAGGGCTGCACGGTCGCGGGCTGGGGCGGCTCGCCGAGATCGAGGGAGGAATCGGTCATCGGATGCTATCTAGGCATGGCGCGCGCGGTTGTCGAAGGCGGAGCGTCACCGGGTGAAGTGGAGAAAGTGGAGAGCGTCGCGCGGGTTCGCATAGGGTGGCGCAAAACGCGGAAGAGGGTGGCGATGGAAGGCGGGCGCGTGTTCATTATTTGTTCTTTAGACGAAGGCGATGATGTAGGAAAGCCGGTGACGAAGAGGGCCGAGTATTGAGGGGGGAGCAGCGTCGCGGCGAAGCCGCGCCGTCGGTCGGCGCTTGGGCGCCGCCGGCCGGCAAGCCGCTTTCCTCGATTTAGCTTCGCTAAATCTTGGCGGCGGGCGGTGGGAGCCGGGACGACCCGTGGCGAAATCGTTGCGGCTGCTTCCTTCCGGACCTGACCGGGTTGGCGACGACCACGTCCGCCCGACTCCCGCGCGCCATATGGGCGAAGCGCGTGTCTTGCGCAAGATCGCGCGGAAACGATGGAGCGAATCGCGCGATTGCGTCGTTTACCTGAGAACAATGGTAGGATAGGTTTTCACCATCCGCCCCTTTCGGGAGACGTCGTGCCGCGATCGCCATCCAGAGCCCCCAGCCGAAGGCCGTTCTTCGCGGCAGGCTTGTGGCTCGCGCTCGTCACGGCGGCGCTCAGCGCCCTGATTCCGGGAGGCCTGCCGCGCAGCGCCGCGACCGGCTCCGCCTTCAGCCCCGCGACCTCGATCGAGGCGCTACGCGCCGGATCGCCGTCGGTGCGCCATGGCGCCCGTCGCCGCGTTCCCGACGGCAACCGCACGCCCGCCTTCTGGCGGCGCGCGCGTGCGATTGCGGGCTGGTATCTGGCGGCGGTGGCGACGCTCCGCCTGCGTGCCCCGCGTATCGCCGCCCCGACCGATGCGACCGCAAGCGCGGCGCAGGGAAGCGCCTTCCCGCCGGCCCACGATTTTTTCGCGCGCGGCCCGCCGCTCGGCTGATCCCCTCATGCTCGCCCGCGTGGCATCCGGAAAAAATGGGCCACGCCTGTCCCGGGTTCACTGGAGAACCGAGATGAGAAAGCGAAAGCAGCGGCCGCCCTGGTGGTTCGCGTTCGCCCTGTGGGGCGGAATCGCGGGCGCCGCCGCGGCGATGACCGCGATGGTCGGATTATCGGCGCCATAGCCGCGATCCGGCAATGACCGGCACGGGCGCCAGACGATCGGCGCCCGTGCCCCCTCCTGACATGGAGACCCGATGCCCCATCATACTCCCCTGATCGCGACGATCGTCGGCGGCCTCGTCATCGCCTTCGTGTTCGGCGCGCTCGCGCACCGGCTGCGCGTGCCGCCGATCGTCGGATATCTGCTCGCCGGCGTGATCGTCGGCCCCTTCACCCCCGGCTATGTCGCCGACGCCCACCTCGCCAACGAGCTCGCCGAGATCGGCGTGATCCTGCTGATGTTCGGCGTCGGCCTGCATTTCTCGCTCCGCGACCTGCTGTCGGTGCGCCGCATCGCCGTGCCGGGCGCGGTCGTGCAGATTGCCGCCGCGACGCTGATGGGCATGGCGCTCGGCTGGGTATTGGGCTGGAGCCCGCTCGCCGGCTTCGTCTTCGGCCTCGCGCTCTCGACCGCGAGCACGGTGGTGCTGCTGCGGGCGCTGCAGGCGCAGGATCTCGTCAACACCAATCGCGGGCGGATCGCGGTGGGGTGGCTGATCGTCGAGGATCTGGCGATGGTGCTCGCGCTGGTGCTGCTGCCCGCGCTCGCCGGGGTGATGGGCGGCGAGGCGCGCGGGCTCTCGGCGATGGCCGCGCCGCTTGCCATGACCGCGCTCAAGGTCGGCGCGTTCGTCGCGATCATGCTGCTGATCGGGCGCCGCGCGATCCCCGCCGCGCTGCACTGGGTGGTGCATACCGGATCGCGCGAGCTGTTCCGCCTCGCGGTGCTGGCGATCGCGCTCGGCGTGGCGTTCGGCGCGGCCTATGCGTTCGGGGTGTCGTTCGCGCTGGGGGCGTTCTTCGCCGGCATGATCCTGGGCGAGACGCCGCTCAGCCGCCGCGCGGCGGAGGAGACGCTGCCGCTGCGCGACGCCTTCGCGGTCTTGTTCTTCGTCTCGGTGGGAATGCTGTTCGATCCAGCGGTGCTGATCGAGCAGCCGCTGCCGCTGCTGGCGACGCTCGCGATCATCGTGCTCGGCAAATCGCTCGCGGCGTTCGTGATCGTGCGCGCATTCGGCCATACCAGCCTGGTCGCGATGACGGTGGCCGGAAGCCTCGCGCAGATCGGCGAGTTCTCGTTCATCCTCGCCTCGCTGGGCACGGGGCTGGGCGTCCTGCCGCCCGAGGCGAGCAGCCTGATCCTGGCGGGGGCGATCCTCTCGATCCTGCTCAACCCGTTCGTCTTCTCGGCTATCGCCGCTTATACCGCGCGCCACGCCGAAGCGCCGGTACCCGCGCCGCCGGCCGAGACCTCGCATGTCGTGCTGGTGGGCCATGGGCGCGTCGGCCATCGCATCGCCGAGCGGCTGCACGAGGGCGCACACTCGCTGGTGGTGATCGACGACGATCCCGAGCGCGTCGAGGCCGCCGCCGCGCGCGGGATCGAGGCGATCCGCGGCGACGCGACCGATCCGCGGGTACTCGAAGCGGCGGGAATCGCGCGGGCGGCGACGCTGATGCTCGCAATTCCCGAAGGCTTCGAGGCGGGCGCGATCGCGCAGCGCGCGCGGGCGATCAATCCCGCCATCCGCATCATCGCGCGCGCGCATTCGGACGCGCAGGTGGCGCATCTGGAGGGGCTCGGCGTCGCGGAGATCGTGATGGGCGAGCGCGAGATCGCCGCACAGATGCTGCGGCTCGCGAGCGCGCCGGTGGCAACGGTGCATTGAGCGGACGGCGTCAGGCGAAGGCGCTCGCCACCGCGCGCGCGACGTCGGCGTGGATCGCACCTGCCTGATCGGCCGAGAGCCCGGGCGCGTAGAGATAGGAGGCGATCAGGATCGGCGCGCGGCGCGGCGGCCAGCAAATCGCGACGTCGTTGACCGCGCCCTCGCCGCTGCGGCCGGTCTTGTCGCCGACGCGCCAGTCGGCCGGCAGCCCGGCGCGGAGCAGTGCCCCGCCCGTCTTGCCGGCGACCATCCAGTCGATGAGTTGCGTACGCGACGATGGCGACAGCACGTCGCCGAGCAGCAGCGCCCGCAGCAGGCCGATCATCGCCGCGGGCGTGGTGGTGTCGTGGACCTCGCCGGGGGCCACGAGGTTGAGCGCGGTCTCGTAGCGGTCGAGCCGCGACACCGGATCGCCGGCGGCACGCATGAAGCGCGTCAGCCCCGCGGGCCCACCGATGCGCTCGAGCAGCAGGTTGGCGGCGCTGTTGTCGGAAAGCTCGACCGCGCCGGCGCAGGCTTCGCGCACGGTGAGCGTGTGGGTGCCGAGATGCGCCTTCACCACCGGGGCGTAATCGAGCAGATCGGCGTCGGTGAAGCTCAGCTGGTCGTCGAGCGTCATCGCGCCGGCATCGACGCGCGCGAGGATCGCGGCGGCGAGCGGTGCCTTGAAGGTCGAGCACAAAGCATAGCGGCTGCCGGCATCGTGGCCGATCGCGCGGCCGGTGGCGGTATCGAGCGCCGCGACGCCGAGCCGGCCGCCGGTGTGCGCGGCGACGGCGGCGAGGTCGGGCGACGGCGCGATATCGTCGTGCGCTTCGGGCGCGCCAGATCGGCACGCCGCGAGGCCGGTGGCGAGCAGCCCGCCGACGACGAGGCGACGCCCCAGCATCAGCGCCACCGCATGTCGCGTGCGCCGGGCGGCATCTTCACGGTCAGGCTTTCCATCGCGTCGGTGAGCGTGATCTGGCAGGCGAGCCGGCTGGTGCGCGTGGCGCCGAGCGCGAGATCGAGCATGTCCTCCTCCTCCTCGCTGGGCGGGGGCAGCTTGTCGACATCCTCGGGCGCGACGATGACGTGGCAGGTCGAGCAGGCCATCTGCCCCTCGCACGTGCCCTCGAGCGGCTGGCCGTAAGCCTGGGCGAGATCGAGCAGCCGGTCGCCGGGGGAGCCTTGCGCCTCCTCGATACGCGCGCCGTCGGCGCTGACGAAGCGGACGAGGATCATGCCGCCACCCGCTGCGCGTCGGCGGCGGCGATGATGCAGGTGAGCGCGTCGGTCAATTCATCCTCCGTCGTGTAGCGGCCGACGCCGAGGCGGATGCTCGACCGCGCCTCAGCATCGGTGAGGCCGATCCCGCGCAGGACGTGGCTGGGCCGGCCCGAGCCGCTGGCGCAGGCCGAGCCGGCGGAGAAGGCGATGTCGCGCAGGTCGGAGAGCAGGCGGTTCACGTCGAGGCCCTCGCGGCGGATGTTGAGGTTGCCGTGGTAGCGGGAGCTGGGCGTGCCGTTGAGAATCCATTCTCCCCTCCCTGCAAGGGAGGGGCCGGGGGTGGGTGCGCCCGAAGGGAGCTCGCTACGCTCGCTACCCACCCCTAACCCCTCCCTTGCAGGGAGGGGAATCCCGAATGCGCCCACTGCAGCGTCCCATAACCGTTCGACATGCGCGGCATCCTCGTCGGCTCGCTCCTTCATCAGCACCGCCGCCGCGCCGAAACCAACGCAGAGCGCGGGCGAGAGGGTGCCCGAGCGGCCGGGGGCTTCCTGGCCGCCGCCGTGGAGGAGCGGCTCCACGCCCACGCCGTCGCGGATCCAGAGCGCGCCGATGCCCTTGGGGCCGTGGATCTTGTGCGCCGAGATCGCGACCAGATCGCATGCCTCCGGAACGGCCACGCGGCCATAGCCCTGCACGGCGTCGCACAGCATCAGCGCGCCCGCCTCGTGCGCGAGTGCCGCGAGCTCGGCGATGGGCTGGATCACCCCGATCTCGTTGTTGACGAGCATCGCCGCGACGAGGCCGGTGCCGGGGCGGATCGCCGCGCGCGCGGCATCGAGATCGACCAGCCCGTCGCGGCCGACCGGGAGGATCGTCACCGCCCGGCCGCGCGCCCGCTCTGCCGCCACCGTATCGAGCACGGCGGCGTGCTCGGTGGCGAGGGTGACGATGGCGCCGCTGGTACCTTTGATCGCCCAGTTGAGCGCTTCGGTCGCGCCGCCGGTGAAGGCGACGCGGCCGCCCGCCGGAAGCAGCGCTGAGACTTGCGCGCGGGCGTGCTCGACCGCCGCCTTGGCCACCCTTCCCTCGCGATGGGGCGAATGCGGGTTGGCGTGCTGGGTCTCGAGCCAGGGCAGCATCGCGGCCAGTGCCTCGGGCGCGAGCGGGGTGGTCGCCTGATAATCGAGGTAAATGCTCACGCCGCGAAGCTCCGCGTCTCGCGCGCGACCTGGCGCCACGCGGCGATGAAGCGGGCGACATCCTCTTCGCTCGTCGCGCGGCCGAAGCTGACGCGGATCACCTCGCGCAAGGCGGGATCGCGCCAGCCCATCGCGGCGAGGACGTGGCTGGGCTTCATGCTGCCCGACGAACAGGCGCTGCCCGCCGACACCGAAATGCCCGCCATGTCGAGGCGGATGAGCTGCGCGGCGGCGGCGGTGCCGCGCATCCGATAGGCGCCGATCGCGGGATGGCGCGGCGCGCGCGCGGCGACCACCTCACCACCCGAGCGCTGGATGGCGTCGTCGAGCGTGGCGCGCAGGGCGGCCATGCACGCCATGTCCTCGGGTTCCTCGACCGCGGCGGCGAAACCGAGCGCGCCGGGCAGATTCTCGGTGCCCGCGCGATAGCCGCGCTCCTGCCCGCCGGTGGGGGCGAGCGTGCCGAGATCGCGCACCAGCAGCGCGCCGATCCCCGGCGGGCCGCCGCGCTTGTGGGCGGAGATCACGACGAAATCGGCGTGCTCGATCGGCGCGGGGTCGGCGCCCGCCGGCATCTGCGCGGCATCGACCAGCAACAACGCGCCGGCAGCGTGGATCACGTCGGCCAGGTCGGCGATCGGCTGGCGGACGCCAGTTTCGCTGTTGGCCCATTGGATCGCGACGATGGCAGGAAAGCGCTTCTCGACTTCGCTCGAAGCGAACGGGATGGAAGAAGGGGCGTCACTCCCCTGTCCGTTCGTGTCGAGCGAAGTCGAGACACCTTCCGAAGAAACGAGGCCATGCTCGTCCACCGGCAGAATTTCCGCCTCGCCCGCAGCGCGGAAGACCGAATCGTGCTCGACCGCCGACACCAGCCGCCGCGCCGCGCTCGCCCGGCCGAGCGCGAGGCCGAGCGCCTCGCTGGCACCGCTGGTCAGGATCAGGTCGTGCTTCCAGCCATAGGCCTTCGCGATCCGCCGCCGTGCGTCCTCCAGCGCGGCGCGCGCGGCGCGGCCCTCGGCGTGCGGCGACGAGGGATTGGCCCAGCGCGCGAAGCCTTCCGCCACGGCCGCGCGCGCGGCCTCGGTCATCGGCGTGGTGGCGGCGTGGTCCAGATAGAGGCGATCGGCCAAGCGGGGTTCCGACATGATTGCGAAAAGGGGCTCGCCGCCTATATAGCGGCGACGTTTTCCCGCGCCACCGCGCCAAGCCGACAGGTCTCATGCCCGAAGTCATTTTCCCCGGCCCCGAAGGTCGCCTCGAAGGTCGTTTCGCCCCCGCGCCCAAGCCGCGCGCGCCGGTGGCGATGATCCTCCATCCGCATCCCGCCTCGGGCGGCACGATGAACAACCGGATGGTGATCGAGCTCTACAAGACCTTCCAGCGCCGCGGCTTCGCGACCCTGCGCTTCAATTTCCGCGGCGTCGGCAAGAGCCAGGGCACGTTCGACAACGGCATCGGCGAACTTTCCGACGCCGCGAGCGCGCTCGACTGGGTGCAGAGCTTCCACCCCGAGGCGCAGACGACCTGGATCGCGGGCGTCAGCTTCGGCGCGTGGATCGGGATGCAGCTTTTGATGCGCCGGCCGGAGATTCGCGGCTTCATCTCGATCGCGCCGCCCGCCAACATGTACGATTTCACCTTCCTGGCGCCCTGCCCCTCCTCGGGCATCATCATCCAGGGCGAGGCCGACGAGGTGGTGACGCCGAGCGCGGTGCAGAAGCTGGTCGACAAGCTGCGCACGCAGAAGCACATCACGATCCACCACGACGTGATCCCGCGCGCCAACCATTTCTTCGAGCACGAGATGCCGGAGCTGATGGGCTCGGTGGACAATTATCTGGATATGCGGCTGGACCCGAACTCGCCGATTAAATGAGGCTGGCTGGAGCGGCTTAGAGCAACGGGCGTTTAATCTGACCCACCGCCGTTCGCCCTGAGCTTGTCGAAGGGCCGTTCTTCTTTTCCACGGCGGGAAAAGGACGGTGCTTCGACAACCCCGGATCAAGTCCGGGGACGAACGGTTCTGATTTGAGGCTCGTTGCTCTAGTCGCAGCTAATCCGCGTCTCGGCGGCGAGCCCGGCCGGCGGCGCGCAGCGCCGGCCGACGGCATGGATTTACTTCATGCCGGCGCAGCCCGCAGTGGCGCCTGTCTTCTTCTCGCCACCTCCCCGGCGAAAGCCGGGGAGGTGCGTGTGGGACGGAAGCGCTTTACTAAACTAGTTTTATAATATTAATCCTTCTCGGAGCCGGATAGGCAAAGGGGAGGATTTCATGAGCTTGTTGTTCGCCGCACTGGCCGTCTTGACGGCACCCGTCCCGCTCGACGGCGCGCTCGGTGCGAACTTCAACGAGCATTACGAGGACGTGGATTTCGCCGAGCTCCGGCGCGCGAACGACCGCTGGATCCGCGGCTTCCTGACGATGCCGCAGGTCGATCCCGCCCATCCGGCCGCGCATGAAGCCATCGCGGTCACGCTCGATGCCGAACGCCGCGGCTTCGCCACCATCCTGACGCTCAAATGGCCGATGCGGAAAAGCGGCATTCCGGCAACCGATTCGCCCGCATTCGCGCGCGCGTTGCGGGAGCTCGACGCGGTGCTGCCGCTGGTGATGGGCAAGGTCGACGTGCTCGAAATCGGCAACGAGCCCTTCGTCGAGGCGCGCCGGGCGGAGTGGGACGAACGGCTCAACACTTTCTACGAAACGATGGCGCGGCGCGTGATCGCCTATCGCGCGCAGCATTGCGCCGAGAGATGCCAGACGCGGTTGTTCATGGGCGCGCTCAACAACCTCGCCGATCCCAAATGGCGTGTGCCCGCCACCGCGCGCTGGGTCGATTTCGCGCGCGAGACCAAGGAGATCGAGGGCGTCGACATCCACCCGCACGTGCGCTCGATCGATCAGGCGCAGGCGTTCGTCGATTATGTCCTGCCGCGGCTGCGGCCCGACCAGACCTTCCTCGCCACCGAATTCTCGCTGGTCCATCATTGGAAGCAGCATCTGCGTGACCGCGTGCCCGCGACGTTCGCGAAGGCCTATGGCGTCGCGCCCGAAACGCAGGTGTGGCAGCAGATCGACGCCGCGATCGCCGCGCCCGTCCCGCAACGCGAGTGGAACGACTTCCTGATGGCGAGCCCGTGGTACGCCGGCCAGTGCAGCTATCTGACGAGGCAGATGGCGATGTTCCGCGCGACCGGCCGGCTCGCGGTCGCAACCTACGGCTTCAAGCAGGGCAAATCGATGACGCGCCATTTCGGGCCGGACAAGGCGCCCTGGCTGCTCAACAGCGTGATCGCCAGCCGCACCGTGCAACCGCATGCCGACGGCACGGCGAGCGTTGCTCCGTGCTGGTACGAGGATTTCCGGCGGTTGGCGGCGCCGCAAGTCAAATCCACCCGATAGCCGCGCAACAATCGGATCAGATCGTCCAGATGACGACGTTGCCCACCAGCACCAGCGCCATCACGAGCATCAGCACGCCCTTCTGCCGGCTCTCGCGCTGTCGGATCAGCACGATGCCGCCGATGACGAGCGCGAAGGCGGCGAGCATGGCGATCGCGGGGGCGGCGTGTTCGAGGCCGGTCATGCCGGCTCGCGCTCGACTGCCGCCTCGCCGGCGAGCACCGCGGCATAGCGATCGAGATCGACATTGCCGCCCGAAAGAATGACGAGCGTGCGCTCGGCGGGCTCGATCCGGCGCGCGAGCAAGGCAGCGAGCGCCACCGCGCCGCCCGGCTCGACCACCAACCGCAGCTTCTCCGCCGCCCAGCGCTGTGCGGCGCGAATCTCCGCCTCGCTCACCGCCACGCCGTGCGCGTCGCGATTCGCCAGCACCTCGAAGGTCAGCGGCGAGACGCGCGGCGTCTGGAGCGCGTCGCACGCGGTAGGCGGTGGGTTGGGGCCGACGGGCTCGATCCAGCCCGCCTCGAGGCTCTTGCGCATATCGTCCCACCCTTCGGGCTCGACCACGGTGATCGCGGCATCGGGGAGCGCGAGCGCCAGCCCCGCCGCCAAGCCGCCGCCGCCGCACGGCGTCACCACGCGCGCCGGGGCGCCGAGGCCCTGCTCCTCCATCTGCCGCGCGGCCTCGACGCCCGCGCTCCCCTGCCCTTCGATCACCCAGGGATCGTCGAAGCTCGGCACCAGCGTCGCGCCGCGCGCTTCGGCGAGTCGGCCGGCGATCAACTCGCGGCTCTCGGTCGCGCGGTCGTAGGCCACGACTTCCGCGCCCAGCGCCAGGGTCGAGTCGCGCTTGGCCCGCGGCGCATCCGCCGGCATCACGATCGTCGCCGGAATCCCCAGGCGTTTCGCGGCCCAGGCGATGCCCTGCGCATGGTTTCCCGAGGAAAATGCAACCACGCCGCGCGCCCGCACGTTTTCGTCGAGCGCGGTGAGCCGGTGCCAGGCCCCGCGCAGCTTGAAGGCGCCGATCGGCTGCAGGCATTCGGCCTTGAAGGCGATCGGAACGCCGCCCAGCTCGCGGACGAACAGCGGCGAGGGAGGCAGGATTTGCGCGACTTTCGCCGCTGCGTCACGGACCCCGGCCCGGGTAGGTTGTCGTACGATCGTCACACCTTGTCCTTCATCGTTCCGCAACGCTTTACATCGCTGCCTGCTGCTCCTATGTCGCGCATCCGCTGCCCCATGGGACTTCCAACCGCAAGGCAGCTCTTGTGTCGAAACTACCCGTTGGAGGTCCCTTGAATTGGCCAAGCACCATAGCGCGCTGGGGCTAGCAATCGCCCCCCTCGATGTCATCCGTGGCATCGACATCGCCAAGGGCAATCCGGCCCAGCCGGTCACGCTCGTTCGCCCGCACGCCGCTGCGCGCGCCGCCCGGTTCTTCGTCGAGAAGTTTCCGGGCCGCTCGATGTATGCGGTGAAGGCGAACCCCTCGCCCGATCTGCTGCAGATCCTGTGGGACAGCGGAATCACGCATTACGACGTCGCCTCGATCGCCGAAGTGCGGCTGGTGGCGCGCACGCTGCCCGGCGCGACCCTGTGCTTCATGCACCCGGTCAAGGCCGAGGAAGCGATCCGCGAAGCCTATCACACGCACGGCGTGCGCGTCTTCAGCCTCGATTCGATCGAGGAGCTGGAGAAGATCATGCGCGCCACGGGCGACGCGACCGACCTGACGCTGTGCGTGCGGCTGCGCGTGTCGTCGAACCTCTCGAAGCTCAGCCTCGCTTCCAAGTTCGGCGCGCTGCCGGGCGAGACCCGGGCGCTGCTGTTCGCGGCGCGCCAGGCGGCGGACGCACTTGGCATCTGCTTCCATGTCGGCAGCCAGGCGATGAGCCCGGACGCCTACGCCAATGCGATGGAACTGGTGCGCAGCGCGATCGTCGAGGCGGCGGTGACGGTCGACGTGGTCGATGTCGGCGGTGGTTTCCCGAGCGTCTATCCCGACATGGACCCGCCCTCGCTGGAGCGCTATTTCGAGACAATCCACCGCGCGTTCGAGAGCCTGCCGATCAGCTATTCGGCTGAACTCTGGGCCGAGCCGGGCCGCGCATTGTGCGCGGAATATTCGTCGCTGATCGTGCGCGTGGAACGGCGCCGCGGCGACGAGCTCTACATCAACGACGGCGCGTACGGCGCGCTGTTCGACGCCGCACACATCGGCTGGCGCTTCCCCGTCCGCCTGCTGCGCGAGCCGGAGAGCAACACGCGCGACATGCCGTTCAGCTTCTACGGGCCGACCTGCGACGATCTCGACCATATGGCCGGGCCGTTCGAGCTGCCCGCGGACGTCACCGTCGGCGACTATATCGAGATCGGCATGCTCGGCGCCTATGGCGCGGCGATGCGCACCGCATTCAACGGCTTCGGCTCGGACGAGACGGTGATCGTCACCGACGAGCCGATGGCCTCGCTCTACATGGAACGCGAGGCCGAGGTCGCATCGAACGTCGTCACGCTGTAAGAGCAGCGGCATTCACTTTCGTCATGCCGGCCGTCGCCGGCGTGACCAGCTCCGTTCGTTTCGAGCGTAGTTGAGAAACGGCCGCAAGCGCATCGCAGGCGCTTCTCGACTGCGCTCGAAGCGAACGGAGTTTGGGAGCTCGGTAGCGGGCCCCCGCATTTGGGTAAACGCGTCCCCATCAACGACGCCTGACTGATGAGTGGAGATCCACGTGACCGTCACCCACCCCGACGCCTCGACCGTCAACGACACCCGCAAGGCCGAATTGCTCTCGACCACCGTCGAGCATGTCGACATCACCACGTTCGACGCGCGCCCGATCATCGATTCGATGGGCAAGATGAGCTTCACCAGCCGCGACCTCGCGCGCGCGACCGGCATCTACAACCAGATGCTCGCCGACAAGGATTGCTCGATCTTCCTCGTCATCGCCGGCTCGACCTCGGCGGGCGGGTGCATGGACCTCTATGCCGAGCTGTTGCGCTCGAACATGATCGACGGCGTGGTCGCGACCGGCGCGTCGATCGTGGACATGGATTTCTTCGAAGGACTTGGCCACAAACACTATCAGGCACTTGAGATTCCTGACGATAACGTGCTGCGCTCGCTCTATATCGACCGCATCTACGACACCTATATCGACGAGGAGCAGCTCCAGGACTGCGACCACACGATCGGCGAGATCGCCGACTCGCTGGAGCCGAAGCCCTATTCCTCGCGCGCCTTCATCCGCGAGATGGGGCGGTATCTGTCGGAGCACGGCAAGAAGGACAACAGCCTCGTCAAGCTCGCCTACGAGCACGACGTGCCGATCTTCTGCCCGGCGTTCGTCGACAGCTCGGCGGGCTTCGGGCTGGTCAAGCACCAGGTCGAGCGGATGAAGGAAGGCAAGCCCTATCTCACGATCGACGCGGTCGCCGACTTCCGCGAGTTGACCGACATCAAGATCAAGGCCGGCACCACCGGCCTGCTGATGATCGGCGGCGGCGTGCCCAAGAATTTCATCCAGGATACCGTTGTTTGCGCCGAAATCCTCGGCCACGACGATATCGAGATGCACAAATATGCGGTGCAGATCACCGTCGCCGACGTGCGCGACGGGGCGTGCTCGTCCTCGACGCTCAAGGAAGCGGCGAGCTGGGGCAAGGTCGATACCGCGCTCGAGCAGATGGTGTTCGCCGAAGCCGGCAGCGTGATGCCGCTGCTCGCGTCGGACGCCTATCACCGCGGCTATTGGAAGGATCGCCCGGTGCGCCGCTGGGGGGCGATCTTCGACTGATCCATAGCGTCACCCCGGACTTGTTCCGGGGTCCACTGACCCGCAAGTGTCGCAGCGACTTGGTTTGCGGCACAGTGGATGCCGGAACAAGTCCGGCATGACGGAGAAACGGGAAGACCAGCGCATAAATCAAGTTGCAAATCGGAACTAAGCGGCACAGCATCTCGCTTTCAACAAGGGGGATGCTTCGATGATCGATCCGAATTTCGCCATCCTGAAACCCGTCGTCGTGCTCATCGCCTGGACGCTGGTGATGCTCGTCTGGCTGATCGCGACGCGGCTGCCGGCGATGCGCGCGGCGGGCGTCGATCTGGGCAAGCTGATCGGCGGCAAGGGCACCGATGCCGACGGCGTGCTGTCGGCACGGGCGCAGTGGAAGGCGCATAACCACAATCATCTGCTCGAACAGCCGACCCTGTTCTACGCGGTTACGCTGGTGCTCGTCGTGATCGGCCAGGGCGGCGGCGTCAACGCGACGATCGCCTGGGCCTATGTGACCCTGCGCATCCTTCACAGCCTGGTGCAGGCCTTGTGGAACCGGGTGGCGGTGCGGTTCACATTGTTCATGCTCGCGACGCTGGCGCTGGTCGCGCTGACGCTTCACGCCGGGATGGCGCTGTTCGCCTGACGCATTGCCTCTGCCGGCGCGCCCGTTAAGCTCGGCGCCGAAGCACAGGGGAGATGCCGCATGACGATCGATCGCCGCAGCCTGATCGGGGCCGGGCTGGGCCTCACGCTCGCCGGCGCGGCGGGGGCGCAGGAATGGGGCCAGCCGACCCCGGCCAAAGGCGCGTCCGACCGCCCCGCCTGGCCGCCCGAGCATGTCAAGCTCTGGCCCGGCAAGGCACCGGGCACGCCCGCGACGCTGCCCACGCCGAACGACACGATGAACGGGCCCGCCGGCGAGCGCCAATTGTGGCTGCGCGGCGTCGCCGAGCCGATCGTCGGCATCTATCGCCCGCCCCATCCCGACGGCCGCGCACTGCTCGCGATCCCCGGCGGGGGCTACGGCTTCCTTTCGGTGCAGAACGAGGGGATTGAGGTCGCGAAGACATACGTGCCCGAGGGCATCACCGTGTTCGTCCTCGCCTATCGCCTGCCCGGCGAAGGCTGGGACAACCGCTGGGACGTGCCGTTGCAGGATGCCCAGCGCGCGATGCGGCTGATCCGCGCGAACTCCGCCAAGTACGGCATCGATCCCAACAAGCTCGGCATCGTCGGCTTCTCGGCGGGCGGGCACCTCGCGGGATCGCTTGCGACCTGTTTCGCCGACAAGGTCTACGCCCCCGTCGATGCAGCCGATCGCCTTTCGGCGCGCCCGGCGTTCGCGGGGCTCGTCTATCCG
>Ga0268289_100018_pt1 | contig 201584 bp, 203 predicted proteins | sample MetspNORM_FD_191340 | JGI IMG/M metagenome (GOLD analysis project Ga0268289, IMG submission 191340) | Soil microbial communities from San-Diego area, Southern California, United States - Methylocaldum sp. NOR-M | ecosystem: Environmental > Terrestrial > Soil > Desert | place: USA: California... | reverse complement strand
CGCCGCGGCCGTCCGAAAGCTGCACGACGCACAGCCGGTCGCGCGGCGTGATCAGCCCCATCGTCTCGGTGTCGACGGCGATCGGGCCGGGGCCGAGCGCGCCTTCGGGAAGGTCTTCCTCGTGGAAATGAACGGTCATGCACCGCGCCTAGCGCGGTTGCGGCGAACGCTCAATGGCCGTCGGCGTCCACCTTCGCCGCCTTGCGCCGGCGCGCCAGGATGTTGAGCGCCTCGACGCCCGCCGAAAACGCCATCGCGGTGTAGATATAGCCCTTGGGCACGTGCGCGCCGAAGCCGTCGGCGATCAGCACCACGCCGATCATCAGCAGGAACCCCAAGGCGAGCATCACCACGGTCGGGTTACGCGCGATGAAATTGCCCAGCGGATTGGCGGCGAACATCATCACCCCCACTGCGAAAACCACCGCGACGATCATCACCGGCAGATGGTCGGTCATGCCCACCGCGGTCAGGATCGAATCGATCGAGAACACCATGTCGAGCAGCAGGATCTGGACGATCGCCGAACCGAACCCCAATGCCGTCTTGCCCGCGGACGGCCCGGCATCGGCGCCCGAATGGTCCTCGCCCTGCATCGTGCCGTGGATTTCGGTCGTCGCCTTGTAGATCAGGAACAGCCCGCCCGCGATCAGGATCAGGTCGCGGATCGAGAAGGCGGTCTCGAAGGTGGGCTCGCCGTGGCTGCCGGCTGCACCCGCGATGCCAAGATCGAAGACCGGCGCCGTCATGCCCACGATCCAGGCGATCATCGACAGCAGCGCCAGCCGCATGATCAGCGCGAGGCTGATGCCGATGCGGCGTACCTTGCTGCGCTGCGCCTCGGGCAATTTGTTCGACAGGATCGAGATGAAGATCAGATTGTCGATCCCGAGCACGACCTCCATCACGATCAGCGTGACGAGCGCGGCCCAGGCGGCGGGATCGGCGAGAAGAGCGGCAATCGGCATGTGCGACCTGTGCCGTTCGCGCAACGCTTGCGCAAGTATTGACGTGCGTCGACCCGAAATCGGGACGAATTTGTTCGCGGTGGCATTTCTTTTCGGTTATGGCGGGAATGTGGCGTGGTCGGTGAAGCGCCCGGAGTCCTGCGTTCGTCGTCCGGCGCTAGGGTTTTTGACGGTGAAAGTCGGGCGAGTCGGGAAGACGAACAGGGCATGAGTTTCGATAAAGGACGCCGCGGGGATCGCGGCGGGCGCGGCAGGGATAAGCGCGACAGTTTCGGCGGCGACGATTTCGGCGGTGGATTCCAGGATCGCGGCTTTGGCGGCGACCGATTCGGCGGTGGTGATCGTTTCGGCGGTGGCGACCGCTTCGGTGGCGGCGGCGGTGGCGGCGGTTTCCGCAGCGGCGGTGGCGGCGGCTTCGGTGGCGGTCGTGGCGGCGGCGGGGGGATGCCCCCGCAGGTCGTCGGCGAAGGCTCCGGCACCGTCAAGTTCTTCAATGGGCAGAAGGGCTTCGGCTTCATCGTCCGTGACGACGGCGGCGAGGATGTGTTCGTTCACATCTCCGCGGTCGAGCAGGCTGGGCTGACCGGCCTCGCCGAAGGCCAGCCGCTCAACTTCACGCTGGTCGATCGTGGTGGGCGCATCTCGGCGACCGATCTCAAGATCGAGGGCGAGCCGCTCCCGGTCGAGGAACGCGCGCCCCGTCCGCCGCGCGAAGGCGGCTTCGGCGGCGGTGGTGGTCCGCAGCGTCAGCTGACAGGCGAGAAGGCGACCGGAACGGTCAAGTTCTTCAACGCCATGAAGGGCTTCGGCTTCATCCAGCGCGATGACGGCCAGCCCGATGCGTTCGTGCACATCTCTGCCGTCGAGCGCGCGGGCCTGCCGACGCTCAACGAAGGCGACCGGCTCGAATTCGAGCTCGAGGTCGATCGCCGCGGCAAATATGCGGCGGTGAACCTGCAGTCGATCTAACCCAGCGGGGTTTGGGAGAGGAAGCCCGGCGCGCGCAGACGCGCCGGGCTTTTTCTTTGTCCGCCGCTCAGCCGGTCAGAATCAGCGCCGCGCCGCCGAGAATGCCGAGCACGCCCGCGATCCGCCCCGGCGTCGCGCGTTCGTGCAGGAACAGCACCGAGATCACGAGCGCGGTCACCATCCCCGTTTCGCGCAACGCGGCGAGCGGCGCGGTGGGGCCGAGCGAGAACGCCCACAACGCCATGCCGTAGGTCACGATCGACAGCGCGCCCGCGATCACGCCGGGTTTCCACTGGCGCGCCGCGCTCGCGAAGATCTCGCCGCGCGAGACGATCCCGAACATCACGACCACGACCGCCCCCATCGTCACGAATACCCAGACGATATAGCTCGCCGGGCTCGGCGCGGCGCGCACGCCGTGCGCGTCGATCACGGTGTAGCCCGCGATGAAGACGCCGGTGAGCAGCGCCCAGCCGAGCGCATTCGATGCCACGTGGCGGCCTGCGATCATCACGAACATCGCCGCACCCACCAGCGCGATGCCGGCGATCTCCTGCACGGTCGCGGGCTCGCCGAGCACGCCCAGCGTCACCAGCGCGGTGAGCAGCGGCGCGGTGCCGCGCAGCACCGGATAGACTGCGGAAAGATCGCCGACCTGATACGCGCGCACCAGCGCGAACAGGTAGAAACCGTGGAGCAGCGCGCTCGCCGCCAGCCAGCCCCAGGCGCCGGTCGGCCACGGCACGAGCAGGGTCGCGGGCAGCAGGATGGCGGCGCTTGAGCCGTCGGTGAGTGCGCGGCCGGCCATCTTGTCGCGCCCGCCCTTGACGATCGCGTTGACGATCGCGTGGATCGATCCCGAGGCGATCATCAGGATCGAGGCAAGCGCGAGCGGCGGCATCCATGCTCGCTACCCGGCGGCGATCGTCATTTCCAGCCGTGCCATGAAAAGACGGCGCCCGCCGTTGCCGACGAGCGCCGCTCCTTCATGGCAAACGCGCGTTACTTGCAGGCGAGATCCGAACGATCGATCGCGCGGCCGCCGACGGCGCCTGCCGCGCCGCCCAGGATCGTGCCGATCGTCTTCGATCCGCCCGGCGCGATCAGGTTGCCGAGCAGCGCGCCCACGCCGGCGCCGACCAGCGTACCGGTCGTGCCGTCCTCGCGCTTGCAGTAATAATTGCCGTCGCGGTCGCGATAGATGCGGTCGCCGTCGCGCGCGCCCTGGGACACGGTGTCGGGATTGTAGACACGGTCGCCCGAACTGAAGAGGCCGCCATTATCACCGGCGCAGGCGCCCAACGGCGCGGCGGTTGCGACGATCAGCGCCGCGGTCAGAATCGATGTACGCATGACACTTCCTCTTGGGTTGTTACGCGGCGTCAACCATCGGGCCGGCGATTTGGTTGCGTCCGCCCGGCATGACGATGCCTCAGGTCGTCATGTGTTCGAGGCTTTCGAGCCGGTCGGCCTCGCTCGCCGGCTTGTCGGTGCGGATGCGGCTGATGCGCGGGAAGCGCATCGCCACGCCGGACTTGTGCCGTGACGAGGCGTGGATCGAATCGAACGCGATCTCCAGCACCAGCGTCTTTTCGACTTCGCGCACCGGGCCGAAGCGGTTGATCGTGTGCGTGCGCACGAACCGGTCGAGGAATTTGAGCTCATCGTCGGTGATCCCCGAATAGGCCTTGCCGACCGGCAGCAGCGCGCCGTCCGCGCTCCAGCAGCCGAAGGTGTAGTCCGAATAGAAGGACGAGCGCCGTCCGTTGCCGCGCTGCGCGTACATCAGCACGCAATCGGCGACGAGCGGATCGCGCTTCCATTTGTACCACAGCCCCGCCCGCCGCCCCGCCACATAGGGCGATGTCCGGCGCTTGAGCATCACGCCCTCGATCGCGGCGTCGCGCGCGCGGGCCCGGATCGTCTCGAGCGCGTCGAAATCCTCAGCATGGATGACGGGCGAGACGTCGAACCGGTGGGGGTCGAGTCGCGCCGCGAACGCCTCCAACCGCCGCCGCCGCTCGGACCAGGGAAGGTCGCGAACGTCCTCGCTGCCGTCGAACAGAATATCGTAGAGGCGCACGAACGCCGGATAGTTGGCGAGCATCTTCGCCGAGACCTGCTTGCGCCCGAGCCGCTGCTGGAGCGCGTTGAAGCTCGCCGCACCCGCGCCTTCGCCCAGGCTGCCGCCCTGCGCCGCGCCCTTGACCAGCAGCTCGCCGTCGAGCGCACCGAGCGTGCGGAAATCAGCCGCGACCTCGGGGAAGCTGCCGGTGACGTCGTCGCCCGCGCGGCTGTAGAGGCGCGTCTCGCCCGCGACATGGACGAGCTGGACGCGGATGCCGTCCCATTTCCACTCGGCGGCATAGTCGGTGAGATCGACGCGGGCGTCTTCCAGCGGATGCGCGAGCATGAACGGGCGGAAGATGGGCACGTCGGCGGGCGTCGGCCGGTCGCCGCGCCCCTCGGCCCAGTCGAACAGCCGCGTATAAGGCGGGTCGATGCCGTGCCACAGTTCCTCGACCGCATCGACATCGAGGTCGAACGCCTGCGCCAGCGCGGTCTTGGCGAGCCGCGCCGAGACGCCGATGCGCAAGCCCCCGGTCGCGAGCTTGAGCAACGCAAACCGCTCCTCGGCGTCGAGCCGGTCGAGCAGGGCCGCCATCACCGCGGGCGCATCCGATCGCGACAGCGACGCCAGCCGGTCGATCACGGCCGACAGCCGCAATTCCTCGCCCGCGCCCTCGATCTCGCCGGGCCAGAGCAATGCCACCGTCTCGGCGGTATCGCCGACATAATCGCGGCTCATGCGGAACAGCACGGGATCGACGCGCTCCTCGATCAGCGCGCGGATCAGTGCGGGCTTGACGGCTTTCAGATCGAGATCGCCGGTCAGCGCCGCTATCGCCCAGCCGCGATCGGGATCGGGCGTTGCGCGAAGATAATCGCCGATCAGCTTGAGCTTGGCGTTGCGCGACCGCGTGTAGACGAGCGAATCGAGAAGCGCGGCGAAGGCGTGCATGCCAGCGCCAACGCGCGGAGGCGCCGCGCGGCTCCCGTCAGCGAGCGGCAAAAGTTCCGAAGGTTCCGGGAAAACGACATCAAGGGCAGGCGGCGTATGGCTGGCGCGTGCTCCCCCTGCGTGCGCGACCGCGCCAAGCCATCGAGCCATGCGCCGGCCATAGCATCAACAGCGGCCTGTAGGACAGCACCCGAGCAACGAGCGCGACCCGCGCCGGATGATCGCAATGCACGGGCGATGGCGGCGATATTCGCGAAGCTGGAGTGCCGCCCTCGCCCCAGGAGCGGACCGCTCTCTTCGCCGTCATGCCAGCGAAAGCTGGCATCGCTCGCGGTCGAAACGCCGCCCCTGCGGCCGGAGATCCCAGCTTTCGCTGGGATGACGAAACATGGCGGCACTCCATCAGTCGCCGCCTCGCCAGCTTGTCAGGCGAGGGCGATCAGACCGCGCCTTCGCCGGGGGCGATCTGGACGATCGCGTCGATCTCGACCGCGGCATTGAGCGGCAGCACCGGCACGCCCACCGCGCTGCGGGCATGGCGGCCGGCGTCGCCGAACAGTTCGGCCATCAGCTCCGAGGCGCCGTTGGCGACCTTGGGCTGGTCGGTGAAATCGGCCGCCGAATTGACGAAGACGCCCAGCTTGACGATCCGCTCGACGCGGTGAAGCCCACCCAGCGCCGCCTTCATCTGCGCCACCAGCATCAGCGCGCAGCGCTGCGCCGCGCGATAGCCGTAGTCGAGATCGCGGTCGGCGCCGAGCCGGCCGGTCATCAGCGCGCCCTCGTCGAAGGGAAGCTGCCCCGAGATATGGAGCAGCCCGCCCGCCTCGACGGTGGGCACATAAGCCGCGACGGGCGCGGCGGCTTGGGGAAGGGCGAGGCCGAGCTCGCCAAGCTTGCGGTCGATTCGATCGGTCATGGCGGCGGATCAACACCCGCGCGGCGCGCGGGTCAAGCCTCGGCAGGCGTGCCGGCCGCGAAGCGATCGGCGATCCAGCCCCGCGCCGCGCGCCAATCGTCGATCCGCGCATGCGCGTGCGGCGCCGGCGCGATGCTCGACGCGAGCTCGGGTTCGGAGACCATGTGCAGGCGGTGGACCCGCGGCGCATGGCGCGCGACCGATTCGTGATGCACCGCGAGATCGTCGACGAACACGGTGACGGGGTCGCCATGCTTGGCGACCAGCCGCGCGACCGGATCGCCCTTGCCGCCCTGGTTGCACTCGACGCGGTGCGCGATGCCGAAATTGGCGAGCTGCTCGATCCGCGCGGTCCGGCACGCATCGGTCAGGTTGGTGAGGATGACGATATCGGCGGCCTCGGCCAGTGTGGCCAGCGCCTCGCGCGCATGCGGCACCAGCGTCTGGCGGTGCATCTCGGCCGGGAAGAAGCCGCCGAGCAAGCCCCACATCTCCTCCGGCGTCGGCCTGCTGCCGTCGCGCCGCGTCATCGATCTGGCGAAATCGCCGCCGTCAGGCGCGAAGTCGATGTCGTGCGTTTCGCGCAGCCACGTCCCGAAATGGCGCACCATGTGAAGCAGCACCTCGTCGCAATCGCAGATCAGCAGCGGTCTCATCGGGTCTCCAGTGCGGCGCGTGCGGCGACGAGCGCGCCCGGCGGTACGTCGAGCGCCGTAGCGCAGGCGGTGAGGTCGGGTTCGTGCGCCTCGAGGAATTCGAGCGTTGCCGCGAGCATCGCCGGATCGCCGGCCCGTGCGCGCAGCGCTTGCGGGTCGAGCCCGGTCACGGCGAGCAGGCGTGCCGCGCGATCGGGCTCGGCGAGCGTCCAGGCGAGCGCGCGCAATGCCAGCGTGCCCGCATCCTGTTCGATTGTTTCGCGTGCCTGCATCGCCTACAGTTACCACGGGCCTGGATCGGGGGGGACGTGGCAAAAAGGGTGCTCGTTGTCGAGGACAACGAACTCAATCTGAAGCTGTTCTGCGATTTGCTGCGCGCGCACGAATTCGCCGCCGAACCGGTGCGCGACGGCCGCGAGGCAGTGGCGCGCGCGCGAGAATTCGCGCCCGACCTGATCGTGATGGATATCCAGATGCCGCATGTCAGCGGCTACGAGCTGATCGAGCAACTGAAGCGCGACGACGAGCTCAGCCGCGTGCCGATCATGGCGGTGACCGCTTATGCCGGCCGCGAGGACGAGGAACGCATCCGCGCGGTGGGCGCGGACGCGTATGTCTCCAAGCCGATCTCGCTGATGCGCTTCGTCGACGAGGTCAACGCGCTGGTCGCGCCCGAGGCATGACAAAAGCCGCGAAAGCGCCGGGGCGCCCGCGGCTTTCTTGATTCCGGATCCCCGCCGGTGTGGGGATCAAATAATCCGCCGAGCGCGGATTATTTGATCTTCGCTTCCTTGAACTCGACGTGCTTGCGCGCGACCGGATCGTATTTGCGGAAGCTCAGCTTCTCGGTCTGGTTACGCGGATTCTTCTTGGTGACGTAGAAGAAGCCCGTATCCGCCGAGCTGACGAGCTTGATCTTGACGGTGGTCGGCTTGGCCATGACCCGAATTCCTGTATGCGTGAAATAGCAAAAGCGGCGAACGTGCGTCCGCCGCTCCTCAACGGCCGCGCGGATGCGCCAGAAGAGGGGCGCTTGTCAAGCCTCGGGCGGGGATTTGCCGCGCCGTTTCATGTATCGCACGGCCAGACCCAGGGCCGCCCCCAGCCCCGCGCCGGCCGCGATCCACGCCGAATCGCCCGCTACCTGGGCGACGCCCGCGCCGATCCCGATCCCGATGGCCATCCACAAGGCGAGGCTGTTCATGCAGGCGTGCTCCTCGGGCGTTTACCGCGGGTTTACCATGATGCGCGCATCCTTCTCCCAACGGCGGGAGTGGGACGATGCGACAGGGGGACATCGGAATCGAGCATATCAGGGCCGAGCTCGCGGCGCGAATCATGGCGATCGATCTCCAGGCCGATCGGCTGAGCACGGGCATGCTCGCGAGCCAACTCGACGAGGTGCGCCGCATCGCGCAATCGAACGGCATGTTGCCTGCGGTCACTGTCGCGCATGTGCTCGAATCGGCGCTGGCGGCAGGCGAGCACGGCGCGCTGATCCACGGCTGGCTCGCGATCCTCGGCGACGCGATCGGCTGCGAGCGGGTCGATCCGCCTACCTGCGACGCTTATGCCGCTGCCTGTTCGGTGCGCCTTGCCGGCTGACGGGAGGCGCGCGTGGATGCGCTGATGGCCGCGCTGGTCGCGGCGCTGCTCGCGCAGGCAAGCGACCGGACGCATTGGTGCGCGGCGCTGCTGTCCAGCCGATTCGCGCGGCCGGTTCCCGTGATCGCGGCGCTGGTCATCGCCGTCGGCGTGATCAACGGGCTCGGCGCGGCGGCGGGCGCGGTGATCGGCCCGATGATGACGCCCGAAGCGCAGTCGCTGATGCTCGCGCTCGCGCTGATCGCGGCGGGCGGCACGGCGTTGTTCCGGATGACCCCGCCCGACGCGCTGCCCGATTCGCGGGCCGGCGCCTTTGCCACGAGCCTGCTCGCCTTGCTCGCGCTCGGCTTCGGCGATCGCACGCAATTCATCACCTTCGCGATCGCCGGGCGCACGCCGACGCCCGTGCTCGCGTTCACTGGGGCGATTCTGGGCGCGCTCGCGGTGACGATCCCCGCGGCGGTGATGGGGGAGAATGCGTGGCGCGCGCTGCCGCTACGCCCGATCCGCCTCGCCTGCTGCGCCGTGCTACTGGTCGCCGGGCTGTGGATCGGGCTGAGCGGGCTCGGGCTGCGCTGATCCCCGGCGCGCGGCGAAGAAGTCGCGCAGCAGCCCGGCGGCCTCACGCTCGCCGATATGGCTGAAAATCTCTGGCCGGTGATGGCAGGTGGGCTGCGCGAAGAAGCGCGCGCCGTGCTCGACCGCGCCGCCCTTGGGGTCGCTCGCGCCGTAATAGAGCCGCGCGATCCGGGCGTGCGCGATGGCGCCCGCGCACATCGCGCACGGCTCGAGCGTCACCCACAGGTCGCAACCTTCGAGCCGGTCGCTGCCGAGCGCCTGCGCTGCGGCGCGAATCGCCCGGATCTCGGCATGCGCGGTGGGGTCGGAAAGCGTGCGCGGGGCATTGGCGGCGACCGCGAGAATCACGCCGTCCTTCACCACCACGGCGCCGACCGGCACCTCGCCCGCGTCGGCCGCCGCTGCTGCGGCATCGAGCGCGGCGCGCATCGGATGGGTCATCGTCGCGATCATCACCGACGCGATAGCATGATCGAGGCAGTGGGGCAGTGTGCTTCTGGAGTCGTTTTCAGCTTTGCCGTCACCGCACCGGCCCACTCCCCCACCCGACCACCCAACGCCAGTATCCTGTGGGTGGTCGGGTGGGGGAGTGGGCTGGCGCCGCTACCGTTTCAGCGAAGCTGAAACATATCTATTGCGCCGGCGCGGCCGCGTTGTCCGGCTTCTGGACGTTGATCGTCGGCACCGCGATCGTCCGATTCTCCGTGCCGACGTCGACATGGCCGACATCGGCCTGGAATTGCGGGGTCTGGCCGCCTTCGATCCGGACCGAGGGCAGCTCGCCGCGCCGGGTCTGGTCGATGTCGAGCATCCCGAACGCCATCAGCAGCACCACGGCGATGACGACGAGGCCGAGCAGCACGAGTAGGGCACGCATAATCTTCTCCCTGGCAATCGAATCGACCCCGTAATAACGCCGCCGGGGCACGGGAAGTTGCGCGACCCGGTTGACCGCGCCCCGTAATGGAGCTATCGGCGCACGCTTTCCGGGAACCCGAGAACACAGGATTTCAACCGATGTCGCGCATTTGCGAACTGACCGGCAAGGGCCGGCAGGTGGGCAACAACGTGTCCCACGCCAACAACAAGACCAAGCGCACCTTCCTGCCCAATTTGCAGAACGTGACGCTGATGTCCGAAGCGCTCGAAAAGAGCGTCAAGCTGCGCGTCTCGACGCACGGCCTGCGCTCGGTCGAGCATGTCGGCGGGCTCGACAACTGGCTCGTCAAGACCAGCGACGACAAGCTCTCGCTCAAGGCGCGCCGCCTGAAGCGCGACGTCGCCAAGAAGCTCAGCGCGCAGGCGTAACCCGGGAATCGCCGGCGTCGGAGGACGGCGCCGGCGCGACCAGCCGGAATTTGAGCAGCAGCGAGCGCTGCAGGAACGACCGATTGTCGTCCGACGCGATCCAGACGATCGTGTCGCTGCCCTCGCGCGTCGCCGCCACCGCCTCGAAATTGTCGTGGATATATGGCGGCGCCAGGTTGGCGATAACCTTGCCGTGGGCCGTCGCGCCCGGGCGAATCGCGCGCGCCTCGACGATGACCAGCTTGGTCGTGAAATTATAAGGGAGGCGAAAGCTCCGCAGCAGCACGAGCAGCCGCCCGTCGGGAAGTAGCGTCGCATCGCTCGGGCCATAGCCGGGTGGAACGGCGAGGCTGAACCGAAAGCCGCGGCCCGGCGCGGTGACCGGATCGCCGGCGAAGCGGATCGCGATGCGGTTGAGCGTGCCACGCGCGCGCGCGACCTCCCCGATGGCGACGAACCCGCCCGATGGAAGCCGGACCAGCGATTCGGCACCGCCATTTTCGGGCCAGCGCCGCATCGCCGGCGGCGCGGCATGGCCCAGCGCGCGGCTGAATGCCGCGTCGTAGCGCCAGATCTGATTGCTGTTCTCGAACGCCACCCAATGATCGCCGGTGGCGGGGTCCGTCGCCATCGCCTCGCTGTCGCGATCCTGCTTTTCCCAGCCGGCGCCCGGCCCGTCGGGCAGGTTGGCGAACGAGGGATCGGCAATCCGCCAGTCTTGCCCCAGGCGGAATCGCACCACATTGCCGCCGTCGCTGAGCAGTGTGAAGCGATCTCCCTCGACCGCCATCGACGAAAAACCGCCGAACGCGCGATCCGGGCTCGTCAGCGCGACGCCGCCCAGCCATTCGAGCTGCCCAAGCCGCATCATTTCCGGATGGCCATCGAGCAATGCCACCGGCCGGGCGCGGATCACCGCACGATCGCCGAGCAGCGCGAGCCGCTCGGCCCCGCTCCATGTCGGCACGCAAACCAGCACGAGCAGCACGGCGACGAGAATACGCATCGCCGCGTCTTAGGGGCTGATCCACGTGCGTGGAAGCGGCACCGGCCCACTCCCCCACCCGACCACCCATAGGATAATCGCATCGGGTGGTCGGGTGGGGGGTGAGCCAGTGCCGCACCCGATTCAGCTGCGCTGAAGCGGATCATAGCGCACCATCGTTAATCCTTCTGAACGGCGGATAACTGAACCGCCGATAACGCGCGCATTCAGGGTCGGCTCAACGCCGAGTCGCCATAACCGGCGAACAGATGGGGCGAAGCGGCCGAATCAGGCCCCCCGTCGGTGGAGGAAGAGATACCAGGAGAATGATAATGCTGAAGAAGCTCAAGATCATGTCGCTCGCCGGTGCCGCCATCGCCATGGGTGCGGCGACGCTGGTCCCCGTGACGCCCGCGGCCGCGCAGCATCATCGCTCGTACCGCGGCCATCATTACGATCGTCATTACGATCGTCGCTATCGCGATTACGATCGCCGCCATTACAACCGCCGCGCGTATCGCCGGTGCGACAAGGGAGACGGCGGCACGATCGTCGGCGCCATCGCCGGCGGCCTGCTGGGTCACGAGATCGTCGGCCGCCGCGGCGACAAGACGCTCGGCACGGTGCTGGGCGCCGGCGCCGGCGCGCTGGCGGGCCGCGCGATCGATCGCGCCGACAATCCCGGATACTGCCGATAAGCGATTTCAGGCAGTTGCGTTCCCTCCCGTAGCGTAGCGAGGGCGGGGGCCGGTTCCCGAAAGGGAGCCGGCCCTTTGTCTTGTTGAGGCGCAGCCGCGGCCACGCCCGCGGCGATGCGTAGCAGCGCCTCGACCGGGCGGCGGGTCGGCTCTGCCGAACCCGTCCGACGGCGGCTTTGCCGCCATCGGCTTTCTCAATCCAGCGTGTTGCCCGCCGTCCCGCACACCACCGGCGCATGCCCCTGCGCCGGCCGAATCGTGCAGGCGGGGCTCCCGTCCACCACGACGCGTCCCACTCCGGTCGCCGTCACCTCTGCCGTGTAACGCGCGGCGACATGCGCCTCACCCGCGCCGTCGGTGCGGATCACGAGATCGTCGACCGCGAGGCCCGGCGCGTCGATCGCCGCGGGGCCGTTGCTCGACAGCCGTACCTTGGCGACACTGCCGGCCAGATGAAGCGCGCCGGTGCCGATGACCTGCGCGTCGAGCTGGCGCGCGTCGAGGCCGCGCGCGTCGATCGCGCCCGATCCGGTGACCATCAGGTCGAGTGCCTGACCCTTCATCCCGGTGATGCCGAGCCGCCCGCCGCCGTTGACGACCGCGCTCCTCAGAGTCGGGGTAGAGAGCGAGATGACCGGCGGCGCGCCGTCCGCCGCGCCGCGCTCGCCCCAGCCGTTCACGCCCATCGAGACGACGAGCGTGCCGCCGTCGACGCGAATGTCGACCCGGTCGATCAGCGCGCGGTCGCCCTCGGCGCGCGCGCGCGGCGATCCGCCCACCTCGAGCCTGACCTCGAAGGGGCCGCTGACGCGCACCCGATCGAAGCTGCCGATCGTGAAGCTGCGCTCGGCTGCCGCACCCGGCGCCGCTGCAGCGAGTAGAAGGAAAGCAAGGGCGGGACCGCGCATGACGCAGGCATCGCACCTTCCCCCCGCGCCGCGCAACAGGAATCAGGGCAGTTTACGATCGGATCGTGGGTCTCCTGTTCTCCCGCGAACGCGGGAGTCCGGAGTCGAAAGCGCATCGCCTGTGACTCCTGGGCTCCCGCGTTCGCGGGAGCGCCGGTTCGGTGAGGTCATCATCCAATCCGCTTCAAGGCCGACGGCCTTAGCCGCAGCGGACGTCGCCCGATCCCATCTTGGAGACGTCGCATTTGGCGCCGCCGCGTACCTCGACGTCGCCCGATCCCATCATCGACACCTTGGCGGTGCCGTTGATGGTGGCGTCGATATCGCCCGATCCCTGCATCGAAATGTCGCCGGTCGAGGCGGTCAAATGCTCGGCGTCGATGTCGCCCGATCCGGCGATGTTCATCTTGACGTCGCCGGTAGTGCCGGCCGCAGTGATGCTGCCCGATCCGGCGACCGAGAAATGCGCGGATTTCGTCTTGATCGTGCCGACCTTCAGATCGCCCGAGCCTGCGGCGGAGGCGGCGAAATCGTCGCCCTCGACGCGATCGACCGAAAGGTCGCCCGATCCCGAGATCGATGCGCCGCGGATCGCGGGCATCGTCACCATGACCTTGACCTCGCGGCCTTCGCCGCCGCCCCAGGAAAAGCTGTTGCCGCGGCGGCCGACCTTGAGCGTGCTGCCGTCCTTGGTGATCTCGAGCTTGTCGAGCAGCTCGGCGGGACCGGTCGCTTGGATCGCGAAGGCGCCGCCGACGCGGACGTCGACATCATCCGAGCCGCGCAGATCGACCTGGTCGAAGCCGGTGACGTCATAGCTGCGCGAGGTGCCGGTGCCCTGGACGGCAGCGGGTTCGCCGCTACCGCCGGTCGCGGCGGAATCGGTGGCGTCCGAATGGCCGGAGCACGCGATCAACGGCAGCATGGCGAGGACCGAGAGCAGGCGCATGATATCTCTCCGATTGGTTGTGTGTTGTCTAGTTAATACACCAGAGCCGGGCGTGCAAACGAAAAAGGACGGCCCCGAAGGACCGCCCCGATGTTGCTGCCATGGCAGCCGGCGCGCGCTAGGCCCTTACGCGTCGGCCGCTTCCTTGGCCTTGTTGTGGATCGCTGCGGCCTTGCGCAGGATGTCGAGAATCTTCTCCTGCGCGGTCGGCTCGTCGACCTCCTCCATCGCGGCGAGCTCGCGCGCGAGGCGGCTGGTCGCGCCTTCGAAAATCTGGCGCTCCGAATAGCTCTGCTCGGGCTGGTCCTCGGCGCGAAACAGGTCGCGCACCACCTCGGCGATCGACACCAGGTCGCCCGAATTGATCTTCGCCTCATATTCCTGCGCGCGACGCGACCACATGGTGCGCTTCACCTTGGGCTTGCCCTTAAGCGTGTCGAGCGCTTCCTTGAGCGTCTTGTCGCTGGAAAGCTTGCGCATCCCGATCGACTCGGCCTTGTTGGTCGGCACGCGGAGCGTCATCTTCTCCTTCTCGAAGCGCAACACGTAGAGCTCGAGTTGCATCCCCGCGATCTCCTGTTTCTGGAGCTCGACGACACGGCCGACGCCGTGCTTGGGGTAAACGACATAATCTCCGACATCGAAGGACAGCGCCTTGGCGACCATATTGTGCAAGCCTTTCCGTGGATTCGACCCCGCGCGGGGCGGCCGACGGCGGCGAAGCCGGTCGGCGCGGGCGGGGAGGGTATGAGCGTCTCCAGGCGGAGCACGGAACCCACCGCACTCCGATGACTCGCTATTTAACATACTCGCAATATAATTACCAGCGGTCCTTATTTCCGAACGCCGCAAGCGCAGCCCGCCCCGCCGGGGTCGGACGGCGGTTGGCGCAATTCGTGCTTGCCGATATTTGGGCTCTCGCGGGTGCTCGGCTTATTCGGACGACGCCGCGCGCGCCTCGCCATCCCCCAGCGTATCGAGGCTCCACGGCCCCGGCCCGGCGAAGGCGAGATAGAGGAAGACGAAGCAATAAAGGATCGCCGCGTCGCCGCCATTGTTGACCGGGAAGAAGTTTTGCGGCGCGTGGACGGTCCAATAGGCGACCGCCATCGTGCCCGAGGCGACGAACGCCGCCGGGCGCGTGAACAGCCCCAGCGCGACCAGCAGCCCGGCCACGGTCTCGATGATGCCGGCATAGGCGCCCATATTGTCGAGCGCGAGCCCGGAGCCGGCGTGATCGCCGCCGGGAAAGCTGAGGAATTTCTGCGTGCCGTGTTCGAGGAAGATGAGGCCGGTGACGATGCGCATGACGCTGAGCGCGATCGGCCCGCGTGCGGTGAAAAGCGTCGATCCGGCCATGCGTCCTCCCTGGCGCGTTCGCCTCAGTCGCCCGTGCCGGGCTCGGGCGAGAAATATTTGTCGTATTTGCCTTCTTCGCCCTTGTGCTCGTCGGCGTCGGCGGGCGTCTGGTCGTTCTTGCGCGTGACGTTGGGCCATTGCGCGGAGAAAGTGTTGTTGAGCTCGAGCCACTTTTCGAGCCCGCTCTCGGTATCGGGCAGGATCGCCTCGGCCGGGCATTCGGGCTCGCACACGCCGCAATCGATGCACTCGTTGGGATTGATGACGAGCATGTTCTCGCCCTCATAGAAGCAATCGACCGGACAGACCTCGACGCAATCCATGTACTTGCAGCGGATGCAGGCGTCGGTGACGACGTAGGTCATTGCCGGATCACTCCTCTGGGCGGCTTGCTTCTGGCCCGCTGCTATGCCCGTCGCCCGCGCGCGTCAATCGTCGGGGGCTTGCTGCGAGACGTTCGCAAGGTCGAGCTCTTCGTAGCATTGGCGCGCCTCGGGCGCTGGCCCGCGCCGTTCGGGCAGCGCGCGCACGCGCACGGCGCGCACCTGCCCGTCGCGCGCGGCGAAGGTGAGGACGCTGCCGATCCTCACCGGCGTTGCGGCGCGATCGATCGGACGGCCGTCGAGCCGCACATGCCCGCTCGCCGCCATCGCCTGCGCGACCGATCGCGTCTTGGCGATGCGGACGTGCCACAGGAAGCGATCGAGCCGCATCGCCGACGCGGGCTCAGCCGCCATGCGCGCCCCAGTCGGCGAGCGCGGCGAAGGCGTTGGCGGGGTGGGGCCGTGCGCGCGGGCGCGGGGCGGCACGCGGGCGCCCGCGCCAGGCCCAGCGCGGGGCGCCGTCCTCGGCGGGCGCGGTGCGGAAGCCGAGCTGTGCCATCAGCTTGGCGAAGGTCTCCGCCGTCACCCCCATCGATGTCGCGAGCGCGGGATCGGGCGCGAAGGGCGCGCGGCCCTTGCGCGCGTCGTGCGCGCCCCGCGCGAGCTTCTCGACCAAGTCGATCCGCACCGCCTGCGACCCGATCGTGCGAAAACCCGCGATCTCGGCGCGCGGCAGCACCGTCGCGCCATGCGGCGGCAGTCCGGAGGGCGCCTCGCCGTCGCGCGCCGCAAGCAAAGCGTGCCGCCATCGCGCGCCCGCGGGCTTGAGCAGGCGCAGATCGAACAGGTCGAGCGTGCCCACCGTGATGCCTGCGCCGCGGAGCCGTTTGCGTTCACCGGCATCGAGCGCGTCGAGCATCTCGGCGACGGGCTGGCGCGGCATGATGCCGCCCGCGTCGGCGAGCGCGGCGGCAACGGCGCGCAGGTTGGGTGAGGCGGCGGCATCGCGCGCCAACGCATCGAGCCGGGGCAGCGCGCCCGCGCGGCGGGCGATCTGGTCGGCCAGCCAGCGGCCGAGCCGCGCCCGCACCGCGTCCGCCAGCGGCCGATCGAGGCAGTCGAGCGCGCGATCGAGCACCACGCGCGGCTGCGCCAGGGCCGGTCCCGGCGCCAGCGTGGCGACGGCGACGCCGCCCCAGACGATCGCCGGCGCCTCCTTCCCATCGTCGAGCGCGAGCGCCGTATCCGGTGCCTCGGCAAGTGCCTTGCCCCGCCTCGCGCGTTCACCCGTGAGGTGCCGCTCGGCGGCGGCGAGCAGCAGCTTCTTGTCGGCATGGCGCGCGTCGGCGGCGACGGTGAAGCGGAAGCCCTCGAGCCGCCCGATCGGATGGTCCTCGACCAGCACCTCGCCCTCGTCGCCCACCACCACGGGCAAGGCAGTGACGTCCCCGCCGATCTGCCGCAGCAGCATGGTGGTGCGCTTGTCCACAAACCGTTGCGTGAGCGAGGCGTGGAGCGCGTCGGACAAGCGCTCCTCGATCGCGCGCGTGCGCTCGGCCCAATGCGCGGGCTCGGCGAGCCAGTCGGCGCGGTGCGCGATATAGGCCCAGCTGCGCGCCGCCGCGATCCGCCCCGCAAGCGTCTCGACATCGCCCTGCACATTGTCGAGCCGCGCGATCTCGGCGGCGAACCAGTCGTGCGGTACGTGGCCGGTGCCCTCCGAGAGGTGCGCGAACAGCCGCGCGACGAAGCGCGCGTGCGGCTCGATGCCGATCTTGCGGAAATCGGGCAGCCCGCACGTCGCCCACAGCCGCGCGACCATCGCCGGCCGCTGTGTCCGCGCCCGCACCCAATCCTCGCCGGCAAGACGCTTCAGCACTGCAAGATCGACCGCTTCGGGCGCAGCACGCAGCCGCTCGTGGTCGGGCTTCGCCTCGAGGCTCGCGATCAGCGCGTCCACGCTCGTCATGTCGGGCGCGCCCTCGCGCCAATAGATCTGGTCGAGCGGCGAAAAGCGGTGGTTCTCGATCCGCTCGATCTCCTCGGGCGTGAACGCGCCCGGCCCGTCGGCGGTGACGCTTCCGAAGCTGCCGTCGCGCTGGTGGCGCCCCGCGCGGCCCGCGATCTGCGCCATTTCGGCGACGGTCAGGCGGCGCTGGCGACGGCCGTCGAACTTGGCGAGGCTGGCGAAGGCGACATGCGCCACGTCCATGTTGAGCCCCATGCCGATCGCATCGGTCGCGACGAGGTAATCGACCTCGCCCGCTTGGAACATCGCGACCTGCGCATTGCGCGTGCGCGGGGACAGCGCCCCCATCACCACCGCCGCGCCGCCGCGCAGGCGCCGCAGCATCTCGGCGACGGCATAGACTTCCTCGGCCGAGAAGGCGACGATCGCCGAGCGCTTGGGCAGCCGCGAAATCTTGGTCGCGCCGGCATAAGAGAGCGTCGAGAAGCGTGGCCGCCCGACGATCTCCGCCTCGGGCACCAGCGCGCGCACGATCGGACGCAGCGCCTCGGAACCGAGGATCATCGTCTCGTCGCGCCCGCGTACATGGAGCAGCCGATCGGTGAAGACGTGCCCGCGCTCGGGATCGGCGCCGAGCTGCGCTTCGTCGAGCGCGACGAACGAGACCTCCCGATCGGCGGGCATGGATTCGGCGGTGCACAGGAACCAGCGGGCATCCGGCGGCAGGATCTTCTCCTCGCCGGTGATCAGCGCCACCTGATGCGCGCCCTTGATCGCGACCACGCGATCGTAGACCTCACGCGCGAGCAGCCGCAGCGGGAAGCCGATCATGCCGCTCGAATGCGCGCACATCCGCTCGATCGCGAGATGGGTCTTGCCGGTATTGGTCGGCCCGAGCACCGCGGTGATCGCGCCGGAGGAGTTGCGCACCATGACCGCGCCAATGTCGGGCGGCGCGCGGGCGAGCGCAACCGGCAAAGCGCTTGATCCATATCATCCGTCGTTCCGCCGCTGCCGCGCAACGATTCACCGCACGGCCGACTCGGCCGATCGCGGGTTAATTTGACTTTAGCCTATTGCCTCCACAACGCTTTCGCCCGGTGCCGGGGGTCGACGGCATGTCGAGTGGGGACAGCGCGCCTTGTTTCTGCGCAGCGATTCCGATCTGTTTGGCGGCGGCGGCGCGACGACGCCGGCGTCGGCGCGCGCGATCCCGACGCGCGATGGCCTCGACGCGTTCCTCGATCGCCTGCGCGACGTGGATTGGACCCCCGATCTCGGCGCCCGCATCGGCAGCCTCGACTGGTTCCGCGGCGCCGCGACCTGCCTTGCCTTGTGCACCGTCACCTGGATGCTCGGGCCCAGTCTCCACGCCCCGATCATCGGCGCCGCACCACCCTCGTTGACCGACCAGCAGTGGGACGAGGCGCGCGCGCAATCGATCGCGCCGCTCGCCTGGGGGGCTTCCACGGGTCGGCGCATGGCCGCGACCGATCTGGTCGCCCCGCTCGCCGCGACGCCCGAACGCCCGATCGTCGAGCTGACCGCGACCTTCGCCAGCGGCGACACCTTCGGTGGCGTCCTCCAGCGCGCGGGCGTCGGCCGCAATGATGCGGCACGCGCCGGCGAGTTGGTCGCGCGGGCGATCGATCTGGGCGACCTCAAGCCCGGCACGCGGATCGATCTCACGCTCGGTCGCCGCCCGACCAAGTCGGTGCCGCGCCCGCTCGAAAAACTCGCTTTCCGCGCGCGCTTCGATCTCGCGCTCGCGGTCAACCGCGCCGATGGCGCGCTGACGCTCGACAAGCAGCCGATCGCGATCGACCACACCCCGCTGCGCGTGCAGGGGCGGGTGGGTGCGAGCCTCTACCGCTCGGCGCGCGCGGCGGGCGTGCCGGCGCGGATTGTCGAGGCCTATATCAAGGCGATCGCCACCAAGGTCTCGATCGGCCGTGACGTCGGCGCCGACGATACCTTCGACCTCGTCGTCGAGCGCGAGCGCGCCGCGACCGGGGAGGAGCGGCTGGGCGGGCTTGCGTTCGCCGGGCTCGAACGCAAGGGCAAGGACGTCGCGCTGGTGCGTTGGGCGATCGACGGCCGTGACCAGTGGCTCGATGCCGACGGCAAGGGCGCGCACACCACCAAGAGCGGCGGCATGCCCGTGAGCGGGCACATCACCTCGAGCTTCGGCAAGCGGCGCCACCCGATCCTGGGTTATGTGCGGATGCATGACGGGCTCGATATCGGCGCGCGCTACGGCTCGCCGATCCATGCCGCCGCCGCCGGCACGGTGACCTTCGCGGGTCGCAACGGCGGCTATGGCAATTTCGTGCGGCTGAAGCATTCGGGCGCGATCACCACCGGCTATGGCCATATGAGCAAGATCGCGGTGCGCGCGGGCGCGCATGTCCGCGCCGGGCAAGTAATCGGTTATGTCGGCTCGACCGGGCTGTCGACGGGTCCGCACCTCCATTTCGAGGTGCGCAAGAACAACCGCCCGATCAACCCGCGCTCCTTCTCGATCGCTTCGGTGACGCAATTAAGCGGCAAGGCGCTGCGCGCCTTCAAGGCCCGCGTGGCGGCGCTCCGGGCAGTAACGCCCGCAACGCCGTAGACCACGCCGAGGAGGTTCGCGCAGAGGCGCGGAGGCGCAGAGTTGGCTCGCTCGCGGCATTGTCGGCCGCGCCAGCGGCCAATCACCTCCCTGCAGCCTCAAGCCTGATGGTCTCGTTGCCGCGAGACGGAAGCAACACACGCAGCCCTCTCTGCGCCTCCGCGCCTCTTCGCGCCATCGCCCGCCTCCGCGTGCCCCCTTTGTTCTTTTTCGCTGTCCTACAACCCTACTCTCATGCCAAGCTGCGCGCCGCTCTTTGATTCGGTCGATCTCATCCGCGCCGGCATGCTTCCCGGCCGCTCCGCCATGCACGAACCGCGAGGGAAGACGGAAAAGCGCGCCACGGTCTCCACTTTGTCCACTTCGCGCCCGGACGCCGCTCAATCGCTGCCGTCGGCGCGGCCCTTGAAGCCTTGCGCGATCACGTACCATTCGGACGATTCCTTGCGGCTCGCGGGCGGCTTGGCATGCTTGACGGTCGCGAAATTGCGCTTGAGTTCGGCGACGAGCGCGCTATCCGCGCCGCCGGCCAGCACCTTGGCGACGAACGCGCCGCCCGGCCGCAGCACGTCGGCGGCGAACCACGCGCCCGCCTCGACCAGCGCCATCGTGCGCAGGTGATCGGTCTGCTGGTGCCCGACGGTATTGGCCGCCATGTCGGACAGCACCAGATCGGCCGCGCCGCCCAGCGCCTCGGTGAGCAGATCGGGCGCGCGTTCGTCCATGAAATCCATCTGCAGGATCGTGACGCCCTCGATCGGATCGACCGGCAGCAAATCGATCCCCACTATTGTCGTATCGGATCGACGGCGCTTGACGACCTGGCTCCAGCCCCCCGGCGCGATGCCGAGATCGATCACGCGCCTGACGCCCTTCAACAGCCCGAACCGCTCGTCGAGTTCGAGCAGCTTGTATGCCGCGCGGCTGCGATAGCCTTCGGCCTTGGCGCGGCGCACATAGGGGTCGTTGAGCTGGCGTTCGAGCCAGCGCGTCGATTGCGCGGTGCGCCCGCGCGCGGTGCGCACGCGCTGGCGCCCGCCGGTTCCGCCTCGACTCATCCCTTTCCCTTCACAGCCGTTCGTGGCGCATCAGGCGGCGCAGGATGCCCTCGCGGATGCCGCGATCGGCAACGCCCAGCCGCTCCGCGGGCCACAGATCGAGGATCGTCTCCAGGATCGCGCAGCCCGCCACCACCAGATCGGCGCGCTCGTGTCCGATACATGCCACCGTCGCGCGCTCGGCGAGGGACATGCCCGCCAGATCGGTGCTGATCTGCCGCATCGCCGTGGACGGCACGATCAGCCCGTCCACCGCCGAGCGGTCGTAGCGGTCCAAGCCGAGATGCACGCTGGCGAGCGTCGTCACCGTGCCGCTGGTGCCCAGCAGCCGCGGATGCGCCACGTCCGGCGGCAGCCGCGCGGCGAAGGGCGCCATCGAGTCGGCGACGATCTCGCGCATCCGCGCATAAGCGGCGGCGCGCGCGCATGCGTCGTCGGCATGGCCGACCTGCTCGGTCAGCGAGACGACGCCCCAGGGCGCCGAATGCCAGTCGAGCACGCGTGGCGCCGGGCCGCTGGTGTCGATCAGCACCAATTCGGTCGAGCCGCCGCCGATGTCGAAGATCAGCGCGGCCTCGTCGCCCGGCTCCAGCAGCACGTGGCAGCCGAGCACCGCGAGCCGCGCTTCCTCTTCGGCGGAGATGACGTCGAGCACGATGCCGGTTTCGGCCGCCACGCGCGCGATGAACGCCGCGCCGTTCGTGGCGCGCCGGCACGCCTCGGTCGCGACCGAGCGCGCGAGCGTGACGCGGCGGTGGCGCAACTTGTCGGCGCACACCGCGAGCGCGGCGATCGTGCGCTCGATCGCGGCGTCGCTGATCCGCCCGGTGGTCGCGAGTCCTTCGCCCAGCCGCACGATGCGCGAAAAGGCGTCGATGACGGTGAAGCCGTCGCCCTGCGGCCGCGCGATTAGCAGGCGGCAATTGTTGGTGCCGAGGTCGAGCGCGGCGTAATGCCGCGGGTGCGCGCCGTAAGCGCGCATGGGTCTGCCGGACGAGCGAGGCGCGGAGCCTTGCCTGTGCGGCACGCTGGCGGGTCGATCCCCCATGCCGTCACTCACTTCTTATGTTCTTCCGTCGCGGCGCAAAGGCGCGCCGTTCGGTGCTTGGGCGCGACGGTAGCGGAACAGCGCCCGCCCGGCAAGCGAGCGCGCCCGATGGGGGCAGTCCGGGCTTGACCCACGCAAACGCGCCGCCTATTTCGCGCGGCCTGTTGCCCCGTCGTCTAACGGCAAGACTACGGACTCTGACTCCGTCAATCGTGGTTCGAATCCACGCGGGGCATCCAACCTTCCGCCGATCGCGTCAGCCCTCGAGGCTCTTGGAGGCCTGCTCGAACAGGTCTTTGGACAGGCCGGGCGTCGCCACGATCCGCTCGAGCTCGGCGCGCATCGACTGAGCGCGCGCCTCGTCGACACGCTTCCAGCGGCCCAGCGGTGGCAGCAGCCTGGCGGCGGTTTGCGGGTTGAGCTTGTCGAGCGCGATCAGCTGGTCGGCGAGGAAGCGATAGCCCCGCCCCGACGAATGATGGAACGCGCGCTGGTTGACCGCGAACGCCCCGATCAGCGCGCGGGCGCGGTTGGGGTTGGCGAGGGTGAAATCTTGGTGGCGCGATAGGTCTTCGACCATTTCGGGCGTGTCGTCACGCGTCGAGAGCGCCTGCGTCTGGAACCATTTGTCGAGCACCAGCGCGTTGTCCGAATAGCGGTTGTAGAAGATGTCGAGCGCCGCGACGCGTTCGTTCGACATGCTGTTGGCCAGCGTGGTCAATGCGGCCTGGCGGTCGGTCATGTTGTCGGTCCCCTGAAATTGCGCGAAGGCGAGATCGGGGGCGGCGAGATAATCGAGCGCGACGTTGCGCAGCCGGCGGCGGCCCTTGGCGGCGGGGGAATATTCGTATCGCGCGGCGGCGTTCCCGGCATAGACGGCCTGCCACAACGGCGCGAGCGCGGTGCCGAGATCGCGGCGCAGCGCGGCGCGCGCGCGGAAGATCGCCTCCGGGTCGATCACGTCCATCTGATCGCCGATGAAATTCTCCGAGGGCAACAGCACCGCCTCGCCGACGAAGGCGGGCTCGAGCGCGCCGTCCTCGAGCGTGCGGCGCACGGCCTCGATCACCGGCGCGTGATCGGCGCGGCCGTGCGTCACCGCCGCGACGAGCGTGTCGAGCATCAACTGCTGCATCGCTTCGTAACGCGCGAAGGGATCGTCGTCATGCGCGGAGAGCAAGGCGAGATCGGCGGCGGTACGGTTCGATTCGACGACGACGGGCGCCGAAAAGCCGCGGTTGATCGAGAGCACCGGGCGTTCGGCGAGCCCGTCGAACACGATCTCCTCGGCGGGGGAGTCGAGCAGGACGAGTTGCTCGCCGGTGAGCGGCCGGCCGGTCTCGGCGCCGAACAGCCGGAGGTTGAGCGGCAGGACCATCGCCTGCTTGGCCGGCTGGCCGGGCGTCGGCGGGACGTGCTGCGCGAGCGCCAGCGTCGCGCGCCCGCCGCCGGCGTCCTGATCGAGCGTCGCGGTAACGCGCGGCGTGCCCGCCTGGCTGTACCACAAGCGGAACTGCGCGAGATCGACGCCGCCCGCCTCCTCCATGCACGCCACGAAATCCTCGCAGGTCGCGGCCGTGCCGTCGAAGCGCGCGAAATAGAGGTCGGTCGCGGCGCGGAATTTCTCCGGGCCGAGGATCGTCGCCATCATGCGGATCACCTCGGCGCCCTTGTTGTAGATCGTCGCGGTGTAGAAGTTGGAGATCTCGATATACGAATCGGGCCGGATCGGGTGCGCGAGGGGGCCGGCATCCTCGGGGAATTGCGCCGCACGCAACACGCGGACATCCTCGATCCGCTTGACCGCGGCCGAGCCCTGATCGGCCGAGAAGCTCTGGTCGCGATAGACGGTGAAGCCTTCCTTGAGGCTGAGCTGGAACCAGTCGCGGCAGGTGACGCGGTCGCCCGACCAATTGTGGAAATATTCGTGCGCGACCACGCCCGCGATCGCGTCGTAATCATGATCGGTCGCGGTGTCGGGATCGGCGAGGATGTAGCGGCTGTTGAAGATGTTCAGCCCCTTGTTCTCCATCGCGCCGAAGTTGAAATCGTCGACCGCGACGATGTTGAAGACGTCGAGATCGTATTCGCGGCCATAGACGCGTTCGTCCCACGCCATCGCGGTCTCGAGCGCGTGGAGCGCGTGGTCGGTCTTGGGAAGATCACGCGCGCGCACCCAGATCGCGAGCTGCACCTCGCGTCCCGACATGGTGGTGAAGGTCGCGCGGTTGGGCGCGAGATCGCCCGCGACCATCGCGAACAGATAGGATGGCTTGGGGAAAGGGTCGTGCCATTCGGCCCAGTGCCTGCCGCCCTCGCCGTCGCCGGAGGCGACCGGATCGCCGTTCGCGAGCAGCACGGGATAGCGCGCCTTGTCGGCGGTCATGCGCACCGTGTAGCGCGTCAGCACGTCCGGGCGGTCGGGGAAATAGGTGATGCGGCGGAAGCCTTCCGCCTCGCATTGCGTGCAGAGCAGCCCGCCCGAGGCGTAGAGCCCCATTAATTGCGTGTTCCGATCGGGCGCGATCACGACCTCGGTCTCGACCGTGTGCGCGGCCCCCGAAAGCGGGATGACGAGCGTCTCGCCTTCCAGCCGCCAGTCGTTCACCGCGACGCCGTCGACCGTCACCGACAGCGGCACCTGCCCCGCGCCGTCGAGCCGGAGCGGGCGATCGTGCGTGCCCGCGCGCTCGACCGAAAGCGTCGCGCGCACCCGCGTCTCGGCGGCGTCGAGATCGACATCGAGCGCGAGCGTGGGCACCTGCCAGTCGGGCGGACGATAGTCCTCGCGGCGGGTGACGGCGGGAAGGGCGGCGGCGTTCTGAACGTCGAGCATCATGGTTACCTACAGGGACACGCCTGCAACGCGCCACACCTTTCGGTGGTGCCCGGTCGATGGGGCTCCTAGGGAAGCGACATGCCTCGCCTGCTGATCTTCGGCCTCGGCTACACCGCCTCGCATCTCGCCGCGCGCTTGCGGGCGGAGGGCTGGCAGGCGGTCGGCACGACACGCGACGGGCGCGACGGAACGATCGCGTTCGGCGACGCGACCCGCGTGCGCGCCGAGATCGCGGCGGCGACGCATCTGCTGTCGTCGGTGCCGCCCGCCGACGACGGCGATCCCGTGCTTGCCGCTTATGGCGACGCGCTGCGCGGGCATCGCGGCCGGCTGGGCTATCTTTCCTCGACCGGCGTCTATGGCGACGCGGGCGGCGCGTGGGTGGATGAAAGCGCGCCGACGGGCGTCGGGCGTCGGCAGGCGCGTGCCGAGGCCGATGCGGCGTGGTGCGCGCTGGGCGCGCGCGTCTTCCGGCTGCCCGGCATCTACGGGCCCGGCCGCTCGCCGCTCGACCGGGTGCGCGCGGGGCGGGCGCACCGCGTCGCGGCGCCGGGGCAGGTGTTCAGCCGCGTGCATGTCGAGGACATCGTCGGCGGCGTAATCGCGGGATTCGAGGGGCCGCCGGGCGCCTACAATGTCGCCGACGATTGCCCCGCGCCGCAGAACGACGTGATCGCCTTCGCCGCGCGGCTGCTCGGCCTGCCGCCGCCGCCGTTCGTGGCGCTCGACCAGCTCTCGCCCGCCGCGCGCGGCTTCTACGCCGAGAATCGCCGTGTCGCGACCGGCAAGGCGAAGCGCGTGCTGGGCTGGGCGCCGATTTATCCCGATTATCGCGCGGGCCTGCGCGCCCTCAGCGCCACGACCAGCCCGATCAGCACCAGCACGCCGCCCGCGATCGCCAGCGTCGTCCAGCGATAGCCCTCGAACGCGGTGGAAAACAGCATCGCGATCACCGGGATCACCACGCTCGAATAGGCCGCCTTGACGGGCCCGATCACGCGGATGACGCCGAAATAGAGCGTGAAGGCGATCGCGGTGGCGAGCGCGCCCAGATAGACGATACCGAGGATATAGCCGAGCCGCGGCTCGACGACGGGCGGCCCCGTCGTCGCCCAGGCGAGGCCGCCGTCGATCGCGGCGCCGATCAGCATCGCCGCCGCGAGCATCGCCACCATCGGATAGGCGCGCGCGGTCCGGGTCGCCTGCAGGACGTTCGCGATCGAGGCGCCGAGCAGCGCGACCATCGTGAAGCCGATCCCGATCAGCGCCTCGCCGGAGCCGCTGGGATCGGCGCGCGCTTCGTGGACGAACAGCAAGGCGACGCCCGCCATCGCGATCCCCGATCCGATCAGCAATTGCCGTCCCAGCCGCTGGCCCAGAAAGACCCGGCCCAGCACCGCGTTGGGGACGATCAGCAGCGCGAACAGCACGGCGACCAGCCCGGAGGTGATATGTTCCTCCGCCCGGTAGACGAAATTGTAGTTGACGCAGAACTGGCTGATCGCGAGCGCGACCGCGAAGCCCCAGCCGCGCGCGTCGAAATCGAACCGCTCGCCCCGGATCAGCGCCCAGACCAGCATCGTCAGCCCCGCGACGACGAAGCGATAGGTGACCGACCAGCTTGCAGGCACGACCCCGAGCTGATCGCGGATCACGATCCAGGTCGATCCCCACAGCAAGGTGACGATCGCGAACGGGATGAGGATCGCGAGCCGCGTCGATTGCGGCGACGGGGGTGGGGCTGGGGGCGACACGTCGCCGTCGTATCGTGCTTCTCGAAACACCGAAATCTCCACCACCGTTCGTGCGGGCAGCAGCGCGTTGCGAGCGCAAGACCCTTTCTCGACCGCGCTCGAAACGAACGGCATGTAGGAGCAGCGGGCGGCCGTGCGAAGCCCGCTTTTCCTTATGCGGTCACAAGCTGCGGTGATGGACCGAGCGCCGCGATCGCGTCGGCGAGCGGGCGGATCGCGTCGGTCTGCTGGTCCCACGACGTGACCAGCCGGATCTCGCCGGGCGCCCAATCGTAGAAATCGAAGCCGAGATCCCGCAGGCTTCGGGCCTCTTCGGGCGTGACGCGCAGGAAGACTTCGTTCGCCTCGACCGGGTGGACGAGCCGATCGCCCGCGGCTTTCGCGAGCAGCGTCGCGCCGGCATTGGCGGCGCGCGCGTTGGCGAGCCAGACGTCGCCGTCGAGCATCGCCAGGATCTGTGCGGCGAGATAACGACCCTTGGACAGCAGCAGTCCGGCGCGCTTGCGGCGGTAGAGCGTCGCTTCGGCAAGCGTCAAATCGAAAAACACCAGCGCCTCGGCCGACATCCCCCCGTTCTTGACGAAGCCGAACGACAGCGCGGCGACGCCCGCGCGCCAGGTCAGGTCGGCGGACGCGCAGCCGAGATGCGCGACCGCATTGGCGAAGCGCGCGCCGTCCATGTGCAGCCCCAGCCCGCGCGCCTTGCACAGCGCGCCGATCGCGGCGACCTCGTCCGGCGTGTAGACCAGCCCGTATTCGGTGGCGTTGGTGATCGAGACCGCGTGCGGCTGCACCTGGTGGACATCGTCGCGCACGCCGTCGAGCGTGGCGGCGATGGCCGTCGGCGTCAGCTTGGCGCCGGGCCCGTCGGCGAGGCGCAGCTTGGCGCCGTGGGTGTAGAATTCGGGCGCGCCGCATTCGTCATTCTCGATATGCGCATCGCGGTGGCACACCACGCTGCCGTGCGGCGGGCACAGCGCGGCAAGCGCGAGGCAGTTCGCCGCCGTGCCGCTCGGCACCCACAAGGCGCGCACCCGCGTCTCGAACAGCGTCGAGAAGCGATCGTCGAGCTGCGCGCTCCACCGGTCGCCGTCATAGGCGGTGTCGAGATGGTTCGCGTCCGCCATCGCGGCGAGCACCTGCGGGCAGACCGGCGCGGCATTGTCGGAGAAGAAGCGCATGGTGCGCGGATGTGCGGCGGACGCGCGCGGGCGTCAACTATCTCGCCAGTCGTCATGCCAGCGAAAGCTGGCATCTCTCGCGGCAAGAGACCCCAGCTTTCGCTGGGGTGACAGCGATCTACGGCCGATCCTCGGGCGTCACCGCCTCCTCGGGCCGCCGCGCGCGGTCGCGCGCCGGCGGCGCAGGCGGTTCCACCGGCGCCAGCTCCAGACGCCCGTCGTCGCCGATCGAGAGGTTGATTCCGACATCGCCGATCTGCCCCTGGATCTGCGCCGAGGGCGCCGCGAGGTCGATCGTCGCGTCGATCAGGTTGCCGACCGGATCGTCGGTCTCGTCGGCGAGCACCGGCTCGGGCGGCGGCGCGGGGCGGCTGACGCCGAGCGCGTCGCTCATGAAATTGCGCCAGATCCCTGCGGGCACGCCGCCGCCGTGCAGGCCGGGATTGGGCGAATTGTCGTCATTGCCCACCCACACGCCGGTCACCAGCCCGTCGGCGAAGCCCACGAACCAGGCGTCGCGATTGTCCTGCGTGGTGCCGGTCTTGCCGAAGGTGTCGATGGCGAGCTGCGCGTTGCGGCTGGTGCCGTGGTTGACCGAGGCCTGGAGCAGCTCGAGCATCTGGCGCCGCGTCTTTTCGGGCAGGTCGTGCTGCCCGCCGGTGAGGCTTTCGAGCCAGCCCTTCTGCCGCGTCTCGGCGATGCCGCGCGCCTCGACCGGGTAGGCGCCCGCGGCGATCGCGGCGAAGGCGGAGGTCAATTCGAGCACCGAGACGTTGGCGGTGCCGAGCGCGATCGTCGCCTCGTTGGGGATCGGCGTCGAGATGCCGAGATCGCGCGCGGCGCGGATGACGTTCCTGACGCCCACCTCCTGCGTCAGCCGCGCGGCGGCGACGTTGGAGGAAATGGCGAAGGCGGTGCTGAGCGGAATATCGCCGCGATACTTGCCGTTGTCGTTCCTGGGCGACCAGCCCGCGATCGTGATCGGCTCGTCGGCGACCATCGAGTCGGGGGTCATGCCGTAGCGCAGCGCGGCGAGATAGACGAACAGCTTGAAGGTCGATCCCGGCTGGCGGCGCGCCTGGGTCGCGCGGTTGAACGGGCTGTCGGCATAGGATTTGCCGCCCACCATCGCGACCACGCTGCCGTCGGGCTTCATCGCCACCAGCGCGACCTGCGCCTGGCGCAAGCCCGCGCGCCGTACCGCGCGCTCGGCGGCCTTCTGCAACCGCATGTCGAGCGTGGTGCGCACCGTCATCTCGTCGCGCACCTCGCCGGCGCTGTCGCGCGCGGCGGGCAGCACCCAATCGGCGAAATAGGTGCCGTTGGGGAGCTCGCGCACCTTCTCGACATGGAGCACCGCGGGCTTGGCCGCGAGCGCCTCGGCATGGGTGATGAAGCCCGCGTCCTCCATCGCGCCCACCACCAGCTTCTGCCGGGCGCGCGCGCCTTTGAGGTTGCCGGTGGGGGCAAGCCGCGAGGGCGCCTTGACCAGCCCCGCGAGCATCGCCGCCTGCGCGATCGTCAGATCCTTGGGGTCGCGGCTGAAATAATGGTGCGCGGCGGCATCGAGGCCATACACGTTGTCGCCGAAATAGACGTTGGAGAGATAGCGCGAGAGGATCTCGTTCTTGGTCAGCCATGCCTCGAGCCAGAACGAGATCAGCGCCTCGCGCAGCTTGCGGCCGGCGTTGCGGTCCGAATCGAGGAAGGCGTTCTTGGCGAGCTGCTGCGTGATCGTGCTGCCGCCCTCGACCACGCCGCCCGCCATGAAATTGTGGATCGCCGCGCGCGCGATGCCGCGCGGATCGATGCCCCAATGGCTGTAGAAGCGCCGGTCCTCGATCGCGAGGAAGGCCTGGCTCACATGATCGGGCAGCGTCGAGGCATCGACCGCGTCGCCGATGATCGCGCCGCGCCGCGCGATCGGCGTGCCGTCCTCGGCAAGCAGCGTGATCGACGGCGGGGTGGGCGGCTCGAGCGACTTGGAGAGCGGCGCGGTGACCGCGAGCCAGGCGATGACGAGCACGAGCAGGACGATGCCCGCGCCCATCCCGCGCACGATCCACCGGCCCCAGCGGATGCGGCGCGGGCGCGCGGGCGCTTCGTCGATCGGATAGCCGTCGTCGCCCAGCGGCCAGAAATCGGGATCGGCGGCATCCGCCGTGCCGAGCCGGTCGTCGCGCGCGAGCCTGTCGCCGGGGCGGCGGGAATAAGCGGGATAGAGATCGTCGTGCATCGTCTCGGGTCGGAAAGTCCCCACCATCAGGCGGATAGCTGTGTTACTCTACTAGAACAGTGTTTGCAACGTACGACATCGGCCCGGAAGCGCGCCGTTTACACGATCGCTGCACGTGCGCCCACCAAAATCGCGGAGCGCGCGGCTGCGGCGGCCATTGAGGCGCGGGGCCGGCCGGGCTATCGCAGCGGTCACCGCGCCCGACCGAAGGATCACGATGCCCGACCAAACCGACCCCAACCGTCCGCTCGTCGTCGGCATCGGCGGGGTGATCGGCGGCATGTCGTCGACCGAGCGTGCGCTGGCGATCGCGCTCGACGCCGCAGCGCAGGAGGGCTTCCGTACCCGCATGTTCGGCGGCGAGGACATGGCGCGGCTGCCGCTTTACAATCCGCGTGCGCGGACGCGCACCGAGCACGAGCGCGCCTTCGTCGATGCGGTGCGCGATGCCTCGGCGCTGATCATCGCGAGCCCCGGCTATCACGGCAGCCTGTCGGGCGTGGTCAAGAACGCGCTCGACCTGCTCCAGGAAACCGCGCGCGACGAGCGCCCCTATCTCGCCGACATGCCGGTCGGGCTGATCACCACCGCGCACGGCTGGCAGGCGACCGGCAGCACGATCGCGGCGCTGCGCTCGATCGTCCACGCGCTCCGCGGCTGGCCGACGCCGTTCGCCGCGGCGATCAACGTGCGCGCGACGCAGTTCGACGATGAAGGCGGGTGCAGCGACCCCGCGGTGCTCGAGCAATTGTCGCTGATCGGCCGCCAGGTGGCGCGCTTCGCGCCATTGGTGGACGAGCGCTGAGGTTGGCGCGCGCGCGTCGAGGCGTTATGCCTCGACGCCTCGAACATAAAACGGGGTCGGGTCATGGAAAACGGTATCGGCACGCCCGAGGCGATCGGGGTGATCACGGGCGCGCAACTGACGCTGATCGTGGTGCTCGTGCTGCTGGTCGCGTTCGGCATCTGGTGGGGCACGAAGCGACGCCGCGCACAGCGCCGCGCCGAAGAGGAAGCGCGCCAGCGCCGCGAGATGGCGCCGCCGCCGCCGCCGGTCGAGGAGAAGCGGGCCGCTCCGCCCGAGCCGGTCGCCGCGCCGCCGCCTCCGCCCGTCAGCAACGAACCGATCCCCGCGAGCGCGCCGCTGGAAGCCAATCCCGCCGCGCAGGCCGCCGACGAGCAAGTCGCGCCGCCGCCGGTTGCCGCCGAGCCCGCACCCAGGGCGACACCAGCGTCGGCGGCCGGCGACGGGCTCGCGGACGCGCCGGTGACGCTGATCAAGGGGCTCGGCCCCAAGGTCGCGGCCCGGCTCGCCGAGAATGGGATCACGCGCGTCGATCAGCTCGCCGCGCTGTCCGACGTCGAGGCTGCCGCGCTCGACGCGAAGCTGGGCAATTTTGCCGGCAGGATGGCGCGCGACCGCTGGCTCGATCAGGCCCGTCTCCTCGCCGCGGGCGACCGCGCGGGGTTCGAAGCGACGTTCGGCAAGCTGGGGTAAACGGCAGCTCGAATTTGCGTCACCCCGGACTTGTTCCGGGGTCCACTCCTCGGCTCGCGACGCCGCCCCTTGTGGCACGGTAGATGCCGGAACAAGTCCGGCATGACGGATTAACCTTGTTGGCGAGCCTGCTCGCCTGCCTTGCGCTGTTCCTCTTCCGCCGCGAGGTCGAACGCGATCTGGTCGATCCGGCGCAGCATCGCTTCGAAACGCTCGACCTCGTCGCCGTCGAAATGCGCAAAGATGCGGCGTTCGATGTCGAGCGCCTTGGGCGCGGTCGTCGCATGCAGCATGCGCCCCGCTTCCGTCAGCACCAGATGGTGCGAACGGCGGTCGTCCTCGTTGGCAAGCCGTTCGAGCAGGCCCCGGCTGACCAGCGCGATCGCCGCCCGGCTCACCGTCACCTTGTCCATCCGCGTCCGCTGCCCGATTTCGCCCTGCGTGATCCCGCCCGTCTCGGCGATCACCGCCACTAGCCTCCATTCGGGAATCGTCAGCCCGAACAGCGCGCCATAGGTGCGCGCGATCAGGTCGCTCACCAGGTTCGAGGTGAACGACATCCGATAGGGAAGGAAATGGTCGAGCACGAGCGCCCGGCTGCCGCCTTTGAGAGACATGACGCGATCGTAACCGTTGACACCAATTTGGCAATCGGGGACAATTAGTATCAATCGATACCAAATCATCCCGAGGATGCCATGATCACCGACACCAACCCGCTGGGCCTCGACGGCTTCGAATTCTGCGAATTCACCTCGCCCGATCCCGAGACGCTCGCCACGCAGTTCGAGGCGATGGGCTTTGTCGTCAGCCACAAGCACCCCACGAAAGACGTCGTCCGCTACAAGCAGGGCCGCATCAATCTGCTGCTCAACCGCGAGAGCGAAGGGCAGGCCGCCGACTTCCGCGCCGAGCACGGCCCGTCCGCCACCAGCATGGCGTTCCGCGTCGCCGATCCCGGGGCGGCGTACGAGCACGCGATCGAGGAAGGCGCGGTCGCGGTCGATGCGCGGCGCGGCATCCTGGGCGACGACGCGTGCGCGATCGAGGGGATCGGCGGATCGTATCTCTATCTGGTGAAGGCAGGCGCCGATCTCTACGCCGATTGGGACGAGGTTCCCGGCTGGCAGGAAGCGGAAGCGGAGAACAATGTCGGGCTCGACCTGCTCGACCACCTCACGCACAACGTGCGGCGCGGCGAGATGCGCACCTGGTCGAGCTTCTACGCCAAGCTATTCGGCTTCGAGGAGCAGAAATATTTCGACATCAAGGGCAAGGCGACCGGGCTGTTCAGCCAGGCGATGATCGCCCCCGACGGCGCGATCCGCATCCCCTTGAACGAAAGCCAGGACGAGAATTCGCAGATCGAGGAGTTCATCCGCGAATACAAAGGCGAGGGCATCCAGCATCTCGCGCTCACCACCGCCGATATCTACGAGACGGTGGAGAAGCTGCGCGCGCGCGGGGTGAAGCTGCAGGACACGATCGAGACCTATTACGAACTGGTCGACAAGCGCGTGCCCGGCCATGGCGAGGATTTGGAGCGCCTCAAGAAGAACCGCATCCTGATCGACGGCAATGTCGGTGACGAGGGCATCCTGCTCCAGATATTCACCGAGAACATGATCGGGCCGATCTTCTTCGAGATCATCCAGCGCAAGGGCAACGAAGGCTTCGGCAACGGCAATTTCCAGGCGTTGTTCGAATCGATCGAGCTGGATCAGATTCGGCGCGGCGTGATTACGGTGGATGCGTAAAGTGCATCGTCATGCCGGACTTGTTCCGGCATCCGCCCCTCCGCGAACCTTGGCGCTTGTGGATCGGCGGACCCCGGAACAAGTCCGGGGTGACGATGGATTGTAGGTCAGGTTGGCGGAGAGGCGAGGAAGGCAGACGATGACCGACTATATCCCCGGCTTCGGCAACCATGTTTCGACCGAGGCGATTTCCGGTGCGCTGCCGATCGGACAGAATTCGCCGCAGCGCCCCGCATTCGGCCTCTATACCGAGCAGCTTTCGGGCACGGCCTTCACCGCGCCGCGTCATGAGAATCGGCGCTCGTGGCTCTACCGGATGCGCCCGACCGCGGAGCATCCGCCCTACGAGCGCTACGAGGGCGCCGCGCGTTTCGCGCCCGGAACCGCGGACGGTCCGCTCGCGCCCAACCGGCTGCGCTGGGATCCGCTGCCGATGCCGGACGCGCCGGCCGATCTGATCGACGGCATGACGACGATGATGGCGAACCGCGATCCGGCGAGCCTCGAAGGTGTCGCGCTCCACGTCTATGCCGCCACCAGGGACATGACCGACCGTGTGTTCGTCGATGCCGATGGCGAACTGCTCTTCATTCCCGAACAGGGCCGGCTGGAGCTGTTGACCGAGCTCGGTCGCATCGAGATCGCGCCCGGCCAGATCGCGCTGGTGCCGCGTGGCGTGCGCTTTCGGGCGTTGCTCCCCGACGGCCGCGCGCGCGGCTATGTCGCGGAGAACCACGGCAGCCTGTTCCGCCTTCCCGATCTGGGACCGATCGGCGCCAACGGGCTCGCCAATCCGCGCGATTTCGAGACGCCCGTCGCCTGGTTCGAGGATCGCGACGGGCCGTGCGAGGTCGTGCAGAAATTCCTCGGATCGTTGTGGACGACGACGCTCGATCAATCGCCGCTCGACGTCGTCGCCTGGCACGGCAACCTCGCGCCGTGGCGCTACGATCTCGATCGTTTCAACACGATCAACACGGTGAGCTTCGACCATCCCGATCCGTCGATCTTCACGGTGCTGACCTCGCCGAGCGACGTGCCGGGCCGCGCGAACGCCGATTTCGTCATCTTCCCGCCGCGCTGGATGGTCGCCGAGCACAGCTTCCGCCCGCCCTGGTTCCACCGCAACGTGATGTCCGAGGCGATGGGGCTGATCCGCGGCGCCTATGACGCCAAGGCCGAGGGCTTCGCGCCGGGCGGCATCAGCCTGCACAACATGATGTCGGGCCATGGGCCCGACGTGGCGAGCTGGAAGGGCGCCAGCGAGGCGGAATTGAAGCCGCACAAGGTCGACAGCACGATGGCGTTCATGGTCGAAAGCTGCTGGCCTTACACGCCGACGCGCGTCGCGCTCGACCGCGCGCAGCCCGATTACGACGAGGCGTGGGCGGATTTTCCCAAGGCGCAGCTTCCCAAGTGAACGACGAACGGCTGTCGGCGACGCCCGCCGGGGTAGCGCTGGCGCCGCTCGCCGCGATTCCTGACGGCGGCGCGCGCAATTTCGTGCTCCAGATGAAGGCGGGGCGCTTCCACGGTTTCGTCGTGCGCAAGGGCGATGCGGCGTTCGGCTATGTCGATCGCTGCCCGCATATGGGCCTGCCGCTCGCCCAGAAACTCGACGATTACCTCAGCCCCGCGGGCGCGGTGATCGCGTGCAGCTGGCATGGGGCGGTGTTCGAGATCGAGAGCGGGCGCTGCGTCGGCGGCCCGTGCGCGGGGCAGGGGCTGACGCGCTGGCCGGTGACGGTGGTGGACGGGGTGATCGTCACCGCTTGAGAGTCAGCCCTCGATCGCGTTCCCGAGCATCTCGAGCGCCACGCGCAAGCTCGCGATCCGCACCGGCCCGCGGCCGATCTCGCCGAACCGGCATACGCGATGCGCTGTGCCGTCTCCCCGCCGCGCGCAGGCCACATGGACCAGCCCCGGCTCGTCGTCCGGCCCCGCCGGTCCGGCGAAACCGGTGATCGCGACGGCGATGTCGGCGTGCGAGCCGGCGAGCGCGCCTTCGGCCATCGCGATCGCCACCTCGCGGCTCACCGCGCCGCAGCGCTCGACCTTCTCGTGCGACAGTCCGAGCAATTCGCACTTGGCGTCGTCGGAATAGGTGACGACGCCGCGTTCGAAGACATGGCTCGCGCCTTCGACGTCGGTCAGCAGCGAGGCCAGCAGCCCGCCGGTGCAGCTCTCCGCGGTGGCGAGCGCGAGATCGCGCGCGCACGCCGCCTCGAGCACCGCCCGCGCGAGCCGATCTACATCGTCCGGAATCGCGGCGCCCAGCGTTTCGACCATCCTCGTCTCCTAGACCGGGAGCAAACACATGATCGTCGAAACGCCGCAATCGCGTTCGGGTGCCTCACTCCTGCCGGTCGAGCTCGCGCCAGCCGATGTCGCGGCGGCAGAAGCCGTCGGGAAAATCGATGGCGTCGACTGCCGCATAGGCCGCGTCGCGGGCCTGCCGGAGCGTGTCGCCAGTCGCGGTGACCGCGAGCACGCGCCCGCCCGAAGCGACGAGCGTGCCGTCCTGCTCCGCCGTGCCCGCCTGGAAGACGCGCGCGCCGTCGGCCTCGGCCTTGTCGATCCCGGCGATCGCGCCGCCCTTCTTCGGGGCGCCCGGATAGCCTTCGGCGGCGATCACCACCGTCATCGCGGTCCGATCGGAGAAGCGCGGCGCGTCATGCTCGCCCAGCCGTCCCTCGGCCGCGGCCAGCATCAGCGCGAGCAGGTCGTCCTCGAGCCGCATCATCAGCACCTGGCATTCAGGATCGCCGAAGCGGACATTGTATTCGATCAGCTTGGGGCCGTCCGCCGTCAGCATCAGCCCGGCATAGAGCACGCCCGAGAACGGCGTTCCCGCCGTGGCGAGCCCGGCGAGCGTCGGGCGCACGATCTCCTCGATCGCGCGAGCCTCCAGCTCGGGGGTGAGCACCGGCGCGGGGCTGTACGCGCCCATGCCGCCGGTATTGGGGCCGGTGTCGCCCTCGCCGACGCGCTTGTGGTCCTGCGCGGAGCCGAACGGCATCACGCTGGTGCCGTCGGTGAGGATGAACAGGCTCGCCTCCTCGCCCTCGAGGAATTCCTCGATCACCGCCTCGCCGCCCGCGCGGCCGGCGGCGATCAGCGCGTCGATCGCGGCTTCGGCTTCTTCGCGCGTCTCGGCGATCGTCACGCCCTTGCCCGCGGCGAGCCCGTCGGCCTTGATGACGACGGGCAGCGCGAAATCGTCGAGCGCGGCGCGCGCGCCGTCGCGCGAATGGACACGCTCGAACCGGGCGGTGGGGATGCCTTCGCGCGCGCAGAGCTCCTTGGTGAAGCCCTTCGATCCTTCGAGCCGCGCGGCCTCGCGGCCGGGACCGAACACCGCGATCCCCATCGTGCGGATATTGTCGGCGAGGCCATCGACCAGCGGCGCCTCGGGCCCGATCACCACCAGCCCGATCGAATGGCGCAGGCAGAAATCGATCGTTCCGCGATGATCGGCGGGATCGAGATCGACCAGGGTGGCGCATTGCCCGATCCCCGGGTTGCCCGGCGCGGCATAGAGCGTATCGAGGGCGGGCGATTGCGCCAGCCGCCAGGCAAGCGCATGTTCACGGCCGCCGGCGCCGAGCAACAGGACATTCATGAGCGATTTTCCCCGAGGAGACACGTCATCACGGCTCGTAGCCGACGCGCGCCCCGGCGACAACGCCGTGGCGATGAGCGTCGGCGAGCTTTCGGGCGCGCTCAAGCGGCTGGTCGAGGGCGAGTTCGGCCATGTCCGCCTGCGCGGCGAGATATCGGGCTGGAAACGTGCCGCATCGGGCCACGTCTATCTCACCCTCAAGGACGAGAGCGCGGTGATCGACGGGGTGATGTGGAAAGGGCAGGCCGCCCAGCTTCCCTTCGCCCCGCAGGACGGGATCGAGGTGATCGCGACCGGGCGGATCACCACCTATCCCGGCCGCTCCAAATACCAGATCGTGATCGAGGCGATGGAGCTCGCCGGCGAAGGCGCGCTGATGGCGCTGTTCGAAAAACTGAAGGCGCAATTGGGCGGCGAGGGACTGTTCGACCAGGCCCGCAAGAAGAAGCTGCCCTTCCTGCCGCGCGTGATCGGCGTCGTCACGTCGCCTACGGGGGCGGTGATCCGCGACATCCTCCACCGGCTCGAGGATCGTTGCCCCAGCCATGTCGTGCTGTGGCCGGTGCAGGTGCAGGGGCCGGGCGCGGCGGCGCAGATCGCGAGCGCCATCCGCGGCTTCGACGCGCTGGGCGAAGGCGGCGCGGTGCCGCGGCCCGATCTGCTGATCGTCGGGCGCGGCGGCGGCTCGATCGAGGATCTGTGGGCGTTCAACGAGGAAGTGGTCGTCCGCGCGATCGCCGACTGCCGCATCCCCATCATCTCGGCGGTGGGGCACGAGACCGACACCGGGCTTTCGGATTACGCCGCCGATCTGCGCGCGCCGACGCCCACCGCGGCGGCCGAGCTCGCCGTGCCGGTGCGTGCCGACCTGTTGGCGACGGTCGCCACGCTCGGCGCGCGGTCGGAGCGCTGCGCGCGGCGCTATGTCGAGCGCGGGCGCGAGCGGCTCGATGCACTCGCGCGGCTGCTGCCCCGGCGCGATGCGTTGCTCGGGCCGCAGCGGCAGAAGGTCGACGAACTCGCGACGCGGCTCGATCGCGGCCTCGAACACCGGCTGACGCGCGCGCGGGGCCAGCTCGATCGCAGCGCCGGCGCGCTCCGGCCCGCCATGCTTGACCAGCGGCTGGCGAGCGCGCGCGACCGGCTCGACCGCACCGGGCGGCTGCTCGACTCGCTCGATCCCGACGCGCCGCTCAAGCGCGGCTATGCGCGCGTCTCGGCGCGGTTGAAGGGCGCCGTGATCGGCTCGGCGGCGGCGGCGCGCGCGGCGGGCGCCGTGACGTTGCACTTCGCCGACGGCACGGCCGACGCGACGGTTGAGCGGGCGCCCGGCAAAACCTATGCTGCCAAGAAGCCCGAGCAACCGACCTTGTTGTGAGGGCCGCGTACCCTGTCTTGAATCGAGGATCGTCCATGTTGATGTCGAACACCGCACGCACCGCCCGGCTGCATTACATGGCCAACGGCTTCCGCGTGCTCAGCCCGGGCGACCATGTCGTCTGCGCGGTGTCCGGCGCGGCGATTCCGCTCGACGACCTGCGCTATTGGAGCATCGCCCGGCAGGAGCCCTATTCCACTGCCGAGATCGCCACCCAGGCCTATACCGCTTCATGATCGGCCGCGACCGGCTGGCGGGGATGGCTGCGCTGGCGACGCTGGCGAGCTGCGTCGGCCCGCCCGATACCATGCCGCCGTCGCCGCCACCGGCGCCCGTTCCCGCGCCGGCCCCGCAACCCGCGCCCGTGCCGCAACCTGCCCCCGCGGCGTTCGGCGCCCTGCGCGGCGCGATGGAGCAGGGCGGGGCAGTGATCGGCACCGCGCCCGAGGGCACCGTCAGCCTCAGCTTCGACGGCGACGCGATCCCGGTCGCGCCCGACGGCACCTTCCTGATCGCCTTCGATCGCGATCACGGCCCCACCGCCGCGCTGGAGGCGGCCCTTGCCAACGGTCGCCGCATCACGAGAAGCCTCGCGGTGGCGCCGCGTGCGTGGGACATCTCGCGGCTCAACACGCTGCCCAAATATCCCGTCCCCAGCGCTACGTTCCAGCGCCTGCGCCCGCCCGAACTGGCGCAGATCAAGGCCGCGCGCGCGACCGATCATGCGAGCGACGGCTGGCGCCAGCAGTTCATCTGGCCCGTGACGGGGCGCATCTCGACCAATTTCGGGTCGCAGCGCATCTACAAGGGCGGCGAGAAGGGTTCGTATCATTCGGGGACCGACGTGGCGGTGCCGAGCGGCACGCCGGTGGTCGCACCCGCCGACGGCGTCGTCATCCTCGCGGCCGATCATCCCTTCACGCTCGAAGGCAATCTGCTGATGATCGATCACGGCATGGGGCTCAACAGCGCCTTCCTGCACCTGTCGGAGATCGACGTGAAGGTCGGCGATCATGTCCGCCAAGGGCAGGTGATCGCGCGCTCGGGCGCCAGCGGCCGCGCCACCGGGCCGCATCTCCACTGGAGCCTCAAATGGCGCGACGCGCGGATCGATCCGCGACTGGTGGTGGGGCCGATGCCGGGGCGCTGACGCCCGTCTTTGATCGGGCATGCGACAAAAAGTTCCATAGCCTGCGACGAATCGTCGATAATACAAGATATTACGTTTCCGAAACCGTTTTGGTGTTGCATAACGGTGACACTCGCCGGACGAACTGAAAACTCGCTCCGGCAGTATATTTACATGCGCGCCGCGCGGGCGCACTCGGCGCGCAACGTGCCGCTCCGCCGCAAAACGACGGGGCAACCTGGGGGTGCACGAAACCACCACTTTGGTCAGGGAGACCCCCAGTGCTTCGCTTTACCCGTCATCGTGCGTCGCTCCTTCAGGCCGGCGTCGCGCCGATCGGCCTGGTGCTCGCCTCGCTCGCGAACCCGGCTTTCGCCCAGGACGCCAACACCGCGCAATCGACACAGGATGCGCAGGATACCGCCGGAGAGCCGACCGCGGACATCGTCGTCACCGGATCGATCCTGCGGCGGACGGATGAGGCGACCGTCTCGCCCGTCACGACGATCTCGGTCGAAAATCTCGACCAGCGCGGCATCAGCACGATCCAGGAAGGCCTGCAGGAGATCACGGCGAACAACGGCCCGGCGCTGACCAATTCCTTCTCCGCGAACGGCGCGTTTGCAGGCGGCGCCTCGGCGGTGTCGCTGCGCGGGCTCACCACCAACTCGACGCTTGTCCTGTTCGACGGGATGCGCGGCGCTTATTATCCGCTCGCCGATGACGGCACGCGCAACTTCGTCGATCTCAACACCATTCCCGACGACATCGTCGAGCGCGTGGAAGTGCTGCGCGACGGCGCATCGTCGAGCTACGGCGCGGACGCGATCGCGGGCGTGGTCAACATCATCACCAAGCGCGAGGTAAAGGGCCTCAGCGGCCGCGCCGAAGGCGGCATTTCGACGCGCGGCGACGCGAGCGAATATCGCCTCTCGCTCACCGGTGGTATCGGCGACCTCGAGGAGCAGGGCTTCAACGCCTATCTGAGCGGCTTCTATTATCGCAGCGCGGAGCTGGAGAACAGCCAGCGCCCCTATCCGTACAACACCGACGACCAGCGCGGGATCTGCTATCAGGACCATTGCGGGCCGAACAACATCATCAACGGCGTGGACGAGAACGGCGCCATCCCGGCCGATGTCGCCTTCGGCATGTCGCCGTTCCTGGTGCGCCCGTACGATCCCGCCACCGCCACGCCGATCGCCGGCACCCGCTATCAGCAGCTCGAGACCAATCTCTGCCGCGGCCTGCCCTCCTATGGCCTGTCGGACGCGGAGCTCGCCGCCAATCCCGAGCAGCCGACCACTTTGTGCCAGGAGGACATGACCAACCTCTACGGCACGATCCAGCCCAAGATCGAACGCTTCGGCTTTTCGGGCCGCGTGACCGCCAAGTTCGGCGACACCGGCGAGGCCTATGCCGAGTTCAACTTCCTGCAGTCGAACTCGTCCTATGACGGCGCGCCGCAGCGGGTGAGCGCCAACGCCAATGCCGGCATCGACTACAAGCCGTTCAGCACGGTTTCCGGCGGCGCCGCGCGGGCGCCGGGGTCGGGCGCGATCTATCTGCCGGTCTATGTCTGCCCGCGTGACACGGTGGGCGATTGCACGGCGGCCAACGGCACGCTCAACCCGAATAACCCCTATGCGGCGCAAGGTCAGGCCGCGCAGCTCTTCGGCCGCCTCCCCGGTCAGACCTTCAACATGACGCGCTCGCGCGCCTATCGCGGGGCGCTCGGGGTTCAGGGCTCGATCAACGACAATATGCAGTACAACGTCAAAGCGACGGCGATGCATATCGACCTTCAGCGCAAGGCGACGGGCTACATCTACATCCAGCACCTGCTCGACGTGGTGAAGGACGGCTCGTACAATTTCATGGATCCGTCCGCGAACAGCCAGGACGTGATCGACTATCTGACGCCGGACAACATCAACACCTCGACGTCGGATCTCTACCAGCTCGAAGGCAACGTCCAGACGGCGCTGTTCGATCTGCCGGGCGGCCCGATGCAGCTCGGCGTCGGCGGGTCGATCCGCTACGAGGCGGTCGATGCGCCGAGCTTCAATCCCGATTACAACGGGCCGACCGAGCGCTACTTCACCTTCAACGCGTTCGGCACCAAGGGCCATCGCACCGTCTATTCGGCCTTCGCCGAACTGGCGGCGCCGATCCTGCCCCAGGTCGAGCTCGATCTGTCGGGCCGCTACGACAATTATTCGAGCGGCCAGGATGCTTTCTCGCCCAAGGTGGGCCTGAAGGTGCAGCCGATCGAGCAGGTCGTGCTGCGCGGCACCTGGTCGAAGGGCTTCCGCGTCCCCTCGTTCGGCGAGGCGAACGCGCTGCCGACGACGGGCTACGTCACGAACAGCGCCAGCAGCTTCCCGGATGCGTACCTCGCGCAATATGGCTGCTCGCAGGATACCTTCGACAGCTGTCCGACCTATATCCGCCAGTCGTCGGTGGGCCTGACGACGCTTGCCTCGCCCGACCTCAAGCCGGAAAAGTCGCGCAGCTTCACGGGCGGCATCCTGGTCGAGCCGATGCGCAACGTCTCCTTCTCGGTCGATTACTACAACATCAAGAAGACCGACGTGATCACCAGCGCCCCCTCCGCGCCGGCGCTGCTGGCGTACTACACGGGCCAGGCGATCCCCGAAGGCTATACGGTGACGCCGGGCTCGCCCGATCCGAACAACCCGGATCTGCTGCCGGTCGCGGGCTTCGTCGAATCGCACTTCATCAACGCCAACACCGTCAAGTCGGAGGGCATCGATTTCGCGGTCAACGCGAGCTTCGACATCTCGGATGCGTTCCGCTGGACGATCGCGGGCGACGCCAACTACATCATCAACCTGTCGACCGAATTCCCGGACGGTTCGGTGCAGAGCTACGAGGGCACGCTCGGCAACTTCAACCTGACGGCGGGTTCGGGCACGCCCGAATGGCGCGGCGTGCTGTCGAGCACGTTCGACTTCGGCGATGTCGCGCTGACGGCGACCGGCAACTATTTCGACGGCTACAACCTGTCGGCGGCCGATCAGGGCAACGAGCCGGGCGATTGCGGCCTTTCGCCGGGCTATGTGCCGTGCAACGTCGATTCGTACGTCACGCTCGATCTGGTCGGCGACTTCAAGATCAACGACAAAGTCGATTTCTACGTGTCGATGCTCAACGTCTTCGACGACCTGCCGCCGCTCGATCCGGTCACCTACGGCGCGTATCTCTACAACCCGATCCAGGGTGGCCAGGGCATTCTCGGCCGCTACGTCAAGGCGGGCGTGAAGTTCGGCTTCTGACGATGCGAAAAGGGGCGGCCTTCGGGCCGCCCCTCATTGTCCGAGCAATATAATTACGTGCAAGACCGGTGCGTGTGGCATCGTCGAACACGACTGTGGCTTTTCCGCTACAGGATAGGTGCAAAGTCCGGCCCGCAACCTGAATGCCGGCTTTACAGGAGGGCGGAAGCGCTCCATCCATCGCAGCTATGTCTCTGGGAACCGCAAAAATGCGGGTAAAGGGGGCTTGGCACATACCGGGGGTCTTCGCTTGTCAGCGGGGTGCGCCCGGTCGAGCGAGGGATATTTCTGTGACCACCACCACGCATTTCACGCGGAAGAAGCTCCGCGCCGGTTCGGCTCTGCAGGCGCTTGCGCTGCTGGGCGCGGGCCTCACGATCAGTGCCGCGCTGGCCGCGCCCGCGGCCGCGCAGGATTATACATCAGGCGCCATCACGGGCACCGTGACGGACGAAACCGGCAATCCGGTGAGCGATGCCACGGTGACGATCACGTCGGTGTCGCAGGGCACGACGCGAACCGTGACGACCGGTGACTCGGGATCGTTCCGTGTCAGCGCGTTGCCGGCCGGCAGCTACGACGTTGCCGTCACGGCCTCGGGCATGCCGGGTTATCGCGCCGACGGCGTCAGCATCCTCGCGTCGCAGACCGCGCAAATTAACGTCGAACTTTCGAGTTCCCAGGAAATCGTCGTCACGGGGTCGCGCGCCGTTGCCGCCTTCACCGGCACCACCACCGGCCTCAACGTCGACGTCGCCGATTTCATCAAGAGCAAGCCGCTCGGCCGCGATCTCACCTCGGTCGTGCTGCTTGCGCCGAACACGACGGCTGGCGACACGAGCTTCGGCAACCTGCCGTCGATCGGCGGTTCGTCGGTCGCCGAGAACGCCTATTACATCAACGGTCTCAACACGACCAACTTCGACAACTATCTCGGCAGCGCGACGGTGCCGTTCTATTTCTACAAGAGCGTCGAAGTGAAGAACGGCGGTTATCCGGCGGAATACGGGCGCGCCACCGGCGGCATCGTCAACGCCGTCACCAAATCGGGCAGCAATGATTTCTTCGCGGCCGTTCACATCGACTGGGGCCCCAATTTCCTGCGGTCCAAGGGCAAAGACCTGCTGACCTACGATTCGGATACCGACTCGTACGTCCGCAGCACCAACCGCCATGCTGACAGGGATGATACTCTGCTCACGGCGATCGAGGTCGGCGGGCCGATCATCAAGGATCGCCTCTTCGCCTACGGCCTCCTTCAGCTTCAGCACAACACCAGCCTGGACAACTTTCCGCATTCAGGCACGGCCTATCGTTACAAGGAAAACAGCCCGTTCTGGGGCGTCAAGCTGGATGCATATCCGATCGACAGCCAGCATCTCGAGTTCACGATTTACGACACGCGCAACACGCAGACGCAATCCACGATCGCAGGCTATAGCTACGTAAACGGCGTCAACGCCTATCCCACCGCGTCGTCGGTGCAGGAAAATTATGGCGGCGGCGTCAATTTCGTCGGTAAATATACCGGCCACATGACCGATTGGCTTACCCTTTCGGCCGCTTACGGGCGCGTGCGCGATCGCTTCGATTTTGTGTACACCGCGGGCGAAGGCAATCTGCCCTATTTCGCCAATGCATCCGGCCAGACGATCGGTGACGTCGCCGACGGGCAGTTTTTCACCTCGCAGCGCACCCAGCTTTTCGACGGTGCGTATAATACCGAGCGGAAGTTCTTGCGGGCCGACGCCGATCTCTTCGTCTCGCTGCTGGGCGACCATCATATCCGCTTCGGATACGATCAGGAGAAGAACACGCTCAATCACTCGACCGTCACGACCGGCGGCGTGCTCGAGCATGACAACGGCTTCCTGTCCGATGCGGCCTTCAACGCGCTTGCGGGCAATGGCGGCGTCAGGATGATCGCGCGCGCTCCGGATGCCGCGGGCGACATCGTCGAACTCAACTATTACAACACCGGCGGCGCGTTCAAAGCCAAGAACCAGGCCTATTATATCGAAGACGAGTGGAAGCCCTTCGATCGCCTGACGCTCAACCTCGGCGTCCGGCGCGACGATTTCCGCGTCAACAAGCCGGGTGGGGCTCCGATTGCCGCACTCAAGAAGAATTATGCGCCGCGCCTCGGTGCAGAATATGCCTTGTGGGGCGACAAATCGGGCAGGGTCTACGGATCGTACGGCTGGTATTACCTGCCGGTCGCGAGCAACACTGCCTATCGGCAGGGCGCGCCTTCCTACTATTTCCGCCAGCGCTGGCATTTCGACGGGGTTGATGCCAACGGCCTGCCGAACCTCACGACGCTCGTGACCGATCAGGGCACTTATCAGTCGACCTGCCCGTTCGAACTGCTTCCGGGCGGCCCGACCACGAACTGCAACGTGACGGGCGACGGCGCCGATGTGAACACCACGCAGGCGATCGCGTCCAACCTGAAGGCGACCCGCGAGAGCGAGTGGATCGTCGGGTACGAGCAGACGTTCGGTGACTGGACGCTGGGGATCAACTATACCCATCGCAATCTCGACCGCACGGCCGAGGACTCGTCGATTGATGCCGCGGTCAACGCCTGGTGCGCCGATAACAATGTCGTCGCCCACGAAACCGGGACAGGCACGGCGATTCCTTGCACGGACATCTGGACCGGTTACCACCAGTATGTGATCAACAATCCGGGCCAGGACATCACGGTCGACCTTTTGGCGGCGGGCACGGACCTGGATTTCCAAACGGTCACCTTTACGGCCGACCAGCTCGGCTATGGCAAGGCGAAGCGCACCTACGATGCGGTGACGTTCACCTTCGACCGCGCGTGGGACGGCAATTGGTCGCTCGGCGGCAGCTATACCTGGTCGAAGAGCAAGGGTAACAGCGAAGGCTATGTGCAGTCGGACTTCGCCCAGAGCGACTCCGGCATCACGCAGGACTTCGACCAGCCCGGGTTCGTCGATTACGCTTACGGCTACCTGCCGAACGATCGTCGCCATCTGTTCAAGCTGTACGGCACGGTCGCGCTTTCCGACGCGTTCACGCTCGGCAGCAGCGTTCAGGTGACCTCGGCGCGACCGCTGAGCTGCTTCGGCTGGCATCCGACCGACGCCTTCGCGGGCGGTTATGGCGCGGCATCGCACTTCTGCGGCGGCGAGCCGAGCCCGCGAGGCACCGCGCAGAAGACCGACTGGGTCGAGACGATCAACCTCGCGGCGCGGTATAACCTGAATATCGCCGATCACACCGTCACCCTGCGTGCCGACGTGTTCAACCTGCTCAATTCGCAGTCGATCACCTCGCGCTACGAATTCGGCGATCTGGATGTCGTGACCGATCCGAACACGGGCCTTCCGTCGAGCTACATCCCGGATCCCGATTACCACCTGCCGACGGGCTATCAGTCCCCGCGGTATGTGCGTCTGGGTCTCGACATCGAGTTCTGATCGAAGAGAACCGAGACTATCGAGAGGCGGATCCAACCGGATCCGCCTCTTTTTTGTTGCGCTCATGTCGCTTCTTGCCAGGCGTCCGGGTCGTGACCGCTTGTCCGCTGCCGGCCGTCACCCACCTTTTGCTGGGGCGAAGAGAGTTTTCACGCTTTCGCGCCGGTCTATTGGACGCGCAACTCCAGCTTCCCGTCGCCCTCGTCGACCTTCACCGTCGATCCGTCCTTGACCTCGCCGCGCAGAATCATGTCGGCGAGGGGATCTTGCAGATAGCGCTGCACCGCGCGTTTCAGCGGCCGCGCGCCGTAGACCGGATCGTAGCCCACGCGCCCCAGCCACGCGCGCGCGGCATCGGTCATGTCGATCGTCACCTTGCGGTCGGCGAGCAGCTTCTGCACGCGCGCGACCTGGATATCGACGATCGGGCCCATGTGCGCTTGGCCCAACCGGTGGAAGAGGATGATTTCGTCGAGGCGGTTCAAAAATTCGGGGCGGAAATGCGCGCGCACCACTTCCATCACCTGCGGCTCGACCTCCTCGACCGCCTGATCGTCGGTCATCTGTGACAGGAACTGGCTGCCGAGGTTCGAGGTCAGGATGATCAACGTGTTGGAGAAATCGACCGTGCGGCCCTGGCCGTCGGTCAGCCGCCCGTCGTCGAGCACCTGGAGGAGCACGTTGAACACGTCGCCATGCGCCTTCTCGACCTCGTCGAACAGCACCACCTGATACGGGCGCCGACGCACCGCTTCGGTCAGCACGCCGCCCTCCTCGTAACCGACATAGCCCGGCGGCGCGCCGATCAGCCGCGCGACCGCGTGTTTCTCCATGAACTCGCTCATGTCGATCCGCACCATCGCGTTGGCGTCGTCGAACAGAAATTCGGCGAGCGCCTTGGTCAGCTCGGTCTTGCCGACGCCGGTGGGGCCGAGGAACAGAAAGCTGCCCAGCGGCCGGTTGGGATCCTGCAACCCCGCCCGCGCGCGGCGCACCGCGGTCGAGACGGCGCGCACGGCGTCTTCCTGCCCGATCACGCGCTTGCCGATCGCTTCTTCCATGGCGAGCAGCTTCTCGCGCTCGCCTTCCATCATCCGGTCGACCGGAATGCCGGTCCAGCGGCTGACGACCGCGGCGATGTCGTCGTCGGTCACTTCCTCGCGCAGCATCGCGCCCTTGGCGGCGCCCTGCGCTTCGTCGAGCTGCTTCTGGAGTTGTGGAATCGTGCCGTAGGACAGCTCGCCCGCGCGCGCGAGATCGCCCGCGCGCTGCGCCTGTTCCAGCTCGTTGCGCGCGACATCGAGCTGTTCCTTGAGCTTGGCCTCGCTCGAAATCTTCTCCTTCTCGGCCTGCCAGCGCGTCGTCAGTTCGGTCGATTGCTGCTCGAGATTGGCGAGCTCCTCCTCGAGCTTTTCGAGCCGATCCTGCGATGCCTGGTCGCTCTCGCGCTTCAATGCCTCGCGCTCGATCTTGAGCTGGATGATCCGCCGGTCGAGCGTCTCGATCTCCTCGGGCTTGGATTCGACCTCCATGCGGATGCGGCTTGCGGCCTCGTCCATCAGGTCGATCGCCTTGTCGGGCAGGAAGCGATCGGTGATGTAGCGGTTGGAGAGCGTCGCCGCCGCGACGATCGCGGCGTCGGTGATGCGCACGCCGTGGTGCAGCTCGTATTTCTCCTTCAATCCGCGCAGGATCGAGATCGTGTCGGGCACGGTCGGCTCGCCGACGAAGACGGGCTGGAACCGCCGCTGGAGCGCCGCGTCCTTCTCCACGTACTTCTGATATTCGTCGAGCGTGGTCGCGCCGACGCAATGCAGCTCGCCGCGGGCGAGCGCGGGCTTGAGCAGGTTGCCCGCGTCCATCGATCCTTCGGATTTGCCCGCGCCGATCAGCGTGTGCATCTCGTCGATGAAGAGGATGATGTGGCCCTCGCCGGCCTTGACTTCGTCGAGCACGCCCTTGAGCCGCTCCTCGAACTCGCCGCGATATTTGGCACCCGCGATCAGGCTGCCCAGGTCGAGCGCCATCAGCTGTCGGTCTTTCAGCGTATCCGGCACGTCGCCATTGGCGATGCGCAGCGCGAGGCCTTCGGCGATTGCGGTCTTGCCGACGCCGGGCTCGCCGATCAGCACGGGATTATTCTTGGTGCGGCGCGCGAGGATCTGGATCGTGCGGCGGATTTCCTCGTCGCGGCCGATCACGGGATCGAGCTTGCCGTCGCGCGCCGCCTCGGTCAGGTCGCGGGCGAATTTCTTGAGCGCGTCGTAGCGATCCTCGGCGCTTGCCGTGTCGGCGGTGCGCCCGCCGCGCAGCGCGTTGATCGCGGCGTTGAGGCCCTCGGGCGTCGCGCCCGCCGCTTTCAACGCTTTGCCCGCGGCGGTGTTGAGCGACAGCGCCAGCGCGACCAGCAGGCGTTCCACCGTCACGTAGCTGTCGCCCGCTTTCTGCGCGATCTGCTCGGCCTGGTCGAGCACGCGCACGGCGTCGTTGTTGAGGCCCGGCGATTGCTGCGCGCCCGATCCCGACACCGCCGGGATTTTCGACAGCGCGAGATCGGTTTCGCTCGCCGCCTTGCGCGGATCGCCGCCCGCCGCCTTGATCAGCCCGGCGGCCATGCCCTGTTCGTCCTCGAGCAGCGCTTTGAGGAGGTGGTCGGGCGCGATCTGCTGATGGTTCATGCGGATCGCGACCGTCTGCGCCGATTGCAGGAAGCCCTTGGCGCGGTCGGTGAATTTTTCGAGGTTCATGCTGTCCCCTGTTCGATGTCACCGATCAGATAGTGTTGCGGTTATGCAACACAAGGCGCCGCCCCCTTTCGTCATGCCGGACTTGTTCCGGCATCCGCCGTGCCGCAGGCGCCTCGCGCTTCGATCTTGCGGCACGGCGGACTCCGGAACAAGTCCGGGGTGACGAGCAAAGGGAATGCTTGCCCTATTTCTTCGCCTTCATCGCGTCGGGCGCGAACAGGTTCCCGAAATAGTCGCCCTCGTACCAGCGCGGCGGCGTGTCACCGTCGGCCATTGCGCGGGTGATGCGGTAGTTCGCCTCGGCGAAGCGTGCGCCCGATTGCCAGTCGATCTTCTGGCTCATGTCGTCGCCGGGATGGTGATAATTGCCGCTGAGGAAGGTCTTCCACGCCTCTTCCCCGCCATTGCCGTAGCCGGTGGCGAGGAACACCGCGGGCACGCCCTGCTTGACGAACATATAATGGTCCGATCGGGTGAAGATCCCCTGCTCGGGCATCGGATCGGGGATCAGCGTCACCCCCATCGGCTGCACGGCCTTGGCGACGAGCGGGCCCAGCGTCGAATGGTCGGCGCCGAACGCGATCACGTCGGTGAAGGGATAGAGCAGGAGCGGCATGTCGAGATCGACGTTGCCGACGATCTGCGTGGCCGGCACGGTCGGGTTCTGGGCGTAATAATCGGCGCCGAGCAGGCCCTTTTCCTCGCCGGTCGAGGCGAGGAAGACGATCGAGCGGCGCGGCTTGTCGTCCGATTGCGCGAAGGCGCGCGCGACCTCGAGCATGGTCGAGATGCCCGCGGCATTGTCGAGCGCGCCGTTGTTGATCCGATCCTTGTCGGGCGCGTCGCCTGGCTTGGGATCGGCGATCCCGATATGGTCGAGATGCGCCGACAGCACGACATACTCGTCCTTGAGCTTGGGGTCGCTGCCCGGCAGCATCGCCGCGACGTTGGGGCTGGTGATCGTCTCCGCCTTGCTGCTCGATTGCAGCCGCGCCTTGGTCTTGAGCGCGAAGCCCCTGGGCCGCGCGCCCTTCTTGTCCGCCTCCGCGAGCACCGCGTCGAGCGAGCGCTTCGCGCCCGCGAAGATCGCTTGCGCCGCGGGGGTGTTGAGATAACCCTGGCCGCGGATCTTGGGCGCCTCGACGAACGGCGTGCCCTCGGGCGAGACCCAGGTGTAGCGCGCGCCGTCGGCATAATGGCGCATCAGGTTCCACGGCCGCACCTTCGCCCGTTCAAGCGTCGGCAGCGTCAGGAAGCCGATCGCGCCGTGCGCCTGCGCGGTTTCGGTCTTGGACGAGTTGAGATGCGCGCCCACCTCGCTGCCGATTCCTTCGGGATAGCCCGACAGCGCGACGACGATCTTGCCGCGAACATCGAGCCCCTTGTAATCGTCGATCCCCACCGCGTCGTCGTCGATGCCATAGCCCACGAACACCAGCGGCGCCGTCAGATCGACCGCGCGTTCGAGCGCGTTGGGGCTGATGATCACGTCCTCGCCCTGCGCGAAGTCGTGGCTGCCGCCGGGGCCGGTGATGGTGAGCGAGGCGGGCGTCTCGCCCGGGCTCGTCTTCTGGAAGGTGATGCGCTGGTACCAGGTGCCGCCGTCGCCCGCCGGTTTCAGGCCAAGCGCGTCGAACTCGCTCGCCACATAGCGCGCGGCGATCTCGTGCCCGCGGCTGCCGATGTCGCGGCCCTCGAGCAGGTCGTCGGCGAGAAACTCGACATGCGCGCGCACGCCCTCGGCGGTGAAGACCGGCTCGGGCGCTTGCGCGAACGAGGCGGCGGCGGTGCAAGCGAGCAGCAGGGCGGCGAAACGCTTCATGGAGAATCCTTGGGAGAAAATGGCGTGATGCGGCGGGTGTAACGTTCATGCCATGCAGCGCAAGGGCGTCGGGCCGTGGCGCAGCCGCGTTGGGCGGTTGCGCCCCTGCGGCGAGGTGCTACACCTCGCTACATCACGTCTTCGGGGAACCTCTTTTCATGAAAACCAAGCTCTTCCTGTGCGGGGCCGCGTTGTGCGCACTGTCGCTGCCCGCTCTTGCCGCGCCGGTTCCGGCCGCCGCCGTGCAGGCACCCGCCGCCGACGCCGCCGCGCCCGTTTCCGAGCTCGTTTCCGAGGTGAACATCCCCTACGAGCAGTTCACGCTCGACAACGGCCTGCGCGTCATCGTCCACACCGATCGCAAGGCGCCGATCGTCGCGGTGTCGGTGTGGTACGATGTCGGCTCGAAGGAGGAGCCCAAGGGCAAGACGGGCTTCGCACACCTGTTCGAGCATCTGATGTTCAACGGATCGGAGAATGCGCCGGGCGATTTCTTCAAGCCTTTGAAGGAAGTCGGTGCGACCGATTATAACGGTACCACCAATTTCGATCGCACCAATTATTTCGAGACGGTGCCCACCCCCGCGCTCGACCGCGCCTTGTTCCTCGAAAGCGACCGGATGGGCCACCTCACCGGTGCGATCACGCAAGCCGTGCTCGATGAGCAGCGCGGCGTCGTCCAGAACGAGAAGCGCCAGGGCGACAACCAGCCCTACGGCCTGTTCCGCTACAAGCAGGTCGAGGGGTTGTTCCCCGCCACGCATCCCTATGGCCATACCACGATCGGCTCGATGGCCGATCTCGACGCGGCGAGCCTCGCCGACGTCAAGCAATGGTTCCACGATCATTACGGGCCGAACAACGCGGTGCTCGTGCTCGCAGGCGACATCGACCTCGCCACCGCCAAGGCCAAGGTGCAGAAATATTTCGGCGATATCCCTCGGGGCCCACAGAACGTGCTGCCCGAAGCTCCGATCCCGACGCTGCCCGCCCGCAAGGACGAGGTGATGAAGGATCGCGTCGCCGCGACCATGCTCACGCGAATGTGGGCGGTGCCCGGCGTCAACAGCAAGGACATGGCGGCGCTCGACGTCGCCGCCGGCGCGCTCGGCGGGCTCGATTCGTCGCGCCTCACCGACCAGTTGGTGCGCAAGGAAAAGCTGGCGGTCCAGGTCAGCGCCTATAACCAGTCGCTCGCGCAGCTCGGCATGTTCGTGATCCAGGTGATCGTGCGCCCGGGCGCCGATGCCGATGCGGTGGGCAAGCGCGTCGATCAGATCATCGCCGATTTCCTGAAGACCGGCCCGACCGAGGACGAGGTCAGGCGCGTCGTCACCCAGCAGGTGTCGCAGACGATTTCGGGACTCGAAGCGGTCGGCGGCTTCGGCGGCAAGGCGGTCGCGCTCGCGCAGGGCGAGCTCTATTCGAACGATCCGGGCGCCTACAAAAAGGATCTGGAGAATCTCGCTGCGCAGACCCCCGCCAATGTGAAGGCGGTGGCGGACAAATGGCTGTCGCGCCCCGTCTATGCGCTGACAATCGCGCCCGGCGCGCGCGACGCCTATCAGGAAGCCACGCCGCCCGCGAAAATCCCCGCCGAAACCGCCGCCAAAGCGGACGCCGATGCCGATACCGTCAAGGGCGATCGCGGGCCGCTGCCCGCGGTCGGCAAGGTCGCCGATCTGGTCTTCCCCAAGGTCGAGCACGCCAGGCTCGCGAATGGCATTCCGCTCGTTTACGCGCATCGCGACGCGGTGCCGATCACGCTGGCGACGATCAGCTTCGATGCGGGCGCCGCGGCCGATCCGGCGAGCGAGCTCGGCACGCAGGCGCTGACGCTGGCGATGATGGACCAGGGCACCAGGAGCCTCGACGCCAACGCGCTTGCCGAAACCGAGGAGCGGCTCGGCGCCGACATCTCGACCGGCGCCGGGGCCGATCGCACCTATGTCGGCATCTATACGCCGAGCGCGAACCTGGCGCCGTCGCTCGATCTGTTCGCCGACGTCGTGAAGAACCCGGCCTTTGCGGCTGCCGAGGTGGAGCGCGTCAAGGGCCAGCAGCTCGCCGGCATCGCGCAGGAGATGACGAGCCCGCAGGGCCTCGCGTCGCGCGCGCTGCCGCCGCTCGTCTTCGGCGCGGCGAGCCCCTATGCCAAGCAGCAGGGCGCCGGCGATCCCGCCGCGGTCGCCAAGCTGACGCGCGACGATCTGATCGCGTTCCAGCAGGCGTGGCTGCGCCCAGACAAGGCGACGATCTTCGTCGTCAGCTCGGAACCGCTGGCGACGGTCAAGGCCGCGCTCGACCAGCGCTTCGGCCATTGGACGGTGCCCGGCACGCCCGGCGCCAAGGATTTCGCCGCCGCCGCGACGCAATCCGCGCCCAAGATCGTGCTGATCGACCGGCCCGATTCGCCGCAATCGCTGATCCGCGCGGGCGCGCAGACGGGGCTCAAGGGCACCGACGACATGCTGCCTTACAATGCGGCGAACGACACGCTGGGCGGCAATTTCCTGTCGCGCATCAACATGGACCTGCGCGAGGCGAAGAGCTGGTCGTACGGCGCGAGCGGCCGTTTCCTGAGCCTCGAACACGCCGCGCCCTATGTCATCAACGCGCCGGTCCAGGCCGACAAGACCGGCCCCGCGATCGCCGCGCTCCGGCAGGACCTGACGAGCTTCCTCACCACGCAGGGCATCACCCCGGTCGAGTTCAATCGTACCGTGACGGGCACGATTCGCGAGCTCGCCGGCAGCTTCGAGACGTCGAGCGACGTGCTCGGCGCGATGCAGAACATCGAGCTGTTCGACCGGCCCGACGATTATTACTCGACGCTGGCGACGCGCTATCGCGGGTTCACCGCGAGCGGGCTCGACGCGGCGGCGCGCAAGGTGCTCGATCCGAAGAAGTTCGTCTGGGTCGTGGTTGGCGATGCCGCCAAGGTGAAGCCCCAGCTTGACAGCCTCGGCCTGCCGGTCGAGGTCGTGAAGGCGCCGGCCGCGCCGGGCGGCGAGTAAGAGGAGAGAGCTGACATGGCGACTGTCGACGGCACCTGGGATTGCGTCACCAAATCGCCCCTGGGCGATCAGAAATCGACGCTCACCGTCAAGAGCGACGGTACCAGCTTCACCGGCACCAATTCGGGCAGCCTCGGCTCGGCGGACATCGTCGACGGCAAGGTGGACGGCAACACATTGTCGTGGAAGATGAACATGACGGTGCCGATGCCGATGACGCTCGACTGCGAGGCGACGATCGACGGCGACACGCTCACCGGAACGGTGGGCGCGGGCGCCTTCGGCAGCTTCCCGATGACGGGCACCCGCGTCGGCTGAGGCGTCGCCCCTCGCGAAAACGGCAAGGCCCGCTTCCGGCGACGGTGGCGGGCCTTTTCGTGGGTACGGATTCGGCAACGATCGGCGATCGGCGTAGATTCGCGATTTCCGACTCGGGGAGACGTGCGATGCCCAATCCGAATGCGACGCTCACCGGCGTCACGCCGCATCTGATGATCGCCGACGGCCGTGCCGCCGAGGCGATCGATTTCTACACCAGGGCGTTCGGCGCCGCCGAGGTGGCGCGCGCGCCCGCGCAGGACGGGAAGCGGCTGATGCACGCGCATTTGTCGCTCAACGGCGGCGCGCTGCTGCTTCATGACGATTTTCCCGAGATGCGTGGCGGTGAACCCGCGTCGGCGCCGGGCGGCGTGGTGCTGCATCTTCAGGTCGACGATGCCGACGCGGCCTGGGATCGCGCGCTTGCTGGCGGCGCCACCGCGCGGTTTCCGCTCGAGGATCAGTTCTGGGGCGACCGCTACGGCCAGTTGGTCGATCCGTTCGGTCACATCTGGTCGATCGCCGGCCCGCCGAAGGGCTGAGGGCGCGCGGTCTCAACCGTGGTTATGGCCGCGGCAGGCGAGCAGATCGATGATCTCCTCGATCCGCGCCGGATCGCCCGCCGCGATCACCTCGCCGGTGCTGTCGGCGATCAGTGGATCGCCCTGCCAGTCGCACATCCGCCCGCCCGCGCCCTCGACGATCGGTGCGAGTGCTGCGAAATCGTGGAGCTTGAGCCCGGCCTCGACCACCACATCGAGCCAGCCGCTCGCGACGCAGCCGTAATTGTAGCAATCGCCGCCCAGCACCGTGCTGCGCACGGCCACGTCGAGATGCTCGAAGGCGTGGAGCTGCCCGTCGTCGAACAAGGCAGGCGAAGTGGTGGCGAGCAGCGCCTCGCCGAGCGCCGCGCAGCGCCGCGTGGCGGCGGGCGCGCCGTTGAAGGTGGTCGCGCACCCGACCGCGCCGACCCAGCGTTCGCGCGCGATCGGCTGGTCGATCACGCCGATCATCGGCCAGCCGTCGGCGACGAGCGCGATCAACGTGCCGAAGATCGGCCGGCCCGAGATGAACGCCCGCGTGCCGTCGATCGGATCGAGCACCCATTGCCGCCCGCTGGTGCCCGCGCGGGTGCCATATTCCTCGCCCACGATGCCGTCTTCGGGACGCTCGGCCTCGATCAGCGCGCGCATCGCCTCCTCGCCGGCGCGATCGGCGAGCGTCACGGGCGAGTCGTCGGCCTTGGTTTCGAGCCCGTGGGCGGCGCGGAAATAGGGGCGGATCGCAGCGCCCGCCGCATCGGCGAGGCGCTGGGCGAGGGCGATGTCGTCGTCGGCTACACGCATCGCGCGGCCCTAACGCGCGACGACACGGAAAGCCATGGCGTCATTTTTGCGGGCCTTCCCGCGCCGCGATTGAACGGGGCGGGATGAGGGAGTATCGAAGGCAAAAGGGGTCGCTGAGGAGGATGGTTTCCGATGCGTAAGGTTGCTGCGGCGCTGGCCGCGTTGATGCTTGCCGTTCCGGCGGCAGCGGCACTCGATATCGGGGCGCGGGCGCCCGATTTCACCACGCGTGGCGCGATCGCCGGCAAGGTCGTCAGCATCCATCTCGCCGACCAGCTCAAGAAGGGCCCGGTCGTGCTCTATTTCTTCCCGGCCGCCTTCACCTCGGGCTGCAATGCCGAGGCGCATGCCTTTGCCGAGCGAGTCGACGATTTCGCGGCCGCCGGCGCGACGGTGATCGGCATGTCGGCGGACGATGTGCAAACGCTTGCCAAATTCTCGACGCAGAAATGCGCGGGCAAGTTCGCGGTGGCGAGCGCGGGGCCGCGCGTCGTCGCGGGGTATGACGTCGACATCGGCAAGAAGGTTGCGATCAATGGTTCGGCGCCGCGCCAGATCACCAGCCGGACGAGCTACGTCATCGCGCCCGACGGCAAGATCATCTACGCCCATTCCGATCCGGCGCCCGACGGACATATCAGCGGCACGCTTGCCGCGGTAAAGGCGTGGCGCGCGGCGCATCCGGGCTAGTCTTCTGATATTTCATGAAATTACGAGATTTTAGCAGTTGATCGCCAAGGTGCCTGCTGGGGGTGGGGATGGCATCGCACGTGTCGGAGAACGAGCCGAGTCGGCCCGCTGAGGAAGATGGCGACGGCACGCCGGACGGCGTTGCGATCGAGGAGGCCGCGCGCCGCCTGTTCGCGCGGATCGGGGCGTTCCTCGGCGATCACCGGCTGGGGGTCGATCCGGTCACCTACGGGTTTGTCTATCGGGTGCTGAGCGAGCCGCAAGGGCCGCTTGCGCGCGCGGTCGACGGGTTGGTCGATGGCGGGGTGCGGCTCACCGCGGCCGATATCGCCGCGCTCGGCGAAGCGGTCGGCGAGGCGCGCGCGTTTCCGGCGACGGACGCGCAATGGGTCGCGCGCACGCAGATGCAGATACAGGGCGTCGAGCACATCGCCCGGACGGTTCGGGACGAGGCCAAGGCCTTGGCCGTCACGATCGCCGCGGGCGCGGACGCGATCAGCGACACGCGCGACGCGAGCCCGGTCGACGAGATCGTCGCGGTGGCGCGCGCGATGGTCGAGCGCACGCGCGTGGCCGAGGCGCGGCTCGACGACGCCACCCAGGAGGCGCAGGTGCTGCGGCGCGAGCTCGACGAAGCGCGCGCCGATGCCCTGCGCGATCCGTTGACCGCGCTCCCCAACCGGCGTGCGCTGGAGGAGCATTATACAATCCCGGTCGATGGCGGCCCGGCGGCCTGCCTGGCGATGTGCGACATCGATCACTTCAAGCAGGTCAACGACCGGTTCGGCCACGCCGTCGGCGATCGCGTATTGCGCGCGATCGGCACCGCGCTGAGCGAGATCTGCGGCGATCATCTCGTCACCCGCTATGGCGGCGAGGAATTCGCCGTGCTCTTCACCGGCACGTCGCTCGTCGAGGCCGAGGCCCTGCTCGATCGCGCGCGCGCGATCGTCGCCGGCAAGCGGTATCGGCTGCGCGAGAGCGACGCGCCGCTCGGCGCGATCACCTTCTCGACGGGGCTGACGCTTGCCGCGCCGGGCGAGACGCTCGGCACCGTTCTCGGGCGCGCCGATCGCCTGCTCTACGCCGCCAAGGCCGATGGACGGAATTGCATCCGCACCGCGTCGACGGAGGTCGCCAACAGATAGCGCTTTTTGCGGCGCATAATGGGAATCTGCGCCAATCTCGCGATGCTCAGCATCGCAGGTGACGTAATTTCAACGGGTTACAGATTTGGCACGGCCCCTGCAAAGCATCAGGCATCCCGGTCGGATGGTCCGATCGGTTCATGCAGGGAGTTCAAATCATGGTGTTCCGTCTCGAATCCGCACAGCGCTTCGCCGTCTCGCTGGCCGGCGCGTTCGTCTTCGCCGCGCTGATGATCAGCGCCGCCGTGCCCGTCGTTCCGATCGCGTGATCGGAACGGCGCGGCCCGCGCCTTCACCCGGAGTTGTGCCAATGCGCATGTTCCTGATCGGCCTCGCCTCGTTCGCGACGACGATCCTCATCATCGTCGGCCACGGCGCCGCGATCGGCGGCACGCTCGGCTGACCGCCTCATACGCTGCCCGCGGGGCGAAGCCCCGCCGCAGCGCGCACCTTCCCTCTCGGCGCCGGATCGCCCCGCGAATAGGTGCCGATCAGTAATCCCGCCGCCAGCACGTGCCCGCGCATCGCCTTGACGAGCGCGCCGCGCCGGGGCGTCTCGCCCGGATCGGGCGTCTCGCCGTCGAGCGCGAAGAGCTGGAATGCATAACGATGCTCACCATGTCCGGTCGGCGGATCGGGCGCCAGCCAGCCTTCCCCGAACAGCGAATGCCGGCCGACGTCGCGCCCGTCGGCTTCGCCCGCCCCGTCGGGCCCGATCGCGCCCTCGGCGAGCCGATGCTCGTCGGGCGGCAGATCCCAGACGATCGCATGGACCAGCGGCGCCGGCGCCAGCGCGTCCGCATCCTCGACGATCAGCGCGACCGCCGCGGTCGCATCGGGCAGCGCGCCCCAGACGAGCGGCGGCGACACGCCCTCGCCATCGGCGGTGAAGCGCGGCGGCAACCGGGCTTCGTTGGCGAAGGCCGGGCTCATCAGCTCGACCGTGCCGACCTCGATTCCCTGCGTGAGCTGGACGATCGCGAGCTTGTCCGCACCCGCGCGCATCCCCCGCATCGCCGTTCCGAGCCAACGGGGGACGTGTTCGAGCATTGCGCAGACCTCCGTCGGAAGCACTCTCGTATCAGTGAAGCACATCGGCCGACCGGGTCCAAGCGCGGACCAACATCGCGCGCGCGGACGTTTGCCGCATCGAAAGGAACGATGATGCCCGACGATCTCGACCGCTTCGTCGCCGCGCAGCGCGATGCGTGGCCCGCCGCGCGCGCCGAGCTCGAGGCCGGCCGCAAGGCGACCCACTGGATGTGGTTCGTGTTTCCGCAGATCGCAGGACTCGGGACGAGCGCGACGGCGCGGTTCTACGCGATCGCCGATCTCGCCGAAGCGCGCGCTTATCTGGCGCACCCGGTGCTGGGGCCGCGGCTGCGCGAGGCGACCGCGGCGATGCTGCGCCATGCCGGCACGCCGCCCGAGACGATCCTGGGCGCGATCGACGCGCTCAAGCTGCGATCGTCGATGACGCTGTTCGAGGCGGCGGCCGACGATCCGGCGCCTTTCGCGCGCTGCCTCGATGCATTTTACGGCAGCGTGCGTGATCCGGAAACGCTCGCGCGCCTATGACGCCGGCCCGAGGTCGAGCACGAAGATCGGCCCGAATTCGAGCGTCTGCTTACCCGAGGCGAGGTGCATCGAGACTGCGAGTTCGCCCGCCGCATAATCGCGATCGGCGACGCCCTGCAGATTGTACATCTTCCATTCGGACGTGATGTCGACCGGCCCGCCGAATATTCCCGTATACGGCGCCTTGGCGAGCTGGACGCCATTGTTGGGCAGATGCGCACCGCCATCGGCGGCCGCGCTCTTGGCGGCGCGGGCGTAGAAAGCGAGCACCAGCTTGTCGCCTTTCTTCACCGGCTTCTCGATTGGATCGGAAAGCGAGATCGCCCATGGCTTGGCGTCGGCGCCGGGAATCTCGACACGCAGCGCATGGCCGCCCTGGACGCTCTTGGCGGTCACGACGCGCGCGGGTTCGGGCGCATTGTAGATCTCGAACGCCTGCGGGTTCGGATTGTTGACGATCTTGTCGACGATGTCGTCGGCCTTGTCCTGCGCCGGCAGCGCGGTCGCGATCAGCGCAACCGGCGCCGCCATCATGGCGAGCGTGAGTTTCATGGCACCCCCTCGTTTCGGAACGCGCTGGCGGCACGGCCGATGGGCGAGGCTATGGCGGTGCATGGTAGGGGTCAAGCGCGCGGCCCTACGTTGACACGCCCGGCGCACTTCGGACATGCCCGCTACCGTGACCGAAACCGGCATCAACCTGCATCCGAGCTGGCTCGCGCCGCTCGCCACCGAGTTCGAGCAGCCTTACATGGCGGCGCTCAAGCAGTTCCTCGTCGCCGAGAAAGCGGCGGGCCGGCGCATCTTTCCGCGCGGGCCCGAGTGGTTCCGCGCGCTCGACCTGACGCCGATCGAGCGCGTCCGCGTGGTGATCCTGGGGCAGGATCCGTATCACGGTCCGAGCCAGGCGCACGGGCTGTGCTTCTCGGTCAAGCCCGGCGTCCGCGTGCCGCCCAGCCTCGTCAACATCTACAAGGAGCTGCAGACCGATCTCGGCATCGCGCCTGCGCGCCACGGTTTCCTCGAACATTGGGCCCAACAGGGCGTGCTGCTGCTCAATTCGGTGCTTACCGTCCAGGCGGGCAACGCCGCCTCGCACCAGGGGCGCGGCTGGGAGCGCTTCACCGATGCGGTGATCCGGCAGGTCAACGCGCGCGAGACGCCGGTCGCGTTCCTGCTATGGGGCAGCTACGCGCAGAAGAAGGCGGCGTTCGTCGAGTCCGTGGACAAGGGCGGGCGCCATCTCGTGCTCAAGGCGCCGCATCCCTCGCCGCTCTCGGCGCACAACGGCTTCTTCGGCTGCCGCCACTTCTCGAAGGCCAACGCCTTTCTGGAAGCGACCGGGCAGCCGCCGATCGATTGGGCGCTTCCTGCCGTAAGCTGATTAATCGGCTATGCTGCAATGCACAAAATCCACTTGAAATCGCGCCTCGACTCGCTTATTGTGCAACGCAGCAATCGATGAGAAGGAGGCCCGATGGCCCGCAAGGATATTCCGTCCACGCAGCCCAGCGGTGCAGCCAAACCGGCCGCGAAGCGTGTGTCGGCGCCGAAGAAGCGCCCCGCGCCCGCGCCGGCGACATCGCTCCCCGCGGTTGCCGCGACGACCACCGAATCACCCGTATTCGCCGCGCCCGCGGCCGCTCAGAAGGATCATGCACCGATGGAAGACACCGTGAAGAAGACCGCCGCCCAGGCCCAGACGCTGTTCGCCGACTTCAACGACCGCGCCAAGGCGGCGTTCGAGAAGAACGCGAAGCTGTTCGACGAGATCAACGATTTCGCCAAGGGCAATGTCGAGGCCGTCGTCGAATCGTCGAAGATCGCCGCCAAGGGCTTCGAGACGCTTGGTCAGGACGCCGCCGAATACGGCCGCAAGTCGTTCGAGGACGCGACCGCCGCGCTCAAGCAGTTCGCCGCCGTCAAGTCGCCGGCCGAATTCTTCAAGCTCCAGAGCGACTATGTCCGCTCGGCGTTCGATGCGGTCGTCGCCGAAACCTCGAAGAAGACCGAGGCGGTGCTCAAGCTCGCGGGCGACGTCGCCCAGCCGCTGTCGAACCGCGCCGCGGTCGCCGCCGAGAAGATCAAGCTCAACGCCTGATCGATCCGCGATCATCAGAAGGGGCGGCTGCCGATCGGCGGCCGCCCTTTTTGTTTGCCTGCTTTGTTCGCCCGGGTCGAAACAGGGTGAACGCCTGGGCCCACCCCTTGCCCTCGCGTGGCGGGTTGCCATATTTTCGGCCTCACATGATCGACCATTCCGACATCCTGCGGGCGATGGCCTCCACGCCCGACGACGACAATGACGATGACGGCGGCGCCGGCACCGGGCTTGCCACGCGCACGCTGACGCGGACCCGCCATCCGACGCCCTATCGCGTGCTGATGCTCAACGACGATTACACCCCGATGGAGTTCGTCGTGCTGTGCCTCCAGCGCTTCTTCCGCATGTCGATCGAGGAAGCGACGCGGGTGATGCTCCACGTCCACCAGCGCGGCGTCGGCGTGTGCGGCGTGTTCAGCTACGAGGTCGCCGAGACCAAAGTCAGCCAGGTCATCGATTTCGCGCGCGAGAACCAGCACCCGCTGCAATGCACGCTCGAAAAGGCGTGAGGGTTTTTCGGGCCGGCTAGGGCCGGTGCCGCAACCGTTTCAGCTTTGCTGAAACGGACTCTAAACTCCGGTGCAGGTCGATCAGCGCGCCGCGGGCAGCCAGCTCAGATCGAGCCCCTCGTACCGGTCGACATAATTGGCGCAACGCGTCAGCGCCTGTTCGTCGAGGAAAGTCACGCGTCCGTTCTCGCGCGCGATCAGCCCGTCCTCCTCCAATTGCCGGAACATGCGGTTGACGTGAACTGCGGTCAGCCCGGTCGCATCGCCGATCTCCTCCTGCGTCAGCCCCAGCACGAAGCTGCTGCCGATCGTCTTGTCGAGCGCGCGCCTGCGGTTGCGCATGTCGAGCAGCACCGCGGCGACGCGCGCCTTGGCGGAGGTGCGCCCCAGCGCGGCCAGCCGGTCGGTCAGCGCCGCGCGCTCGATCTGGCCGTAGACGATCACCATGGCCGCGAGCCGGGGATGATCCGCGACCAGCGCGGTGAAGGCGCTACGCTCGAACGGGCTGACGACGCAATCGGTGAGTGCGGCCACCGTCTCGGGCGCCTCGCGATAGACGAGCGCGGAAATACCGAACAAATCGCCGGGAAAGATGAAACGCAGGATCTGCCGGCTGCCGTCGTCGAGCAGCATGTAGCTCATCATCATGCCCGATTTGAGCGCGAACAGGTCGCCGCCGCGCTCATGCTCGCGGCGCAGCACCGCGCCGCGCCGCAGCGGCCGCTCGCGCTCTTCGAGCCGGGCCAGCGTGCGTCGTTCCGATGGTGTCAACTCGATCAACCCGCCGAGTCGCTCGGCGAAACAACTTGACGGCACGCTTTACCCCCTGCTCGCGGGGCACATTCAAAGCAGCGCATTGATCCTGCCGCATTAAAGTCGATCAACTCGCGATCGAAAGGGCGCGTTCTTGCGCTCAACGGAGCTTCGGCTAGAAGCACGGCGATGGACCGCATCCTCATTCGCGGGGGCAACCGCCTCCAGGGCCGCCTTCCCATTTCGGGTGCCAAGAACGCTGCGCTGACGCTGATGCCGTGCGCCCTGCTCACCGACGAGCCGGTGACGTTGCGCAACCTGCCGCGCCTCGCCGATGTCGACAGCTTCGGGCATCTGCTCAACCAGCTCGGTGCCTCGACCCAGATCGAGGGCGCGCGACCGGAGGATTTCGGCCGGGTGATGACGATCCGCGCGGGCAAGCTCACCGCCACCGAGGCGCCCTACGACATCGTCCGTAAGATGCGCGCCTCGATCCTCGTGCTCGGCCCGCTGGTGGGCCGCGCGGGCGAGGCGACCGTCTCGCTGCCGGGGGGCTGCGCGATCGGCAACCGCCCGATCGACCTTCACCTGAAGGCGCTCGAGGAGATGGGCGCGGAGATCGAACTCGCCGCGGGCTATGTGAAGGCGACCGCGCCGGGCGGGCGGCTGCCGGGTGGGCGCGTGTCGTTTCCCGTCGTCTCGGTCGGTGCGACCGAGAATGCGCTGATGGCGGCGGTGACGGCGAAGGGCGGCACCCGCATCGACAACGCCGCGCGTGAGCCCGAGATCGTCGATCTGTGCAACCTGTTGGTCGCGATGGGGGCGTCGATCGACGGCATCGGCAGCGAGACGCTGGAGATCGAGGGCCGCGATCGGCTCCACGGCGCCACCTATCGCGTCATGCCCGACCGCATCGAGGTGGGGAGCTACGCTTGCGCGGCGGCAATCACCGGCGGCGATCTCGATCTTGTGGGCGCCAGCGCGGCGGACATGCGCGCCACGCTCGACGCGCTCATCGAAGCGGGCGTCACCGTGACCGAGCATCGCGAGGGCGTGCGCGTTACCGCGGCGAACGGGCTCGGCCCGCTGACGCTCTCGACCGCGCCCTATCCGGGCTTCGCCACCGACATGCAGGCGCAATTCATGGCGATGCTGTGCAAGGCGTCGGGCGCGAGCGTGCTCACCGAGACGATCTTCGAGAATCGCTACATGCACGTGCCCGAACTCGCGCGGATGGGCGCCGACATCCAGGTGCGCGGCCGCACCGCCGTGGTGCGCGGCGTCGACCGGCTGGTGGGCGCGCCGGTGATGGCGACCGATCTGCGCGCCTCGATGAGCCTGATCCTCGCGGGCCTCGCCGCCGAGGGCGAAACCGCGGTCCAGCGCGTCTACCACCTCGATCGCGGCTACGAGCGACTCGAGGAGAAGCTCTCCGCCGTCGGCGCCGATATCGAGCGCGCCTCGGACGGGTGAGTCGGCCGCGCTTATCGTACCGATGACAATCAAGATGCCGGGCTGTGTCGTCAGGCTCCGCGCGGCGACCGCTGTGTGATCGCCGCATCGAGCGGCGGCGGCGAGCAATCCGCCCCGGCCTCTTTCATGAGTCGTACGAGCGCGGCACGTAAAAGCGGCCGCGCGGCTTGATAATCGAGCCGGGCAAGGCTCGGTACAGTTTGCCCGGTCGCCTGCGCGAGTCGGTACCCCACATAATAGCCGAAGCGATCCGGCAACCCGGACGGCGGCTTGCCGCCTCCCATCAGGGCCTGACCGATTACGGCATCGCTGGTATCGTCGAAATGCGTGCTGACGAAGCAGAGCGCCTCCGTCCATCTCGCGTTGGTCGGCGCTCGAATTTTCGTCGGAATGTCGAGCAGCAGTTGATGATCGGTCGCCCCCGGCGTCATTGCCGCGGCAGCATCGACGGCGAGCCCCTCCTGCCAGAGCGGACACCAGAACTGGTCGCAGCCCACAAAGGCGTGCGCGTGTTCGAGGTGGAAGAGTTCATGATCGAGGAAAGGCTGCAGCGAGTCGTCAGCATGATATTTCGCGATCAAATCAGCGCCGAAAAGCATGACGTGCCGGCGTCCCGGATCGAGATAGGCCGACCCTCCGTCGCGCTGACCGAGCGAATGGTAGAGAAAGATCGGCAGAGGCGACGTGAATCCGGGAAACACCGTGCGGAAGTGCGCGACCGCGCTTTTCAATGCCGTCGGGAAATTGCGGACGGCACGATCGTAGTCCATTTGCCGGGCGGGGAACCCGGCCAGCGCTTTGGCGATCAACCGGTCGGTATGGGCGCCGGGTGGATAGACCCCCGGCAGCAGCGCGTCGAGCTCGCCGCGAATCGCGGCGATCCGGGTCGCCTCCGGCTTGCCGACCGTGGCCGTTGCGACATGCTCGAACGGCGTAGCAAGATCGACATAACTCAGCGGCGGTGCGGCGCTGCCCAGCAAGCCTGCTATGGCGATCAACGCGATGACCCGCCCGCCGACGGCAAAAACTCCCTGCAAATGCATCCGCTTCACCCCGCATCGCCGATGCGGCTACCGTTAAGTCGGGTTGCGGGTCGTAGTCCAGATGGTGCGTACCTCCGCAACCGAGACGCTTGCCGATAGCGTCGGGGCGCTCGGCGCTAACGCTCGATCATCCGCGTATAGAGGTGCCAGGTGGCGTAGCCGAGCACCGGCAGCACCACCGCGAGCCCGATGAAGATGGGGATCGCGCCCAGCACGAGCAGCGCCGCGACGATCAATCCCCAGCGCGCGACCGGCCCGACATTGGCGCGCGCGGCGCGCAGCGACACCGCGATCGCGCTGTCCGCCTCGACGCCCTTGTCCACCACCATCGGCGCCGCGACCAGCGTCGTCGCCAGCGTGATCGCGGCGAGCACCGCGCCCGCGAGGTTGCCGACCACGATCATCGCCCAGCCTTCGCGCGTGGTGAACAAAGCGGAGAGGAACGCGCCGAAATCGGCGGGCGCCAGCGCGCCCACCGTCAGATCGTAGACGAGCCAGGCGACGCCGAGCCAGATCAGGAACAGCACCACCAGCCACATCGTCAGTTCGACGATGCCGCGCCGGCGCTGGCGGATGGGGTCGAGGAAATGCGTCCAGTCCGCCTCGCGCCCTTCCTCGCGCCGCCGCGCGAGCTCGTAGAAGCCTGAGGAGACGACCGGCCCGAGGATCGAGAGCCCCGCGACGAGCGGGAAGAACAACGGCATCACACGCGAATCGAGCGTCAGCGCCGCGGCCAGGAATCCGATCAGCGGATAGAGCAGGGCGGCGAACAGCACGTCGCCGCGCATCGATCGAAAATCGTTCCAGCCTTCGCTGAGCGCCCAGCGCAGGTCGGCGGTGCCGATCCGGCGGATGCGCGTCTCGTCCGCCGCGACGGGGGTCGAATGGGTGAGCGTGGTCATCGGTGCCTCTCCAGGCCCCGGCCCGCTCGGGCGGCAGCATACACGTTTTGGCGCGAAGGCGCGAGAGGGCGGAATATTCCGTCATGCTGACGAACGTCAGAAACCAGAGGTCGGGCGCCCGTTACGAAAGCCGACCCAATGCGTCTGGATGCTGATTGTCATCAGCATGACGGCAAAAGTGGATCAGCGACGCGCAGCCTGTTTCAGGCCGCGGCGAAGCTTGCGATCAGCCCGTCGATCACGAACTGCGCGGCGAGCGCTGCCAGCAACACGCCCAGCAGCCGCGTGATCACCGCCTCGATCTTCGCCCCCAGAATGCGCATCAGCGGCCCGGCGAGCATCAGCGCGGCGAGGGTGAGCAGCAGGATCAGCCCCAGCGCGGCGAGGATCACCAGCGTGTGCGAAAGCCCGTGCCCCTGTGACATCATCAGCATCACGCTCGCGATCGATCCGGGCCCGGCGATCATCGGCATCGCCATCGGGAAGATCGAGACGTCCTCGACCTCGGGCGTGTCGATGATCTTCTGGGCGCGGTCCTCGCGCCGCTGGGTGCGTTTCTCGAACACCATTTCGAGCGCGATCAGGAACAGCATGATGCCGCCCGCGATGCGGAAACTGTCGAGGCTGATGCCCAGCGCGTCGAGGATGTCGTGCCCGAACAGCGCGAAGACGATCAGGATCAGCGCGGCGACGCCCACCGCGCGGATCGCCATCGCACGCGCGTGCGCCGGGGTCGCGCCCGCGGTCAGCCCGGCATAGATGGGCGCGCAGCCGGGCGGGTCGATGACGACGAAGAAAGTGATCAGCGACGAGACGAAGAGCTCGGTGAGCGCCGCCATGCTCATCCGAGCGCGTCCTCGTCCCAGGCCAGCCCCTCGCGCCGGTATGCGGAGACCAGCGTGTTGCGCATCAGGCACGCGATCGTCATCGGCCCGACTCCGCCCGGCACCGGGGTGATCGCCCCGGCATGGCCCGCCGCACCGTCGAAATCGACGTCGCCCACCAGGCCGTCGGCGGTGCGGTTGATACCGACGTCGATCACGGTTGCGCCGGGCTTGATCCACTCGCCCTTGACGAGATGCGGCACGCCGACCGCGGCGACCACGATGTCCGCGCGGTGGACCACGCCCGGCAGATCGAGCGTCTTCGAATGCGCGACCGTGACGGTGCAGCTTTCCTTGAGCAGCAGCATCGCCATCGGCTTGCCGACGATGTTCGACCGGCCGACCACCACCGCGTCCTTGCCCGCGAGGCTGCCGAGCTGGTCCTTCAAGAGCATCAGGCAGCCGAGCGGGGTGCAGGGCACGAAGCCGTCGAGCCCCGTCGCCAGCCGCCCGGCATTGACCGGGTGGAACCCGTCCACGTCCTTGTCGGGATCGATCCGGGTGACGATCGCGCGTTCGTCGATCTGGCCGGGCAGCGGCAACTGGACGAGGATGCCGTCCACCGCCGGATCGGCGTTGAGCCGATCGACCAGCGCGATCAGCTCGTCCTGCGTCGTCGTCGCGGCGAGGCGATGCTCGAAACCCTCCATCCCCGCCGCCGCGGTCGCCTTGCCCTTGGAACGGACATAGACGGCGGACGCCGGATCGTCGCCGACCAGCACCACCGCGAGCCCCGGCTTGCGCCCTGCCTTCGCGGCGAACGCCGCCGCCTGTTCGCCCACGCGCTCGCGCAACGCCAGCGCGAATGCCTTTCCGTCGATGATCTCGGCCGTCATGCCTGCGCCCCATATAGGCTTGCGGCGATTCCCGCCAGCGCCTCGGGATCGCCGGCGATCGCCAGGCGCTTGAGCCGCCCGGTCTCGCCGCCGAGCACGGTGACGTCGCGCTTGGGAACGCCGAACGCCTTGGCGACGAAGGCGATCAGCCGCGCATTGGCGGCCCCGCCCACCGGCGGCGCGGCGATGCGGATGCCGAAATGATCGGGCCCGTGCGTGCCCCAGCCGTCACGCGAGGCGCGCGGGGTGACGCGCACGGCGATCGCGATGCCGTCGGCGGTGCCCCGCCACGCGCTCAATAGGTGGTCGGCGCGACCAGCGACATCGCGATATTGGGCAGGATCACCGTCTGCAGGATGTAGATGACCAGCAGCACGACCAGCGGCGACAGATCGAGCGCCCCGAAATCGGGCATGATCTTGCGGATCGGCCGATAGAGCGGCTCGGTCATCTTCTCGAGCGCGTACCAGACCGAGCGGACTAGGTCGTTGTGCAGGTTGATGACGTTGAACCCGATCAGCCAGGACATGATCGCCTGGACGATGATGATCCACCACAGGATGTTGAGCAGGATCATCAGGATCTGAAAAACGGCGATCAAGCGTGCCTCCGCCTGGAATGAGGGTTGGCCCAAGTCGTTACAGGAAAGGACCGAGCGGCAACAACCCCTGTTGAGCGCTTGGCTCAATGACACATTCGTCATCGCGAGGCGCGCAGCGCCGCGGCGATCCCGGCGTGCCGTCGCTGGATTGCCGCGCCCCTTTGGGGCTCGCAATGACGATTTTGGCCCGATCTATTTCCCGATCAGCGTGCCCGCGCCGCGCCGCGTGAAGATTTCGAGCAGCATCCCGTGCGGAATCCGCCCGTCGAGGATCACCGCGGCCTCGACGCCGGCCTCCACCGCCGCCATGCAGGTATCCACCTTGGGGATCATCCCGCCCGAGATGGTGCCGTCGGCCTTCATCGCGTCGATCTTGGCGCGATCGAGATCGGTCTGCAGCTCGCCCGCCTTGTCGAGCACGCCCGCCACGTCGGTCAGCAGGAAGAAGCGCTTGGCCCCCAGCGCGCCCGCGATCGCGCCCGCCATCGTGTCGGCGTTGATGTTGTAGGTCGCGCCGTCCGCGCCCAATGCCACCGGCGCGACCACGGGAATGAAATTGTCCGCGGCGAGGTTGGTCAGGATGCGCGGATCGACCTTCACCGGCTCGCCCACGAAGCCCAGGTCGACATGCCGCTCGATCCCCGAATTGGGGTCGGCCTCGGTGCGCCGCACCTTCTCGGCGATGACGAGGTTGGCGTCCTTGCCCGACAAGCCCACCGCGCGCCCGCCGAGCGCGGCGATCCAGCCGACGATCTCCTTGTTGATCTTGCCCGCGAGCACCATCTCGGCGACCTCGGCGGTGGCCGCGTCGGTGACGCGCAGGCCGCCGACGAACTGCGATTCGACGCCGAGGCGCTTCAGCATCGCCCCGATCTGCGGCCCGCCGCCGTGGACGACCACAGGATTGATGCCGACCGCCTTCAGCAGCACCACGTCCTCGGCGAAGTCGCGCTGCGCCTCGGGGTCGCCCATCGCGTGGCCGCCATATTTCACCACGAATGTCTCGCCCGCGTAGCGCTGCAGATAGGGCAGCGCCTCGGTGAGCGTCTCGGCCTTGGCGAGCAGGGCGGGGGCAGGGGCGTGATCGGTCATGCGCGGTCCTTAGCCTCCTCGTCACCCCAGCGAAAGCTGGGGTCGCTTCGTTACGGAGAGATGCCGGCGTTCGCCGGCATGACGGCTATTGCTCCGTTCCATCCAGCCGCCGCCCGATCGCGACCAAAACGGTGATGAGGCCCGGCACCAGAATGATCGACAGCACCACCTTGACGAGCATCTGACCAGCCATCAGCCAGCCGACTGCGCCGAGGCCGAAGGCGATCGTGATGAACAGGAGCGTGTCGACGATCTGGCTGAGGACGCTGGCGACACCGGCGCGAAACCAGAGGAGCGCGCTGCCTTCGCGGCCCTTGAGCCAGGAAAAGATCGTCACGTTCAGGGTTTGCGACACGCCGTAGGCGACGATGCCCCCGATCCAGATCCACGGCGTCGCCGACATCATGGTATCGAACGCGGCAAGCCGTTCCGCCGACATTTCGGGCGCGCTGGGCAGCGCGAGCACGAGCAGCGCGAGCAAGATCGAGAATATGAGCGGCACAAACCCGACGAGGACGAGGAAATTGGCCGCTGCGCGACCATGCAGCTCGGCAACCGCGCTCGACGTGACGACGAGGAGCAGGAACGCGAAGATTCCCGCCTCGACCGCCAGCGGCGGCAGGCCGACGAGCGGGCCGAGTTGCGAGATCGGTCCCAACGTGACCTGTTTGTTGCCGAGCACGCCCGCGATGCAGACCATGCCGCCGTAGAAGATCGAGAAAGCGAAGAGCGATCGCGGGATCGCGGGCGCGGGTGGGTTCATCCACGCGTGCTAGCCGGAAATCGGGTGCAATCAAACTACCGTTCGCTTCGAGCGCAGTCGAGAAGCGACCCTGAGGGCTTCAGCCAGTTTCTCGACTGCGCTCGAAACGAACGGACGAGGAAGGTACTGGCTCAATCGCCCAGCCCGTGTATGCTCGCCCTCCGCGCAGCCGGGGGGCCGCGTGTCGATCGATCATCAAGCGCGGGCAAGCATCCTTCATGACTCGTATCCTCATCGGCATCGCCGGCATCCTGGTGATCCTGGCGATCGCGGTCGCGCTGTCGACCAACCGCCGCGCGATCCGGTTGCGCGTGGTCGGCGCGGCGTTCGCGCTGCAGGCGGGGATCGCGGTGCTGGTGCTCTACGTGCCCTGGGGCAAGTCGGTGCTCGCCTTCCTCTCGGGCGGGGTCGCCAATTTGCTCGGTTACGCCAAGGCGGGGGTGGATTTCATCTTCGGCCCGCTCGCCTCGCCCGAGATCGGCGGCAACAGCTTCGCGATCGCGGCGCTTCCCGTCATCATCTTCTTCGCGAGCCTGGTCTCGATCCTCTATTATCTCGGCATCATGCAGCTGGTCGTGCGCTGGATCGGCGGGGGAATCGAGAAAGTGATCGGCGTCTCCAAGGTCGAGTCGCTGTGCGCGGCGGCGAACATCTTCGTCGGGCAATCCGAATCGCCGCTCGTCATCCGCCCCTATCTCGCGAGCCTGACGCCCGCGCAGCTCTTCACGGTGATGACGAGCGGGATGGCGGGCGTCGCCGGCACGATCCTCGCGGCCTATGCCTCGATGGGTATCCGCATCGATTATCTGCTCGCCGCGTCGTTCATGGCCGCGCCCGGCGGCATCCTGATGGCCAAGATCATCATGCCTGACGCGATCGCCGCGCCTGACGGCGAACTCCCGCTCGGAGACGATCCCGAGACAGAACGGATCGCGCTCGCCGAGGCGACGCACGACGAGGAGAAGCCCGCCAACATCATCATGGCCGCCGCGCAAGGCGCGCAGACCGGCGTCAAGCTCGCGGTCGCGGTCGGTGCTATGGTGCTCGCCTTCGTGGCGCTGGTCGCGCTCGCCAACGGCATCCTCACCGGCGTCGGCCACTGGTTCGGCATTGCCGACCTCACCTTCCAGGGCCTGCTCGGCTATGTCTTCAAGCCGGTCATGTTCCTCCTCAACATTCCGTGGAACGAGGCCGGCGCGGCGGGCGGCTTCTTCGGCGAGAAGGTCGTGCTCAACGAATTCGTCGCGTACATCGATCTCGGTAAGGTGCAGGCGACGCTGAGCCCGCGCACCGTCGCGGTCGTCACCTTCGCGCTGTGCGGCTTCGCCAATTTCTCGTCGATCGCGATCCAGATGGCGGTGACGGGCGGGCTCGCCCCCAACCAGCGGCCGATGATCGCCAAGCTCGGCATCCGCGCGCTGCTCGCGGGGTCGCTCGCCAACCTGATGTCGGCGGCATTGGCGGGGTTGCTGATCCAGTAGGAAGGGGAACGCGATGAGCGCCGAACAGCCCGAACCCGAACATACGATCGAACGGCTGATCTTCTTTTCGGACGCGGTGTTCGCGATCGCGATCACCCTGCTCATCATCGAAATCCACGTGCCCGAGCTAGAGCGCGGGGCGGGCGCGCTCGATTACGTCCAGGCGCTCGCCTATCTCATTCCCAATTTCGTCGGCTTCCTGATCAGCTTCTTCGTAATCGGCGCCTTCTGGGCGGGGCATCATCGCGCCTTCGCCTGCGCGGTGCGCTGGAGCGACCGCCTGGTCTTCCCCAACCTGCTGATGCTGTGCGCGATCGCGGCGATGCCCTTCTTCACCGCGTTCGTCAGCGCCAATCCGAACGCGCGCGTGCCGGTCGCGGTCTATTGCGGCTGGCTGCTCGTCACCGGCTTCCTCAACATGAACCTGCAGCGCGTGGTGCTCGCGCGCCCGGTCGTCAGCCCGGTGCTGTCGCCGGGCCGTGCCGAGACGATCCGTCGGCGCGGGCTCGCGGTCGTGCTGGGCGCGGCGACGGCCGTTCTGGTGGCGATCGTCTCGCCGGTCCCCGCGCTTGCCGAGGCCGCGCTCGTCACCATCCCGCTCTGGCGGAAGCTGCTCGATCGTCGCGCGGCGCGTGCCGCTCAGCGCGTCGGCACCGGCGACTCGCCCGAATAATCGTAGAAACCGCGCCCGGTCTTGCGGCCGTACCAGCCGGCCTCGACATATTTGACGAGCAGCGGCGCGGGGCGGAACTTGGGGTCGCCGGTGCCGTGGAACAGCACCTTGGTGATCTCCAGGCACGTATCGAGCCCGATGAAATCGGCGAGCGTGAACGGCCCCATCGGGTGGTTGAGGCCGAGCTGGCACGCCGCATCGATGTCGGGGATCGTCGCCACGCCCTCGCCGAGCGCGAAGCACGCCTCGTTGAGCATCGGCATCAGCACGCGGTTGACGATGAAGCCCGGCGCGTCATTGGCATGGACCACGCGTTTCCCCAGCGCCGCGGCATAGGTCTCGACGACCTTGACCGTCTCGTCCGAGGTCGCCAGCCCGCGGATCAGCTCGATCAGCCCCATCACCGGCACGGGGTTGAAGAAATGCACGCCGACGAAGCGCTTGGGATCGGGCGAGGCTTGCGCGAGCCGGGTGATCGGGATCGACGAGGTGTTCGACGCCAGCACCGCCTGATGCCCCAGCACCTTGCCCACGGCTTCGAAGATCGATCGCTTGATCTCCTCGCGCTCGGTCGCCGCCTCGATCACGAGGCCGCATACCGACATGCCGGCGACGGCGTCGACCGGCTCGATCCGCGCCAGCACTTCCCCGGCGGCCTGGGCGTCGATCTTCTCCTTCTCGACCAGCCGGGCGAGCTGCTTGGCGATCCCCGCCTTGCCGGCCTCGGCCTGCTCCTTGGAGACGTCGCTCAGCAGCACGCGATACCCGGCCTGCGCCGATACCTGCGCGATGCCCGCGCCCATCTGCCCCGCGCCGATCACGCCTACTGCCTGCATCCTGCCTGCTCCTTTTCGCCGCAAAATCTTGAGTACGGGCCCTAACGCCTTTTGCCGCGCGCCGCAGCCCATTAAACCGGTGGCATGAAACCGATCGCCGCGTTCGCCCCCGCCGTCTGTCTTGCCGCCTGCCTCGCCGCCTGCTCGTCGCGCGCGCCGTCCAACGACGCAGCCCCCGCGACAGGCAATGCGATGGAACCGGCGGCATCCGCACCCGCCGATGCGGTCGACAGCCACGCGCGCCCGCATCCGGCCGACGCCCGCACCTTCACCGACTGGACGGTGGCGTGCGACAATGGCGGGCAATGCTCGATGGCGTCGCTCTCGCCCGAGGACGGCGAATTCTACGCGGTCAACCTCGCGCTGACCCGCGACGCCGGCCCCGACGGCGCCGTCGCGATCGCACTCCTGCCCAACGAGGAAGGCGTGACCCCGGCGATGGTCGCGGTCGACGGCGCGCTGGTGGGCGGCACCTTCCCCGCGGTGAAGGACGGGCGCACGACCGTGACCGGCAACGCTGCCGCCGCGATCGCCTATGCGCTCGCCAACGGGCACCAGCTCACCGTGCGCGACCCCGGCGGCGCGGTGCTGGAGACGATCTCGCTCGCGGGCGCGTCGGCGAGCCTGCGCTACATCGATGCGGCGCAACACCGCGCGGGCACCGCCACCGCGATCGTCGCCAAGGGCAACCGGCCCGCGAGCACCGTCCCGGCCGCGCCCGCGCTGCCGGTGATCGTCGCGCCGCCGATCGCTACGGGTGCGGCGCAGGTCGGCGCGACGATGGCGGCGGCGCTCGAACGGCGCGCGGGCTGCGACGGCGATCTCGTCGCCGGTATCGCGCCCGAGGCGCATCCGCTGGGTGGCGGCGCGACGCTGGTGCTCGTACCGTGCGGTCGCGGCGCCTACAATCTAAGCTCCGCGCTGTTCGTGCTCCGCGACGGCAAGCCCGAGCCCGCGCGCATCGACGCCCCCTCGGGCTTCACCGAATCGGGCGAGCCCGCGGACATTCCACAGGTCGTCAACGCCAGCGTCGCCGACGGCGTGCTCTCGAGCTACGCCAAGGGGCGGGGGCTGGGCGATTGCGGCGTCGAGCAGGATTTCGTCTGGGACGGCACCATGTTCCGCCTCGCCCAGCAGGCGGAAATGGGCGAATGCCGCGGCAACCCAAACCTCCTCACCACCTGGCGCACGCAGGTGGTGCGGCGTTAGGGCGCCTTGCGCCGCGGCCGCGCCTCGGCGAGCAGCAGTGCGAAGCGGTCGTCGGGGTCGGTCCATTCGGCCGCCGGCGTCCATTCGCCCGCGAGCAGCAGCATCCGTGCGTCGCGCGGGCCGTATTTGTGGCTGTTCTCGGTGTGGATCGTCTCGCCGGCCTTCATCGAAAACGCGCGGCCCTCGATCGTGAAATTCACGTCGCGCGTCGCCTCGAGGTGCATCTCGATCCGCGTCAGCGTCTCGTTCCAGATCGCGCGGTGGCGGAAGGCGTCGACGGGGAGGGTGCCCGCAAGCTCGCGGTTGATCCGATCAAGCAGGTTGACGTTGAACGCGGCGGTGATCCCGGCGGCATCGTCATAGGCGGGCACCAGCACGTCCTCGCCTTTTACCCGGTCCATCCCGATCAGCAGCAGCGCGTCGTCGCCGAGCGACTCGCGCATCGCGCGCAGCAGATCGACCGAGGTGCGTGGCACCAGATTGCCGATCGTCGAGCCGGGGAAGAAACCGAGCTTGGGCAGGTCACGGATCGCTTGCGGCAGCGCGATCGGCTCCATGAAATCGGCCTCGACGGGGATCACCGCCAGATCGGGGAAATCCCGCGCCAGCGATGCGGCCGATTCGCGCAGGAAATCGCCCGAAATGTCGATCGGCACATAGGCCGCGGGCCGGATCGCGCGCAGCAGCAGCGGCGTCTTGGCCGACGATCCCGATCCGAATTCCACCACCGCCCGGCCCGCGCCGACCTTTTCCGCGATGTCCGGCCCGCTCTCGGTCAGGATGCGCGTCTCGGTGCGCGTGGGATAATATTCGGGCAGGTCGGTGATCGCCTCGAACAATTCCGACCCGCGCCGGTCGTAGAGCCAGCGCGCCGGCACCGCCTTTTGCGCGGCGGCGAATCCGTCGAGCACGTCGGCACGGAACGCGGGATCGACCAGCGCGGTGTCGCCGTTCTCGATGTCGCGTTTCAGCATCAAATACTTTCCCTGGGAAAACCGCACCGGCCAGCATCGGGTGAACGGTGCCCCGCACCGTTCAGGCCATGCCGGGGGCATGACCGACCCGATGCTCCCCCACCCGGCCTCCCACAGCGTATCCTGAATGGGAGGCCGGGTGGGGGAGCGGGCCGGTGCCGTGCTTCAGCGGAGCTGAAGCTCATGTTACAAGTCCTTCGCCAGCCGGACGCCGGTGAACTGCCAGCGCTGGTGGGGGTAGAAGAAGTTGCGATAGCTCGCGCGCGCATGCCCGCGCGGAGTGGCGCACGATCCGCCCCGCAGCACGAACTGCCCGCTCATGAACTTGCCGTTATATTCGCCCACCGCGCCCTCTGCCGCGCGGAACCCCGGATAGGGGCGGTAGGCGCTCCCCGTCCATTCCCAGACGTCGCCGAAAAATGCCGGTCCGTCTCCGGGGCGGGGCTCCACCGGGCCGGCTTGGTCGAGCTGGTTGCCGCCGGCGGGATCGTGGTGCTCGGCCGCCGTTTCCCATTCGGCCTCGGTCGGCAGCCGCGCGCCCGCCCAGCTCGCATAGGCATCGGCCTCGTAGAAGCTGACATGCGTGACGGGCGCGGCAGGATCGATCGCGCGCCGTCCGTCGAGCCCGAAGCGCGTCCAGCCACCGTCGCGTTCTTCCCAATAGAGCGGCGCCGCGATGCCTTCGCGCTGTACCCAAGCCCAGCCGTCGGACAGCCAGTGGCGCGGCTCGGCATAGCCGCCGTCTTCGATGAACGCGATCCACTCGCCGTTGGTGACGGTGCGGTCGGCCAGCGCATGGGGATGGAGCAGCGCGGTATGACGCGGCCCTTCGCAGTCGAACGCGAAGCCGTCGCCGGCATGCCCGATCTCGATCATCCCGTCGGCGCCCTCGATCCAGCCGATCGGCCCCGGCATCGCGACCGGCTGCTTGCGCGCGGCCGGCCAGATCGCCGGCTCGACGGGGTTGAGGCTGAACAGGTGGAGGATGTCGGTCAGCAGCAATTCCTGATGCTGCTCTTCGTGATGGCAGCCGAGCGCGACCAACGCCTGAACTTCGGGCGCGAGCCCCGGCAGCGCATCGATCAGCGCCGTCTCGACATGCGCGCGATAGCCGAGCACCTCGGCGAGGCTCGGCCGCGTCACCATGCCGCGCCGCCCGCGCGCATGGCGCTGCCCCTCGGCCTCGTAATAGCTGTTGAACAGGAACGGAAAGCGCGCGTCGTGCAGCGTGTAGCCCGGCACGTGATCCCGCAGCACGAAGGTCTCGAAGAACCAGCTCGTGTGCGCCAGATGCCATTTGGCGGGCGAAGCATCCTCCATCGACTGCACGGTGGCGTCGGCGTCGGACAGCGGCGCGGCCAGATCGCGGGTCAGCGCACGCACCGCCGCGAATCGGTGCGCGAGCGCTGGCGCGGCAGGGGCGGAAGCGGGTGTGGCCATCGTCATCCTCCGGCCGCCAACATGGGTTATCGAGGCGGCGCGCGCCACCCCCGGGAGGATCAGCGCGTGGCGCCCGGCACCCAGAGCACGTCTCCACGCTCCCCGTTCGCGCGGCGTGCGGCGACGAACAGCCAGTCCGACAGCCGGTTGAGATAGGCGAGCGCTTGCGGGTTGATCGGCAGGGCCTCGGCCGCCCGGACGGCCGCGCGCTCGGCCCGCCGCGTGATCGCGCGCGCAAGGTGCAGCGCCGCCGCGGCCGGCGTGCCGCCCGGCAGGACGAAACTGGTGAGCGGCGTCAGCGTCGCGTTGAGTTCGTCGATCTCGGCCTCGAGCCGCGCCACCTGCGCGGGCACGATCCTGAGTACCATCTCGGACGGTGCGAAATCGTCTCCCGGCGTCGCCAGATCGGCGCCGAGATCGAACAGATCGCTCTGGATGCGGGTCAAAGCGGCGGCAAGCGCATCATGCTCCAGCGCGACGATCGCGGCCCCGATCGCGCTGTTGGCCTCGTCGACCTCGCCGATCGCCGCCATTCGCGCGTCGCTCTTGGCGATTCGGTCTCCGCCGACCAACCCGGTCGTACCGTCGTCGCCCGTGCGCGTGTAGATCTTGTTGAGCTTGACCAGCGGGAAGCCCTTTTTGTTGCGGCACCGGCCCGCTCCCCCACCCGGCCACCCATAGGATACTGGCGTTGGGTGGCCGGGTGGGGGAGCGGGCCGGTGCGGTCTACATGGCAAAAACGCTCAGGTCCGCCCGGCGAGGAACAGGATCAGCACCACGATCATGATCGCCAGCGCCTGGAAGAAGATGCGGAACTGCATCATCTTGTTCGATTTCAGGCTCGACGCGCTGGGCTGCGTGCCGTTCAGCTCCGCCTCGGTCGTCTTGAGGAACGTGACGATCCCGCGGACGAGCGCCACGACCGTCGCGATCATCGCGGCGACGAGCAAAATGGCGAGGAAGGTGTTCATCACCTTTATCTAGGCGTTCGCCCGCGCCCTCGCAACGATCCACTTGTATGGAGGCGGCACCAGCGCGCTCCCCCACCCCACCTCCCATTCAGCATAATGTCTTGGGAGGTGGGGTGGGGGAGCGGGCTGGTGCCGCGCGGATTCAGCGAAGCTGAATCCCGCACTAAACAGCGAGCTTCGGGAATGCCGCTCGGAACGCCGCGACCTTGGGCTTGTCCCAACGCACGATATACGGATGTGTCGGGTGCTTGCGGTAGAAATCCTGGTGATAGGCCTCGGCCGGATAGAAGCCGCCATGCTCGATCCGCGTCACGATGGGTGCCTCGAAGGCATGCGCGCGCGTCAGTTGCGCGATATAGGCGGCCGCCACTTTCTGCTGCGCCACCGTCTGGGGGAAGATCGCCGAGCGATAGCTCGGCCCCCGATCGGGGCCCTGGCGATTCAATTGCGTCGGATCATGCGCGACCGAGAAATAGACGCGCAGCAACGTGCCGTAGCTCACCCGGGCCGGGTCATAGGTGATCTTCACCGCCTCGGCGTGTCCGGTCTTTTCGCCGCTCACGTCGCCATAGCTGGCGGTCGCCTTGCTGCCGCCAGCATAGCCGCTGACCACCGATGTGACGCCCTTCACCTGCTCGAACACCGCTTCCATGCCCCAGAAGCAGCCGCCCGCGAGCACCGCGGTCTGCACGCCGGGCGCGGACGGGGCGTCGAGCGTGGGCGCGGGAATCACGGCCGCATGCTCGGCCGCGGGGGCAGCGCTGCACGCGCTTGTCGCGATGAGGCCGAGGCCGGCCAATACGATATAGGGGCGGGGCATGAGCGCTCTCCTGCGGCGCGCGAGTCTCACCGCGCCTCGTTGCGCGTCATTCTAGCACATCATTCCGCTGACGATACGGGCGCCGCCATGTCGGCCGGTGCCGGGGCCGCTTCGGCCAGGTGCACGCCGGCAAGCCCGACCGCGCCGATCGCGAACCCGCCGAGGAATTTCCACAGGAAATCGGACTTCAGGATGGTCCGCATCGTTCTTACCTTTTTTCCATCCTGCCTCGCGTCGCCGCGGGCAAAGCAAACGCTGTACCGGGCCGTCCGGTCGATACCGGCCGGCCATCGTGGGTCGGGTTATAAAAGGCGCGGCTTAACGAACGCTGGGCGGCCCGTTCATCTCAGAGCAGCACAGGCCGTCTGGATGCGCTCGCAAGCTTCCAGCAGCAGCGCGTCCGAGGTCGCGTAGCTGATCCGCATCGCCGGCGATAGGCCGAATGCGACACCCGGTACCACCGCGACCTTGGCGTCTTCGAGCAGATATTCGGCGAACGTCGAATCGCTGTCGATCGTCTTGCCGCCGGGGCTCGCCTTGCCGATCAGCCCCGAGATTTCGGGATAGACGTAGAAGGCGCCCTCGGGCCGCGGGCAGGTGATGCCATTGGCCTGGTTGAGCATCGAGACGACGAGGTCGCGCCGCCCCTGGAACGCCTGGGCGCGCTCTTTCAGGAAGCTCTGATCGCCATTGAGCGCTGCCACCGCCGCCGCCTGCGCGATCGAGCAGGGGTTGGAGGTCGACTGGCTCTGCAGCTTGGCCATCGCCTTGATCAGCCACGGCGCGCCGCCCGCGAAGCCGATCCGCCACCCGGTCATCGCATAGGCCTTGGAACAGCCGTTGACCGTCAGCGTACGCTCGTAGAGCGACGGGCAGACCTGCGCGATCGTCGCGAAGTCGAACCCGTCGTAGACGATGTGCTCGTACATGTCGTCGGCGAACACCCAGACGTTGGGGTGGCGTTCGATCACCGCGCCCAGCGCCTTCAGTTCGTCGGCGGTATAGGCCGCGCCCGTGGGATTCGACGGCGAGTTGAGGATCACCCATTTGGTCTTGTCGGTGATCGCCGCCTCGAGCGCTTGCGGAGACAGTTTGTAGCCCTGGTCCGCGCCCGCCTCGACGAATTTGGGCACGCCGCCCGCGAACTGCACGACGTCGGGGTAGCTTACCCAATAAGGCGCGGGGATCACCACCTCGTCGCCCGCATCGATCGTCGCGACCATCGCGTTGAACAAGGTATGCTTGCCGCCGACGTTCACCGTGATCTGGTTGGTCTCGTAGGCGAGATCGTTGTCGCGCTTGAACTTGGCGGCGATCGCTTCCTTGAGCTCCACCGTGCCGTCGACATTGGTATACTTCGTCTTGCCCGCCTGGATCGCCGCGATCGCGGCATCCTTGATGAAATCGGGCGTGTCGAAATCGGGCTCCCCGGCGCCGAGCCCGATCACGTCGACCCCGGCGCGCTTCAGTTCCAGCACCTTGCTGGTGATCGCGAGCGTGGGCGACGGCTTGATGCGGCCGAGCGCGGCGGAAGGTTGCATATGCGTATGTCCCCTCAGGAAAGCGGGGGCGCTATAGACCCGCCTCGTTCGCAACTGCAACAGCCGGAATGAGGCCGCGCAGCGCATTGCCGACGAAGAAGCCCTGCGCGAGGTCCGCAGGCGTCAGATCGCCCTCGATCGCGCGGCCGCTGTCGATCAGGTCGCCGCGCAGCACGCCCGGCAGCAAACCGCGCGACAGCGGCGGGGTGACGAGCATCCCGTCGCGCTCGACGAACAGGCTGGTGAAGCTGCCCTCGATCAGAAACCCCGCCGCGTCGACGAAGACGACCTCGAAGGTGCCCGCGGCACGGCGCGGCGCATCGCGAAAGGCGCGGTCGCTCGTCTTGTGGTGCCGCCGGAAGTCTTCGGGCGCGATGCGCTCGGGCACGATCGCGACCTTGACCGGTCCCTTGGGCCTGGGCGGCAGCGGCGCGGCGTGGGTCGCCATCGCCCCGCTCGGGGCGAGCAGCAGGCGGATGCGGCAGGGCTTGCGCAGGCGGAAGGTCGCGGCCTGCAGCTCGTTGCGCGTGGCGTGGCGGTCGAAGGGAATGCCGAAGACGCCCGCGCTCGCCTTCATCCGCGCCAGATGGCGTTCGAGCAGCAGGATGCCGTCCTTCGGGTCGAACGCCATCGTCTCGATCAGGTCGATGCGGCGCTGGCCGGCGGTGACGAACGCACCTTTGGCGAGGCATTCGGCCCATTCCTCGAAGGCCTGCGAATCGGCGACCACGCCCGATCCCAGCCCCAGCCGCGCGATCCCTGCCCCGGGCGCCAGTTCGAGCGTGCGGATCGCGACGTTGAAGATCGCGTCGCCGTCTGCCGCGATCCGCCCGATCGCGCCGGTATAGGCGCCGCGCGGCGCGGCCTCGATCTCGGCGATCACTTCGCTCGCGCGGATCTTGGGCGCGCCGGTGATCGATCCGCACGGGAACAGCGTTTCGATCACGTCCACCGCGTCGCGGCCGTCGCCAAGCTCCGCGGTGACGTCGGACACCATCTGGTGGATCGTCGGATAGGTCTCGACCGCGAACAGCCGCGGCGCCTTGACGCTGCCCGGCCGGGCGACGCGGGTCAGGTCGTTGCGCAGCAGATCGACGATCATCAGATTCTCGGCACGCTGTTTGGGATCGGCGGCGAGCCGGTCGGCGATCGCGCGGTCGTCGTCCTGCGCGCCGCCACGCGCGGCCGTGCCCTTCATCGGCCGCGCGAGCAGCGCCCCCGAATCGAGCCGGAAGAACAATTCGGGCGACAGCGACAGCAGCAGCGTGTCGTCGGTCCGCACCACCGCGCCGTAATGCGCGCGCGCCTGATCGCGCAGCCGCGCATAGAGCGCCAGCGGATCGCCCAGGATCGTCACCTCCGCCGCGAAGGTGAGGTTGGCCTGATAGATGTCGCCCGCGCGGATATAGTCGAGCACGCGCGCGAACCGCGCCTCATATTCCTCGGGCGTGATCGCCGGCCTGGGCGGTGCGCACCAGGCCGACGCCGGATCGGGGAACAGGGCCGCGATCTCGTCGGCCGGAACCGTCTCGGCACGCTCGAACAGCCCGAACCAGGCGAGCGGGCGATCGTCGCCGATCGCGGCGATCCGCGGTTCGATCCCCGTGCCCGCCGCATAAGCGAGATATCCCGCCGCGTGCAGCCCGTCGCGCCGCGCCGCGCGCAGCTCGGCCAGTGCCGGGCGCACCGCGTCCGCCCGCCGCGCCTCGATCACGCGCACGGGCGCGCGATAGAGCGTCGCGCCGCCGCCCGCGGCATCGTCGAGCAGGACGAAGGGTGTCTGTGCGTCGGCGAGCATCGTCGGACCAGATGCACGGCAAAGGCGGGCCGGGGCAAGCCTTCTTGGCACATTCGGCGCTCGCGCCTATTCCCGGGCCATGGCCAACCCTCCGCTGCGCGCCGCGATCGTCCCCGTCACTCCGCTCCAGCAGAATTGCACGCTGCTGTGGTGCACCGAGACGATGAAGGGCGCCTTCGTCGATCCCGGCGGCGATCTGCCGAAGCTCAAGGCAGCGGCCGCGCACCATGGCGTCACGGTCGAGAAGATCCTGCTCACCCACGGCCATATCGACCATTGCGGCGAGGCGAAGCCGCTCGCCGACGATCTCGGCGTGCCGATCGAGGGCCCGCACGAGGAGGATCGCTTCTGGATCGCGCGGCTCGACGAGGACGGCCGCAATTACGGCATCCGTGGCGTGCCCTTCGAGCCCGATCGCTGGCTCGCCGAGGGCGATCAGGTCACGGTCGGCGATCTCGCGCTCGATGTCTATCACACGCCGGGCCACACGCCGGGGCACGTCATCTTCCATCACCCCGCCTCGACGCTGGCGCTGGTCGGCGACGTGCTGTTCGCCGGCTCGATCGGCCGCACCGATTTCCCGCTCGGCAATCACCAGACGCTGCTGCGGACGGTCGTCGAGAAGCTCTGGCCGCTCGGCGACGACACCGCCTTCATCCCCGGCCACGGCCCGACGAGCAATTTCGCGCACGAACGGCGCCACAACCCCTTCGTCAGCGACGCCGCCATGGCGCGTTGACCGTCATTGCGAGGGCCGCAGGCCCGCGGCAATCCAGCGCGGCACACGTCCAACATGGATTGCTTCGCTGCGCTCGCAAAGACGAGCCTTCCAAAGCGGCTTGGATATCATCCCCGCGACGGCAGCGATTCGACCGGCAGCTCGATCTGCGTGCGCGGCGGTTCGCGGAACGGCAACACGATCGCGTAGAGCCCGAGCAACACAAGCAGGACCAGCGTCACCAGCGCGCCCGCCAGCCGGCCGTGGCGCAGCCCCTCCATTCCCAGCGCATGCGCGACGCGCACGATCAGGAAGACGGCGGAGACGACCCACAGCCAGATCGACGGCCCCTGCGCATATTCGATCAGCCCGATCAGGATCAGGATGAAGGGCGCATTCTCGACGAAATTGGCCTGCGCGCGCATCCGGGTCGCCAGCGTCGGGTCGCCGCCGTCGCCGATGCTGATGCCCTCGGCGCGGCGCACCAGCCCGACGCGCAGCGCGAGCCACGCATTGATCAGCGCCGCGCCGCCTGCGGTCACCAATGTCACCGGCATGGTGATCAAGGCCATGTCGCGCTCCTGTCGCCGTTTCGGTTCAAGGGGATCGCACGGCGCCGCGCCGCTTGCAACGGCGTTCAAAATCGCTATAGCGCCACGCTTCGCGATGCGTCTGGCCGTGGTGCCTTCCGCGGCCTTGCGGGGCTGTCGGTTGCTTCCCACCGCGTTCGGGCCTATCGCGCCGTCGTAATTCCAGTCGAGACAAGGTGCCGAAATGGCCGTCCCCAAGAGAAAAACTTCGCCGTCCAAGCGCGGCATGCGTCGTGCGCACGATTCGCTGAAGGTCGAGGCATTCCAGGAATGCCCGAACTGCGGCGAGCTCAAGCGCCCGCACAACCTCTGCCCCGCCTGCGGCCATTATAACGGCCGCGAGATCGTTTCGGTCGAAGGCTAAGCGGACTACCCCCGCGAAAACAGGAGACCAGCGCGCGTGTCGACCAGCTCCCGGATTGCCGTCGATGCGATGGGCGGCGACGAGGGGCTGGCGGTGATGCTCGCTGGTGTTGCGCGCGCGCGCCGTCGGTTCGAAGGTATGAAGTTCATCCTCGTCGGCGACGAGGCGCAGATTCGCGCGGGGCTCGAGACCCATCCGAACCTGACGGCGCATTCGGAGATCGTCCACGCGCCCGATGTCGTCGGCTCCAGCGACAAGCCCAGCCAGGCGATCCGCCGCGCCAAGACCACGTCGATGGGGATCGCCATCGACATGGTGAAGCAGGGGCGCGCGGGCGCTGCGGTCTCCTCGGGAAACACCGGCGCGCTGATGGCGATGGCCAAGCTCGCGCTGCGTACGATGCCGGGCATCGATCGCCCCGCGCTCGCCGCCCTGCTGCCGACGCTCGGCGACAATGACGTGGTCGTGCTCGATCTCGGCGCCAACACCGAATGCGACGCGCGCAACCTCGTCCAGTTCGCGGTGATGGGCGCGGCGTACGCGCGCACCGCGATGGAGCTCGCGCAGCCCCGCGTCGCGCTGCTCAACATCGGCACCGAGGACCAGAAGGGCACCGAGACGATCCGCGACGCCGCCGCGGTGCTGCGCGGCGCCGATCACCTGCCGCTCGATTTCACCGGCTTCGTCGAGGGCGACCGGCTGTCGCGCGGCGAGGTCGACGTCATCGTGTGCGACGGCTTTTCGGGCAACATCGCGCTCAAGACGGCCGAAGGCACCGCGCGCTTCGTCGCTGATCTGCTGCGCCGCGCCTTCCGCAGCTCGACGCGCTCGAAGATCGGCTTCCTGATCTCGAGGCCCGCGACCGATCTGCTGCGCAACCGGCTCGATCCCAACAACCATAACGGCGCGGTCTTCCTCGGCCTCAACGGGCTGGTGGTGAAGAGCCACGGCGGCGCCAACGAGCTCGGCGTCGCCACCGCGATCGGTGCCGCCGCCAAGATGGTGCGCGACGACCTGACCCGCTGCATCACCGAGGATCTGGGCAACATCCGGGCGGAGGCGGCATGACCCGCCGCGCGGTCGTCACCGGCACCGGGTCGGCGCTGCCCGTCCGCCGCGTCTCGAACGACGAGCTCGCGGAGACGGTCGACACCTCCGACGAGTGGATCGTCGAGCGCACCGGCATCCGCTTCCGCCACATCGCCGGCCCCGACGAGACGACCGCGACGCTCGCCTGCGACGCCGCCAAGGCCGCGCTCGCCGCGGCCGGCGTCACCGCGCAGGACATGGACCTGATCGTGCTCGCCACCGCGACGCCCGATCAGACCTTCCCGTCGTCCGCCACCAAGGTGCAGGCGATGCTCGGGATCGACGATTGCGTCGCGTTCGATGTCGCCGCGGTCTGCTCGGGCTTCCTCTACGCGCTCCAGGTCGCCGATTCGATGCTGCGCGCGGGCGGACACGAACGCGCGCTGGTGATCGGTGCCGAGACCTTCAGCCGCCTCCTCGATTGGGAGGACCGCGGCACCTGCGTGCTGTTCGGCGACGGCGCCGGCGCGATCGTGCTCGAGGCACAGGAGAGCGACGAAGCGACCGGGCGCGGCATCCTCGCGACGCGGCTCCATGCCGACGGACGCCACAACGACCTGCTCTATGTCGACGGCGGCCCCTCGACCACGGGAACGGTCGGCAAACTGCGCATGAAGGGCCGGGAGGTGTTCCGGCATGCGGTCGTCAACCTTGCCGCGGTGATGGGCGAATCGCTCGCCGCCGCCGGGCTCGACGCAGACCAGGTCGATTGGGTCGTGCCGCACCAGGCCAATGCCCGCATCCTCGACGCCACCGCGCGCAAGCTCGGCCTCGCGCCCGAAAAGGTGGTGGTGACGGTCGACGAGCACGCCAACACCTCGGCCGCCTCGGTGCCGCTGGCGCTCGATACCGCCGTGAAGGACGGCCGGATCAAGCCCGGCGACCTGATCGTGCTCGAGGCGATGGGCGGCGGCTTCACCTGGGGGGCGGCGGTCGTCCGTTTCTGATCCGGGGCGCGCTGCAACGATCCGGTAACAAAGGCTCTTTCAGGACGTTGGCGCAGTGTGTTAGTCTGCACGGCGAAGTGTCAGGAGACGCGATGCCATGAGCCAAGCCGGAACGATGACGAGAGCCGATCTGGCCGATGCGGTTCATCGCCAGGTAGGACTGTCGCGGGCCGATTCGGCACGGATGGTCGAAAGCATCCTCGGCCATATGTGCAGCGCGCTCGCCGACGGCCAGAACGTCAAGATCTCGGGCTTCGGCACCTTCGTCCTGCGCGACAAGAACCAGCGGATCGGCCGCAATCCCAAGACCGGGGTCGAGGTGCCGATCGCGCCGCGCCGCGTGCTCACCTTCCGCGCCAGCCAGATGATGCGCGATCGCATCGTCGAGGCAGGATAATCCGGGTCATGGCCGGCGCTCCCGACAAGGCCGACGCCGCCTTCCGCACGATCGGCGAACTCTCGCGCGAGACGGGGCTGCCGCAGCACATCCTGCGCTATTGGGAAACGCGCTTCCCCCAGCTCCGCCCGCTCCAGCGCGCGGGCAAGCGCCGCTATTACCGGCCCGAGGACGTGGCGCTGGTGCGCCGCATCGACGCGCTGCTCAATCGCGAAGGCTATACGATCAAGGGCGTCCAGCAGATGCTGGCGAAGAAGACCGCGCCCGTCGCGCGCGCTGCCGCGGCCCCCGCCGGCGCCGCGCGCCTGCGCGTGATCCGCGACACGCTCGCCGAAGCGCTGCGCCGCGACGCGCTCTGATCCGAGCGCTGCTCTAGGTTTGTTTCAGCGAAGCTGAAACGGTTGCGGCACCGGCCCACTCTCCCACCCGACCACCTAATGCGATTATCCTATGGGTGGTCGGGTGGGGGAGTGGGCCGGTGCCGCTTCAGCGTAGCTGAAACCGACTCTAAAACGCCAGCGCCCGCGCCGCCAGCGCGTCGCAGTCGGCGTCGGTCGCGCGCGGCGGCTGGTCACCACTGATCGATTGCCCGATCGCCTTGAAGATGTTGCCGATCGACCGCGTGCCTTTCTCGGTCTGCACTTCGGGCGCGCGAATCGTTCCCGTCATCAGGATCGCGCCGGGCAGCCGGAGCACGCTCTTCTCCTTGGGCGCGCCGGTGACGCGGATCGCCAGCGCCTCCGACGGGAAGTCGATCGTGCCCGTGCCCCGCGATTGCGCGCGCGTCGTGTCGATCACCATCGGGGCGAGCGTGCCGGTGCCGTCGTCGAGGTCGAGGCGGAGCACCGTACAGCGCAGCGCCGCGCGTTCGTCCTTGTCGGTGGTCAGCCCGCGCGCGACGTCGAACCCCAGCATCGAGGCGAGCCTTGCGGGCAGCGCGCCCTGCGTCGCGACCAGCGCGATATGCCCGTCGGACCGCCCCACCGCCTCGCGGAACGTGCTGCCCTTGCCCGTCAGCCGCAGCCGTCCCGACAGCCGCGCATCGACCGGCGATTCACCGCCGCCCGCGAGCGCCGCGAGCGTGCCGCCCTTCAGCGCGAGCGCGACGCTGACGATCGGCACCGCCCCGCCGTCGCGCTGATCGACCGTCACCGATCCTTCCACCGTCCCGCGCGTCAGCCCCAATGTGAATGGGTCGGCGGTGAGCACGCCGTGATCGAGCGTCAGCGTGCCCCGTGTCCACGCCAGCGACGACGGCCGCCGGCGGCTGACGATTCGTCTGACGGCGAAATCGATCCGCCCGTCGGTTGGCCCGACATGCGCGAGGTTGATCCGCGTATCGGGCACCAGCCTGAGCCCGTGGGCGCGTTCGCGCGCGATCGCCGCCGCATTGCCCGCGTCGGAGGCGAGATCCTCGAAATCGAGGCTGCCGAACGCCACCGCGCCGTCGAGCCTGGTCCGATCGCCTTGCTTGTCGACGATGACATGGCCGGTCAGGTCGGATCGTCCGATCGTGCCGCGCAACTTGGTGACGCTCCATTTGGGATCGTCACGTACGACATGCGCGGCGAGGGTCGCCGGCTGCGTGCCGAACAGCCCCGCCTCGATCACCGCATCGACCAGCTTGAGGTCGTCGGCGCGCGCGCTCATGTCGAACGCCATGTGCCCGGTATCGAGCGCGCGTGTCATCGTGCCCTTGGCCGTGATCGTCAGGGCGGGACCGTCGATCCTGGCGTCGAACGGCCAACGGTTTGCGCTCGAAACCGCCGGTCCGCGCGCGGTGACGCTCACGGGATTCCCCTTGATCGTGCCCTTGCCGTTAAGCCGCAGCCCCTGCGCGTCGGCCGCGATCGCCGCCTCGACATGCCGGTCCTGCACCGCATCGTCGTAGCTCAGGCGGCTGTCGGCGAGCCGCAGCCGATCGAGCGCCAGGCTGCCGCTGCCGGTCCCGCCCCAGTTCTTGCGTCCTTTCGCGTCGCGCACCAGCGCCAGCCGCAGCCCGTCGATCTCGATCGCGCGCGCCGAGAAGCGCCCGACCAGCGCGCCAAACGCGCCGAAGGTCACGCGTGCAGAGCGGATACGGGCAAAATCGCCGATTCCCGCCCAGCGAGGCTGCGGAATGCGCACGTCGCGGATCACGACGGTCGGCGTGAACGAGAACAGGTCGGTGCGCTCGATCGATCCGATCGTCACGGCCGCGCCGTAGCGGTCGCCGAGCTTGGTCTCGACCATGCGCTCGAGCGCGCCCCACGGAAAGGCGCCGACCAGCAGGGCGATGGCGATTGCCACGCCGCCCAGGATGCCCGCGCCCCAGCGGAGGCGTCGATCGCTCGCCCAGCCGGCGATCCGATCGCGCAAGGCCGGCGCGTCAGAAATCGACCGCGATTCCCTTGAGCTCCCAATCGCCGTACCTCACCGGATTCCTGCCGAGCGGGTCCACGGCGGGCGCCTCGGCCTTGTCGGGTTCGGGCACCGGCGGGTTCTTCGAAAGATAGGCGGGCGGTTTCACATGCGGTGGGCGCTGGCCCATGGCGGAGTCCTCAGTTGCGATCGGGAGTCAACACGTCACGCCGACATTGGTGCCGCGGCACCGCCTTGCCAAGCCCGACGGCCCGAACGCCGTCCGTCATGCCGGATTTATTCCGGCATCCACCGCTCGGCGAGTGGTGGGCTTGGTTGGGATTCGGTGTGCCCGCCCTGCAGTGGACCCCGGAACAAGTCCGGGGTGGCGGGAGTAAGCTCGCCTTTCTGCCCTGTCCCACACCTACCGATCTGTGGCAGGGTGGCGGGATGACCGATGTTCTGCCCGGCGCTCGTATCCACCGTATCTGCGCCAGGAGTCTTGCGACCGCCGACCCGCGCGTGACCGTGAACTTCGTCCACTTCGTCCGATCCGTTCCGCGCGCATGACCCGGCCTCGACGCCCCACGGACGCCCCCGGCGTGCCTGCTCGCCGCGCTGCGCTGCGCGTCCTCGATGGCGTGCTGAGGCGCGGAGAAGCGCTCGAATCCGCGCTCGGCCCCGCCACGCGCGGGCTCGACCGGGCCGACGACCGCGCGCTCGCGCACGCCATCGCCGCCGAGGTGCTGCGGCGCCTTCCCGAACTCGACTCGCTGATCGATTCGGCGACACGAACGCCACTCCCGGGCGACGCCAAGGCGCGCACCGCGCTCCGCATCGGCCTCGCCCAGGCGCTGTCGCTCGGCACCCCGCCGCACGCCGCGATCTCGACGGTGCTGCCCCTGGTCGACGGCGGCCCGCGCAAGCTCGTCCACGGTGTGTTCGGCACGCTGATGCGCCGCGAGGTGCGGCTCGCCGAAACGCCCGTTCTCCCCGATGCGGTGGCGGCGCGCTGGCGTGCCCAATGGGGCGAGCACGTAACGGCATGCGCTGCCCGCGCGATCGCCGCCCCGCCGCCGCTCGACCTCAGCTTCCGGGACGAGGCCGATCCGCTGCCGGCCGAGCTCGGGGGCGTCAGCCTGCTCCCCGGCCACCTGCGCCTCGTCGATGCGGGCCCCGTCATCGCGCTCCCCGGCTTCGAGGAGGGCCGCTGGTGGGTGCAGGATATCGCCGCCTCGCTCCCCGCGCGGCTGATCGGCCACGGCGCGGGCCGCGCGATCGATCTGTGCGCCGCGCCCGGCGGCAAGACGATGCAGCTCGCCGCCGCCGGCTGGTCGACGACGGCGATCGACATCTCGGAAAGTCGTCTGGCGCGACTTCGCGACAATCTCGCGCGCACCAACCTGTCGGCCGAGGTGATCGCCGCCGACGCGCTCGCCTGGTCGCCCGCGGCGCCCGCCGACGCCGTCCTGCTCGACGCGCCGTGCAGCGCGACGGGCATCTTCCGTCGCCATCCCGATGTGCTCCACCGCGTCCGTCCCGCGATCGTCGAGGAGATGGCGGCGCTCCAGGCCCGCCTCGTCGATCATGCCGCGACGCTGGTGCGCCCCGGCGGGCTGCTCGTCTATGCCACCTGCTCGCTCGAACCGCAGGAAGGCGAGGCGCAGATCGAGCGTTTTCTCTCCACGCACGCCGATTTCGCGATCGATCGCATCCTGCCCGACGAGCTTCCCGACGACATCGCGCCGCATCCGCGTGGCTGGCTGCGCACGCTGCCGGGCATGCTCGCGGAGCAAGGCGGCTGCGACGGCTTCTTCATCGCACGCCTGATGCGGGTCGGCTGACGCGGCGGCTTGCGGGGCGACGGCGCCATGCTACATGCGCATCTCATGGCCGACATTCGCATCGCCCCCTCGATCCTCTCCGCCGATTTCGCCAGGCTCGGGGAAGAAATCCGCGCCATCGACGCCGCCGGCGCCGACTGGATCCATGTCGACGTGATGGACGGCCATTTCGTCCCCAACATCACGATCGGCCCCGCCGTGGTGAAGGCGCTGCGCCCGCACACGGCCAAGCCCTTCGACGTCCATCTGATGATTTCGCCCGTCGATCCCTTCCTCGAAGCCTTCGCTGAGGCCGGCGCGGACACGATCACCGTCCACCCCGAAGCGGGCCCGCACGTCCATCGCACGATCCAGGAGATCAAGCGGCTGGGCAAGCGCGCGGGCGTCGTGCTCAATCCCGCCACGCCCGCCAAGATGCTCGATTATCTGATCGAGGAGGTCGATCTGGTGCTGGTGATGAGCGTCAATCCCGGTTTCGGCGGGCAGCGCTTCATCCATAGCCAGCTCCGCAAGATCGAGGCGATCCGCAAGATGATCGACAAGACCGGCAAGCCGATCGATCTCGAGGTCGACGGCGGCATCGATCGCGAGACCGCGCCGCGCGCCATCGCTGCCGGCGCAAACGTCCTCGTCGCCGGCACCGCCACCTTCAAGGGCGGCCCCGCCGCCTATGCCGACAATATCCGGGCGCTCAGGGGCGGGTGAGCCGGATCGACGACGATCCCGCCGCCGACGGTATCGAGGAAGGCAAGCGGCTGATCCGGCTGGGGGGCGAGAAGGGACTCTCGCTCGCCGAGCGCCTGCAGGATCGCTTCCATCGCCTCACCTGGCGCACGCCGATCCACGCGCTGCGCCTGCGCGGCCGCTACCCGCTCAAGCTGATCGCGGTGCCCGACGATCCCTTCTTCGGCGATGCGACGCGCGGCAACGCGTTGCTCGAGGGCAACTTGCGCTTTCGCGGGCAGGAGCGCGCGATCAAGACGCTCGATCTCGCCCGTCCCGACGTCGCCCCCGATTTCGTCGACTATCTCCACAGCTTCGCCTGGTTGCGCGACCTCTCCTCGGTGGCGCCGCGCGCGCAGGCCGCACCGATCGCCGAAGACCTGATGCACCGCTGGCTCGACGCGCACGCCGATACCGTCGCGGATCCGGCGTGGCGGCCCGATCTTTGGGGCCGACGCCTGCAATTCTGGACCGCGCACGCCCCGCTGATCCTGTCGAGCACCGACCTCATTTACCGCTCGCGCGTGCTCAACACCTTCGCGCGTGGTGCGCGCCACATCGATCGCGTCGCCGACAAGCAGCCCGTGGGCGTACGCCGGATCGCTGCCTGGGCGGGAATCCTCACCGCGGGGCTCCTGATCCCCGGCGGCGACGCGCGGCGCGCGGTGGGCGAGGCGGGGATCGCCAAGGCGCTCGCGCTCTCGGTGTTCGACGACGGTGGGGTGGTGTCGCGAAGCCCGCGCGATCAGGTCGCGCTGATCCGCATCCTCGCGATGCTCGCCAAGGTCTACGAGGCGCGGCGGATGACGGTGCCCGCACCGATCGACGCCGCGCTCGCGCGGATGGTGCCGGCGCTGCTCGGCGTCACCCATGGCGATCATGCGCTGTCGAGCTGGCAGGGCGGCGGGCCGATGTCCGCCGAGGCGCTCGATCATCTGATCCAGGGCTCGGGCATCCGCACCCGGCCGCTGCGCCAGGCGCGCGAATGGGGCTATCAGCGCCTCGCCGCGGCAAAGACGGTGGTGGTGATGGACGCCGCCCCGCCGCCGGTCGCGCGCGCGATCGACGGCGGCTGCGCCTCGACGCTCGCGTTCGAGATGTCCGACGGGCCGAACCGGATCGTCGTCAATTGCGGCGGCGCGCGGGCGGCGGTCGCCCAGCTTCCGCGCGAGCTGGCGGAGGGCCTGCGCACCACCGCCGCGCATTCGACGCTGACGCTCGCCGATACGAACTCGACCGCGGTGCTGCCCGACGGCACGCTGGGCAAGGGGGTCGCCGAGGTCGAGCTGACGCGTCAGGAAAGCGAGAATGCCAGCCGGATCGAGGCGAGCCACGACGGCTATGCCAAGCGCCACGGCTTCGTCCACCGCCGTCAGCTCGTGCTCGCCGGTGACGGTCGTGAGCTGCGCGGCGAAGACATGCTGCTGCCCGCCGGCCGCCGCGCGCCCAAACAGCCGCAAACCTCGTTCGCGATCCGCTTTCATCTCGGCGCGAAGGTCGAGGTGACGCAGACCGCCGACGGCCTTGCCGCCTTGCTGCGGCTGCCCGGCGGGGCGGTGTGGCAGTTCCGCTGCAAGGGCGGCGCGCTCGCGGTCGAATCGAGCGTGTGGATCGACGGCGAAGGCCGGCCGGTTTCAACCCAGCAGCTCGTCGTCACCGGCGCGGCGCCGGCGGGCGGCGCCAATGTCAGCTGGGCCTTGAAGCGCGCGGGCTGAGGATCAGGGTCCGTACTCAATTAGGCTCGGACCCGACCGGCCTTGCCCATCCTCCCACCCGTCACCCCGGGCTTGACCCGGGGTTCCGCTTCTTCCTTCTTCTTTGCTCCAAAGCTGTGGCCGTTTCGAGCAGATCGACTCCGGGCCTGAAATCCCTGTCCTACACGTTCTTTTTATGTTCTACCCTGTGGGATGGAACAGGACTGCTCTCCTATCGCACCCGCCGCGTCACTCGATACCGGCAGCGTCGCGACCGAGGCGCGCTGCCGTCGCGCCGGCGACGCCCGTCGGGCGCATGGGTGGTGCATGGGTGTCGCGTCCGTGTCGCGTCGCTGTCGCGTTCCGGTCGCTATCCCGGGGCGTTGCGGGCGCATTCCGGGCAAAACCCCGCGACGCGCTCCACTTTCTCCACTTCACACCGCCCACGACAAGCATCCGTATCGGCCCGCCGCTGCCACGGACGATCACGATCGTTGTTCTAATCGAGTACGGTCCCTAAGAGACCCGCATCCCCACTGCCTGCCGGAGATCTGCCTTGACCGCCATTGCCATCAAACGCGCCCTGCTTTCGGTGTCGGACAAGACGGGGATCGTCGATCTCGGCAAGGCGCTCGCGGGCAAGGGCGTCGAGCTGGTCTCGACCGGCGGCACCGCCAAGGCGTTGCGCGACGCCGGGCTCGACGTGCGCGACATTTCCGATCTCACCGGCTTTCCCGAGATGATGGACGGCCGCGTCAAGACGCTGCACCCCAAGGTCCATGGCGGGCTGCTCGCGGTGCGCGACGATGCCGAGCACGCCGCTGCGATGCGCGAGCATGGGATCGGCGCGATCGATCTGGTGGTGGTCAACCTCTATCCCTTCCGCGAGACGGTGGCGAAGGGCGCCGATCGCGACACGGTCATCGAGAATATCGATATCGGCGGCCCGTCGATGGTGCGCTCGGCGGCGAAGAACCATGCCTATGTCGCGATCGTGACCGATCCCGCCGATTATGGGCTGATCGAAGGCGGCGCGACCACGCTCGACGACCGCAAGCGCCTCGCCGCCAAGGCCTATGCCGCCACCGCCGCCTATGATGCCGCGATCGCGCGCTGGTTCGCCGAGATCGATCAGGGCGAGGCGCTTCCCGCCTCGCTCGCGGTGGAAATGACCAAGGCGCAAGCGTTGCGCTACGGCGAGAATCCGCACCAGCAGGCCGCGCTCTACCTGACCGGCGGCACGCGCGGGATCGCGCAAGCCGAGCAGGTGCAGGGCAAGGAGCTTTCATACAACAATTACAACGATGCCGACGCCGCGCTCGAGCTCGTCGCGGAATTGCGCGACGCCGCGCCCAGCGTCGTCATCGTCAAGCACGCCAATCCCTGCGGCGTCGCGACCGCCGATCGCCTGCTCGACGCCTATCAGGCCGCCTTCGCGTGCGACACCGTGTCGGCCTTCGGCGGCATCGTCGCCTTGAACCGCCCGCTCGACGCCGAGACGGCGCGCGCGATCACGGCGATCTTCACCGAGGTCGTGATCGCCCCCGATGCCGACGAGGGCGCGCGCGCCATCTTCGCCGCGAAGAAGAACCTGCGCCTGCTGCTGACGGGCGAGCTGCCCGATCCGGCGCGCGGCGGGCTGACGATGAAGTCGATCGCGGGCGGGATGCTCGTCCAGTCGCGCGACAATGGCCGTATCGCCGATGCCGATCTCAAGGTCGTCACCAGGCGCGCGCCCACGGCGCAGGAACTCGCCGATTGCCGCTTCGCCTGGACGGTGGCCAAGCACGTCAAGTCGAACGCGATCGTCTATGCCAAGGACGGCAGCACCGCGGGCATCGGCGCGGGGCAGATGAACCGGCTCGAATCGGCGCGCATCGCCGCGTGGAAGGCGAAGGACGCCGCCGAAAAGGCGGGTTGGGCGCAGCCGCGCACGATCGGCTCAGCGGTGGCGTCGGATGCCTTCTTCCCGTTCGCCGACGGCCTGCTCGCCGCGGTCGAGGCGGGCGCCACGGCAGTAATCCAACCAGGCGGCTCGATCCGCGACGACGAGGTGATCGCCGCCGCCGACGAAGCGGGGCTTGCGATGGTGTTCACCGGCATGCGCCACTTCCGGCATTGAGGGTTGGATTCAGCTGCGCTGAATCCGTGCGGCACCAGCCCTCTCCCCCCCCCCCGCCTCCCAAGACATTATCCTGACTGGGAGGCGGGGTGGGGGAGAGGGCTGGTGTCGCTTTCCAAAAGCACGCTCAATCAGCGCGGGCCGGTATCGATTGCAGGCACCGGCGCTTCGTCGGCACCGGGCAGCTTCTTGAACAGGGTGCGATCCTCGGGGCCGAACGCCCATTTCCAGATCACGAACAGATAGGCCGCCGCGATCACCGGGATGCCGATGACAAGCTCGGTCCACTCGAAGCGCTTGGGCAGCGAGGTGAAGATCGTACCGACCAGGATCGCCGTCAGCGCCGCCCAGACCAGCGGCCAGCGATAGCCCGAGACCGGCGCCTTGAGGATGTGCTTGAGCAGCAGCGCCTTGATCAGCGAGGTGATCGCGACCGACACCATCAGCGCCACCGCAGGCCCCGCGGCCTGGTAATTGGTCGGCCAGCCCTGCGCGCGCATCGCGAACACTAAGGCGAAGCTCAGCGCGATCTGCACCCCGAACATCACCAGCGAGATCATCAGGTTGCGCACCCGCGCGACATAGACCAGCGCCGATTCACACACCGTGCCGGTCGAGGCGAGCACTTCGGCGGTGAGCAGGAAGCCGAGCGCGGCGGTGCCCGCGACGAACTCCGGCCCGACGATGCCCATCACCGCTTCGCCGGGGATCGACAGCATCAGCGCGATCCCCGCCTGTGCCGCAATCGTCCAGAACCCCACCTGCCGCACCTGGTTGGCGACCGCCTTCAGGTCGTTCTCCGCGAGGCTGCGGGTGATCACCGGCCCCAGCACCGGCTCGAAGCTGGTCTTGAGCTTCTGCGGCAGCGACGAGACCTGCTGCGCCATGAAGTAGATGCCGACGATCCTGGGCTCGAACAGCAGGCCGAGGATGAAGCGGTCGACGTTGCGCGTCGACCATTCGATCGCGTCGGCCCCTGCGAGCGGCATGTTGCGCCGCGCGAGCGTGAACAGTTCCGAGATGCGCGGCGACCAGCCATAGGGCAGGCCGTAGCTCTTCACGAACGGGATCACCGAGGCGATCATCGCCGCCCCCATCGAGGCAACGTAGGAGAGCACCAGCCCGTCGTCGAACGCGACATAGGCCATCACCCAGGCGGCGATGCTGATCGTCCACGGCTCGACCACCGCGCGCGCGGTCACCGTCGCCTTGATGTTGAGCTTGTAGGCGAGCGCGGCGAGGCTGACGTCGGACCAGGCGATCGCGAAGATGATGCACGGCAGGAAGCGGTCGAGCCCGCGGATCACGCTGTCGGGATACATCACCTGCGGAAAGGCGACGAGCAGTGCGCTCGCGATCAGCGACATCACGAAGGCGAGCGCCATCGCATCCCACACGACATGGACATGCGGGCGATCGGTATTGGCGAGCGCCTGCGCCAGCCCGCGTTTCAGCCCCAGTGTCGCGAGCAGCGCGGCCAGCTCGACCACCACGACCGCGAGCGCGAACCGCCCGACGAGGTCCGGCCCGTAAAGCCGGCCGGCGATGAACAGGAACGGCAGCCGCGCGATCAGCCGCATCACGAAGCCGGCGACGTTTGTACGTCCGCCCTTGGCCAATGCGGCGATGTCGTCCTTGCCTCCCGGCTCGGTCAATGCGCCGCACCCCAGCTCGGGCCCACGCCGATCTCGACGCCGAGCGGCACCGACAGCGTGACGGCCGGCTCGGCCGCGCCCGCCATCACTGCTTCGATCACCCGGCGCGCGGCGTCCGCATCGGCCTCGGGCAGCTCGAACACCAGTTCGTCATGCACCTGGAGCAGCATGCGCACGCCGGGCAGCCCCGCCTCGGCGAGCGCCGGCCCCATACGCACCATCGCGCGCTTGATGATGTCGGCGCAGGTGCCCTGGATCGGGGCGTTGATCGCGGCGCGCTCGGCGCCCTGACGCTCGTGCTGGACCTTGGATTTGATCCGCGGGAAATGCGTCTTGCGGCCGAACAGCGTCTCGGTGAAGCCGCGCTCGCGCACCTGCGTCAGCGTCTCGGCGATGTAGCGGTTGATGCCGGGGAAGCGCTCGAAATAGCGATCGATCATCGCCTGCGCTTCATCGGGTGCCACGTCGAGCCGCCCGGCGAGCCCCCAGCGCGAGATGCCGTAGAGGATCGCGAAGTTGATCGTCTTGGCCTGCGCGCGCGTGTCGCGCGTCACTTCGCCGAACAGCTCGGTTGCAGTCATCGAGTGGATGTCGTCGCCCCGCGCGAAGGCGTCGCGCAACGCGGGCACGTCGGCCATGTGCGCGGCGAGGCGCAGCTCGATCTGCGAATAGTCGGCGGCGAGGATGACGTTGCCCGGTTCGGCGACGAAGGCGTCGCGGATCTGGCGGCCCACCTCGGTGCGGATCGGGATGTTCTGCAGATTGGGATCGGTCGACGACAGCCGCCCGGTCTGCGCGCCGGTCAGCGAATAGCTCGTATGCACCCGCCCCGTCGCGGGGTTGATCTGCGCCTGCAGCGCGTCGGTATAGGTGCTCTTGAGCTTGCTGAGCTGGCGCCAGTCGAGCACCTTCTTCGCGATCTCTGCGCCGAGCGGCTGGTCCTTGTCGGCGGCGAGGCGCTCCATTTCGTTGACGTCGGTCGAATAGACGCCCGATTTTCCCTTGCGCCCGCCCTTGAGGCCCAGCCGGTCGAACAGCACGTCGCCCAATTGTTTGGGGCTGCCGATCGTGAATGGTCCACCCGCGAGCCCGTGGATCTCGGTCTCGAAGGCCGCGATCTGGTGCGAGAACTCGGTCGACAAGCGATTTAGCGCCTCGGCATCGACCTTGACGCCCGCGGTCTCCATCGCCGCGATCACCGGTACCAGCGGGCGATCGACCATCTCGTAGACGCGCGTCGCGCCTTCGGCGGGCATCCGCGCCTTGAAGCGCCGCCACAGCCGGAGCGTCACGTCGGCATCCTCGGCGGCGTAGCGGGTCGCGGCCTTCAGATCGACCTCGTGGAAGCCGATCTGCTTCTTCCCCGTGCCCGTCACGTCCTTGTAGGCGATGCAGCTGTGCGACAGATGCGTCGCCGCGAGCTCGTCCATCTTGTGGCCGTGCAGCCCCGCGTCGAGATCGAAGCTCATCACGATCGTGTCGTCGAACGGTGCCAGCGCGATCCCCAGTCGGCCGAGCACGGTCATGTCGTATTTGAGATTGTGGCCGATCTTGAGGACGCCTGCATCCTCGAACAGCGGCTTGAGCGCCGCGAGCACCGTCGCGCGGTCGAGCTGCGCGGGCTTCTCCGCGAACATGTCGCTGCCGCCGTGGCCGACGGGAATGTAGCAGGCGCGGTTGGGTGCGAGCGCGAGGCTGACGCCGACCAGCTCGGCTTGGGTCGCGTCCTTGCTCGTGGTCTCGGTGTCGATCGCGATGAAGCCCTGATGCCGCGCCTCGGCGATCCAGCGGTCGAGCGCCGCGGCGTCGATCACGGTTTCATAAGCGTCGTGATCGCACGGCTCCTCTTCGGGCAGCACGACATCGGCTGCAGGCGCCGCGGCGACCGGCGCATCGGCGACCGCGCCCAGCCGCGCGAGCAGCGACTTGAAGCCGTGATGCTCGAGGAACGCCTTGAGCGGCGGCTCGGGGATGCCCTGCAGCGTCAGTTCCTCGAGCGGGTGTTCGAGCGGCACGTCGCGCGCGAGCTCGACGAGCTTGCGCGACAGGCGCGCCATCTCGGCATGCTCGATCAGATTGTCGCGCATCTTGGAGGGCTTCATGCCCGGCGCGGCGGCGAGCACGGCTTCGACATCGCCATATTCGTTGATCAGGTCCGACGCGCGCTTGGGGCCGATGCCGGGCACGCCGGGCACGTTGTCGACGCTGTCGCCCATCAGCGCGAGCACCTCGCCGAGCTGTGTCGGCGCGACGCCGAACTTCTCCTGGACGTATTCGGCGCCCAGCCGGCGGTTGTTCATCGTGTCGTAGAGGTCGAGCCCGGGCTCGATCAGCTGCATCAGATCCTTGTCCGAGCTGACGATCGTCACCTGCCAGCCCTGCGCCAGCGCGGCCTTGGCGTAGCTCGCGATCAGGTCGTCGGCTTCCCAGCCGTCCTCCTCGATGCACGGCAGGCTGAAGGCGCGCGTCGCGTCGCGGATCATCGGGAACTGGGGGACCAGATCCTCGGGCGGCGGCGGGCGGTTCGCTTTGTACTGATCGTACATCTCGTTGCGGAAAGTGTGGCTCGATTTGTCGAGGATCACCGCCAGATGTGTCGGTCCGTCGGCCTTGTGGAGCTCGTCGGCGAGCTTCCACAGCATCGTGGTGTAGCCGTAGACTGCGCCCACCGGCTCGCCGCGGATGTTGGTGAGCGGGGGGAGCCGGTGATAGGCGCGGAAGATGTAGCCCGAGCCGTCGACCAGATAGAGATGGTTCGCCATTGCCCGTCCCGCCTACCGCAGCGGGGCCGCCGGCGAAACTAGTTTGGCGCCCTGAGCGTCGACAAGATCGCGGGCTGTTGCGCCACGACCATATCCGACCGCGCGTTGTCGTCCGCGATCACGGCCTGGGCGACCGACTGGATGAGCTGCTGGCGCTCGCGCACCGGGCGGCTGGTATCGCCGATCAGCACCGCGACCGTATAGATGCGGCCGTCGGGCGCGGTGAGGATGCCGACATCGTTGAAACCCGCGGTGCGCCGCCCAAAATCCTGGCCGGTGCCGGTCTTGTGCGCGATGGTCCAGCCGCCGGGCAGGGTGGCGCGCAGCCGGGCGCGGCCGGTGCGCGTCTCCGACATGGTCTTGAGCAGCCATTGCGTCGAGGACGGCGAGAGCAGGTCGCCCTTCACCAGCCGCGCCAGCGCATCGGCGATGGCATTGGCCGAGGCGCCGTCCATCGGATCGGCGATATAGGCGTTGAACGCGGCGGCGCGCGCTGTGGGCGACAGCGCGGCGCGCGCCTGCTGGAAGGCGCCGGACGCAGAATAGCGCGGCTGCCACGTCAGCCCCGCGGTCGCGCTCTGGAGCAGGCGCTCGCCGGGGCCGAAGCGGATCGACCCCAATTGCTTGCGCGCGATCATCGCGCGCACGGCCTCGGGTCCGCCGACATAATTGAGAAGGCGATCGTTGGCGGTGTTGTCGCTAGACGTGATCGCGCGATGCTCGAGATCGGCGACCGTCGTCTTGAAACCGTCCTCGTCGACCAGGCTCGCGATCGGCTGATGGAACAAGGTCAGATCGGCCTTGGTGACGGTGACCGGATCGTCGAGGCGCAGCTTGCCCTGATCGCGCAGGTCGAGCATCGTGATCGCGACCCACAATTTGCTCACGCTCTGTTGCGGCAGCTTGAGCTCGCCCTGATGCGAGACCGTCCAGCCCTGGTTGACGCTCTGGACGGCGATCCCGACCTTGCCGTCGAATTGCGTGCCGAGCGCCTGGATCGCGGCGACGAGCGGCTGCGGAGGGGCGACGCGCATCGGCGCGGGCGGCACCGGCATCCGCACGCTGTAGCCCGGCTGGGCGAGGCGGCCGACGCTCGCCACCGCCGTGCCGGTGCGATCGTCCGACCGGCAGCCGACGAGCACCAGCAGCGCGGCAGCGATCGCCGCCGCTTTCCTTATCCCCACGCTCTCGAACATAGCATCATTGCGCCCCGCGACCCTTTACGGCTGATTCATGCTGATAATGGCCATGAGACGATATAGCCTGAGTCTAAGCCTGCGATGAACGCGCGCGATTTCGCGGCGAACCGTGCCAGATGCGCGATTTAGCCCGGCGTGACGCTACGGAACGAGCATTGTATCGACCGCCTGCGCCAGCGTTTCGGGATAATCGAGCGTGTAGTGCAGCCCGCGGCTTTCGTGCCGGTGGAGCGCCGAGCGAACGATCAGATCGGCGGTCTGGAGCAGGTTGCGCAGCTCGATCAGATCGGGCGTCACGCGGAAATGGCCGTAATAATCGGCGACCTCGTCGGTCAGCATCTTGATCCGGTGCGCGGCGCGCTCGAGCCGTTTGGTGGTGCGCACGATGCCGACGTAATTCCACATGAAGCGGCGGATCTCGGTCCAGTTCTGCTTGATGACGACTTCTTCGTCCGAATGCGTCACGCGGCTTTCGTCCCACGGCCGGATCGCGGGCGCGGACGGCAGATCATCCCAGTGCGCGACGATGTGCCGCGCCGCCGCCTCGCCGAACACGAAACATTCGAGCAGCGAGTTGGACGCGAGGCGGTTGGCGCCGTGCAGCCCCGATTGCGTCACCTCGCCCGCGGCATAGAGCCCGGGCAGATCGGTGCGCCCGTCGCGATCGATCACCACCCCGCCGCAGGTGTAATGCTGGGCGGGGACGACCGGGATCGGCTCTTTCGTCATGTCGATGCCGAGCCCGAGCAGCTTCTCGTGGATCGTCGGGAAATGCGCCTTCACGAAATCCGGTCCGCGATGGCTGATGTCGAGATGGACGTAATCGAGCCCGAGCCGCTTGATCTCGTGGTCGATCGCGCGCGCCACGATGTCGCGCGGCGCAAGCTCGGCGCGGTCGTCGAAATCGGGCATGAAGCGATACCCCGTTTCGGGGATCAGCAACCGCCCGCCCTCGCCGCGCACCGCCTCGGTGATCAGGAAGTTCTTGACCTCCAGATTGTAGAGGCAGGTCGGGTGGAACTGCATCATCTCCATGTTCGAGATGCGCGCACCAGCGCGCCACGCCATCGCGATGCCGTCGCCGGTCGCGCCACGCGGCGCGGTCGAGAACAGGTAGGTGCGCCCCGCGCCGCCGGTCGCGAGGATCGTCGCGTTGGCGGTGAAGGTCTCGACATGGCCGGTGGCGCGGTTGACCGCATAGACGCCCCAGACGTTGCCCGCGCCCGAATAGCGTTCCTCATGCCGGCTGGTGGCGAGATCGATCGCGACCCGATCGGGCACCAGCGTGATGTTGGGGTGCGCCTCGGCCGCGCGCTGGAGCGCTTCCTGCACCGCCCAGCCGGTGGCGTCGTTGACATGGACGATGCGGCGGTGGCTGTGCCCGCCCTCGCGCGTCAGATGGAGCCCGTCGCCGTCGGTGTTGAAGGGCACGCCCAGCCCGATCAGCCGCTCGATCGCGCGCGGCGCGTTCTCGACCACGAACTCGACGACCGCGCGGTCGTTGAGTCCGGCGCCGGCGATCATCGTGTCTTCGATATGGCTCTCGAACGTGTCGCCGGGTTCGAGCACCGCCGCGATCCCGCCCTGCGCCCAGGCGGTCGAGCCTTCGTTGAGCGCGCCCTTGGCGAGCACCGTCACTTTGAACCGCTCAGCAAGATTGAGCGCCGCCGTCAGCCCCGCCGCGCCCGAACCGATGATGAGGACGTCGCTCTGGTGGTGGGTGTCGCTCACGAAAACCGTCCCTCAGCGGGGGTGAAGTGGAGAAAGTGGAGAGTGTCGCGCGAGTTGATCCCCGGGGCCGAACGACATTCAGCTCTGGCGGTCTGCAAATGGCGTATTTCCGAGCTTCCGGTGCTCACGAACCTGATGTCCGCCGCGCTCCGGATCTCGGAAAACCGCCATTTTCGACTCGCCATCCTTTGAATGTCGATCGGCCGCAGTACGGCGAGAACGGGCGCGGGGCGGCGACAATCGCAGGACGGACTGATCGTGGTCATCGCTTTATCCCTGCCACAGATCAGGGGCTGTAGGACAGAGCCAAGCTGCGCGGTCCTATCGCTGCCGATCGCCCTCGGCGACCACCGCGCCGTTCTCGCGCACGCGGATGCGACCCACGCGCTCGGCGGGAAAGTCGATGACGAGCGCGCGATCGGGAGCGCGGAAGGTGTGCGGGCCGGTGGCGATCAGGAGAGTGCGGAGATTTCCCGAGGCAAGGTGAAGATGCGCGCCGTCGCTCGTCACCACGATCTCGCCCATCGGCGAGGCATAGCGGCCCGTGAGCGCGGCGAGCGCGGCCGGCGGCAGCGCAACCTCGCACGCCGGCACCTCGGCCTGCACGGCGCCGTGGCCGTAGCTCAGGATGCGCTCCATCAGCGCGGCGTGTGGGGTGAGCCGCCAGACGACCGCGAAGCGTGCCTCGCCGTCGACCGCCTCGGGCGCGGTGCCGCGCTGCGCGTAGAAACGATGGCGCCCGCTCACGATCGCGCCATAACCCGGCACGGGATCGGTCCTGACGCTCGCCGCGACCGCCTCGCGTCGCACGTGCAGCCCCGGCGTGCCGCACGGCCCGCCCATCAGCGACGCGACGACGCGCTCGCGGCCGACGGTGAGCCCGGTCTTGTCGTGATAGAATTCGGCATCGGGGGCGATCAGTCGCTCCATCGCGGTGCGATCGCAGGCATTGAACGCGCGCCAGAAGGCGGCGTCGGCGGTCTCGATCGACCGATCCGCCGGGTCCGGCAGCGACGCTCCGGCAGCAAGCGCGAGCAACAGCAATGACATGACGTGCTCTCCCGCAGTGTATCAATAACATAATACACTATGGTTGCCGATGTGGAAGCGGAATATCCGGTCAGGCCGCCTCGGTGGGCTGCGTCGTCCAACCCAGGCCGGGAATCGCGATCGAGCGGCGGCCGGAAAGGTCTTCGCGCGGGACGATGACATCGCGGCTTTCCATATAGGTCAGCACGCGCCGCGCGCGGCCGAGCGAGCTGGTGCCGTAGGTCGCGGCGATCGTCTCGTCGGTGGGGCAGGGGGCGCCGTCGCGGGCGGTGCGCGCGATCAGCAGGAACACGCCGAGCATGTCGTCAGGCAGATCGCGCGCGACCGCCATCGCCTCGGCCCATTCCTCGTCGAGCCCTTCGAAGATGCCCGCGCGCGCCGCCGCCAGCCGACGCGCGAAGCCGGGCGGATCGAGCGGCGGACGGCGCACGCCCGCCATCCGGCAGCGGACCTGGAAATCCTGGAACAACGCGGCGATCGGCCGGGACGCCGATTCGGCCTCGGCGACGATCGCGCGCAGCACCTCGACGATGACCGGTTCGTGATCCTGCGGTTCCTCCTCCGCTTCGGCCAGCGGCTCGGCCTCCTGGGCGGCGCGGGCGAGATCGGCGAGCATCTGGTTCGCCGTCGGCGGTGGGGGTGGTGCGGGCGGCGGTGGCGGCGGCAGGGCGTCTTCCAGATCGGCGAACAGCAGCTCGCGCATCTCCTCCGCCGGGGCGGCGGGCAGCGGCACCAACTGCGGGCTAGAGCTGCGCGCCGCCGTCTCGACCGCACCGATGCGGATCGTTACCGAGCGCCGTGCGATGGCGGGGCCGAGCCCCAGGAAGCTGCCGCGCTGGAGATCGCGGATCGCCTCGGCCTGGCGGCGCTCCATGCCGAGCAGGTCGGCGGCGCGCGCCATGTCGATGTCGAGGAAGGTGCGGCCCATCAGGAAGTTCGACGCCTCGGCGGCGACGTTCTTGGACAGTTTGGCGAGCCGCTGGGTCGCGATCACGCCCGCCAGCCCGCGCTTGCGCCCGCGCGACATCAGGTTCGCCATCGCCGACAGCGAGCCGCGCCGCGCCTCTTCGCTCACCTCGGCGGCGCCCGAGGGCGCGAACAATTGCGCCTCGTCGACGATGACGAGCGCGGGATACCAATGCTCGCGTGGGGCCTCGAACAGCCCGGCGAGGAAGGCGGCGGCGCAGCGCATCTGGCCGTCGATCTCGAGGCCCTCCAGGCTCAGCACCACCGAGGTGCGATGCTCGCGGCAGCGCCCGGCGAAGCGGGTGATCTCGCTCGCCGAATAGTCAACCGCCTCGATCGCGACATGGCCGTAGCGATCGGCGAGCGTGACGAAATCGCCCTCGGGATCGATCACCAGCTGCTGCACCTGGCTCGCGCTCTTTTCGAGTAGGCGGCGCAGCAGGTGCGACTTGCCCGAGCCCGAATTGCCCTGCACCAGCAGCCGCGTCGCCAGCAATTCCTCCAGATCGACGCAGACCGTGCGGCCGGCATCGTCCAAACCCATATCCACCTGAAACGTCATCGCCGGAGCGCATGGGGCAAGGCGGCGGGGTGGCGCAAGCGGCAATCGGCAAGCGGCGACTGGACGGCCGGCGACGCGCGATGCTAGCGATCGATCAGGAGCTCGATCGGCCGCTCGTCACGGGCGGCGGATGCCGGAGACATGCCCATGCGATCGCTCGTACTTGCGCTCATCACCCTCGCCGCGCCGGTTTCGGCGCAACTCCACGGCGGCATCACCAGCCGCCCCAACGAACCCGAATTGCGGCGGCCGATCGCGCTCGATGCCGGGGTCGACGGCGATATCCACGACATCCGGCAGCGCATCAAGGACGGGCGGAAATCGGGCCAGCTGTCCCGCCACGACGCCAAGGCGCTGCGCCGCAACGCCGCGTTGATCGGCGAGATGAACGATCGCTTCGCGCGCGACGGGCTTTCCGCGGTGGAACAGGCCGAGTTGCAGACGCGCGTCGAAGTGCTGCGGGCGCAGGTGGACTATCGGCGGCTGAGCGATAGCGAGAAATAACGGCTGCTCACCTGCCGGCCTTCGCCGGGGAGGTGTAAAAGTACGCATCCCAGGGGTGAATGTTGACCTGTTGCCGGCTTCACCGTGCCTCAAGCGATGAGGGGAGGGGGATGCCGGAACGAGCCGGCATTACGGAAGCGAGCGTTACGCGTTCGCCGCGCGCGTCAGGTTCAGGAACACGTCCTCCAGGTCTGCCTCGCGGGTCGAGACGTCGACGATGCCATAGCCGTCGGCCTGGACGGCGGCGAGGACTTCGCCGGCATTGACCTTGTTCTTGGCGTAGGTGATCGCGAGCACGCGATCGCCCACGCGCTCGATCTTCTCGAAGCAGCGCGCGGCGGGCGCGGCGGCGATGTCGCGATCGACCGTCACCTCGACCAGTTTCTCCTGCGCCATGCCGACCAGCGTGCGCGTCGGTTCGTTGGCGATCAGCCTGCCGTGGTTGATGATCGCGATTCTATCGCACAATTCCTCGGCTTCCTCGAGATAATGCGTCGTCAGCACCACGGTGACGCCCGCGTCGTTGAGCCCGCGCACATAGGTCCAGAGTTGCTGGCGCAGCTCGATATCGACGCCCGCGGTGGGCTCGTCGAGCACGAGCACGGGCGGCGAATGCACCATCGCCTTGGCCACCATCAGCCGCCGTTTCATGCCGCCGGACAAGGTGCGGGCGTAGGCACTGGCCTTGTCCTCCAGATGCACTGCGCGCAGCAATTCCATCGAGCGGCGCCGGTTCTTCGGGACGCCATAGAGGCCCGCCTGGATCTCGAGCGTCTCGAACGGCGTGAAGAACGGATCGAACAGGATTTCCTGGTTGACGATGCCGATCGAGGCCTTGGAATTGCGCGGATTCCTGTCGATGTCGAAGCCCCAGATCGACGCCCGCCCGCTGGTCTTGTTGACCAGCCCGGCGAGGATGTTGATCAGCGTCGACTTGCCCGCGCCGTTGGGGCCGAGCAGCCCGAAGATCGATCCGCGCGGCACGTCGAACGACACATTGTCGAGCGCCTGCTTGCCGCCTTCGTAGGTTTTGCAGAGCTGGTCGATGGCGATCGCGGCGTCGGTCATGGGGCGCATCTAGGATGGTCTGGTTGTTACGCCAACCCTCGTCGTCACCCCAGCGAAAGCTGGGGTCTCTTGCCTCGCGAGATGCCAGCTTCCGCTGGCATGACGGGATGTCGGTTGACGATTGCCCGCCGCACCGCGCCTTGCTATCGGCGCATCCATGATCCCGCCGCCCGAAACGATCCGAGTCACCCACCGCCGCATCGCCTGCGACGGCAGCGGCGATGGCATTCCCGGCGCGCTCGGCCACCCGCGCGTGTTCCTCGAAATCGACGAGCACGGCTATGTCGATTGCGGCTATTGCGACCGCCGCTTCATTCTCGCCGGCGGCCCGGCCGACGGCGTCGATCAGGCTGCGCTCCCCGATATCGCCGCGGGCGCGAGTCCGTCTGGCGACGCCAGCTAGGCGCCCTATATCGCGGGCATGAGCATTCCCGCCGATCCGCGCAGCTTCCTCTACGGCCAGGGGCTCGACCCCGACGCCGCGGTCCGCCTCACCACACAGGCGCTCGCGCGCGCCGACGATGGCGAACTCTATCTGCAATATCGCAAGAGCGAAGCGTTCGGCTTCGACGACGGCCGGCTCAAGACCGCGAGCTACGACACCAATTCGGGCTTCGGCCTGCGTGCGGTCTCGGGCGAGACCACCGCATTCGCGCATGCCAACGAACTGTCGGCGGCGGCGATCGGCCGCGCCGCCGAGACGATGGCGCTGATCGATCCCTCCGCGCGCGCCAGGGGCAGCGCGCCGCAGCGCACCAACCGCCACCTCTATACCGACGCCGATCCGATCGACCTCGTCCCCTTCGCCGACAAGGTGAACCTCTGCCAGACGATCGACGCCGCCGCGCGCGCCCGCGATCCGCGCGTCGCGCAGGTGTCGGTCGGGCTGCAGGGCTCGTGGAGCGTGATCGAGATCGTCCGCGCCGACGGTTTCGTCGCGACCGACATTCGGCCGCTGGTGCGCTTGAACGTCGCGATCACCGTCGAGGCGAACGGGCGGCGCGAGACCGGCAGCTTCGGCATCGGCGGGCGCTACCTCTACGATCGCCTGACGGGCGAGGACGTGTGGAACCGCGCGATCGACGAAGCGCTTGCCCAGGCGCTGGTCAACCTCGAGTCGATCGATGCGCCGGCGGGCGAGATGACGGTGCTGCTCGGCCCCGGCTGGCCCGGGGTGTTGCTCCACGAAGCGGTCGGTCACGGGCTCGAAGGCGATTTCAACCGCAAGGGCACCAGCGCCTTTTCGGGCCGGATCGGCGAACGCGTCGCGGCGGCGGGCGTGACGGTGGTCGACGACGGCTCGATCCTCGATCGCCGCGGCAGCCTGACGATCGACGACGAGGGCACGCCGACGCAGGAGAATGTGCTGATCGAGGACGGCATCCTGAAGGGCTATATGCAGGATCGCCTCAACGCGCGGCTGATGGGGGTGGCGCCCACCGGCAACGGGCGGCGCGAATCGTTCGAGCACGCGCCGATGCCGCGCATGACCAACACCTTCATGCGCAATGGCGAGGATGACCCCGCCGAGTTGATGGGGCGCGTGAAGAAGGGCATCTACGCCAAGTCGTTCGGCGGCGGGCAGGTCGACATCGTCTCGGGCAAGTTCGTCTTTTCCTGCACCGAGGCGTATCGGATCGAAGAGGGCAAGCTCGGTGCGCCGATCAAGGGCGCGACCCTGATCGGCGACGGGCCCACGGTGCTGACGAAGGTGACGGGCATCGGCAACGATTTCGCGCTCGACGAAGGGATCGGCATGTGCGGCAAGGGCGGGCAGGGCGTGCCGGCCGGGGTCGGCCAGCCGACCTTGCTCGTCGAGGGGCTGACGGTCGGCGGCACGGCGGTGTGAGGCCGCCGCCGCCCGTCCGAATCGCGAATTGACAGCGGCAAGGCCGCACCCCATCATCGTGCGATGACCTTGTCGACCGCCTTTGCACGCTATCGGCACCATTCCGGGCAGCTCGCCGCGCGCGCCTAGCCCGGACTTCTTCCATTTCACGATCGAAGTCCGGGCCGCCGACCGCCGCAATCGTGCGCGCGTCGGCGGCGCGCCTCTTTTCAGGACCGCTGACATGAACGCCAATGCCATCGAGCGCCCGCCGCTCCACCTGATCGACGACGAGGCCGACGCGCTGTCGAGCCTCGCGCTGCGCGTCGAGCACAGCCAGCCCGACGTCGCCGCGCTGCTGTTCGCCGAGATCGACCGTGCGGAGATTCACACCGCCGACACGCTGCCGGCGAACACGATCGCGATGAATGCCCGCGTCACCTTCGTCGACGAAGGCAGCGGCAGCCGGCGCGAAGTGCAACTCGTCTATCCGCAGGACGCCGATATCGCGAACGGCCGCGTTTCGATCCTGACGCCGGTGGGCGCGGGGCTGATCGGCCTTTCGGAAGGCCAGTCGATCACCTGGCCCGATCGCGACGGCAACCCGCGGCGCCTCAGGATCGAGAAGGTACGCGCGCCGGCCGAAGAAGAAGGCTGACGGGCCGCGAGCGTCGGATTATTCCGACGCGGGCTGCGGCTCGCGCCAGAACTCGACGTGGAAGCGCACCGCCCCCAGCGGCTCGACATGGTGGAGGATCGTCGGCTCGACGATCCCCGGCCGCGTATCGCGCGTCAGGATCAGGTCGAGCGGCGCGCGGCGCGGGTCGGTGACGCGATAGCGCAGCCGCCCTTCGATAACGTGGATCAGTCCCCAGCTTCCGGCCTTGGTATTGTGCTCGCCGAGCAAGGCCGCCGGCACGGTCGTTTCGGTGAAATCGGCGGTGCGGCGGTAGGATTCGAGGCCTTCGGGCAATTGCTCCGGGTTGGCGGCGAGCCCGTGCCGCGTGGCGTCGGTCACGCTCTGATCGTATCCGCTCTTCGAGCTGAAGAAGGCGGCGGCGAATAGCCCCGCGCCGAGCAGCACCGAGACGAACACGCCGAACGTCGTCGCCACCACGAGATGGACGGTGAGCGGGCCGAAAAGCGAGAGATACCAGAGCGCGCCCGCGACCATCAGCACGCCGATCAGCGCGATCCAGCGCATCATCCGCCCGAACTCGGCGCGCGCCTGCGCCTTGGAGCTGGCGCGCGCGCCGGGATCGGCCGGGATCGGCGCGGCCATCGTCATGCCGCCATGCGGATGTCGTCCGCATGGTCCGGGTAGGGTGCGTGCGGGTGCGCGACGGCGAGGCCCGCAAGCTCGCTCGCGAAGCCGTGGTTGACGTCGCGATGGTGCGCCTCGTCGGCGCGCACCACCAGCACCACGTCGCGCAGCGTCGCGTCGTCGGGCAGCTTCCAATAATGCTTGGCGATGGCGGGCGCGGGCCCGTTCGGACTGCGGCCTTCGTCGATTTCCTTGAGGTAGTGCGTGTAGCTGATAACCGCCTCCTCCTCGAAATAGCCGACGACGCGGTGCGCGGTCTTCGCGCTCACCAGATATAGGGCGAAGAAGGCGAGATAAAACACCCACTGCACGCCCAGGATCACCAGCCGCTCGAACAAGGTCGGCTTGGCGACCTCGATGAAAGTCATCAGGTGCATCCGCTCGTTCTCGGCCTCTTCCATCAGCGTGCGGATCCAGCCCTTGTCGTCGCACATGCGGCGCAGGCACTTCAGGTGATTGATCGTCGCGCCGACCATGCCGGGCACCGCCGCCACCGTCTCGAGCACGATCGCGCGGTGGCCGTAGCGCTTGGCGAAGAAGGTGTCGGCGCAGAAGCGCAACATCTTGGTGAAGCCGAACGCGATGCGATCGGAAAAGTCGACCGGCTTGTGATGCACGCCGAGATCGACGAACGGTGCGGTCTGCATTGGGGGTCTCCGTGGAGGAAATCAGGCCGCGGCGCGGCCCGACGGATGCGGATCGAGCTTGAAGAACATGCCGAGCTGGAGGCTTTCGGAAATCCGCGCCGCCTTGACCTGGAGCGCGGCGGCGGCCTCGGCGGGCAGCAGCGCGTCGGTCGTCTCGGCCCACAGCGCCAGCCAGCGATCGAACAGGGCGGGCGTGATGCGTGCCTTGTGCTTCAGGTGCATCATCATCGGATTGCCCTTGTAGCGCCCCGAGGTGAGCATCACCGACGACCAGAAATCGACCATCTTGCCGAGGTGGTGCGGCCAATCCGAGATGGCATGGTCGAAGACCGGCCCCAGTTCGGCATCGTCGCGAACCTTGCCGTAGAAGGTGTGGACCACGTCCGATAGGGTCGCATCGTCGATCCCTTCGGGGACATCGCCGATCATGTTCACGACTCGCCTCCAATCATGTATCTGGCGTGCATGTATCGTCGCGATTTGAAATATGCAATAAAAATGCATATTAGAATTGGACAAAACGTCCAAGGAAGCCGATGCGCCTGACGCGCTATACCGATTATGCGATGCGGGTGCTGCTCTATCTCGGCACGCGTCCCGACCAATTGTGCTCGGTCGCGGAGATCGCGCGCGCCTACGGCGTATCGCAGAACCATTTGATGAAGGTGGTCAACGATCTGGTGCGCCAGGGCCATGTCGCCAGCGTGCGCGGCCGGTTCGGCGGGGTGCGGCTGGGCCGCCCGGCGGACGAGATCAACGTCGGCGCGGTGGTGCGGCATACCGAGGAAGGCTTCACGCTAACCGATTGCGACACCTGCGTGATCGCGCCCGCCTGCGGGCTGACGGGGGCGCTGCGCGAGGCGCTGGCGGCGTTCATGGCGGTGCTCGACGGCTATACGCTCGAGGATCTGCTCGCCAAACGGCTGGACATCGGCGCGCTGTTCGCCGAACGCGAACCGGCCTGATCCCTTTCCTGCGCGGATTCGCCATGACCGACACGCCCAAGCCCGCCCCCGAGACGATCGCCGCCGCCCACGGCGTCGCGCGCGACACGGCGTTCGGGGCGGTGGCGCCGCCGCTCTATCTTTCCACTACCTACGCCTTCGAAGGCTATGAGCGCGCCGGGCGCTACGATTACGGCCGCTCGGGCAACCCCAATCGCGACACGCTGGGCGAGGCGCTGGCGGCGCTCGAAGGCGGCGCGGGCGCGGTCGTGACGTCGAGCGGGATGGCGGCGATCGACCTGCTGCTCGGCCTTCATGGCCCCGACGACCTGATCGTCGCACCGCACGATTGCTATGGCGGCACCTATCGCCTGCTCGCCGCGCGGGCGGCCAAGCGCCAGTTCCGGCTGACCTTCGTCGATCAGTCGGACGAGGCGGCGCTCGCGGCCGTGCTTGGTGACAAGCCCGCGCTGGTGCTGATCGAAAGTCCCAGCAACCCGCTGATGCGCGTGGTCGACATCCGCGCGATCGCCGATGCGGCGCACGCCGCGGGCGCACGCGTCGCGGTGGACAACACCTTCCTCTCGCCCGCCGCGCAGCAGCCGCTGTCGCTCGGCGCGGACTATGTGCTCCATTCGACCACCAAGTTTTTGAACGGCCATTCGGACGTGATCGGCGGCGCGGTGATCGCGGCCGATCCGGGCGAAGTCGAGCGGCTGCGCCACTGGGCCAATGTCGTCGGCGTCGCCGGTGCGCCGTTCGATTCGTGGCTGACGCTGCGTGGCCTGCGCACGCTGTTCGCGCGGATGGAGCGGCAGCAGCGCAACGCGCAGATCGTCGCCGAATGGCTCGCCGCGCGGCCCGAGGTTTCGGCGGTTCATTATCCAGGCCTCGCGACGCATCCGGGCCACGCCATCGCGCGTGCGCAGCAGACCGGCTTCGGCGCGATGCTGAGCTTCGATCTCGCGGGTGGCGCGGCCGCGGCGAAGCGGCTCGCCGAAGCGATCGGCACCTTCACGCTCGCCGAATCGCTCGGCGGCGTCGAAAGCCTGATCGCGCACCCCGCGACGATGACGCACGCCGACATGGGCGACGAGGCGCGCCGCGTCGCCGGGATCGGTGACGGGCTGCTGCGACTCTCGATCGGGCTCGAACATCCCGACGATCTGATTGCGGGGCTCGATCAGGGATTCGCTGCATTGAGGTGATCGGGACATGGCCGAGTTCTTCGCATCGCTGACCGACGCGCACCGTGATTTCATCGCGCGCCAGCCGATGTTCTTCGTCGCTACCGCGGCAGCGGAGGGACGGATCAACATGAGCCCCAAGGGAGCGGACACGTTCCGCGTGCTTGATCCGGCCGCGGTCGCCTATCTCGATCTGGGCGGATCGGGCAACGAGACGCAGGCGCACCTCGCCGTCGACGGCCGCATCACCATCATGTTCTGCGCGTTCGATAATCCCGCGGTGATCCTGCGGCTCTACGGGCGCGGCATATCGACGTTGCCGCAGGATGCCGGTTTCGCGGCGCTCGCGGCGCATTTCCCGCGCCTGCCGGGCGTGCGCCAGGTTTTCTCGATCGCGATCGACAGCGTGATGACGAGCTGCGGCTGGGGCGTGCCGCGGATGACGCTCGACAAGGAGCGCGAGACGCTCGTCAAATATCACGCCCAACAGGATCCGGCGGCCCGGCTCGCCAAGATCGCCGATCGTACCGAGAGCATCGACGGCTTGCCGTTGCGCGTGCAGGATTCGATTCCCGCCTGGGATCCGCTCGACTGATGGCGCTCGTCGAACTCCTGCGCACCGATCGCAACGAGGCGATCATCATCGTCGGCCGGCTCGAGGCCGAAGGCATCCCGGCGGTCGCGTTCGATGCCGATGCCAGCATCGCCGGCGGCAGCTGGCTGCTCGTGCCGTCGCGCGTGATGGTCGACGAGGACGATCTCGCCGCCGCCGAAGCCGTGCTCGCGGAGCCGCCTGCTGCCTGATTTTTAGGCACGCCTTCGCGCCTGCACAAAAATCCGCCCGCTGACGACATATCATGTCGGGCGAGCGCGCACGTCTTCGCGCGAATCCGATTCTGGCACGCAGTTTGCGGTGCTTTCTTGCGCAATAGCGGAAGGGCACGCGCATGAAGCTGATTACCGCCATCATCAAGCCGTTCAAGCTCGACGACGTTCGCGAGGCGCTCACCGATCTGGGCGTCGCGGGGATGACCGTCACCGAGGTCAAGGGCTTCGGCCGGCAGAAGGGCCAGACCGAAATCTACCGCGGCGCCGAATACACCACCAACATGGTGCCCAAGATCAAGATCGAGATCGTCTGCACCGGTGCGCTCGCGGATCGCGTGGTCGAGGCGATCCAGGCCGCCGCGGCGACCGGGGCGATCGGCGACGGCAAGATCTTCGTCCTCGATGTCGGCCGCGCGGTGCGCATCCGTACCGGCGAAACCGATGACAACGCGCTCTAGACACAAGGGGGAAGCAATGACGCATGGCGTGAAACATCTCGGGCTGGCAGGCTTCGGCGCCGCCCTCTTCGCGAGCCTGCCCGCCTGGGCGCAGGACGCGGCGTTGCAGGCGCCCGCCGCGGCCGCTTCGGCGCCGAGCGTGAACAAGGGCGACACCGCCTGGATGATGACGTCGACCGTCCTCGTCCTGATGATGATCCTGCCGGGGCTCGCTCTGTTCTACGGCGGCCTCACGCGGACCAAGAACATGCTAGCGACGATGACGCAGGTCGGGGCGGCGGCGTGCCTCGCGATGCTGATCTGGGTGATGTGGGGCTATACCGCGGCGTTCGGCGACGGCGGCAACGCCTTCATCGCGGGCTTCGGCAAGGCGTTCCTCGCTGGCGTCACGCCGGCATCGACCGCGGCCACCTTCACCGACGGCGTCGCGATCCCCGAATATGTCTTCATCGCCTTCCAGATGACCTTCGCCGCGATTACCGTCGCGCTGGTGCTGGGCGGCGTGGTCGAGCGGATGAAGTTCGCCGCGGTCATGGTGTTCGCGGCCGTGTGGCTGACCATCGTCTATTTCCCGATCGCGCACATGGTGTGGGCGTCGAACGGCCTGTTCTTCGAAAAGGGCGCGCTCGATTTCGCGGGCGGCACCGTGGTGCACATCAATGCCGGCGTTTCGGCGCTGGTCGCAGCGATCATGCTGGGCAAGCGCATCGGCTATCCGACCGAGTACATGGCGCCGCACTCGCTGACGATGACGGGGATCGGCACGGGCCTGCTCTGGGTCGGCTGGTTCGGGTTCAACGCGGGTAGCGCGCTCGAGGCCAACGGTTCGGCGGGGCTGGCGATGATCAACACCTTCGTCGCCACCGCCTCGGCCGGGCTGTTCTGGATGCTCGCCGAGCGCGTCAACGGCCACAAGGGATCGGCGCTGGGCTTTTGCTCGGGCATCGTCGCTGGCCTCGTCGCGGTGACGCCGGCGGCCGGCAACGCGGGGCCGTTCGGCGCGATCGTGCTCGGCGCCGTGGCGAGCGTGCTCTGCTATTACGCCGTCTCCGTCCTCAAGCCCCGGCTCGGCTATGACGATTCGCTCGACGCGTTCGGCATCCACGGCATCGGCGGCATGATCGGCGCGATCGGCACCGGCATCGTCTACGCGCCGGTCTTCGGCGGCCCGGGCGACGGCTCGGTGGGGATCGGCGCGCAGGTCTGGATCCAGGTCCAGGCGGTCGTCACCACCATCGTCTGGGCATCGATCGGCACGGTCATCGCGATCACTGTGGCGAAACTTGTCACGGGCCTCAGGGTCTCTCCCGACGTCGAGCGCGAAGGCCTCGACCTCGGCGAGCACGGCGAGCGCGCCTACAATTATTGACGAGGTTCCTCCTGCGGACCACCTGGCCGGTGCGGCGACGCACCGGCCGTTCTTTATTCGGCCGGGGTATCCGCCTGCCGGTCGCGCCATTTCTTGGCGGCCAATGTCGCGCCGAGGATGAACCCGCCGGGCGCGAGCAGGATCACGGCGGCGAGGCCGAGGCGGTTCCAGGTCTTGCGGTCCATGCCTGCCCATCTAGTGGGCGAAGCTGAACACGCAATTGCTCAGGGCTGTTTGTGTTGCCGCACCGGCCCACTCCCCCACCCGACCACCCACCCATAGAATACCCTGTTGGGCGGTCGGGTGGGGGAGTGGGCCGGTGCCGACTACGCTCTCAAACCAAATCCGCCCGCACGAAATCGGCGCAGCGCTCGCCGATCATGATCGTGGGCGCGTTGGTGTTGCCCGAGACGAGCCGCGGCATCACCGAGGCGTCGGCGACGTAGAGCCCGTCTATCCCGCGTACGCGCAGGTGCGGGTCGCAGACCGCGTCCTGGTCCGACCCCATCCGGCAGGTGCCGACCGGATGATAGACGGTGTCGGCGCGCCGGCGGATCAGGTGCTCCAGCGCGGCGTCGTCGGCAAGATCGACCGGATAGCGGTCCTTGCCCTTGTGATCCGCCAGCGGGGGCGTGTCGAGGATGCGATACATCGCGCGCACGCCCGCCTTGAGCACGGCCATGTCGCGATCGTCGGTGAGGAAGGCGGGGTCGATCAGCGGTGCCGCGTGCGGATCGGCCGAGGCGAGGGTGACGCTCCCCGCGCTTTCGGGCCGCAACACGCAAACATGGCAGCTATAGCCGTGCACCTTGACCGGCACGCGGCCGTGATCCTCGAGCGGCGCGATGACGAAATGGAACTGGACGTCGGGCGCGGGGGCATCGGGCGTCACCGTCAGGAACCCGCCCGCTTCGGCATAGGGCGTCGTCATCAGCCCCGAGCGCGACCATTTCCAGCGCGCGATCGCCTTGAGCATCGCGAGGCTGCCCTTGAGCGAGCGGCCCATGAACGCGGTGCCCGGCGTCTCGAAGCTCGCGACATAGTCGACATGATCCTGCAAATTCTGCCCCACGGCCGGCCGCGCGAGGTGGACGGGGATGCCGTGTTCGGCGAGATGTTCCGGCGCGCCGATCCCCGACAGCATCAGCAATTGCGGCGTGCCGAACACCCCGCCCGCGAGCACCACGGCACGCCGCGCGCGGATCGTGCGCCGCTCGCCGCCGCGCTCGTAGGCGACGCCGACGGCGCGGCCTTCCTCGAACAGGATGCGCCCGGCGAGCACGTCGGTGAGCGTCGCGAGGTTCGGCCGGTCGCCCAGATAGGCGCGCGCCGCCGTCCAGCGTTCGCCGCCCTTCTGCGTCACCTGATAGAGCCCGACGCCCTCCTGCGACGCACCGTTGAAATCCGCGTTGAGCGGAATCTGCAATCGCCGCGCGGCCTCCAGAAAATCGCGGCTGCCGGGATGCGCCCAGTCCTGATTGCTCACCCAGAGCGGCCCGCCGGCACCGTGATACGCATCGGCACCGTTGACGTTGTGCTCGGCGCGTTTGAACACCGGAAGCACCGCGTCCCAGCCCCAACCGGTCGCGCCGAGGCGGTCCCAATTGTCGTAATCCCAGGGATTGCCGCGGATGTAGAGCATCGCGTTGATCGCGCTCGATCCGCCCATCCCCTTGCCGCGCGGTTGATAGCCCCGACGCCCGTTGAGGCCCTGTTGCGGCACCGTCTCGAACTGCCAGTTGGTCGCGGGCGTCTGGAACGCCATGAATCCGGGGCACAGCGTGCGCATCCCCGTGTTCGCGCCGCCCGCCTCGAGCACCGCGACCGTGTATGTCCCGTCCTCGCTCAGGCGGCCCGCGGCGGCGCTGCCTCCCGATCCGCCCCCGACGACGACGATGTCGGCTTCGTCCACTCGGCCCCTCCTTGCTCAAGTCGCGATCTAATTATTCGCCCTCACCCTTCCGGCGCTCCGCGCCTCCCTCCCTCTCCCAATGGGAGAGGGAAGGGGCCCGCTCGGCGCAGCCGAGTGGGAAGGGTGAGGGTGCGCCGGTTCGGTATCCAACCTCGCCTGCCGTTCGTTCCAGCGCGCGCGGATCGTCGCGCTCGTCTCGCGGCTGCCGTCATGGCTCCAGCCGGGCTCGCGGATCATGTAGTTGAGCTTGTTGGCGAGCCCCGGCGCAGCCCACACGTCCTTCGCGATCCCCACCCATTCGTGGACCGCCGCCCACAGCAGGTTGAAGCTGCCGAGGTTCTTGACGATGCCGTAGCGCGGCTTGTCGTCGTCGCGCTCGGGCTCGAAGGTGCCGAACGCCTTGTCCCAGACGATGAAGACGCCCGCGTAATTCTTGTCGAGATAGCGTGCGTTGGTCGCGTGGTGAACGCGGTGGTGCGAGGGTGTGTTCATCACCGCCTCGAACCAGCGGGGCATCCGTCCGATCACCTCGGTGTGGATCCAGAACTGGTAGATCAGGTTGAGCCCCGCGACGAAGAAGATCATCGCGGGCGGAAAGCCGATCAGGAACAAAGGCAGGCGGAAGGCGAAGGACAGGCTGAAGAAGCCGGTCCAGGTCTGCCGGAGCGCGGTCGAGAGATTGTAATGCTGCGAGCTGTGATGGATGACGTGGCTCGCCCAGAACCAGCGCACGCGGTGCGCCGAGCGGTGGAAGACGTAATAGGCGAAATCGTCGAGCACGAACGCGACGACGAACCAATACCAGGCATAGCCGATGTCGAAGAGCCGGAACTGCCACACCCAGCTTGCCGCCGCGAACACCAGCCCACCCGACAGCAGCCCCGCGATCGTGCTGCCCAGCCCGAGCGCGAGCGAGGTCAGCGTGTCCTTCGGCTCGTAACGGCGCTTGTCCTTCGCCCAGGCGACCAGCATCTCGGCAAGCACGAGTAGGACGAAGCCGGGAATCGCGAGATCGACGGGATCGGGCAGCGCCATGCCCGCTTGCTTACACCGATGTCAGCGAGCGCGCCATACGCCGGACGTCGAGCACGTCCACGCCCTTGAGGACGATCACCCCGAAGCGGCGGTCGCCTGTCTCCACCTCGATTCCTTCATAGGTCGATCGCACCGCCGACCATTTGACCTCGCGCACCGCTAGGTTGGCGCCGTGGCTCTTGACCACCGCGACCCGGCCCTCGGCCCCTGCGACGATCGCCGCGCGGTCGTCTTCGGAAACGATCGCGCCCTCGGCCCTGAACCCCGCCAATGCGTCCTCGGCCGCAGTCGCCGCGGCGCCCGCATCCTCGACCTTGCCGTCGCCGCCGAGCTTCAACAGCCGGGCGATCCCCGCCAATCCCAATACCGCCACCAATGATCCTACCAGAAAGAGCCAGTTCATGCGCCCGCCGACAACGCATCGAGCAGCGGCCGGATGCCCGACAGGTCGTAGCCCGCGGCCCGGGCCTTGGCGGTGATCTCCTCCGGGTCAGCGCCCGCCTTGGCCTCGGCCAGCGCCCAGAGGTTGCACGAACGCGTGCCCGAGCGGCAGAAGGCGAGCACCGGGCCCTCGGCCTCGTCGAGCGCGGCGCGCATCGCATCGATCTGCGCGTGGGAGAAGCCCTGCGCCACGGGAATCGCGGTATAGGCGAGGCCCAGCGTCTCGGCGGCCTGCGCCACCGCGTCGCTGTCGGGCTGGCCGGCTTCCTCGCCGTCGGGGCGGTTGTTGATGACGGCGACGAAGCCCCGTGCCGCGAGATCGGTCACATCCGCCGGGTCGATCTGGGGTGAGACGGAGATATGGTCGTCGATTCGGCGAATCTGCATTCGGGTTCTTTCTCAATCCCTCCCCGGCGAAGGCCGGGCCCCAGTTGCGAGCGGTTCGATGCTGGACCCCGGCCTGCGCCGGGGAAGTGTGAAAGGGTTAGCTCAACGCGCCTCGCGAATCACTGCCAGAAAAGCGTCGCCATAGGCGTCCAGTTTCTTCGCGCCAACGCCCGAAATGTTACTGAGCTGCGCGAGGCTCGCAGGGCGGAGCGCGGCCATCTCGCGCAGCACCGAATCGGCGAAGATGATGTAGGGCGGCACCTGCGCTTCGGCCGCCAGCTCGCGGCGCCTGGCGCGCAGCGCCTCGAACAGCGGATCGCCGACGGGGTTGGGGGAGGAATCGCGGCGGCGGCGGCGCTCGCGCTTGGGCGGGAGCACCAGCGCCAGCTCCTCGCCCCCCTTGAGCAGTCCGCGCGCGCCGGGGCCGAATTCGAGGCCCCCGTGCGCGTTGGTGCGCAAGGCATCGCGCAGCAGCAGCGCGCGCGCGACCGGCTTGAGCAAAGCCGCCTCCTCGCCGTCGACGATGCCCCAGACCGACAGGTTCTCGTGCCCGTTCATCAGGCTGCGCTCGCTCGATCGGCCGGTGAGCACCTCCTCGATATAGCCGACGCCGAACATCTGCCCGGTGCGGAACACCGCGGAGAGGAACTTGCGCGCGGTCTCGGTGGCGTCGATCGCGGCGGGCGGGGTGAGGCAATTGTCGCAATTGCCGCAGGTGGCGGGCGGGTCCTCGCCGAAATGCCTGAGCAGGATCGCGCGGCGGCACCCGGCGGTCTCGACGAGCGCGCCGAGCGCGGTCATCCGCGCGCGCTCGCCCGCCTGGCGTTCGGGTTCGACCTCGCCGATGCGCAGGCGGGCCTTGGCGAAATCCTCCGCGCCCCAGAACAGATGCGCCACCGCCGGATCGCCGTCGCGGCCGGCGCGGCCGGTCTCCTGATAATAGGCCTCGATCGATTTGGGCAGCGCGGCGTGCGCGACGAAGCGGACGTCGGGCTTGTCGATCCCCATGCCGAACGCGATCGTGGCGCAGATCACCATGTCTTCCGACGCGACGAAATCGGCCTGGTTCCTCGCGCGCACCGCCGGATCGAGCCCGGCATGATAGGCGCGCGTCGGCCGGCCGGTCCGGCTGAGCGCTTCGGCGAGCTTCTCGGTCGCCGCGCGGGTGGGGGCGTAGACGATGCCGGGGCCGGGCGTCTCGCGGATCAGGTCGGCGATCTGCTGCGTCGTGCCCGCCTTGGGGCTGATCGCATAGCGGATGTTGGGCCGGTCGAACCCGGCGACGATCAGGCCGTCGTGCGGGATGCCGAGCTGGTCGAGAATGTCGGCGCGGGTGTGCGCGTCGGCGGTCGCGGTGAGCGCCAGACGCGGAACGTCGGGAAAGGAATCGAGCAGCGGCCGCAGCAGGCGATAATCGGGGCGGAAATCGTGTCCCCATTCGCTGACGCAATGCGCTTCGTCGATCGCGAACAGGCTCAGCTTCGTCCGCGCCAGCAACTCGCGAAAATGGCCGGACGAGGCACGTTCGGGTGCGACGTAGAGCAGGTCCAGCTCGCCGCGCGCCAGCCGCTCGCGCGTCTCGGCGCGATTGTCGTCGACGCTCGTCAGCGTCGCCGCGCGAATGCCCACCGCTTGCGCCGCGCGGAGCTGATCGTGCATCAGCGCGATCAACGGGCTGACAACCACGCACGTCCCCTCCAGCATCACCGCGGGAAGCTGGTAGCACAGCGATTTGCCCGCCCCGGTCGGCATCACCGCCAGCGTGCGCTCGCCGGCGAGCACGCGCGTCACCACGTCGCGCTGGACGCCGCGAAAATCCGAAAAGCCGAAGACCGAATGGAGAATGTCGCGCGGATCGTGCATCAGCCTGCTATTGCGCCGCCCCGTACGTCGGACGCAACCCATGGCGACGAAAGGACATCGAATGGCCAACGATATCGTGCGCGACAATCGCGCCGAGCAGGAATTCGAGCTCGACGTGGACGGCCACCGCGCCATCGCGGCCTATCAACGCGAGGGCGATCGGATCGTCTTCACGCATACGCTGGTGCCCAAGGCGATCGAGGGGCGTGGCGTCGGCAGCAAGCTGATCCGCGCCGCGCTCGATTCGGCGCGCGACCAGGGGCTGAAGGTCGTGCCCCAATGCCCGTTCGTCGCGGCGTATATCGAGCGGCATCCGGAATATCGCGACCTGCTGCGCTGACACGAAAAAGGGCCGGGCATTCGGCCCGACCCTTTTCCCGCGTGCATCCACGATGGTCCGCGTCAGTCGCTGGTCGATACGTCGCGATCGATTACCGGCTTTTCGCCGCGTTCCTTGTAGATCGTCATCGAACGCGAGCGGACCTCGCCGTCGCGGCGGACGTGCGTGTTGGTCATCGAGCGCGCCCGCTCGTCGTCGTCGCGCGCGGTGGCGACGGTGCGGGCGTGCGCGTTGTTCTCGTTGAATTGTGCGCGCGAATCGGTGCTCGCGGTGCCGCCGTCCGCGGCCTCCGCGGTGCCGCCGCCCGATACCTGGAGGCTATCGGCGTCGGTGGTGCCCGAGCCGTAGCTGGACGCGGAGACGTCGCCGGTCGTCGGCGAGCTCGACGACGAACTCGCGCTGTTCTGATCGTCGGGCGTCGTCTGGTCGGGTGTCGTTTGCGCCTGCGCCGCCAGCGGCAGCATCAGCGTCGTGGCGGCGGTGATGAGAAGCATCTTCATTGCTCGTTCCTTTGCTGAGGCGCACGCTCGTCGATGGTGATCGTGCAGCCGTCCGGGCCGCGTTCCATCGTGACACGGCGCCCGTCGACGCTCGACGAGGCATGCGCATGCCCGCCGCCGCTATGCGACGAGGCCGACACCGAACTGTGCGCCCGGCCGGCGCCCTCGCTGTGCGCCGATGCCGCTGCCGCATTTTCCGCCGTATCGGCATCGACCATGCGATCGGTCACGCTGCCGTCTGCGGCATAATGGATCTCGCGGCATTGCTGCGGCGCCGAAGCGACCGCGAGCGTGATGAACAGGGGAAGGATCATGATTTGGCGGCGAGGCGGATCGCTCCGCCTCGCCCCTCGTCCTTATTGCTGGGTCGTGCTGTCGCTGGGCGTCGTCGAGCCCGCGGCCGCATCGCCATAGACCTCGGCGTCCGAGCCGTCGCTCGTCGTCGAGCCGTACGCGTCGACCGACGTCGCGGTCGACTGGTCGCCCGTGCCCGATGCGCTGCCGCCCGCGGTCACGGCGCCGGTCGCCCGATCCCGATCGGTGTAGACGCTGCCCGACCCGTAGGTGGAAGCCGAATTGGCGGCTGCATCGTCATCGCGGCGATCGCGACGATCTTCGCGGCGCTGCTCGTGCTGCTTTCGCATCTCCTGCGCCTTGCCCATTGTGCCGCCGGCTGCCGCCGAACCATCCGCGGTCGAAACCGCCTGGCCGCCGCCGGTCGTCTGTTGCGCGATTGCGCCCGTGCCGATCAGCCCTGCGGCCGCGACCGTCGCCATCATCGTACCGATACGCATAACCATTACTCCTTTACGCCTCACCTTCGCTGCGGTGAGGCGGCTAAAAGCGAACGACGCGGCAAATCGTTCTTCGGCTCGTCGGCGGATTCGGCTCGACAGGCCCTTTCTGTCGCGCTGATGAACGGGCGTGTCGGGTGCGGTTCAGGCGGCGATCACTCCGCCGCCAGCGCTTCCTCGGCGCGCTCTTGGGCCTGGCGGTTCCACATCTCGGCATAGAGGCCATTCTCGCGCAGCAGCGCCGCGTGGGTGCCGCGCTCGGCGACGCGCCCGGCCTCGAGCACCACGATCTCGTCGGCATGGACGATCGTCGACAGCCGGTGCGCGATCACGATCGTGGTGCGGCCCTGCTCGATGCGTTCGAGCGTCGCCTGGATCTCGGCTTCGGTGCGGCTGTCGAGCGCGCTCGTGGCTTCATCGAGGATCAGGATCGGCGGGTTTTTGACGAGTGTACGCGCGATCGCGACGCGCTGCTTCTCGCCGCCCGACAGCTTGAGGCCCCGCTCGCCGACGCGCGTCTCATAGCCTTCGGGCTGGCGCTCGATGAAGCCGGCGATCGCCGCCCCGCGTGCGGCGGCGACGATCTCGGCATCGGTCGCGCCTTCGCGGCCATAGGCGATGTTGTAGCCGATCGTGTCGTTGAACAGCACCGTGTCTTGCGGAACGATGCCCACTGCCGCGCGCAGGCTCGCCTGCGTCACCCGCGCGATGTCCTGCCCGTCGATCGTGATCCGCCCGCCCGTCAGGTCGTAGAAGCGGTACATCAGCCGGGCGAGCGTCGATTTGCCCGCGCCGGAAGGGCCGACCACCGCCACCGTGCGCCCGGCGGGAATGTCGATCGTGATGCCGTTCAGGATCGGGCGGCCGTCCTCATAGCCGAACCGCACGTTCTCGAACCGCACATGGCCCTTGGTCACGTGGAGCGGTGGCGCGCCGGGCGCATCGGTCACCTCGCTCGGCGTGTCGATCAGGTCGAACATCGCGGCCATGTCGATCACGCCCTGACGGATCGTGCGATAGACCATGCCCAGCAGGTCGAGCGGGCGGAAGAGTTGCGACAGCAACGTCGAGACGAACACCACGTCGCCTGCCGAAAAGCGCCCCTGACTCCAGCCCCAGGCGACGAACGCCATCCCGCCGCCGAGCATCGCGTTGGTGACCAGCGCTTGCCCGACGTTGAGCAAGGCGAGTGAGTTCTCGCTCTTCACCGCGGCTGCCGCATAGGCCTCGACCGCATGGTCGTAGCGCCGCGCCTCGCGCTCCTCGGCGCCGAAATATTTGACCGTCTCGAAATTGAGCAGCGAATCGACCGCGTGCGCCACCGCGCCGGTGTCGAGGTCGTTCATCCGCGCGCGCAGCGCATTGCGCCAGTCGGTGATCTTCTGCGTGAAGACGATGTAGATCGCGACCATCACCAAGGTCGAGGCGACCAGCCAGAGCCCGAAATTGACCCAGAAGATACCGAGCACCAGCGCCAGTTCGAACACCGTCGGCGCGATGTTGAACAGCATGAAATAGAGCATCGTGTCGATGCTCTTGGTGCCGCGTTCGACCACCTTGGTCACCGCGCCGGTGCGGCGTTCGAGATGGAAGCGCAACGAGAGCTGATGCAGGTGGCGGAAGACGTTGGCGGCGAGCCGCCGCGTCGCCTCCTGCCCGACGCGCTCGAAGGTGACGTTGCGCAGATTGTCGAACAGGGTGGTCGAGAAGCGCGACGCCGCATAGCCGATCACCAGCAGCACGACGATCGTCGCCAGCCCGCGATCCCCGCTCGCCATCCGGTCGACCGCATATTTGAGCGTATAGGCCGCGCCGAACACTTGGACGAGCTTCGAGGCGAGCACGAACAGCATCGCGCCGACGATGCGCAGCTTGAGCCGCGGCTCGTCTGCCGGCCACAGATACGGCAGGAAGCGCCGAAGCGTCGGCCAGAGCGGCTGGTCCGCGCGGGTGTGCGAGGTGGGATCGGGCGGCATGAGGATGCGATGTAGGGCGGCCGCATCGTTGTCGCCAGCGTATAGACCGTGCTCCCGCTTCTGCGGGCAAGCAGGATGCTACCGCGCCCGCACGTAGCTCCCCGGCGCATCCTCGATCGCCTTCGCCTTGCCCTTGCCGGGAACGCGCGCGCCGTTCACCGGCACCGTCTCGGGGTCGCGCTCCCTGAGCCACGCGATCCAGTCGGGCCACCAGCTCCCCTTGGTCTCGGTCGCGCCCGCGACGAAGTCCGCGAGCGTCTCGGTCTTCTTCTCGTTGGTCCAATATTGGTATTTCCCCGCGGCCGGCGGGTTGACCACGCCCGCGATATGCCCCGAGCCCGCGAGGACGAAGCGCATCGGGCCCTTGAAGTGATGCATGAGGTGCCAGACGCTCTCGGCGGGCGCGATATGATCCTCGCGGCCTGCCTGGACATAGGCCGGCGTCGTCACCTTGCCGAGGTCGAGCGGCGTGCCCGCGATCGCGAGCGCGCCGGGCTGCACCAACAGATTGTCGCGATAGAGATCGGTCAAATAGCTCAGGTGCCATTTCACCGGCAGGTTGGTGGTGTCGCCGTTCCAGTGGAGCAGGTCGAACGGCGCATAATCCTTGCCGAGCAGATAATTGTTGGTGACGTAGTTCCAGATCAGGTCGCGCCCGCGCAGCAGGTTGAAGGTCGCGGCCATGTAGCGCCCGTCGAGGAAACCCTCGGGCGACAGGCTCTCGATCAGCTTGAGCTGGTCGTCGTCGACGAACAATTTGAGCTCGCCCGCGCGCGCGAAATCGACCTGTGCGGTGAAGAAGGTCGCGCTCTTCACCTTCTCCGCCTCGCCGCGCGCCGCGAGCACCGCCAGCGTCGCCGCCAGCGTGGTGCCCGCGACGCAATAGCCGATCGCATGCACGCTTTCGACGTCCAGCAGATCGCGGATCGTGTCGATCGCGTCGATCTGCGCGGCGACGTAATCGTCCCACGTCACGTCCGCCATCGACGCATCGGCCGATTTCCACGAGACCATGAACACGCTCAGCCCCTGGTCCACCGCCCATTTGACGAAGCTCTTCTCGGGGCGAAGATCGAGGATGTAGAAGCGATTGATCCAGGGCGGGAAGATGACGAGCGGGGTGCGCGCCACCGCGTCGGTCGTCGGCGTATAAAGGATCAGCTCGTAGAGCGGGGTGCGGTGGACGACCTTGCCCGGCGTGGTCGCGATGTTGCCGCCGACCGCGAACGCACTCGAATCGGTGTGCGTCAGCTGGCCTTTGCCCAGATCGGCCAGCATGTTGGAGAGGCCCTTCAAGAGGTTCTCGCCGTGCGTCTCGATCGTCTTTTCGAGCACCTCTGGATTGGTGGCCGGGAAGTTGGTCGGGCTCATCGCGTCGACGAAGCTCTTCGCCGCGAAGCGCAGCTGCTCCTTGTGCTGCGGGTCGATGCCCTCGATCGCCTCGACGCCGCGCAGCAGATGATCGGAGATCAGGAAATAACTCTGCCGGATCCAGTCGAAGACCGGGTTTTCGCGCCATTGCGGCGCCTGGAAGCGGCGATCTTTGGCGTGCTCGGGTGCTTCCTCCCCGCCATCGAGCATGCCCGCGGGGTCGAGGAAACGCTGCCACAGCTTCATGCTGTCCGCCCAGAATTCCTGCGCGCGCGCCATCGTCGCCTTGTCGGTGAAGCCGGGGATGATGGGCAGCGCGGGCGTGTCCTCGATCGTCTGCAGTCCTGCCTCGAGCATCATCTGCTGCGCACGCCCCATCACCCAGGTCCAGTGCTGCATATCCTCGAGGTTCGGGATCGGCGGTGTATCGCTGTCGTCGGCCACCCTCATCTCCTCTGGCAAGCCTGCTTGCCTCTCCGTATATCCATCCGCTGGCGCAACGCGATCTCCGTGTGCGCCAACGGAGGAATGAATGTCCGAGGAGTTCTACCGCATCAAGCGGCTGCCGCCCTATGTCATCGCCGAAGTCAACGGCATGCGGGCAGCGGCGCGTGCGGCGGGCGAGGACATCATCGATCTCGGCATGGGCAATCCGGATCTGCCGCCGCCCGATCACGTCATCGAGAAATTGTGCGAAGTCGCCCGCAAGCCCGATGCGCACGGCTATTCGCAATCGAAGGGGATTCCGGGGCTGCGCCGGGCGCAGGCGGGCTATTACGCCCGCCGCTTCGGTGTCGAACTCGATCCCGAGACCGAGGTCGTCGTCACCATGGGCTCGAAGGAAGGGCTGGCGAGCCTCGCCACCGCGATCACCGCGCCGGGCGACGTCGTGCTCGCGCCCAATCCGAGCTATCCGATCCACACCTTCGGCTTCATCATCGCCGGCGCCACGATCCGCGCGGTGCCGACCACGCCCGACGACGATTATTTCGAAAGCCTCGAGCGCGCGATGAATTTCACGGTGCCGCGCCCGAGCGTGCTCGTGGTCAACTATCCGTCGAATCCGACGGCCGAGACGGTCGATCTCGCCTTCTACGAGCGGCTCGTCGCCTGGGCGCGCGAGAATCAGGTATGGATCCTCTCCGATCTCGCCTATTCGGAGCTCTATTATGACGGCAAGCCGACGCCTTCGATCCTCCAGGTGAAGGGCGCGAAGGACGTTGCGGTCGAGTTCACGTCGCTGAGCAAGACCTATTCGATGGCGGGCTGGCGGATGGGCTTCGCCGTCGGCAACAAGCGGCTCATCGCGGCGATGACGCGAGTGAAGTCGTATCTCGATTACGGCGCCTTCACGCCGATCCAGGCGGCGGCGTGCGCGGCGCTCAACGGCCCGCAGGACATCGTCGAGAAGAACCGCCAACTCTACCACAAGCGCCGTGATGTGCTGGTCGAAAGCTTCGGGCGTTCGGGCTGGGACATTCCGTCGCCGCCCGCCTCGATGTTCGCCTGGGCGCCGCTGCCGCCGGCGCTCGCGCATTTAGGCAGCCTTGAATTCTCCAAACAATTGCTCACTCACGCCAAGGTCGCGGTCGCGCCCGGTGTCGGTTATGGCGAGAAGGGTGAAGGCTATGTCAGGATTGCGATGGTCGAGAACGAGCAGCGGCTGCGCCAGGCAGCGCGCAACGTGAAGCGCTATCTTCAGAGCATGGGCGTCAATACGCCTTCGCAGCGGACCGGCTGACCATATGCTCTTGTTTCGGGGCGTCGAAAGCCATCCGCGTTCGATTGTGAAGGCGGTAAGCTGGCGCGCGCTCGGCAGCATCGACACCTTCGTGTTGAGCTATCTCTTCACCGGCAGCACCGGCGCGGCGGCATCGATCGCGGGGACCGAGGTGTTCACCAAGATCGTGCTCTTCTATTTCCACGAGCGCGCCTGGTCGCTGGTCCATTGGGGGCATCGGCCGCATCCGCTGGACAAAGCGCGCGACCAGTCCGGCGAGGGCACGATGATCCCCGCAGAGGATTTCGATTAGAGGGTCGCGAGGCATGGCCCATTCTCCCGCGAAAGCGGGAGTCCAGGGCCACAATCGCCACGCTTCCGCAGAAGGGTTCGCGCAGAGACGCGGAGGCGGTTCGCTCACGGCATCGTCGGCCGCGCCGGCGGCCATCACTTCCGGCAGCCGCAAGCCCGAAGGTCTCGCTGACGCGGGACGGATGCAACACGCGCAGCCTTCTCTGCACCTCCGCGTCTCTGCGCGAACCACTCTTCGCGCCATCGCGCCATCGCGTGAAAAACCTGCTCTTGACGTAGCTTTTCGCGCCACGCCCCGCTATTCCGCCGCGCGTGCCTCGTCGGCGGCGACGTCTTCGGGCAGCGACCAGATCAGATCGTGCTTGGTGAGCACGCGGCCGTCATGCGCGCGCACCTCGATCGGCTCGATCGGCCGGCGGTCGCGCGCATCGACCAGCACCGGCGTCGCGGGAATGCCCGTTTCCCAGCGCTCGCCCCATTGCCTGAGCGCGATCATCGTCGGCAGCAGCGCGGCGCCCTTGTCGGTCAGGCGATATTCGATCTTGCGGCGATCCTCGGGCAGCGCCTTGCGCATCAGGATGCCGTGATCGACCAGCCGCGACAGGCGATTAGCGAGAATGTTGCGCGCGATACCGAGCTCGGACTGGAACTCCTCGAAATGGTAGAGCCCGTTGAACGCGGCGCGCAGGATCAGGAACGACCAGCGCTCGCCCATCGCCTCGAGCGCCGCCGGCAGGCTGCATTCGGCCAGATCCCGAAGAGGTTCGCGCAATTTGTCGCCCATGAACCGCCAGCCTATCCCAATTTGCAGGGGTTGGAAATGGGGTATAAGTTTTCACTTGCAACTCGCATTTGCAGCATCTAGGTAGCGATTCGCAACTTATCTTGCGGAGGACATCATGATGCGTTTCGTCTCCTTTGCCGTCGTCGCGGCGGCCTCTGCCACGCTTTTCGGCGCCGGCGCCGGCCATGCCCAACAGCGCGGCTATTATGTCGCGACCGCCGCCGCGGCGCCCGCCAAGGCCAGTTTCGTGACGCGCAGCACCGCCTGGTCGTGCGACGGCGCGGTCTGCACCGCGGCCCGGGCGCCCGAGCGCGACGCGTTCGTGTGCCAGCGCGTCGCGGGCAACGTCGGCTCGCTCGCCGCCTTCACCGCGGGCGGCGAGGCGTTCGACGCCGAGGCGCTCGCCAAGTGCAACGTCAAGGCAAAATAGGGCAAAAGCGCAACACTGCGCGCAATTCATGTTGCAAAGCGGCAGCACGCGGCCCCATCTTGGCCGCGTGCTGCGGCAATACGAACTGGTCGATCGGGTTCTTGGCTACGATCCGCAAGCGGACGAGGCGCTGCTCAACCGCGCCTACGTCTTTTCGATGCATGCCCATGGCAGCCAGAAGCGCGCCTCGGGCGACCCCTATTTCAGCCACCCGATCGAGGTCGCGGGCATCCTGACCGACCTCCACCTCGACGACGAGACGATCGCGACCGCGATCCTCCACGACACGATCGAGGATACGGTCGCCACGCCCGAGGAAATCGAGAAGCTGTTCGGCCCGCGCGTCGCGCGCATGGTCGACGGCGTCACCAAATTGTCGTCGATCGAGGCGCAGACCGAGAACGAGCGCGCGGCGGAAAACCTGCGCAAGTTCCTGCTGGCGATGTCGGACGACATCCGCGTGCTGCTGGTCAAGCTCGCCGATCGCCTCCACAACATGCGTACGCTCTACCACATCGCCAGAGAGGAGAAGCGCCGCCGCATCGCGCGTGAGACGATGGACATCTACGCCCCGCTCGCCGAGCGGATCGGCATGTACGAGTTCATGAAGGAGATGCAGACGCTCGCCTTTCGCGAACTCGAGCCGGAGGCGTACGAATCGATCACCAAGCGGCTCGACGCGCTGCGCGCAGGCGATCACGATCGGATCGAGAAGATTTCGAAGGGTCTAGAGCAACTGCTCGGCCGCGCCGGGATAGAGGCCGAAGTGTCGGGGCGCGAGAAGCACCCCTATTCGATCTGGAAGAAGATGTCCGAGCGCCACGTCAGCCTCGAACAGCTGTCGGACGTGATGGCGTTCCGCGCGATCGTCGATACCGAGGAGGAATGCTATCGTGCGCTCGGCGTCATCCACCGCCGCTGGCCGATGGTGCCGGGGCGCTTCAAGGATTACATCTCCACCCCCAAACGCAACGGCTATCGCTCGCTGCACACCACCGTGATGCACGCCGACACGACGCGCATCGAAGTGCAGATCAGGACGCACGAGATGCATGCCCAGGCCGAATACGGCCTCGCGGCGCACTGGGCCTACAAGCAGGATGCGGTGCGCCCCGATACGCAGGTGCGCTGGATTCGCGACCTGATCGAAATCCTCGATACCGCCGGCAGCCCCGAGGAGTTGCTCGAGCATACGCGGATGGCGATGTACCAGGATCGCATCTTCGCCTTCACACCGGCGGGCGAACTGTTCCAGCTTCCCAAGGGCGCGACGCCGATCGATTTCGCCTATGCGGTCCACACCGATCTCGGCGATCAGGCGGTCGGCGCCAAGATCAACGGCCGCGTCGTGCCGCTGCGCACGGGAATCGCCAACGGCGATCAGGTGCAGATCCTGCGGTCCAAGGCGCAGACGCCGCAGGCCAATTGGCTCAATTTCGCGATCACCGGCAAGGCGCGCGCGGCGATCCGCCGCCACCTGCGCAACAAGGAGCGCGACGAGACCTCCGCACTCGGCCGCAAGATTTACGAAGAGATCGCCGGGCGTCTGCCCGTGCCGATCGCCGCCGACGCGCTCGATCATGCGCTGGTGCGATTGAAGCTCGCCGACGAGAACGCGCTGATGGAAGCGATCGCGCGCCGCACGATCACCGACGAGGAGGTGATGGAGGCGCTGATGCCCGGCTCGGTCGATGCCGAGGCGGGACGCACGCTGCCGCCGCAATCGGCCGCGATCTCGATCAAGGGGCTGACGCCGGGCGTCGCCTACACGCTCGCCGAATGCTGCCATCCGATCCCCGGCGACCGGATCGTGGGCTTGAGGCGGCCGGGGCAGGGGATCGAGGTCCACGGCATCGATTGCGAGCGGCTCGCCGACGGCGAGGATGTCGATTGGGTCGATCTGGCCTGGGGCGACAAGTCCGAAGGCGGCACCGCGCGGATCAGCGTCGAGGTCAAGAACGAACCCGGCGCGCTGGGCGTGGTCTCGACGATCATCGGCGCGCAGCGGGCGAACATCATCAACCTGCGGCTCGACACGCGCGACACCACCTTCCACACCAACACGATCGATCTAGAAGTCCACGATGCGGCGCATCTGATGCGCGTCCTCGCCGCGTTGCGCGCCGCCGATGCCGTCAGCAAGGCCGAGCGCATCTGATCGAGAAGCCCGATGACGCGGGCGCCGCGACCCGCTAAAGCGGCGCGGCCATGCACCGCCCTGCGCTCTCGATCGTCGTCCCCTGCTACAATGAGGAAGGGTGCCTCGAGACGCTCCACGCCCGCATCAGCGGCGCCGCGCGCACCGCGGTGGGCGAGGATTACGAGATCGTCCTCGTCAATGACGGCTCGCGCGACGCGAGCTGGCCGATGATGCAGCGGCTGGCGGCGGCCGACCCGCACCTCGTGGCGATCAACCTGTCGCGCAACCACGGCCACCAGCTCGCGCTCACCGCCGGGCTGGACCTGTGCGGCGGCGCGCAAATCCTGATCATCGACGCCGATCTGCAGGATCCGCCCGAGCTGCTCGCCGAGATGCGCGCGACGATGGCGCGCGAGGAGGCCGACGTCGTCTATGCCGTGCGCCGTCGGCGCGAGGGCGAGACCTGGTTCAAGAGAGCGACCGCCGCCGCCTTCTACCGCCTGCTCGATCGTATGACCGACACCCCGATCCCGCTCGACACCGGCGATTTCCGGCTGATGAGCCGCCGCGCGCTCGATGCCCTGCTGTCGCTCCCCGAACAGGCGCGCTTCATTCGCGGCATGGTCGCGTGGATCGGCTTCCGGCAGGTGCCGTTTCCCTATGATCGCGCCGAGCGTCACGCGGGCGAGACCAATTATCCCTTCGGCAAGATGCTGCGGCTCGCCTTCGACGCGATGACGGGCTTCTCCACCGCGCCGCTGCGGCTCGCGAGCCATGCCGGGCTGCTGCTCACCGGCGCGTCGCTGCTGCTCCTCATCTACATCGCGTTCGGCTGGATCACCGGCTCGGCGGTGCAGGGGTGGACCTCGACGATGCTCGTCGTGGTGCTGTTGGGCGCGGTGCAGATGTTCGTGCTCGGGATGATCGGCGAATATCTCGGGCGGCTCTACATCGAATCGAAGCGCCGCCCGCTCTATCTCGTCGCCGACGTGGCCGGCCCGGTGCAAGGCGAGGCGCGGCTCGGCTATCGCGCCGCGCCCGTCGCGCCGCCGCCTGATGAGAACCGGCGCGACGGTTGATGTTTTTTGATTGCGGCGCCGGCCCGCTCCCCCACCCCACCTCCCAAGTCATTATATTTGCATGGGAGGTGGGGTGGGGAAGCGGGCCGGCGCCGCAACCGGATTCAGCGTCGCTGAATCCGAATCAAAGACTGAACTTCAGCGTCGCGCGCAGGTCGCGCCCCGAAAGCGGCGCGAAATCCTTGAGGAAGCTGGAGTGGCGCCGCGCGTTGACGTCGAAGATGTTGTTCGCGCTCAGCACCAGGCTGGTGCGGTTGTCGGCACCGAAGGGGCTCAGCGAGACCGAGGCGTTGACCATCGTATAGCCCGGCGTCGTCGTCTCGAAATCCGCGACCCGATCCTGCTCGAACACATGCTCGACCTCCAGCCGGCCGCTTGCCGCGTCGCTCTGTGCCTCGATGCCGCCGAGCAGCCGCAGCGGCGGGATACGCGGCACGGGCCCCTGATCGACCACCGTTGCGTGAACATAATCGGCGAGCCCGTCGACATTGATCGCCGTGGCGCCGATCGTCGCCAGCTTGGCGGTCGCGTCGATCTCGAACCCGTAATAGCGCGCGTCGGCCTGGCTGATCTGATAGCAGGGCAGATCGACCTCGCGGCCTGACGGCGCGGCGGCCGCCTCGCACACGCTCTGTGCGACCTGGTTCTCGTAAATATAGTTCGAGAACCAGGTGTAATAGGCCGAAGCGTCGAAGCTGAACGCATCGGTATGATGGTGCAGCGTCGCTTCGAGCCCCCAGCTCTTCTCGATCTTGAAATTCGGATTACCGAGTTCATAGGCCTGCGTTCCGGCATGGCCGCCGTTGGCGAACAGCTCTTCGGCGCTCGGCGCGCGCTCGGTGTGCGAGCCGTTGAGACCGATCCGCCAATGCCCGCCGAGATCGTACGACGCGCCGAGCGAGCCGGACACCGCGTCGAAATGCCGCGCGCCGTCGAAGAAGCGCAGGTCGCCCGCCTGCAATTGCGAGGCGACCTTGGTGTTCTCGTACCGCAGGCCCGCCTCGGCCTTCACCCGGCCCGTCTCGAACTGCTGGAGCGTGAACACGCCGACCTGGCTCGTCGTGTTCTTGGGCAGGAAGGCTTCCTCGCCCTCGACGTCGAAGTCGCGCGAATAATATTGCACGCCGGTCGCGCCTTGCCACCCGCCATGTTTCGCCTGGACGAGCTCCAGCCGCGCCTCCAGCCCGTCATTGTAGAAGGCGGTGCCGATCGAATTGTCTTCTTCGAGCTCGAAATGGCGATAATGCGCGGTCGCGGCGCGGAAGCGGATCTTGTCGAGCAGCCCACCCCCGGCATCGACTTCGGCGCGCACGTCGAAGCGGTTCTGCACGACATCGAGCCGTGGCGCCTCTTGCTCCTCGCCGGGCTTGGTCGCGTAGCGGACGGGGATGCCGTAGAGGCTGTCGTAATGGCTGTACGACACGCCCAGATTGCCGCCGTCGGTGATCCAGGCGGCGCCGACACCAGCGGTCCAGGTCTCGGCCGCCGAATTGGGGAGCTTGCCCTTGATCGCGGCATTGGCGGCGAAATCGATCGGCTCCTCGCCTGCTTCCGGTTCCTCGGGCGGCAATTGGCTCGACGCCAGCGCCTCGGCGCGCGCCGCCGGGCTCAGCGCGTGCCCGCCGATCCGCATGTCGTCGGTCTTGAGGTATGAGCCATCGGCGTGGAGCACGAGGTGATCGCCCACCGCGACGTCGCCCGCGCCGCCGATCGAGCGCTCCTCGGCGGCCGAGCCATAGGTCGCGATGCCGTCGAGCCGATAGCCATGACTCGGCACGCTGCGCGGGATGCGGCGGTCGATCACGTTGACGACGCCGCCCACCGCCGACGATCCGAACAGCAAGGCGGAAGGCCCGCGCAACACCTCGACACGCTCGGCGAGCAAGGGATTGATGATCGTCGCGTGGTCGGCCGAGGTGTTCGACACGTCGATCGAGCCGATGCCGTCGGTCAGCACGCGCACGCGATCGCCCTGGAAACCGCGCAGGATCGGCCGCGAGGCATTGGGGCCGAACGAGCTCGCGGTGACGCCGGGCTGGTGCGCCAGCGTCTCGCCGATCGTGGGCTTGGTGTCGCGTACCAGCTCGGCGCCTGAGACGACCGACGTACCCGAGAGCACGTCCGCCTCGCTCTGCTCGATCGGCGCGGTGACGATGATGTTCGACGGCGTGGCCTCGTCCCGATCGGTCGTCTGCGCGTGCGCGGCTTGCGTAACAGCCAGCGCGGCACCGGCGAGAAGAAGCGTACGGATCGACATGCATATGCTCCCTGAACGACGTTGCGCGGTGCGGTACAGGTGATGATATAGTATTACAAGCCCAGTCGATGAATTTTGTCGCTTGGCGCGCGCGTGCTAGCGCAGCATCCGCGCCCGTCGTCTGGGAGGATGGAAATGCCCCGCTTGCGTTCGCTGCTGTTCGTGCCGGGGGACCGGCCAGACCGGATGGGAAAGGCGCTGGGGCTCGGCGCCGACGCGCTGATCCTCGACCTCGAGGATGCGGTCGCGCCCGACGCCAAGCCGGTGGCGCGCGAGGCGGTGGCGGCATTCCTCGAAAAGCCGCGCGATGCGACGCTGTTCGTCCGCATCAACCCGCTCGACAGCGCCTTCGTCGCCGACGATCTCGCCGCGATCCTGCCTGCCGCGCCCGATGGCATCGTGCTGCCCAAGGCCGAGGGCGCGACGTCGCTCAAGGCGCTCGACGCCTGGCTGCCCGAGAACATGCTGATCCTGCCGATCGTCACCGAAACCCCGGCGGCGATCTTCGCGACGGGCACCTATGGCGGCATCACCGATCGGCTCGCGGGGCTGACCTGGGGGGCGGAGGATCTGCCCGCCGCGATCGGCGCCGCGACCGCGCGCGAGGCCGACGGCCGCTTCACGCCGCCCTACGAGCTCGCGCGCTCGCTCACCCTGTTCGGCGCGCACGCGGCGGGCGTGCCGGCGATCGAGACGGTCTATCCCGACTTTCGCGATCTCGACGGCCTCGCCGCTTATGCCGCACGCGGGCGGCGCGACGGTTTCACCGGCATGATGGCGATCCACCCCGCGCAGGTGCCCGTCATCAACGCGGCCTTCACGCCCGATGAAGAGGAAATCGCGCACGCGCGCCGCGTGGTCGATCTGTTCGCCGCGAACCCGGGCGCGGGCGCGCTGTCGCTCGACGGCCGGATGATCGACGCGCCGCACCTGAAGGCGGCACGGCGGCTGCTTGGGTCAGTGTGAGCGCTTCACCCTGATCCACGCGCCCAGCGCCCACCAGCCCAGCGCCCAGAAGGTACCGAAGCTCCAGCCCGCGAGCACGTCGGTCGGCCAGTGGACGCCCAGATAGACGCGGCTGCATCCGATCGCGGCGACCAGCAGCCCGGCTGCGACGAGAATGAAGTTCCGCGCGGCGCGCTCCGTCACCACCTGCGTCAGCAAGGTCGCGATCGTGAGATAGACGATCGCGCTGTTCGCCGAATGCCCGCTCGGAAAGCTCATCGACGACACCTGGACGAGGTGATCGATCAGGTCGGGGCGCGGGCGTGCGACCAACTGCTTGGCGACGCTGGTCACGAGCGAGCCCAGCACGGTCGCCGCGACCACCAGCCCCGCCGTCACCCACAACCGGCGTATCGCGAGGAACCCGGTGGTGAGGATCACGACGAGCGTCAGCACCGTCCTGCCGCCGAGCGTGGTGATGTCGATCATCGTCCGTTCGAGCCAGGCCGGCCCGATCGGCTGCGCGAGATCGCCCGCCCGCCGCATCGCCAGCATGATCGTGCGGTCGAACGCGAAAGCATGGCCGCTGTCGATCGTCCAGCCGACCAGCGTGACGATCGCCATCGCCAGGGCGAGCCCGCCCGCCGCCCACAGCAGCCAGGGCGGATGGCGCACCGCCTCCGGCAGCTGCCCGGTCGCGTCGGCGCCTTGGGGATGGGGGAGATGCGCATGCTCCATCCCCTTGTTCTAGCGCAGACTTGCGCGCGCGCCTCCCCCTGATACGCTGTTCCGACAAGCAAGGAGAGGATCGATGCAGAACGACAGCGAGCGGGTGCGCGCCGATCTCGACGCGATCGGGATGCGCGCGTCGGGCACCGCGGTAGGGCTGCTCCAGTTGCTCAAGGAATTGCTCGACGCCGGGGTGCTCGGCCACGATTCGGTCGAGCGCATCCGCGAGGCGATCATCGCCGACGTCGCCGGCCAGCGTCCGCGTTCGCAGACACAGGCCGAATTCGAGAAGCGCGTGCGCGAGCGGATGGATCACCTGTTGCCGCTGACGCCCGAAGGCGAAGCGCCGGTCGCGCATTAGGATTGTGTTTCAGCAAGCTGAAACGGTAGCGGCACCGGCCCACTCCCCCACCCGACCTCCCATAGAATACCCTGTTGGGAGGTCGGGTGGGGGAGTGGGCCGGTGCCGCTCCAGCGAAGCTGGAAAACGACTCCCTAAAGCCCGAACTGCGCGAAGGTGAACGAATAGCGGTCGGTCGACGGAAAGGCCGCGAACGCGGTGAGGCGGCCGTTCTCGTAGCGGAAATGCCAGGTCTGTTCGATCCGCGGCGACGACGCGGCGAAGCCCGCGGGGTCGAGCAACGCCAGGTTCGCCCGGTGCTCGGGGTCGCGAACCGACGTGTAGCGGATCGCCTGCGCTGCGATTTTCCGCGCGGCGCTCGCGAACGCACGGCAGGCCGAATAATCGTCGGGATCGCCCCAGCGGCCGGCATGCGCCGCGAACGGCCGGCGCGCGAGATCGAGCAGGCGATCGACCGCGATCGGCACGGTGAAGGCCGAATGCTCGACGACCGCGCTCGGCGGCGTGAAGCCCGGCGAGCGCGAAAGGAACAGCAGCCGCCAAAACGCGGTCTCGGCGATCGCGGTCGCAATCTGTTCGGAGGCGTAGAAGATGCCGGGCCGCTCGCCCGCCGCGCGGAACCGCGAGCCCTTCTTGTGGCCGTAGCGAAACGGCGTCGCCAGCAGATAGTGCAGCCCCTGCGCCGCCGCCGGCAGCCTGGGTTTCACCTCCTCGACGAGCTGCTCGAGCAGGGCCTGATCCTCGGTGGTCGCGGCCAGCCGATTGGTCGAGATGCGGTGCTGCGCTTCGACGAGGCGCCAGACGGTCGCCTCGTAAGTCCGGAAATCGGCGGGCTCTGGCGTGACGTCAGACACGCGCGCGGTGATCGTCGACATAATCCGCCACGTCGCTCAGGCCGCGGACGGTGCGGATCAGGTCGACCGGCCGCGCGCCGAGATCGAGATTGGCAGTCTTGAGCCACGAGATCGCCGCCTTGTCGTCGCTCCCCATCAGCGAATCGAGGCTGCGGAAGAGCCGCACGAGATACTGGCCGAGCTCGAACGCCTTGCTCGACCGATCGAGCCGAAACCCGCCCGCATGGAGCCGCGAGACCGTGGCGGGCGACAGGCCCAGGATCGCCCCGAGCTGCTCGTTGGTCAGCTTCCAGCAGCGCGCCACGCGCGCGACCGCCTCGGAAAGCACCCGGTTCTCGTCCGCCGTTCGGGCAAGCTGCGATGTCGCCATCATCGTTCTCCTGAACGAATTTTTACTTAATCATTCATAAGATCGAACAAGGCGAAAAGCAAGGCCCGCGCTGCTCCGGCGCGTTGCGAACGGATCAAATTCGGGAGACGGTGGTGGGTCCGCCGGGATTCGAACCCGGGACCTCTCGATTAAAAGTCGCTTGCTCTACCGACTGAGCTACGGACCCGCACCACGTGCGGGGGCGTTACGCATCGCGGGGGCGACGGTCAACCATATGGCGGCGATGCGCGAGCTGGCGCACGGTGCGCCCCGTCAGCGGATCGCGCCAGCCCGGCGCCACCGCCAGCAGCGGCGCGAGCACGAAGCCGCGTTCGCGAAAGGCGCAGTGCGGCACGACGAGCCGCGCATCGGCCCACACGCCGCCCGACCACAGGATGATGTCGAGATCGATCACGCGCGCCCCCCAGCGCCGCCCGCGCCGCCGCCCGAAATCGCGTTCGATTCGTTTCAGCCGGTCGAGCAGGGCGGGCGGCGCCTCCTCGCTCTCGACGATCGCGACGGCATTGGCGAAGCGGCGGATCGAGGGCCCGAGCGGCGCCGTCGTCACGATCGGCGACGCCGCGACCACGCCGCCGATCGCCGCCAGCGCCGCCGCGATCTCCGCGCGGGGGCCGCCGTGCCGGCCACGCCGGTTCGATCCCAGCGCCACGACATAGCTTGTCTTCACCATCGCGCGCTGCCTATCGGGAAGCGATGCCGCCTCCAAGCCCCTTGCCCGCGACCGAGCCGCCGCACGATTGCCCGCGCTGCCCCCGGCTCGTCGCGCTGCGTGAGGAGTTGCGCGCCCAGTTCCCGGATTGGTGGAATGCGCCGGTGCCTGCGTTCGGCGATCCCGAGGCCTGGCTCGCGATCGTCGGGCTGGCGCCGGGCAAGCAGGGCGCGAATCGCACGGGGAGGCCCTTCACCGGCGATTATGCGGGCGATCTGCTCTACGCGACGCTTGGCAAGTTCGGGCTCATGCAGGGCCGCTACGAAGCGCGGCCCGACGACGGGTTGGCGCTCGATGGCGCGATCATCGTCAACGCGGTCCGCTGCCTGCCGCCGCAGAACAAGCCGACGCCCGAGGAAATCCGCACCTGCCGCCCGTTTCTCGAAGCCCCGATCGCGGCGCTGCCCAAGGCCCGCATCTTCATCGCGCTCGGCCAGATCGCGCATCAATCGGCGGTGAAGGCATTGGGCGGCAAATTGCCCAAGGCCCGGTTCGGCCACCTCGCCGAACACCGCATGCCCGGCGGGCAGGTGCTGATCGATAGCTATCACTGCTCGCGCTACAACACGAACACCGGCCGGCTGACGCCCACGATGTTCGAGGCGGTGTTCGCCCGCGCCGTCGCGGTGAGGGCCGAACTGGGCGTTTGAAGGCGGGCATGATACCCTCCGCAACAGAGGAGGAACGCCCATGCGCATCGCTCTCGCCACGCTCATCGCGCTGGCCGCCGCCCCGGCAGCGGCGACCGAAAGGCCCGCGCCCGATCCGGCGACGAAAACCGGCGCCGTCTGCCCCAATGCCGACATCCACCGCGTCGGCCGCGACAAGCCGCTTGGCGCCCACCCGCTGACGCAGGAGCCCGGGGCGCGGCAGGAGATCGCGGTGCTGCACACCGAAAACGGCTGCGTGAAGCCGATCGTCGTGGGTGAGGATATCGGCGGACCAAGCCGCTCGCGCTGACGCCGCGTCAAGCCGCGAGCAGCGCCGGGGCCGGGTCGTCGTCGTTGGAGGGGCGTTTCGGCGTCGGTTTTGCTGGCCGCGACCGCGGCGCACGGCGGCGCGCTCGACCGCCGACCCTTGCCGCGATCCGTGCCCGAACGTTTGCCGCGAGCGCGCGCACCCGCAAGGTGGACGCCGCCATGATGGCCGCCGCGGCGACATCGAGCCAGGCTGAGGCATCGACCATCACGACGAAGCTCGAAATCTCGGGCGCGGCCATGCTTATCAGCCGCAGTCCCTCGTAATCGAGGATCAGGAACACCGCGCCGATCATCCCTACCAGCGTCAGCGCCAGCAGCACATGGCCGCGCGTGATCTTGCCGAACAGGCCCGCCGGCGCCTCGACCAGCCCGCGCTCGAGTGCGCGTCCGATCGGCGTGCCGCGCCCCACCATCAGCAGCGCCCAAAGCCCCAGCAGCGTGATGATCGTAGCCATGTCCGTCCCCCTCGTCGTGCGCCCTCAATAAGCCCGCGCGATCGCGAACTCGACCGCCTCGACCATCGCTTCCCTGGCATGCCCCGTGCCGAACATGCCGAGCGCGTCGATCGCGCGCTGGCCGTAATGGCGCGCGCGCGCCAGCGTATCGTCCACCGCGCGGCTGTCGCGGATCAGGCGGATGGCGTGCGCGAGATCGTCGTCGCTCGCGCGGCGGCCCTCGATCGCGTCCTTCCAGAACGCGCGGTCCTCGGCCGAACCGCGCGCATAGGCGAGGATGACGGGCAGCGTCACCTTGCCCTCGCGGAAGTCGTCGCCAGCATCCTTGCCCATCGTGTCGGCGTCCGAGACATAGTCGATCGCGTCGTCGACGAGCTGGAAGGCGATGCCGAGATTGCGGCCATAGGCGTCGAGCGCGGCCTCGGTCGCCTCGTCGCGCTCGGCGACCACGGCGGCGATCCGGCACGCGGCCGCGAACAAGGCGGCGGTCTTGGCGCCGATGATGTCGAGATAGCGTTCCTCGCCGAGGTCGATCCGGCGCGTGGCGGTCAATTGGTTGACCTCGCCTTCCGCGATCACGGCGGACGCGTTGGAAAGGATCTTGAGCACCTTGAGGCTGCCGTCCTCGACCATCAGCTCGAAGCTCTTCGAGAACAGGAAGTCGCCGACGAGCACGCTCGCCGGATTGCCCCAGATGATGTTGGCGGTGCGCTTGCCCCGGCGCAGGTCCGATCCGTCGACCACGTCGTCGTGAAGCAGCGTCGCGGTGTGGATGAACTCGACCGCGGCGGCGAGCCGGTGATGGCGCCGCCCGGTATAGCCGAGCAGCGCCGCGCTCGCGAGCGTCAGCATCGGCCGCATCCGCTTGCCGCCGCCCGCGATCAGATGCCCGGCAAGCTCGGGGATCAGCGGGATCTGCGATTGCATGCGGTCGAGGATCACCGCGTTGACGAGGTTCATGTCGCCCGCCACGAGCGCGATCATCGGATCGAGCGAGGGCTGCGGGCGCGCATCGAGGCGGTGGATCGTCGCGGTCATGGCGACAGGCGATGTGGCCGCACTGCGCGACGAACGCAAGCGTTAGCGCTTGCGAAGCGGCGCCGGCGAACGCAAAAGGCGCGCGTTTGTGAGCATGGGAGCCGCGCGATGACCGACGACACGCTGGCGCAATACCGCCAGAGCATCGACAATATCGACGCGGCGTTGGTGTGCATGCTCGCCGAACGCTTCCGGATCACCCAGGCCGTGGGCCGCTACAAGGCGAAGGAAGGGCTGCCTCCTGCCGATCCCGCGCGCGAGGAACGCCAGATCGCGCGGCTGAGGAAGCTCGCGCAGGAGGCCGATCTCGATCCTGAATTCTCGGAGAAGTTCCTGCGCTTCGTCATCGACGAGGTAATTCGCCACCACGAGCGCCTGCGCGACGAGGCGTGAGGCTGGCCGCAGCTCTACGTCAAAGCAGCAATTGCGAGCAGGACGAGTAATCCTGCGATTATGATAATCGAGACCACTCCCGCTGCGCCAGCGAGGCGAGCCCAAAAACCAGATTGGGAAAGCAATGGACTATTCCGGTCGATATCATCAGGATTCACGCCGGTCACACCGCACAGCGTTGCAGCGAAGCGCTTCCACAAGTCCGGCTCGTTTAGTTCCGCGGCCGTAAGAGCCTTCTGAAGAGTGGCGAACACATCACCAGCAGTGAGCCAGTTTTGAGCGTCCGCGGAGTCCAGCTTCACGCCGAAGACGCGCTCAACGTCGTCAATCGCCTCGATCTCGTCCCCGTCGCCGCCTAGCCCAACGCTTTGAGAGGGGTTCTCCGCCATAGTGGGAGCATAGGCAAAACCGTCCTTCTCGCAATGGCCGTTTCCCGCCGATAGCCGTTCGGATCGACGCCCCTGGCTCCGCACGGGCGCCGCTCACCCCCGCCGCTTCAACCCGCGCCAGCGGTGCGCGACATAGGCGATCCCGCCCAGCACCAGCACCGCCAGGATCACCGCGTCGGCCGAATGGAACGCCGCCTTGACGCGCGGATCGCTGTTCCACTTGTCGCCCAGCACCATGCCTACCCACGCCAGTCCGAAGCACCACGGCCATGAGCCGATGAAGGTGTAGAGGTGGAACTTGCCGAGCGGCATCCGCGCGATTCCCGCCGGGAAGGCGATGAACGAGCGGATCACCGGCATCAGCCGTCCGATCAGCACCGCGATCGAGCCCCAGCGCGCGAAGAAGCGGTCGGCGGCGTCCAACTCGCCCGGGCCGATCAGCACGAACCGGCCCCAGCGCTCGATCAGCGGCCGCCCGCCGCGCTTGCCCGCCTCATAGGCAAAGATCGATCCGACATTGCAGCCGAGCGCGCCCGCGGTCGCGGCGAGCACCAGGTCGAATCGCCCGGTCGAGACCAGATAGCCCGAAAAGGGCATGATCACTTCCGACGGCAGCGGGATGCACGCCGATTCGATCGCCATCAGAATCAGGATGCCGAGATAGCCGGTGGTCGATATGACGGCGATGATGATGCCCGCGAGCCAGGCGAGGATGGATTCGATCATGGCGAAGGGGCATCCCCGATCCGCGCGCGCTTTTCCACCCCGAATGCGCATCCCTTCACCGCAATCGTCGATGACGCGCGGTGGCGAACGCCCCTCTCGAGGAGACGATATGACCGATACGCCCGTTCTTGCCCTCAACGACGGCCGCACGATGCCGCAATTCGGCCTCGGCACCTATCAGATACCCGACGATCGGACGGCGGAGGTCGTGCGTACTGCGCTCGACATCGGATACCGGCTGGTCGACACCGCGACGATCTACCGCAACGAACGCGGCGTGGGCGAGGGGCTGGGCACGTCGGACGCCTTCGTGACGACCAAATTGTGGAACGACCGCCAGCACGATCCCAAGGCCGCGTTCGCCGAGAGCCTCGATCGGCTCGGGCGCACGACGGTCGATCTCTACCTGATCCATTGGCCGGTTCCGAGCGCCGGGCAGTTCGTCCACGCCTGGAAGGCGCTGGTCGAGCTGCGCGACGAGGGCCGCGCCAAATCGATCGGCGTCTCCAATTTCTTCCCCGAGCATATCGAGCGCATCGCCGAGGCGACCGGGGTGATGCCCGCGGTCAACCAGATCGAGCTCCACCCCGCTTTCCAGCAGCATGCGGCGCGCGCGTTTCACGACGAGCACGGCATCGTCACCCAGAGCTGGAGCCCGCTCGGCGCGGGCGACCTGCTCGGCGATCCCACGATCAAGCGCATCGCCGACAAGCACGGGTGCAGCGTCGCGCGGGTGATCCTCGCCTGGCACCTCGCGCTCGGCCTGTCGGTCATCCCCAAGGCGAGCGGACAGGCGCATCTCGCCGACAATTTCGCCGCGCGCGATCTGACGCTCGACGACGAGGACATGGCGGCGATCGCCACGCTCGATCGGGCGGACGGGCGGATCGGCCCCGATCCGATGGTGATGGGCGGGTCTTAACCTTATTAGGATAGGGGTCGGCGCCGATGCTTCGCGTGCTGACCCTCGCCACCCTGTTTCCCGATGCGACGCGCCCCAATTTCGGGGTGTTCGTCGAACGGCAGACGCGCGGCCTCGCCGCGCATCCCGACGTGGACCTGCGGGTGATCGCCCCGATCGGGTTGCCGCCCTGGCCGGCGACGCGGCATCCGCGCTATCGCGCGCTGGCTCGGCTGCCGGAGCGTGAGGAGCGCAACGGGATCGCCGTCCTGCGGCCGCGCTTCCTGACGCTGCCGGGAACAGCGGGGCGCCATCATGTCGCGGCACTGACGCGCGCGCTGGTGCCGCTCGTCGAATCGCTGCGCACGGCCTTCCCGTTCGACGTCATCGACGCCGAATTCTTCTTCCCCGACGGTCCTGCCGCGATCGCGCTGGGCCGGCGCTACGGCGTGCCGGTATCGATCAAGGCGCGCGGCGCGGACATCCATCATTGGGGGCGGGGGCCGACCGCGGCGCAGGTGCTGGCGGCAGGCCGTGCGGCGGGCGGATTGCTTGCGGTTTCCGAGGCGATGAAGCGCGACATGATTGCGCTCGGCTTGCCCAGCGAGCCTATCCGCGTGCATCGAACCGGGGTCGACCTCGATCGCTTCGCGCCGTTGGCGACGGATTCGGCGTTGCCGAATCCCGGTGCCGCTTTCCCGCAAGGGAATCACGCGCGCACCGCCGCCAAGGCCGCGCTCGGCGTTTCCGGGCCGCTCGTGGTGTCGGTCGGCGCACTGATCGAGCGCAAGGGCCACGCCGTCGTGATCGAGGCGATGCGCGACGTGCCCGACGCGACGTTGCTGATTGCGGGCGAGGGCCCCGAGCGCGGCCGCCTCGAGGCGCTGATCGCCCGGCTGGGGCTCGCGGATCGCGTCCGCCTGCTCGGCGCCGTGCCGCATGCCGATCTGCCGCGCCTGCTCGCCGCCGCCGATGTCAGCGCGCTCGCGTCGTCATCCGAAGGGCTCGCCAATGCCTGGGTCGAATCGCTCGCCTGCGGCACGCCGGTGGTGATCACCGAAGCGGGCGGCGCGCGCGAGCTGGTGCGGGACGACTCGGCCGGGCGCGTCGTCGCGCGCACCGCGCCCGCCTTCGCCGCCGCGATTCGCGATCTGCTCGCGCACCCGCCGTCATCCGAGGCGGCGCGACGATCCGCGCTGCCCTTCACCTGGGCGGCGAACACCGCCGCGCTTCATGCGCACCTGTCGGACCTGGTCGTTCAGGCGAAGGGGTAGAGCGCGCCGACGATCACGCGGCCTTCGCCGCGCAGCACGCCCCAGGCGCGCGCGGCCGCCCGGCTCGACATAGCCTCGACGCCGATTCCGCGGTCCTCCAGCGCCGCGACGAAGGCGGGGGTGGGGCGGACGAGGTCGGGCCCGGTGCCGAGCAGCAGGAATTCGGGCGCAGGATCGATCGAGAGGATCGCGTCGAGATCATCGATGCGCAGCGCCTCGAGCGGCGGCGGCGTCCAGCCGGTCGCGCGCTCGGGCGTCAGCAGCAGCGCGCGATGCACCGCCTCGTCGATCTTGAACCCGCCGTCGCTGAAGCCGGTGACGATCGGCCCGGGGGCCCGTGCCTCGCGGTCGATCCGCATCAGCTCCCGCTCCTGGGCCCGACCCGCTCGGCATTGCTCGGCGCCGGGCCCGGCTTGTCGGCGGGCGGCTCGGCGCGCAGGCCGAGCGTGATCAGCAGCGACGACGAGACGTAGATCGACGAATAGGTGCCGACGATTACACCCAGGATCATCGCCGCGGTGAAGCCGCGCAGCACATGCCCGCCGAAGATCAGCAGCGCCGCGAGCGCGAGCAGGATCGTCAGCGAGGTCATCACCGTTCGGGGCAACGTCTCGTTGACCGACAGGTTGACGATCTGGCGCATGTCCATCTTGCGGTATCGCCGCATGTTCTCGCGGATGCGGTCGTCGATCACGATCTTGTCGTTGATCGAATAGCCGATGATCGTCAGCACCGCGGCGACGATGTTGAGATCGAACACCAGCCATTCGCGGAACAAGGCGAAGAAGCCCATCGTCATCAGCACGTCGTGGACGATCGCGACCACGGTGGAGATGCCGAACTGCCATTCGAAGCGGAAGATCGCGAACAGGCCGATCGCGAGCACCGCGAGCACCACCGCTAGAATGCCGTGATTGACGAGCTCGCCCGAAACCTTGCCCGAGACGGTCGAATAGCGCGAGAAGGTGGCGCCGGGGAACTCGGCGGCGAGCGCCTTTTCCACCTTCTCGACCACCGCGTTGGTTGCGCCTTCATCGGTGCTGTCGGGCACCGGCAGGCGGATCGAGACCGTCCTGGGGTCGCCGAACTGCTGGAGCGTCGCCTCGCCCACGTCGAGGCGTTCGATCGATCTGCGCACCTCGTCGAGCGGGGGCGGCGCCTCGAACTTCTCCTCGATCATCAGGCCGCCGACGAAGTCGACGCCCATGTTCAGCCCGCGCGCGAAGACCACGGCCACCGCCGCGATCGTCAGCAGCGTGGTGATCACGAACGCCGCATGGCGCAGGCGCACGAAATCGATGTTGGTGTCGTCGGGAACGAGTTTCAGCAGGCGCATTGATCCGGTCCCGTCAGATATGGATTTCGCTCGGCCGGTTCCGGCGAAGCCAGATCGCGACCATCATGCGGGTGAAGGTGACGGCGGTGAACACCGACGTGGCGATGCCGATCAGCAGCACGATCGCGAAGCCCTTGATCGGGCCCGATCCGAGGATCAGCATGATGAAGCCCGCGATCGCGTGCGTCACGTTCGCCTCGAAGATCGTGCGGCTGGCTTCCTTGTAGCCGAGCTCGACCGACTGCACGACGCTGCGCCCTCGATGCCGCTCCTCGCGGATGCGCTCGTTGATCAGCACGTTGGCGTCGACCGCGGTGCCGATCGTCAGCACGAAGCCGGCGATGCCGGGCAGCGTCAGCGTCGCGTTCAAGAGCGCCATCACGCCCAGGATGACGAAGATGTTGATGGTGACGGCGAGGTCCGCATAGATGCCGAACCGGCCATAGGTGACGAGCATGAACACGATCACCGCGGTCGCCGCGATCGCCGAGGCGAGGATGCCGGCGTGGATCGAATCCTGGCCGAGATCGGGGCCGACCGTGTGTTCCTCGATCACCTTGAGCGCCACCGGCAGTTTGCCCGATCGGAGCGCGATGGCGAGCTCGTTGGCGCTGTCCACGGTGAAGCTGCCGCTGATCATCGCCTTGCCGCCCAGGATCGGCTCGTTGATCGACGGCGCCGAGATCACCTGGTTGTCGAGGATCATCGCGAACTGCTTGCCGGTATTCTCCTGCGTCACCTTGGCGAAGCGCTTGCCGCCTTCGCCGTCGAAGGTGATGTCGACGATCGGCGCGTTGGTCTGCGGCTCGAAGGCCTGGCGCGCGTCGATCAGCTGGTCGCCCGAGATGATCGTCGACCGCTTCACCGCGATTACGGGAACGCCCATCGGATTGCCGGGATAGGGCACGATCTCGTCGCCGATCGGCGCGTTGCCTTTCGCCAGCTCGGCCGGGTCGGCATTCATGTCGACCATCTTGAACTCGAGCTTGGCGGTCTTGCCGAGCAGATCCTTGAGCGCCTGCGGATCCTGCAAGCCGGGCACCTGGACGACGATGCGGTCGCTGCCCTGCTGGATGATCGTCGGCTCCTTGGTGCCGAGCTCGTCGATGCGGCGGCGCACGACCTCGGTCGCGTCGCCCATCGCGGTGGTGATGGCCTCGTTCAACCCCGCCTGCGTGGGCGTGAGCACGAAGCGCGAGGTATCGACCACCTCGACGTCCCACTGGCGCTGGCCGGTCATGCCCGCGCCGCTGCCGGTGATCCCCAGCAGCCGCTCGCGCGCGGCGTCGACCTGGCTGGCGTCGCGCACCATGAAGCTGAGCTTGCCGCCGCGGATCGAGATGTCGCCGATACCGATGCGCGGGGTCGTGCGGCGCATCTCGGTCAGCACCTGCTCGCGCATCTGCTCGAGCCGCGAATTGGCGAGATCCTTGGTGTCGGCCTCGAGCAGCAGATAGCTGCCGCCGGCAAGGTCGAGCCCCAGATTGACCCGCGGGTGCGGGATCGGCCATTTGGCGGTTTGTTCTTCGGGGAAGAAGCTCGGCACCGCGAGCAGCATCAGCGCCACGATGAAGGCGATGATCGACGTGACCTTCCAGCGCGGAAAATCGAGCATGTCAGTCGTTCGCCGGCTTGGCGCCGCGCGCCGCGACGCCCGCGAGCGTCGATTTGACCACCTTGACCTTGACGCCGTTGGCGATCTCGATCTCGACGAGCTGGTCCTCGACCTTGGTCACCTTGCCGACGATGCCGCCGGCGGTGGTCACTTCGTCGCCCTTCTTGACCGCGGCGACCGCGCCCTGAAGCTCCTTCATCCGCTTCGATTGCGGGCGGATCATCAGGAAATAGAAGGCGATGAAGATGAGGACGAGCGGCGCGAACGAGAGAATCGAGCCGGCGGCGCCGGCGTCGGAGGCCGCACCGGCGGTCTGGGCGAAGGCTGGGGTTGCGAACATAAGTCCTGACATGCCTGGAGGACGCGGGGGCGGGCCCCCGCTGGTTCAAGCGCCGCGCGCTATCATCATCGGTGCGGGCGCGCAACATGCGCGACGACGCGCCCCTTGCCAGCGGCAGGCCGAACGCGCATCACCCGCAGCCTCGATCGCGCGTGGGGAGAGGCGGATATGGCCGACGTCCGGCTGACGGGCGTGCGCAAGGCGTTTGGCGACACCGAGGTGCTCGGCGGCGTGGATCTCGCGATTCCCGGCGGCGAGTTCGTGGTCGTCGTGGGCCCCTCGGGCTGCGGCAAATCGACGTTGCTGCGCGTGATCGCGGGGCTCGAGGCGGCAGACGCCGGATCGGTCGCGATCGACGGCCGCGCGGTCGATGCGCTGCCGCCGGCCGAGCGCGGGATCGCGATGGTGTTCCAGTCCTACGCCCTCTATCCGCACATGAGCGTGCGGCAGAATCTGGCGTTCGCGCTCCGGATGCAGCGGCTGCCGCGTGCTCAGATCGACGCCGCGGTCGAGGCGGCCGCCGCGACGCTCGATCTGACGCCGCTGCTCGACCGCCGGCCGAGCCAGCTTTCGGGCGGGCAGCGCCAGCGCGTCGCGATCGGCCGCGCGATCGTGCGCAAGCCGCAGGTCTTCCTCTTCGACGAGCCGCTCTCCAACCTCGACGCCGCGCTGCGCGTCAAGATGCGCTACGAATTCGCAGCCCTCCATCGCGCGCTCGGCGCGACGATGATCTACGTCACCCACGATCAGGTCGAGGCGATGACGCTCGCAAACCGTATCGTCGTGCTCAACCGGGGACGGATCGAGCAGGTCGGAACGCCCGACGACCTCTACGATCGGCCCGCGACCCGCTTCGTCGCCGGCTTCATCGGCACGCCGCGGATGAATTTCATCGCGGCGACGCTGCGCGAGGCAGGCTCCGATCGGTCGGTGCTGGAGCTGGCCGACGGCGCGCCCCTCGAGGCGCCGCCCTTGACCGGAATCGCGCCCGGCGCCCCGGTTACGGTCGGCATCCGGCCCGAGCATGTCGCGGATGCCGGCGCCAACGCCCGCGCCAATGCCTGCGAGGGCCGGGTGCGCTTCGTCGAATCGCTCGGCGCGACCCGGATCGCGCATCTCGACATGCCCGGCCTCGCCGAGCCGTTGCTCGTCGCGACCGACGCGCGGCCCACGCCGGGCGCGACGATGGCGATCGCGCTGCCGCCCGAGCGGCTCCACCTGTTCGATGCGGACGGCGCCGCGCTGGCGACCGCCGCGGCGGCGGCGGCGCAAAAAGAGGGTTGGCGCGTAGCCGGGAACGGGCTTAGAAACGCGTCGTGAAAACGGTTACACGGGCGCGGATCGCGACCGAACTTCGGGGGGATGCAAGAGTGGCAACCGGAACCGCCACGATCAGGGATGTCGCGCGGGCGGCCGACGTGTCGGTCGCGTCCGCATCGCGCGCGCTCAACGGTCACCAGAACGTGACGCCGGCGACGCGCGAGCGCGTGCTCACCGCGGCGCGCGCGCTCAACTATGTGCCGCATCTCGGCGCGCGCAGCCTCTCGACCAGGCGCTCGAACACGATCGGCGTGGTGCTGCCCGATCTGTTCGGCGAATTCTTCTCCGAGATCATCCGCGGCATCGACCGCGCGGCGCATCGCCGCGGGCTCCAGCTCCTGCTCTCCAACATGCACGGCAATGCGGACGAGACCGCGCTGGCGATCCGCGCGATGCGCGGGCGGGTGGATGGGCTGCTCGTCATGTCCCCCGACATCGACGCCGACTTCCTCGCCGCCAACCTGCCGCAGGGCCTGCCCGTGGTGGTGGTGGGCGCGCGGCTGGACGGCGCGGGCCATGCGTCGATCGTCATCGACAACCATGCCGGCGCCTGGGCGGCGGTCGCGCATCTGGTCGATCAGGGCTGCACGCGGCTCGCGCACGTCGCCGGCCCGGCCGACAATGCCGACGCGCTCGAACGCGCGCGGGGGTTTCGCGAGGCGGCCGGGGCGCTGCTGGGCGACGCGGCGCCGCTGGTGCTGCCGGGCGATTTCTCGGAGGATGCGGGCATCGCCGCGGCGCGGGCGCTGCACGCGCGCGGCGATGTCGACGGCGTGTTTTGCGCCAACGACATCATGGGGATCGCGTGCATGGTGTCGCTGATCGAGGCGGGCGTCGCGGTGCCCGGCCAGGTGGCGATCGTGGGTTTCGACGACGTGCCGATCGCGCGCTTCGTCACCCCGCGCCTCAGTACGATGGGAATCGGCATCGCCGATCTGGGCGACCGCGCGCTCGAACGGCTGGTCGAGGCGATCGACGATCCCGCCGCGCCCTCGGGCGAGCCCGATCATCTGACGCCCGAGCTGCTCGTTCGCGGGTCGAGCCGCCGGACGGCCGACGGCCCCTGATCGCGCTGTGTCCATGTCCGTTCGTGCTGAGCCCGTCGAAGCACCGTTCTTTTCCACGGCGAGAGAAGAACGGCCCTTCGACAAGCTCAGGGCGAACGGGAGGTTTTTCTTCTTCCTCCTTCTCCTCGCGCTCGCCGCCGGCAGCTGCGCACCGGCGTCCGACAAGACCGTGCTCACGATCTGGGCGATGGGCCGCGAGGGCGAGGTCATCGGCGCGCTGATCGCGGGGTTCGAGGCCGAGCATCCCGAGATCGACGTGCGCATCACCGCGCTCCCCAACAACGGCGCGCACGAGAAGCTGCTGACGGGCTTTGCCGGCGATTCGCTTCCCGACATGGCGCAAATGGGCAATACCTGGGTGCCCGAATTTGCGGCGCTGGGCGCGCTCGCACCGCTCGACGCGCGCATCGCGGCGACCCCCTCGATCGACAAGGCCGATTATTTCGACGGCGTGTGGGCGAGCAACCGGATCGACGGCCGGCTCTACGGTGTGCCCTGGTATGTCGATACGCGCCTGCTCTTCTACCGCCGCGATATCCTGAAGCGCGCCGGCTTCGAATCGCCGCCCGCCACCTGGGCCGAATGGCGGCGGCAGATGGTCGCGATCAAGCAGCTGGTCGGGCCCGGGCGCTATGCGGCCTATTTCCCGCTGAACGAGTACGAGCCGCTCCAGGTGCTCGGCCTCCAGGCGCCCGCGCCGATGGTGACCCCGGACGGCCACGGCAATTTCGAGAGCGCGGGCTTCGAGCACGCGCTGGCCTTCTATCTCGGCGCGATCCGGTCCGGCCTCGCCCCGGCCTGGACCAACACCCAGGTCGCCAATGTCTGGGACGAATTCGATCGCGGCCGCTTCGCCTTCTACATCACCGGCCCGTGGCAGATCGGCGAGTTCCGGCGCCGGCTGCCGCCCGATCGCCAGCACATCTGGGCCACCGCGCCGATGCCCGGGCCCGACGGGCCCGGCGTCTCGACCGCGGGCGGATCGAGCCTCGTCGTCTTTCGCCATTCGGACAGGCAGGACGCCGCGTGGCGGCTGATCGCCTATCTCTCCCGGCCCGAATCCCAGCTCCGGCTCCACGCTCTGACAGGCGATCTCCCATCGCGCCGCAGCGCCTGGCGCGCCCCCGCGCTCGCCGAGGGCGTGCCCGAGCGTGCCTTCGCCGTGCAGCTCACCCGGCTGGAGCCCAGCCCCAAGGTGCCCGAGTGGGAACGGATCGCCACCGAAATGCGCCTCGTCGCCGAAGCCGCCGCGCATACCGACACGCCCATTCCCGCCGTCGCCGCCGAAATCGACCGCCGCGCCGATGCGATCCTCGCCAAGCGGCGCTGGATGCTGGAGCGGGAACGCAGGGAAATTCAGCCAGCCGTTCGCCCTGAGCCTGTCGAAGGGCCGTTCTTTTCTTTGACCGACGAGAAGAAAGACGGTGCTTCGACAAGCTCAGCACGAACGGTGAAAGCACACCCCGCATGACCCGCGAGGCCGCCGCCTGGACCTTCGTCGCGCCCGCGCTCGCCGCGCTCGGGTTGTTCTTCGCGCTTCCCGTTGCCGCCGCGCTGGTGCTGAGCTTCACCGATTTCGACATCTACGCGCTCGCCGATCTCGGCAACCTGCGCTTCGTCGGGCTCGACAACTACCTGACCCTGCTCCGCACGCCCTTGTTCTGGAAGGCGCTCGGCAACACGACCGAGTTCGTCGTCCTCGGCGTGCCGCTGTCGATCGCGCTGTCGCTCGGTGCCGCCCTGCTCGTGAATGCCAGGGCCGCGCGCTTCCGCGCCTTCTTCCGCACCGTCTATTTTGCCCCGGTCGTGACCACGCTGGTCGCGGTCGCGCTGATCTGGCGCTACCTGTTCCACGCGCAATACGGGCTGATCGACTGGGGCCTCGGCCTTCTCGGCATCGCCCCCATCGACTGGCTCGGCGACCCCGATTGGGCGATGCCGGCGATCGTGCTCTTCGCGGTGTGGAAGAATTTCGGCTACAACATGATCATCCTGCTCGCCGGGCTCCAGACCATCCCCGACGAACTCTACGAGGCGGCGCGGATCGACGGCGCGGGCGCGCTCGCGCAGCTTCGCCACGTCACGCTCCCCGCGCTCGCGCCGGTGCTGCTGGTGGTCTCGATCCTGACGATGGCGGGCTATTTCCAGCTCTTCGCCGAGCCCTATGTGATGACGCAGGGCGGGCCGGTCCAGAGCACGACCTCGATCCTCTACCTGATGGTCGATCAGGGCTTCAAATTCTGGAACCTGGGGCAGGCGAGCGCGATCGCCTTCGTCCTCTTCGCCATCCTGTTCGTGCTGACGCTGGCGCAATTCGCGCTCGTGCGGCGGTGGAGCCGGGCATGAGGCGCGCGGTCGCCGTCAACGCGCTGCTGGCGCTTCTCGGCGTGGCGACGTTGGTGCCGCTCGCCTGGATGGCGTCGGTGTCGCTGATGGCGCCGGGCGAGGCCGCGCATACGCCCCCGCCCTTATGGCCCGCGCACGCCACCGTCGCCAATTACGCGGCGCTGTTCGGCCAGCTCGACATGGCGCGCTATCTCGCCAACAGCCTGACGCTCGCGATCCTTGCGACCCTGCTCTCGCTCGGCTTCAACGTCACCGCGGGCTACGCCTTCGCCAAGCTCGAGTTCCGCGGGCGCGACCGGCTGTTCCGCCTGCTCATCGCCGCGCTGGTCATCCCCGCGCAGGTCGCGATGATCCCGCTCTTCCTGCTGTGCAAGGAACTGGCGCTCGTCAACAGCTTCGTGGGCGTGCTCGTCCCCAATCTGGCGACGGTGTTCGGCATCTTCCTCGTGCGCCAATATGCACTCTCGATCCCCACCGAGATGCTGGAGGCCGCGCGCGTCGACGGCGCGGGCGAGTGGCGCATCTTCCTTTCGATCGTGCTGCCCGCGCTGACGCCGATCCTGATCACGCTCGCGATCTTCGCCTTCGTGACCAGCTGGAGCGACTTCCTCTGGCCGCTCATCATCCTGAACGACGCGGACAAGCAGACGCTGCCCGTCGCGCTCGCCAATCTCAGCCGCGAGCATGTGCAGGACATCGAACTGATGATGGCGGGCGCCGTCGTCACGCTCGTGCCCGTGCTGCTGCTCTTCCTCGCCCTCCAGCGCTTCTACATCGGCGGCCTGCTCGCCGGGAGCGTCAAGGGGTGACCATCAAGGACCGATGACCGAATGACCCCCTTTCCCGACGATTTCCTGTGGGGCGCCGCGACTGCGGCCTATCAGATCGAGGGCTCGCCGCTCGCCGACGGCGCGGGCCCATCGATCTGGCAGCGCTTCACGCACGATCCGCGGCTGATGATCGCGCGCGGCGACACCGGCGACGTGGCGTGCGACCATTATCACCGCTGGCGCGAGGACGTCGCGCTGATGAAGGCGCTGGGACTCAAGGCCTATCGCTTCTCGGTGGCGTGGGGCCGCGTGCTTCCCGAGGGCACGGGCCGCGTCAACGAGGCGGGGCTGGGCTTCTACGAGCGGCTGGTGGACGAGCTGCTCGCCAACGGCATCGAGCCGATGCCGACGCTCTACCATTGGGATCTCCCCGCCGCGCTCGACGATCGCGGCGGCTGGCTCAACCGCGACAGCGCCGACTGGTTCGCCGATTATGCGCGCGTCCTGTTCGATCGGCTCGACGGTCGCGTGACCAAATGGGTGACGCTCAACGAGCCCTGGGTCGTCGCCGACGGCGGCTATCTCAACGGCGTGCTCGCGCCGGGGCACCGCAACATGTTCGAGGCGCCGATCGCGAGCCGCAACCTGATGCGCGCGCACGGGGCTGCGGTACAGGCCTATCGCGCGGCGGGCGCGCACGAGATCGGCCTCGTCGTCAACATCGAGCCCAAGGTCGCCGCCTCCGACCGCGCCGAGGACCAGGCCGCGCAGCGCCGCGCCGAGGCGTATATGAACCGCCAGTATCTCGATCCCGCGATCCACGGCCGCACCCCGCCCGACATGCCCGCCCTCTTCGGCGAGGCCTGGACCGATTGGTCCGCCGACGATCTCGCGCTCGCCCGCCAGCCCATCGATTTCCTCGGGATCAATTACTACACCCGCGCCGTCGTGCGCGCGGACGATGCCACCTTCCTCACGCGCGCCGCCCACGTCCCGCAACCTGATGCGACGCGGATGACGACCGGGTGGGAGGTCGATCCCCAGGCCTTCACCGACATGCTGCTTTGGGTCCGCGCGGAATATGGCGACATCCCGCTCTACATCACCGAGAACGGCGCCGCTTTCTACGATCCTCCCAAAGCCGTTGCGGGCGTGATCGACGATCCGCTGCGCATCGCCTATCTGCACTCGCACATCGCCGCGGTGGGCGCGGCGATCGCGCGCGGGGTGGACGTGCGCGGCTACCTGCTGTGGTCGCTGCTCGACAATCTCGAATGGGCGCTCGGCTATGCGCAGCGCTTCGGCATCGTCCATGTCGATTACGAGACGCTGGAGCGCACGCCCAAGAACAGCGCGCACTTCTACAAGAACGTGATCGCGGCGAACGGGGTTCCGCCGGCCAACGGGTGAGATGAAATCCTCCCCCGCAGGGGGAGGGGGACCATCGGCGCAGCCGATGGTGGAGGGGTATCCCCGCTGATGGTGACACCCCTCCGTCAGCCCTTCGGGCTGCCACCTCCCCTTCCAGGGGAGGAATGAGCGCGCTTCGAGCGTTCTTGCGGAGGCGCTGCCTTTCGCCCGTCATCCGCAATCGCTATATGGGCGGCGTAAAGGCAGGAAATTCCGCAATGTCCGTTCGTCCCTGGCGCGATATCGTGCGCCGCAAGAGCCGCCAGATCATGGTCGGCAATGTACCCGTCGGCGGCGACGCGCCCGTCACCGTGCAGACGATGACGAACACCCCGACCTCGGACGCCAAGGCGACGATCGACCAGATCCGCCGCTGCGAGGAAGCGGGCGTCGATATCATCCGCGTCTCGTGCCCCGACGTCGAGAGCACCGCCGCACTCAGGCAGATCGTGCGCGAAGCCCGCGTGCCCATCGTCGCCGACATCCATTTCCACTACAAGCGCGCGCTCGAGGCGGCGGATGCGGGTGCGGCGTGCCTGCGCATCAACCCCGGTAACATCGGCTCGGACGACCGCGTTCGCGAGGTGATCGCGGCGGCGCGCGCGAACGGTTGCGCGATCCGCATCGGCGTCAACGCCGGCAGCCTCGAACGCGACCTGCTCGAAAAGTACGGCGAGCCGTGCCCCGACGCGCTGGTCGAATCGGCGATGGATCACATCAAGATCCTGCAGGATCACGATTTCCACGAGTTCAAGGTCGCGGTGAAGGCGTCGGATCAGTTCCTCGCGGTCGCCGCCTACCAGCAGCTTGCCGAGCTGGTCGATTGCCCGCTTCATTTGGGCATCACCGAGGCGGGCGGGTTCGTCGCGGGCACCGTCAAGTCGGCGATCGGGATCGGCTCACTCCTGTGGTTCGGCATCGGTGACACGATCCGCGTCTCGCTCTCGGCCGAGCCCGAGGACGAGGTCCGCGTCGGCTTCGAGATCCTCAAAAGCCTCGGCATCCGCAACCGCGGCGTGCGCGTCATCTCGTGCCCCTCGTGCGCGCGACAGGGCTTCGACGTCATCCGCACCGTGCAGAAGCTCGAGGAGCGGCTCCAGCACATCCGCACGCCGATGAGCCTTTCCGTCCTGGGCTGCGTCGTCAACGGCCCCGGCGAGGCGCGCGAGACCGACATCGGCATCACCGGCGGCGGCAACGGCAAGCACATGGTCTACCTCTCGGGCGTCACCGACCACCATGTGCAGGACGCCGACATGATCGACCATATCGTCAAACTGGTCGAGGCTAAGGCGGCCGAGATCGAGGCCGCTGAGGCCGCGCCCGCGATCGCGGCGGCGTAATCAGCGCCAGCCTTCGGCGCCGATCAAGGGCACGAAGGCGACCGCGCCCAGATCGTCCGTCTCGAAGCGCCCGCCTTCGGTGCGCGTCATCCGCGTCAGCCGCTGGTTGCCCGGCTCGCCCACCGGAATCACCAGCCGCCCGCTGATGCCGAGCTGCTGCTTGAGCGGTTCGGGCACCCGCGGCCCGCCGGCGGCGACCAGGATTGCGTCGAACGGCGCTTTCTCGGGCCAGCCGCGCGTGCCGTCGCCGATGCGGATCGCGACATTGTCGTAGCCGAGATCGCGCATCCGTGCCTCGGCGAGGCGCCCCAGCCGCGCGTGCCGCTCGATCGCGAACACCCGGGCCGCGATCCGCCCCATCACCCCGGCGGCATAGCCCGAGCCCGCGCCCACCTCGAGCACGCGATCGTGCGCGCCGATCCCCGCTGCCTCGATCATCGCCGCGACGATGTACGGCTGCGAGATCGTCTGCTCGTCCTCGATCGGCAGCGGCGAATCCTCATAGGCGAATTCGGCCAGTTCTTCGCTCACGAAACGTTCGCGCGGCACGTCGCGCATGGCCTCGATCACGGCAGGGTCGCGAATCCCGCGTGCGGCGATCTGGCAAATCACCATCCGGTGGCGGCGATCCGCGAAATCGGCCATCGCCTCTCTCCTCGAGAGGAAGAAACGATGGGGCGGCCGAGGCGATCCGCGTCAGCCGAATGCCTGGTCGAGCAATTTTGCCAGCCGCAAGCCGCCGCGCTCGACCTGAAGCTGCGCGATGGGCACCAGCCGCTCGATCGTCGCCTCGTCGAGCGTCACCTTGGCCGGGGCCGGCGCGCACGGATCAGCCATCACGCTGCCGTACACCGCGTCGTGTGCGACCTTCCAGCTCTCGCGGCTCCAGTCCGTCACACTGCCCGCCTGTATCTGCGCCTTCTCGGCAGGCGAATAGCGGCGGACGATCGAGGGCGGGGTCGAGATCGCGCGCTCGGCGAGCAGCCCGTCCCACACGCTGTGCAGGTTGAGCCGCGGCGGCGCGTAGATGCCATAGGCGGCATTGACCTTGTTGCCCCCCGCATCGCCCTTCTCGCCCGCGTGGAGCGGCTGGTGCAGGTCGCCGACGAAGTGGATCAGGAAGATCAGCGCCTTCAACCGTTCGATCCGCGGCGCCTGGGCGTCCTTCAACGTCGCCATATCGCGCGTGATCTGCGCCGACACGCAATTCCCTTCCGCGCATTCGGGCGGCAGCGCGAAGGGCGTGCAGACGTTCACGTCCTGATAGTGCCAGGCGAACGTGTCCTTGAACCGATCGCCGAGCTTCTTGACGCAATCGGGCCATACCGCCGCCTGCTCCGGCGTGCGCGCGGGGCATTCGGGCGTATCGAGCTCGGTCGCATGCGCCAGCAGCGCGCGCACCCTGGCCTGCGTCTGCGGCTTGACGTTGAGCATCGCGATCTTCGCGACCGTCTCGTGCCCATATTCCCAATAGGCGACCGCCGGCGATGCGGCGAGCGTGGCGACGGCAAGCGCGGCGAGCAGAAACGACAGACGGCGAATCATGCGCGAGCCTTAATCCCGCGTGGGGACGTTGTCGTTACGTTTTGCGCTGTCCTGCAACCTCGCGCCTGCGCCGGGTCATTCGTCCCCGAAGATCGCCACGATCGGCGCCTCGCCGGCGCGGGCACGCGCGCGGTGCATGCCCGGCGTCGTCAGCGACCAGGCCGGCGTGCCGTCGGCGGCAACCACGATCACCCCGCCGGTGCCGCCCATTGCCTTCACCTCCGCCATCACCGTGTCGGCGGCCGCCTGCACGCTTTCGCCGGCGAAGCGGATGTGCGCGGCGATCTCGTGCGCGACGCCGACGCGCAGGAAGAACTCGCCCGCTCCGGTGCACGAGACCGCGCACGCCCGGTCGTCGGCCCAGGTGCCCGCGCCCAGGATCGGCGAATCGCCGACGCGGCCCCAGCGCTTGCCGGTGACGCCGCCGGTCGAGGTGGCGGCGGCGACATGGCCGTGTGTGTCGCGCGCCACCGCGCCGACGGTGCCGTATTTCATGTCGACGTCGAACGCGCTGCCGCCCGATGCTTTCATTGCCTCGAGCTGCGCGCGCCGCTCGGGCAGGCCGAACCAGTCGGCATCGGCCTGCTCCAGTCCGTGGTCGCGCGAGAAACTGTCGGCGCCCTTGCCTGCGAGCATGACGTGCGGGCTCTGCTCCATCACTGCGCGCGCCAGACTCACCGGATTGCGGGTGGAGATCACGCCCGCCACCGCGCCGGCACGGCGGTCGCGCCCGTCCATGATCGCGGCGTCCATCTCGTTGCGGCCTTCGTAGGTGAACACCGATCCGCGCCCGGCATTGAAGGCGGGATGGTCTTCGAGCACCCGCACCGCGGCCTCGACGGCGTCGAGCGCGGCGCCGCCTTCCCGCAGCACCGCGCTTCCCGCCTCCAATGCCTGCGCGAGTCCCTCGCGCGCCGTGGCCTCGGCTTTAGGCGCAATCTTCCCGCGCTCGAGAATCCCGGCGCCCCCATGGATCAGCAGAGTCCAGTCGGTCATGGCCGCGGGGCTTAGCAGACGGCGCACGCTTCGCCACCCTCAGGCCGATCAGCGGCCGCAGCCAGCCGATCTCGCGGCCAAGCAGGTAAAAGCCCCAGCACCCGGCGACGGTCGCGGCGACCAGGATCGCGAACTCGCTGCCGGCGCCCAGCCCGCGCCCGACGATCCAGTAGCCGACGACGACGATCACCGTCTGGTGGATGAGGTAGAAGGGGAAGACTGCCTCGGTCAGCGTTGCGCGCCAGGCGTGCTCGCGGTTCCAGAAGGTCTCGGCGATGCCGATCAGCGCCGCGATCGCGGGCCAGGCCTCGCCGTGCCGCGCCGCCCGCCAGGCCCAGACGCTGACGTTGCTGGTGAAGCTGAAGTCGGGCCAGGCGATCAGCAGCCCGACGATCACCGCATAGCAGCCGATCGCGATCGCCGCCGCCGGCTTCCAGTGCCGCGCCAGCGCCGCCATCACCGGCCGCGAGCCGGCAAGGCCGAAGCCGAACAGGAACGCGGGCACGTAGCGTAGATGCGCGACGCCGTCGTGGATCAGGTCGTGCGTGTCGTCGATCCGATGGAACAGCACGGCTTCGAGCAGCACGAGGTAGAGCGCCGGGATCACCAGCGCGCGCCAGCCGCCGAACGCGCGGTCGAACCAGGCCTGCGCCCGCGCCGCGCCCGGCAGCAGCGCCAGCCCCGCCAGCAGCAGCGTGTAGACCCAGAGGTAGAGCACGAACCACAGATGGTTCCAGGTCGGCATCACGATTCCCGCCAGCGTGCCGAAGCGGAAATAGTCGGTCAGCCAGAAGTGGAGATAGCCCGCCGTATAGCCGTGCTGCGTGGTCAGCTCGACCCAGGTCTGCGGCGGCACCACGACCGCCATGCCGAACACCAGCGGCCACAGCAGCCGCCCGCTGCGCTGCTTCAGGAACGCGCCCAGCCCGGGCATCTTGGTGATCAGCGCGCGGCTCGCATAACCCGACACCACGAACAGCAGGGTCAGCCGCCACGGGTTCGTCAGGAACATCGGGATTTCCGCCCAGACGAGCGGATGTGCGGTCTTTATATGAAAGCCCCAGGGCACGAAGACCATGCCCACATGATAGATGATCAGCAGCGCGAACGCCCCGATCCGCAGCCAGTCCATGCCGTAATGCCGTTCCATCGCCTTCATCCTCTCGGGTGTCGATGCGCGAGAACTGGCGTGGGCGGGCCCGGGCTTGTATCGGGAAGGTTCGTGCGGAGGCTTCCCGGGGACGATGACGCAACCGAGTGGGACGAGCGGCGGGTGGCGCGGGATGAACGGGGCGCAGCGTCGGCTGGCGCTGCTGCTCGGGGCGGGCTTCCTCGTCATCCTCGCCGTGATCATGGTCGCCAACGCGACCTCGATGGCGAGCGATTTCGCCGCCGCGCACGTCCCCGTCACGACCGCGCACGTCTGGTTGTGGGAAGTCAGCAGCATCATCGCCTGGCTGACGTTGATGCCGCCGATCTGGCTGCTCGTCGCCTGGCTCGCCCGCGCGCGGCTCGTCTGGTGGAAGACTGCGCTGATCGTGGCCGCGGCGAGCGTCCCGGTATCGGCGTGGCACATCGGCGTGATGGTGGTGATTCGCGTCGTCGCCTATTGGCTGGAGGGTAGCCGCTATCATTTCATGATGGGCGTGCAGAACCCGCTGCTCTACGAATATCGCAAGGATCTGGGCACCTATCTTCAGTTCGCCGCGATCGCTTTGGTCGCGCAATGGCTGATCGCCCGCGCCGCGACGCCGACGGGGGAGGCCGCATCCGCCCGCACGCTCGAAGTGGGCGAGGGCGCGGTCACGCATCATGTGCCGATCGACGAGATCGAGAGCGTCGCCGCGGCGGGCAATTACGTCGAGATCGCCTGGGCACCGCGCACCCTCCTTCACCGCGCGACGCTCGCCTCGGTCGAGACCGACCTCGGGGATGCCTTCGTGCGCATCCATCGCGGCCGCCTCGTCCGCCGCGCCGCGATCCGCCGCATCGAGACCGACAAGAGCGGCGACTTCGCCGTCGAGCTGGCGAGCGGCGCTGTGTTGCGCGGCAGTCGCCGGTATCGAGACGCGCTCTAATCCACCAGCTCGTCGATCGCCTCGGCCAGCTCGATGTCGCGTTCGGACAGCCCGCCCGCGTCGTGCGTCGTCAGCAGCACGTCGACGCGGTTATAGACGTTCGACCATTCGGGATGATGGTCCGCTTTCTCGGCGAGCAGCGCCACGCGCGTCATGAAGGCGAAGGCTTCGGAGAAGTCCGCGAAGGTGAAGCGGCGCGTGATCGCGTCGCGGCCTTCGTCATAATCCCAGTCGGGCAGGCCATCGAGCGCCTCGGCCCGCTCGGCTTCGCTCAATTGCTCGACCATTCGCTCTCTCCTTGCCGTGGCTTCGGGGTCAGGGCTATCGCTGTGATCATGAAGGGGCAAGCGCCGAGCGCGGACGAGATCGAGGCGATGGCGCGCGACGCGCTGGCGGCGCTGCCGGCCGAATTCCGCGCCTATCTGGGCGACGTCGTGCTCGCGGTCGAGGACTATGCCGACGACGAGACGCTGGCGGCGCTCGGGATCGATCACCCGCTCGATCTCTCCGGCCTCTATCACGGCCGGCCGGTCGGCGAGAAATCGTCGATGGATTCGGGCACGATGCCCGATCGGATCTTCCTCTATCGCCGCGCGATCCTGGAGGAATGGATCGAGACCGGGGTGCGGCTCGACGATCTGGTGCGGCATGTGCTGGTGCATGAGGTGGGGCATCATTTCGGCCTGTCGGACGAGGACATGCACCGGCTCGAGGACGAGGCATGACGCGGCTGGCCTTTGCGGGGGTCTCGTGCGTGCGCGGCGGGCGATTGCTGTTCGAGGATCGTTCGTTCGATCTGGGCCCCGGCGACGCGGCGCTCGTGACCGGCCCCAACGGCGTCGGCAAATCGAGCCTGGTCCGCGTCGCCGCCGGGCTGCTCGCGCCCGCCACGGGGGCGGTCGCGGTCGAGGGGCGGCGCGCGCTGCTCGCCGAGGCATCGGCGCTCGATCACGATCGGCCGCTCGCTAAGGCGCTCGGTTTCTGGGCGGCGATCGACGGCCAGCGCGACGCGGTCGATGCCGCGCTCGACGCGCTTCGGCTGACGCGGCTCGCCGACGTGCCCGTGCGGCTGCTTTCGACCGGACAGCGGCGGCGCGCGGCGCTGGCGGCGGTGGCGGCGAGCGGGGCGCCGATCTGGCTGCTCGACGAGCCGGCGAACGGCCTCGACACGGTGGCGATGCAGGCACTCGAAACATTGGTGGCGGGGCATCGCGCGGGCGGCGGAATCGTCCTCGTCGCGACGCATCTGCCGATCGAGATGCCGGGCGCCACGACGATCCGGCTGGAGGCGGCATGACCGTTGCCGCCGCCCTGATCGTCCGCGACGTGCGCCGCGCCTGGAGCCAGGGCGGCGCGAGCCTGCCGGTCGCCTTCTTCTTGCTGGTCGCGATCCTCTTTCCCTTCGCGGTCGGCCCCGATTCGAGCCTGCTCGCGCGCATCGGCGGCGGCGTGATCTGGGCGGCGGCGCTGCTCGCGGCGCTGCTCCCGGTCGAGCGGCTCGTCGCGCCCGATGCCGATGCGGGCGTGCTCGACCAGCTCGCGATCCGGGGGATGAGCATGGCCGCGGTCGCCGCCGCCAAGATCGCCGCGCACTGGCTGAGCTTCGGTCCGCCGATAATGTTGGCCGCGCTGATCGCCGCCGGACTGCTCGGGATCGATCACGAGACATTGTGCGCGGTCGAGCTGGGGCTGCTGATCGGCACGCCTGGCCTTGCCGCGCTCGCGGTGGCGACCGGTGCGCTCGTCGCGGGGCTGCGCGGTGCGGGCGCGCTGGCGGGGCTGATCATGCTGCCGGTCGCGGTGCCGCTGTTGATCTTCGGCGCGGGCTCGATTGAGGGCGGGCCGGGCGCGGTCAAACTGCTCGCGGCGGTCAGCCTGCTGCTGCTGGCAGGCGCGCCGTTCGTGGCCGGGGCAGCGATCCGGGCGGGGCGGGCTTAGCCAACCGGCGGCCGCGGCGGATCGGGGTGAAGTGGACGAAATTGACGGTGTGGCGGGAATTGCGGGCAATTGCGCCCGCGACGCGGCGGTTCGGCACCGCGACGCGCCGGAGAAGCGACAGGCGTGCGACACCGGCGCGACGGCAACGCGACACCGGCGCGCCTTGCAGGCGACCGCTGTGCGGCACGCGCGCGCCGGGGTCGCGCCTGGACCGCGCCGGTGGTGCGCCGGGCTGTGCATCAGCCACGCGCCGGCGTCGGGGCCCGTGCGAAGGGATCGGCGAGCCGGCGGGCGTGGAGCGCGAGCGCGGATTCCCAGGCGCGGTCGAACGGGGTGTCGGCAAGCCGCGCGCGCAGGCGATGCGCGCTCGATCGCGACATGCCGGCCGCGCGTGCGGCGGCGGCGACGCTGCCGCTATCGAGCAGGGCGGCGAGGAAGATGCGCTGCTTGGCCGGCGTCCAATGCGCGCGCGGCGGGGTTACGGGAGAAGCCACCGGGGGCGGCGCGAGGTGCGGGCGATGCTGGTCCATCGGGCAGGATAGAACATAAAACGAACGTGTAGGACAGGGATTTGTGAGATTGGGGCGGCGGCTGGATCGAGGTGCCGCCTCGGGCGCATCCGTCGGACACGTAATCGTCGAATCACCTCGACGCACTTCCCCGGCGAAGGCCGGGGCCCAGTTGCGAGCGGCCCGATGCTGGGCCCCGGCCTTCGCCGGGGAGGTAATTAGAAATACGTGCCCGAAGGATCATCGTCAACCACGTGACGGTTCTGGATTGGGGTGACTCTCGGCTCACCACCTTCTGAATGTCCCCCGTGTTCCTGCGAAAGCAGGAGCCCAGGGTTTCGAGCGGTTCGCCCGGTACTCTGGGTTCCTGCTTTCGCAGGAACACGGGAAAATAGCTGTTCTCGAAATCAGCGGCTCCAGCGCGCCCAGATGGCGGTGGGGAGGACGAGGCCGCGGGCTTCCTCACGGACGCCGAGCTCGCCCGCCTCGATCGTGCCGCCGAGGTCGCCGAGCGCCTGGCGGAGCAGCTCGCCGATCGCGAGCGCGGACATGCGTACCGCGTAGACGGTGAGGAACAGGAAGCGTGAGTCGGCGTCGAGGAGCTTGCGGCAATCGGCGATCAGGCCGGGCAGGCCCTCCTCCAGCTTCCACACCTCGCCGGTGGGGCCGCGGCCGTATTTGGGCGGATCGAGCAGGATGCCGTCGTAACGCCGCCCGCGCCGGCCCTCGCGCGCGACGAACTTGGCGGCGTCGTCGACGATCCAGCGGATCGGCGCGTCGGCGAGGCCCGAGAGCTGCGCGTTGCCCTTCGCCGCTTCGACCGATTTCTTCGACGCATCGACATGCACCATCCGCGCGCCCTGCGTCGCCATCGCGCAGGTGCCGACGCCGGTATAGCCGAACAGGTTCATGCACTCGGGCGCGTCCATCCCGGCGACGCGCTCGCGCATCCAGCGCCAGACCGGCGCCATGTCCGGGAAGAAGCCGAGGTGGCGGAAGGGGGTGGTCTGCGCGGTGAAGGTGACGTCGTCCCAATGGAGCGGCCAGCCCTCGCGCGGGACGGGTTCGGCGTATTCCCAGCGTCCGCCGCCGTCCTCGTCGGAGCCGGGGACGAATTCGGCCTGGGCGCGCCAGTCGGGCGAGGCGGGCGCCCACATCGCCTGGGGTTCGGGCCGGATGAAGCGGAAGCGGCCGTAGCGTTCGAGCTTGCGGCCGTGGCCGGAATCGATGAGGCCGTAGTCCGACCAGGGCTCGCCGACGAGGGTGTGGAGATTCATCGGCGCCGTTCACCCTCACCCTTCCCACTCGCCTTCGGCTCGCGGGCCCCTTCCCTCTCCCAGTGGGAGAGGGAGGGAGGCGCGAAGCGCCGGAAGGGTGAGGGTGACGGGCTCACGAAACCGGCGTCGCCCGCTCGGCGATATAGGCGGTCACCGCCTCGAAGGTCGCGGGCAGCGTGGCGTAGCGTTCCTCGCGCTCGAACAGGTCGCCGATGCGGCCGGGCAGCGCGGGACGCGCGCCGGTCGCGCGCTCGACGGCGTCGCGGAACTTGGCGGGGTGCGCGGTCGCCAGCGTCACCATCGGCGCATCGCCAACGTCCGCGCGCCGCGCCGCCGCGAGGCCGATCGCGCTGTGGGGGTCTATGACCTCGCCGGCATGGTCGCACGCCCAGCGCATCGCCAGCGCCATCTCGTCGAGATCGACGCGGTCGCCGACGAACAGCGTCGCCGCGCCCTCGCGCTGCGCGTTGGTGAGCCGCATCGCCTTCGATGTCTCGAAGCCGCGCATCTGTTCGGCGAGCGCCGCGCCGTCGCGGCCGCCGACGTCGAACAGCAGGCGCTCGAAGTTGCTCGACACCTGGATGTCCATCGACGGGCTCGGCGTCGGCACGACCTCGCGGCACGAATAATCGCCGGTGGAGAGAGCGCGCGCGAGGATGTCGTTGACGTTGGTCGCGACGACCAGCTTGGCGACCGGCAACCCCATCTTCGCCGCGACATAGCCCGCGAACACGTCGCCGAAATTGCCGGTGGGGACCGAGAAGGCGATTCGCTGTTCGGGCGCGCCGAGGCGGACGGCGGCGTAGAAATAATAGACCACTTGCGCCATCAGCCGCGCCCAGTTGATCGAATTGACCGCGCCGAGCTGGAAGCGGCTGGAGAAGGCCTTGTCGTTGAAGGCGGCCTTCACCATCGCCTGCGCGTCGTCGAAACTGCCTTCGATGGCGATGTTGTGGATGTTGGGCGCGAGCACGGTCGTCATCTGCCGGCGCTGGACGTCGGAGACGCGGCCCGCCGGGTGGAGCATGAACACGTCGACATGCGCGCGCCCCGCCAGCGCGTCGATCGCGGCCGAGCCGGTATCGCCGCTGGTCGCGCCGATGATCGTGAGGTGCTGGTCCTTGCCGGCCAGGAAGCGCTCGAACAGCAGGCCGAGGAGCTGGAGCGCGACGTCCTTGAACGCGAGCGTTGGCCCGTGGAACAGCTCGAGCAGCCAGTGCCGGTGATCGAGCTGGACGAGGGGCGTCACCGCGTCGTGCGCGAAGCGGCCATAGGCCTGGTCGCACAGCGCCTTCAGCTCGTCACGGGTGAGCGACTCGCCGACGAAGGGCGCCATCACCTCGACCGCGGTTTCGGCATAGGTGAGGCCGCGCAGGGCGCGGATTTGCTCGGCCGACAGCGACGGCCAGTGCTCGGGCAGATACAGCCCGCCGTCGGCCGCGAGGCCCGCCAGCGTCACGCCCTCGAAATCGAGGACGGGCGCGTTTCCCCTGGTGCTCACATAGCGCATGACGCGGGTCGCCTAGCCTCGGCTGGGCGGGGTGACAAGCGTCCTGCCGCGCCGGCGCAGCGCGAGCAGATAGATGAGGACCGCGAGCGCGGCGAAGATGAACCACTGGACCGCATAGGCGAGGTGGTTGTTGGGCACCGCCGACAGGCTCGCCGCGCCGTTGGGCATCAGCCCCTCGGGCGGCGTATCGGCGACCAGCAGCAGCGGTTTGGGACCGCGCTTGCTGAGTATCTCCTCGATCAGCGAGCGGTGATCGGGGGCGTGGCTGACGAAGCCGGTCAGCGCGCCGCCCTGCCAGGTGGGCCGCCAGTCGGGATCGGCCGAGACGCCGAGCTGGACCATGAAGGGCGCGCCCGATCCGGCCCGTGTGCAGCGCGCCATCTGGCGCCAGCCGACCGCGCCGCCGGCGCTGCGCCCGATCTCGCGGGTCCAGCCGGTCACGCGCGCGCAGGTCGCCACGGTCTTGCGGAACAGCGCGTCGTCGCCGAATCCGCTCGCCGGGAAGGCGATCGGCGGCAGCGTCTCGTTGGCGGCGTAGCGCGCGAGCAGGTCTTCCTTCCACGCCTTGCGGTGGAGCTGCCACACCCCGAGCGCGACCATCGCCGCCGCGGCCAGCCCGACGAGGAGCGTCGGCAGGAAAGGCAGGCGCCTCACCGGTCGGACAGGCGCCCTTCGCGCGCGGCGTTCCTGTATTCGAGCGCGAGGAGCAGCCCCTTGGCGACGCGCAGGCCGCCCACGACGAGCGCGGCGGTGACGGGAACCCAGATCAGCAGTTGCAGCCACAGCGGCGGCGCGAGCGTCAATTGCAGCGTCACCGCGACCGCCATCACCAGCGCGCCGATGATCAGCGTCAGGAAGGCGGCGGGGCCGTCGCCGACGTTGAACCCCGCATAATCGAGCCCGCAGGCGCGGCAGCGATCGGCAAAGGCAACGGGGCCGGCGAACAATGTCGCGGCCCCGCAGCGCGGGCACAGGCCCTTGATCGCCGTGGCGGCGGGCGACGGCGCGGGGGTGCCGGCCGGATCGCCCGCCCCGCTCATCCGGCGTGGTACGGCGCGCCCCAGCCGCCCCAGACGTAGATCGTGACGAAGAGGAACAGCCACACGACGTCGACGAAATGCCAATACCAGGCGGCGGCCTCGAAGCCGAAATGCTGGCGCGGCGTGAATTCGCCCTTGTACGCGCGGATCAGGCAGACGATCAGGAAGATCGTGCCGATGATGACGTGGAAGCCGTGGAAGCCCGTCGCCATGAAGAACGACGCGCCGTAGTTCAGGCCTTTGAAGGCGAAGGGCGCGTGCGCGTATTCATACGCCTGGATCGAGGTGAAGAGCAGGCCGAGCACGATCGTCAACCACAGGCCCTTGAGCACGCCGTCGCGATTGCCCACGCCGAGCATGCCCCACAGGCCGGTCTTCTCGCCCCCGCGCTGGCCGTGGATCAGCGCGTGGTGCGCCCAGGTGACGGTGGTGCCCGAGGTCAGCAGGATGATGGTGTTGAGCAGCGGCAGCTCGAACGGGTTGATGACCTCGATCCCCTTGGGCGGCCACACCCCGCCGACGGTATCGACGACCGATGGGAACAGCGCGAAATCGAAGAACGCCCAGAACCAGCCGACGAAGAACATGACTTCGGAGGCGATGAACAGGATCATGCCGTAGCGGAAATGGAGCTGCACCACCGGCGTATGATCGCCGTGATGCGCTTCCTTGATGACGTCGCCCCACCACAGCCGCATCGTGATCAGCACGCCGATCAGCCCGGCGAAGAACACCCAGCCGCCGCCATTGGCCTTTTCCGGGCTCAGATGCCCGCCGTGCATCCACATGATGCCGCCCGCCGCCATCGCCAGCGCCGAGAACGCGCCGAGCAACGGCCAGAAGCTCGGCGGCAGGATGTGGTAATCGTGGTTCTTGGCTCCGGCCATGATGTCGTCCCTGTTAGTCGTCGGACCCGCTCTAGCTCGCGGCCTTGGCGGAATCCACCGGGTAAAAGGTGTAGCTCAACGTGATCTCGCGGATATCGTCGGTGTCGGGATCGTCAAGCATCTTCGGATCGACGAAGAAGATCACCGGCATCCGCGCGGTCTCGTGCGGCTTCAGCGTCTGCTGGGTGAAGCAGAAACACTGGATCTTGGTGAAATACTTGCCCGCCTGCGCCGGCGTGACGTTAAAGGTCGCGGTGCCCGTGATCGGATGATCCGAATTGTTGGTCGCGAGGAAGAACGCCATGTCGCGCGCGCCGATATCGACCTTGTCCTCGTGATTCTCGGGCTTGAAGGTCCAGGGCAGGCCGGGCGACACGTTGGTGTCGAACGCGACCGTCACCTTGTGATTCACCGCCCCCGGCGCCTCGAGCGCGCGCTGGGTGGTGCCGTTGAGGCCCGTCACCTGGCAGAAGACGCGATAGAGCGGCACGCTCGCATAGCCGAGCCCGGTCATGCCGACGACGCCGACGACGGCGAGGAGCGCGGTGCGCAGCTTGGGCGTCATGAATAGCCCGCCTTGATCTTCGCGATCGCGATGAAGAACATCAGGATCACGAACGCGCCGAGCAGCAAGGCCAGCACGATCGATCGGCTGCGCTGGCGCTGGCGGATCAGATCCTCGTCGTCGCGCCTCGGGTCGGTCATGCCAGCCACCGATCGACGACGAGCGCGCCGAACATGATGAAGAGATAGGCGACCGAATAGCCGAACAGTCGCTTTTCGGGGCGCATCGTATCGCCGTCCGCCGCCATCCGCGTCGCGACGCGCGCTGCGAGCAAGGCGAAGAAGGCGGTCGCCGCGATCGAGACCGCGCCGTAGAGCGGCCCCGTCAGCCCCAGCGGCCAGGGCGCGACGGCGACCGCCGCCATCGGAATCGTGTAGAGCCCGATCTGGTGGCGCGTCGCGCGCTCGCCCGCGACCACGGGGAGCATCGGCACGCCGGCGTTGGCGTAGTCGGTCTTCACGAACAGCGCGAGCGCCCAGAAATGCGGCGGCGTCCACAGAAAGACGAGCGCGAAGAGGAGGAAGGGGAGGAGCGCGACCTGCCCGGTGGCGGCCGCCCAGCCGATCAGCGGCGGAAAGGCGCCCGCGGCGCCGCCGATGACGATGTTCTGCGGCGTGCGGCGCTTGAGCCACACGGTGTAGATGAGGACGTAGAACAGGATCGACGCGGTGAGGATCGCGGCCGCGGCGAGGTTGATCGCGAGCCCCATCAGCAGCACCGAGAAGACGGCGAGCCCGACGCCGAAATGCAGCGCCGACTGGCGGTCCATGCGGCCGGCGGGCAGCGGACGCTTCGCCGTGCGGCGCATCTGCGCGTCGAGATCGGCCTCGTACCACATGTTGAGCGCGCCCGCCGCGCCCGCGCCGAGCGCGATGCACAAAACGGCGGTGAAGCCCAGCACCGGATCGATCGCCACCGGTGCCGCGAGCATTCCGCACAGCCCGGTGAAGACGACGAGCACCATCACCCGCGGCTTGGTGAGCGCGAGGAAATCCCGCCAGTCTGCGGGGATGGTGAGGGGCTCGGTTGCGGTCATCATCTTAAAATCCTCCCCTCCCCTTCAGGGGAGGGGCTGGGGGTGGGGAGTGCCGCAAGCGTTGCCGCGTGACGATCGGCCCCACCCCAACCCCTCCCCTGAAGGGGAGGGGCCTTATTGGCCTCAGTCAATTTTCGGCAGCGTTTCGAACTGGTGGTAGGGCGGCGGGCTCGGCAGCGTCCATTCGAGCGTCGTCGCGCCTTCGCCCCACGGATTGCCCTCGGCCTTCCGGCCCGCGAATAGCGAGATCAGAAGGTTGGCGAAGAACACCAGCATCGATGCGGCCATGATGAAATAGCCGACGGTCGCGATCCAGTTCCAATGCTCGAAGCCGTTGGGATAGTCCGGATAGCGGCGCGGCATGCCCTGCAGCCCGAGGAAGTGCATCGGGAAGAACAGGACGTTCACGCCGACGAAGAACACCCAGAAATGCACCTGGCCGAGGAACTCGTTGTACATCCGGCCCGACATCTTGGGGAACCAGTAATAGAAGCCGGCGAACAGGCTGAACACCGCGCCGAGGCTGAGCACGTAGTGGAAGTGCGCCACGACGTAATAGGTGTCCTGCATGTAATCGTCGATGCCGCCGTTGGCGAGCACGACGCCCGTGACGCCGCCGACGGTGAACATGAAGATGAAGCCGATCGCCCACAGCATCGGCGTCTTGAAGGTGATCGATCCGCCCCACATCGTCGCGATCCACGAGAAGATCTTGATGCCGGTCGGCACCGCGATCACCATCGTCGCGGCGGTGAAGTACATCTTGACGTTCACCGGCAGGCCGGTGGTGAACATGTGGTGCGCCCACACGATGAAGCCCACCACGCCGATCGCGACCATGGCATAGGCCATGCCGAGATAGCCGAACACCGGCTTGCGGCTGAAGGTCGCGATGATCTGGCTGACCATGCCGAAGCCCGGCAGGATCATGATGTAGACCTCGGGGTGGCCGAAGAACCAGAACAGATGCTGGTACAGCACCGGATCACCGCCGCCCGCCGGATCGAAGAAGGTCGTGCCGAAATTGCGGTCGGTGAGCAGCATCGTGATCGCCGCGGCGAGCACCGGCAGCGCCAGCAGCAGCAGGAAGGCGGTGACCAGCACCGACCACACGAACAGCGGCATCTTGTGGAGCGTCATGCCCGGCGCACGCATGTTGAAGATGGTGGTGATGAAGTTGATCGCGCCGAGGATCGACGAGGCGCCCGCAAGGTGCATCGACAGGATCACCATGTCGGTCGACGGCCCCGGCTCGCCATAGGTGGAAAGCGGCGCGTAGAGCGTCCAGCCGTTGCCCGCGCCGCCGAAGAAGGGTGAGGCGAGCAGGAGCGTGAACGACGGGATGAGCAGCCAGAAGCTGATGTTGTTCATCCGCGGGAAGGCCATGTCGGGCGCGCCGATCATCAGCGGCACGAACCAGTTGCCGAAGCCGCCGATCATCGCCGGCATCACCATGAAGAAGATCATGATCAGGCCGTGGGCGGTGATCAGCACGTTCCAGAAGTGCAGCGATTCGTCGAAGCTCTGCGGCCCGCCGTGGAACATGCTGGCCCAGGTGCCGAGATACTGGATGCCCGGCTCGGCCAGCTCGACGCGCATCAGCCCCGAAACGGTGCCGCCGATGATCCCTGCGCAGATCGCGAAGATCAGGTAGAGCGTGCCGATATCCTTGTGGTTGGTCGACATGAACCAACGCGCGAAGAAGGCCGGCTTGTGATCGGCATCATGATGATGCTCATGGGCTTCGTGCGCCTGGAAGGCGGACGGCTGGATGGCTGTGTCGGTCATGGTCTCAGAGATCCGAAGTGCTGGCGCCGGGCGCGTTGGGCGTCGCGGGCTGGGTCGAGTTGGCAGGGGCGGCGGTCTGGTCGGCCGCGTCCGCGCCGGGTTGCGCGGGCGGCGCGGTCGACGGCGCGCTCGCGTCGCCGGGCATCGTGCCGCCCTTGGCGCGCACCCAGGCGGCGAACTGCGCTTGCGGCACGGCCTGGACCGCGATCGGCATGAAGGCGTGGCGGGCGCCGCACAGCTCCGAGCACTGGCCGAAATAGAGGCCGGGCTTCTCGATCGTGAACTGCGTCTCGTTGAGGCGGCCGGGGATCGCGTCGAGCTTGATCCAGAAGGCGGGGACCGCCCAGCTGTGGATCACGTCGTTGGCGGTGGTGATGAGGCGGATCGGCACGCCGACGGGCAGCACCACGCGGCTGTCCGCGGCGAGCAGGCGGGGCCCGTCCGAATCGGTGCGATAGCGCTCGCCGGCCTGGACCTGGTCCTTCTCCTTGAGCATGTTCGCGGTGATCTGGATATCGCCGTTGTCGGGATATTCGTAGGACCAGAACCACTGGTTGCCGATCGCCTTCAGCGTCACGGCATTGTCGGGCGCGGGCTCGTATTGCGCCTGCAAGAGCCCGATCGAGGGGATCGCGATCAGCACCAGGATGAGCACCGGCACCAGCGTCCAGATGATCTCGATCACCGTGTTGTGCGAGGTGCGCGAGGGCGTCTCGTTGGCGGCGCGGCGATAGCGCAGCACGACCCAGCCGATCAGCACCAGCACGAGGAGCGAAATGCCCGTCACCGCGGGCATCAGGATCCAGTTGTGCATCCAGTGCGCGCGCTGCCCGGTGGGCGTCACCTGCGGCTGGAGGCCGAAATAGCCGTCGCTGGGCTGGCCGATATGCTGGGTCGGATCCATCGCCGGCGCGCCGTCCTCGGCGAGCAGCGGGTTCACGGGCGCGGCCTGATCGGGCGCTGCCGCCGTTGTCGCCGCCGGTGCGGCGGTGGGCGCCGCCGGCTCCTGCGCCGCCGCGGCCCCCGTGCCGGCGAGCGCCAGGCCCGCGGCCAGGACGATCGTTTTCAACCCTGTCATGCGCATCGTTGCTCTTCACCCTTTTTGCGGAGCGCCCTGCCCCGGGCGCCAAGGACGGGACACGTCCTTTGGTGAGGGCCTATACGCCGCAGGGGCGGGGGCCTCAAGCGCAAGCCACGGGTTTTTTGGCACATGCGTTGCGTGGGCGCCCGCCCGACCCTATCAAGCGGCCGCCATTACCCTGCGTCCGAGGAGCCGCGCCGCCATGACCGAAACCGAGGTGCTCGACGAATTTCGCGGCGCGAACGCGCTGCTGGAGGGGCATTTCATTCTGTCCTCGGGGCTGCACTCGCCGATCTTCCTCCAGAAGATGCGCGTCTTCCAGGATCCGGTGCGCACCGAGCGGCTGTGCCGCGCGCTGGCGGAGGCGATCATCGATGAATTCGGCGAACCCGATCTGATCGTGTCGCCGGCGATGGGGGGGATCATTCCCGGGTACGAGACCGCGCGCGCGCTTGGCTGCCAGGCGATCTTCGTCGAGCGCGAGGAGGGCGAATTCCGCCTGCGCCGTGGTTTCGCGATTCCGCAAGGCGCGCGCGTGGTGATGGTGGAGGACATCGTCACCACCGGGCTGTCGTCGCGCGAATGCCTCGACGCCATCCGGGCGCATCCGGGCGACCTGCTCGGCGCGGCGTGCATCATCGATCGCTCGAACGGCCGCGCCGACGTGGGCGCGCCGCTCGTCTCGCTGCTCCGGATGGACGTGCCCGCCTATCTCGCCGACGCGCTGCCGCCCGAGCTCGCGGCGCTGCCCGCGGTCAAGCCGGGCAGCCGGGGATTGAAGAAGTGACGCCGCCGCTCCGTCTCGGCGTCAACATCGATCACGTCGCGACGGTGCGCAACGCGCGCGGCTCGGGCTATCCCGATCCGGTGCGCGCCGCGCTGCTGGCGGCCGAGGCCGGCGCCGACGGCATCACCGCGCATCTGCGCGAGGATCGCCGCCACATCACCGACGCCGACATCGCGCGGCTGTCGGCCGAACTGTCGATCCCGCTCAATCTGGAGATGGCGGCGACCGACGAGATGCTGGGGATCGCGCTGCGCCACCGGCCGCACGCCGCGTGCATCGTGCCGGAGAAGCGCGAGGAGCTGACGACCGAGGGCGGGCTCGACGCTGCGGGGCAGCACAATCGGCTGGCGCCGCTCGTCGCCGAGTTGGCAGGCGCCAATATCCGCGTGTCGCTGTTCATCGAGCCCGATCCCGCGCAGATCGAGGCCGCGCTCAGGCTCGGCGTGCCGGTGGTCGAGCTGCATACCGGGCGGTATGCCGAACTCGACGGCGCGGCGCAGAGCGAGGAACTGCGCCGCCTGTCGGACGCCGCCGCGCTGGCCGCGAAGAACGGCATCGAGGTGCATGCCGGCCACGGCCTGACCTACGACAACGTCACCCCGATCGCGGCGATCCCGCAGATCCGCGAGCTCAACATCGGGCATTTCCTGGTGGGCGAGGCGATCTTCGTCGGCCTCGCCGACTCGGTCCGCCGCATGCGCGCCGCGATGGACGACGCGCGGTGAAGGGTGGGCTCCAAATTCCTCCCCGGCACGGGGAGGGGGACCGCCCGGCGCAGCCGGGTAGTGGAGGGGCCGCCGTTGCAAACGGCGGCTGCGCCGCCGCCCCTCCACCAAGCCGCTCCGCGTCTTGGTCCCCCTCCCCGTTCCGGGGAGGAATTGGTCTGTGATCATCGGGCTTGGCTCCGACCTGTGCAGCATCGAGCGTATCCAGGCGTCGCTCGACCGCTTCGGCGAACGATTCGAGGCACGGTGTTTCACCGAGGTCGAGCGCGCCAAAGCGGCGCGGCGGCCGTTCACGCGCGCGGGCACCTACGCCAAGCGCTTCGCCGCCAAGGAAGCCTTCTCCAAGGCGGTCGGCACCGGGTTCAAGCGTGGCGTGTTCATGAAGGATATCGGCGTGGTCAACGCGCCCTCCGGCGCGCCGACGCTGGCGCTGACGGGCGGCGCGCGCGCAAGGCTTGACGCCATGATCCCCGAGGGCCACGTCGCGCATATCCATGTGACGCTCACCGACGACCACCCCTGGGCGCAGGCCTTCGTGATCATCGAGGCGATCGCGCGCGACGAAAGTTGAAGTATGACGAAGGAGTTGGCGTTGGACGGTAGCGAGGTGCAGGGCGAGGCACCGGCGGAGGAGACCGCGGCGGCCCGCAGCGCGCGGCGCCGCGCCGAATGGTGGGCCGAGATCAAGGGCATCTTCTGGCTGATCGTGGCGGTGCTCGCCTTCCACAGCTTCGTCGCCAAGCCCTTCTACATCCCTAGCGAATCGATGCTGCCCGACCTGCTCGTCGGCGATCGGCTGGTGGTGACCAAATACCCTTACGGCTATTCGTTCGTGTCGCCGACCTTCCACCTGATGCCATTCGTCGACGGCCGGCTGTTCGGCAGCCTGCCGAAGCGCGGCGACGTGGTGATCGTCACGCCGCCGGGCACGCGCACCGATTACATCAAGCGCGTGATCGGGCTTCCCGGTGACCGGCTCGAGGTGCGCGGCGGGCAGGTGATCCTGAACGGCGTGCCGGTGAAGCGCGGGCCGCTCCATTATGCCGACCTGCCGGTCGACGACAATTCGATCTGCGACCCGGGCGAATATCCCGGCGCGCGCCACACGCTGCCCGACGGCCGGATCGTCTGCCGCCTGCCGCTCGTCACCGAGACGCTGCCCAACGGACGCAGCTACGATACGGTCGATCTGGAGGCGGGCTACAGCCCCGGCGACAATTACGGGCCGATCACGATCCCCGCGGGCGACGTGTTCCTGATGGGCGACAATCGCGACCGCAGCGCCGACAGCCGCTTTCCGCTCTCCGAGCTCGGTCTCGGCGGCCCCGTGCCGTGGGAATATATCGGCGGCCGCGCCGAGTTCATCACCTTCTCGCTCGACGGCAGCGCGAGCTGGAACCCGCTCACCTGGTTCGGGGCGTTCCGGCACGGCCGCGCGGGCACGTCGCTCCATCCGCACGAGGCCGGCAAGTGAGCGACCCCGAGCAGATACCGACCGCGAGCCCGCACGAATGGCGCAATCCCGAAACGCGCCGTGAGCTCCGGAAGGCGGGTGTCTGGCTCGGGCTGGTCTGCGCGATCGCGCTCGTCGTGCTGCTGATCCAGCCGCTGCTGATCATCTTCGCCGGCCTCGTCTTCGCCTCGATGCTCGACGGCGGCGTGCGGCTGCTGGGCAAGGTGCTGCCGCTGCCGCGCGGCGTGCGGCTGGTGATCGTGGTGCTGTGCGTGATCGCCTTCATCCTCGGCGTCTTCTACATGACGGGCGTGCAGATCGCCGCGCAGATCGAGCAATTGCGCGCCACGCTCAACGTCCAGGCCGCGCGCGTCACCGCCTGGGCGTCCGATCTCGGCATCCTGCCCGGGGTTTCCGACCTCAAGGGGCTCGCGCAGCAGGCGATGGGAACGGTGGGGCGGCTGACCTCGTGGGTCGGCACCGCGTTCGGCGCGATGGCGAGCTTCTTCATGGTGCTCGTCCTCGGGCTGTTCGTGGCGATGGAGCCGCGCATCTACGATCGCGGCCTGCAATGGATGGTCCCCAGCAGCGAGCGCGAGGAATTCGCGATCACGATCGACCGGATGGCGTTCACGATGCGCCGGCTGCTCGCGGGGCGCCTGCTGGGCATGGCGTTCGAGGGCGTGCTCACCTGGCTGTGCCTCGCGCTCGTCGGGGTGCCGATGGCGCTGCTGCTCGGCATCATCACCGGCATCCTTGCCTTCATTCCCAATATCGGCGCGTTCGTCAGCGGCCTGCTGATGGTCGCGGTCGGGTTCAGCGCGGGGGTCGATACGGGCTTGTGGGCGATCATCGTCTATTTCGCCGTGCAGACGTTCGACGGCTATGTCGTCATCCCGATGGTCGCGCGGCGCACGGTCGATCTGCCGCCGGCGCTGACGCTGTCGGCGCAGATCCTCGCGAGCACCCTGTTCGGCGTGCTCGGCCTCGCGCTCGCCGATCCGATGACGGCGATGATCAAGGTCGCGCTCGAACGCAGCGCCGAGCGCGAGGAGCAGGGCGAGGAGGCCGCGGCATGACGCTGGTGCTCCACGATTACTGGCGCTCGTCGGCGAGCTATCGCGTGCGCATCGCGCTCGCACTCAAGGGTGTCGCGTACGAATCGCATCCGGTGGACCTGCTCGAAGGAAGCCAGCGCGGGCCCGACAATCTGGTGCGCAATCCGCAAGGATTCGTGCCGACGCTCGAGATCGACGGCGTGCCGCTGGTTCAGAGCCTCGCGATCGTCGATTGGCTCGATTCGGCATTCCCCGAACCGCCGCTGATTCCGCGCGAACCGCTGGCGCGCGGGGCGGCGCTGGCGCGCGCGCTGGTGATCGCGTGCGACATCCACCCGCTCGACAATCTGCGCGTCCTGAAGCGACTCGAACACCAGTTCGGCGCCGACAGGCAAGCGCGCGACGACTGGTATCGCCACTGGATCGCCGAAGGATTCGCCGCGCTCGAACGGATGGCGGGCGACGGGCCGTTTCTCGGCGGGGCGGCGCCCGACGTTTCGGACGTCTGCCTGGTGCCGCAGATGTACAATGCGCGCCGGCTGGAGCTGCCGCTCGACGCCTGGCCGATGCTGGTGCGCGCCGACGCGGCGGCCCGCGCGCTGCCCGCCTTCGCCGCCGCGCATCCGGATCGCGCGCGACCGGCCTGAGCGCCCGTTTGGAAATGCGCCTTTGGGCCGGTGCCGCTTCGGAAATCGCTCTTTCGCGATTTCCCAAACAGCCTCTGAGCCCCGCTGCCGAACAAAGACCTTCTTTTCGTCAATTTCGTGCTTATCCTTGTCCGCGATCATCGGGCCGCTTTCGGCGTTGCCGCCCCTATCGCGCCGCGCGCGGTGTTCGGCCCATTCCCGTTCACGAGGAAACCGACATGAACCGCACGCTTCCGACTCTCCTTGCCGCTGCGCTCGCGCTACCCGCCGCCGCGCACGCCGCGACGCCCGTCGGCACCGACGCCGCCGCCTGCGCGCCGGGCAAGGGACCGGCGGTGCTGGTCAACGTGACCGGCTTCAAGGACCGCACCGGGCGGATGAAGCTCGAACTCTATCCCGCGACCGAGGAGGACTGGCTCGAGCATCGCAAGACGCTCCAGGCCGCCGGCAAGACCTTCCGCCGCGTCTGGGCGGACGTGCCCGCGAGCGGTGCGGTGGCGATGTGCATCAAGGTGCCCAAGCCCGGCCGCTACGGCCTCGTCTTCACCCACGATCGCGACGGCAAGAACAAGTTCAGCATCTGGAAGGACGGCGCCGGCGTGCCGAGCAACCGCAAGCTCGGCCGCTCCAAGCCCAAGCTCGCCGACGGCATCGTCGATGTCGGCGCGGGCGTGAAGACGGTCGCCATCACCGTCCAGTATCTCCACGGCATCTTCGGCGGGTTCGGGCCGGAATAGGGTAAGCCTCTCGTATCACCCTCACCCTTCCCACTCGGCTGCGCCGAGCGGGCCCTTCCCTCTCCCGGCGGGAGAGGGAGGGAGGTGCCGAAGGCGCCGGAAGGGTGAGGGTGACCGGCGCGTTGCATAGAACTCGACTTCACACCTTGTCGGGATAGACCGGCTGGATGTCGACCGGGATGTCCTTCATCGAGGCGATCACGGCCTCGGCCTCGTCGTCGAGCACGGCGTATTTGGCCATGAACGCCTTGACGCCCGCATAATCGCCATTGCCCTGGAGCAGCACGATGTCGTGGACGAGATCGCTGATGCCCGCCTCCATCTTCGCCGGATCGACGCGGTAGCGCTTTGCCGACGCGTCCCAGGCGAAGGCGCCCTTCGACTTGAGATAGCCATATTGCATCGCCGCGCCATGCCCGTGCGCCTCGGCCGCGCCGAAGCGCATCGCGCGGAAGATGCCGGCGAAATAGGTGGCGAGGAGCTGGCTCTTCTCGGCGGCGGGCAGCTCGCCCTTCGCCATCATGAAGAGGATGTTGTAGGCGCCCATGACGTCGGCCTTGCCTTCCTCGATCGCCGACGCCTGTTCCTTCAATTCGTCGTTGACCGTGGTCTGCCGCCCGTCGACGGTGATCGTGCCCGGCCCGAGGCTGTGCGACAGTTCGTGGAACAGCGTTTCGAGCTGCATGTACTTCTTGACGACCAGCCCCGCCTGATCGCCGACCAGCACCAGCGGCGCCATCGGCTTGAGCACGCGATCGTATTTGGCGCCCAGCACGTTGGAGAGGATCACCTTCTTGGCGCCCTTGGCCTCGCGCACGCGCTCGTCATTGGGCAGGTTGAACGCGATCGTCTGGCTGCCGGGGACGTTGTCGCCGCCGCCATGCACCTGCTCGGCGACCGCGATCGGCGATTCGAACCCGCGCTTGAAGTTCTTGTAGTTGGCGGGGACGGGGAGGTTCGCCTCCATGTCCTTCAGATACGCCTTGTATTTGGCGAGCGCGGCCGATTCTTCCGGATCCTTGAGCGTGACGAAGCTCTCGAATGCCGCTTTCTGGCCGAACAGGCGGTCGGTATAGACTTCGTAGGGGCCGATCGCGATCTCGATCGGCGTGTCCTTGAGGTCCATCCACGCGAGCTCGCTGGCGTAATAATCGTCGGTGCGAAACGCCTTGGCGCGCAGCGTCAGGAACTTCTTGAGGCTGGAGTTGGTGGTGATCGCCGCCGCCTGATCGAGCAGCCTGGCGGCGGGCTCGAGCCATTCCTTGTATTCGATCGAATAGGGCACCGCCTTCAGCCCGCCTTCGGGGGTGCGGCGGATGACGGTGTAGAGGCTGGAGAAGGCCTGCTTGTCTTGCGGGTGCTTGGCGAGCCACTGATCGTAGTCGGCGCGCGTCATATCGGCGGGATAGAAGCCCGCGCCCTCGGGCCAGGGCTTGTCGCCCCAGAAGGGCTTGTTCTCGTCGAAGCGGTTCCACGGGCCGAAATTGAGATCGAACAGGTTGAGCAGAAGATCGTGGTCGCCGCCCTTCGCCGCGTCGATCGCCGCGCGAGTCTCGGGGTTATCCACCGCGACCTGACGCAGATAGATCTGGCTCATCAGGTCGGACGCTTCGATCAGCAGGTTGACCACCTGCCGTTCCTCGCCGGTGAGGAAATCGGTGCGCGGCGCCATGTCGATCCGCGCGACCTTGGCGCGCTGCGCGGCGAGATAATCGTGCGGCGCGGCCGCTTCGGTGGCGGCGGTAGCGTTGTCGGTCGATGTCGGGCCCGAACAGGCGGCGGTCGCGAGCAAAGCGAGAAAGAGAGCGCGGCGCATGAATGCTCCTCGATTCTGATGGATGGAGAAGGTCTATCGCGCTCCCGCCGGGCTGTCACGAACGGTACTGTTGCCGATTGGCGGGGAGCGGACGCTCATCTCTGACGCGATGTTCTCGATCTCCCCTCCCTTTCAGGGAGGGGCTGGGGGTGGGTGCCGCCGAGGCACTCGGCGGCCTCCGCCAGAATGTGCAGGACGGCACCTTCCGGATTGTCGAGCACCTCCGAGTTCCATAGCCGGACGATCCGCCATCCCTTCCGCGTCAGATATGCCGTTCTGCGGGCGTCCGCTTCGACCTGTTGCCGTCGAACTCGACCCCGAGCTTCGCCTGGCGGCATGCCAGATCGATGATGAAGGGCGGCACAATGAGTTGCCTGGTGAAGGCCGGTCGATGGCGAGAGATGCGATGCCATACCGCGAGCTCGGTCGGCGTGGGGTTGTTGCGCAGTTAGCGAGCGCGTCGAGTCAGCTCCGGATCGATGCGATGACGCATGGCGCGAGCGTAAGATGGCTCGCTGCGCTCGCCAACCCACCCCCCTAACCCCCTCCCTTCCAGGGAGGGGGAGTGAATGTCCCGGATCGCCTTCACCCGGCCTTGCGCGCCTGGCGGAAGCGGTGGAGCAGGGGCTCGGTATAGCCGTTGGGTTGCTCCAGCCCCTCGAACACCAGAGCGCGGGCCGCCTGGAAGGCGAGGCTGTCGGGGTTGCCCGCCATCGGTTCATAGGCCGGATCAGCGGCATTCTGCGCATCGACCTTCGCCGCCATGCGGGTGAAGGCGGCGTCCACATCCTCCGGCGTCGCGACGCCGTGGAGCAGCCAGTTGGCGATATGCTGTGAGGAGATGCGCAGCGTCGCGCGGTCCTCCATCAGGCCGATATCGTGGATGTCGGGCACTTTCGAGCAGCCCACGCCCTGATCGATCCAGCGCACGACATAGCCGAGGATGCCTTGCGCATTGTTGTCGAGCTCCTCGCGCACCTCTTGCGGCTGCCAGTTGCGGCCGAGCGCGAGCGGCACCGTGAGCAGCGCGTCGAGCGGGGCGATCGGCTCGGCGGCGCGGGCGGCCTGGCGCGCGGCCACATCGACCGCATGGTAATGCGTCGCGTGCAGCGTCGCGGCGGTGGGCGATGGCACCCAGGCGGTGGTCGCCCCGCTTTGGGGATGGCCGATCTTCTGCGCGAGCATGTCCGCCATGCGATCGGGCGCGGCCCACATGCCCTTGCCGATCTGCGCCTTGCCCGAAAGGCCGCAGGCGAGCCCGATCCGGACGTTGCGATCCTCGTACGCGGCGATCCATGCGGACGCCTTCATCTCGCCTTTGCGCACCATCGGTCCCGCGCGCATCGAGGTGTGCAATTCGTCGCCGGTGCGATCGAGGAAGCCGGTGTTGATGAAGACGATCCGGCCTTTCACCGCATGGATGACCGCGGCGAGATTGGCCGAGGTGCGGCGTTCCTCGTCCATCACGCCGACCTTGATCGTGTGACGGCCGAGCCCCAGCAGATCCTCCACCGCGTCGAACAGGCGGTCGGTGAACGCGGCTTCGTCCGGCCCGTGCATCTTGGGCTTGACGATGTAGATCGAGCCCGCGCGGCTGTTCGTGAAGCGGCCGTTCCGCTTGAGGTCATGGAGCGCGATCAGGCTGGTGACGATCGCGTCGAGAATGCCTTCGGGTGCTTCGCCGCCGTCGGGCAGGCGGAGCGCCGGGGTCGTCATCAGGTGGCCGACGTTGCGCACGAAGAGCAGGCTGCGGCCGGGCAGCGCGAACGCGGTGCCGTCGGGGGCGGTGTAGGCGCGGTCCGGCGCCAGCGTGCGTGTGATCGTGCGTCCTCCCTTCTTGAACGTCGCGCCGAGCGTGCCCTGCATCAGCCCGAGCCAGTTGCGATAGGCGGCGACCTTGTCCCCGGCATCGACCGCGGCGATCGAATCCTCGAGGTCGCAGATCGTGGTGATTGCCGATTCGAGGAGGACGTCGGCGAGCCCCGCCGGATCGCCTTTGCCGATCGGGTGGGTGGAATCGATCACGAGTTCGATATGGAGGCCGTGGTGGTGCAGCAGCAGGTTGTCGCCCGCGCGGCCGGCGAGCTGCGTGGGGTCGGCGAGCGTGGGCGTGCCGCCATCCCAGTCCGCCCAGGAGCCCGCCGTCAGCGGTACCGCCGAATCGAGGAAGGCGCGCGCCCAGGCGATGACCTGCGCGCCGCGCTGGGGATCGTATCCCGTGCCCGCCGCTGTGCCGGGAATCGCGTCGGTGCCGTAGAGCGCGTCGTACAGGCTGCCCCAGCGGGCATTGGCGGCGTTGAGCAGGAAGCGCGCGTTGAGGATCGGCACCACGAGCTGCGGTCCCGCGATCCGCGCGACCTCGTTGTCGACGTCGGTCGGCGCGATGGTGAAGGGCGCGGGCTCGTCGACCAGATAGCCGATCTCGCGCAGGAAGGCCTGATAGGCGGGCTGGTCGATCGGGGCGCCGGCGCGCGCGGCGTGCCAGCCGTCGATCTCAGCCTGCATCCGGTCGCGCGTCGCGAGCAGCGCGCGGTTCTCGGGCTCGAAGCGCGCGTAGATGTCCGCGACGCCCTGCCAGAAGCCGCTGGCGTCGATCCCGGTGCCGGGCAGCGCTTCCTCCTCGATGAAGCGCGCCAGCGCGGGCGCCACGTCGAGCCCCGCGCGATCCTTGCCCTGGGTCATGTCCATTCTCCTCGTTGCTGTCGATAGACCAGGCGAGAGTCTTTCGGTAGACGATCGAAACGACATGCTGTCGTTCCTGTGAGGAAACAATCATCGACCCCGATGCCGCCCTGTTCGTCGAGGTGGTCGCCGCCGGCAGCCTGAGCGGCGCGGCGCGGGCGCGGGGCCTGTCGCCGGCGATGGTATCCAAACGGATCGCGCGGCTCGAGGCGCGGCTGGGGGTGCGGCTACTCCATCGCACGACGCGCCGCCTGTCGCTCACGCCGCGCGGCGCGGTCTTCCATCGCGACATGGTGACGGTGCTCGCGGCGATCGCCGAGGCCGAGGCGCGCGTCGCCGATACCGGCGCGATCGCCGGGCCGCTGGCGGTGAGCGCGCCGACCTCGTTCGGGCGGCTGCACCTCGCGCCGCACCTGGCGCCGTTTCTCGAGGCGCATCCCGAGGTCGCGCTCCGGCTCGACCTGACCGACGCCTTCGTCGATCTCGCCGCGGCGCGCGTCGATCTCGCGGTGCGGATCGCAGCGGACGTGGCGCCGGGGCTGGCCGCGCACCGGCTCGCGCCCAGCCCGCGCGTGCTGTGCGCGGCGCCTGCCTATCTCGATGCGCAGGGCGTGCCGGAAACGATCGACGACCTCGCTCGCCACCGCTTGCTCGCCGCCGACGGGCAGGTGCCGTGGCGGCTGACCGGGCCCGGCGGCGCGCGCACGATCGATCGGGCGAGCCATGTCCGCACCAACTCGAGCGAGGTGGTGCGCGAGCTCGCACTCACGGGGGCGGGGGTTGCGCTGCGATCGATCTGGGACGTGAGCGCGGAGCTTGCCGCGGGGCGGCTGGTTCGCATCCTGCCGGAATGGCGCGGATCGGACGATGCGGCGGTCTACGCCGTCCACCTGCCCGATGCGCTGCCGCGTGCGGGCGCGGCGATGCTGGAGCATCTGAAAGCGCTGTTCGCGACGCCAGCCTGGAGTTCAGGTTAGAGTTTCATCCGCTCACGCGGAAGCCGCACCGGCCCGCTCCCCCACCCCACCTCCCATTCAGGATAATGTCTTGGGAGGCGGGGTGGGGGAGCGGGCCGGTGCCGCAGCCGGATTCAGCTATGCTGAATCCGGCCCCAAACCACGCCGCATCATCGCGCGCAGCTTGCCGGGCATCCAGCGTGCGGCGAAGGCCATGCGCTTCGCCGTCGCGCCGACATAGGTGTGGATCTTGTCGCCATGCACCGCCGCCCAGGCGGCGTCGGCGACCGTCTCGACCGGCGTGAGCTCGAGCCCGGCCTCGGTCACCGTGTCGCGGATCGTGCGGTTCGATCCCGCGACGCCGCCGTCGAGCAGCGGCGTCTCGATGAACGAGGGCACGATGTCGCGCACCTTGATGCCGTCGGCCGCCCATTCGCCGTCGAGCGCCTCGGTCAATGCGCGCACCGCGAACTTGGTCGCCGAATAGGTCGCGAGCCCCGACGATCCGTAGATCGCCGAGGCCGAGGCGGTGTTGAGCAGGCAAGAGCCGGGGGTTTTCGCGAGATAGGCGTGGCCGATCCGCGCGCCGTTGAGCACGCCCATGAAATTGATCGCGACCAGCGCGTCGAGATCGGCGAAATCGGCCTCGGCGAGCGGCCCGCCGACGCCGATCCCGGCATTGTTGAACAGCACGTCGAGCCGGCCTGCCTGCGCGGTGAAGTCGTCGAGCGCGCGCACCCAGGCGTCGCGATCGCGCACGTCCATCACATAGGTCTCGGCGCCGCCCGGCAAGGCGGCGGCGGTCTCGGCGAGCCGCGGCGCGTCTACGTCGGCGAGCCCGATGCGCCAGCCCTCGCGCGCGAAGCGCTGCGCCACCGCGCGCCCGATCCCCGACGCGCCCCCGGTGATGAAGATCGCTTTCATGCCCCGCTCCCTCGCCGCGTTTACCTTCGCATACCAGCAAATGGCGCGGAAAGGATATGCCCGCCGCCGCGTTGGGAGGCACGGACGGTACGAGGACGCGCATGGCGAGCAACACCGACACGGCCTGGAAGGCGCTGCGCGACGAGGCGAAGGGCTGCACGCGCTGCCATCTCTACGAGCACGCGACGCAGACGGTGTTCGGCGAAGGCCCCGTGGATGCGTCGATGATGCTGGTGGGCGAGCAGCCCGGCGATCAGGAGGATCTGGCAGGCAAGCCCTTTGTCGGGCCGGCGGGGCAGGTGCTCGATCGCGCGCTGGGCGAGGCGAAGATCGACCGCGCGCGGACCTATGTCACCAACGCGGTCAAGCATTTCAAGTTTGAACGACGCGGCAAGCGCCGCATCCATTCGAAGCCCAATGTCGGCGAGATCGAGGCGTGCCGCTGGTGGCTCGACGGCGAGCGCGGGTTGATCCGGCCCGACGTGACGATCGCGATGGGCGCGACCGCGGCGCGTGCCTTGTTCGGCCGCGTCATGACGATCGGCCGCGAACGGGGCCGCGCGCAGGAGCTGCCCGAAGGCGGCGCGGGCTGGATCACGGTGCATCCGAGCTATCTGCTGCGCATTCCGGACCGGGCGAAGGCCGAGGACGAATTCGCGCGCTTCATCGCGGACCTCAGGGGTGCGGCGGCGCTGATGGCCTGATCGCGCAGGTTTGACGCGGCGCGCCGGCCCGATCACTATCGCCCGCGATGCCGGCAGACGCTCCCAGCCACGGGCCCTCGGTCGCGTTCGACGCGGTGGTCAAGCGCTATCCGGGCGGCACGGTCGCGGTCGAAGGCGTGTCCGCCGACATCGCAGCGGGCAGCTTCGTGGCCTTGGTGGGCGCGTCGGGATCGGGCAAGTCGACCTTGCTCAAGACGATCAACCGGCTGGTCGAGCCGAGCGCGGGCCGCGTGCGGCTCGATGGTGCGCCGGTGGACGGACTCGAGCCGCACCGGCTGCGGCGGCGGATCGGCTACGTCTTCCAGAATATCGGGCTGTTCCCGCACATGGACGTGGGCCGGAACATCGCGATCGGCCTCACCCTCGACGGCGAGCGGCACCATGACGCGCGGGTCGGCGCGTTGCTCGATCTGGTCGATCTGCCGCGCGATCTTGCGCGCCGGATGCCCGACGAACTCTCCGGCGGGCAGCGCCAGCGCGTCGGCGTCGCGCGTGCGCTGGCGACCGCGCCGGGGCTGATGTTGATGGACGAGCCGTTCGGCGCGCTCGATCCCGTCACGCGCGAGCAGCTCGGCGGGGCGGTGCGCGGGCTCCACGATCGGCTCGGCCTCACCACGATCATGGTGACGCACGACATGGCCGAGGCGCTGCTGCTCGCCGATCGCGTGCTGGTGATGCAGGCGGGGCGGATCGTCGCCGACGCCAGCCCGCGCGCGCTGCTTGCCGGCGAAGGCGGGGCGGCGGCGGACGCGCTGGTGGCGATCCCGCGCGATCAGGCGCGCCGCCTGCGGGCGCTGGAGGAGGGGACGTGATCGTCTTTTCTCACCAGCGCGCCTTCGTCATGCCGGACTTGTTCCGGCATCCACTGGACGGCAAATCCGATGGGTGGCGATCCGCGGCACGATGGACCCCGGAACAAGTCCGGGGTGACGCAAGAATGGTGGTGCGAGCGCATTCCCGGGACGGCGGGTGGTGAGCGGCGCCTTTCTCGATGCTCTCGCGCGGGTGCCCGATCTGCTCGCGGCGCATGTGCTGCTGGCGGCCGCGGCGTTGCTCGTGGGCGTGGCGATCAGCCTGCCGCTTGCGATTTGGTCGGCGCGCAACGCGGCGGTCGGGCGGGCGGCGCTGGGGATCGCGAGCCTCGTCCAGACGATTCCGTCGCTGGCGCTGCTCGCCTTGTTCTATCCGTTGCTGCTGTGGCTGTCGGCATTGGTAGGCGGCGGCATTCCCGCGCTCGGCTTCCTGCCCTCGCTGCTCGCGCTGTCGCTCTATGCATTGCTGCCGATCCTGCGCAACGCGGTGACGGGGCTCGCGGGGCTCGATCCGGCGGTGATCGAGGCCGCCGATGCCGTCGGCATGACGCGCGCGCAGAAACTGCGGCTGGTCGAAGCGCCGCTGGTCGCGCCGATCGTGATGGCGGGCATCCGCACCGCGGCGGTGTGGACGATCGGGGCGGCGACGCTTTCGACCACGGTCGGCCAGCCGAGCCTGGGCGATCTGATCTTCGCCGGATTGCAGACGCAGAACTGGGCACTGGTGCTGGCGGGCTGCGTGGCGGCGGCGCTGCTCGCGCTCGTCGCCGACGGGCTGCTCGGGCTGATCGAGAACGGCATCGCGACGCGGCGGCGCGGGCGGACATGGGCCGGGCTCGCGGTGCTCGGCGCGGGCGCCGCGCTTGCGCTGGCGCCGCTCTGGGCGGGCGGCGGGCAGGCGCGCACGATCACCGTCGGCGCCAAGAACTTCTCGGAGCAATATATCCTCGCGCGCGTGATCGGGCATCGGCTCGAGGCCGCGGGATACCGCGTGCGCTTCCGCGAAGGGCTGGGCTCGGCGGTCGTGTATCGCGCGCTCGCGAGCGGCGATATCGACGTCTATGTCGATTATTCGGGGACGATCTGGACCAACCAGATGCACCGCGCCGACGTGCCGCCGCGTGCCGCGATCGTGCGGCAGGTGGGCGCGTGGGCGCGTGAGACGGATGGCGTGCGGCTGCTCGGCGCGCTCGGCTTCGAGAACGCCTATGCCTTCGCGATGCGCGGCGACGACGCGAAACGGCGAGGCATCGCGACGCTCGATGATCTCGCGCGTGCGGCGCCGCGGTTGACGCTGGGGTCGGACCTCGAATTCCTCGAACGCCCCGAATGGGCGGCGGTGCGCGACGCTTATGGCCTGCGCTTCGCCGCCGCCCAACGCTACACGCCGAGCTTCATGTATCGCGCGCTGGCGAGCGGCCGGGCCGACGTGATCTCGGCCTTTTCGTCGGACGGCCGGATCGCCGCGCAGCACCTGACGGTGCTTGCCGATCCGAAGGGCGCGATTCCCGGCTATGATGCGATCCTGCTGCTCGCGCCGAAGCGGGCGGATGACGCGAAGGTGGTGGGCGCGTTGCAGCCGCTGGTCGGTGCGATCCCGGTCGAGGCGATGCGCGAGGCCAACTACATGGTCGATCGCGACACGGATAAGGCCACCCCCGAGGAGGCGGCGCGCTGGCTGGAGGAAAAGCTGGGGCTGTAGCCTGTATCCCCGCCAAGGCGCGGCTTCCGTGAAACGTCCCGTCACCCCGGACTTGTTCCGGGGTCCACCGTGGTTCGTGCAATGCATGCCGTTACTTTGAAACGGCAGTGGATGCCGGAATAAATCCGGCATGACGGCAACGGGGGATGCGCACGCAACGTCCCAGACGCGCTGCGAAGGCGGAAATGCAGGATCACAAGCGATGCGCGGCGTGACTCTGGGTTCCCGCCTGCACGGGAGCACATGCGCCTTTCGATGGCGTCACGCGCCTTCCAGCGCCTCGGTGAAGCGCTTGCGCCACCATGCCACGTCGTGATCGCGGACATTCTCGAACATCGGGCGCCAGCGCGCGATGCGTTCCTCCTTCGACATCGACAGCGCCGTGTCGATCGCGTCGGCAATGTCGTCGGCGCTGTAGGGGTTGATCAGCAGCGCGCCCTCGAGCTGCTCGGCCGCGCCCGCGAAGCGCGACAGGATGAGCACACCAGGATCGGCCGGATCCTGTGCCGCGACATATTCCTTGGCGACGAGATTCATCCCGTCCCTCAGCGGCGTCACCAGCCCGATTCGCGCCGCGCGATAGATGCCCGCCAGCACCTCGCGCGGATAGCCGCGGTTGACGTAGCGGATCGGCACCCAGTCGATATCGGCATGGGCGCCGTTGATCCGGCCCGACAGCTGGTCGAGCGAATCGCGGATGTTCTGATAGGTCTCGACGTCGCTGCGCGAGGGCGGCGCGATCTGGAGCAGGTAGACGCGCGCGTGCCGATCGGGATGTTCGTCGAGGAAGCGCTCGTAGCCGAGGAAGCGTTCGGCGAGGCCCTTCGAATAATCGAGCCGGTCGACGCCGACGATCAGGCTGCGGCCGATCCCGCTCTCGGTCATCCGCCGCTGCACGTCGCGGGCGGTGTCGCTGTCCGCGCTGGCGATGAAATCCTGTGCGTCGATCCCGATCGGGCAGGCGATCGCGCGGATCGTGCGGCCGCCGACGGTCAGCGTTTCGTCCGGCCCCAGCGTGCCGCCCATTTCGTGTGTCACGTAATGGCGGAACGATTCGAGCCATTCCTCGGCCTGGAAGCCGATCACGTCATAGGCGAACAGCGCCTCGACCAGCCGGCGATGATCGGGCAGCGCCACCAGCAGCCGCGTCGGCGGCCAGGGGATGTGGAGAAAGAACCCCATCCGGTTGGCGAGGCCCTGCTGGCGCAGCAGCCAGCCGAGCGGAATCATGTGGTAATCATGCACCCAGACGAGATCGTCGCCGTCGATGTGCGGCGCGATGATGCGCGCGAACGCTTCGTTGACGCGTTCGTAGCCGCCCTGGAAGGTGCGCTCGAACTCGGTCAGGTCGAGCCGGTAGTGGAACAGCGGCCACAAGGTGCGGTTGGCGTAGCCGTTGTAATATTCCTCGATATCCTGCTCCGACAGGTCGATCGTGCCCGAGGTGACGCCGCCATAGGTCTCGAAATGGAGGTCGTGCCGCGCGCCGATGTCGCCCGACCAGCCGAACCAGATGCCGTCGCTTTCCCGAAGCGCGGCAGTGAGCGCGACCGCCAGCCCGCCCTGCGCGGCGGGCTGGTCGGGGCCGGGGGCGGACACCCGGTTCGAGATGACGATCAGGCGGCTCAGCGGATCGTGCTCCACGCCTTGCTCAACAGCACCGCGCAGTTGATCATGCCAACAAGCGAATAGGTCTGCGGATAGTTTCCCCACAATTCGCCGGTCGCGGGATCGATGTCCTCGCTTAGCAGCCCCGCGGGCGTGCGCCGCGCGAGCATTTCCTCGAACAGCATCCGCGCATCCTCGTCGCGGCCGGTGGCGTGGAGCGCCTCGATCAGCCAGAAGGTGCAGACGTTGAACGCGGTGTGCGGCAGGCCGAAATCGTCCTCGGTGGCGTAGCGCAGCATGTACGAGCCACGCTGCAATCCCGTTTCGAGCGCGGCGAGCGTTCCGCGAAAACGCGGATCGTCGGGCGCGAGGAAGCGCAGCTCGAGCAGTTGCAGCAGGCTGGCGTCGAGATTGTCGCCGGCGAAGGTGGCCGACAGGCGGCCGGTGTCCTCGCGCCACGCGGCCGCCTCGATCCGGGCGCGCATCGTATCGGCGCGCTCCTGCCAGAATTCGGCGCGCGTCGTGAGGCCGAGCGCGGCGGCGGCGTTGGCGAGCCGGTCGCACGCCGCCCAGCACATCGCCGCCGAATAGGTGTGGACGTAGGATTTGGTGCGCAATTCCCAGATGCCCGCATCGGGCTTGTCGTAGGACGTCCAGGCGCGCTCGCCGATCGGCTCCAGCGCCTCGAAATCGGGGACGCTGGCGACGCGCAGCAGGCGTTGGTCGAAGAAGGCCTGCACGTTGGAGAGCACGATCTGGCCGTAGGCGTCGTGCTGGATCTGCTCATAGGCCTGGTTGCCGACGCGCACCGGGCCCATGCCGCGATAGCCGGAAAGCGCCTTGGCCTCATATTCGATCAGGCTGGCCTCGCCGCCGACGCCGTAGAGCGGCTGGATATGCCCGCCCGCCGCATTGTCGACGATGTTGCGTAAGTATTCGAGATACGATTCGAGCACATCGAGCGCGCCCAGCCGGTTGAGCGCCTGGACCGTGTAATAAGCGTCACGGATCCAGCAGAAGCGATAATCCCAATTGCGTCCCGACCCGCCATATTCGGGGATCGAGGTGGTGAGCGCGGCGACGATCGCGCCGGTTTCCTCGTGCTGGCACAATTTGAGCGTGATCGCCGATCGGATCACGGCTTCCTGCCACTCGACCGGGGTGGCGAGCCCGCGCACCCAATATTGCCATTCGGCAATGGTCTGTTCGAGCATGTGTTCGAGCGACGCGGCGATGTCGGCGGAAAAGCTCTCGTCGGGGCCGAGGAAGAAATGCAGCGGCCGCTCGACCCGGAACATGCGCTCGTCGCGCACCCAGCCGACGGGGGCGGTGGTCGAAAGCCGGAGCACGTCCTGCTCGACCAGATAGCGGATGTGGTTGGAGCCGCGCGTATGCTCGGCCATCCGCTCGCCCCAATTGCGCGCGGGGCGCAGGCGGATGCGCACGCGCGGGCTGCCCGCCGTCGGCCGCACGATGCGCGCGAACGCGACCGGGCGGTACATCCGCCCGTTGCGCTTGAAGCGCGGGCAGAAATCGATGACCTCGATCGCGTTGCCGGCCGCGTCGGTGTGGCGCGTCACCAGGATCGGCGTGTTGCGCATGTAGGATTGGCTCGTCTCGACCACGCCGTCGAGATCGATCTCCCAGAAGCCGTAGGCGCCTTCCCCGGCGGGCGGCGCGTCGTCGAGCAGTGAGCAGAAGGCGGGATCGCCGTCCACGCGCGGGGTGCAGCCCCACACGAACCGGCCCTGGCGGTCGACCAGCGCGGAGACCTGGCAATTGCCGATCGGCCAGAGATCGAGCGTCGCGGTCATCGGGCAGCCTCCTCGAGCCAGGTGTGCACGGCGGCGACGCCGTCGAGCCGGTAGGTCGCCGCGGTCTCGCGCAAGGCCCCGACCAGCACGCCCACACCGCCGGCCGCGGCGCACGCGGCGAAACCGGGCTCGTCGGTCAGGTCGTCGCCGAGAAAGACGGGGCGATGCCCCGCAAAGGGCGGCTCGCTGAGCATCGCCGCGATCGCGCTGCCCTTGTCGAACCCCGGCAGACGCAGCTCGACCATCATCTTGCCGTGCTGGACGCCGAGGCCGTGCGCGGCGGCGATCTTGTCGACCAGCGCGCGCGCGTCGGTCTCGGCGGACGGATCGAGCCGGTAATGCACGCCGACGCCGAGGCTCTTCTCCTCGATCACCACGCCGGTGCGGCCGGCGAAGGTCTCCGCGATCAGCTTCTGCGCGGCATCGAGCGCTTGCGGTCGATCGGGGCGGGTGATCACCCCACCGGCGGGGCGATGCTCGGCGCCGTGGCTGCCGACGATCGCCAGCGTCTTGCCGTTCGCGCCGAAAAAGCCGTCGAGCTGCGCCACCGATCGCCCGCTGACGAGCGCCACGCGATTGTCGAGCCGGCTCGCCAGCCGGTCGAGCAGCGCGATCAGCGCGGGATCGACCGCGACGTCGCCGGGCCGATCGGCGAGATCGACCAGCGTGCCGTCGAAATCGAGGAAGAGGCTGGCGCCGTCGAGCAGATCGGCGGGCGGAGTCGCGAGGTCGGTGGAGGCCATCGGCCCTTTCTTGCAAGTGCGCGGGGTGGAGTGAACCCCTACGCGGAAAGGCATCGTGAGGTTCCCGCCTCGATCGTCACCCCAGCGGAAGCTGGGGTCTCCATCCGCCGAGAGATGCCGGCCTTCGCGGGCATGACGGATAAGTACGCACGCTACTCCGCCCCATAGCCGCTCAGCGAATACGGCCGATCCGCCACCGCGGTCGCCCACTCCTTGTTGGGCGTGGCCTGCATCACGAAGCGCAGCTCGCCGCCGTCGCGAATCTGTGCGTCGGTGACATAGCCTTTCGCCAGCGGCTTGCCGTCGAGCAGCACGCGGCCGACATAGCGATTCGCCGCCGACAGATTGTCCGCGCGCACGGTGAAATGCTTGCCGTTCGGCAGGTTCAGCACCGCGCGCTCCACGAACGGCCGGCCAATCACGTACTGGTTGCTCCCCGGCGCCACGGGATAGAAGCCGAGCCCGGTGAAGAACATCCACGCCGACATCTGGCCCAGATCGTCATTGCCCGACAGCCCGTCGGGGGTCGGCTTGTACTGGCTGTCGACGATCTGCTTGAGCCGCTCCTGCGTGCGCCAGGGGTGGCCCGCATAATTGTACATGTACGCGACGTGGTGGCTGGGCTCGTTGCCGTGGATATATTGCCCGATCAGCCCGGCGATGTCCTCGGCATGGCTGTAGTCGAGCTTCGAATTGTCGAATTCGAACATCGCGTCGAGCTTCTTGACGGTCGCGTCGTCGCCGCCGAGCAGCCGGATCAGCCCGCCCTCGTCGTGCGGCATGAACCACGAATATTGCCAGGCATTGCCCTCGGTATAGTCGCTGCCATAGTTGATCGCGGTGGGATCGAAGGGGGTGCGGAAGCTGCCGTCGCTCTTGCGCGCGCGCAGGAAGCCCGTCTTGGCGTCGAAGCTGTTGCGCCAGTTGAGCGAGCGCTTCTCGAACCGGTCGGCGATTGCCGTCTCGCCCATCTTCCGCGCCATCTGCGCGATCGTCCAGTCGTCGAAGGCATATTCGACCGTCTTCGACGCCGCCTCGGGCTCCTTGTCGATCGGGACGTAGCCGAGCGCCATATAGTCCTCGAGGTCGCCATAGGGGCCGTAGGTCGCGCTCGCGACCATCGCGTCGAGCGCGGCCTTGGCGTCGAAACCGTCGATGCCCTTCATATAGGCGTCGGCGATGACGGGCACCGCGTGATAGCCGATCATCGTCCAGGTCTCGCGCCCCTGGAACTGCCAGACGGGGAGGATGCCGAACGGGCTCACCCGCTGGCTCGCGACCAGCGACTTGACGAAATCGGCGTTGGTCGCCTCGGGCTGGACCAATGTGAGCAACGGATGCTCGGCGCGGAAGGTATCCCACAGCGAAAAGGTCGAATGCACGGTGAAATCGGCCTTGTGGACGGCGTTGTCCGGCCCGCGCCAGCGCCCGTCGGCGTCGCTCGATACCGAGGGCGCGATCAGGCTGTGGTAGAGCGCGGTGTACATCGTCGTGCGCATCGGTGCGGCGGCCGCGATCTCGACCGCGCCCAGCGCCTTCTGCCACGCCGCTTTGGTCTTGGCGCGGATGGCATCGAAATCGCCCGGCTCGGCGGCGAGGTTGGCGATCGCGCCCGCCTCGTCGACCGAGGAGATCGCGACGCGCACCTCGAGCGGCTGCGCGAGCCGACCGAAATCGAGCCGCGCGACAAGCTGGCGCCCGGCCTTCTCGGCAAGGTCGTCCCGCCCGCGCCCCGGCCCCTGGAAGCCCTTGTAGGTCACGTCCTTCTCGGTATCGAGGAAGGCGTGGCCGGCGAGCGGCGCCGAGAATTTCATTGCGAAATAGAGCTTGCGGTCGGGCGCCCAGCCGCGCGTCTGGCGGGTGCCGGTGATCGTGCCGTCGGGCCAGAGGCGAATCGACGACCACAAGACCTTGCCCGGATAATTGTAGAGCGAGGTGCGCAGGTCGAGCACCAGATGCGCCGCCTGGTCCGCCGGGAACGTATAGCGATGGACGCCGACGCGGGTGCCCGCGGTCATCTCCGCGCGGACCTTCGACTCGCCGAGCGTCACTGCGTAATAGCCGGGTTCCGCGGTTTCGGTCCGGTGGTCGAAATGCTGGCGATAGCCGGTGCCCGGCTGCTTGGGATCGCCCGGCTCGAGCGGCACCTTGTCGCCCGCAACCGGCATCACCAGGAAGTCGCCCAGGTCCGAATGCCCCGCGCCCGAGAAATGCGTGTGGCTGAAACCCTGGATCGTCTTGTCGTCGTAGCGATAGCCCGCCGCGTGATCGTAGCAATCGCGGATCGTGCAGGTGGTGTCGGTGTCGGGGCTCAACTGCACCATTCCGAACGGGGCGACCGCGCCGGGGAAGGTGTGCCCCTCGCCGCCGGTGCCGATGAACGGATCGACCGCATCATAGGGAGAGGGCGTGGTCTGCGCGAAGGCCGAGGTGGCGAGGAGCGCGAGCGAAAGGCCGAGGCGGCGGAGCGTCTTCATGGCCGCATCAAAGCAGGCGCGAACGGGCACGACAAGCTTTTAAGAAAATGAATATCGGAATTCGTCAGGTCCGTCATGCCAGCGCAAGCTGGCATCTCATGCGGCAAGAGACTCCTGCTTTCGCAGGAGTGACGATGGCGGAGGCTGACAGGGCCCGCTTGCATCTCGGCGCGGTTGCGCATAGAGGCGCCGTTCCGGTCGGGGCGTAGCGCAGCCTGGTAGCGCATCACACTGGGGGTGTGGGGGTCGCTGGTTCGAATCCAGTCGCCCCGACCATTCATCCACATCGCAGGCCCGATATTCGCGAACGCGTCGCGAACAGGCCTTGCGGACCTCTCATGTAACCGGTTACACGAGTATCATGCGGCGCGGTGCCGCGATCAGGGAGAGACGGATGTCCAGGCCGGAAACGGTGCGCACGCGCGCGCCGCGACCCAATCGACGCGAAATGCTGGGAACCACGATGCTGGCGGCGGGCGGGCTGCTGTCGGGCTGCGCGACGTTCGGTGCCAGTGGCGCGAGCGCGTTGCGCGGCGAGGCGCTGATCGACGACGTGGCCCGGCGCACCTTCCGTTTCTTCTGGGACACCACGAATCCCGCCAACGGCCTCACCCCCGATCGCTATCCGTCGAAAAGCTTCGCCTCGATCGCGGCGGTCGGGTTCGCGCTCACCGCTTATCCGATCGGAGTCGAGCAGGGCTGGATCACCCGCGTGCAGGCGCGCGACCGCACGCTCGCCACCTTGCGCTTCTTCTGGAGCGCGCCGCAGGGGCCCGAGCCCAGCGGCGTCACCGGCCACAAGGGCTTCTTCTACCATTTCCTCGATATGGAGACCGGCCACCGCTACGGCCGCACCGAGCTCTCGACGATCGACACCACCCTGCTGTTCGGCGGCATGCTGTTCGCCGCGCAATATTTCGATGCCGACGAGGCGGGCGAGGCGGAAATCCGCGATCTCGCGAAGCGCATCTACGAGCGTGCCGACTGGGCGTGGTTCGTCGACGACGCGCCCGTCGTCTCGATGGGCTGGCACCCCGAATCGGGGTTCATCGCCGCCGACTGGGTCGGCTACAACGAAGCGATGCTGCTCTACGTGCTGGGGCTCGCCTCGCCCACGCATCCGCTGTCGGCCGATGCGTGGCAGGGCTGGGTCGCGGGCTACGAGCCGGACTGGATCACGCTCTACGGCCAGCATTTCCTCGGCTTCGCGCCGCTGTTCGGGCACCAGTACAGCCACGTCTGGGTCGATTTCCGCGGCATCCAGGATGCGCCGATGCGCGCCGCCGGCATGGATTATTTCGAGAACAGCCGGCGCGCGGCGCTCGCCCAGCGCGGCTATGGCGCCGCCAACCCGATGGGCTGGCGCGGCTATGACGAGAATGTCTGGGGCTGGACGGCGTGCGACGGACCGGGCGGCGGCAAGCTGACCTATAACGGCGAGACGCGCGAGTTCCGCAGCTATTCGGCACGCGGAGTAAGCGGCACGCACCCGTTCGACGACGGCACGATCGCACCCACCGCCGCGCTCGGCTCGTTCGCCTTCGTTCCGCAAGAGGCGACCGCCGCGGCGCAAGCGATGGTCGCGCGCTACGGCCGCCGGCTCTACGGCGACTACGGTTTCCTCGACAGCTTCAACCCCAGCTACACCTTCGAGAACAAGGCGCCGCATTCGATCGTCGATCCCGAGCTTGGCTGGTTCGACCAGGATTATCTCGGCATCGATCAGGGCCCGATCCTGGCGATGATCGCCAACCATCGTACCGATTTCGTGTGGAAATACATGCGCCGCGATCCCCTCATCGTGCGCGGGCTGAAGCGGGCGGGCTTCACCGGCGGCTGGCTCGACCGCGCGTGAACGGAGAGAAGACCATGACCAGGATGACGACCACGCGCCGCGGCGCGATCACCGGGGCGCTGGGGCTGGTGCTGCTGGCGAAGACCCCAGCGGTCGCGCGCGGCCTCGGCGCGACGCGCGCGACCCCCGCCTTCATCGCCGATCTGATCGGCAAGATGACGGTCGAGGAGAAGGCCGGGCAGCTCACGCTGATGGCGGCCGCGCTCGGTGGCTCGGCAGCGAGCGCGCTCAACCCGGTGACGACGACGCCGACCGCCGATCAGCAGGTGGCCGAGGCGCGCGCGGGGCGGCTGACCGGCGTCTTCAACGGCCGCGGCTCGGACTATGCCCGCCGCCTGCAGGACGCGGCGATGCAGTCGCGGCTCAAGATTCCGATGATTACCGCGGCGGACATCATCCACGGCCACCGCACCGTCTTCCCGGTGCCGCTGGGCGAGGCGGCGAGCTTCGAGCCCGATCTGGCGGCGGAAACCGCGCGCGTCGCGGCGGTCGAGGCGTCGGCCGCGGGCGTCGACTGGACCTTCGCGCCGATGGTCGACATCGCGCGCGACGCGCGCTGGGGCCGCGGCGTCGAGGGCGCGGGCGAGGACGTCTATCTCGGCAGCCGCTTCGCCGCCGCGCGCGTGCGCGGATTCCAGGGCGACGACCTGACCGGCGACACCTCGGTCATGGCCTGCGCCAAGCATTTCGCGGCCTATGGCGCGGCGGAAAGCGGGCTCGACTACAATCCGGTCGATATTTCGGAACGCACGCTCGAGCAGACCTATTTCCCGCCGTTCAAGGCCGCGCTCGAGGCCGGATGCGGCACGGTGATGGCCTCGTTCAACGAGATCAACGGCGTGCCTGCGCACGCCAACCACTGGCTGCTGACCGAGGTGCTGCGCAAGGCATGGAATTTCGGCGGCGTGGTCGTCTCCGATTACACTGGCGACATGGAGCTGATCGAGGCCGGCTATGCCGCCGACGCGCGCGACGCGGCGAAGAAGGCGTTTCTCGCCGGCGTCGACATGAGCATGCAATCGCATTTCTACATGGATCACCTGCCCGATCTGGTCGCCAGGGGCGAGGTGCCGATGGCGCAGGTGGACGCGGCGGTGCGCCGCGTGCTGGAGCTCAAGGCGAAGCTCGGCCTGTTCGACAATCCGTATCGGCGCATCCAGCCCGGCCGCGAGGAGCAGCGTGTGCGTACGCCCGAGCATCTCAAGGTCTCGCGCCGGGCGGCGCAGCGCTCGATCGTGCTCCTCAAGAACGAGGGCGATCTGCTGCCGCTGCCCAAGGGCGGCAAAAAGATCGCGCTGATCGGTCCGTTCGCGCGCGGACAACACGATCTGGTGGGCCCGTGGAACGTCTATGGCGACGACAAGCAGGCGGTCGACCTCGAAACCGGCATGCGCGCGGCGATGGGGAAGGGCGCCAGCCTCACCGTCACCGACGGCTCGGGCGTCGATGCGCCGCTGGCGGGTGGGATCGACGCGGCGGTCGCCGCCGCCAGGGCCGCCGACGTGGTCGTGCTCGCGATCGGCGAGAGCACCAACATGTCGGGCGAGGCGCAGTCGCGCACCTCGGTGACGGTGCCCGAGGCGCAGCAGGCGCTCGCCGAGGCGGTCGCGGCGACGGGGACGCCCGTGGTCATGCTGCTCAAGAACGGCCGCGCGCTCGCGCTCGAGGGCGCCGTCCGCGACGCGCCCGCGATCGTGGTGACGTGGTTCCTCGGCAGCGAGAGCGGCCCCGCCACCGCCGACATGCTGTTCGGCGACGCCCCGCCCTCGGCGCGGCTTCCGGTGAGCTTCCCGCAAGCTTCGGGGCAGGAGCCCTATCATTACGACCACAAGCCCACCGGCCGACCCAATCCGGCGGGCAAGCCGCCCGAGCCGTACAAGGCGCATTTTCGCGGCATCCTCAACGAGGCGCTCTACCCCTTTGGCCACGGGCTGACCTATTCGACGATTGCCTATGGCGCGGTCGATGCGGGCGCGGGGACGCTCGGCTGGGACGGCGAACTCGTCGTCAGCGCGACCGTGTCGAACACCGGCAGGCACGCGGCCGAGGAGGTGGTGCAGCTCTATATCCGCGACCGCACCGCCAGCATCACGCGGCCGGTGCGCGAGCTCAAGGGCTTCCAGAAGATCGCGCTCGAGGCGGGCGAACGCCGCAATGTCCGCTTCACGCTGACGCGATCGGACTTGATGTTCGTGGGCCCGAAGATGCAATGGATCGCCGAGCCGGGCGATTTCGACGTCTGGATCGCCCCCTCGGCCGAGGCGGGGGAGCCCGCGCGCTTCACGCTCGCCCGCGCCTGACACAAGGGAGAAGTTCATGGTCCGTCTTCGTTTCGCCGCCGGAGTGGCGCTGCTCGCGCTCGCGCTTCCCGCGCACGCCGCCGACAAGAGCGATTCCCTGAAAGTGATGAGCTTCAACGTCCGCTGGCCCTCGCCCGACGACGGCGCGAACGTGTGGGCGAAGCGCCGCGACCTGTTCGTCGAGACGATCCGCGAGCAGCATCCCGACGTCATCGGCACGCAGGAGCTCTACAAGCTGCAGGCCGATTACGTGCTGAAGAAGCTGCCCGACTATAACTGGTTCGGGATCGACCGTAAGGGCGGCCATGCCGACGAGCATATGGGCATCTTCTACCGCCGCGATCGGCTCAAGCTCATCGATCTCGGCAATTTCTGGCTGTCGGACACGCCCGAGGTGGTGGGAAGCAACACCTGGGGCACGCCGTTTCCGCGCATGGTCACCTGGGGCCTGTTCGAGCGCAAGGCCGACGGCAAGCGCTTCTACATGTACGACACGCACCTGCCGTACAAGGCGGAGGACGAGCCGGCGCGCACCAAGGGCGCGACGCTGATCCTGTCGCGGATCAAGGCGCTGCCGCCGGGCGTGCCGTTCGTGATGACGGGCGATTTCAACACCGGGCCGGAGAGCGAGGCGCACACATTGCTCACCACCGAACTCAAGGATGCGCGCGAGACGGTGGCGAATCCGGAAGGGCCGGACAAGACCTTCCACAATTTCACCGGCACGCCCGACAAGCGGATCGACTGGATCCTCTATCGCGGCTTCACCGCGCTCGGCGAACAGACGATCACCACGCATCGGGGCGCGGTCTATCCGTCCGATCATTATCCGGTGGTGGCCGAGCTGGCGTTTCCGGGCGGATCGTGAACCGGATCACGTCATGCCGGACTGGTTCCGGCATCCACTTCTCCGATCGCGGCGTCGTTGCTTGTTGCACGGCGGACCCCGGAACAAGTCCGGGGTGACGAAGTGTGTGCCGTAGCCGCCCGTAGCCCGACTCGAAAAGAAAATGGCGCGCTCCCGGCCGGGAACGCGCCACAGGTGAGGAGGGGAAGGGCCTCCTTTAGAAGCTGAAGCCGGCAGTCAGCTTGATCGTGCGCGGCGGGTTGCCGCCGACGCCGTAGCCGTTGCGCTGCAGATAATTGGCGTTGTCGGGATTGCCGAAATAATTGACGTAATTGCGGTCGTTGAAGACGTTGATCACGTCGACGCGCAGGCGCACCTGGGTTTCGTCGGTCACGAAATGCAGCGGGAAGTATTTCGTGAGCGCGAGGTCGAGCTGGCGCAGGCCCCAGCGATCGCCGTTGCCCTTGGCCTCGTTCGAGATCACGCCGAGCGACGGCGCGTCGGTGCGGACGAACGTCGCGAGATAGGGCGGCGAGGCGATCTGGAACTTGCCCGACAGCGCGAAGCTGAGCGGCAGATCGACGCTGCCCGTCATCACCAGCCGATGTTTGCGCACGCCCGCCGAGCGCGCGAACGGATAGCTGTCCGGATAACCGTCGCTGCCGCCGAAATCGGGGAAATCGAACGCGAAAGTCTCGCCGAAGAAGCGATTCTCCTTGGCCTGGGTATAGGTGTAGGTGGCGTTGAAGCTCCACGGCGAGGTCGGCGTGTAATCCTTGACGACCTTGAAATAGGCCGAGTCCGCCTTGGTCTCGATGCCGTTCTTACCCAGCAGCAGGTTGCCGAATCCCGGCGGCGCAAACCCCCAGGGCGATCCGGGCTCGCCGGTCGTCTGGTTGATGATGAAGAAGTTGCCGTTCTCGTCGCGATTGCCGAGCAGGAAGGCGAAGCCGTCGTGACTTTCGATGTGGCTGTAACCGATCTCGGGCTGCCACAGCCCGAACCGGCCGCGCACGCCGAGGCTGAACTGATCCGAATAGGGCACCTTGAGATCGTTGTTGACGAGGTGCAGTTCGCGCCCGCCGCCGGGGCCGGTGCCGGCCAGAAGCTGCTGGCGGCCTTCCTCGGTCAGGTAGATCGGATCCCAGGGCACGCAGGTCGGGCTTGCCGTGCAGGTGTTGGCGGGATCACCCGTGATGAAGTTGAAATTCCGCGTCGTGAACGCGCCGGTGCTGATTTCCTGCTGGAGGAAATCGAACTGGTTGCGGTCGTACGACCGGCCGTAGCCGCCGAACACCGCGAACCGGCCGGCATCGTCGAGCTCGTAGGTGAAGCCCAGCCGCGGCTGCCACGCGCCCTTGAACGGATGTCGGTTGTTGCCGGTCGAGATATAATCGTTGATGTCGTAATCGGTGTTCTGGATATTCGCCCAACCGGTGAGCGCATTCACCGCATCCTGCGGCGTCACGAAATTGAGGTACGACGGCGTTTCCTCGTAATCCCAGCGCACGCCGAGATTGAGCGTCAGGCGATCGGTGACTTCCCAATCGTCCTGAAGGTAGAGGCCGAGCTGGAAATTGTTCGACCTGACGACGGGATCGCCATTGCCCGTGTTGGCGGCGAACGAGACGGCATAGGGCACCGTGTCGTTGAAGCTGCCGCCGTTCGGGTTGAACGCCGGATTGTAGGTATATTGCGGGTTGAAGTTGTTGAGCGTCTCGGCGTTGAGCTTGACCCACTTGGCCTTCACGCCCGCCTTGATCGTGTGGCCTTCCAGACCAGTGTAGGTGAAGTCGTCGGAGACGGTCCAGCCCTTCTGGCCCTTGTTCTGGTAGTTCGGACTGCCGCCGATCCGCAGAATCTGGCCGCGCACGGTGCCGACGCCGTCGATGATGTCGGGCCCGTCATAGAGGAAGATGCTGCCCGGCTCGAAGATATCGGGCTGCGGCGCCCAGTGGACGTTTTCGTAGGCGACCTTGAAATCGTTGATCCAGGTATCGGCGCTGTGCTGCCAGCGACCCAGCCCGCGCCATTCCTGGGTATCGACCAGGCTCAGCGTTTCGCGCGCGGAACTGCCGCTGTTGAGGTTCTCGCCGCTCTCGTTGCGATACTTGACCGAGAATTCGAACAGATCCTCGGCGGTGGGCACGAGATCAATCTTGCCGAAATACAGGTCTTCGTTGAACGTGCGGTTGGTGGTGCCGAAATAGCCCTGATATTCGGCCGGGAAGTAGCTGATCGGGAAGTTGGCGCCCGGCGTGATCTCGACCGGCACCTGCTGGCGCTTGCCTTCGTAGGTGACGAAGAAGTGCGCCACGTCCTTGATGATCGGCCCGCCGAGCGCGCCGCCGAACTGCATGTCCTTGGTCTTGACCTTGTCGTGGCCGAAGGTGCCGTCGGGGTTCTTGCCGAAAATCTCGTCGGGAATCTTTTCGCGTAAATCCTGGTTGGTGAAATCGAAGAAGCCCTCGCCGTGGAACTGGTTGGTGCCCGACTTGGTGACCGCGGTGATCGCGACCGAGCTGACCTGGTCGAACTCGGCTTTGTAATTCGAGCTGATGACGCGATACTCGCCCACCGCGAGCTGCGGGAACGGGTTGCCCTGCGTCGAATCCTGGCCGGTGATGCCGTTCTTGAGGACGTAATCCTTCTGCCCGACCCCATCGATGTAGATGTTGACCGTGCGGCTGTCCTGCGCACCGCCCTGGATGCGCGAATTGCCGTTGCTGCCGGTGATGAACTGCACGCCCGGCGCGATGTCCGCAAAGGCCAGGAAGTTGCGGTTGTTCTGCGGCAACTGCTCGATCATCCGCTGCGAGACGACCGCGCCGACCTCGCCGCCCTCGAGGCTCTGGAGCTTGGACGCGGTGACGACGATCGCGCCGCCGGCGTCGCCGCCCGCCGTGATGTCCTCGCCCGGCGCTTCGGCGGCGGTTTGGGTGTCTGCGAGGTCGAAATCGAGCTGCGCGTTCTGCGCGACCTGCAGCGTGAAGGTGTCGGTGTTGCGCACGCCGCCCGGCGTCGTCACCTCGAGCCGGTAGGTGCCTGGGCGCAGCGACGGGAAGTTGTACTGGCCGCTCGCGCTGACCGGGCCGGTGCGGCGATAGCCGGTCGCGGTCTCGACGATCGTCACCGAGGTGGCGGTCGGCTGGCCGTTCTCGGTGATCGTGCCGCGCAGCGACGCGGCGGAAACCTGCGCGTGCGCCGGGGTCGCGAGCAGCGCGGCGGACGCGGTGCCCATCAGCAGCGCGGCGGCGAAATGCAGCCGGCGG